>Ga0163216_100031_pt1 | contig 505417 bp, 476 predicted proteins | sample SynspAceP_FD_167610 | JGI IMG/M metagenome (GOLD analysis project Ga0163216, IMG submission 167610) | Saline lake microbial communities from Ace Lake in Antarctica - Synechococcus sp. Ace-P (Illumina Assembly) | ecosystem: Environmental > Aquatic > Non-marine Saline and Alkaline > Saline ...
ACCCTTCCCGGCTATGCTCACGCCGGGCAATACCAGTCCATGCCATTGTTCACTCCATCTCTTCGCAAAGACGGACTGAATCATAACATGCTGGTATTGCTCAACTACTTTCGGATCGGGCTCTTAGTCCCGTTTCCGACAGGTGGCGAATAGACCCAAATCGTCCCGCCGCTATCGCTCGCCGCTTGGGCATAGAGTTTGCGCGCCTTGCCCATATCAAGCGCAACCCCGCGCCCTTCTTCAAACCGTATCCCGAGTTCCAGCTGCGCCTGCTTGCTTCCCCGCTGTGCTTCGCTCGCCAGTTGCGAAAGCGGCATATCGGCATAGCTGCGTTTGAAGGCCAACGCAGGGCGCCGTGTTTCCAGTTCGGCAAGCTGCTCGGCAATTTCATGACAGGCCTCAGGCTGATCCGTGTCCAGCACGCGAACTTCTTCGCCAACCGGCACATCAACCGCTTTGTCATTCGGCTCGGTTGGGATGCACCCCGCCGCCTGCGCCCTGGCAAACAGCAGATTCTGCTCCTGAAAAAAAGCGGCCTGTTCCGGGGAAAGCGCAAATGCGGGCGCGGTTTCAATCCCCATATAGTGGGTCGGAGCGGCACAGCCAGCAAGCATCGCGGTCAGCAGCGCTACCGGGGCCAGGGCGCGCATGGCAAAGGCGAAACGCAAATCGCGCTGCAAGCCCCACCCCTGTTCAACAATTGACCGCACAAAACTCCCTCATCCCGTCGCCGGGAGAATGGCTAGAACCTGTGACCCGCCGTTCTGGCTTTTGTGAGTCTGCAACCTGGTGACTCCTTGCTACCAAGAATAATTTCGATTTCAAGGGGCACGGTTTCAGGAGGCAGGTGCCGCTTGGGTGAGGGAGAACAATCTCAAAGCTCACCCGTTAGTCCTGGGATTGCAGCGACAGGTGCAACAATCCCTAAGTTCCCTCTCGGAAAGGCGGCTTCACTCGCGCCTCCTTTTCCTGTTCCCCGCCGCAGGGCGGGGTCCAGTCGATAGGAGAGGTAAGTTCTGGACCCCGGCCTGCGCCGGGGAACAATTACAGCACCGGAAATCAACTTTTCCCAACACACCTACCACTAGTACCCCCTCATCCAACTGCATCTAGCCGCCTGCGCTAAAGCTTCGGCGGCAAGATTTCGTATCCTTCTCCCGCACGGGAGAAGGTGGAAAAAGCGCTGTCCTACAACCGGCCCAATACGCTATTATCTTGGCCGCTCCGGCGCCATGCGCGGGACAGGCTCTTTGACAATCTGGATATGATCGCGGCGCTGGCGGCTGGGCGCATGTTTCTGCCGGACCGGTTTGGGCTCCAATCTGGAAGGTCACACTCGACGGCCGGTTGGTTTCCTACAAAGCCAGCTATTTTGCGGCCTTGGGGGCAAAGGTCACGGAAAATAAAACATATCGTTGGTGTAAAGTTTTCAGTCAGACACAGAAATGGTCAGGCTCACACGAAGACACAAAGCCACAAAGGCTGGAGCCATAAGCGCAACCCCTTCGTGACTTCGTGTCTTCGTGTGAGTCCAATAAACCCGCTCCCCGCAAACGGGCGCGCGAAAACCGCTCATTGGCCCGAATACTGAATCCAGTTCAGCACAGGCTTTTCACGAACTTTGGAACACCAAACAGTCGAACAAGCCTACTCCTCCGCCTCCCGAGCAACCTCGCGCCAGCCGATATCGCGGCGGCAAAAGCCGCCCTCGAAATCGATCTGGTCAACCGCGGCATAAGCCTTGGCCTGCGCTTCAGTGGCATTGGCTCCCAATGCGGTGACATTGAGCACGCGCCCGCCATTGGCGACCAGCGCGCCGTCGACTTCCGCCGTGCCGGCATGGAAAATCTTCGCGCCCTCGCGCTCGGCTCGCGCCAGATTCTGGATCTTGCTGCCTTTTTCCGGTGTCGCGGGATAGCCGTTGGCGGCCATCACCACGGTCAGCGCGGTTTCCGGCGCGAACACCGGGGCGCTGGTCTGGGCGAGATCGCCCCTGGCGGTCGCCATCATCAGCTTGGCGAGATCGCTTTCCAGCCGCATCATCAGCACCTGGCATTCCGGGTCGCCAAAGCGGGCATTATATTCGATCAGCTGCGGCCCGCTCTCGGTCAGCATCAGCCCGGCGAACAGGACGCCGCTATAGGGCGTGTCCTCGGCCGCCATGGTGGCGACGGTCGGGCGGATGATCTCGTCCATCACCTGCTGCTGCAGCGCCGGGGTCAGGACCGGGGCGGGGCTATAGGCCCCCATGCCGCCGGTGTTCGGGCCGACATCGCCGTCGCCGACTCGCTTGTGATCCTGCGCGGTGCCAAAGGGCACGACATTTTCGCCATCGGTGATCGCGAAGAAGCTGGCTTCCTCGCCGGTCAGAAATTCCTCGATCACCACTTCTGCGCCGGCTTCGCCAAAGCTGCCGTCGAACATGTCGGTGATCGCGGCTTCGGCTTCTGCGCGGGTTTCGGCAATGATCACGCCCTTGCCAGCGGCCAGGCCATCGGCCTTGATCACCACGGGGATGGCAAAATCGTTCAGCGCCTTGAGCGCATCGGCGGCGCTGGTGGCGCGGACATAGCCGGCGGTCGGGATATTGGCGCGGGCGCACAGGTCCTTGGTAAAGCCTTTCGAGCCCTCCAGCTGCGCCGCCGCCTTGTCGGGGCCGAAGACGAAAATATCGGCGGTGCGCAGGCTTTCGGCCAGGCCATCGACCAGCGGTGCTTCCGGACCGACGACGACCAGATCAATGTCCTTGTCGCCGCAAAACAGGATCACGGCGGCATGGTCGGTGATGTCGAGTGCGACCAGATCGCAATGTTGCGCGATGCCGGGATTGCCGGGCGTCGCATAAAATTTCCCGAGCGAAGGGGATTGCGCCAGCTTCCAGGCCAAGGCATGTTCGCGGCCACCCGAACCGATCAACAGGATATTCATGGACGATTCCCTCTCTTTAGATGCCAAGCTGTTAGCCGAGAGCGGGCAGGGTGACAACGCCCCGCCGCTGTCGGTTTCGGAAATATCCGGCGCGCTCAAGCGGGTGGTCGAGGATCGCTTCGGCTATGTCCGGATAAGGGGCGAAATCTCGGGCTATAAGCGCGCGGCTTCCGGCCATGTCTATCTGGCGCTGAAGGATGACAAGGCGGTGATCGACGGGGTGATGTGGAAGGGCAATGCCGGACGGCTGCCGTTCCAGCCCGAGGATGGCATTGAAGTCGTCGTCTCGGGCAAACTGACCACCTATCCGGGCCGCTCGAAATATCAGGTGGTGATCGACAAGATGGAACTGGCGGGCGAGGGCGCGCTGATGGCCCTGTTCGAGAAGCTCAAGGCCAAGCTGCTCGCCGAAGGCCTGTTCGATCAGCAGCGCAAGAAGCCGATCCCGTTCCTGCCGAAGACCATTGGCGTGGTGACCTCGCCGACCGGTTCGGTGATCCGCGACATTCTCCACCGGCTGGCGGACCGCTTTCCCAGCCATGTGATCGTCTGGCCGGTGCTGGTCCAGGGCGACGGCGCAGCCAGGCAGATAGCGGCAGCGGTCAACGGCTTCTCGCAGATGGAACCCGGCGGCCCGGTCGCGCGACCCGATCTGGTGATCGTCGCGCGCGGCGGCGGCTCGGTCGAGGATCTGTGGAGCTTCAACGAAGAAATCGTGGTGCGAGCAGTCGCTAACTGCACCATTCCGGTCATTTCGGCGGTCGGCCATGAAACCGACACCACATTATGCGATTTCGCCGCCGATCTGCGCGCACCCACCCCGACCGCAGCAGCGGAGATGGCGGTGCCGGTGCGGTCCGAATGGCTGATCTCGCTCGACGAAACCAAATCGCGGATGGCCCGCGCGGTCCAGCGCGGCCTGGCGACGGCGCAGGAACGGCTGGAGACGCAGCGGCGGGTTATGCCGGCGCTGGCCGATCTGCTGCGCCCGCACCAGCAGCGGGTCGATGAAATTTCCGAGCGGATGAAATATGGCATGAGCCAGAATATCGGTCAGGCGCGCAGCCGCTTTGCCAGCAGCGCCGGCGCTTTGCGGCCGTCGATCCTGAAGCAGCGGCTGGCGCGATCGCAGGAGCGGTTCCAGCGGCTCGATCTGCCGGTATCGCTGGTGCAGCGACCCTTGGCGGACGCGCAGCAACGGCTCGACGCGCTATGGCGGCTGGCGCAGCAGGTCTCGCCCGATGGTCCGCTGAAGCGTGGCTATGCCCGGGTGTCGTCGGCTGACGGAGCCCTGATTGGCAGCCGCAAGGCGGCAGCAAAGGCCGGCAGTCTCAATCTGCATTTCGCCGATGGTACGATCGGCGCGCAGGTGACCGAATCGCGAACGATCGCGAAATCGTCTCCGAAAAGCCCGTCGAGCCGTATCAAAAAACCGGCGGATGACAGGCAGAAGGATTTATTCTAGGGAAATCTGCGATATATTCGTCAAGATATTTGCCGGGGTCCGGTTTTCCGGACCTGTAAATCGCAGGTAAAGACTTCAGGGAGTAAGAGCGTCCAATGTTAATGTCCAATCGCAACAAAGTGGCAAAGCTGCACTATATGCCGAACGGTTTCCGGCCATTGACGGCGGGCGACCATGTCTTGTGCGCGGTGACCGGCGAAGCCATTCCGCTCGATGAGCTGCGCTATTGGAGCGTCGAGAAGCAGGAGCCTTATGCCACGGCGCAGATTTCGGCCCGTGCCCATCTGCCCGAAAGCGAACAGTGACAGGGCGGTTCAAACTTGCCCTTTGTCTGCTGACGATGTCGGCTGCCGCTGTTCCTGCGGCAATTGTTTACGCCGAAACCAATGATGCCGAGCCGTCGGCGTTCCGCGAAGCGGTAAAATTCGGCTTTAGCGGAGAAGCGATCCAGGGCGGCGTGATGATCGGCGATGCGCCTGCCGGGACCCGCAGCCTGTCCTTTGACGGTGAATCCATCCCGATCGACGAGGATGGCAAATTCATCATCGCTTTCAACCGCGATGCCGGTCAGGCCGCCAATCTGGTGGCGACGCTCGACAATGGCCAGGCCGTTCGGCAGTTCATCAACATTGCCCCGCGCAACTGGAAGATCGAACATGTCAGCATCAACCGCCGGGCGACCACCCGGAGCGCGGCTTTTCTGGCCCGCCGTGGCCCCGAGCTGGCGCAGATCAACGCCGCACGGGCGGTTCACAGCGGCAGCAAGGGCTGGCGGCAGAGCTTTGTCTGGCCAGCCAAGGGCAGGATTTCCGGACAGTTCGGATCACAGCGCATCTATAATGGCGATCCCGGCAGCTATCACAGCGGCGTCGATATCGCCGCTCCCGCCGGCACCTATTTTGTCGCGCCGGCTGACGGGGTGGTGACACTGGCCGCATCCAGCCCGTTCACGCTGGAGGGCAATCTGCTGATGATCGACCATGGCATGGGACTGAACAGCGCGTTTCTGCACAGCTCAGAAATTCTGGTCAAAGAAGGTCAGGCAGTGAAGCGCGGCGAACCGATTGGCCGGATCGGCGCAACCGGCAGCGCGACGGGTCCGCACCTGCACTGGTCGATGAAATGGAACGCGGCGCGGATCGACCCGATCCTGCTGACCGGGCCGATGGGCTAGCTCCAGGCTTTGCCCCGGCTTTAGTCGGTCACCCGTTGGACCTTGAATCCCCGGCCATCGTTCACTTTCGCCAGATAACTGCCCAGCGCCGCCCGTTCAATGACAATGGAATCGCCCACCTTGGGCCGCCGCATGGTGCTCCGGGGTGGCTCGGTCTGCTGCCAAACCGCACCGTCTTCCAGACGAATCACCCACTTGCCGCTGCGAATCGTCCGGGCTGACTCAATGATGCCTTCGACCGATGCAATATCGTCGCCTTCATCGCCATCACCCTCGAACAGCTTGATCCTTGGCAATGTCAGCCCGAACAGCCCGCGCCGGGCCTCGCGAACCTGCTCGCGGTCGGCAATGACCACCTGATTGGTCGACTGGGCGGCTTGCAGAGCGGTAACTTTCTCATCATAGCAAGCCAGTCTGGCGGTCGCTTCGGTGACATCCCTGCAGGCGACCAAATCCGTATAGATAGCCGGTGGTGCGGTCAGTGCTTTTTTTCGGTCAACTTCCTGCGCAACAGCCGGGCTGCCCAGGCTGGCTGTTACAGCGGCCGTTGCTGAAAGCAGGCCTGCGAAGAACCATTTAGAACTAACCATCGCCATTTTTCCTGTCATTTAATTCCGTGTGTGATGTGACATAAGCAATAGCGGCACCGGAGGCAATTCATTGTTCTTCGCGCAAGGGCAGTTCGCCAAGAGCCCAAATTCGCGGTGCCAGGGGTTCGAATCCGCCCGATTGCTGTGCGGTCGAGACTGTGACAAAATAGTTACAATCTCTACAAAATCCGCCGGTTTTGCTGAACGGGAGCTTTACAGGCCAGAAGCCTTGTTGCAATTGGCAACCAACTCGGTGGTCGAATCCGTGCGTTTGGGGCGCGCTGATTGCCATCGGTCAACAACCGGGGATTGGTCATACTGGCCTACCTCTCCAGAATAAGGGACTGGATTACATGAGAAAATTTTCAAACCTGAAAGCATCCGTTGCACCTATGGTGCTCGGACTCGCTATGGTTTCTACGCCGGCATTCGCGCAAGACCAGGAAGCCGCTACAGCGGACGAAAGCGTTATCGTTGTTACCGGTTCGCGCATCAGCAACCCGAACCTGGAGCTTTCCAGCCCAGTTGGCGTTGTAACCTCCGAAGAACTTGAACTGCGTCAGACCAACACGGCTGAACAGTTCCTGCGTGAACTGCCATCGGCAATTCCATCAACCGGTTCTGCAGTGAACAACGGCAACGGCGGTTCGTCTTTCGTCAACCTTCGCGGCATTGGTTCGCAGCGTAACCTGGTTCTTCTCGACGGTCGTCGTTTCGTTCCTGCTGACACAACCGGTCGTGTCGATCTTAACAGCATCCCGCTGGCGGTTATCGAGCGCACCGACGTTCTGACCGGTGGTGCAACCACCACTTATGGTGCGGACGCAATCTCCGGTGTTGTCAACTTCATCACCAAGCGCGATTTTGCTGGTGTTGAGCTGAATGTTGCAGAGCAGATTACCGAAGAAGGTGATGGCAACGTTTTCCGCGCTGACATGACCATCGGTGCCAATTTCGACGATGGCCGCGGTAACGTGGTTCTGAGCGTTGGTTACCAGGATCAGGACGCTGTATTCCAGGGCGACCGTGCATTTGGTGAGAACAATATCAGCTCCTACACTGGTGATGCTGGTGGTTCTTCGAACGCAATCCCGGCTGTCATCGTTGGCCCCATCCCAGGCGGCTTCGGACAGATTGCTCCAGACGGACAGACCGTTCTGAGCGGCGTCTTTGATCGTCCATTCAACTTCAACCCGTTCAACATTTTCCAGACGCCATTTGAACGGTTCAACATTTTCAGTTCAGCTCGTTATGAAATTAACGAAAATGTTGAATTGTACTCGCAGGCTGCTTTCTCCAAGCAGACTGTTGAAACGATCATCGCTCCTGGTGGCTCGTTCTTCAACAACTACAATATCAACCTGAACAACCCGACCATTCCGATTGGCATTGCCAACCAGTTCTGTACGGGCCTTGGTTTGACAACTGCTCAATGTACCGCTGGCATCAACACGCCATTCGGTCCTACATTGGCTGATGGTTCTGCAAACCCTGATTTTGTGAACATCAACACGCAGGTTCGTCGTCGTACGATCGAAGCCGGTACACGTAACTCTGCATACACTTCTACCTTGTTCAACATGGTAGTCGGTGCACGTGGCGCGATCACGGACAACATCAGCTATGATGTGTCGGCAACCTACGGCGAAAGCGAACGCATCCAGACCCAGACCGGTTTTGCCCGTCGTTCACGTCTTGATGACTCGCTCTATGCTCTTCCGGACGGAACCTGTATCTCTGGTAACACCGGTTGTGCGCCGATCAATCTCTTCGGTCTTGAAGGTGATCTCGGTTCGCAGGACGCGATCGACTATGTGTTTAACTTGACGCAACAGGTTATCACCAAAACTTCAATTGCGACTGTAAGTGGAGCCGTTACCGGCGACCTTGGTTTCGGACTTGCAGAAACCCCGGTTCAATTCGCTGTTGGTGGTGAATATCGTTCCTTTACCGCTACCCGCGTTTCCGATGATGCATCGAAAACACCAGGCGCCGTTGTTGGTGCTGGCGGTGCTGCTCCGGATATCTTCGGTGAATATGATGTTTATGACGCCTTCGGCGAACTGAGCATTCCGGTATTCGAAGGTGAATCTTTCGCAGAAAGCCTGACCATCGATCTTGGTGCTCGTTATTCTGACTACTCCACTGCGGGTACAGAATTCACCTGGAAAGCTGGCGGTAGCTGGGAAGTTATTCCTGGTCTTACCTTCCGTGGTAACTATCAGCGTTCGTCGCGTGCGCCGAACATCGGTGAGTTGTTTGCGCCAGTTTCGACTGGTCTGAGCAACTTGGGTAGTGATCCTTGCGCGGGCCCAACAGCTCCAACAGGTGGCCTACTCGACGCTTGTTTGCTGCAGGTTGCAGCAGGAAGCACTGGCGCTGCTGCCATTCAGGCAGGTACGTTGCTTCAGCCAGCTGCGGGTCAGATCAATATCACAACTGGTGGTAACCCAAATCTGGGTACGGAAACGGCAAAAACCTGGACTGCTGGTGTAGCATTCCAGCCTGACGCAGTACCGGGCCTCTCTTTGACCGTTGATTATTTCAACATCAAAGTCACGGGCGCTGTATCTTCGCCGACCGTTGGTGATGCTGTCGATGCTTGCTTCCTTGCTCCATCGGCGACAAACCCATTCTGTTCGATGGACTTTATCGCTCGTAACCCTGCTACGGGTGGTCTTGACGGTGATCCATCAACAACCAAGGGTTTGATCCTGCAACAGAGTAACCTTGGCCGCATCGCTACCGATGGTATCGACGCTAGCCTGCGTTACAACACGGACCTCAACGACCAGATCAGCCTGAGCCTCTCCTTCGATGGTACTTGGACAAACAAGAATACGTTCCAGGCGACATCTACAGGCCTCGATCGCGATTGCGTTGGCTTCTATTCCGTTAACTGTGGTTCGCCTCAGTCGGAATTCTCCTTCTCTCAGCGTACCTCAATGACATTTGACGAAGACTACACGTTGTCACTGCGTTGGCGCTACCTGAGCGGATTGGAATATGAGCCTTCCGTGAATCAAGCAGAAATTGCTGCTGCACTTGCCGATCCGGCTGGTTGCCCTGACGCACTGGGTGCTGATCCTGGTGGATGTGTTGTGAACCCTGAGTTCACGACCATTCCGGATGAACATTATTTTGATCTGTCATTCCAGTGGGATGTTAGCGAAAATCTATTGTTCACTCTGACAGCGCAGAATCTGTTGAACAACAAACCGAAACTGGTTGGTTCTGACATTGGTTCTACGTCGTTCAACTCCGGTAACGTATACCCATCGTCTTACGATGCTCTGGGTCGTCGTTATGGCGCGAGCGTTAAATTCACTTTCTGATCTTTGCGATCAGACTTGAATAAAAGAGGGCGGGCCATTTGGTCCGCCCTTTTTCTTTGCCCGGTTGAGTTTTTACGGAGTTTATGTTAGCAACAACTTGTTTGCTAGCAGGGGACTCCCGTTGAAATTTAAATATGCGTTGAGCATTTTAGTGATTTCCTTTGGTGTATTTGGAGTTGTTCCCATCGCCGCTATGGTTGAGCAGAATCAGAATATGGGTGTCCAGGGCGTTCCTGAAGGTTTTATCGTTGTGACTGTTCATCCTCCTCTGGAGGCGACGTCCACAGAGCAATCTGGTGAACCAAGACGCATCACCGATAGGCGGGATCCCGAATATGTCAGATGCCGGCTGGAACCCGTGGCCGGTTCTATCCTGAAAAAACGCAAGATCTGCATGACAAATCGTGAATGGACATTGGCGATCCGCAAGGGCAACCAATATGCCAGAGAGTTTGTTGACGACAACCAGCCGGGGTTTTTCCGCTAGTCTTTTGCTGGCGGCAATCTGAATTTATATTTTTAGAAATCTATGGAATAGCCATGAAAATTCTTGTTCAAACCCTGATCACTGGCGCGTTCGCGGCAACTGCCTTGACAGTGCCGTCGGCCTTTGCTGCTGACTCGGACAAGAGTGAGGCACAGTCGAAGAAACCGAAGAAAATCACCGACCGGCGGCATCCGGATTACGTCCGCTGCCGGTCCGAACCGATCATGGGTTCCCTGGCCCGAAAACGCCGGGTATGCATGACCAATATGGAATGGGTGGAATATACCCGTACTGGTGCCCGCAATTCCAGAGAGTTTGTCGAAGATAACCAACCCGGCTTTATGATGACACCAAATTAACGCAATTTCCTGTGCCGCGGTTGCCGATAATATGTTAGCCTATCAAAATTGGAGTAATTATGAAAATTCTTGTTCAAACCCTGATCACCGGCGCGTTCGCGGTAACCGCTTTGACAGTGCCCTCGGCCTTTGCTGCTGACTCCGACAAGACGGAGACACAGTCGAAAAAACCCAAGAAAATCACCGATCGTCGTCATCCGGATTACGTCCGCTGCCGGTCCGAACCGATCATTGGTTCTCTGGCTCGTAAACGCCGGATTTGCATGACCAACGCCGAATGGGTGGAATATGTGAAGGCAGGTTCTCGCGATTCCAGGCAGTTTGTCGAAGATATGCAGGTTGGAGAAAATACCAGCAACTGAGATGTGAATGCTAGGTCAAAAGCCGGCAATCCATCTCCAGATTTATTTGCTGGCTTTTCGCTACCGCCTTTGCCCATTGGGCAACCATATCGATTTCGGCTCCGTGTAGCTCGGCCATATGGTTCTGCTCTTCCTGTCGCGCGGTAGCGTCGAAGATTTCGCCCCGTTTTGCCTGATCGAGTTTTGAGTGGCTGTTGAACGCCGGTCCATCAAGTGTTTGCGCGATTTTTTCATTGCTCATGCCGAGATCAAACAGCCCATTGAGCGCCGTCATGGTTTCGCGCTGGCGAGCGAGAAACCTGTCGCTGTCCAGCGTCTTCACCCGGTCGCTGCCAATCGTCTCGATAATCTTGGCAAATGCGGCATGTTGCGAGAGCCAGCCGATAGCCGCGACCTGCAGATCGGTGAGCTGCAATAGCTCTTCCGGAGAAAAACCGCCGACCGCATAGCCATCTTTCAAGGTGCCCAGCAGCACGTCGCGCACCCAGATGCGGCCCCACATCTCCTTTTTGACGATCGACTGCAGATAGGATTCCAGCGGCGCGTATAATAGTAACACCTTGGATTCTGGGCGTAATTTAAGCGCCGGAATAGCCAGCGGCGTACAGATATTGGACGGCTTGATGATCACGGCGCGGTCATCGCCCATCGGCCTGCCAAGAAGGTCGAGCGACTTGTTCAGCACGGCCGCCAGCTTCTGACTATCCGCACCGCGCCGCCGCCAGCCAATCATGTCATTGAGGATGACCGGCTCTTTCAGTCCCATCGAAACGCCTGGAATGTCGAAGGCCCGGGCCAGCATCGTCGAACAGCAATAAGCGGAATGAAAAATGAAATGAACCGGAGCGGCTGGCAGGGGCATCTGTGCCAGGTCCGCACGGCTGATCAGCTCATAATGGTCCACATCGGGCAGATGCTCGTCGGTGATGAACGTGCAATTCCGGTGCACATCCCGCGGTACGTGGACAAAGCGAAAGCCATCGGCAACCTCATCATAGCGATGCGGCAAATAGTCCGCATCGCTTATGATTTCGGCTTGTCTTGCGGCTAGATCCATCGCCGCTATCTGCCCGTCAGCAGCATATTGTGCAAGCCTAAGCTGCGACTGTCGCAACCGGCTCCATCTTCAGTCCGCCATCGCCTTCGTCGATCTTGACCGTGCTGTTGTCCGGCACTTCACCGCGCAAGATCATATCCGCCAGCGGATCCTGAAGATATTTCTGGATCGCGCGTTTCAGCGGCCGTGCACCGTAGACCGGATCATAGCCGACCCGTCCGAGCCAGCGCCGGGCCGCATCGGTCAGGTCCAGTTCGATCTTCCGGTCGGTGAGCAATTTCTGCACCCGCAGGACCTGAATGTCGACAATCGGCGCCATATGTTCTTCGGCAAGCCGGTGGAACAGGATGATTTCGTCCAGCCGGTTGAGGAATTCAGGCCGGAAATGCGCGCGGACGACTTCCATCACCTGCGGTTCGACATCCTTGACCGTCTCGCCATCCTTCATGTTCGCCATATATTGGCTGCCGAGGTTGGAGGTCAGGATGATCAGCGTGTTGGAAAAATCCACCACCCGGCCCTGACCGTCGGTCAGGCGACCGTCGTCGAGAACTTGCAGCAGCACATTGAACACATCGCTATGCGCTTTTTCGACCTCGTCAAACAGGATCACCTGATAGGGGCGCCGGCGAACCGCTTCGGTCAGCACACCACCCTCGTCATAGCCAACATAGCCTGGAGGCGCGCCGATCAGGCGCGAAACGCTGTGCTTTTCCATGAATTCGGACATGTCGATGCGGACCATCGCCTGGTCATCATCGAACAGGAAGCCGGCAAGCGCCTTGGTCAATTCGGTCTTGCCGACGCCGGTGGGGCCGAGGAACAGGAAACTGCCCAGCGGCCGGTTGGGGTCTTGCAAACCCGCCCGGCTGCGGCGGACGGCTGCGGAGACCGCTGCGATCGCTTCCTTCTGGCCGATCACCCGTTTGCCAATCAGCTCTTCCATCGCGAGCAGCTTCTCGCGCTCGCCTTCGAGCATCTTGTCGACCGGGATGCCGGTCCACTTAGAGACCACCGAAGCGATATCTTCCGGGGTGACTTCCTCGCGCAGCATCGCGCCCTCGGTCGCTCCGGCGGCTTCGTCGAGCGCTTTCTCCAGATTGGGGATGGTGCCGTAGCTCAGCTCACCAGCCTTGGCGAGATCACCGGCGCGTTCGGCCTGTTCCAGTTCGAGCCGGGCGTGATCCAGTTGTTCCTTGAGATGCGCCTCGGCGTGAATCTTGTCCTTCTCGCCCTGCCAGCGGGTGGTCAGTTCGGTGCTATGCTGTTCGAGTTCCGCCAGTTCCTTCTTGAGCGTTTCGAGACGGCCTTTGGACGCTTCATCACTTTCCTTGGAAAGCGCCTCGCGCTCAATCTTCAGCTGGATGATCCGCCGGTCGAGCGTTTCGATTTTTTCCGGCTTGGATTCAACCTCCATCCGGATATGCGATGCCGCTTCGTCCATCAGATCGATGGCCTTGTCGGGCAGGAACCGATCCGAAATATAGCGATTCGAGAGCGTAGCCGCGCTCACCAGAGCAGCATCGGTAATCCGCACGCCATGGTGCAGCTCATATTTTTCCTTCAGCCCGCGGAGGATTGAAATCGTGTCCTCGACCGTCGGTTCGCCAATGAACACCGGTTGGAACCGCCGCTGCAGGGCCGCGTCTTTTTCGACATATTTCTGATATTCGTTGAGCGTGGTGGCGCCAATACAGTGGAGTTCACCGCGCGCGAGCGCCGGCTTGAGCAGGTTGGAGGCATCCATCGAACCTTCCGAAGCGCCGGCACCGACCAATGTGTGCATCTCGTCGATAAACAGGATGATTTCGCCCTCGGCTCCGCGCACTTCATCGAGCACGCTCTTCAGCCGTTCTTCAAACTCGCCGCGATATTTTGCACCGGCAATCAGCGAGCCCATGTCGAGCGCCATCAACCGGCGATCCTTCAGACTGTCGGGAACATCGCCATTGGCAATGCGTAGCGCCATGCCTTCGGCGATAGCGGTCTTGCCGACGCCGGGCTCGCCGATCAGGACCGGGTTATTCTTGGTCCGGCGCGCCAATATCTGGATCGTGCGACGGATTTCCTCGTCGCGGCCGATCACCGGATCAAGCTTGCCGTCGCGCGCGGCCTGGGTCAGGTCGCGGGTATATTTTTTCATCGCTTCATAGGCGTCCTCGGAGGTCGCGGTGTCGGCTGAACGGCCGCCGCGCAATTCGTTGATCGCGCTGTTCAGGGCTTCGGCGGTTACGCCGGAGGATTGCAGCGCCTTGCCGGCCGCTGTATCCTTGGACAGCAGCAGCGCCAGCAACAGGCGTTCGACCGTGACATAGCTGTCGCCAGCCTTTTCGGCGATCTGTTCTGCCTGATCGAGAACCCGAACCGCGTCATTGTTCAGCCCGGGCGTCTGTTGCGCGCCGCCACCGGATACCGCAGGAATCTTGGCCAGCACTTCATCAATTTCCTGATGCGCCTTTTTGGCATCGCCGCCCGCCTTGGTGATCAGCCCCGCTACCATGCCCTGATCGTCTTCGAGCAGTGCCTTGGCGATATGCGCGGCGGTAATCTGCTGGTGACTCATCCGGATTGCTACGGTTTGTGCGGATTGCAAAAAGCCCTTGGCGCGGTCGGTGAATTTCTCAAGGTTCATCGGTTCATCCTGTTCAATCTCAATATCTTGTTCTGAATATGGTGTTGTAGTCGTGCAACACAACCATATTGATGACTTTTTCCTTCGGGGGTATATGGTAAGCGCTTCGCAGAGGTAAAGTGCGCGCAGCTTATGATGCTGTCGGAGAGGAAAATATACGTGAAATCACTTAAGCGGGCGGGCATTGGGCTGATCATCATCATGGTGCTGATCGCCATCGGCCTGACGGTCTGGGAGCCGTTGAGCATAGAGCAATCCGCTCCGCCGCCGGAAACCATTTATGAAGCCCGCATCGTCCGCGATGATTTTGGCGTTCCCCATATTTTCGGCAAGACCGATGCCGATGTTGCCTATGGCGTGGCTTATGCCCATTCCGAAGATGATTTCGCGACATTGCAGGAAGTCACCGCGATGACCCGGGGCCGGATGGCCGCGCTCAACGGGGCGGACAGCGCACCGATCGACTATATTGCCGCCCTGCTCGATATACGCGGCACCGTGAACCGCAAATATGTTGATCTTCCGCAGGATGTCCGCGCTCTGCTCGACGGCTATGCCTCCGGGCTCAATGCTTATGCCGCGGAGCATCCCGAGCAGGTGAGGCTTGAAAAGCTGTTTCCCGTCAACGGCCAGGATATAGCCGCCGGCTTCGTGCTCCGTTCGCCCTTTTTCTTTGGCCTTAACAGTCCGATCGAAGCGCTTGTGCAGAACCAGCCATTGCCGCGCGAAGGCGGTCCGAGCCTGTCCGGAGGAACGCTAAAAAAATCCATCCATCCACTCAGCCCTGAAAAAATCGTCAGGGACCGGATGAACACGCCGGTCGGCCCCGACCCGGATGAAAATGGTTCCAATGCCTTTGCGGTAGCGCCCGATCGTTCTCCCGAGGGCAAGACCCGTCTGATCTCCAATTCGCACCAGCCGCTGCGCGGCAATGTCGCCTGGTACGAGCTGGTCGTGCACAGCGAGCAAGGCTGGGATTTTGCCGGCGCCAATTTTCCGGGTTCGCCGTTCCCGTTTCTCGGGCACAATAAATATCTCGGCTGGACCAACACCGTCAACCGCCCCGATCTGATCGACATCTACAAGCTGACGCTGAATGACAAGCAAGACGCCTACCGCTTTGATGGCCAATGGAAACCGCTGGAAAAGAAGCGCGTCTGGCTGAAAATCAAATTTGGCCCGTTTGTCATTCCCTATCCGCAGATGGCCTATCGCTCGATTCACGGGCCGGTGATCATCAATGAGAGCGGTGCCTATGCGCTGCGCTATGCCGGTATCGACGAGCTCAATATGCTGACCCAATATTACCGGATCAACAAGGCGACCAATTTCGACGAATGGCAGGCGGCGATGGCGGGGCAGGGGGTGCCGGCGACCAATTTCATCTATGCCGATGCCAAGGGCAATATCGGGATGTACTATAACGCGATGTTCCCGGACCGACCTGCAGGCTATGACTGGCGCACCATATTGCCCGGCGACAGTTCAAAAGCCCTGTGGCAGAAAAGCCTGCCGTTCACCCGTGTCCCGGCGCTGGTCAATCCGGCATCCGGCTATGTCATGAACGCCAATAATACACCTTATATCGCCGCCGGGCCGGGGGAGGAGCTCAACCCGGACAATTTTTCATCGCTACTGGGTGTCGAGGGTGACCAGACCAACCGTTCGCGCCGGTCGATTGCCCTGCTCGAACGCGCCAATGCCGACGGCAAGCTGACCGATGACGAGCTATGGACGATCAAATATGACACCGGCTATGAAAAGGCGGGCTATGCGAAAAACTGGCTGGACAAGATTGCCGCGCTTGATCTGAAGGACAGCGCGAAATTGCTCAAGGCGCAGCAATTGCTTGGCCAGTGGGACTGGAATCTCGATGGCAAGGGCCCCGCTGACGCGCTCGCGCTGATGGTGCTGCGTCCGGCCAACAAGTCGCATTATAACCGCGGCAAAATGCCCGACCCGCGCCAGATATTGCAGGAAACGGTCGACCATCTGACGCAATATTTCGGCAAGATCGATCCGCCGATGATGAACCTGCTGCGGATGCGGCAGGGCAATGTCGACCTGCCGGTCGATGGCGGCAACGACACGATCCGCGCTTCGACCCTCTGGGATGTCGATGATGACGGGCGGCTATCGGTGCGCCACGGTGACAGTTTCATCATGTTCATTGAATGGGCCAAGGACGGCAAAGTGCGCTCGCGCTCGATCCAGCCCTTCGGTGCCGCGACCACCCGGCCGGAGTCACCGCATTATACCGACCAGATGCAATTGTTTGTCGACAAGAAGCTGAAGCCGGTGTGGTTTGATCCGGCAGAGCTGGAGAAGCACAAGGCGAGTGACAAGATGGTTGGGAACGGCAAGAAATAATGTGCTCCGCGCTCGACGCGGAGCCCCGGAGGCAAGCGGTAGGAGGCAGAAGTGAATCGGATCACCGCGATGACCATTGTGTGTCTCAGCGGTGCGGGGCTGGCTGTGGTGTCATGGCTCGCTATCACGCACAAAAACTCGGCAATTGAAACGCAAACACGGTTTGATCGGGCGTCTCGCTTCGCACTCCCTGAAGTAGAGCGATGCTTGAAATCGGGTAACCGCAGCCGGGTGTTTGGGCAATTCCAATATGTACTACTTAGTCGAGGCTATGGTCGCACTGGTTCAGTATATATAGATCAGGATGGTTCGCGGTTATCTGTTTACCCCCGTGGAGACAAAACGGTGGTGACATTCAAATCCGCACGGGTCGCGTCTCCCGGAGAACTGGATTTGCTGGAATGGTGCGTCAAAAATCCTCAACTCACATGGATCCGACCGGAAATTCGCTGATGTCGATCCAGTGACCAAAGCCAGTATCCGCCGGATCTGGAGAAGCACAAGACCAGTGACAAGCTGGTGGGATCAGCGGACAGGGCAGTAAAATAATATTGTCGCCAATGTCGGCAAGGACCGTCCTGCCCATTTGATATGACAGTGTCTTAAAGCTTCGGGATATGCGAATCTCGCCAGAGGATGACCATTTTCACCAAGGCGAGCACAGGAGAAACCCCGCTATGCGCACTGTAAAGGCTTTTGCAGCCAACCAGGCCGGAAACCCGCTGGAACCCTTTGAATATCAGCTGGGACCGCTGGCCTCCAATGATATTGATATAAAGGTCGAACATTGCGGTCTGTGTCATACCGACCTCAGTCTGCGCAACAATGCCTGGGGCATAACCGAATTCCCCTTTGTCGGCGGGCATGAAGCCACCGGCACGGTGATCGATATGGGCGCTGAAGTGACTCACGTCAAAATCGGCGACCGGGTCGGGCTGGGTGGCCATTCGCATTATTGTATGACCTGCCGGCAGTGCCTGAACGGCGATCATAATCTCTGCGAATCCGTGCAATCCACGGTTTCGGCGGGCCGTCATGGCGCTTTTGCCGACATCGTTCGCGCATCGGGCGTCAGCGTTATCAAGCTACCGGATGATCTGGATTCCCGGGATGCCGGACCATTGTTCTGCGCCGGCATTACCGTTTTCAATCCCTTCGTGAAATTTGACATCAAGCCGACCGCGCGCATTGCCGTGCTGGGCATTGGCGGACTGGGCCATCTGGCATTGCAATTTGGCAAGGCCTGGGGCTGTCATGTCACCGCTTTGAGTTCCAGCGCTTCCAAAAAAGACGAGGCCATGGCTTTTGGCGCGCATGATGTGATCAATTCCCGCGATCCCGAAGCCCTGGCCGCCGCAGCGGGAAGTTTTGACGTGATCCTGAGCACGGTCGATGTCGCGCTGGACTGGAATGCCATCATTGCCATGCTGAAGCCGAAAGGCCGATTGCATTTTCTCGGCGTTCAGGCGGTGCCGGCTGAGCTACACCTGATGCCGCTGATGTTTGCCCAATTATCTCTGTCATCCTCGCTGGTCGGCAGCCCCCAGACCATTGCCGACATGCTGGAATTCTGCGCCCGCCATGGCATCAAGGCGGTAACCGAGCATTTTCCCTTCGAGAAGATCAACGAGGCACTGGCGCATCTGGAGAGCGGGGAGGCGCGCTATCGCATTGTGCTGGACAACTGAGGCGAATGCGGACTGCCGGCATCCAGGCTGATATCAAATCGACGGCACCAGGATCGTATCCAACGCCTCCGGCAGCAAATCCGGATAATCGGTAATATAATGCAGGCCCCGGCTTTCCTTCCGCGCCAGCGCTGACCGCACGATCAGATCCGCGACCTCGATCAGATTGCGCAATTCGATCAGATCCTGGGTCACGCGGAAATTGCCGTAATATTCTTCGACTTCGCCGCGCAGCAGGTCGATCCGGTTCTGGGCGCGTTCGAGCCGTTTGGTGGTGCGGACGATGCCGACATAATTCCACATGAAGCGACGGATTTCGGTCCAGGTCTGCTTGATCACCACTTCTTCATCGCTGTCGGTGACGCGGCTTTCATCCCATGGCCGGATCGTTGGCGGGGCAGGCAGGTCATCCCAATGTTCGGCAATATCGCGGGCCGCAGCATCACCGAAGACGAAACATTCGAGCAGGCTGTTCGAGGCCAGCCGGTTGGCGCCGTGCAGGCCGCTCTCGCTGGCTTCGCCCGCCGCATAGAGGCCGGGCAGGTCGGTACGGCCTGCCAGATCGATCAAAATCCCGCCGCAGGTATAATGTTGCGCCGGCACCACCGGAATCGGTCCCTTGGTCATGTCGATGCCCAGCCCGATCAGCTTTTCATAAATATTCGGGAAATGGCCCTTCACAAATTCCGGATCGCGATAAGAGATGTCGAGGTGGACGTAATCCAGGCCCAGGCGCTTGATCTCATGGTCATTGGCGCGCGCCACAATATCGCGCGGCGCCAGTTCCATGCGTTCCGGATCAAAGCGATCCATATAGCGATCGCCCGCTTCATCGCCTGCATCGTCCGGCAGTTTCAGATGACCGCCTTCACCGCGCACCGCTTCGGTAATCAGGAAATTCTTGACCTCGAGATTATAGAGGCAGGTCGGGTGGAACTGCATCATCTCCATATTGGAAACCCGCGCACCGGCGCGCCAGGCCATGGCGATGCCGTCGCCGGTTGCGCCGCGCGGTGCGGTGGAGAACAGATAGGTCCGTCCGGCACCGCCGCTGGCCATGATCGTCGCGCGCGAAGTCAGCGTCTCGACATGACCGCTTTCATTGTTGAGCGCATAGACGCCCCAGACATTCTTGGCGCCGGTCGGAACCTCCGCGTTGCGGTCGACGATCAGGTCAATCGCCACCATATGCGGGCGCAGCGTGATATTCGGGTGAGCCGCCGCGGTATTCTGTAGCGCTTCCTGCACCGCCCAGCCGGTTGCGTCATCCACATGGACGATCCGCCGGTGGCTGTGTCCGCCCTCTCTGGTGAGATGGAGGACTTCCGCTTCCTTGTTGAACGGCACGCCCATATCCTCGAGCCGGGCAATCGCGGCAGGCGCATTTTCAACGACAAATTCAACGGTTTCGCGGCGGTTGAGGCCAGCACCGGCGACCATCGTGTCGTTGATATGATTTTCGAACGTGTCGCCGGCGTCGAGCACGGCAGCGATCCCGCCCTGCGCCCAGGCGGTGGAACCGCCGGTCAGTTCACCCTTGGCCAGCACCAGCACCTTGTGAGTGCGAGCCAGCGTGATCGCGGCGCTGAGTCCGGCGGCGCCGGAACCGACAATGATGACGTCGTGGTTCACGCCGCTTTGGCGCGGGTCAGGTTGAGAAATACATCCTCGAGATCCGCTTCTTTCGTGGTGACCTCGACGATCGCAAAACCGCGTTCCTGGATCGCGGCCATCACGCCACCGGCGTTGGTGCGGTCCTTGTTATAGGTGATCGCCACCGTGCGCGGGCCGATGATATCGGCCTTTTCGAATAATGTATTGGCGAAGGAGATGGCATCCTGTGCTTCGCTGATGTCGCGATCCAGCGTCAGTTCGACCAGCTTTTCGCGGGCCATGTCGACCAGTTCCGGTGTCGGCTTGTTGGCGATCAGTTTGCCGTGATTGATGATCGCGATCCGGTCGCACAGATTTTCCGCTTCTTCGAGATAATGAGTCGTCAGCACGATGGTCACGCCGGCCTTGTTGAGATCGACGACATATTCCCAAAGCTGCTGCCGCAGGTCGATGTCGACCCCGGCGGTTGGCTCGTCCAGCACCAGAATCGGCGGCGAGTGAACCATTGCCTTGGCCACCAGCAACCGGCGTTTCATCCCGCCTGACAGGGTCCGGGAATAGGCATCGGCCTTGTCTTCCAGATGGACGGCGCGCAGCAATTCCATCGTCCGGCGCTTCGCTTTGGCGACGCCATAGAGCCCGGCTTGAACCTCCAGCGCCTCAAACGGGGTGAAGAAGGGATCAAAGATGATCTCCTGCGGTACGATCCCGATTGAGGCTTTGGCGTTGCGCGGGCTGTCATCGGTATCAAAGCCCCAGATGCTGGCGCTGCCGCCGGTCTTGCGGACCATGCCGGACAGAATGTTGATCAGCGTCGACTTGCCGGCGCCATTTGGCCCCAGAAGCCCGAAAATCGAACCGCGGGGCACGTCGAAACTGACGTCGTCCAGCGCCTGTTTGCCGCCGGCATAGGTTTTCGAGAGATTCTTGATCGAGATTGCTGCATTTGTCATGCGCTTCGCATAAACATCTTGTCGTGGACAATCAAAGGCTTTGCTGCATCTGGTTCGATCAAGCCTAAGCGCCGGTTAACCGTTAAACTAGGTAAAGATTTCTTATGTTTGTCCTAGTCGCGGATGCATGAAATATTCCAGATACCAGAATCAGGCGCGGACAGAGGTGCAATGGGCGACGCTGCTGACTGCGGCGTTATGCTCGGCCAGCCCGGCTGCGGCGGCCTCAGATTCAGCTGATGCCCGAGTCTTCATAAGGCAGCCGGTGACGATGACCAAAACCGCCGATCTCATATTCGGCGATTTTGTCACCGGCACCGCCGACAGCATTTTTCGCCTCGACCCGCGTTCGGGCTCGCTCAGCCAGCGCAACGGCGATGCGGTGTCCGTGGGCGGGACGCAATCATTTGCATCGATTGAAGTGTTGGGGACAGCCTTGAGTCGGGTTCAACTTTCGACCGGGAAGCAAAGCATCTTGATCCAGCGGGATGGCGGCACGGAGACGATGCAGATCGACCGGTTCCGCTTTGACCGCCGCCGGAAAATGCTGAATGTGGCTGGCCTGCAAACCTTCAATATTGGCGGGCAATTGCGCGTCGGCGCGAACCAGAAGGCTGGCACATATCGCGGTTCCTTTGACGTGTCGGTCGATTATTTCTGATGGTTCCGGACAATTCCGGATGGTGGTACAGAATGTGTGAATCGCCGGTTAACCCTGATATTCAACAATATTTAGCGATTTGGCCATTATCGATATGTCCTTGAAATACGGTAATTCTTCGACACCGACCCGAGGGTTCGGGATATGGCGCCCGGCCTTGTTGCCGTTCTGCGCGCTTGTCTGTTTTCCCTTTGGGGCCGTGCAAGCAACCTCCAGCAGGGGGCAAACGCAGACCATAATCAGCCAGGGTGTCAACATCAGCGAAAATGCCGAATTGCGCTACGGAGATTTTTCCGCCGGCACGACTCAGAGCCGGTTCCGCTTGAATCCGGAGAATGGCACGATCGTCCAGTTAAACGGCAATGCCGTATCCTTGGGCGGCACCCAGACAGCTGCGTCCTTCACGGTCTTTGGCACACCGCTTCAAACAGTGCGGCTGACCGTCAGCCAGAACCAGATCGACCTTACCCGGGTCAATGGGACGGAAACGATGCGGGTCGATCAATTCCGTTTTGATGGCGGCAATGGAACGCGTAACCGAACGCTCAGCGCCAGCGGGTCGATCGAATATAAGCTCGGCGGAAGGCTCACCATCAATCCCAACCAGGTTGGTGGCGCCTATGTAGGCAGTTTCAACATTACCATCGATTATCAATAGGCTGCATTAGTGCTTCGTGCTGCATCAGCGCTTCATTGGGTTACCGTGAAATTAACCATGCGAATACATGCTTAATTACAACAATTCGGCCTAGAGCATTTTTGTCATGACCAGAGACCAGATCTTTCCCCGCCTGATTGGCTTCTTGCTGTTTGTCCTTGCCGTGCTGGCCAGCGCGCCGGCTGCCTTTGCGCAATCGAATGTTGGCGATACCGATGCTGTGGTGGTCAGCCCGCTTTCGCTGGTCCCGGTCGAAGATCTCAACTTTGGTAGTCTGATCCCGGGTGCTACCGGCGGCACCGCAGTCATCAGCCCGGCCGGCGGTCGGACCGTGACCGGATCGGTTGTCGCTGCCGGAGGAACGGTCAGCAACGCCGAGTTTCAGGGCTATGGCACACGCAACCGCTACGTCTATATCAGCACGGCATCGTCCAGCTATCGGCTCAACCGCGTCGGCGGCGGCGCCAATATGCGGTTGCGGTCTCTGACCCTGCAAGCGGACAATCTGACTCCGGTCAATTTCCCCGGCCTGTTCCGCATTGCGTCAACAAATGTGATCACGCTGCGCATTGGCGGCACTCTGGATGTGCGGGCCAACCAGCAGGCGGGCGTCTATCAGGGCAGTTTTCCGATCACGATGAACTATTACTGATATTTGCGGGATTGCGCGGCACACGATCCGTTGCTAATCGATCTGCCATGATTGACGCACCAGAAATTGTCAGAACAGCAAAGAAACGCAACGCCTGCGATGGCGCTACGGATATTCCGGGCGGCGCAGCGCTTGGCCATCCGCGCGTATGGCTGGAGATTGACGAAAAAGGCTATGTCGACTGCGGCTATTGTGACCGGCGATTCGTTCTGGTCGGCGGTCCCGCCGACGTTGCGCCAGCGCAGCCCGAAGAATAATCCGACATAGGGGGTGCAAGGCCCCCGTTTCGTTTCTATATGGGTCGCATGATAGAAAATCCTGACCCCCGCTCGTTTCTGTATCGCCCCGATGGCCTCGACCCGGAGCGCGCCAAGGCGCTTGTCGCCGACAGCCTGTCCGCTTGCGATGATGGCGAACTATATCTGCAATATAGCGCGGTGGAGAGTTTCGGCTTTGATGATGGCCGTCTGAAAACCGCTGATTACAGCACCGACAGCGGCTTTGGTCTGCGCGGTGTCTCGGGCGAGATGACCGGCTTTTCCTATAGCAACGAGACCAGCGAGGCGGCGATCCGGCGTGCTGCCCAGACCCTGCAATTGCTCGATCCGGCCAAGGGCGAGAAAGCCCCGCCACCGCGCGGCAGCAACCGCCATCTTTATGGCGAAGCCAATCCGCTGGAAGCGATTCCCTTCGCGAAGAAGGTCGCTCTCTGCCAGCAGATTGACGCGGCTGCCCGCGCGCGCGATCCCCGCGTTGCTCAGGTTTCCGTCGGTCTGTCCGGCAGCTGGAGCGTTGTTGAAATCGTCCGTCCCGATGGTTTCGTCGCCACCGATGTGCGCCCGCTAGTGCGGCTCAACGTGTCGATCGTCGCCGAACAAAATGGCCGCCGCGAAAGCGGCAGTTTCGGCATGGGCGGGCGTTATCTCTATGACGAGCTGTTCGAGGAAGCACGCTGGAACCGCGCGGTTGATGAAGCCTTGGCCCAGGCTCTGGTCAATCTCGAAAGCGTCGATGCGCCAGCTGGCGAACAGACCGTCCTGCTTGGCCCCGGCTGGCCCGGCATCATATTGCACGAAGCCATCGGCCATGGCCTCGAAGGCGATTTCAACCGCAAGGGCACCAGCGCCTTTTCCGGCAAGATCGGTCAGCGCGTGGCTGTGCCCGGCGTTACCGTGGTCGACGATGGTTCGATTCGGGAGCGGCGTGGCTCGCTGAGCATCGATGATGAAGGCACGCCGACGCAGGAAAATGTCCTGATCGAGGATGGAATCCTGAAATGCTATATGCAGGACCGGCTGAACGCACGGCTGATGGGCGTGCCGGCGACCGGCAACGGGCGCCGCGAAAGCTATGCCCATGCGCCGATGCCGCGGATGACCAACACCTTCATGCGCGGCGGCAAGGATGATCCGGCCGAATTGATGAGCCGGGTCAAAAACGGCATTTACGCCAAAAGCTTTGGCGGCGGACAGGTCGATATCGTCTCGGGCAAATTCGTCTTTTCCTGCACCGAGGCTTACAAGATCGAAAATGGCAAGCTCGGCGCGCCGATCAAGGGTGCGACGCTGATCGGCGACGGCCCGACGGTGCTGACCAAAGTGGCCGGCATCGGCAATGACATGGCGCTCGATGAAGGCATCGGCATGTGCGGCAAGGGCGGACAATCCGTGCCCGCTGGCGTTGGCCAGCCGACCTTGCTGGTGGAAGGGCTGACCGTCGGAGGGACGGCTTGAGCTTAGAGTTAGCATGACCAAATTGCGTTTGTCCCATTGAATTGGTCTGCCCAAATATTGGCCTTCTGGTTTCAGGAGCTTGACCCCAGGGACTGGTGGACCAAGAGCGATGCGACCGACAATCTGGTCAAGCGGCGTTTCTTCGAACTCTGGCAAGAACAGAAAGCAAAAACCGCCGGTGATTTTCTCGGCTCACCGGAAACCGCGCTCGCCGCGGTCATCCTCTTCGACCAGTTCCCGCGCAATATGTTCCGTGATAGCGCCGACGCCTTTTCCACCGATCATCTGGCGCAGCAGATTGCTCAACAGGCGGTGGATTTGCAGTTCGATCAGCAATTGCCCGAGGAGCAGCGGCCTTTCCTCTATATGCCGTTCATGCATGCGGAGGATATTGATCTGCAGAACAAGTCCGTCGCCCTGTTCACCAAACTCGGCAGCAATCAGAAATTTGCCAATGAACATCGCGACACAATCGCTCAATTCGGTCGCTTTCCCCATCGCAACCATATTCTCGGGCGGCAATTCCGGCCCGGGGAACAGGTCGCCATTGATGCCGGGGCGAGTTGGTAGGCCCGATGCTGGTCACGGCGGTAAAACAAACATGGCGGGCCCTGAAAGTCTGGCCGGATGCTGGTCGCTGGAAAGCCGCTCTGGGCATCGCGCTCCCGGCTGTGGTGATTGTCGCTTTGTCAGGATATCTGGGCGGCTGGCTGCGCCTTGATCCTGTGGTTGATCTCCCGTCTGCCCTGATCGCCGCCGTCATCCTGTTCTTCATTCCCGCCCTGGCCGAAGAACTGATCTTTCGCGGCCTTCTCCTGTCCTGGTTCGCAACTGTCTCTCAGCGCCTGGGCAACTGGCTATCGATCGGCCTCTATGTGCTCTGGCATCCGTTGCAGGCGCTGACCTTCGGTCCGCCCTGGTCGGCCATTTTCCTGCAACCGTCGTTTCTGTTTGCTACGTTCATCCTCGGCATTATATTGACCCATATCCGGATCGTTTCGCAGTCCTTGTGGCCGGTGATAGCGATCCACTGGCTGCTGGTTCTGGTCTGGAAGCTTCTGTTTGGCGGACCATTTTACTGAGAAGGCTGAAACATGTCGGATTTTTTTGACGCCCTGAACGATGGCCATATCGCGTTCATTGCCAAGCAGCCGATGTTCTTTGTCGCGACCGCGGCGGCGGACGGACGGATTAATCTTTCGCCCAAGGGCTATGACTCATTCCGGGTGCTGGACGCCAATCGGGTCGCCTATCTCGATCTGGGCGGCTCCGGCAACGAGACTCACGCCCATCTGGTCGCCGATGGCCGGATCACGATCATGTTCAACAATTTTGCCAACCCGGCGCTGATCCTGCGGCTCTATGGCACTGGCAGGCCGGTTCTGCCGCAGGATGCCGGCTGGGACGAACTGGCAGCGCATTTTGACATTCTGCCCGGTACCCGCCAGATTTTCGATATCGTGGTCGACAATGTCCAGACCAGCTGCGGCTGGGGCGTGCCACAAATGGAAATGAAAGCCGAGCGCGAGACATTGGTCAAATATCACCGCCAGGCCGATCCGGAAGTCTGGATGGAAAAGACCGCCGGCCGAGTAAAAAGTATCGACGGCCTGCCGACGCGCGCGACCGACCGCTATTTTGGCGAGCCATAGGTCATGAGTCTGGTCGAACTGTCCCGGCACATGCACGGCGTCGAAGCCGAAATCATCCGTGGTCGGCTCGGTGCCGCCGGGATTGGTGCGGTCTGTTTCGACAGCAATGTGAATATTGTCGAAGGCGCCGGGATCGCGCTGCCCGCCCGTGTGATGGTGCTGGCAGAGGATCTGGCCGAAGCCAGGGCGATATTGGCGGAGGATGTGTCTTTATGACCGGTGCCGGAAAAATTTCGCTCGCGCTGGGTGGTGGAGCCGGTCTCGGCTGGACCCATATTGGCGTGCTGCGGGCGATTGACGATAGCCCGCTGGAAATTGCCGCCATCGCCGGTACCTCGATCGGCGCGATCGTCGGTGCCAGCTATGCTGTGGGCAAGCTCGACTATATCGAGGACATGGCGCGCAACGTCAGTTTTCGGAACATATTGCGGTTCATGGACCCGCATTTCAAGCGCGGCGCGGTCATGGGCGCACGCACGATCGAAAAAGAGCTGGAGACCGAATTCGGCCATCTCGATTTCGAGGATCTGCCCTTTCCGGTGGCTGCGGTTGCTGCCGATTTGCGCACCGGCGATACGATTGTGATGAAGTCGGGCAAGCTGGTGCCCGCAATCCGGGCATCGATGTCGCTGCCCGGCATATTCAAGCCCGTGCAACATGAAGGCCGCCTGCTCGTCGACGGCGGCGCGGCCTTGCCGGTTCCGGTGTCACCGGTGCGCGAACTTGCGCCCGAGGCCCTGTGCCTGTCGATCAACCTGCAGGATGATTTTATCAATCGTTCGATCGCAGCCGGAATCGCGGTCAATAATGGCAAGGAACCCAATAGCCTCGCCATCGTCAAGGCCTCGGTCGGCCTGTCGCTGCGCAATCTCGGCCGCTATTCGCTGGCGCTCGATCCGCCCGATTTTGCGATGTCGCCGCCGGTTGGCCATATCGACATCCAGAATTTCACCCGCGCCGAGGAGCTGATCGATATCGGTCGCCGCGAAACCGAAAAGATCATCCCGCAAATATTGGCCCGCCTGGCGGAGTGTGCTGCCTAAATATTGTGCACTCGTGCTGCAATGCACAATATTTACTCTTTGTTAAGCGGCGCAATTTCACGAAAATCCTTTGAATCCAAAGCCTTCCGATTCTGGCACGAGCTTTGCGAAGAGTCCCCCGGTAACAACTATAGGGGGCGTAATGAAATTTATCATAGCCATAATCAAACCGTTCAAGCTTGACGATGTTCGTGAAGCGCTGACCGGTGTCGGCGTGACCGGCATGACCGTAACCGAAGTCAAGGGCTTCGGCCGGCAAAAGGGCCAGACGGAAGTCTATCGCGGCGCGGAATATACCACCAACATGGTTCCGAAGCTGAAAATCGAAGTCGCTTGCAGCAGCGCAGTCGCGGCCCAGGCGGTCGAGGCCATTCAGGCTGCCGCCGGGACGGAATCGATTGGCGACGGCAAGATCTTCATGCTTGGTCTCGAAGACGCCGTCCGCATCCGCACCGGTGAAACCGGCGACACAGCAATATAATCGGGGAAGCAGATACTCATGAGAAAAATTTTGACAAAACTGACGGGAATGGGGGCTTTAGCCAGTCTTTCTGTTCCAGCCTTTGCGCAAGAGGCCGTCGAAGCGGTCGCGGCCGTGCCCAATCCGGGGAATAATGCCTGGATGATGACGGCCACAATCCTGGTCTTGCTGATGATCCTGCCCGGCCTTGCGCTATTTTACGGCGGTCTGACTCGGACCAAGAATATGTTGTCGACGATGACGCAAATTGGTGCAGCAGCCTGTCTCGCGATGCTGATCTGGGTCACATACGGCTATGGTCTGGCATTCGGTCCGGAAGGCAATGCCTTCATCAGCTGGGGCAAGTTCTTCCTCGCTGGCGTCGATAGCAGCAGCACCGCAGCAACATTCTCCGACGAAGTGATCTCGGAATATGTGTTCATCTCCTTCCAGATGACCTTCGCGGCCATCACCCTGGCGCTGGTGCTCGGGTCGGTTGTCGAGCGGATGAAATTTTCCGCTGTCATGGTTTTCGGTGCTGTCTGGTTGACGATCGTTTATTTCCCGATCGCTCATATGGTCTGGGCCGGTGGCGGATTGCTCTTTGAAATGGGCGCGCTCGACTTTGCCGGTGGTACGGTTGTGCATATCAACGCTGGTGTATCGGCGCTGGTTGCAGCACTCATCCTCGGCAACCGCAAGGGCTATCCGAAAGAGCCAATGGCTCCACACAGCCTGACGCTGACCATGGTCGGCGCCGGACTGCTCTGGGTTGGCTGGTTCGGTTTTAACGCTGGTTCCGAACTGGAAGCAGACGGCACGGCTGGCCTGGCGATGATCAACACCTTTGTTGCCACCGCTTCGGGTGCCCTGTTCTGGATGCTGGCTGAAAAGATGAGCGGTCACAAGGGATCGGCACTGGGCTTCAGTTCAGGCTTGATTGCCGGTCTGGTTGCGGTAACCCCCGCTGCCGGTAACAGCGGACCATTTGGCGCCATTGTTCTGGGCGCGGTTGCATCGCTGGTCTGCTATTATGCTGTATCCTTCCTGAAACCCAAGCTTGGCTATGATGACTCGCTGGACGCCTTCGGCATCCACGGCATCGGCGGCATGGTTGGTGCGATCGGAACCGGCATTGTCTATCAGCCAATGTTTGGCGGACCTGGCGACGGTTCCGTCGCAATGGGTGCACAGGTCTGGATCCAAACCCAAGGCGTGCTTGTCACGATTGTTTGGGCCGCTGTGGGCACAACCATCGCGATGTTCATCGCCAAGCTGGTCACCGGACTGCGTGTCACCGAAGAAGTCGAGCAGGAAGGCCTCGATCTCGGCGAACACGGAGAGCGCGCCTATAACTACTAATTTCCGAGTTTGGCGCCGGCCTTCTCCTCCCAAAATCCGGTCGGCGCCGCACCTTGTTCCTCCTGCGAACAAACAACTCATGGCCGGTGATGTGAAAACATCCCGGCCTTTTTTTGTCTGACAGCCGCACACGGGAGGCAGCCGGGGGTATTGCTGGCCCCATCGGTTTCATTTGCAATCAGTACGGGTGAATGTCATTTGATGGCGGATAAACCGAGCGAGGAACCGCCATGTCATACCCACAGCAAATATCTCAAATCCTGACTCGGCTGGGCGTCACTGCCGCAAGGATTGGCGCCGGCGACTTGCTGGTACATTCTCCGCTGACCGGCGAGCAAATCGCGGCGGTGCCGACGTCCGCGACGGCAGAAGTAGAGGCGGTGGTGGATCAGGCCGATCAGGCCTTTCTGCAATGGCGCACGGTCCCCGCCCCCCGGCGCGGCGAACTGGTCCGGCTATTCGGCAATGCCCTGCGCGCGCACAAGGATGATCTGGCCCGGCTGGTATCGATAGAAGCGGGCAAAATCCCCTCCGAAGGCGCGGGCGAAGTGCAGGAAATGATCGATATCTGCGATTTCGCCGTTGGCCTTTCGCGCCAGCTCTATGGCCTGACCATTGCATCGGAACGGCCCGGCCACCGGATGATGGAAACCTGGCATCCGCTCGGCGTCGTCGGGGTGATCTCGGCGTTCAATTTTCCGGTCGCGGTCTGGGCCTGGAACACAGCGATCGCGCTGGTCTGCGGCAATAGCGTGGTCTGGAAACCTTCGGAAAAAACGCCGCTGACCGCGATCGCCTGTCATGCAATTTTCGCGCGCGTGGCGGCGGACTTTGCTGAAGCGCCCGAAGGTCTGGCCGGCCTCATCATCGGCGGACGCGATGTCGGAGAAATGCTGGTCGACCATCCACAGGTGCCATTGGTGTCGGCGACCGGATCGACGGCGATGGGCAGGGCAGTGGGCCAGCGCCTCGCCGCTCGCTTTGCCAGGTCGATCCTGGAACTCGGCGGTAACAACGCCTGTATCGTCGCGCCTTCTGCCGATCTCGACATGGCGGTGCGCGGCATATTGTTCAGCGCGGTCGGCACCGCAGGACAGCGTTGCACCAGCATGCGGCGGCTGTTTGTCCATGACGATATTTACGATGCACTGCTGACCCCGCTCAAGGCCGCTTATGCGAGCATTTCGGTTGGCGATCCGCTGGCGCAGGACACACTGGTCGGGCCGCTGATCGACAAGGCCGCTTTTGACGGTATGCAAGCGGCACTGGTGCTGGCCCAGGAACAGGGCGGGGACGTCAAAGGCGGCGGTCGCCATGACAGCGGCGATGCCGGAGCTTATTATGTCCGGCCGGCGCTGGTCGAGATGGAGGAGCAATCCGATATCGTCTGCCGCGAGACTTTTGCGCCGATCCTCTTTGTCATGCGCTACCGGGAACTGGACGACGCCATCGCCCGGCAAAATGCCGTTGGCGCGGGCCTGTCATCGTCGATCTTCACCATGAACATGCGCGAAGCCGAACAATTCCTGTCAGCCGCGGGATCGGATTGCGGCATCGCCAATGTCAATATCGGCACGTCGGGCGCTGAAATTGGCGGTGCCTTTGGCGGCGAAAAGGAAACCGGTGGTGGCCGGGAATCCGGTTCCGATGCCTGGAAAGCCTATATGCGCCGCGCCACCAACACGATCAACTATTCCGCTGACCTGCCGCTGGCGCAAGGGGTGAATTTCGACCTCTAGGCCCAGCGCCAGGCGTCCGCACCGGCTAGCCCAGATCAGCCTTGATAAATTCCGCCGCCCGTTCACCGATCATGATGCTCGGGGCGTTGGTGTTGCCGCTGATGATTTCCGGCATGATCGAGGCATCGGCAATATAGAGCCCTTCCAGACCGCGAAATTTTAGACGCGCATCGACAACCGCGTCATCATCTCCGCCCATCCGGCAGGTGCCGACCGGGTGATAGACGGTATCGGCACGGTCGCGGATCAGCGTGTCCAGCTCTGCATCATTGTTAATGTCGATCGGATGCCGGTCGGTCGGCGCATATTCGGTCAGCGGCGGGCTTTCCAATATCCGTTTCATATGGCGGACGCCCTTGCGCAGGGTTGCGATATCCCGATCATCATCGAGGAAATTCGGGTCAATCGCTGGTGGCGCTTGCGGATCGTCATTGTTGAGCCGCACGGTGCCCTTGCTGTGCGGCCGCAGCACGCAGGCGTGACAGCTGAAGCCATGGCCCTTGACCGCCTCGCGCCCGTGATCTTCCAGCATTGCCGGGACGAAATGATATTGGATGTCGGGCGCTGGAACCTCCGGACCGCTGCTCCAGAATCCGCCGGCTTCGGCATAAGGTGTGGTCATGATCCCGGTGCGCTTGAACCGGTGCTGGAGGATCGCCTTGGCCATCCGCACAGTACCCGCAAGCGAGTCGCCGATCAATTCCTTGGACTCGGTCTGATAGCCGGAGACAAAGTCGATATGGTCCTTCAGATTCGCGCCGACTTCGGGCTTGTCGAGAACCACATCCACACCCTTGTCCTTGAGATGCGCCGCCGGTCCAATGCCGGACAGCTGCAGGATATGGGGCGATCCGAAGGCACCCGCGGACAGGACGACCGCGCCGCGCGCATTTATCGTTTCGCTGCCGGAACCGCGCTTGATCTGCACGCCAGTAACGCGACCATCCTTGATGATCAGTTTCTCGACCAGTGATTTTGTCTTGATCGTCAGATTCGGGCGAGACCGGGCCGGTTCGACATAGGCGCGCGCCGCAGACCAGCGTTCGCCGCCTTTCTGGGTCACCTGATAGATGCCCATGCCCTCCTGTTTCTCGCCATTGAAATCATCGAGAATCGGTAGCTGCAAATTGCGCGCCGCTTCGACAAAGGCGACACTGCCCGGATTGGGCCATTTCTGGTCGGAAACGGACAGCGGGCCGTCGCCGCCATGATAATCATTGCCGCCGCGTTCGTTGCTTTCGGATTTCTTGAAATAGGGCAGGACATCATCATAGGACCAGCCGGCGCAACCCATCGCTGCCCAATTGTCATAATCCCACTTGTTGCCGCGAATATAGACCATCGCATTGATCGCGCTCGATCCGCCGAGACCGCGTCCGCGCGGCTGATAGCCGGTGCGGCCATTGAGACCCTTTTGCGGAACCGTATCGAATTTCCAGTTGGCATTTTTCAGCAGGAAAGGCATCATTCCCGGGGTTTTGACCAGGAAATTATTATTCCGTCCGCCCGCCTCGATCAGGCAGACGGTACGCTTTCCGTCTTCGCTCAGCCGTCCCGCGACTGCACTGCCGGCGGAACCGCCGCCGATGACGATGATGTCAAATTCTGCCATATGCCTGTCTCTCTCCAAATTCTCTGTTGGCGCAATTTGGGGAGGCTATATTGTATTGCACCGGCCGTGCACAGTGCAAATAAACCGACCATCGCGCCGCCGATCATGTCGATCAGATAATGGGTTCCTTCAACCGGCGTGGACAGCAGCATCGCGGCGTTGATCACCAGCAATGGCCAGCGCAAATAGCGGCACTGCCACGCCATCGCGATATAGATAACAGCTGCAGCCGTATGGAAGCTGGGCGCGCATACCAGTCCCTGGAGCGCGCCCAGGTCAACCATTCCGAGCAGATTGTCGCGCAATAGCGGCAGCAGTTCGGCCTGATAGAGGGCGCTGGTTGGCATGTAGGGAATTGGCCCCTGCCACACATAGGCCAGCGGACCGACCGCAGGAAAGGCCAGGAACAGCAACATGGTGATCACCGCCGCCAGCCAGAAACTGAACAGGAAAAGCTGCGCGCGGGCGCGTTCTCCACTCAGGGCAAGGCCGCCGAGCAGCAGCACGGGTGACATATAGATATTGGCATAAGCCAGGCTTCCGGCCGTTTGCAGCCACGGATTGTCGACAACCAGCATATACCAGCGCAACCACTCGAAACCCAGAAACGCATCGATCCGCGCCAGCGCCGGGTCGACAAATCCGCTGGTGGCGGCCGCTGCGGGATAGGTCGCGGTCGCGCCCAGCAGACTGATGAACAGGAAGAAGCCGACATATTCACAAAGGTCGCGTGCGACGCGCTGCCATCCGTTGGCATGATCGCGCATCACATAGCGCGTGGCAGCCAGCAGAAGCAGCGCCAGAAAATATTTGCCATTGCTGGCTTTCAGGAAATCCATGCCAAGGTCGGCCCAGCCCATCATGGCGATGACGATCAGCAGGCTGCAGGCCAGCAAGCCAAATATCCAGCTGGTTGGCACGATCCGTGAAATCGGTGCCTGCTTGTTGATGTGAATATCCTGGACGTCGCTCATGTCCATCAGCAGGGCCTCTGGAAACAAACATCGGCAAACGAGACAGGAATATATGCCGACGCGCGCAAATTGCGGCCGCATACGCTTAAAAAGTTCAATTTCATTCCAATGCGCGACCCGCGTGCGGGTCGTGCACGACTGGAGGGGTCCTCGGCCCTCTACGCCGCGCTTGCCCGTTTTTTCAGGGAAAGGATAGTAACAATTGTGTAATGTTCTGTATGGTGGCCGTTACCGGCCTTGCTTCCAGCGTTCCTTGATCATCTCGCTGCTTTCGCGGCTGCCATCATGGCTCCAGCCAGGCGGCTTGACGAGATAATTCCACTTGTGCCGCCACGGCGCGGTCCACAGGTCCTTGGCAATGCCAATCCATTCATGAAAGGCCGCCCAGAACAGGTTGAAACTGTCCAGATTCTTGATGATGCCATATTGGATATTTTCTTCATCCGTTTCCGGTTCATAGGTGCCGAACAGCTTGTCCCAGATGATGAAGACGCCGGCATAATTGCGGTCAAGATAGCGCGGGTTGGTCGCATGATGGACGCGGTGGTGCGACGGCGTGTTCATCACCGCCTCAAACCAGCGCGGCATCCGGTCGATCGCTTCGGTATGGATCCAATATTGATAGACCAGATTGAGGCCTGCGAGGAAGAAAATCAGCGCCGGCGGAAAGCCGATCAAAAACAGCGGCATGCGAAAAATGAAGCTGAGCGCAAAAAAGCCGGTCCAGGTCTGCCGCAGCGCGGTCGTCAGGTTATAATGCTGACTGCTGTGATGGATGACATGCGCCGCCCAGAACCATCTGACCCGGTGCGCCGTGCGGTGAAACCAGTAATAAGCCAGATCATCCAGCACGAAGGCCAGCGGCACGATCCAAAGTGCGCTTGGCCAGCTTATCTGGATATCGAGGAGCCGGTATTCATAAATCCACAGGCTGAGCGCCAGAACAAACCCGCTGGTCAGGATGCCGGCGACGACGCTGCCCGAACCCAGTGCCAGAGAGGTGAACGCATCCTTGGTCTCATAGCGTATCTTTTTGTTCTTTCGGCTCCACCACCATTCCATGGCGACGGTGATGATGAAGAACGGGACCGCCCAGTCGGTCGGGGATGGCAGATTTTCCATGACCGCGACTACTTACACGAATGTTAATGGCTGTCCAGTTGTTGCAATCAATTCCCGGCGGCCAGCGCTTCGACCATCGCCCGAACCGGGGTAATGTCATAGCCCGCGTTGCCTGCGAGTCGGGAAATCTCGTCGGGTGCAACGCCCTGTTTCGCCTGCGCCAGCGACCACAGCAGGGTAGAGCGGGTGCCGGAACGGCAATAAGCCAGAGTCTTGCCCTTGGTTTCACCCAGAGCAGCGATCATCGCGTCAACCTGAGGTGCGGAAAAACCGCTATGGGTAATCGGGATCGCCACATAATCTATCCCGGCGGCGCTGGCTGCGGCCTCGATGTCCGCGCTTTGCGGCGCTGAGGGGTCCTCGCCATCGGGACGATTGTTGATGATCAGGGTGACCCCATCGGCTTTGGCGGCGGCAACATCTTCCAGGCTGATTTGCGGTGAGACGCTAATATTATCATTAATTTTCCGGAACATGCTCTGGGTATCCTCTGTCAGAACGGGCGTATCGGTTGCGGTGGCAGCGCTGCAGCCGATCAAGGCAATCGATAATAGGGCGGGTAGGACGTTCATATATTCACTTGATTTTCTTCTACAACATCACGGATCACTGCCAGAAAGGCTTCGCCATGTTTCTCCAGTTTCGCCGCACCGACGCCGGGTAGCTCGCTGAGCGCCGACAGGCTGTCCGGTTTCAGGCCGGTCATATCACGCAGCACGCTGTCATGGAAGATAACATATGGCGGCACGCCCAGTTCCTTGGCCAGCTGCATGCGTTTTTGGCGCAGCGCTTCGAACAGGGGATCGCCAAACGGGTTGGGAGAGGCGCTGCTGCCGCGTCGTTTGCGCGATGCCCGCTTGGGCGGTTCGACAATCGCTATTTCCTGCTCGCCCTTGAGAATCTTGCGCGCCTCGGGACCGAACATCAGGCCGCCATGTTCGGTATTGCGCAGCGCATCGCGGAGCAACAGCGACCGGGATACCGGTTTGATCAGTTGCGCTTCCTCTTCCCCGACAATGTCGAAAACCGAAAGCTGGTCATGACCGCGCGACAGGATTTTTTCATCCTGCCGTCCGGTGAGCACCGCTTCGAGATGGGTGACGCCGAAACTCTGGCCGGTGCGATAGACGGCGGAGAGAAATTTGCGCGCCAGTTCGGTGACGTTGCGGGTGACCGGGGCGTTCAGGCAATTGTCGCAATTGCCGCACTCGGCTGGCGGATTTTCGCCAAAATGCCGCAGCAAAATCGCGCGGCGGCAGCCTGCGGTTTCGACCAGACCGCCAAGGGCAGCGAGCCGGGTCCGTTCGCTGTCCAGCCGGGTCTCGTCGATTTCCCCGAGCCGCTGTCGTGCTTTGGCGAAATCTTCCGCGCCCCAGAACATATGCGCCTCTGCCGGATCGCCATCGCGGCCGGCGCGGCCGGTTTCCTGATAATAAGCTTCGATCGACTTGGGCAGGCCGGCATGGGCGACAAAGCGCACATCCGGCTTGTCGATACCCATGCCGAAGGCGATGGTGGCAACCATCACCATATCTTCCGAGGCGACAAAATCATGCTGGTTCCGCTGGCGGACTTCCGGCGGCAGGCCAGCGTGATAGGCACGGGCGCTGCGGCCGGTGCTGGCGATCTGGCTGGCCATTTTTTCGGTCGCCGCCCGTGTCTGGGCATAGACAATGCCCGGCCCCGGCGTGCGCTCGACCAGATCTCCGATCTGCCGCGCCAGCCCGGCGCGCGGGCTCATGCTGTAGCGGATATTGGGACGGTCAAAACCGGCAAGGATCAGCCCATCCTGTTCGATCCCCAGCTGCACCAATATGTCGTCGCGCGTATGCGCATCGGCGGTGGCGGTAAGCGCGAGCCGCGGTACCGCACCGAAATGGTCGAGCAGCGGACGGAGCAGCCGGTAATCGGGCCGGAAATCATGGCCCCATTCGGATACGCAATGCGCTTCATCAATGGCGAACAGCGAAATTTCGGTCTGTTCCAGCAATTCCCGAAAATGCGACTGCGACGCGCGTTCCGGGGCGGCGTAGAGCAGGTCCAGCTCGCCTGCTTTCAGCCGGGCAATGGTTTCGGCGCGATTGTCGTCGGCAGAGGTGAGCGTGGCTGCCCTGATCCCGACCGCTTCGGCGCTGCGCAACTGATCGTGCATCAGCGCGATCAGCGGCGATATGACGATGGTTGTGCCTGTATTGGCAATGGCGGGCAGCTGATAGCAGAGCGACTTGCCCGAGCCGGTTGGCATGACGGCGAGCGTATTCTGCTTCGCCATCACCCGCTGCAAGACCTGATCCTGCATGCCGCGAAAGCTGCTGAAGCCAAAGGTCGATTTGAGCAGGGGAAGGAGGGCTTCGGTCATGTTTCTTTCCCTAGCCAGAGACGGCACCATGCGAAACCGCAAAAGCGGAAATGACCGAAATTGTAATCCGCGGTCACGCCGACTCCCGCTGATCCTCCGCCTGCCGCTTCCACATGTCCGCATAAAGGCCGCGCTTGACCAGCAATTGCCGGTGGCTGCCGCGTTCGGCGATGCGCCCTTCGTTGAGCACGATGATCTCGTCGGCATGGGTGATCGTCGAAAGCCGGTGGGCGATGATCAAGGTCGTGCGGCGTTCGGAAATCTTGGCCAGCGTCGCCTGTATTTCGTCCTCGGTGCGGCTGTCGAGCGCCGAGGTCGCTTCGTCCAGGATCAGGATCGGCGGATTTTTCAGCAAGGTCCGGGCAATCGCGACTCGCTGCTTCTCGCCGCCGGACAATTTCAGCCCGCGCTCGCCGACCTGCGTATTATAGCCATCGGGCAGCTTGGCGATAAAGCCATCCAGCGCCGCTCCGCGTGCGGCTTCCTCGATCTCCGCCTGGGTCGCGCCTTCGCGGCCATAGCCGATATTATAGCCAATACTGTCGTTGAACAAGACGCTGTCCTGCGGAACGATACCGATGGCGCCGCGCAGGCTGTGCTGAGTGACTTCGGCTATGTCCTGCCCGTCGATCAATATCCGCCCGGCCTGCGGATCATAGAAACGGAACAGCAGCCGCGCGATCGTCGACTTGCCGGCGCCGGATGGCCCGACAATCGCCAGTGTCCCGTCGGGCGGCACTTGAAAATCGAGGCCATGCAATATCCGGCGATCGTCATCATAGTTGAATATGACATTTTCAAACCGCACGGTGCCATCGGAAACCTGCAGCGGCTTTGCCCCCGGCTTGTCGATGACCTCCTGCTTGGTGTCGATCAGTTGGAACATCGCGTCCATGTCGACCAGACCCTGACGGATGGTGCGATAGACCATGCCGAGCATGTCGAGTGGCCGGAACAGCTGCATCAGCAGCGCGTTGACCAGCACCAGATCGCCGACCGTCAATTCGCCCTGTTTCCAGCCATAGACGCTGAACGCCATCGCACCGATCATGGTGAGATTGGTGATGATCGACTGGCCGATATTGAGCAGGCCGAGCGAGTTTTCCGACTTGACCGCAGCCTGGGCCCAGTCCCGCATCGCCTTGTCATAGCGCTCGCCTTCGCGGCGTTCGGCGGTGAAATATTTGACCGTCTCATAGTTCAGCAGCGCATCAACCGACCGGCCAATCACCCGCGTATCCATGTCATTCATCCGCGCCCGCAGCGCGTTGCGCCAGTCGGTCACCTTGCGGGTGAATAGGATGTAGATCGCGACCATCGCCATTGTCGCAGCGACCAGGCCAAAGCCGAACTTGATCTGAAAGATGATCAGTACCGCGGTCAGTTCGACGACCGTCGGGGCAATGTTGAACAGCAGAAAATAAAGCATCACGTCGATGCTCTTGGTCCCGCGCTCGATGATCTTGGTGACTTCGCCGGTGCGCCGGTTCAGGTGAAAGCGCAGCGACAGGCTGTGGAGATGGGTAAAGACATTGGTCGCCAGCCGTCTTGCCGCCTGCTGGCCGACCTTTTCAAAGACGATATTCCGCAGATTGTCGAACATCACCTGGCCGAACCGCGCCAGACCATAAGCCGCAACAAGCGCGAGCAATACCGTCAATTCGGTGCCCAGCGCATCGTTGGCCATGCCATCGATAACTGCCTTGTAGATGAACGGCATGGTGAGAACGGCGGCCTTGGCACAAAGCACCAGGAATCCGGCGACGATGATTCGCAGCCTTAAGCTCGACTCTCCCTTGGGCCAGAGATAGGGCAGGAAACGCTTGAGCGTAGGAATCATGGGAGGGTCGATCTGACCCTCGGTAGCATAATCAGGTGGCATGGCTGGGGATGTAGGACTGCCGGGACCGAAAGTCTATCCAGCTAAATTTTCCAGTGGTGTATTGCGTCAAAAACTCCCGCTGACCGTCAACCGGTAAATCAATCCGAACTCGCGGCTGCGATCCTCGACGAAAGCAATCGGGCCATCGCGCCGGTTGGCATAGGCGGTGCGGGTAAAATTCTCGCTGCGCCCGAACAGATTTCCCAGATTGGCCTGCACCGTCAGCCCCATCACATTCTTATGTTCGACGAATATCCAGCTATAGGGCGCGGCGGTGCGAAAGCGGTTGATCTGGTCGAGCCGCAGAAAATCCGAATAGCGAAAATCCTCGATGCCTCCGCCCCATGCCCAGTTGCTGCCGGGAATATCGTGGCGCAAAGTGGCTTCATAGGTGAATATCTTGTCGTCGTTGATTCGCCGGGAAATCCCGGTCAGGGGATCACGCAATGAACTCTTGCGGACTTCGCCTTCGATATCGAGCTTTGCCCCGGTCCAGCCGATCGGATCGAACAATATGCTGGATACCACGCCCACGCCATAGCTGGTCGCGCTGTCCAGATTGCCGCGCGCCTCGGTGGTCGCGGTAATCGGGATGGAATCGACAATATCGCTGAATTTTTCGCCATATATATTGACCGTTAGCGACCCCCAGGGCCCCAGCTTCTGCGTCGTTTCCAGTTCCGCGCGCCAGCTTTGCGGCGGCACCAGTCCGGGATTGCCAGCATTGCCGATATTCTGCGCGACATCGACCGATTCGACGAAATCAAAGAAATTAAGCTGGCCGACCGACCGCTCGACTTTCAGGCTGAGATCGAGACCGGGTTCCGGCTTCCAGGCCAGCGCGACAGATCCTTTCGGCCGGACGAAAGATCGGCTCTGGCCAGCCGCACCGCTCTGGCTGATCTTGCTATATTCACCGCCCAATGTCGCCTGAAGGGTCAGATTGTCCAACAGGGGTCGCCCGTAGCTAGTGATGAATTCACCGCGATATTCGGTGACCTTGCTATTCGCATTGGTCAGCGCGATCGGCTGGAATATGCCCTGGGTATCGAGCACCGCCAGGGCGCCTTCATTGTCGAGAAAATTATAGGCGCCTTCGACGCTGATGCCCCAGTCGGTTCCGCCTGCTGTCTTCCAGCCATATTCCGCGCGCAAAATGGATTCACCTTCGTCAGTAACCCGGTCAAACCGGCTACCATTGGGCGGGGTGATCCCGTCGAAAAACGTCTGACCAAAAAAATCGCTGACCGGACTATGTTCGAAACGCTGCAAACCAATGAGTTTCAGCCGTCCGCCACCGAGACTGAATTCATAGTCCGCGCTGAATTCGGCATTCCATTCATCCTCGCGGCTGGAATAAAGCTCGAAAATATCGGGCTGACCAAGCTGGGTGCGATCCGTAGCCACGGTTTCCCGTTTCCGGAAAATCTGGTAGGCACCATTGGCATTGAACAGCGAGCCAGCTTCACTGGTGCGACTATAGGAACCGCTCAATTTTGGCCGATCCTGAAGATAGCGGGCAACTTCATCGCGTTCGAACAACAGGTTGCCAAGGCGATCGGTGACCTGTTCCGGCCCCTCGACGCCATTGCGTGCGGCATCATTTTCGACCGCCAGGGTAAAGTCGCCCTTGCCGAGCTTGCCGCTGATTGATGCTTCTCCGGCGAACCAGTTGTTGCCCGAGCGCCGCCATCGCGGTTCCCATTTGAAATTGCCGCTGATGCCGCCGGTTTCGCTCGCGTTGGTGACGAGATTGAGCACCTGTCCGGAAAGACCGGAGATGCTCAGCGTCGCCCCGTCGACAATTTCGATCCGGACAACATTGCTGGCGGAAATCCGCCCGAGAAAAGTGAACGCGTCGACATTCTTGCCCGAGATCCGCGTGCCATTGATCAGGACATTTTCGTCGGCCTGGCCGAGGCCGCGTTCGTCGCCGTCGCCGGTGTCGATGGTAAAGCCGGGTACCTGACGGACCATGTCCAGCGCGGTGCGGGGATTGAAACGGGAAAATTGTCCCGCATCATATATCTGGCGTCCGGTCTCGGTGCGCGGCTGCAGGGAGGACAAGGCTGCCGTCTGGGCCTGTGCGGCGATGGGGAGGAGGGATGACGTGATCATCGCGCCGATGGCGATGCCGGTCAAAGCCCATATTCTGTCGTTCAATTCATTCCCCCCAGGCCGTCTGTTTCGGATGGGGCGCTGCTATGTCCGATTGGTTGCAGCCGATACCGGCTTTCGATAAACTACGCCCGTAGTCGGACAAACTGCATTGCCGATTACGAGCGATAAGCCATTCAATCCTAATGTTTGTTGAAAAAAAGCACCCAGGCCGCCGCGCAATTGGCGAGCGTGTAGACAAAATAGAAAATCACCGCGGTGAGCATGCCCATATCGGCGAATATCATTGCGGCGAGGAGCATGAAAAACTCCAGTATATAGCTGCCATAGGGACCCAGCAATTTCCGGAAACTGCCGCGTGCTTCGGCCATGATGGGATGTTTGCTCTCGAGCATGGCCTTGTGCATCGCGAAGTTGCCGACGCCGCACAGGAAGATGACAAAAATATACATAACTTCAACATAAGCCTATTTGCTGCCATTGTCATTTGATCAGAAAAATAAACCTCTCATCCAGGAGGGGAAGGAGCGGTATATGGATTTTGCAGGCAAGACAGCGGTTATCACGGGCGGGGCGACCGGCATTGGTCTGGCACTGGCCAGGCAGATGGGCAGGGCGGGCGCGAGGATCATCCTGTTCGAACCGCGCGAAAATCGTCTGCAGCAAGCCGTCGGCGAATTGTCTGCTGCCGGAATCGATGCGAAATATTTTGTCGGCGATGTGAGTCAGCCGGAAGAAGTGGACGAACTCGCTGATTTTGCCTGGGCGGAAAACGGACGCGGCGATATCATCGTCAACAATGCCGGAATCGGCGGCGGACGATCGAGCGTGATCGACATGGAGCTGGCAGAGGCACGCAGACTGTATGAAGTCAATTTCTGGGGCGTCTGGCATGGAATTTCGACCTTCGGCAAGCGCTACAAGGCTGATGGCCTTCCCTCGGCCATCTATACGGTGGGCTCCGAAAACAGCCTGTTCAACGCGCTACCAAAAACCGGCGGCGCCTATGTGTCCAGCAAACATGCCGTGCTCGGCCTGATGGACGTGCTGCGCCGCGAGGCCCCGGACAATATCGAACTGGGGCTGATCATTCCCGGCTGGGTCAAATCGGAATTGTCGGAACTGCAGGCCGATGCGGCAATGGACACGGACGAGTTTGCCGCGATCATTTTCAAACAGATGCAGGCGGGCGAATTTTATCTGGTCAGCCATCCCTACAATGTCGTGCGGATGGAAGAACGCTGGGCCGAGGTTTACGGTGCCTTCGAAAAATATGCGCCGCGCCATGAAGGCGATGATGCGGGTGATGTGCAACTATGGGCAGAACGGATGCGGGCGCAAAGAAAAGAACAGTGAAAAAAGGAAATCTTCGCTGACCGTGGTATGCGCTTTAAATGCGACAGCTAGCGGAAGACCTGTTAGGAACTCGTCCTTATAGCAATCTCGGATTGAGTCCGGGTATGCCGAGTACAACAGGAGTATCTTCGATGTCTTCTTTCTCACTTTACATGATCGGCTTTGCCATCTTTATCGGCGGCCTCGCTTATGGTGCATTTTTGCTGGGCGCTCCACAGACCTATATCTTGGTTGGAGTCGTTATATTAGCTGGAATTGGGCTGATGTCTGCGACCCGCTCGACCCGCACGCGGGACGTATCACCAGATGGTGCAGTTGATCAAACGACGACAACCACGACACGAAAAGACATTTAGGTCAGCGCTGCTTATTCGGGATAAGGGCGAAGCAGGACGACCGATGGCATTTTGATCGATCAGGTTTCGAACGACTGCAAATATTCATGCCGACATGGTTTTACCGGGCATTCCCCGAGTGTTCGTCTTTGTTGCACGCTTTGCATATCCGTCTGCGGCGTCAGACCCCCTCCAGCAACCCTTCCCGCTTGATCTTCTCCTGCCAGACCAGCGGCGCCAGATGGTGGACGCTCTGCCCTTCGGCATCGACCGCGACCGTTACCGGCATATCCTGCACTTCAAATTCGTAGATCGCTTCCATGCCGAGATCTTCGAAACCGACGACCTTGGAGCCCTTGATCGCCCGCGACACCAGATAGGCGCTGCCGCCCACCGCCATCAGATAGGCGCTCTTGTGCTTCTTGATCGAGGCTACGGTGTCCAGTCCGCGCTCCGCCTTGCCGACCATCGCCAGCAGCCCCTGTTCGAGCATCATGTCGGTAAACTGGTCCATCCGCGTCGCCGTGGTCGGGCCAGCGGGGCCAACGACTTCCTCGCCCACCGGATCGACCGGGCCGACATAATAGATCACCCGGCCCCTGAATTCGACCGGCAGCTGTTCGCCCTTGTCGAGCATATCCTTGATCCGCTTGTGCGCGGCATCGCGGCCGGTCAGCATCTTGCCGTTGAGCAGCAGCCGGTCGCCATGTTTCCAGCTCTGTACCTCTTCCGGGGTGAGGGCATCCAGCTGCACCCGTTTCGCTTCCGCCGATGGCGTCCAGTTGACGTCCGGCCATTCTTCGAGCTTCGGCGCTTCGAGATAGGCCGGGCCGCTGCCATCCAATGTGAAATGGGCGTGGCGGGTGGCGGCGCAATTGGGGATCATCGCCACCGGCTTGCCCGCCGCATGGCACGGCCAGTCATTGATCTTGACGTCGAGGATGGTCGACAGTCCGCCCAGTCCCTGTGCGCCGATACCCAGCGCATTGACCTTGTCGAAAATCTCGATCCGCATTTCCTCGATATCGTTGCGCGGTCCGCGTTCTTTCAGCTGGCCCATGTCGATCGGGTCCATCAACGATTGTTTGGCGAGCAGCACGGCGCGTTCGGCGGTGCCGCCAATGCCGATGCCGAGCATGCCGGGCGGGCACCAGCCGGCACCCATCAAGGGGACCATTTCCAGCACCCAGTCGACGATATTGTCGCTCGGGTTCATCATCTTGAATTTCGACTTATTCTCCGACCCGCCGCCCTTGGCCGCAACATCGATCGAGACCGTGTTGCCCGGAACCATTTCGACATGCAGCACGCTCGGCGTATTGTCCTTGGTGTTGCGCCGGGTGAAGGCCGGGTCGGCCAGAATCGAGGCGCGCAGCTTGTTCTCCGGATGGAGATAGGCACGGCGCACGCCTGCATCGACAATTTCCTGCATCGATTGCGACGTGTCATCGAGCCGGCAATCCATGCCCCATTTGACGAAGACGTTGACGATGCCGGTATCCTGGCAAATCGGCCGGTGGCCCTCGGCGCACATTTTCGAATTGGTCAATATCTGGGCAATCGCATCCTTGGCCGCCGGCGATTTCTCCGCCTCATAGGCTTTGCCGAGCGCCCGGATATAATCCATCGGATGATAATAGGAAATGAACTGCAGTGCGTCGGCGACGCTCTCGATCAGGTCGGCGGTCTTGATGGTGACGGTCATGAATGCTCCAGAATATCGGCGAAATGCGATCCGCAGGTCTTTTGGCGGATAGTGTCCGCCCGGGCAAGTTTTTGTGATCCGGCACCGGTCCGGACATATTTTGTCGAGCCATAAGGGCCAGACGGTTGACCACCGGGTTCCGGGTCTTGCAGAAATCTGCATCAAGCCCGCAGCGGCGGCGATGGTTCCTTTATTCTAAAACCTTTTCGGGAGTTTTGCCCAATGCTGCTCCCGCGTCATCCATCTGGTCAATATATCGCCGCAACCGGATCACCGTTTCGGGCAGCAATCGATATTCGAACAAGGTCAGATGACGCATCAATGTTTTGCGAATCGCACCGCCGCCGACCTCTATCGGCTCGCCCATCTCGCGGAAATATTCCAGACCGTAGCGCAGGATGATGGTCACGTTGATCGCGAGGTCGGCCAGTCGTTCCTCGGGCCAGTCGAGCAGGCCAGCCTCGACAAATCCCCTCAGATAGGTTTGAAACTGCCGGTGGGTGCGCTCGGTCCAGCCGCGCACGCCTTGCCGCACAATTTCATCATGCTCGCCATAATCCGCCTGGTCGCGGTACAGAAAACGATATTCGCGAAACTCGTCGATAATCGCCTGCAACAGGGCGACATATTCATCAACGATATCCGCGTTTTCGGCGGGCGCGCGCGACAGGCGTTTTTCGATATCCTGTGCGAATTGCTCGCTGATCGCGTGCAGGATCGCGCGCTTGGTCTTGAAATGATACCAGAGATTGCCCTCGGCAACGCCAAGATGTTCGGCCAGCGTCGCGCTGGAGATATTGCCAAAACCGCGCTGATTATAGAGGTTCCGCGCCTCCAATATGATCCGGTCGCGGGTTTTCAATTCAATATTGCTCCAGCTTGACCATCATCTTCTTGTAGCCATGGACGAAACAGGCAGGCACCCGCTCCGGTTCTTCCAGCACGTTGACGCGCAGGCGCCGCTTGGCCATTTCTTCGAGCAGTACATGCAGCTGCAACTCGGCAACCCGGGCGCCGACGCAGCGGTGGATGCCATAGCCAAAGGACAGGTGCCGCCGGGCGTTTTCGCGATCAACGCGGATGCTGTCGGGATCGTCAAACACGCTCTCGTCGCGATTGGCCGAGAGATACCAGAGCACAACCTTGTCGCCCTTCTTCATCTTCACGCCTTCGAGTTCGGTATCTTCGACGACCGTGCGCCGCATATGGGCAAGCGGGGTTTGCCAGCGAATGAGTTCGGCCACCGCGTTCGGGATCAGCGCCGGATCGGCCTCCAGCTTCGTGCGTTCTTCGGGGAACTGGCTCAGCCCATAGGCATAAGCGCTCATCGAATTGCGCGTCGTGTCATTGCCGCCAACGATCAGCAATATGAGATTGCCGATAAATTCTTCCTGGCTCATCTCGCTCATCGCGTCGGATTGCATCATCACCGAGATCAGATCCTTGCCCGGCTCGCCGGCGGCCTTGTGCTGCCAGAGTTCGGCGAAGGCACCGGCCATTTCCATGGCGATGGCATTGCGCCGGGCAATGCCGCCTTCCTGATGGACCAGTTCGACATCGCCGAGCATGTTGGACCAATAGGTCAGCTTGTCGCGTTCTTCCCAGGGGAAGTCGAACAGCTTGGCCAGCATGCCGGTAGTCAGTTCGATCGACAGCTTCTCAACCCAGTCAAACGGTTCACCCACGGGCAGCGAATCCAGCACATCTGCTGTCCGCTGACGCACTTCATCCTGCATCGCCTTGACCTCGCTCGGGCCAAAGGCAGGCGCAATCGTCCGGCGCTGCGCGGTATGCTGTGGCGGGTCCATGGCAATAAATTGCGGCTGGCGAAACTCGTCGGGCAGCAGATGGTCAGGATGAAAGGCGATCGAAATGCCGCCATATTCAAAGGACGAAGAGAATATCTTCGGCAGTGCCTCGACGTGGACAATCGGCTTGTAGGTGGAGACCGACCAATAGGGACCGAATTTGGATTCCGGGACATATTGGATGGGCGCTTCGGCGCGCAGCTTGCGGAACGGCTCCTGCCAGCGGTCCTCTGTGTAAAGTTCAGCCAGCGAAACATCGATCGGATCGATTGCGTTTTTTTTTCAGGTGCCAGTGTCGTTGCCATAGTCTCTCTCCTCCTGGGTCGCTCGTGCGACTCTCCATTTTTAGGGTTATAACCCTATTTTATATGAATTGGCAATATTATTTGGCTCTCCGCCGCCAGTCACTCGGGTAGTATGCCTGATTACGTCACAGGTAATTGATGACCGGCAATCCCGTGCATATACGCACCCGATCAGAATCAATCCAGCAGAGGGAAACGACTCATGGCAGCATTCAGAATCTTCATGGCGGTGCTTTTTGGCGCGATCGCGGCCTATACCGGCGTCACCATTTTCAATCACGGCTGGAACCTGATCCCGGTCTTCTTTGGCGACATGGCGACCATGGCCTGGCCCGGTCAGTTCAACTTTGACTTCCTGTGCTTTCTGCTGCTCTCTGCGCTCTGGGTTTCGTGGCGGCACAATTTTTCTGCAGCCGGTTTGGCGCTTGGTGGAATCGCTTCGGTCGGCGGGATGCTGTTTCTGTCCGCCTATCTGTTCATCGTCGCCGGACAGGCCGATGGCGATGTCCGCAAATTGCTGCTCGGCGAGGCACGAGCGAATACCTGATCCACCAGATATGGTGTCACAAATATGTCATCACCCCCTGTGCATGATCTGTGGATAATTATTCTTGTAAATTTTTCGATCGACTCTTGCGCTTTGCGCAAGGCTTAGAAAGTCCACGCGTCGCTGCGCTGCAGCATGAATCTGCGCTCGACGAAGCGATTCATTTATACGACGAATGGAGTCGTTAAAATGTCATTTACCCCCTTGCATAAAATTTCGATTCAGCCACTATAGGTAGTGGTTCGGCCAAGGGGGCACACCAACTGATAGTGTTAGTCGTCTTTCACACCGACTCGGTGGGCGGCTCCCTTTGTGCCAAATGACAAGCTGAAATACGGGACTTTGGGCAGGAAAATAAATGCCCACCCGGGTGGCTAAACTGTTAGAATGAAGTTTCGGCACGAGTCGAACAAGACAGGAACAAATGCCCGGATAACATCCCTTCGGTCGATCGGTCCATAGGCCGTTGTGATCGTTGGATTAGTAGAGTGATTTTGAGGGGGCTTTGATGGATTTTAGAGACAGCCGCGACAACGAGACAGTGTCGGGACCAGATGTGAGTGAGAGTGAAATGGGCGCGGAAGTATTGGATTCGCCAAAAAGCAAGGCTGAAAACACGGCGCCGACAAGCGAGCCGGAGGTCAGCAAGAAAGCGGCCGCCGAAGCCGCTTCGGCCAAGGCAAATGATGAAAAGGAACTGAAGGCCGAACGCGACAGCCACAGCGTTGAAAAGCGCCGTTTCAAGATCACGCTGGATGACAGCCGCGACGCGCTGCTGACCGATTTTGGCAAGGAAACGCTGAACGACCGCTATCTGTTGCCGGGCGAATCCTATCAGGATCTGTTTGCCCGCGTTGCCGACGCTTATGCCGATGATCAGGCCCATGCCCAGCGGCTCTATGACTATATTTCCAAGCTCTGGTTCATGCCGGCTACGCCCGTGCTGTCCAATGGCGGCACCGGACGCGGCCTGCCGATCAGCTGCTATCTCAACAGCGTTGACGACAGCCTCGGCGGCATCGTCAATACCTGGAACGAGAATGTCTGGCTCGCTTCGCGCGGCGGCGGCATCGGCACCTATTGGGGTGCGGTTCGCGGCATTGGCGAACCGGTCGGCCTGAACGGCAAGACCTCCGGCATCATTCCGTTCGTGCGCGTGATGGACAGCCTGACCCTGGCGATTTCGCAAGGTTCGCTGCGCCGTGGTTCGGCCGCCTGCTATCTCGATGTCAATCATCCGGAAATCGAAGAATTTCTTGAAATCAGAAAGCCTTCCGGCGACTTTAACCGGAAAGCTCTGAACCTGCATCATGGCGTTTTGCTGACCGACGAATTCATGGAAGCGGTACGCGACGGCGCCGAATTTGATCTCAAATCGCCGAAGGACGGTTCGGTCCGCGGCACGGTTGATGCGCGCAGTCTGTTCCAGAAACTGGTCGAGACCCGGCTGGCCACTGGCGAGCCCTATATCATCTTCAGCGACACGGTGAACCGGGCGATGCCCAAGCATCACCGCGATCTGGGCCTCAAGGTTTCCACCTCCAATCTTTGCTCCGAGATCACCTTGCCCACGGGTCGTGATCATCTCGGTGAAGACCGGACCGCGGTCTGCTGCCTGTCCTCGCTCAATCTCGAAACCTGGGATCAATGGTCGGTCGAAAAGGAATTTGTCGAGGATGTCATGCGCTTCCTCGACAATGTCCTGCAGGATTATATCGACCGCGCGCCGGAAGAAATGGCGCGGGCGAAATATAGCGCGATGCGCGAACGCAGCGTCGGACTTGGCGTGATGGGCTTCCACAGCTTCTTGCAGGCCCGCGGCCTCGGCTTCGAAAGCGCGCTGGCAAAATCGTGGAACTTCAAGATCTTCAAGCATGTTTCAGCCAAGGCGTCCGAAGCCAGCATGATGCTGGCCAAGGAACGCGGACCCTGTCCCGATGCTGCCGATCAGGGCGTGATGGAGCGCTTCTCCTGCAAGATGGCGATTGCTCCGACCGCGTCGATCAGCATCATCTGCGGCGGCGCCTCGGCCTGTATCGAACCGATCCCGGCGAATATCTACACCCACAAGACGCTCTCGGGCAGCTTCGTGGTGAAGAACCCGCATCTGCTGAAATTGCTGCAGGAGAAGAGCAAGGACAGCAACAATGTCTGGAACACGATCCTCGAAAAGGGTGGCAGCGTCCAGCATCTCGATTTCCTCAGCGCCGAGGAAAAGGACACCTACAAGACCAGCTTCGAGATCGACCAGCGCTGGCTGCTCGAACTCGCCGCCGACCGCACGCCCTATATCGATCAGGCGCAGTCGCTGAACCTGTTCATCCCGGCCGATGTCGACAAGTGGGACTTGCTGATGCTCCACTTCCGCGCCTGGGAGCTTGGCATCAAGTCGCTTTACTATCTGCGCTCGAAATCGATCCAGCGCGCCGGCTTTGCCGGTGGCGAAACGATGATGAGCGAGCCAACCGGTGGCGGCGTCGAAGCCGACAATACGCTCGACCCGAAAACGGTCGAACTGATGACCACCGCCGGCACTACCGATTATGACGAATGTCTGGCGTGTCAATAAGTTTGGACTTTTTGTGTCCCCGCGAAGGCGGGGATCCATCTCCCGGTCGTGCGTTTAGGCGCAATGATCAGAGCTGGACCCCGGATCAAGTCCGGGGCTGCACGTCAAACGCCGGAGACGTCTGACGCTTGTTTGCCCACTGCCCCCTCCCTTTCGCTCCTTTTGGGAGGGGGCTGTTTTTTTCAGAGTCAAAGGCGCGCGCAGCACAAGACCGTCACCCCGGCGCAGGCCGGGGCCCAACCCGGTCGATGCTGTGCGAAAGAAATATTGGAACAGATTCCAGCCCAGGCTGGAATGACAAGTATAAAGCGGAGAATGAATCAACATGTCACTTCTGGAAGCACGCAAAACCTACAAGCCCTTCGAATATCCCTGGGCCTATGATTTCTGGAAGCGCCAGCAGCAGATCCACTGGATGCCGGAGGAAGTGCCGCTCGGCGAGGATTGCCGCGACTGGGCGCAAAAGCTCACCGATCACGAACGCAATCTGCTGACCCAGATTTTCCGCTTCTTCACCCAGGCCGATGTCGAGGTGCAGGACTGCTATCATGACAAATATGGCCGGGTGTTCAAGCCGACCGAAATCAAGATGATGCTGACCGCGTTCAGCAACATGGAAACCGTCCATATCGCCGCTTACTCGCATCTGCTCGACACCATCGGCATGCCGGAAAGCGAATATTCGATGTTCCTCGAATATGAAGCGATGAAGGACAAACACGATTATATGGGCACATTCGGCGTCGAGAATGACGAGGATATCGCCAAGACGCTGGCGATGTTCGGCGGCTTTACCGAAGGGCTGCAGCTGTTCGCCAGCTTCGCCATGCTGATGAACTTCCCGCGCTTCAACAAGATGAAGGGCATGGGCCAGATCGTCACCTGGTCGATCCGCGACGAAAGCCTGCACTGCGAGGGCATTATCAAGATGTTCCACACATTTTGCGAGGAACGCGACTGCCTGACCAAGTCGGTCAAGGACGACATCATCGACTGCTGCCAGAAAACCGTGCGGCTGGAAGATGCGTTCATCGACCTCGCGTTCAGCGACGGCCCGGTCACCGGCATGACCGCCAAGGAAATCAAGCGCTACATCCGCTATATCGCCGACTGGCGTCTCGGCCAGCTCGGCTTCCAGCCGATCTACATGGTCGAGGAACACCCGCTGCCGTGGCTCGCGCCGCTGCTCAACGGCGTCGAGCACGCCAATTTCTTCGAAGCCCGCGCCACCGAATATTCAAAAGGCGCGACCAAGGGCGAGTGGAATGACGTCTGGTCGAGCTTCGACCAGCGCAAGGGCAAGGTCGCCAACGAGGATGAAGCGGTCGATGACGGGCCGGATATGTTTGCTGAGGCAGGGGTTGCTGCGGAGTAGGGGATGAATAAGAATGAGTTAGCTCGGAGCAAAAATGACTCTTGAAATTTCTTTTGTCGGTAAGGAAGCTGATCAGCACCAAATCGAAGCAAATGATGGTTTGGAGTCTTTGGCTGGGTTATCTCATGCAGCAACATTAGTCGCGCATTTCGTGGCGACTAATGTCATTCGTCAACGGCAACCCTATGATGATCGCCTTCGTTTTTATTTTCAGAACACTCAGCCGGGTAGTTTAACCGCTTTGTTCGCGTTAGGTGGCGCGCTTGCGGTCGGCGTGGGAGGAAATCTTGTATACGATCTAATGAAAGAAGTTTGGGGGAGGGCCACAGGATCTGGTAAAGAGGGTGACTTTGAAGTTGGAGATCGTACATTTCGCGGAGGAGACATTGATGCTCTGACTGAGGCTGTAACTCCTTCGTTACTTAGAGGTCATGCGTGGATAGATGACCACCGGCAAAGAATTGCTATTAAGACTGGTCACCAAATTTTAGTTGATTTCTCCAAGGGAACCAAAGAATATCTCAAAAATGAGATTTTTGAAGAAGGTGAAAGCCAACAGGATGTTTCCGTTGCAGCTTTAAATGCAAATTCCAAGCATGGACGAGTTTTTTTCCATGATCTAGGACGCACAATACCCTTTCGAGTGCACAAGGATGCCGATGCACGCACGGTTCCAAATATCTCGCGATATCTAACTCAGTATGTTGATAAAACGGGCGCCACAGTAAGCATTAGATTCAAGAAAATCTTCCACATAGACGGTAGGTTAAAACGGATTGTGATATACGATTGCTTTGGTATCGAAGGCTTGAAATAGTTTTGATAGGAATTATCGTAACAATGCACCAATTCCCCTAATCTCCCAACTTGTCATCCCCGCGCAGGCGGGGATCCAGTCCAAAAAAACGTCGCGAAGCGGCTTTGTTTATTCGCTGGTTTCCCGCCTGCGCGGGAATGACAAAGGCGAAACACGGCGCCAGTCCACCAAAGCTCTTTCCCACCCCCCCCACCATCAAACATCGCACCCCTGCCTCCGTTCATCTTGAGAACGGCGAATATGAACAGCCTGTCATCAGCCGTTCAGGCGCGCTGCTGCAATGGCCTTGTCCACAGACACAACAGACGGTGATCGCATCCGCTTTTGCCGCCACCGGACAAGAAAGAGAATATCATGCGCAATATCCTCATGACGCTCGCCGCCGCTACCCTGGTCGTTCCGGCCGGAGCCGTGCTCGCCGACCCGCCGGGCCATGCCAAAGCTTATGGCCATGACAAGCACAAGGACAAGCATCGCAGCAAGCACCGCAGCCGCTATGATGACCGCGGCCGCTATTACGAACCGCAGCGCCTGAGCCGCGAAGACCGTATCTGGCGCGGCAACGACGGGCGTTATCATTGCAAGCGCGCCAATGGCACCACCGGTCTGATCATCGGCGGCGCGGTCGGCGCGCTGGTTGGCCGCGAACTGGATGGTGGCCGCGACCGCACGGTCGGCACGATCCTGGGCGCAGCCGGCGGCGCATTATTGGGCCGCGAAATTGACCGCGGCGGATTGCAGTGCCGATAATAGCGCCATTGCGCTGACGTTGGAATTACGGTTGTCAGTGCCCTAATTTCACCAAACGTCCCAACTTGTCATCCCCGCGCAGGCGGGGATCCAGTCCAAAAAAACGTCGCTAAGCGGCTTTGCTCATTCACTGGATTCCCGCCTGTACGGGAATGACAAAGGGGCGCACAAGCGTCGCTCAATCACGGCAACAATCCCAGCAATCCCCAGATTTCCATAACCCCGCTTCCCTCTATGCTCTGCCGCCAGATCGTGATATTCGGGTCGACCAATTGCGCCATTCGCATTTCCCGAAAGTACCAGGCCCATGTCGAAATTTCCCTCGCTGCCCGAAAATCCCGAAATGGTCGAAGTGCTCACTGCCCATCCGGAAGGCTTCGGGGCGCTGTGCGATTATCATGATGCGATATTGCGCGGGCCGTCTCCGCTCAGCGTCGCCGAGCGGGAGCTGATTGCCGCTTATGTCTCCGGGCTCAACCAGTGCCATTTCTGCTTCGGCGCGCACCGCACCTTTGCCGAAGTGCACGGCATCGATCCGAAAAAATTTGAAAAGCTGATCGCCGACCCCGCCGCTGCCGGGATTGAGGAAAAACTGTTGCCGCTGCTCGCTTATGCGAAGAAACTGACCCTCGCCCCGGCCAGCGTGACCGACCAGGATGCGGCGGCGGTCTATGCCGCCGGCTGGGATGAAAAGGCGCTGTTCCACGCGATTTCGGTGACCGGCCTGTTCAACCTGATGAACCGGCTGGTCGAGGGCACCGGCATCACCGCCAACCCGATGATGCGCCGGGCCTCGCGTGACCGGATCGCCCGCAATCTCGACAATCCGGCGCCTTATGCCGAATTTGCCAGAATGATCGCGGCCGCCGGCGAGCGGGATATTTTTGGCGATGCGATGGTCGAGGGCGAGTGAGGGCAGCGCCTGCGTCGAGTGATGCGGGCAGCTTCCCTCATCTAAACTGTCACCCCCGCCTGCGCGGGAATGACAAATAGGCAGAAATGGCCGCAAAGGTCAAAACTACTTTTCACCAGTTTTTAAGCATGATCCGGTAAATCTGGTCCATGCTAACGGCGACCAATATCCTGCTGGCTTTCATCCTGCTCAACGCCTGGACCTTTGTCCTGTTCGGCTGGGACAAGATTCAGGCGGAGAAATTCCGGTGGCGGGTGTCGGAGGCGGCGCTGTTGCGGCTTGCCCTGTTTGGCGGCTCGCTCGGCGCTTATGCCGGTCGGGCGCTGTTTCGCCACAAGACGCGCAAGCAGCCGTTCAACAGCAGATTACAGACTATCGTGATGATCCAGCTGGTCGGGCTGACCTTTTGCGGGGTCTATGTCTATGAGCCGGGCGGCCTGTCGACACCGGCGCAGGCCGGCCAAGTGCAGGCGTTCGCGCAACGGCCACAATCCAGCGCTTATTATCGCAATTGTGATGCCGCGCGGAGTGCCGGCGCCGCGCCGCTCTATCGCGGCGATCCCGGCTACCGGTCGCCGCTTGATCGCGATGGCGATGGGATCGCCTGTGAGCCCTATCGCGGGCGTTGAACCGGCAACTTATTGGAAAAATCGGACCAAGTTATTTTCCTCTCCCATAGGGAGAGGCAAGTGGAGCTTGTCAGCTTGCCTGACTAGCGCAACTCGGTGAGGGGTTTGAGCCTTTCGGAGAGCACACCCCCTCACCGACTACGACTAACCCCGGATTTTATCCGGGGAAGTCTTCGTTGCCTCTCCCTATGGGAGAGGGGCTTCGCAATATTTCGATGACGGTTCGGGAAAATATCACCTCACCGCCGCGGCAACAACCTCCGCCAGTCACCCCACAACAGCACCACCAGACACCCGGCAATCACCACCAGATCAACCACGGACGCGACCGGATTATATTGCCAGCCGCCAAACGCCGCCAGGCCGCCGATCACCGCCCAGACCAGGAACAGCTTGCGGCCGCCGTCCCATCCCCGGACCAGGCCAATGCCGGCAGCAAACAGCAGCATCGGCGCCAGCACCATCAGCACCGGCCCGACGCCGGGCAACAGCAGCAGCATCGATGATGACAGCATCGGTGGCAGCACCGGCAGCGGAATCGGCAGAAATTTGAGCGCCGAGACGACGATCGCGCCCCAGCCGATCGTCTGGCGATATTTTTCCATGGGTGATGTCATGTCATGGCGATATCACGGCCAGCCGGATTTGACAGTATTTCTTGGCATTTTCTGCATCGGGCATCTGTCCCGCAGCGATGGTTTCTGCTATAGGGCTGCTGATGACAACTCTTGCCGCCAATATTGCGCAACCTTCTGCAAAGGCGCTGGAAATGATGGTTTTGGCCGGGGTGTGCTTTTTTCTTTTAACCGTATAAACTTTGTAAAATTCAGGTTGGTGCCACGATGAAATTTGTCCGAATCATTTTTGCTGTCGCCGCCGCCTGGGGCTTGCTCGCGCTGGTCCCGGGATTGTTCGCAGAAGCCGGTCCGCGACCGGAATATTATTACGGCTTTACCGGGCTGGCCCTGGTGTTCCAGCTGATCTTCATCATGATCGCCTTCGATCCCGTCCGCTATCGCCCGCTGATCCTGATCGCGATACTGGAAAAGCTGGCCTTTTTCCTGCCGGTCACGCTCCTCTATTGGCAGGGAAGGGTGGAGATCGGCCCGGTATTTTTCGGCGCCATGGTCGACGGATTGTTCATGCTGTTATTTGCCCTGACCTGGTTTTTGTCGCGCAGGACAGGGCAGGAGATTCAGCCGCTCTAGCACCAGTCGCGGCGATAGCCCTGCCAGCGTTCGGCCAGCCCCTCGGCGACCAATATGTCGCCCAGGCTCTTGCCATCGCGGGTGATGATCCGCAGGTCGCGGCCATATTTGTCCTGGTCGCGGTCGATCGATTGCAGCGAGAAACTGCCCTGATTGAGCAAGGCCTGCAGCCGCATCTTGGCGCGCTGGCCGAGCTGCCTCTCGGAGGCGCAGCCGGGGCTGGATATTTCCGGGGTGTTGATATCGGCGATGCGGATCTTGCGGCCCTCGAACCAGATCGTGTCGCCGTCGACCACGCAGGTGATACGCTCGGGGCCAAAGCAGATGCCGAAGCTGGCCCGGTTCGGATCGATGCCGACAGCCGCTGTGGTGGTGGCTGGACCGCCGCTCAGGAAGATCGCCAGAAACAGCGCCGTGCACATAGCGACGGTAATGATGATGAAGGTGGGCCAGCGGAGGTTGTTCACCGGCTGATAAATAGCGGGCAGATGTTAAAAGAGGTTAAACTCGGCGGTCAGAATAGCGGGGCAGGCGGCTGATGCCGGTCGGGGCATCTTCGGTGATCAGATCACCAAAGATGCGCTGTTGTTCACTGCGGGGCCGATCGAGGCGCTGAGCAGGATGGCAGCCGAAACGAAAGAGGCAAAGGCTGCGGCGAGACGGTTTTGAAACTTGGTGGATAACATGGTCAGGGTTCCTTTTAATGCGATCTATGCAACCAGAGCGGCGGCATTGTTCATGGCGGGGGCGATCGAAGCGCTGACGAAAATTGCGGCGGTGATAATTGCGGCAAAAGCGGCGGCGACTTGGTTCTGGATGTTGCTGTTGGTCATTTTGAAGTTCCTTTTGGTTTAAACTGTTTTTCCGCAACTTGTTTTGCGAAGATGTCCATAGCGTTGCACGGGGCGTGCCAGTTTTGGAAAACCCTTGTATATCAGGTAGATGGATGGATTTGCCCGCCCAGCCAATATGAACCGAAACTGAATAATGGGGAAATATACCAATATTTGGCATCCATATTCATGGCGCATCGTCGAAAAGTTGTTAATATCGGGATGCTATGGACAAGCCCATGTTCGGACCGCGCATCTCGCGAATCTTTGCCAGTCGTGGCCACGCCTTGTGGTGGTCGGCGATGGTGCTGGTCACCGCTTATTGCGTTGCGATGGATCCGCCTGCCGAAGTGGCGCCTGCGCCAGATGCTGCGCAGGTCAAGGAGAGGTCGGAAAACAAGCCGGCAGATCCCTGGGCGCATATCGATGATGCCGGAAAGACCAGGGCGGAAAAGAAGCCGGCGGACACCTGGACCGAATTGCAGGATGCCGCCAAGCAGCGCGAAGAACTGCTGCACTGAATGTGAGCCATGGCCGTGTCGCCAGAATGAAGCGATGCTGCTGTCTGCAATTTATATTGTGTCGCCAGCAATCTGGTCTATAAATTGCGCATGAATAAAACCGCTATCTATCTGCTCTCATTGACCTTTCTCTGTGCAGGCGGGGCGTCGCTCGCCCAGGCCCGTGCGCCGCTCGGCAAAGCGTCCGCTGCCACAGGGTCGCAGCCGGGTCAGGCCAGTCCCAAACGACTGGAGAAGGCAGCAGCCGCTTCGGCCAACAAGGATTATCAACCCAGGCTGGCGGTGTTTCCGGATGTCGGCCAGGCCTTCAATATGTCATGGACCTATTCGGACAAGGGTCAGCCAAGCGTGGTCTATGGTTCCCCCAATACCGACAATTTCCTCTGGCAGTTTTCCTGCGGCAGACAAGCCAATATCGTCACCCAGAATCAAAAAGTAGCGCCGACCTATCCCGTAACCGTAATATTGAACGCAACCACGGTCGATCTGCGCCCGGATGACCAGTTTGGCTTTACCATCCGGGTCGACAACGACCGGTCGCAAGGATTGCTCGGGCAGATTGGTTCGCTGAAAATCGGTAATAATGATTTCAACATGCCCAATCTGGTTCTCGATGCCGACAATCCGCTTTTTGAAAAGCTTGCCAATGGCAAACGCGCGTTCCTGAAGATTGACGGGAACCGCTTTTCCGTTGACCTGACCGGATCACTGCAACCCATTCGCCAGTTAGTCTCTGCCTGCAAAGCCAGGGTCACCAACCCGGTTGCGGCAAAAGCTAACTAGAATCCTGGCTTGTCCCGTGATGACCCGGGCCCAGCGGCGCGGGTCAATCAGCATCAATATTGGGCAGTGCCGCCATCCACGCTCAGCGTCGCCCCGGTAATGCCTGCGCCCGCATCCGATGCGAGCAGCACCGCCATCGCCGCGACTTCCTCGACCTTGCCGGGACGTTTGAGCGCGCTTTCCTGGGAAAACATGTCGATCATCTCGTCAAAGGTCATGCCGAGCCCTTTGGCCGTAGCCGGTCCGCCCTCCATGATCAGGTCGGTCAGGATCAGTCCGGGGCAGATCGCGTTGACCGTGACACCCGAAGTGCCAACTTCTTGCGCCACCGCCTTGGTCATGCCGTTGATGCCGTGCTTGGCGATCGTATAGGGCGCGAAGGTCGGCTTGCCCATCTTGCCTTCGGTCGAGCTGATGTTGATCACCCGGCCCCATTGCTGCGCGATCATCGGTTTCAGCGCCCGGCGGGTTGCCCAGAAGGTGGAATAGATATTCCATTTCATAGCCATATCAAAGGCTTCGTCGGTCAGATCGACCAAGGGCGCGAGATCACCGGCGCCGCCGGCATTATTAACAAGAATGTCAATAGCACCGAAATGCTGGACGGTCTGGTCGATAAACCCCTCGACCTGATCCTGCTCCATCACGTCGCCGGCAATGAAGATCGCCCGGTCCCCAACATCCAGTTCCGCGACAACTTCAGCACCTTTTTCCGGATTCCGCGCAAACAAGGCAACATTGGCACCCTCCGCCAGAAATGCCTCGGCAATCCCCCGACCAATTCCCGCCGTGCCGCCCGTTATCGCTGCTGTCTTGCCGATCAATTTCATCATTTTTCCTCTACGCTATTTGCATCAATTGCTATCGGACGGGATCAAAACCAGCAATGACTTAAAACGCTAGTCCTTGTGCCGCTACCAATTCCATTCAGGAAACTGAGGCGAAATATGAACCTGAGATAAAGCCGCCATTCAGTCTCTGGTCAAGCCAGCTGCCCTAAACCGACACTCGTTGGACAGCAATTGAGTCGGGTTTAGAGAAATCCTTTTGGAGTAGAAGAGATGATCAGCAAAATTTTGGGAAGTTTGGCGATTTCAAGCGCAGCCATCGCAACAATGGCCTTCGCAGCACCAGCTGAGGCACGTGGCGGCTATTATAATGGCGGATCATATGAACAGGTTCGCGGCAACGGATATCGCGAATATCGACGTGGTGATACCTATCGCGGCAATCGTTACCAGGATAATCGCTACCGGGATCGTCGCGACTATCGTGACCAGCGCAGCTACCGCGACTATCGTGACCAGCGCAGCTACCGCGACAATCGCAACTATAGTGATAATCGCTATCGGGGTTGCGACCGTGGAACTGGCGGCACGATTATCGGCGCGATCGCCGGTGGTCTGCTCGGCAACGAAATCGCCGGTCGCGGGAACAAGACCGAAGGCACGATCATTGGCGGTGCCGTCGGTGCATTGGCCGGTCGCGCGATCGACGGCAATTGCTGACCTTTTCGCGTTTCAACTAATTTGGCTACAACCCTGCGTCAGAGCGCGCAGGGCCATTAATTCCCCCGAGTTGCTTATTGGGGGACAGGGGGTCGGCGCTGTTTTATAGCCCGGCTCCCGATCATTTCTATGGCTTGGCAAGCAACGGCGGAACCGGTCCGATCCAGTCTGCAATATCTGGCTCATCCTTGACGAAATAGGGCTCGCCCTTGCTGTTCAGGTAGAAGCGCTGCATTTCGCTGCGGGTGAACGGTCGAGAGCCCAGTCGTCCGAAGACCGCCATCTGCCCGCCGGTCTCATCCACCGCCCGGTCACGATCCAGACCCTTGGACAACGCCAGGGCCGGTTTCGGGGTGCGGGCAAATGCTATCAGTTCAGGCTTGGGTGCTGGTGAGAAACCATAAAAGTTTTTCTGGCTATCGGGCGTGGTCAACTGGATTACCTTCAGCCCGTTGCGACCGTCGGCAACATAGGCAAATAGCGTGGCATTGGTCGACCCAACGATCACATCCTCTGCATCGTTCATGACACCACCGAAGGTTTCTTTCCGGTAGATCACTGGCGCTTCCGGTCGCGTGATATTCGCAATCACCAGACCTTCGTCCTTTGCCGCGATATAGGCGTAGGTCCGGGCGAGATAGAGGCGCCGGGCGTTGCGCAGCGCAATGGTGCCTGACGGCACCGCGACGGGCTTTTCCATATCGGTGACATCGAACAGCTTCACACCATCGGCATCGGTCACCCAAAGATAACGGAATTGCAGCGCCGAAGCCCGGGCATCAGTTAACGGCATGGTGAAGACATGACGGGGTTTCAGCGGATCATCCAGATCAATCAGGGTCAGTCCCGCAGCGGTGGTAATATAGGCATAGTGGCCAGCCAGCGTGATATGCTGTGCTCCATCAAGCACCCCGCCTTCATTCCAGGTCAGGCTGCGCTTGAAGAAATTGTTACGGAATTCACCATCGGCCAATGTGTTGATATTGACCAGGATCAGGCCTTCTTCGCTATCGGTGATCACTGCATAATTATAGATCGGATGGAAAGCCTGTTCCTCGTTGACTTCCCGCAGTTCCTTGGTGTTGCGCGTCGGTGCAATCGGCTGGTTGGTTGCCAGCGCCATGCAGGTCGCATTTTTGGTATCGACATGCGTATCATGGCCAAGTGATGAGAATGGTGCCTTGATGATGCGTTCCGAGAAGCCCTTGTTGCCAATCGATGCAACATCATAGGCACGGAAACCGCCTTTGCCTTCAGCCACAAACATATATTCGCCGCGCAGCTGCAGACAGCGGACTGCGTCGCCCGTTCCCTGAACGACATTCTTGAATTCTTCGAGCGCCTTGGTTTCGCCGGAAAAATTCTTGTCGAGCCGTTCTCCGCGCACCCAGTCGATCAGCTCCCGGTCATGATCCTCAACATGCATCCGCCAATAATCGGGATAGGCATATTTTTGCAGGTAGGAGCCGATGACAGCCTGTGGTTCATCCCATTCCGTAACCCGAACTGCTTCAAAGCCTTTTTCAAGGCCAACCCAGGCGTGAAGTCCGACAAAGTTGACGAAATTCGTCCCCTGCAACAGCGTTTGCGCCATGATTGCATTATTATCATTGGCCTCGCTGACGTGACAATCGGAACATTGCTTGGTCTCGGTTTTCCGCACGGTGTGCGGGAAATGCGGGGCGAAGGCCTGTGATGAAAAGCCGATGCCGGAAATTGGCGGCTGCTGCACATAGATACGTTCGCGATTGATGTTGGTCGAGGACAGGATCAAGGCCGAGGTCGAACGGACCGGGGCAATGACATTGCCTTTGCTTGTCTGATGGCGGCCCAGCTGGAACATCTGATCACGGGCGACCTGCGGATTATAAGTCGCATAGTTTCGGGTCGTGCCGCCTTCATATTTGTGGCTGTCTGTTTGCCAGTTCGCCTCGATCGGCAAATGGCAACCACCACAGCTTGTTGTCCAGCTGAGATGACAGGTGAAGCAGACCATATTTTCGTCTTTATGCGCCCTATCGTCTTTCGCAACGCCGCTACCGAATGCATATTTGCCCGTTTCTGCTCCGCTTTTCGACATAAGCTTCGCCCGTGCCGCCTTGAGGTTGAAATCAGGGTGCGAACGATCAACGCTGTTTTTGACCAGACTGACGCGCCAGCTAAGTTCTGGATCGACGATGGACCGCTGGATCAGCACGCGCTTGCCATCGGGGTCCTTGAACCATTCGAAGCGCCGCTCGCCATTGGCATTGCGCAGCAGTCCAAGATTGCTGCCTTTTGGTCGCGCCGCGAGATTGCTGGTCAGCAGGGTCGGATAGGCATCGGCAGTACCGTGACAATCCTTGCAGTTGATTTCGACCGCATTGGCAACTTCACCGTAGATCAGGCCATTACCATGGCTATCCTGCGCAAAATGGCAATCGGCGCATTGCATGCCCACTTCGGCATGGATGCTCATCATATGGACTGATTTGCCGGGATTGATCCCCGCCTCGACGAACTTGCCTTCGCCTTTCTTGCGGAATTTCTCCGGATCATCATTGGCGACGATATTATCGGTATCGGTGCTGTAGCTTGCCTGATTGCCCTCGGCGTCGAGCAGATTGCCATCGCGGTCGCGTTTCAGGACCGCCCGGAAATTCCAGCCATGGCCGTGATAGTCGGCAAATTGCGTATCCTTGGCTTCGCTGTTGAGGTCGTAAACATTGCGCAGAAAATCAATGTCGGCCCACAGCCCTTTGGGCGCCGCCCCTTCCGGGTTTCTGTCGAGCACCTTGCGGACTTCTTCTGCATCGGGATATTTCTGCTGTTTATATGTCTTCTGATATTCTTCGTCGCTCATGCCTTCCTGCCTGGGAGTCAGATTGTCCGGACCGGGCCACATATAAGGCGCGTCAGATTCATAGTCCCACATGGTGTAGCCAAGATAGCTATTCAGGAAGATATTCGGCTGGTGCATGTGGCAGTTCATGCACTGGGCGGTCGGGATGGCCCGGGTGAAGGCATGTTGTATCGGATGCCCTTTTTCGCGTTTCGCAGGATCCGTCTCAGCGGCATGATCATCGCCATGGCCCGCTTCGTCACCATGCGCTTCTGCAGCTGGCGCAGCAGCTTCGCCATGGGCGCCTTTTGCACCGTGGGAAGCATCATAAGTACCAAAGCTGGCAAAGCGATGTTCACCCTCTTTCAGATTTCTGATGGTCGGATCGACAGTCTGTGTCTGACCGTCACGGCCATATTTGGCCCAGATCGAACTATGCCTGGGCTCGCGGTCATTGGCATAGACAACGTGGCAGCCGGCGCAGCCGGACTGGCGATAGTCGCCTGGCTGATCGTTGGTGCCCATGAACCACATGAACGGATCATTGAGCCGGGTCTTGTGGATGTTGAGCACCGGAATGGCAACGCGCAGGCCGGTTCCCGGGCCGCGATTGGACTGTTTGAGATCAGGGCGTCCGGGTTCTTCCAGTCGCTGGATGATGCCGCCAATATTGGGCAGTCCGATTTCCGGGAACTGGGTGTTGATATTACGACCACCGCGCTCGAACACGCGGAAAATGTCGCCCGGTGGAACCGTGTGCCATGTCGGCAAGGGGTATAGAATCGGAAGCGCGCCGCGTTTTTTCTGGGCGTCGGTTACTGTGCCATGTGGATTGCCGGGCGACTTGATCGTCGCAGCTTCACCCGTGCGGGTGTAGGCTTCGCCAAACACGTAATTTTTGAACGGTACAATACCGTTATTATAGGCGGCACCACCCCATAGCATGGCACCGGTTGCCATCAGCGATCGCTCCGAGGCCTCGATGATCTCCATATGGCAAGCACCGCAGGACTCGCGGGCAACCCGATAGTCCGACGGATTGACGAAGCGTACAAATTCCGGCGATTCCTTGTTCAGCAGACCATAGCTGCGCTTGGGATTGGCGGAAGAAGGCCAGTGCCAGCTTTCCGGATATTTGGGCAGGACATGCGCTTTGGTCAGTGCATCCATATAGGCGAGGCTATTCTTGCCCCATTTGTTGTCACCGACAACTGAAGCATCGCCGCCATGACAATCAACACAACCCAGAACCACTGCCGGGGTCTCATGCATGGTCTTCTGGTCGGAATCGGTATGGCAGCTCTGACAGCCAACGCTCTGCGCCTCCGCTTCGTCCCAGGTCTGGTTTTGCGGGGCAGGGGGCGTGAATCTATATTCGACCTTTTGTGGTTTCTCGTCGCCAGCGGCAAGCAGGACAGAGGGGCTGAGCACGGCAAACAGGCCGGCCAGAAACAAAGCTGCAATGCTCGCGCGCGCGCGGACGTTGATGAAACGGCCATTGCGGGAAAACCGACTATATGTTTCGCCTATCACCATCTCAGAAAGCCAATATCGCATTGAGTAATATCGAATAGTGGAAGTCCCGCTTGTCTGTCTGATCGAACAAATCCTTGAATCCTTTTCCGGGTATCAAAGCCGCGCCGGACAAGCGGAATACCATATTTTGCGTCGATTTCGGACGGTAGATCGCAGCTAACGACAGATCCCAACCGATATCCCTGGGAATTGAACCTTCCACCCGCAATGCTTCAAGGCTCTCTGTCTTGTGGAACCAGAGATGGTTGGCATTGCCGGAAAGGCGGAACGCAGGGGTCAGATCGGCATCGACGCCAACGCCAGCCAATATCGTGCCCGGATTGTTGAAATTGCTTTGCCCCTGTTCCTTGGAGGATCGGAGGCTATTGAGGATACCATTGCGGCCATTGATCGAAATCACCCTGCCGCCGCCTGCGAACGGGATGGTCTGTCGGATCCAGTAGCTTGTGTCTGCTCCGGCAAAAATCGGGTTCTCGAATATCGCGTCAAAACCTGCTTCGGTATTATTATAGGGATTGCCGTCGCCGCTGGCGAACAGGCCGGAGGCGCGGAAGCGCAGGAAGTCGACATCATAGCTGGCTTCCACAGCGCCAAAATAGGCGGCGATTTTTGCAGGCTCGCTGGTGAAGAAGCTGTTCCGGTCCTCGCCAAAGGCTCCGTAAATCTGGCCGGTGAGATTGATCCGCCCGATCCTACCATCAAAGGCATAGCCGGGATAAACAACATCATAGGCGCGGCCCCGGAGGTCGCCGAGCAGCGCCGGACGGACCGGAAAGCCGTTGGTATCAATCTCGACATCGGACCGTTCGCGATTCATATTATAGGTCAGGCTGAACTGGCTGGTCAGACCGACGAAAGGCAAATCCTGCCGGTAGAGATTGGCGAAGAAAATATAGCTTTCGCGCGGGGTCTGGGTGATGTCGTTGAGACCGGAATTGGTATCTTTCTCCAGCTGGACAAAGGCGCCGAGATTATACTGGATCCGGTTGTTGTCGCGGGTACCGAACAGGCGGAAGCCGAGCTGGTTGTCCTGAAACAGAAACCCGCGGAAATCCGCCTGCATCGGTTGGATGCCGATCCGGAAGCTGTCGAAATCATAGCGCGCCGAGGTGTTGCGGATATGATAATCGAAAAATGCTTCCTGCACGCCAACGAACCAGTCGGTGCGGTGCGAGGATTTGGAAGGCTCGACGAACAGCACCCGGCGTTCCGGCACATTCACATGATTGACCTGGGCCGCCAAGGTCAGACGATATTCCACGTCCGGTGGTTTGAAGGCGGTTGATCCCTTGATCAGGGCAAAGCCGGTGATGAACGTCTGGGCATAGACTTCCGAACCGGATCGTCCGAACACATCGATGCTGTTCGGGCGCTCGGTGGTTTGCACGCCAACGGGAATCGGGAAACTGCGCGGTTCGACTACCGTATCAGAAATCACATTGGCGACAAAGAACCAGTCATCGCCCTTGAGAAAGCCGGGTTTTTTGTCGGCCGGGATTGGTTTGTCGCCCTTGAGAACGTTCTGATTATAGGGATTGAGCGTGCTGTGGCAATTGTTCCGCAAGGCTCCGAACAAAGTATAGATCGATTCATCGCCGCCCTTTGCCGGGCACAGACTCTGCATGATACGCCAGCGATCGGGGACCGGAAATTCATCGGTCGGAAAGGCTTCGGGCGGCGGCGCACGGACCGCGCCGGGGTTGTTCTGGGTCACCGGATCCGGCAATTCTTTCTGTACACCCGGCCGACGCCGGCCATCGATCAGGGCGTCATCGGCTGCCAGGCTATCAACGTCCATTTCCGGAGGATCAGGGGTTTCGGATTGCTCCAAATCGGAAGAATTGGAAGCATCTTTCAGAGTAGAGGGATCAGCCGCTGCTTTTTCGTCCTTTTCTGCCTCTTCTGCGTCCAAATCTGGTCCGCCCATGCCCGTTTCTGTACCAAAATCGACAGATTTTGACATTTTCCGGTCGAATCTTTCTCCGGCGAGCAGAGCGGTCAGAGAGGCTTCCATGGTATCGACCGAGGCGCGTTGCGTCTCCAGCTGCTCGGCCTGACCCGACATCACCGCCAGGATCGGTACAAAAGAGGCTGAGAGTCCCGCCATCTGTCCTACAGTCCCTCGCAAACATTTTGTTCATTGCTGTCAAGGAACGGCGCAAAGGGGCAGCTCACATAACGGAGCCGGACATTGGCATTGCCAAGATCGACAACGACATTGTCAGCCCGGATTGCTTTGGGAGCATTGCCGATGCCGCCAACGCGCTTGCCGGCATTGTTCAGTCCGAGGAAGCTGGCCATATCGTCCTGATCAATGCCGTCGCCGGAAACGCCGACACCGCCGATGACTTTACCACCACGATAGATTGGCACGCTGCCCGGAAAAATCTGCATACCGTTGGCAAGGCGGACATGGCCGGGCGTAGACGGTATCGTCGGCAATTGGGTGCAGCGCTGTTCTGTATCGGCGCTGGCACCTTTGGACCGGACAAATGCAACATGGGTCACAATATTGGGCAAGACCAGGTCAAGCTGCAAGCCGACCGCAAACGGGCTGAATTTTGCCGACTGCTCGACCGATAGCGGTCCGGGAGGACGCCCGATCTCGCCGTCCGGAAAATAGGGTCGGGAAAGATTGCCGCCCGAACGATCGGCAAAAGCCACCGTGCCGGTCAGGGCATTGGGATCACCCAGAAAATTGCGTACACGCTGCACATAGGCTGGCACGTTGGCCAAGGGGGGAAACACCGGCGTGGCGAGCAATTGCTGGGCCGCAACCGTGTTGGAGAAAAATGTCGCCGTTCGCGCCTTTTGCAGCGATACGTCGGTGCCGAAAATCGGGCCGTCCGGGGTACGCACAATGCCCAGAATCTGGCCATGGGTATCGACTACGCTGACGGTTGCCTGCATCCGGCTGTCCAGCGGTTGACGAATTTGCGCTCTTGCCCGGCTGAAGATGATGAAGGCTTCTTCGAGAATCGCGCGCACTTCGGCCGCTGTCAGCGGGGTGGTCACCGCTGCGGCATCCGTACCGCCGCGGATCGGATAGCGATTGGCACCGGCACCGTCGGTCAGTACAAAGGCATCGCGGTTTTTGAACTCGGCTGTGGTCGATGCCCGGATGCCGGATGCTTCGGTACCATAAGCGGTACCGGCGATGATCGGACCATCGGTATAGCCCGTAACGGGTATCAGTGCGCCAATGGCGATATTGTTTATAGCGGCAAAATTGCTTCTCAGCGGTGACAGGTCAGAGACCACCATATCGCTGAACCGCAAGGATGTACCATCGACCGATATCCGGTTGGCTGTAATCGATTGCGGCGGCGCAAATCCCTGTATTCCGGCGAGGGCAATGGCTTCCTCGTCATTATTCTCAACATCGAGAATATTGGGGTCAAAAGCATAATCCCCATCGCCCATGACACCGATGCCGCCGACGACGACGCCATCTTTATACAGGGGAAAGCCGCCGGGATCGGCGGACAGGCCGAGCGGCGATCTTTTCGGACCGATCAGCGATCCCACACCGGCCATCAAGCTGAAGCGCTGGGACAGGTCCGAGCAGGGCAGCTGGCTGAACTGGACACCGAACAGCGGCCCGCTTTCCAGGCCGACGGTGGTCGGTGCCGGCGGGAAATGTTCCTGGGCAATCTGACTGGCTGTCCGGGAGGAAAAAGCGTTGCCGCCGCTGGACAGATAGGCTCCGGTCACCGCCTTGGCGATAGCCGCTGCGGCAGCCGGGACCATCTGGCCCTGCAGTCCGATTGCATTTGCCGGACTCGCCAAGCCGCCAATCTGCCTGTTGCTGATCGTGACTTCGCTTGAACCTTTGTTCGAACCCTTCATGTCGAACACGGCGAGCACATTGCCGACCCGATCGACCACGGCGATCACCGATGGCAGGTTGCGGGCCTGTGCTTCACCGACCGCCTGGGCAATGATCGTTTGCACATCGGTCACTGTCAAAGCGCGCTGTGCCGGTGCCGTAAACAGGCCGCCCAGTCCGGTTGGCGGCGGCGTTGGCGCCGGTGACGGAGCAGGCGACGGCGACGGTGTCCCGCCAAAATCATTGCTGCCACCACCACCGCCACAGGATGTCAGCACCAGCGCCGCAGCGGAAATGGCAGAGGTCATATAGGATTTGCGCATCATCAGGCCCTCTATCTGAGCGACCGGATCGTGCGTACGGCGCTACCCAGCGCCCGGCGGAACTTCAGCGGCTCATAGCCATTGGGTTCGTCGACGGCAGCATAAGCGACATTGATCTGTCCGCGCAGGCTGGCGGCGGCGGATTCGCCGACCTGACCGCTATTGACCAATCCATTGAGCAACGTGTCGATCGCCATGACCGCCTGCACGCTGCCTTCATAGTCGGTGAAGCGTGGCGATATCGCCTGACCGGCGATGGTTTCCATGATCTGGAACGTCTGGTCCCTGCCAAAGCTGGCGCGGGAGAAGCGATCGGCGAGCTGCGTCGCATATTGCCGCAACCGGGCTGCCTCTTCGACCGCAGGGCCGCGACCTTGTGCCATTGCGGCATGAAATGCCTTGGACCGGCTGTCGAATTCAGCCGCAATATCCGGTGCCGCCACTTTGATCGCGGCGCTGAGCATGATCATATTCTCGTCATTATAGGGCGGCATGCCTTCGGGGATCGATCGGCCGGGATTGTTGACCGATGTCGGGCGAGCGGACGCGTCGTCATAGATCCGGCGGTGACAGCTGTGGCAGTCGTAAAAATAAAATTCCGGGAAAATGCCTTCGGTGGCGAGCTCCGGTTTGCTGAACAGATTCAGCGAACGTTCGAGCGCCATGGCCTGACCCACAGCCCAGAACTGGACGCTGTTGGTCCGGCCCTTGCGGCGGACATAATCGACATCTTCGTCATGATGTTGCTGCAGGGTGGAAAATAGGTCCATTTCGAATGAAATGCGCGGATGACCGGCGGCCATGATCCGATGATCGACAAATTGACCCTTTTTGGCGCTGCCGAAATGACAATCGAGACAGACGCTGGCGCGGGCCTTGGGATTGTCCAATGGCACCAGTCCTTGAGAAACATTGCGGGCATGGTTGGCGCCCACGGCATAATGGCTGGACAGCCAGCCGGACGATGCGCCGTGGCAGGATTCGCAGCCTACGCCATCGTTCAGTTGAAATCTCGGGCCCTTGCTGGCTGCTGCCGTGCTGTGACAACCGAGGCATTCGGATGCGGAAGCCGCATCCTTGATGCCGAGACGCTTGGCGATCGCAATGCTGCGCGGTTCGCGCAGGACGCGGAAGGCACGGCTATGCGCGCCGCCGGGTGTGGATTCTTCCTGCCAGCGCATGATTTCGTCCTGCCGGACAATTTCGCCATCGGCTTCCTGTCGCCCGTGGCAGGTCGATCCACCACAGGTTGCCACACCCATGGAGGTGCCGCTGGCAACATCTGTGGCTGCCTCTACTGGAGCGGTGCTTGCCATCGTCGACACGAACAATGCTATTCCGAGCAATGCTGAACAGAACAGGCTAGCGGCCAGTACTGACCAGCCGGGTATCCACGATTTTTTATTCTTCGTTTGCATCGTTGCCCATTCCGGTTTTGAAACCGGTCCCCATATCCAGCACGACGCGACCCCTGCCGTTTACTCTAACGATAAGCTTACCTATCCCTCATCTGCTGTTCAATGCAACCGAAAATCGACCAATTTCTTTTATTTTTTAGGGCCTTGCCGGTTGAAGCGTGCCGCAATGGAAGCATGGTAGCGCGCATCGACAACGGTCAGCGGCCCTGGCCTCTGGCGCTATCTACTTGATTCTTCGGGATGTCGGCGGCCCGTAATTTGGATTGCGCCGGGAAACGCTGTGCCGGGATGATCGCCAGCGCGGAGACCGGGAAGCTGCGGCGGCGGCGAACCGGTCTGGCTACACCGCCGTCACAAGATTATCGATTGGCACATAGATGATGCGCGCAAGCAAAGCCGCTCTTCTCCAGCCGGTCGGCCGAAAGATTAGCCAGGCTTGCGCCGGATCACCAGATTGCGGATTTCGGTCATGTCTTCCATCGCAAATCTTATGCCTTCGCGGCCCAGACCGCTGTCCTTGACCCCGCCATAAGGCATATTGTCGACCCGATAGGACGGCACATCATTGATCACCACACCGCCGACATCGAGATGGTCCCAGGCATCAAGCGTCTTGAACAGATCACGCGTGAAAATGCCTGCCTGAAGGCCGAACTTGCTGTCATTGACTTCGTCCAGCGCCGCACCGAAATCACTGAATTTCGAGAGCAGGGCGAGTGGACCGAAGGCTTCTTCGCGATAGGCGTCGGCGCTGGTGTCGACATTTTCCAGCAGCGTGGCCTCGAGCATATTGCCCTTGCGATTGCCGCCACAGAGGAGTTTTGCGCCACCGGCGACCGCGCTTTCGATCCAGCCATGCAAGCGACTTGCCTCGCCTTCGGAAATCATCGGACCAATGAAGGTCTCGCGTTTCTTGGGATCGCCGGAGATCAGTGTTTTGGTCCTGGCAACCAGCATGTCCCTGAACCTGTCGTAGATGCTTTCATGGATGATGATGCGCTGCACGCCGATGCAGCTTTGGCCGGACTGGTAGAATGCGCCAAAGATGATCCGTTCCAGTGCGTCGTCGAGATCAGCGTCGGCATCGACTATGACGGCGGCATTGCCGCCGAGTTCCAAAATAACCGGTTTCTTGCCAGCTTTCGCCTTCAGATCCCAGCCCACGCCCGGCGAGCCGGTGAAGGACAGCAATTTCAACCGTTCATCAACGGTGAACAGATCCGCGCCATCACGGCTGGCGGGCAAGATCGAGAAGGCGCCTTTTGGCAGATTGGTCTCGGCAAGAACCTCGCCCATGATGATCGCGCCCAGCGGTGTTTTGCTGGCCGGTTTTATCACGAAAGGACAACCCACGGCAATCGCTGGTGCAATCTTGTGCGCTGCCAGATTGAGCGGGAAGTTAAACGGCGAAATGAAACTGCACGGACCGATCGGAACGCGTTTCCACATTCCGATATAGCCCTTGGCCCGTTCGGCAATATCCAGCGGCTGCACTTCACCGTAATTGCGTACGGATTCTTCGGCGGCGATACGGAATGTATCAATCAGACGTCCGACTTCGCCTTCCGCATCCTTGATCGGCTTGCCGGCTTCGACGCACAGGGAATAGGCGAGTTCATCGAACCGCTCCTTGAACCGGTCAACGCAATGTTGCAGCACATTCTGCCGTTCGTAACTCGCCATTCTGGCCATGGGTTCAGTGGCAGAAACTGCCCCTGCAATGGCTTCTTCGATCACATCGGGTGTCGCCAATGCGGTCCGGAAGGCGACTTCATTGGTATATTTGTCGGTGACCTCCAGGTCGGTGTTGGGCTGCACAGCTTCATTGTTGAGATAAAGCGGATAGACGTCTTTCAATTTGGTCATAGGGCCCCCACTCACACCTTCGCGCTGAGTTCCTTGATCTCGTGATTCAAAATGCGATCATTGTCGGAATAATCGACCGGAACTTCGATCAGATGCACGCCTTCGGTGCTAAGGCATTTGTCGATCGTTTCCTGCAGGTTCTGGGCGCTGGTGATCCGGTAGCCATTGGCACCATAAGCTTCGGCATATTTGACAAAATCGGGATTGCCATAAGTCAGGCCCCAATCCTTGAAGCCCATGTTTGCCTGTTTCCAGCGGATCATGCCGTAGCTATTGTCGTTCAGCACCAGCACGGTGATGTTGAGTTTCAGCCGGACCGCGGTTTCCATTTCCTGGCTGTTCATCATGAAACCACCATCGCCGCAAATCGCCATGACCTTGCGGTCAGGATAGACCATCGCCGAAGCCATGGCGGAAGGCAGGCCAGCGCCCATTGTCGCCAGCGCATTGTCGAGCAATACCGTATTCGCCTGACGCGCCTTGTAGTTGCGGGCGAACCAGATTTTATAGACGCCATTGTCGAGACAGATGATCCCGTCGGCCGGCATCGCTTCGCGCACCACCTTGACGAGGTGGGGCGGATAGATGGGGCAACGGACATCATCGTCCATTGAATCCGTATGCTCTTCCTCGGCCCGGCGCGCCTTGTACATCGCGTCGAAATTCCAGCTTCCGGAAGGAACAATATCTTCCTTCATCTGCCAGATCGCATTGCCGATATCGCCGATCACTTCGATCTGCGGGAAATAGACCGGATCGACTTCGGCGCTGTTCATCGACACGTGAATGACTTCGGTGCTGCCGGTGGCCATGAAGAAGGGTGGCTTTTCGATCACGTCATGACCGACATTGATGATCAGATCCGCCGCGCCAATCGCCCGGTGGACGAAATCATTTGCCGACAGCGCCGCGCAACCCATGAATTCCTTGTGGGTTTCATCGACCACACCCTTGCCGAGTTGGGTGGTGACAAAGGGGATGCCGGTCTTTTCGATAAATTGCGTCAGCATGCGACCGGTGGTGGTCCGGTTGGCACCGCCCCCGACCACGATGATCGGGGATTTGGCATTTTCAATTTTCTTGGTCGCGGCGCGGACGGCTTTTGCCTCGGCAACGGGCCGCCGGGCCAGACTGGGCGCGATTGGGGTTGAATCGGTTTCCTCGTCCGCAATATCTTCCGGAAATTCGATATGGGTGGCACCGGGCTTTTCTTCTTCGGCGAGACGGATCGCCTCGCGAATGCGGCTCGGGATATTGTCTGCGGAAGCCAGCTGGTGGGTGAATTTGGTGATCGGGCCCATCATGTCGACCACGTCGAGAATCTGGAAACGGCCCTGTTTGGATTTCTTGATCGGTTTTTGGCCGGTGACCATCAGGATCGGCATGCCGCCCAGTTGGGCATAGGCTGCCGCAGTCACCAGGTTGGTCGCGCCGGGGCCCAATGTTGCCATGCAAACGCCGGTCTTGCCGGTATGCCGTCCATAAGTGGCCGCCATGAAGCCGGCGCCCTGTTCGTGACGGGTCAGGATGAGCTGGATTTTCTTCGAGCGCGACAGGCTGTCGAGCATGTCGAGATTTTCTTCGCCGGGAACGCCGAATATATATTCAACGCCTTCGTTTTCGAGACATTCTATGAACAGATCGGATGCTTTGGTCATGTGGGTCCTTCCCTGATCGTGATGACCAGTGCTTGTACGAGTAAATGGCAACGACCCCAATGACCCTCAATCCCCCTCAGAAATGAGACTCACTCTACCCCTATGTTCTTGGTTGATAAGTCAAAATAGCCGAAGTGTCACCCCCTCAATATCCGCGATCGAAATCAGCGACAGCAATCATCTCTTCGCCATTCTGGTAGCGTTTCAGATTTTCGACGAAGCGGGCTGCGGCGCGCTGGAACATGCGGGTTTGCGCAGTCCCCGACAAATGCATGGTGATGATGCAATTGGGCGCGTCCCACAATGGATGGTCGGCTGGCAGTGGTTCGGGATCGGTGACGTCGAGCGCGGCGCCGCCGATCACCTTGTCCTTCAGGGCGGCAAGCAATGCATCCTGATCGACCAGAGAGCCGCGCGCGACATTGACCAGCCAGGCGGAGTTTTTCATTGCGGCGAACTCGTCTGCGCCGAACATATGTTTCGTGTCGCTGGTTGCGGGAGCCGAGACAAAGATCCAGTCAAATTCTCCCAGCCGGTCGCGCCAGTCGTCGAGCCCGATGACATTGGCTTCGCCGGTCGCGGTGCGCCGGACTGCGGTCACGTCCATGTCAAAGCCGGAGAGTTTCTTGGCGATCTGCTGGCCGATGCCGCCATAGCCGATGATCAGGGCCTTGCTGTCATCAATTTCTGCTGTTCCAGGCGGGGTTTCCAACCAGTTGTGCTGGCGCTGATTGTCGATGATTGCGTCCATGCGCTTGGCCGCGGCCAGCATCAACATGATCGCAAATTCGGCAATCGGCGCGCTGTTGAGACCGGCGCCATTAGTCAGGATCGTGCCCTGCGCCTTGAGCTGGCCCAGCGGAAAATGTTCGACCCCGGCATAGATGCTGTTGAGCCATTTGAGACTGGTCGCGGCGGAGATGATTTCCGCCATCTTGTCCTTGTCATACATGTCGAACCAGCCGATCTCGGCATGCGGGGCGATTGCCATCGCTTCCTCGGTGCTGGTGAACCATGTGACATCCAGATCACCACAATGTGGTTCGACCAGCGGTCGGACGAGCGATGCCATGGCGGCTTTTATTTTGGTCATATTTCAATTCTCCATTCCCAGCGAAGCGGATCGCCGTCCATCAACTCGACACCTTGAGCGATAAGTTCATCGCGAATCGCATCGGCGGCGGCAAAGTCTTTTTCCGATTTTGCTTGCTGGCGCTGGTCCAGCTTTGTTTCGATGTCGGTTTCATCTGTTTTTGCAACTTTCGGTCGAACCCGCAGCTCGCTGCGCTTCAACGACATCAGTTCCAACCCCAAAACTGCGTCCATGTCAGAGAGCAACATGAGTCTTTGTTCGGCAGACACTTTTTTGAGCGCGAGCAATTCTTCCAGCAGCGGCAAACATTTCGAACTATTCAGATCTTCGCACAAGGCGGAGTCAAACTTGTCGAGCAGTTGCAGAAGAGCAGGGTGGCTGACCATTTCAGTCTTGCCATCGGCTTTCTCTGCCAGCCGTTCGACGCCCATTACCATCCGCTTCAACCGTGTCAGCGCTGCAACCAGATTGTCCCAGGTGAATTCCAGCTCGCTGCGATAATGGGCCTGCAGGCACATCAGCCGATAGGCGAGGGGGTGGATGCCCTTGTCGACAAGCAATTGCAGCCGCAAAAACTCGCCCGAAGACTTGGACATTTTTCCGGTCCGGTCGATCAGGAAATTATTGTGCATCCAGATTTTCGCACCCGAATGGTCGGAGCAGCTGTGCGCCTGATTCTGGGCGATCTCATTCGGATGGTGAATCTCGCGATGGTCAATACCACCGGTATGGATATCGAACGGAAGGCCGAGCAAGGCCTCCGACATGACCGAACATTCCAGATGCCAGCCCGGCGCGCCTTTGCCCCAGGGACTGTCCCATTCCATTTGCCGTTTCTCGCCCGGTGGAGTCTTGCGCCAGATCGCGAAATCGGCGGCATTGTGCTTGCCCTCTACCGTGTCGATCCGGCCCTCGCCATCGTCGGTCGATGCGCGGGCGAGCGTGCCGTAATTGGCGATGGTTGACACATCGAAATACAGGCCGCTATCGAGCTCGTAGCAATGTTTGTCGGCGATGCCTTCCGCATATTCGATCATTGCCGGAACATAGTCGGTGGCAATCGACCAGTGCGCCGGTTGCCGGATATTGAGCGCCTTGATATCCTGCCAATAGGCTTCGGTATAATGTTTCGCGATCGCCCAGATCGACTGGGCTTTCTCCGCCGCCATTTTCTCGAGCTTGTCTTCCCCATCGTCCGCATCGTCGGTGAGATGCCCGACATCGGTGATGTTGATGACATGGGTGAGCTTATAGCCCTTCCAGCTCAGCGTGCGCCCGAGAAGATCGGCGAACACATAGGCGCGCATATTGCCGATATGGGGATAATTATAGACCGTCGGTCCGCAGGTATAGACGCGCGCTTCGCCTGGATGGACGGGCACGAACTCCTCCATCTGGCGAGACAGGCTGTTGAACAGTTTTAGCGGATGCGCGGCAGTGTCATTCATCACCCATCGCCTAATGGCTTTCTGCGCAATAGGTCAACAGATCAATTGATTGCCGGGATCATTCGGCCGGTTCAAGCTCTTCCTCTTGCTCATCCTCTTCGTCGTCCTGTCCCTCTTCGTCGACCCACAGGTCGTCATTGCCTGCACCGGTTACCGGTTCGTCGATCAGCGGCTCGTTAGCCAATTCCTCGTTTTCCTTTATCTCGATCGGATTGGATGCAAACGGGTCCGACCCATATTTTTCCGGCGTCACCTCTTCTTCAATCACATCCTGAACCGGATCATTGATTTCGGGGGTTTCCGGATCAGGTGTCGGAGTTGGTGTGGGGGTCGGCGTTGGCGTCGGCGTTGGAGTTGGCGTCGGAGTTGGAGTTGGAGTTGGAGTTGGAGTTGGTGTGGGGGTCGGAGTCGGAGTTGGTGTGGGCGCACAACTGGCCGGGTTGTTGATCACGCAACCATTGATCGTCGAGGCAGGATCGAAGCCGATCGCCACATTCGTAGCCGGGATCGTATCCAGACCGGTTGCACCGCCAACGATGCCGTTGATCACGATATTGGCATTGCCGGTTGACGGGCCTGAGATCGATAAAGTGCCAACATTGAACCCGCGACGATCAGCGAAATCGGTTCCGTTCGCCGTATTCTGGATCAGCAGGTTATTGGTAACCGCCAGTTGGACATTATCAGCCCGGATCAAGCCATCGGGCAGGTCGATCCCGTCATTGCTGGCCAGCCGGATGTCGATATCCGCGGTGCCGAGACCGGCGATGTCTGCGAGCGCCTGACTGGTCATCGCATAGACATTGGCTGCGTTGATCGAAAGGTTGCCGCTGCCGGAGAAATTGCCGTTTGCGTCGGTCATCTGGATGATGCCGCCGGCGGCGTCGATAAAGATATCCTGACCGGCGGTGAAATTGAGACCAGAATTGGTATTGGCGTTGCTGAAATCGACAAGACCGGTAACCGTGATCGATTGCCCGGATAGCAGATTGAGAGCGTTGCTCAGTCCGATATTGGCCGATTGCGGGCCGCTGACATTATCCGCCACCATCACGCTCAGGTTCTGAACAACCATATCGTACCCGCCAATCGATGTCGGCACGGCGGTGAGTGTCAGGTCGCCGCCCGAATGGATCCGGCTGAATTCGTCATTGTTGAGCGAAAAGGTACCATTCAGATCGGTGCCGTCACCGAGCACCATCTGTGTCGTGCCATCGCTGAATATCTGGATGTCGCTGGTCAAGTCGGTCTGGCCAAGATTGCCGGTCGAACCGATATTCATGTTTGCGCTGACCGTCCGGATATTGTTGCCGACAACATTCGCCTGAATGTCGATCAGTCCGCCCGCCGTGATCTGCAGATCATTGGCCGCGTCTACCAGGCTGCTGATCAGAATATCGTCGACGGCGGTGATGGTGATGTCACCGCCGGTTGTGATGGTATTTTGCGGGCTATTGAAACCAATGGGGGCAGAGAAACCGACATTGAACGTGTCGTTGATTGTTGCCGAACCGCCTGCGGCGATAATGATATTCCCGGTCGCCTGTGCACCCTGGACATCCAGATTGGCGGCGGAGGACAGTCCGATATTGCCATTGGTGGCTTCGGCACTGACCGCCATATCCTGCTGTGTGACAATGGAAACGGCCTCACCCGAAGCGATCAGAATGTTGGTCACATCGACATTATTGGTCACATTGACCAGCCCGTTGGTGGCTGTCAGATATATGTCATTGCCTGAGACATTGCGCATGCCAACGCCGTTGTCGGCATCGATGTCGACCTGTCCCTGACCCGTCTTCGCTGCATTCACTTCGTCTGCGACAAAGGTACCTTGCGACCGGACAATGACGTTGGTGGCGCTGTCGAGCGATCCGACGCTTATGTCTTTGGTGCCACGGGTTGTAATCCGGACATTTGAACCGCCGGTGACACTGTCTAGCAAAATGTCACGATTGGTAACTATCGTTACCGCACCGCCAGCGTTGATGTCACCGCCAGTCAGATCCCCGGTCAGTACGCCAGTCGTCGCATCGATGTCGACGTTGCCGGAGGCATCAATCGCCATGAAATCGATCGGGCCATTGCTGGTCAGATCAATGTCGCCGCCGCTCGCGGTGTCAAAGGCGATTGTGGTGCCATTGATCGTGATATCGCCGCCGATGGCGCTGGTGAAATCGATATTGCCGCCGGTCAACCCGATGGAAGATAATCCCGTTACAACGTCGAGCGACATGCCGGCTGAACCAGAATCCAGCAACACCGATCCGCCGGTGACATTGGTGATGATGATCCCGCCGTTGCCGGTGATGAGCAGCGCTTCGTCGCTGGTCGCATTGTCCAGAGTTACCAGCCCGCCTGCGTTCATTGTGAGGGGCGCTGTTGCGGTCGCCGAACCGCCATATATGCCATCGCCGGCGTTGAGCGTCATGTCACCGCTGCTGGTGGCGCTGGTGAAATTGATATTGCCTCCGGCGTCGACAGTGAAGGTGCCGCCCTGCGCGTCAAGATCGCCGAAGCCCACATCGCCGGTTGCATCGAGATCAATGCCGCCGCCGGCGGTAACCGTCCCGTTGCTGCCAATATCGCCGGCTGTTGCATTGAGGGTCAGATTGCCGCCGATGGTGCCGTTGTTCAGCGTTACCGCAGCCCCCGTAATGCTGGTGTTGCCGCCGCTGATTGCATCGGCCAGCGTTGGTGTGCCGGTTGCGGTCACGGTGATGTCGCTGGCCGCGTCGACGGTGCCAAAGCCGGCATTGCCGGCGGTGGCATCGGCTGTAACCGAACCGCCAGAGATCACATCGCCGACATCAATCGCTTGTGCGATCAAATCAACATCGCTGCCGCTGTCAATATCGCCAGCACCGCTGTTCATGCCGATGGTGCCGTTGGCAGCGGTGAGCGTGATCGCATTGGGCGAGGTGAGGCTGTTGAACAGGATATTGGCGGCACTGGTAATGCCGATATTTCCGCCGGTCGCGTCGCCGATGGCAATATTGCCGCCGTCCAGACTGAGCGCATTGGTCGCCGTCAGATCACCGCCGCTGATGCTGCCGCCAGCGGTCATCATGATGGTGTCGCCGCCAGCCACGGTGGTGAATGCAATATCCCCGCCCGCGTTTGCTGTTACCGCGCCTGTTGCGCCTAGCGAACCGAAGGAGATGCCACCCGTCGCATCCAGATCGGTGGTGAAGCTGGACACGGAATCGCCACCGGTGATGGCTCCGTTGGTTGCCAATATGCTAATGCTGCTGGTTGCGGATATGGTAGCGTCGAGATCGGTATAGCTGACGTTCTCGCCTTGCAGGATGATGCTGCTGGCGCCGCTGGTTGTGCCAAGGAATACATCGCCCGGTCCGCTTTGCGCGGCAATCAGTTCGATTGCGCTATTGGGGACGGTGATCTGGCCGAACAAGGCGTCATTGCCCGCTTCGACGCGGAAGCGTTGTGCGGCGCCCTGCGAATAGGCGTCGACCTTGATGCTGCCGGGGACGGTATAGAGGCTTTCGGATGCGCCGCCGACCAGCGCAATGGTGGTCAATTGCCCGCCGGTCGTGATCGATGCGGCGGTTATGTCAGCGCCGACCGTGATGCCGATATCATTGGTGCTGGTCAGCGATGCGGAGCCCAGCAGACTGCCGTTCACCGCACTGACTTGCACGCTCGCGCTGTTGATCGAGGCGTCGCGCAGGTCGACATCGCCTTCGGTGCTTTCGACCAGAAACTGGTTTGACGCATCGAGGACTGTGGCAATGCCGTCGGTGCCCATGATGATGTCGTTGCGGATGGTGACCAATATGTCGTTGGCGGAAACCGTGCCCGATTCAACGATGCCCTGAACCACGTCATTGTTGCTTGCCTGACCAATATAGACGAAATTGTCCGCGTTCAGCGCGCCCAGGCAGATATTGCCTTCGACACATTGTCCACTCAGCAGGCCATTGTCATCGGACTGGCCGATCGCGGCGATCACGGCGTTGGAGGGGGCATCGTTGATGTCTGCCGACAGCGAGCTGGCGGTGATCGTGCCGCCCAGGCCGTCAATTGCGTTGGCCGACATCACCACCGCGAAACCATTGGCGTCAATATTACCGGCAGCGACAATCGATGCGATGGGTGTGACTGTGGTCGTGCTCAGTGGCGTAAGGCTGCCCGCTTGCAGGAACAGATTATTGGCGTCGGGAAAGGGATTGCCAGTGTTCGGCGTTGTCGCGGGACCATTGCCGGCAACGACACTCGCGCCGGTCTGGATGATGATGTCATCGCCGGTCTGCACGGTCAGGCCATTGTCCGAAACCGTGCTGCTGCCGGACAAGAACAGCGCGCTTCCACCTGCATTTATCGTCACAAATCCGGTGGATGTGACGTCGCCATCTATTGTGGCATCATAGTTCGGATCAAAGCTTGCGGTCGGTGTGGGACTTGGCGTGCCGATGGGATCGTGCCCGGCCTGGATCAGCATTTGCGGTCCGAGCACAACCGTTCCCGCTCCCAAGTCGGCGGTAGTGACTATACCGGTGACCGCCGCATTGGTGACATTGGCATCCCACATGGCGGAAATATCAACCAGTCCGACTCCGGCAATATCGGCGACCGTGGCATTTTGTCCCGTGCGAACCGTGGCTGTGCCAGCGGCATTGATCCGCGAGCCGGCGGTGCTGATGAAATCGGCTTGCGCTGTCGCAACGAAGGTGCCTGACACGTCGATCGAATTCACCGGAGTCACATTGTTGCTGTGATCGACCAGGATATTCTGGCCGCTGGTCAGGCTGGCATTGCCGCCAACCGTCATCTGGCCGTCGCCATCGAGATCATATTCGATATTGCCCGCGACATTGACGGTCAGGTCACCGACTATGGCTATGGCGCCGCTGTTTCCGGTCGCGAAGAATCCGCTTATGGGGCTGCCGCCAGCGCTCAATGCCTGGACATCGAGCGATGCCAGCGTGATCAGGCCTGCCGGATCGGTGGAAGTGTCAGTAATTTCGAAGCGTCCGCCGATACCGGTGGGAGTACCGATAACATCCCCCGCATTATAGCCATTGGCTATCGCGGTGACATTGCCGACGGTTATAATGCCGGGACTGCCTTCCTGAACGTCGATGGTCGCGGTTCCGCCGGTTCCGGTACCGCCGGTGCCGGTGATGCCATCGGGATTGCTCCCATAATAGTAACCGTAAACGCCACCAACGCCGCCGTTGCCTCCGACGCCTGCCACCGTGAAGTTGACATCTTGCCCGGTGATGGTGCCGCCTTGAGCCAAAAGCATGACTGTGCCGCCGGTGCCAGATCCACCATCGCCACCGTCACCCGGTGTGTTAAAATAGGAATATCCGCCATCACCGCCCGCGCCTCCGGTTCCGGTGCTGGTAAAATCAAATATGCTGGCGGTCAGATTGATCGTGCCGCCAGTTCGAGCGACCAGTTCTGAGCGACCACCGGTCGCATTTCCGCCGTTGCCACCGCTGCCGCCATCACCGGAAAAATTTGTATAACCTACGCCGCCCTGACCACCGATGGCGTCGGATTGCAGAGTGATGAAGCCAAGATCGATGTTCCCGCCAGCACCGGTAACCTCCAGACGGGCCGTGCCGCCAGTAGCATTGCCGCCATTACCGCTATTGCCGGCGATAAAGGTGGCACCGTTGATTTGGCCCCGACCACCGGCTCCGCCGGTTGCATTGGCATAAATGGCCGGGTCATCAAGAACTGCTGTGGTGCCGTTGATGTTGATCGCCGCTACGCCGCCAAAGGCCGCGCCGCCTTCACCGCCATCCAGTCCATCGCCGCCATCACCGCCGACACCACTGGCATCGACGACATAGACCGGATTGTTCAGATCATCCTGATTGATATTGATCGTGGCATTGCCACCGGTACCGGTACCGCCATCGCCGGCGATATTATCCGCCTCGCCGGTAGAAAAACCGAAAACCTGGCCGCCATTGCCGCCGGTTCCGGTCGAGGTTACCGAGAGTTGGCTGAAATTCAATGTACCGGCATTATTGTTGAACGTCGCATCGCCGCCAGATGCATTACCGCCATTTCCGGCGATTCCGGCCTGAATCAAATTGCCGGAAATGTCGAATGCGTTTGTGGTGGAACCGCCATTTCCGCCATTGGCGATGGTGCTGACTACGATATTATTGGCGTTGATTACCGCGCTGCCATCCAGATTGAAAGTTGCGGTTCCGCCGATACCGGTTCCGCCAGATCCGCCATCCGAGCCATAGCCGAATCCGCCTGCTCCGCTGGATCCATAAGGGGCACTATATTGATTGTTGCCGTCAGCGGATACGGTAAGAGTATTGGTGACGGTCAGGGTACCCGCTTGGGCATTAAAGACTGTATTGCCGCCGATACCGCTGCCGCCATTGCCACCCGCCGTGCCGAAGTTAATGTCTCCATCGCTTCCATTGCCGCCGAAGCCGTTGGCCGAAATCGTCAGATTGGTGACCGTTGCGTTGCCGCCATTCAGATTGAAGGTAACATTCCCGCCTTGCCCGTCCCCGCCATCGCCTGCCGAAACGCCGCCAGCCTGCGGAGCGTTGACCACGGTGAGATCTGCAGGAGTCGCTTGCGCAGTTGCGGATGGTGCCGGTGCGGCCACCGGCAATGTCACAAGATCGCCCCCACCGCCGCCCGATCCGTCTGAACCCACGGTAATGTCGCCGGCTGTGAATGTCCCGCCGAGCAGGTCAAACGTAACTTCTCCGCCAAAGCCAAGGCCACCATCGCCTTCGAAAGCGGGGGCACCGCCTTCGCCGTCATTGGCAATGGAACCGTCGGAATTGATGTCGAGACCGGCGAAAGACAACGAACCACCAGCACCTTCGACGCGCAAGTTGATTGCTCCGCCTTGCCCGATTCCCAGGCTGGCCGGATTGTCTTTGGTGCCACCGACACCGCCAACGCCGCTGCCATCGATACCAACGAAATCGGTAAAGTTTATTGCACCATTATTGGCATGGATGAAAATATCGCCGCCCGTGCCGGTGCCAGCATTGGTATCATTGCCTGTAGCCCTTGCGGTGAAATAGGAGAATGCGGACGTGAACGAGCCGCCGTTCTGGGCAACAAGGCTCATGTCGCCGGCCTGAAAATCACGCCCTTCATCGGCGGAACTGAACGAGAAAATGCTGTTCGGTCTTGCCGAGGAATCGAGGAACATTCCCCCCGTCGTAATGGTTCCATTGTCCGTCAGGATGGAAATCGAACCACCGGTGCTGGTGGTGGTGTCGATGCCATCATAGGCCACCGTATTGGCACTAAAACTCCCTGTGACCGCCAAAGTGCCGCCATTCTGAACCGTCAGTACGACCCGGTCTGCTGGACTGGCAGGCGAAATACCATAGGTGCTGAAATTGCTATCCATGTCGGAATTGACGGTCAGGCTGCCGCCATCGATCAGAAAATTTGCGCCTCCCGATCTGGCGAATCCGGAAATTTCCGTGCCGGATGCATCGAACGACCCGGCTTTGGCATCGGCCAGGCCGTAAATGCTCAGATCATTGATGATATGGGATCCGCCGGTGACCGTCAGATCAAATGCGCCGGACGTGGCATCATTGCTCTGCACACCACCGGCGGCCTCGCCAACAGAAGCAATCGCGTTCAGATTCACAAAAATATTGCCGGTGGTAACGGTACCGCCGGAAAGCGCAAGATTGACGTTCCCGCCAATACTGTCGCTGCCAATCAGTCCGGGGCCATTGCCGCCGATTTTCAGGTTTTGTGCTTCTATCGCCTGGGTTTCGAAAAATGTTGTGCCGGTAACACTGAACGTACCGCTGGAGATATCCAGATTGATATTGCCGCCCTGACCCGACCCATTTTGATTTTCACCCTTGCCGCCCTGGGCGCTGGCAATAAATTGCGCCGCGCCGCCAACCACAAGGTCACCGCCGCCGCTGATATTGATATTGATCTCGCCACCGACCGCATCCTGTCCGATGCCCGTGCCGCCATTGTTGCGAACGGTGAAAAAATCGTCGAGTCCGGTGGCGCTGGCATCCACGACCAGATCGCCGGTTACCAGCAGTCCGCTGATGATCGCATCACCAAAACCGACCTGATCGGCATTGATATTGATCGTTCCGCCGACCCCGTCGGTTCCGGCACGCACCGTGAAATTGCCGTTGGCACCGATAATGCCGCCGCCGCGAGCGTTGATATCAATCTGGTTCCTGGCTTCAAGCAACAGATCCTGCGTACCAATCGCGTTGTTGGCGACGATGGAATCGGTCACGGACGAGGTTGCGAGGCTTATTCCGTTCGTGGCGAAGGTCGAAACCGACGAGCCAAAGGACACATTTTGCAGCTGTATATTCGAGTCCGAATCCGCCGCTGTCTTGTCAAAGGCAAAGCTGGCATTGGTCTGGTCGCCGGTTGTCGCGACATTGGCACCCGCGCTGAGCACGACATTGCCATTGACGATCGAGGCTGTGGCGGCTGGCTGATAACCAAGACTGCCGCCGACCAGCATGGTCAGCGCATCATTTTTCGGAACGGCGACCATATAGATTGCCTGTGCGTCGGCATCGGTTACATCGCCCCGGAAATCGAAAATTGGGGTGGAGGATGGCCCGGTCGTCGTCCCGCTATGAACAACACCATTGGCATCGGTGGTTCCCACGCCGATGGCAATATCGAACAGGCCGTTGTTGATCGTGAGATCAGCTTGTTCCGCTCCGACATAGGCGACGGAACCATCGACGCGGACATTGCCAGCTTGCTCGACACGCGGTGCCACCATGGCCACATAGGTGTCTCCGCCGAAGAATTTATTGGCGATTATCTGATCGGTGCCCGGGCTCCCGTTCAAAAACGGTTCTATGGTGATGGCGCCGCTTGATGCGTCGCCCCTGAATCGTATCTCGCCTGTCGGACCGAATAGTCCACCGTCGGTATCAATGGCATTGGTTGTGAGCAAGAGGCTGCCGACATCAAAACGCGCGTTCCCGCCGACAATAATGCCGCCGGGACTGTAGAACCAGACATTCCCGCCTTGCCGTGGAATGGAGAGATCCAATATCCGGCTGGTGACATTGCCATCAAAACGGATTCCGCGAGTCAAATCAGTCGGCACGATCCGGTTGAGCACTGTGAAATCAGTGCCACCCGAGAATGCGAGAGTGTTGCCATCGGGAAGGAACGAGATGGCGCCCGTTCCGCTCTGATCGACAAGGGTCCAGTCAATGATGGTCTGGCCGCTCAGACCGGTAATGCTATTCGTCACTGCTCCTGGCGTAAAGGCACCGGCGCCGGATGTGAAAACCGGGTTGCCGTTCACAGCATGTCCACTGGCCGTTGGACCGGCCTGTGCCTGAACCAGCCCTGGAACTGGTGCGGATATTCTGATTTCGCTGGGGTTGAATTGCTGATTTGGTGATTGCGGCTGATAGGCTGCTGGCAGAGAAATAGGACTGCTGATGCGGATATCCTGCGCTGGAAGTCCGTCGACCGGACTGGATATTCTCACATTACGAGGATTGAAATCGGGCAGAGCCACAGGCGCGCTGATCCGCACATCATTGACCGGCAGAGGGTTGATCGGCGCGGAAATCCGAACGTTATTCCCTGAAAGAGGGTTTAGCGGCGATGAAATTCTCACGTCGCGCGCTTGGAAATCGGGAGCCCGATTGTGCGGCTGATTCTGCACCATTTCGGGCCGCGGGATGCTGATATTATTCCCGTGCGGCGCATTTTCGATCATCATTCCCGGCGCCCGCAGCAGCGCCTGAGCCTGCGCATTTTGGGGAGCGGAAGCCAGCAGGAAGGCCGCTGCAGCCATTGAACTGCCCGATAGCCAGCGCATTTTTCTGGATCGTCCCGATCCGGATTCATGCTGCATATTTTGTGCTTTGCGGGTCATTGGGCTGTCCCCCATTCAAACATCATGTGACAAAAATATTGTGGCATCATTTGCGCCTCCAGGGGGCGAGCTGGACGGTGAGTGTCAGCAGGGCCCGGGCACTGTCCCGGCGAGTCTGGAACCCGGCGCGTTTCAGTGGCACCACGGTCATCAAATCCAGGCTGGCCTGCTGGCCAATGGTCGCCCGGAAGCCGCCGCCGGCGGAATAGAGCTTCTGGGGGTCACCGGGAATATTCTTGTTCCAGACACCCATCATGTCGAAGAACAGATAAGGCTGGATCGCGACACTTTCGAGTGAATCGGGGACCAGCGAGCCATAGCTGACTTCCGTCTGCAGGCCATAGCCGCTGTCACCGATGATCGTTCCGGGATCATAGCCGCGGCCCGTCGTATAATTGCCGCCGGAAACTTCTTCATAGGAGAACAGAGCGTCCGGAGAATATTGCAGTCGTGGCTTCAGTGTGAATGCCAGCAGCGGGGTCGGACGAAAGTCGATTTTGGCTTGCCCCCTGATCACCAAGGCAGTCGGGTCGCCATCGGCGCGGGTTGGCAAGACGGCCTGGCCGATGCAGTTGACAAAGGCCGGGCCGCAGCCCTGGCTGGCACCCAATATGTCCAGCCCCTGCCGGATTTCCAGCGAACCGCCGATGCCCCATTTGGGCTCGAACGCAGAATAGCCGCCACGTCCGGAAATGCTGCCTGTTTCTATCTGGTTGAAGTCCAGCCGAGCATAAGCAACGCTCAGCCGGTCCTCATTGGTGCGGACGCCCAATAGGTCGGTGCGCTGGTCGATATAGTCGAGGCCAACCGTACCGAAAATATTGTGCGATTGCTTGCGAATGAAAGGGTAGCTTGCATAGGCAGTTGCCACCAGCGTTTCTGAATCGATGTCTATGCCACCGGCCAGCTCTGGCTTGGTCCACGCATAAGTGAAATTGCCACCGAATTTCAGACCCTCGCCGCCGACCGTGAATTCGTGGCCGACTTGCAAGACTTGCTGTTCCTTGAAATCCGAGGTGGAATAGCCGCTGATCACGGTTTCATCACCCATCCCGGTCAGTCCGTTGAACCGGATCCGGGCCAGTCCGCCGAAGCGACCGACTGCTTCAGACCCGAAATTCTGGATATTGACGTCGGCATAGACCGGTGTCCGGACGACATTAAACTCTCCGACGACTTCACCGGGTTTGCCCCCGGATTCTGCCGATACCGGCCGGAGAGAAAGCCGTACATCCAGTCCCGGTATATCGCGGGCGAGCAGCAGGTAGCGGTCGGCCGTGTTGATATTGAAAACCGGTTGCGCGGCGAGCTTCTCGATATATTTTCGCAACAAGCCTTCCGATGATCCGGCATTGCCCCGAACCTGCACCGCGGTCATCCGCGCCATCAGCACATCAAAACGGACATTGCCCTGATCAATGGTCTGCGGCGGTACTTGTACGGCCGCCAGATAGCCATTGCTGCGGAGTATGGTTGCCGCCCGGTCACGGATATCGCAGACGACTGCAACCGGGACTTCCTGACCGACATATTCGGCGTAGGATGCGCTCAGGGATGCCGGATCAACCGAAATCAGCCCGGTAAAATCAACCGACTTGAGCGTGAACCGGACATCGGAAAATTCCGGTCCGGCGAGTGGGCAGGCGGAGCGCTCGACGTCTCCGTCGACGGACAACGGCTGGGCCTGGCCCTTCAGCGCTTCGTCAATGACTCCGCGCTGAATTTCTTCCCTGGTCGGCGCCGCGACGGAAGATTGCCCCCAGGCAGGCAGGCCGGACATAAAAATGGCGACACTGGCCGCCAAGCCAGTGGTTCGAAACGTAGTGCGCGATCGCGTCATATATATCCCCGTTTGGTGACGATTCCGGCGCGACCCATGGAACCACCTTACCGGTTCTGCCGTCCGGCGTTCAGCCGGCACGGCAGAAATTCAATCAGAGACTAGCCCTGATCACCCGGTTCTTCGTTGTTCAAATTGAGTGTCTCAACCAGCAAATCCAGTTGGCCGGTACACCCGTTCTCGATTAGCACAGCTGCCGTGTCATCAAGATCAACGGGTTCGCTTTCCAGCACCACGAAATTGACCTCGACCGACTGCGGTACACTTGACCCGAGCAGGCGATAATTCGCACCATCGGTGACCGGCAGAACATCCTTCGGCCATGCCTTCAGCGGATTGCCTTTCCGCCAGGCGATTTCGATGACATTGCCATTTGCCGGCTCCACGATAGAGGCGGTCGCCGACCCGGTGTAATCCGGCCGCCAGACAACCAGTCCATTCGGATTCGTAACACAGAATTTACCGCCCTTGGTCACGTCGAGAAACCAGAGATTGGGGTTGTTCGGTGTAACAACCGCCGCGCTGGTATCGCCGCGAACCGCTCCGGTTCTCGCGCGGCTGCTGCCACGATTGTTGATGAAGCTCGACAGCCGACCCGATGCGGTCGATGCCGATCCGCCTCCTTGTGCGAGCGAATAGGTTCCCGGCCCGCTGAGAACGCGTGTGCCCGACTTGGTCAATATAATGACCTTGTCCTGGGCCTTCAGCGTAATTTTCGCATCATTCGCCATTTTTTTGCCGGCCGGATAGCTGCTGGCCGAAGGTCCGGTCGAGCGCACGACCATATTCTGTGCCATGGCAGTGCCGCCAATGCCGAAAAGCAGAAACGAGCCGAGAGCCGCTTTGACTAAGCGGGATGTGATTTTGCCGGATCGTGCCGCCATATTTTTATCCAAGTGCATAGCTTTCTCCATTTTTTGTCTTTTCCAGTCGTTTTCGCAAATTGGCAAGGCCGAGGTCCTCGCCATATAGCTTGATCATGGCACCCAGTGCCTGAATGGAAGCAGTATCACCATTTTCATGTGCGGCTATGATTGCGGTCACTGCCGCACGATCTTTTTCTTCCCAGTCGGGAACCGGTTCAAATACTTCGACAGGCGTGGATCGACCGCGCAGCGTGATCCGGCCCATTGGCCGGTACCAGTCGAGACCGGTCCGTTCCATCGCTTCCCGGCTCAGCAATACTTTGGTTTCCAGAGTTTTATTGGCTGCCTCCAACCGTGCTGCGGTATTCATTGCATCCCCCAGAGCGGTATATTGAATCCGGCCTTCGCCACCGAAATTGCCGACGATGGCGTCGCCATAGTGCATGCCGACCCGCGTTCTGCCGATCGGCGGCACGCCTTCGGGGACATTCTTGCGGAAATCTTCGCCGGCCAGATAGAGCGCATAGGCCGCTTTGGCTGCTCGTTCGCCATCATCAGGATAGGCGATCGGCGCACCCCAGAAGGTCACCAGGGCATCGCCGACGAATTTGTCGATCGTACCGCCATATTCCAGCGCCACTTCGCTCAGCCGGTCGAGATAATCGTTGAGCAGGGTGGCGACCATCTCCGGTTCGATCGCGTGGGTCAGTTTGGTAAAGCCTTCGAGATCGGTGAAAACCGCGAATATTTTCCGTTTTTCCCCATGCAATGCCAGTTTTTCGGGATCCTTCAGAATCTCGTTCGCAATCGATTTTGGCAGATATTTGCCGAGCGCGCTTTGCGCAAACGCCCGCTGCTTGGAGTTGATCGTCCGGGCAGCCGAGCCGACCGAGGCGTAGCCCAGCAGCCACCCGACAGCCCAGCCAAAGGCGGGCAGGGACAGGGTGTCAATTCCGATATTCTGTAACAGGAACGGAAAGATCAGAAAAAAGGCGAACTGGCTGAGCAGGATCAAGCCAACCTTCAAGGCGTTGCCGACGATCAGGGCGGACAGGCCTCCGCAAATGGCAACGATCAGGGCACCCAGCCACAGGGTCCAGATCGGAATCGGCGTGGGTAGATCGTCATTGAGCAACTGGGCGAGCATATGGGCATGCACTTCCAGCCCGATCATCTTGCCATCGTCGCCCTTGATGTCGGCCAATCCGCCAACCGGGGTTTCAAACCGGTCGCGATCGACGAAGTCGCCGCCGATCAGCACATGTTTGCCAGCGATGAACGAGCCAAGCATTTCCGCAATGGCCGGATCAGCAAAGCTTTCAATCGGGAATTTGTCGAACACCGGTACATCGGTTGTCGCCGGCACATGATAGCGGATGGCGCCGTCATTCTGGGCAAATTTCGGGTTGGGGCCGGTCAGCGCAATCGCCATGAACGGCGGCGCACCCGGTTTGTGCGGCGTCCATCGGCGCTGGACACCGTCGCTGTCGGTTTCCAGTTTGATATTGGTGGGCTGAATATTTTCGCTGCGCGCATCTATAAAAAATTGCTGCAGAAATTCATGTTCGGCAAAGGCAATTTCCGGATTTTCTGCCGGGTTGGCATAAGCCAGAAAGGTTGGCGTTTTCATGTTTTTGAAGGCCGAAATCAGCAGCGCATCGTCATCCTGCGGCATCGTGAACAGGATATCTATGCCGATCGATCTGGGCTTGGCTGCGTCGATTGTTTCAAGCGCCTGGGCGAGGATCGTCCGGTCAACCGGAGACCGCTGGCCGGTCAGCTTCAGCGTGTCTTCATTATATACGACCAGGACGATATTTTCGTCTTTTTCGACTTCTGGCGCGAATACCGATGCGCGCAAATCGTATAGCGCCCGCTCGGCTTCCTGAATCAGCGGTGTCGTCCAGGCGTAGCGGGCGACAAGCAGCGCGAGAACCATGAACAATATGGTTGATCCCAGACGGATCGGGCCAAGCTGATCGAAAAGACGGCGCAGGGATTGCAGCACGCCCCGTGCTCCCTCTTTTACGTCGCGGTTATTTTGAACCGGGTCTGTCGGCATGGCGGTTCCTGTCACTATTCTAGGGCCGCTTTGCTTGCGACGGGAGACGTTTCGCGACTGGCTGCCAGTTTCGTCTCGCTCGGTAAAAATGGCCGGGCACCGTCACCGATCAGGGCAAATCCCGCCCAGTAAAAGGGATGCGACGTGACCGGGTCGTTCATCAACTCCAGCTGGGATAGTCTGAGCGCTTCTGTAATTGAGCGGCCTCGACCGTCGCTGAACAATCCGTTTATCAGTCTTTCCGTCGCGTTGAAATCATCCGGGGCAGGCCAGTGACTGGCGAGCACCGAACGCCCGCCGGCGCCGATGAAGGACCGGACCAGACCATCCAGAGCGGTTCCGCCGCCGCTGCTTACGCCAGCCTCGCGGGTCACCGCTATGCTGGCCTTGCCTGCGGTATCGCAGGCCGAAAGGATGATGATATCGGCATCCAGTTTCAGATCGAAAATTTCATCAAAGGCCAGAAGACCGTCCGACCCATTGTCGCCAAAAGACGTCAATAGCGCTGGCTTGGCCGGGCAAGACGGGCTGGGTGCGGTCACCAGGCCATGGGTGGCAAAATGCAAGATGCGATAATCGCTGATATTATCATCCGACAAGATTGCGGTATCGGTGAATGCCGCGCCGGTGATGAGTGCGGAATTTTCCGCACCGACCAGGGACTGGGCCTCTTGCAATTCGCTGTCGGATATCGGGTTGTTCCACTGGCTGAGCGGCCATAGGCAATGGGCATCGTCATTTTGATCCCCGCCCCGGATAGCAGCGACCTTGGTGCTTGCCAGTACCGGCTGGTTCCTGCCCAGACCCAAATATTGAAGTGAGGCATTGGACTGGGGTGCTTGCCGTGCATCAGCGAATGCCCGGGCCGATACGGCGGTACTGATATCTATATTTCGACCCAGCCATTTGACACCGGTAAAATCAAAAGGATCGCCATCAACGGCTTCGGTTCTGGCAAGATATTGTGAAACGGACGCATCGTCAGCCACCAGCAGATTGATGGGCAAGCGAAGCATGGCGCCATCGGGTTCGAATATCAGATGCGTCTTGCTTGCAAGCCGGTCAGAAACCGGTTCGAAAAGATCGGAGTAGAGACCGCGCGCCGCTTCGATGTCGAAAGGGTAGGTAATATATTGGCCGTTTTCGAAAAGCGAGATCGAAGCGCGGATTGTATCGACCCTTGCGTCGAGCGCGGCCTCATCGAGCGGCACTTTGTAAATTTTTGCTGCTGACTGATCGGTGTAGAACATGAAAATATCGCCGCCGATGATCGTCATGCGCATATAGGCTTCGGCCGGCTGCATGGTCGCGCGCAACTGGTCGAGGCTGAGGAAGCGATCGGTAACCGCGCGATATTGCGGGAATTCGGAAAGCCTGATCTGAGTGAGCTGCTGGCTTCTCTCCAGCTCCTCAATCTCCGACGCGAGATCATTACTTTGTCGGCGGACCGACTCCGTTGGCTCAATTTTACCAAGCGCCGCGAAACGGATCCGTAACCGTTCGATGTTGCGGGTTAAATTGATCGATTGCCTGAACAGGCGCGCCGCTTCATCGGTGCCCCCGCTCAGCTCACGCGAGAGCACGGCCTGGGTTTCGGCAACACCTGGGCGAACCAATATCTGCGAGGCTTTGAAAAACTGCGCTGTCGCTGTTTCATCACCTGCCAGAAGCGCGAAATAGGGAGCGAGCTGGTTCGCCATGCCGGAAATCGCGCTTTGCTTGCCGAGTGAATTGTCGACGACTTCATCATATAATTGGCGTGCTTCGGCTTGCTGTCCGTGCCGCAACAGAAATGCCGCGAGGCGTGCTTTGGCACCATTGACGGCGCGCGTTTCCGGATATTGGACGCTCAGCAAATCCAGCCCGTCGCGCAGCAATTGTTGCGCCTCGCCCAAACGACCATCGGCTTCCGAAATCAAAGCCAGCTCGGCGAGTATCTGGGCTCTCAGGCGGGTGATGGATGTGACCCGGCCGTCACGAACGGCGACCGCGCGATTATAAGCCGTGGTTAGCGAATTTTGCGCTGACTGGTGATCGCCATTTAACCGTTGCGCTGTGCCCAGAAGCTGCAAAGCCTGCGCATCGATAATCTCGCCGCGCTCCTGCGCGCTCAATTTTGTTTCATCGACAAAACCGAGCAGACTTCGGGTTCGCACGCTGCCATTGATCCGGGTGGAAATTGGAGCGGTAATTTCGAGGCGCTCGGTCAGCGCGATTTGCTCCACAAACGATGTTTCGAGCGGGGCGTTAATCCGCTCGATCGCTGCATCAAAGCGGCCCTGATTGAGCTGATGAATGGTTTCAAAATTCCGCTGCAGGCGTTCGGTTATCGGGTCATCGACATTCATTCCCCTTACTTGTTCGAACAGATCGTCGGCTTCGGCAAATTCGCCCAGATTGGATTTCTGCAGCGCCCGGTTGATCAAATATTCGTCGGGGTTGATATCCTCCCCCTCCATGCCGGACGTGCGCTGTTGCAATGTTTCAAAAAAGGCAGCGGCTTCGGCATAATTGCCGCTCAGATTTCTGCGGTAGCCCTCTGACAAGGCCTGATAGGGCTTGAGTGTCGCAGCCTGCACCCGGGCAAAGGCAAATGGGTCTTCGATCGATGTCGATGCGACATCAATCCTGCCGTCGGCGATCGAGTCGTTCAAAATCGACTTTAGCGCCAGCAAAGTCGCACTGTTGTATGCGGCCAAGCCTTCCGCGACATAGGAAATGCCATTTTGTCGACCGCGTATCAGCGAGTAGGCAACCGGTTCCGCCGAAAGATGGCACTCGGTGTGACGAAAGCCGCCGAGCGATGCTTGTGTCTGGTTTTCGGCGCAGGTCACCGGCTCGCGGCGATGGGGTGCGATGCGGTCCAGCATATCCTGCTCCGATGAGCGGGATGAATAGACAAAGCCAACGGCCCTCGCCGAATCGCGGCAAACCACAGCCCAGCTGCGGTCGAACATATTGGTCTTCGCCTTGTTTCCGACGCTGCGGTCCTGCACCTGGCACAATATGCCCTCGCTGCTTCCGATCGGGAAGCTGTCGCGCAATGAAACCGGCGTGCCTTGGGCAAATGCCGTCACCGGAGTCATTGCCAACCCCAGCGTCAATAATATGGTGCCAATCCTCGTCCGGCGCACGATATATCCCCCACAATTTTTGTGCATTGCTTAGTCCCCTCAGACTCAGGCAACCGCGATCGCGACCCAGAATATTCTTTCAACTACACCAGTTAGCTATGAAAACCGAGTCTCAGATAGTAGATTATCGACTCCTATGGCGGATTGAGTGATCGCTGTCACATTACCGGACATTTCCGGTCCGAATATTTCCTGAAAACCAGTGGTTGCAATGGTTAAAAGCCGCGAAACTCTATCGCGTCGCTGATCGGAACGCGCGGAACCGCAAAATTGTTGATCGGAGCGTCCGGATCCCGATGGCCAATCGCCATGCCGCAAAAGAAGATATAATCGTCACTAATACCGAGCAATTCGCGCATATGGGTTCCGTACATCGCCCAAATTTCCTGCGCGCAGCTGTCGAGGCCTTCTTCGCGCAGCAGCAACATCACGGTCTGCAGCCACATGCCCATGTCCGACCATTGCGGCGGGCCCATATATTTTCTGGTGTAGGTGAACAATTGCACCGGTGCACCGAAACTGTCCCAGTTTTTCGCCATTTGCGCGACCCGGCCCGCACCATCTTCCCGCGCCAGGCCCAGGCTTTCGAACATGTCTCGGCCAACCGCCCGACGCTGTTCCTCGTAGCGGCCGTCGAGATCTTTGGGATAAATTGCATATTCCAGATTTTCGCCCATCGGCGCGGTCGCGGCTTTCGCCTTGATGGCGTCGGTGATCCGGGTCAGTTCATCGCCGCCGACGACAACCGCATTCCACGGCTGGGTATTGCCGCCGGAAGGGGCGCGCTGGGCCGTTTCCAGTACACGCTCGAGCGTCGCTCTATCGACCGGCCGGTCGAGAAACTGGCGGACGGATCGGCGGGAATTAACGGCTTCGGTTACGTTCATGAAAATCAACTCCGGTTCCAGATTTGCAATAAAGAAAAGGGTCCATGGTCACGAACGTCGTGATCTATGGACCCTGACTCTAAATGCTTTGTCCATTCCTTACAATGGATTGAACAAGTCGCAAGCTATTCGGAACTGTCGTCGATTGCCGAATCGTCGGTTGGCGCGCTATCGACGCGGCGTGCCAACGGGCCCATATCGTCATCATCGACCATTTTCAGCTTGTGGCTCAGTTCGTCAAATTCTGCTTTGCTGGAAGGTGCAAGGTCGGGACGACCAGCCATGAAGCCCATTTTGATCTTGCAGCGGACATATTGAGTTTCGTCCGGTTCCACTTCAAGATTTAGCGTGTCCTTGGCTTCGCTCTTAGCCGAAAAGCTGTGCGGTCCAGGTTCAGCGACCATCATGAAATAACGGCCAGCTCCTAGAGAACTTATTTTCTCACTATTTTCATTCACCGAGCAGCCCATGGCGAATCCCTGGCCGCCGGTCCGGAAAAATACAACCTGGCCTTGGCCTTCCGGCGGAGCTGGGATTGATATCTTTTCGCGATCATCTTTGGCAACTGCATGCGCGGCGGTGGCTGAAAAACTGGCCAGCGGTAGCGCGCTACCAAAAGCCAAAGCAATAAAATACTTATTCATTCACTTCACTCCCAGAAGAACCTCCGGTTGATTCAGAAGGTTCAATTTCCCGTGGATCGATATTGAATATCGTATCCGCAGCAAATTTCGCATTGGCTGTGGTTCCCGGTTCGACAATCGTATTGCCCCCGGAAACCAGAAAGCCCAAAACTCCGGCCGCAATGCCCACGGCCATCGCAGTGCCCGTGTTGTCTTTGCCGGTCTCGGAAAACTTCATGCTCCGCAATTTTATCTGCCGTCCCTTATACTCGACATAGCGTGCGGCGAGAATCAACTCACCCGCGCTGCCTGAAAAACCGCCCTTTTTTGCGTGGACAACCTGTCCTTTGCCGGGCACTCCCGCAGGGATGAGTATCTGGTTCTCATAGATGACGGGTTCAGCAAGGCTAAGTTTGAAAAACTGACCCGTGCTGCTCAGTTTGGATCCGAGTTGTTCTTCAATCCGGACGACGATCGGAAAGCCCGTTTCCAAAACGACCACTTCTAAAGAAGATGTCTTTTCTTCGGCGAGAAAACGAGAATCTATGCCATCGGCTTCAGGTTGAACGGATGTTGTCAAAAGCAAGGCTATGCATATAGAAAGCATAACAGATCCCCAAATAAGTCAGAAATTAATAGGACCTAAGTTTGGAAGTGCAAGTAAATTTAAGTAGTGACCAAATTTAGTCTTCGTCGAACAACCCGGCCAGCTGCTCGACCATCGTGCCGCCTAATTGCTCGGCATCCATGATCGTTACGGCTTTCTTGTAATAGCGCGTCACATCATGGCCGATCCCGATCGCGACCAGCTGCACGGGCGAGCGGCTTTCGATCCATTCGATCACCTTGCGCAGATGGTTTTCCAGATAAGCGCCATGATTGACCGACAGGGTGCTGTCATCAACCGGTGCGCCGTCGGAAATCACCATCAATATCCGGCGTTCTTCGGGTCGTGCGATCAGCCGGCTATGCGCCCAGAGCAGGGCTTCGCCGTCGATATTTTCCTTGAGCAGGCCTTCGCGCATCATCAGGCCGAGATTTTTCTTGGCGTGGCGCCAGGGTTCATCGGCTTTCTTGTAGACGATATGGCGCAGATCATTGAGCCGGCCCGGATTGGTCGGACGATCTGCCGCCAGCCAGTCCTCACGGGTCTGGCCGCCTTTCCATGCACGGGTGGTGAAGCCGAGGATTTCGGTTTTCACACCGCAACGCTCCAGTGTCCGCGCCATGATATCGGCAGAAATCGCTGCGATCGAAATCGGTCGGCCGCGCATCGAACCGCTATTGTCGATCAGCAGGGTTACGACGGTGTCGCGGAAATCGGTTTCGCGCTCGATCTTGTAGGACAGGCTATGCGACGGGTTGCTGACGACGCGCGCGAGGCGGGCAGCATCGAGCATGCCTTCTTCCTGATCGAAGTCCCAGCTGCGGTTCTGCTGTGCCATCAGGCGGCGTTGCAGGCGGTTGGCGAGCTTGGTCACCGCGCCCTGCAGGCTGGTCAGCTGCTGATCGAGAAAGGCGCGGAGCCGGGTCAGTTCCTCTTCGTCGCAAAGTTCCGTGGCGCTGACGACCTCGTCATATTTATCGGTCCAGGCGGTATAGTTGAAGCCGGGCGGCAGGTCGGACATCGCCCGATTGGGACGGACCGGCATCATGCCGTCGTCGCCGGCGTCGCCCATTTCTTCTTCGGCGCCTTCTTCCAGTTCCTCGGCGTTCTGATCGCTTTCGCCGTCCTGACTATCGTCGTCCGATGGTTCTGAGCGCATTTCGGATTCGCCCTGATCGCCAGTCGCTTCCTCATCGGCGCCATCATCCTGGCTATCGTCGCTCTCGTCGTCGCTCTCGTCGTCATTGTCGTCGGCTTCGGATTGCTCGTCACTTTTTATCAGATCAAGATGTTGCAATAATTGGGTCGACAATTTGGCAAAATTATTCTGATCGTCGAGCGTCAGGTTGAGGTCGTCGAGATCCGAGCCAGCGCTTTCCTCGATCCACTCGCGGAGCATGTCGAGGCCTTTGATCGTACCCGGCGGCGGTGCTTGTCCGGTCAGTTTTTCCCGTGCCAGCAACGCCAGGGCGGTGGAAATCGGAACTTCATCACGATTCTGTGCCCGCGCAATCGGATCGGAACGCATCCGCATTTCCAGCGCCGCGTTCAGATTATCCTTGGCGCCAGCCATGACGCGCGATCCCAGCGCGTCGGTGCGAACCTGTTCGAGCGCATCGAAACAGGCGCGTGCCACCGCTTCCTGCGGCGCATTTTTCCGGTGCATTGCTTCATCATGATGGCGCAATTTCAACGAAAAACTGTCGGCAAAGCCCCGTGCTTCGGCGACCTGCGCTGGTGGCAGGTCACGCGCCGGCATCGGTACCTTGAGATGCTGACCGGCTTGCGACGGCGCTTCGGCGGTATAGGCCAGTTCCAGCTCCGGAAGCTGAGCCATAGCGCGCGCAGCGCCGCCGAGCACGTCTTTGAAGTCATCAAGTTTGGAACGATCAGCCATATCAGCCGACAGCTTTAAGCGGAAAGGTCAGGGGAATCAAAGGCCTAATTTTCTGCTTTTTTGTTAGGTGGTAGAATGCGGTTAGCGAGCCTCTCCGGGGGGACTTTCCTCGCGGCGCCGTTCGATCGCCACACCATCGCCGTTAATTTTCAAATCAACCGGCACGCCGCCTATTTCCGTGCCGACCCGGACACCGGAATCGCCGTCTATCCTGACTTCCGTATCCCCGATATCGACCGGAATTTCCGGAATCTCAGGCAGGTCGAGGGGTGTGACCGGGCCTTCTGGATCGGGCGTCCTGGCTGGCTTGCCGGTGCCAGCGGGTTTCCTGGCCTGAACGGCCTGCTGCATGAAGTCCTTCCAGATACGCGCAGGCAAGCTGCCGCCGCTGACGCCCTTCAGTGGTTTATTATCGTCATTGCCAATCCACACGCCGACCACCAGCCGGTCATCGCCATCACCGGCATAGCCGATGAACAGGGCATCTCGATTATTCTGGCTGGTGCCGGTCTTGCCATAATTGGGAATCGACAGCATCGCCCGGCGTCCGGTTCCCTCGTTGACCGCAGATCTCAGCAGCGCTTCCATATTGGCATGGGTTTTGGACTCATAGCGACCCGGCCAGTCGAACAGCCATTCGGCCCAGCTCTGCTTTTCTTTCTTGAAGGCATATGGTTCCACCGGCCAGCTATTGCCGGCCACCCCGGCATAAGCGGCGGTCAGCTCCATCAGGGTCATCGTCGATGTGCCGAGGGCCAGGCTGGGATCATCCTCGGCCAGTGGCGACGTGATTCCCAGATTGCGTGCTTCGCGGATCACCGCCCGGTCGCCCAACTGGCCAAAGAGACGCACCGCCGCGACATTGCTCGACTTGGCGAAAGCTTCTTTCAGCGTGATGGATCCGCGATAATTTTCACCGGCATTTTTGGGCAAATAGCCGCCTTTGGTGATCGGCGTGTCCTCAATCATGTCATCCGGTTGCATTCCGGAGCGCAGCGCAGCCAGCCAGACAAACAGCTTGAAGGTCGATCCCGGCTGGCGCTTGGCCTGGGTGACCCGGTTGAACGAGGATTTTGCATAATCCTTGCCGCCGATCATCGCGACAATCTCGCCGTCCGGGCGCATCGCCACCAGCGCGACTTGCGCCTGACCGAGCGGCGCGCGGGCGACCGCGCGGCGGGCAATTTCCTGCATCCGCGCGTCCAGGGTCGTGGTCAGGTTGAGCTTCTCGTAGCTCAGGTCGGTCAGTTCCCGTGCTTGCGGCATCGCCCAGTCGGCAAAATAAGTGCCGGTGGGCAGGGCGTCTTTCGCCCGGACATCCAGTCGGGCTGTGCCGAGACTATCGGCTTCCTGCTGGCTCAAATAGCCGACGCTGACCATCGCGGACTTGACCAGATTGGCCCGTTTTGCCGCCAGTTCCGGGTTGCGGGTCGGCGCGAGACGGGAGGGGGCCTGGACCAGGCCGGCCAGCATGATCGCCTGTTCCAGCTTCAGATTTTCCGGCTGGCGATAATAATAATGCAGCGATGCGGCGCGCAGACCGTAAACATTATCGCCAAAATAGACGTTGGAAAGATAGCGCTCGAGTATTTCATCCTTGGTCAGCCAGGCTTCGAGCCAGAAGGCGATCAACATTTCCCGCGCCTTGCGCGTCAGACTGCGTTCCGGGGTGAGAAAGGTGGTCTTGGCCAGCTGCTGGGTAATCGTGCTGCCGCCCTGGGTCATCCCGCTGCCCGAGATATTGCTCAACAGCGCCCGAGCGAACCCGCGCGGATCAACGCCCCAATGGGAATAGAAGCGCCGGTCCTCGATCGCCATGAAGGCCTGCATCACATGATCGGGCAATTCGGCGACCCGGACGGGCTCGTCGACCACCGCGCCATTGCGGGCGAACGGCTGGCCGTCGGAGGTCAGCAGCGTGATTTGCGGCGGAGCGATCGGTTGCAGGGATTTGGACAGAGGCGCGGTGATCGCCAGATAGGCGACCAGCAGAATCAACAGCAACAACCCCGACGCTATCGCGCGGCTGAACCACCACCATTTGCCATGCGGCTTCTTGAGCGGGGCAACCGGCTCTTCGATGCGCGGTGGAATCGCATCGCCATAGGGCTCGTAAAATGTGGTTTCAGCGGCTTTTTTCCGGCCAAACGGCCAGTACCAGCGCCGTCTCCTGGCTTCAGAGGATGTTAGATCGAGCATCAGTCTGCTGTATTACAAAAATAATACGCCATAAGCGAGAGGAAATATTCGAACAGCGATTGCTCACCGATGAACGTCAATCCTTGGCAATATGTTCGCGGAACCACGCGGTGAGATCGCCTTCGGAGAGCTCCCCGGCTGCCAGGCTTTGGACCGCAGCTATTGCATCCTCCCGGTCAAAAGCCAGTTGGTGGTCATTCAGTACCAGAAAAGTTCGTGCCAGCACCCAGGCCGTGCGCTTGTTGCCATCGGTAAAAAGGTGGTTGCGGGCAACACCAAAGGCGTAAGCTGCCGCCAAGGCGCACAAGTCATTCTCGCCGTAACCCCATTTGTTGACTGGTTTTGCGAGAGCGGATTCGAGCAGACCGTGATCACGAACACCGGATGGTCCGCCATGTTCCGCAAGCTGGCGGTCGTGGATCGCAAGTGCAATGTCGGCGCCAAGCCAGATTGGCTCGATCCGGTCTTCGGTCATTTTGCCAGGACACGGAGGATGTCGCGATCTTCGCGCATCACGCCTTCGGCGGCAGCCATTTTTTTCTGGAAATCGGGGTTAATCGCGGTCAGCCTGACACCATCAGGCGACTCGCTCAGATAGACGGTATCACCCTGCGAAACGCGTAACTTCTCGAGCAAATCTTTGGGTAGAATTACACCAGTGGAGTTGCCGATTTTGACCAACTTAAGCGCATGGCCAGCAGGAAGTGGGGTCATCTTGTTCATACGGTTGTTATAACGAAATTACAGTTTGAAGGCAATCGCCATTCAATCACCCGCAATTTGGCAGTACCGGGTCAGTTGCTTCTTCACCAACACAATTTTGACGCAACATATGATGCCTGACCGTAAGCCTAGCCGCCCATCACGCTTTCCGGCAGATCCTCACCAAAGACCCGCTGATAATATTCCGCTACCAGCATCCGTTCCGCTTCGTCGCATTTGTTGAGGAAGGAGAGGCGGAAGGCGAAGCCGATATTTTTGAAGATCGCGGCATTTTGCGCCCAGCTGATCACGGTCCGCGGGCTCATCACCGTGGAAATGTCGCCATTGATGAAGCCCTGCCGCGTCAGATCGGCGACCTTGATCATATTTTCTACCGTCTGGTCACCGGCATCCGGCACTTTCGACAGGATCACTTTTGCTTCGGTTGCAGCCGGCAGATAGTTCAGCGTCACCACGATATTCCAGCGGTCCATCTGACCCTGGTTGATCTGCTGGGTGCCGTGATAGAGGCCGCTGGTATCGCCAAGGCCAACCGTGTTGGCGGTCGCGAACAGGCGGAAATAGGGGTTGGGGCGGATCACCCGGTTCTGGTCGAGCAAGGTCAGCTTGCCTTCCGCTTCCAGGATTCGCTGGATCACGAACATCACATCCGGCCGGCCGGCATCATATTCGTCAAACACCAGTGCGGTTGGCGTCTGCAGCGCCCACGGGAGCAGGCCTTCGCGGAATTCGGTGACCTGCTGGCCGTCCTTCAACACAATGGCGTCGCGTCCGACCAGATCGATACGGCTGATATGCGCGTCGAGGTTGATCCGGATACAGGGCCAGTTGAGCCGCGCGGCAACCTGCTCGATATGGGTCGATTTTCCGGTGCCGTGATAGCCTTGTACCATCACTCGGCGATTGAAGGCGAAGCCGGCTAGGATCGCGGTGGTGGTTTCCGGATCGAAAACATAAGCTGGATCGAGGTCGGGTACCCGTTCGTCCTTCACGCTGAACGCGGGGACCTGCATATCGAGTTCAATACCAAACATTTCGCGCGCATCGACCATCTTGTCGGGTGCGTCCATGATGGTTTCGCCGCTGGTGTCGGAATTGGTATTTGGTATTTCAGTCATGTTTGCCCTTCGAAATTACTCGTCCACTAGCCCCACCCCCTATCATCGGGCCCATCGAAACACGTTCATCAAAATCGACAGGCGCCGAAGACGTGAAACGTCCATCGACAGGTTCAGGACCAACGGGAATTGGATTCTCATCGAAAATCCGGTGATTCCTTAAGCTGCGTATAGGCCTCGATCACTTTTGCCAACTGTTTCTCGTGGCTGCGGTTACCGCCATTGCGATCCGGATGATATTTGCGGACCAGCGCGGAATAAGCGCGGCGGATTTCGCTGCGACCAATGGACTGGGAGTCAGTGTCGCCAAGCCCTAGCGTCTGCAGCGCTTTCTGGTCTGCGCCAGAGATGGCAGGACCGGAGGTTTGGCGGCGATGGATGCCGCCGGCAAAGCGCGCGCCAATGGCGTCGAGCGGGTCGGAAAAATCGGCCCAGGCCGGCGGAACTTTTGGCCCCGCACCATAGACTCGGCGCGTCGAGTCCCATCCGCGCACCGGATGCTGCGCGTCGAAAATCTGCTCCTGATCCATGCCGGCGAAATAGTCATAGCCCTGATTAAATGCGCGGACATGGTCGAGGCAGAGCCAGCGATATTCGCCGGGGCCATCGTAGCTGCGCCCGCTACCATAGATGGGAGGCGCACGAAATTCGCCGTTTTCTGCACAACCTTCTATGGCGCAGGACTGGCCCTCGGTTTCGACGCGGCCATGAAAGCGGTTCGGTTTTCTTTTCGGGGAAGGGCTCAATATTGCTCCGTTGGTCCTGCTATTCCAAGGACGGTTTGAAAGCCATAAACGCACTTCGACAAGCGCAGCGCAAACGGCTAATATGTTGAGTGAACAAGCAATATGGAGATTCGATGCCCAAAGGTCCAGTCCACAGCGAGATTGAAAAGCGGCTCACCGCCGAACTTGCGCCAATATCGCTGAACGTCATTAACGACAGCGCCAGCCATCACGGCCATGCCGGCGATGATGGCAGCGGCGAATCGCATTTTTCCGTCGAGATCGAGTGCGCGGCCTTTGCCGGTCAGTCCCGGCTCAACCGCCAGCGCATGGTCAACAAGGCGCTGGGCGACATGATGCGGGACAAGGTCCACGCGATGGTGATCAAGGCGAGGGCGCCGGGGGAGTGAATAGACCCTTTTCCCGCAAGGGAGAAGGGTATGAAGCCTTATCCGCAGGATTAGGCGAAGTTGGATCAGGGTGGTCTGCTTTCGATGGGTTGGTACACCCTCATCCAGCTCCGACCAGGCAGCAAGCTGCCAAGTCTGCGCATCCTTCTCCCGCAAGGGAGAAGATATGAACGGGCGAGCGACAAGAGGAAGGGAATGCATGATCCGCAAAGTCAATCTGGCCGACGCTTTCGCTAGCTTCTCCGATCACTGGTCCCCGAAAGTCGCTGGTGATATTAACGATGCGCAGGTTAAGCTCGCCAAATTCGACGGGAAGTTTGACTGGCATCATCATGAACAGGAAGACGAGCTGTTCCTGGTGGTCAAGGGCACGATGCGCATGGGTTTGCGCACCGGCGATGTTGATGTGGGCGAAGGAGAATTGATCATCGTCCCGAAAGGCGTTGAGCATTGTCCTGAGGCTTTGGGCGGCGAATGCCACGTGCTGCTGCTGGAACCCAAATCAATCCTGAATACTGGTAATGTGATAACCGAGAAAACCGTCAGAGATCTGGATAGACTATGAACATCATCGCGCAAACGATTGTCCCGACCACCCACGATCTCGGCGAGTTCCAGGTCCGGCGGGTGCTGCCATCGCGGCATCGGCGGATGGTGGGGCCGTTTATCTTTGTCGATGAATTTGGTCCGGCGACGCTGCCGGAAGGGCCGGGCATGGGCGTTCGCCCGCATCCGCATATCAATCTGGCGACGGTGACCTATTTGTTCGAAGGCGCAATTGACCATCGCGACAGTCTCGGCACGTTCCAGACAATCCGGCCGGGTGCGGTGAATCTGATGACGGCGGGCAGGGGGATTGTCCATTCGGAGCGGTCTCCGCAGGATACGCGCGATCAGCGGAAGCCGATGTTCGGGATGCAGACCTGGTTGGCCTTGCCCGATGGCAAGGAAGAGATTGACCCGGCGTTCGAGAATGTCGGTCCGGATGATCTGCCGATCGTCGAGGATGGCGGCGTGAAAGCGCGCATCATCATGGGAAACCTGTGGGGACAGACGGCGCCGACCACCTGTCATGCCGAGACCATCTATGCCGATATCTTGCTGTCGGCGGGCGGCACGATCCCGATCGATGCCGAGGCCGATGAACGGGCGGTGATGCTGGTCGATGGCGATGGCGCCCTGGATGGTGTGCCGCTGGAAAAATACCAGCTCTATGTCATTGCGCCGGGCGCGAAGGTTTCGCTGACATCGATGTCTGGCGGTCGCGCGATGCTGCTCGGCGGCGAGGCTTTTGCCACCGAACGCCATGTCTGGTGGAATTTTGTCTCTTCGCGCAAGGAGCGGATCGAGCAGGCGAAGGCCGACTGGTTTGAAGGGCGCTTTCCCGCGGTGCCGGGCGATCCGGAGGAATATATCCCGCTGCCCGAGGGCAAGCCGAATACGGTCACGGATTGATAGACCCTCTCCCATGGGGAGAGGCAACAAGCCTTGGCAATTCATTGCCTTAGGCGCAGTCGGTGAGGGGTTTTAACTCTTCAGAGGTCGAAAACCCCTCACCGAGTTCCACTAGTCAGCAAGCTGACAAGTTCCACTTGCCTCTCCCTATGGGAGAGGGCAATCCACGCTTTCCACCTTTTAGCCTTCAAACCACTCGACCCATGCACCATGGGCGTGGGCGCGGCCCAGCAGCGCCGGTTCTTCGCCGCCCGGCCAATAGCGGATGATCAGTTCGTGGCTGAAGGTCTTGCGGTTGGTCTCCAGCGACATCCAGGCGAGCGGTTTGTCTGCAGTCGCCGATTTGCCTGCCGTTTCCATGGCTGTGGTGATCCGGTCCTTGGTTGTCTGCGGCAGATATTGCCAGACAATCGAATGCATCAGCACCCGGGTCACGCCGCTTTGCTGCGGGTGGGTCAGCTGCTCTTCGACCCAGTCGGCACCGTCGGCCTTCGCCACATCGGGTGCATCCTGTTTGGCGAGCGCGATTGAGGCCTCCATCCGCTCGAACCGGGCGGGCATTTCCGGCCAGATATAGCCCTTGAGCCGCCCGGCGGTTTCATCGTCGGTGAGATCGATCGGATTCTGGTCACAGCCGCGGGCGCTGACAATCTCGACCGGAGCCTGCGGCGGAGGCGGGCCGCGCCACTCCGGCCTGATCCGCATTGGCGAATCGTCCGGGCCCGCGAGGACGCCGTTCAGATCATAATGATAGCGCGCCATCATCGTGTTGACGCCGGCGCTGGCCCCGAGTTCGAGCAGTTCGAATCGCGGACCGACGCGCCCCGACAGCCACAGCAGTCCGGCCATGAAACTGGCCGAGCGACCGGATTCGTTGGTCTGCGGAGGATTGTCGAACCAGGGCAGGAGATCGGCGTCATGGTCGGCCACGACCTGTCCGACCAGATGATCAATCTCGTCCTGATCAGTAATCCGGCCTTGGTAAATCTCGGCGAGGCGCGGCTCCCTGCCGCTGAGATAGAGGTGATGCAGGCCGCCGGTGAGCCGCAGCGGCATCGCGTCTTCCAGCGGTTTTCCCGGCCAGTGCGCGATTTTTTGCCCGCATGCGGTCGGGCCGCCCATCAGCGCCAATTGGGCGATGATGACCGAGGCCGTCACCGGCGCGTCGTTGCGCCGACAATGTTCGGCCTGACCGCGCATTCCCTGCGCGATATCTTCCATGTCCAAAATGTCCATAACTCGTTGCCCTTTCACCTGCTAACCCGTAAAGCCGCGGCCATCATGGCCAAACCACTAATCTTTGCAATTCCGAAAGGGAGGATTCTCGACGATGCCTTGCCGCTCCTGGAGCAGGCGGGGATTGTGCCGGAAGACGCCTTTTTTGACAAGTCCAACCGCAGTCTGCAATTCGCCACGAATCTGCCGCATATGTCGATCATCCGGGTGCGGGCGTTCGATGTGGCGACCTTCGTCGCCCACGGCGCCGCGCAGATCGGCATTGTCGGTTCCGATGTGATCGAGGAATTCGGCTATAGCGAGCTGTATGCTCCGGTGGATCTCGGCATCGGGCGCTGCCGCCTGTCGGTGGCGCAGCCGAAGGATGACGCGGAACCGCTGGCCAATATCTCCCATCTCCGGGTGGCGACCAAATATCCCAATCTCACCAGCCGCTATTTCGAGAGCAAGGGCATTCAGGCAGAATGCGTGAAGCTGAACGGGGCGATGGAACTGGCGCCGTCGCTGGGCCTGTCGCGGCATATCGTCGATCTGGTCGAATCCGGCAGCACCTTGAAAGCCAATAATCTGGTCGAGACCGACCGGATTCTGGATATTTCCGGCCGACTGGTCGTCAACCGTGCGGCGTTCAAGATGCGCAGCGCCGAATTGACGCCGCTGGTGCAGAAATTCCGCGAGCTGGCGGGGCGGGTCTGATGCAGGCGGTCAATAAATCTTACCCCTCCTCTTCAGAGGAGGGGATCAAGGGGTGGTGGCGATGCACGTGCATCGCTCGCGGAAGCGACGCGCGGCACGAAACCACCCCAACCCCTCCTTTGAAAAGGAGGGGCTAGATATGGCTCTGCGACTTTCGATTTCTGATCCCGGCTTTGCCGAAGCGTTCGACGCGCTGGTCAATGCCCGGCGCGAGGCGGATGCGGATGTTTCGGCCGATGTGAAGGCGATCATTCAGGATGTCCGCGATCATGGCGACGAAGCTTTGTCACGGTTGACCAGCAAGTTTGACCAGCATGATCTGGAGCAGACCGGCTGGCGCGTGGACAAGGCCGAAGCGGCCGCCGCGCTGGAAGACCTGGAAGCATCTTTGCGAATTGCGCTGGAGCTGGCCGCCTTAAGAATTCGTGATTACCATGAGGGGCAAATCCCTGAAAATAAAGACTATATGGATGACGCCGGGGTTCGCATCGGCGCGCGCTGGAACGCTGTGGAGCGGGCCGGCATCTATATTCCCGGTGGCCGCGCCGCCTATCCGTCTTCGGTATTGATGAACGCCATTCCGGCCAAGGTTGCCGGCGTCGATCGCATCATCATGGTCACGCCCGCACCCGGTGGCTATATCAACCCCCTCGTGCTGGCTGCGGCAGAACTGGCCGGAGTCGACGAAATCTGGCGGATTGGTGGCGCGCAGGCGGTTGCCGCGCTCGCTTATGGTACAAAAAAGATCAAATCTGTCGATGTCATCACCGGTCCCGGCAATGCCTGGGTCGCAGAGGCCAAACGGCAGGTATTCGGGGTTGTCGGCATCGATATGGTCGCCGGCCCGTCGGAAATCGTGGTGGTTGCCGACGCGAAAAATGATCCCGACTGGATCGCCGCCGACCTGCTCAGCCAGGCGGAACATGACCCGACCAGCCAATCGATATTGTTCACAGATGATGACAAGTTTGCCGATCAAGTTACTGCAAAAATAGCGGAACAATTGAGCGTTCTTGCAACGTCCGAAACCGCGACGACCAGCTGGAATGACAATGGCGCGATCATTGTTGTTGACCGTCTCGAACAGGCGCTGCCGCTGGTTGACCGTCTGGCCGCCGAACATCTTGAGCTGGCGGTGGATAATCCCGATGCCCTGTTCAAGAAAGTCCGCCACGCGGGATCAGTGTTTCTCGGCCGTCACACACCCGAAGCCGTCGGTGACTATGTCGCCGGCCCCAACCATGTGCTGCCGACCGGACGGCGGGCGCGTTTCTCGTCCGGCCTGTCGGTGACTGACTTTATGAAACGCACGAGCTTCATCCACTGCGATGAACAGGCGCTGGCCAATATTGGCCCGGCGGCGGTCGCTCTGGCAGAGGCAGAGGGCTTGCCCGCCCATGCCGCCAGCATCCAAAAGCGGCTCGACCGGCGCTGACCATCAACAGAAAGATAATGTCCATGACGATTTCCCTATATGATGCCGTAATTCCAACCCAGCTGCAGATTATCGCTGCGGTTCGCGCGCTGGTCGACAAGGCAAAAGCCCATTGCGACGAAAAAGGCACGGCGCCGGAAGAGATTATCGGCGCGCGGCTGATCGAGGATATGCAGCCCTTTTCCTATCAGGTGAAATGTTGCCGCGAGCATTCGCTGGGCGCGATTGAAGCGGTGAGAGAGGGCGTGTTCACGCCAAGCCTGGTCGCGCCGCCCAATGATTGGGCAGGCTTGTACGAAAAGCTCGATGAAGCAAAGGCCGGGCTGGAAGCGGTCAGCGAAGCAGAGATGGCGGGCTTTGTCGGCCAGCATATGGAATTTCGCTTCAAGGACAGGGTCATGCCTTTCACCGCCGAAAATTTCCTGCTGAGCTTTGCGCAACCCAATTTCTATTTCCATGCAACGACGGCCTATGATCTGCTCCGCGAGCGCGGCTTTCCGATCGGCAAGATGGACTTTGTCGGCATGCCACGGATGAAAACAGCATGACCGCCAAATCCACATCCCGTTCCGCCGCTCGCCTGGCTGCCGTCCAGGCCCTGTTCCAGCATCAGATGGAAAAAACGCCGGTGACGAAGCTGCTCAAGGAATTTCACGACCACCGGCTGGGCAAGGAAATCGAGGATGACCAATATCATCCGGCCGAGCGGGACTTTTTTGATGACCTGGTCATTGGCGTGACTTCGCGGCTCGAAGAAATCGATGGACTGGTGGCTTCGAAACTGGCCTCCGGCTGGACAATTGGTCGTCTGGACAAGACGATGCTTCAGATACTCCGCTGCGGGACATTTGAATTGGTCGCACAGGAGGATGTGCCGATCGCAACGGTGATTGACGAATATCTGGATGTGGCGCATGCCTTTTTCAACAAAAAGGACGCCGGTTTTGTAAACGGGCTGCTGGATAGCATCGCGAAGCAAGTGCGGGGCTGAACGCAACCCCGGGCTGGCACTGGGGGTAAAAATTGTCAGACTTTCTGGACCGGCTTGATCCTGCATTCCGCGATATGATCGCGGCGGACGGGCCCTATATTTTCGAGATATTGCAGACGGACGTGGCCAGTGCCCGTGCCGCGCTTGATGCGCTTTTCGCCCAAATGGCAGTCGATCTGCCGGAATATGACGGCCAGAAAGACGAATATCATATGCCGGGACTGGAGGGCGATCCTGATGTTGCGGTGATCGAATATCGCGCGCGGGATGTGCTGTTCCCCGATTGCACGGTGATCTGGCTGCACGGCGGCGGCTATGTGATGGGCAGCGCCGATGATCTGTCGGCGCAAGGCTATTCGTCTCTCGCGCCGGTGGTCTCGGTCGACTACCGGATGGCGCCGGAACATCGCGCGCCGGCTGCTGCCCGGGATGTCTGTGCGGTGATCGAGCGGGTGGCGAAAAATCGCAAGCCGCGCAAGATCATCCTCGCCGGGCCAAGTGCAGGCGGCGGACTGGCGGCAAGCGCCGCGCTGCTCAATCGTGATCGAGGTGGTCCGGAAATCGCGTTCCAGCTGCTGATCTACCCGATGCTCGATGATCAGCATGATACGCCTTCGGGCCATATGGATATCCCGCCATCGACATGGACGCGCGCAACCTCGCTTCATGCCTGGTCGCTTTATGCCGAGGAAAATGGTGCCAGCCCTTATGCGGCTGCGGCGCGGGCGACGGATCTCACCGGCTTGCCGCCCGCCTATATCATGTGCGGCGACCTCGACCTGTTTCTCGACGAAGATATTGCCTATGCCAATCGCCTTCGTTCATCCGGTGTTCCGGTTGAGCTTGCTATCTATCCCGGAGCGCCGCACGGATTCAACGGATTTGCCCCACAGGCAGCGGTCAGCAAGCGCGCCAACGCTTCCATCAGAATGGCACTGGAGCACGCCCTGTCTTGAGCGAACTAGATTTTATTGACCGATTGAAGGCCATTTCCACCCACCCTGCCGCACGCGGACTGGTCGACGATGTCGCGATGATGCCGTTCGGGCGGCACAAGCTGGTGATGACCCACGACATGATGGTCGAAGGCGTGCATTTCCTTGCCGACGCCGATCCCGCCGATGTGGCGTGGAAGCTCGTCGCCGTGAATCTTTCCGATCTCGCAGCAAAAGGCGCGAAGCCGCTTGGTGTTTTGCTGGGCTATGGTCGGACTTCCGGCGATCAATGGGATGCTGCCTTTGTCGAGGGGCTGAAGCAGGCGATTGACCGCTTTGCCGTGCCGCTGCTCGGCGGCGACACCGTGTCGATGGGCGAACATGCGCCGAGAACCTTTGGCCTGACCGCCATTGGCGAAGCAAAGGGCCATATCGTGCCTTCGCGCAGCAATGCGAAGCCGGGCAACGCCGTCTATGTCACCGGCACGATTGGCGATGCCTGGGCTGGTCTGCAAATCGCCTCGGGATTGTTGCGGTCGCCGGATATCGAGATTACCGCATCATTGTTGCAAGCGCACACGCGCCCGACGCCCCGGCTGGAAGAGGGCAGAATTTTGTCCAATCTGGTCAGCAGCATGATGGATATTTCCGATGGGCTGCTGCTCGATGCGTCGCGGATTGCCGCGGCCAGCGGCGTGCAGATTGAAATTGATCTGGCGGAACTGCCGCTATCCAGGCAATTTCAGGCACTTGTCGGCAACGACCGCCACGCGCGGCTCAAGGCGGCGACCGGCGGTGATGATTATCAGTTGCTGCTGACCGCCAGTCCCGAAACCGTCCTGTCGGTTCCGCTGACCTGTGTCGGAATCTGTCGCCCGGGATCGGGGATCGCGCTGCACAGCCACGGCGAACGACTGGATTTGCCCGAACATCTGGGATTTGTCCACGCCTGATCCGGCCAGATTCTATCAAATTGAATAGCTTCGCAAGCCATTCAATTTTGCCGCTAAATCAGGACTTGCGCCGTTCCCGCTTCCCGCACTATACAAATCGCGAAAGCGCCCTGATCAATGGGGGGCTCGTGAAAAAACAGGGGGGGATGCTCAGCAATGACTGTAGTCACCATTTCAATTTTATGCGGTTTTGTCGCCATATTATATGGCTTCATTACCAGCCGTCAGGTGCTCAATGCACCGGCCGGAAACGAGAAAATGCAATCTATTGCTGGCGCGATCCAGGAAGGCGCACAAGCCTATCTGAACCGCCAATATCGCGCGATCGGTCTCGTCGGCATTGTCGTCGCGATTCTGGTCTTCATCTTCCTCGATATGCCACGCGGCGGCGTTCCGGTATCGACCATCGGCTTCCTGCTTGGTTCCATATTATCCGGTGTTGCTGGCTATATCGGCATGAACATTTCGGTTCGCGCCAATGTCCGCACGGCGCAGGGCGCTAGCGAGAGTTTGCAAACCGGCCTTACCGTTGCGTTCCGCGCTGGTGCGGTGACCGGTATGCTGGTCGCTGGCCTCGCGCTCCTCGCGATTTCGATCTTCTTCTGGGCGTTGACCACCCAAATGGGCTTCGCTGCCAATGACCGCACGGTTATTGACTCGCTGGTTGCTCTGGCCTTTGGCGCTTCGCTGATTTCGATCTTTGCGCGGCTCGGCGGCGGTATCTTTACCAAGGCTGCTGACGTTGGCGCTGATCTGGTCGGCAAGGTTGAAGCGGGCATCCCCGAGGATGATCCACGCAACCCTGCAACCATCGCGGATAATGTCGGCGACAATGTCGGCGATTGCGCTGGCATGGCAGCTGACCTGTTCGAAACCTATGTTGTGACCGTTGGTGCCACGATGGTGCTGCTGGCGCTGCTCTTTGGTGACCTGGTTGGTAGCGCGATGCTCTACGACCTGATGTCGCTGCCGCTCATCGTTGGTGGTGTCTGTATCCTGACCTCGATCATCGGCACCTATATGGTGCGACTGGGTAAGGGCACGAACATCATGGGCGCGCTGTACAAGGGTTTCATTACCACGGCCGTGCTCTCGATCCCCGCCATCTATTATGTCACCATGCGCACGCTGGGTGACATGGATACGCCCATCGGTACTGCGCTTGACGGCACCGGCGGCTTTACCGGCATGGCCCTGTTCTGGTCGATGATGGTTGGTCTGGCGGTTACCGGCCTGATTATCTGGATCACCGAATATTACACCGGCACGCAATATCGTCCGGTGCGGTCGATCGCCAAATCATCGGAAACCGGCCACGGCACGAACGTGATCCAGGGACTGGCGATTTCGATGGAAGCAACGGCCTTGCCGACGCTCGTCATTGTCATCGGCATCGTTGTCGCATTCCAGCTCGCTGGCCTGATCGGCATCGCCTTTGCGGCAACCGCCATGCTGGCGCTCGCCGGAATGGTTGTGGCGCTGGATGCTTATGGTCCGGTTACCGATAACGCAGGCGGTATCGCTGAAATGGCGGGTCTCGACGAAAGCGTTCGGAACAAGACCGATGCGCTCGACGCCGTGGGTAACACCACCAAGGCTGTGACCAAAGGCTATGCCATTGGTTCTGCCGGTCTCGCCGCACTGGTGCTTTTCTCGGCTTATACAGCCGACCTCAAGGAGTTCTTCCCGAACCTTGAAGTCAGCTTCAGCCTTGAAAATCCCTATGTGATCGTTGGCCTGCTGCTTGGTGCATTGCTGCCCTATCTGTTCGGTTCGATGGGTATGACCGCCGTTGGCCGTGCTGCTGGTGACGTCGTCAAAGATGTCCGCGAGCAGTTCAAGGCTGATCCGGGCATCATGGCTGGCACATCGCGTCCCAACTATGCACGGACCGTGGATCTGGTGACCAAGGCTGCGATCAAGGAAATGATCCTGCCATCGCTGCTGCCGGTACTTGCGCCGATCGTGGTCTATTTCGTGATCACCGCGGTAGCGGGTCAGGCGAACGGCTTTGCGGCCCTCGGCGCCTTGCTGCTTGGTGTGATCGTCTCCGGTCTGTTCGTTGCCCTGTCGATGACAGCAGGCGGCGGTGCTTGGGACAATGCCAAGAAATATATCGAAGACGGCAATCACGGCGGCAAGGGTTCGGAAGCCCATAAAGCGGCCGTGACCGGCGATACCGTGGGCGATCCTTACAAGGATACCGCGGGTCCAGCCGTCAACCCGATGATCAAGATCACCAATATCGTCGCATTGCTGCTGCTCGCAGCGCTGTATGCGGCGCAGGGCGGCGTTCACTAGAACACTCGCCATATTGGTTTGAAACAAGACCCCGCCGGAAGCGATTCCGGCGGGGTTTTTTCATGGCTGCGACCCCTGCGATGTCTGTCCGCATAGCGTTAATCACATATTACCCATTTTCCTTTAGCCAGAATGCCGAACGGGAAATTAGTAGGGGCGGGTAAAAATCAATGGATTTAAGCGGGCTACAGAAGTTTGAGGGCAAGGATATCCGGGGAAACCTGTTCCGCAAGGGCCTGTCCGCGCCCGAATTTCGAGCGCTGTTCCATCCGGTCGCCGAAATTGATGCCAATCTGATCGAAGCGTGGAGCGAACTGGCCAGACAGGCGAGCGAACCGAATATATTCTACGAACAATGGTTCCTGCGGCCGGCTTTGGACCAATTTGACCATCACCCCGACCTCCGGCTGTTCCTTCTATGGGCCGGAGAGCCCGGCCATTCGCAATTGCTTGGCCTGCTGCCGATTGGCCCCGACAACCGGTTCGGGCGCTGGCCGGTGCCGCATGTCCAGAACTGGATGCACCACAATTGCTTTCTTGGCACACCGCTGGTCCGCAAGGGCTCCGAGCAGGTCTTCTGGCAACAGCTGCTGATCGCCCTCGACCTGAGCGACTGGCCGGGTTTTTTGCATATCAATGGCATGACCATCGGCGGTTCGCTGGATCAGGCCCTGCGGTCGGTTTGCGGTGGACAGAAACGGCGCTGCGATCTGGTGCACAGTCAGGCGCGGGCATTGTTGCAAAGCGATCTGGCTTCGGAGGCTTATTACATGGCCACGGTGCGGACAAAGAAGCGCAAGGATCTGCGGCGACAGGCCAAACGGCTGAGCGAGCAGGGGGACGTGACCTACGCGCACCATATCGATGGCATGGGTCTGGACCAGTGGCTTGACGAATTTCTGCAACTGGAAAAAGCCGGCTGGAAGGGCGAAAATGGTTCGGCGCTGGACTGTGCCCCGGAAACCAGCGCGTTTTTCAGACAGGCAGTTGCGGGAGCAGCAGCGGCAGGTCAATTGGAACGCCGCGACATAAGGCTCGATGGAAAGCCGCTGGCCATGCTGGTGAACTTTTCATCCTCGGACGGTGGCTTTGGCTTCAAAACTGCTTTTGATGAGGAATATTCGCGCTTTTCTCCCGGTGTCTTGCTGCAGATCGACAATCTCAAATTTCTCGATCAACCGGTGATAGACTGGATCGACAGCTGCGCCGCGCAGGACCATCCGATGATCGACAGCCTGTGGTCCGATCGCCGCCATATTGGTCGTTTCTCGATCGAACTGAACGGTCTTTCCCGCCGCGCTGTCTTTCGCGGTGTCCGGCTCGGCGAGCAGTTGATGGGGACAATCAGGGGGCGCGAAATTCTTGATCCGACAGAGGTGCAGCAATGAATCAGATTTCCGGCAAAGAAAGCTTCCGGACGCATGTTTTTGGTGAGGATAGCCGGCGGCAATTTGATAGCTGCTATCCCGAACAGGCGGGGTTGCTCGATCATCATATGTTCTCGCACGAACTGCTGACGCTCGATGCGCTGGCCAGGTTGGGCACGGCGCTGCCGGAAAAAAGCGTCGAATATAATCCGGGCGATCTGCCGGTCGGCATCAAGCCCGAGGACGTGCCCGGCAACGTCATGACGATTGGCGATACGATCCGGAAGATTGACCAGTCGGCAAGCTGGGCGGTGCTCAAGAATATCGAGCAAGTGCCGGAATATGAAGCTTTGCTGCGCGCGCTGCTCGCCGAAATCCGTCCGATCCTGGAGGCCAAGACCGGCCAGATGCTGAAGCCGCAGGGCTATATCTTCGTGTCTTCGCCCGATGCGGTGACGCCTTATCATTTCGATCCCGAGCATAATATATTGCTGCAATTGCGCGGCGAAAAATGGATGACCACGTTTCCCGCCGGCGACGCCCGCTATGCCGCCGATGAGATCCACGAAGGCTATCATCTCGGCGGCCATCGCAATCTGGTCTGGCAGGATGATTTCGAGGCCGAAGGCACGCGCCACCATCTGACCCCCGGCAAGGCGATTTTCGTCCCGGTCATGGCGCCGCATTATGTCAAGGTCGGGCCGGAACCCAGTATCTCGCTTTCGATTACCTGGCGCAGCGACTGGAGCTTTGAAGAGGCCGACGCCCGGGCGTTCAATGGCTGGCTGCGCAAGCGGGGATTGACGCCCAAGCCGCCGGGCCGCTTTCCGGCGCGGAACAAGGCGAAGGCGCTGGCGTGGCGGGTTTTGCGGAAGATCTCCAGGCAATAAGAGCAGTCACAGCCGCTCCTTTTCAAATGTTTCAGGTCGATCAGTCCCCCGGACTGATCTGAAACGACCGGGGGCCGTTTTGCCTGCAACTGGGTTGGGTGGTTTCGTGCCGCTTGTCGCTATCGCGAGCGATGCCGGGGCATCGCCACCACCCCAACCCCTCCTCTGAAGAGGAGGGGCTATAGAAGGTCGAGGCTGACGCGGGTTTTCCGCGAAGAAATTTCCGGAGACCTGAATCGTCGAAATTTCCGGGTTTATCTTGCTGTCAGTCCCCCGTGACGCAATCGACGCAGGCCATTATCCGCAGGTCGCACCCCCAATGCCAGTTTCAACTTTTTGATTGAGATCAATGTCGGGATGCCGGTGCGTATCTAACATTAGCTTAGGGCCGCTGGTGGATATGGGCGCGCAAGTCACAACGGAGTATAAAATGGGCGAGCAAAATCACGAAAGCTTCAATCATATCGACGTATTGATCGTCGGGGCGGGAATTTCGGGCATCGGTGCTGCCTATCACCTGCAAGACCAATGTCCGGATAAATCCTATCTCATACTCGAGAAAATGGATGGCTTCGGCGGGACATGGAAAACCCATATTTATCCTGGAATTCGCTCCGACAGTGATCTTTATACCTTCGGATATCGCTTCAAGCCCTGGACATCCGCGCCCATCGCTTCGGGCGAAGAAATTCTGAAATATATGGGGGAAGTGATCGAGGAGAATGAGATCGATCGCAACATCCGCTATGGCCAGACGATCACCCACGCAAGCTGGTCGAGCAAAGACAATCTATGGACGATTGAAACGGTCAATTCCGATGGTGAGCAACAGAGCTATACCGCCAATTTCCTCTGGATGTGCCAAGGCTATTACAATCATGACGAGGGTTATACCCCCGAATGGCAGGGCATGTCCGATTATCGCGGCCAGATTATCCATCCGCAAAAATGGCCCGAAGATGCGGAGCTGAAGGACAAGAAAATATTGGTTATCGGCTCCGGTGCGACGGCGGCAACGCTGGTTCCGGCGATTGCAAAACAATGCGCGCATGTCACCTTGCTGCAGCGTTCGCCGACCTATTTCTGGCCCGCGCAAAATGTCAATGAACTGGCCGATACATTGCGTGAAATAGAAATCGACGAAGAGCTTATCCATGCCATCGTGCGCAAGAAAGCACTGTTTGATCAGCGGGATATGGTCCGGCGATGCAATGCAGAACCGGAAGTGGTGAAGGCAGAGCTTCTGGCTCTTGCTGAGGAGTTTCTGGGTCCCGATTTCGACATCGAGAAACATTTCTCACCCAAATATCGCCCCTGGCAACAACGGCTGGCGTTCATTCCGGATGGCGATCTGTTTCAGGGCATCGCATCCGGCGCTGCCAGCGTCGTCACCGATGAAATTGACCGATTTACCGAAAAGGGAATCCTGCTCAAATCGGGCAAAGAGCTCGAAGCAGATATCATCATTACCGCAACCGGGTTTAACCTGTCGGTGCTCGGCGACATTCCTTTCGCGATTGATGGCAAGCCGGTAAACTGGGCGGACAGGATCACCTATCGCGGGATGATGTTTACCGATGTTCCCAATCTGGTCTGGGTATTCGGTTATTTTCGCGCAAGCTGGACATTGCGGGTGGATCTGCTCGGGGATTTTGTCTGCCGGCTGCTCAAGCATATGGACAAAAAGGGGGCAAGCAGCGTCGCCGTGAGCTTGCGTGAGGAAGACCGCGACATGGAGATCCAGCCCTGGATTGACAGCGATGATTTCAATCCCGGCTATCTGCAGCGCGGCATGGACAGAATGCCGCGCAGGGGCGCCAAGTCGATCTGGCAACATACCCAGGATTATTGGCGCGAGAGCGAGGAGCTACCGAAGATCGATCTCGACGCCGAAGAATTTGTCTATCGCGGATATAAGGCGGAAGCGGCAACAGATAAGGTGGATGCTGCCGAATGATGGCGAAATGCCTGACGGCAATTGGATGAGGATGCGGGCGTTGATCCCAGTCTTTTGCCGTAACGCCGGCCAATCTTGTCAAATCCGATGCAATGTGTAGATAAATACGCATGGAGCGGAGCAGGAAGATGTTTATCCAGCGGCTTTTGGCGGGATGGATTTGAAAGGTGAGCAGCATTTTCTATTTTGCGCTCATCCACAAGGATCAGGACAGCTCATTCGGTATCAGCTTTCCGGAAATTCCCGGCTGTTTCTCTGCGGCGGACCGGGAAGAGGATATCATTCCCAATGCGATCGAGGCGCTATCGCTCTATTTCGAGGATCAAGAGGCCATCGTGCGCCGCTCGATCGGTGAGGTCAGACAATTGGCTGCCGAAGATCTTGCCTAGTCAGAAATCATTGCCTTTATTCTGCTCAAGATGTTCGCTTTATGCTTAAAAATATCAATAGTCGCATCGACGGGGTTCTTAATTTCCTCTTTTTCGCTGTCGAAAGTACCGAGATACCGACTCGTCTCTGAATTGAAGTGGAGGCGAGCGATGGGTTTGCGATTATTGTCATCAAGCAATACCGCGCAATAAGATTTTGAATCCCGCATGAAGATGCGCGATGGGTCCACAACTTCGGAAGCAATCGCACGAACAATTTGAAAGCCTTCAATCTCATCGGCTGTCGTTTCAATTTCGGAGGCGATTACAGGTTCCTCATCCACGCCTTCATCAATGGCAGATGTCAGTCTGTCGTTAAGTTTTTCACGAAGTATGGCTTTAAAGGCGTTCGGGATATGCTTACCAATTGCTGCTTTCGTTCCCGCTGATAGCCGCCCATCGGTGACTTGCGCTGCAACTAAACGGATGAGTTCAGGCGAAGGCTCTGACATCTCTTTCAACAACGTCTTGGTAACTGCGCCTTCCATTTGAAGGCTAGCAGCTGTCTCGACAATCGATTCAACGTCAAAGCCCGTGCGCTGAAACTTTGCTATATTCCTAAAATCAGACTTTTTCAGCTTGCTCAAATCAAACTCATAGAAGGGTTTCTCATCCATTCGATTTGAACTATCCAAATCAGAATAAAACTTGAAAAGAGCTCCATTGGTAAGGATGGCGAACTTGGCATCCGTTACGCTGAAGTATCGATATAACTGACCAGCATGCTTGAGTGAAAGCTCTTGATTGATCGGCTTGCACTCGATGAGCATTGAAACATTACCATCAATGACAATTGCATAATCAACCTTCTCGCCTTTTTTTGTACCAACATCACAAGTAAATTCTGGCACTACTTCAGAGGGATTGAAAACATCATATCCCAAAGCTTGCAGGAAGGGCATCACCAAAGCCGTTTTAGCAGCCTCTTCTGTTGCCAAAACTTCTCGGTGTTTATTGGCTTTTTCAGACAGCGCCTCTAACTTTGCTTCCAATTCCATAATGCCCCCATTCCGTTATGTGTTATTGTTATAGTCAACAATCTTGACTTCGCCATCTTAAATTGCCGGAGACAGTATACTAAATTTTTTCAATTACCGTGACAGTAGAAACAATCCCCAAACTGTGAACTCTAGTCTATCCACATTTCACCAGACACATTCTCGTCACGGTCTCACGATCACCAATCCCGCTTGACTTTCCCCCCACCACCGTCACTCTCCCAAAAAAAACAGGGAGAGAGAATATGGCCACCAGCGTTGCTGCAGCACCAACCACCATGGACGCCTTTATCGAGAAGCAGGCGCGGGGGGATGCGGTGGTGAATATCGTGCTGGCCGGCGGAATCAATTACTGGCTGACCCGCGATCTGCCCTTCGTTCCCGCTACGCTGCCCTTTGGTGATTCCGCACCCAATCTTGGCGGAACCCTGATTGCCATTGCGGTGCTGATGAGCCTGTTGCTGACCCTGATCGTCTATGCGATCACGGTGTCGCAGCGCAAATCGGGCAAGATCACCCCCGGACTTTCCACAGATACGCGCGCCGGTTTTGCGCCGTTCGTTCTGGCGCTGAAACATCTGGCGATGACGCTGATCCCCGCCTTTCTGATCGGGATGATCTTGCAAGGTGCGGGGCCGGAACTGCGTTTCACGCCGATCGCATTTACGGTGATTGTCACGATCACCGCAGCGGTGCTGGCCTATTATATGTCGAAGAGCACAACGCGGGCGACGCTGAAATTGTGATCATCATCACCGCATCCTTTACCGTCCCGCCCGCCAATCGTGCGGAGATCATCGCATTGTGCAGCGAGCATAGCGCCCGATCGCGTGCCGAACCGGGCTGTATCTCGCACCATATCCATGCCGATTGCGAAGACCCGGCGCGGCTATTCTATTACGAGGAATGGCAGGACGAAGCCGCCGTCGCGGCGCATTTCGCGGTTCCGGAATCGGGGGAATTCGTCAAGCGGCTGACGGCGCTGGTTGGCGAGCGGCCGGAGATGCAGATATATCGGGCGGCAGCGGTGTCGGCGGCGGAGCTGGGCTGAATTTCCGTTAGTGGTGAGCCTGTCGAACCACGCCGCTCGTCGATAAGCGCCGTTCGACAGGCTCAGGGCTAACGGAATCCACCTAACAACATTGCGAGAGACGTGGGCTTAACCAGGCACCTATCGCGACTGCTCCAAAATCCTCCCCGGCACGGGGAGGGGGACCGCGCGCAGCGGGGTGGAGGGGGCGTGCGTCTGAGCGCAGCGCCTCGGCCAGAGTCCCCTCCGTCAGCCCTGCGGGCTGCCACCTCCCCGCGAGCGGGGAGGATCTGTTCGATCTCGAACCACGCCTAGCGTCTATAAGCGCCGTTGAGCTACGCTCGCCCTCCGGGTCGACAGACTCAGGGCTGACGGAATCCCCAAAACGCCTAGAACCGCTTGCGGAAATCAATCTCGACATAGCGCCCGACCGGATCGACAAAACCGGTCTGATAGCTCAGCGGGATCAGGCCGTTGCCGTCGCGGATGGTCTGGATATCGTCGAAGATATTGTCCACTTTGAAGGCAATCCTACTGGCTTTCAGGAACGGGAGCCTCTCGGTCAGGCTGCCGCGATCATCGAGGTTGACGAACAGCCGCAGATTGAGCGTCGTCAGGTCGGAGAAGCGCAGGTCCGATCCGATCAGCCCGCCATTGACCCGAGTCGCGACCTGATGCTTGCCGTCGATGCGGAAGCCTAGGCCATTGTTGAACCAGCCGCCGTTAATCTCGAACTCGTGACGCGGGCTGCCGCCGGATGAACCGATGGCGGATCCGTTGAGCAAGTCCAGTTGATCGACGCCATCCCGAATCTTGATACGGTCCTCGAGGCGGATGGTGTGAAAGGCCGATAGCTGCCAGCGCCCGCCACGCGGACGACCGCCTGCTCCCGGGCCGCGACGCGGTGTTGCTGGTTGTGCTGCCGGGCCGCCTTCCGGAGTCGCAGCCTGGGGCGGTTTGTCGCCCTGCGGCGGACCATCGGGTGCGCCGCCGTCGGCGGGCGGCGCTGCCCGGTCCGGTCTTCCCGGTCCGCCACCGCCCCGCTCGCCAAAGCGTTTGGAAAAATCGATGCCGTAGCGGATCCGTTCGCTGCTGACATTGGCATAGTTGACCGGTCGCCGGTCGATCGCGATCAGCTTGCCATTGGTATCGCGGGTCACCCGGTCTGGAAAGGCGGCCTCGATTTCGGGTGTCAGCAAGGGGAAGCTGGACGCGACATTGTCGCTGTTGTTGCGGATATATTCGCCAAGGAAGGTAAAGCCGTCGAGCCATTCGGGGCGATAATTGACCGCCAGCTTGATATCGCGCCGCGTTTCCGCCGGCAGCGCCAGATTGCCGCCGGTGGTGATTGCAGCCAGCACGGTTTCGCCATTGGTGAAGTCGAAGACCGTGACATCGGGGGTGATGATGATTGGATTGCCGAGCTGAGCGATGCCGGGCGCCGCTTCCTCTCCGATCGCCGAGGCGGTGAACACCAGCCCGTCGAACGGTTCCCAGTTCAGGCCAAAGCCAAATTCGACCAGACCGCCAAAATCGGACAGGTCGGCATAGCCGAGATTGCCGTTGATCGACAATTTGCCAATCGCTTCGGTGACATCAATATTCTCATCCGCCAGCGGGATATCGATATTAATCCCCATGCTCAGCTCGTCGCGGCTGAGGCCGGTGGTGGTGGATATGCCGCTGCGTGTTTCCCGGCTATCCAGTTCTTCCCGGTTATAGCCCGCACGGATGGTGGTGGTGACGGTGCCGGAAGGCAGATTGAACAGGCTGCCGGACAATGTCGCCAGATTATTGATCGTCTGATCGACAACCTTGGCGCTATCGGTCACCGGCGTTCCCAGCAACGGACCGAAATCGACCGCCAGCGGATCGACCGAACCGGCATCAATCGCCGCCTGCAGTGCGCTGATATCGCCGGACCGGTCGGTGTCTGTATTGACCTGCTGGCGGGTATAATCGCTGGTCAGCGACCAGCGCCATTCGCTGATCCGGCCGTTCAGCGTCAGCCCTGCCTGCGCAGTATTGTTTTCCTGCACCCGGTTGAGCGGACCATATTCGGTGAAATAGCGGAACAGAGGATCGCCCGCGACGTCCAATGTGCCGTTGGGCAGTCCCTGCAGGCCACGGGACTTGTCATAGACATAACCGCCATTGAGCGAGAGTGACATGCCATTGTCGAACGTCCGGCTGTAATTGGCATTGAGTTCGACATTGTCCGAAGGCGCGACCAGCGTCCGGAAATCGCCCAGATTGACCAGATCACCGGCAGCATCCTGAATGATGCCCCGCTCGCTTTCGGCGATCGCGGTGTTGTTCTGCCATTCCAGATTGATGTTGAGCCGGCTGTTCTTGCCAATGCGTGTGATGGTGCTCTCAACCTCCGAACGCCCCTGCGCTCCTCTTGTCGGAACACCATATTCCGCCGATGCGCTGACCCCGGTATAATTGTCCTTGAGGATGAAGTTGATCACCCGCTGATCCGGACGATAGCCATATTGCAGCGCCAGTTCTTCCGGAAAGACCTGCACCGTGCGAATGGCTTCGGGTGGCAGATCGCGGATTTCGCGGAAACCGGAGGTGCGCTGGCCGTTGATCAGCACGACCGGCCGGCCGCTGCCCCGGCCCCGGCTGGAACTGGTCTGCGAAGAAATGGCTTCGAGCAGATCCTGCACCGAAGACGCACCAAAGCTGGCGATATCCGCCTCGCTCAGCTCGACCACCGGCGGTATTTCGGTGATGACCGCGCCGCGCGGCCGCTCCGCGGTGACGACGATTTCCTCATCCGGATAGTCCGAATCTGCTTCGGTGATCTGCGCGCCGGCAGGAGCCGCGAGCAACAGGCTTGCCAGGGCAAAGGAGGATGAGGCGCTGAGGAATCTTGGGGAAGAGATCATGATCGGGTTCAATAGCTTCAAATAGGGGGGGGAGAAGATGTCCGAAGTGCCATGTCAGACGCGCTAATGGTATATTTTCTTTGTATTAAATTGTCGCAGGGAAATGGCTGCGGCAGCGATAGATTTTATCATTTTGACAGATGCAGCTAATCCTTCCCTTTTGGCGCATTTGCCGTTATGGCGCACTGCAACACGCGGGATTGCCGCGATATCAGGGAAAATGCACCGCAAGATGGCAAAAGAAGAATTACTGGAAATGAAGGGGCTGGTTCGCGAACTGCTCCCCAACGCCATGTTCCGGGTCGAGCTGGAAAATGGCCACGAGATTTTGGGTCACACCGCTGGCAAGATGCGCAAGAATCGCATCCGCGTGCTGGTTGGCGATGAAGTGCTGGTCGAACTCACCCCTTATGACCTGACCAAGGGTCGTATCACCTATCGTTTCAAGTGACGAGCCATGGCTCGTCATCCCGGACTTGATCCGGGTTTCAGGGTTGTCGTAAAACTGCGCTTGCGATTTGACGCACTGGATGCTGAATCGAGTTCAGCATGACGGAAGTGAAAATATGAAACTGGTCCTAGCCTCATCCAGTCCGCGTCGTCTGGAACTGCTTGGTCGTCTGGGCGTCACGCCGGACCGGATCATCTCTCCCGATATTGATGAAGCCCCGCACAAGGGCGAATTGCCGCGCGACTATGTATTGCGCATGGCCCAGGAAAAGGCGGCTGCCGTCGAACGCGAAGATCAGGAAATCCTGGTCGCCGGGGATACCACGGTTGCGGTGGGTCGCCGGATATTGGGCCAGGCCGCCGATGCGGCAGAGCAGCGCAAATTCATGCAATTGATCAGCGGGCGGCGGCATCATGTGATGTCGGCGGTCTGCGTGATCGCCGCCGATGGCACAGCGCGAACGAAATTGTCGGACAGCATCGTCAAATTCAAGCGCTTCGAGTCCAGCGAGATCGAAGCCTATATTGCCTCTGGCGAAGGTCAGGGCAAGGCAGGCGGCTATGCGATACAGGGGCAGGCAGAAGCCTTCGTCACCTGGATGTCGGGCAGCTATAGCGGGGTCATGGGGCTTCCGCTCTACGAAACCCGCAATCTGCTGATCAGCGCGGGCTATCCTCTTGGCTGATTTTGCCAATGGCTGGCTGTACGAAGCCGGGATCGGTGAGAACCGGGCGTTGCGGCTCGAAGATAATATGCTTCTCCAGATACGGGTCGAGCGCGTCGATGGGCGGGCCAGAGCCGGCGCGGTCGTCGACGCGAAATTCACCCGGCAATGGGTCGCAGGAAAATCCGGAATCGTGACTCTGCCGGACGGGCAGGAGGCGCTTTTGCAGCCGCTGCCCAAAGGATTGACTGAAGGATCGATGGTCCGGGTAGAAATCGTCCGGGCGGCGATGATCGAGCAAGGCGGGCAGGCCAAGCGCGCCAAGGCACGACCAGCCGACATCGACAGCCCTCTGTGCGAAGGCCCCGCCTTGCTGGCGGAACTCGCGGCAAGCGGACTTCCCGTCAAACAGGTCCACGCGCATGACGAAGATATTTTCTCCCAGCATGATTGGCATGAAGCGATCGAGCAGGCGGAAACCGGGCGGATCGATTTTGAGGGCGGGAGCCTGTTGGTCTCGCTTACCCCGGCGATGACATTGATCGATGTCGATGGGCCGCTGGCACCATTTGAGCTGGCGAAACGGGCCGCGAAAGAGGTCGCCCGGGCGCTGCTGCGCTTCGACATATCCGGCAATATCGGGGTCGATTTTCCGACCCTGGAAGCCAAGGCCGAACGCGCCGCCGTCACCGCTGTTTTTGATCAGCATATGGCCGCCAATTGCGAACGCACCGCGATCAACGGCTTTGGTTTCATGCAGATTGTCAGCCGCAAGCTCCGGCCATCGCTGCTGGAAATCATGCAGGCCAATCGTTCGATGAATGCTGCGCTGAAACTGCTCCGGCAGGCGGAGCGGGATCGCGGCACCGCTGCCATGCAGCTGGCGGTGCATCCGGCGGTGGCGAACAAGCTGACACCATCGCTTCTGGAAGAACTGGCCAGGCGGACGGGGCGGAGCGTGTCGATTGAACCGCGCGGCGACATTTCAATCGATGGCGGTTCGACAGGATAATCCTGACCCGTCGCAAGTGTGGTGTAACGCCCTTGCATTTCCGCCGCTCAATCTTCAAAGCCAGCGCATGACAGATATCATCCTCTACGACTATTGGCGCAGTTCGGCGAGCTACCGGGTGCGCATCGCGCTCAACCTCAAGGGCGTGCCCTATACAGCGATCAACACCAGTCTGCTTGATGGAGACCAGAAGGCCCCGGCCTATGTCGCGCGCAATCCGCAGGGCTTTGTGCCGATGCTTTGTATCGACGGACTTGATCTGACCCAGTCGCTGGCGATTATCGACTATCTCGATGCAAAATATGGCGATCCGCCGATGGTGTCCAGCGACCCGATCGAGCGCACCCATACGCTCGCCCAGGCACTGGTCATTGCCGCCGATATTCACCCGGTGAACAACCTGCGCATATTGAAATATCTGAAGAATGAGCTGGGACAATCGCAGGAAGCGATCGACACATGGTATCGCCATTGGGTCGAAGAAGGTTTTGCGGCACTCGAGGCCATGGCGCCCGAAACAGGTCTGTTCGGCGGCGACAGGCCCAATCTCGCCGATGTCTGTCTTGTCCCGCAAATGGCCAATGCCCGGCGGTTCGAGACGGATTTAAGCGTCTTTCCCAAGCTCGTGCGCATTGACGCAGCGTGCAATCAACTCGAGGCTTTTCAAAAAGCCGCTCCCGAAGCCGTGAAGGACCAATGACATGACAATCGAAGGTGGATGCTATTGCGGCGCAGTGCGCTACAAAGCCGAAGGCGAACCGATGCTGAAGGCGGAATGTTTCTGCCGCGAATGCCAATATACGACCGGCGGCAATAGTCTGTTGCTGATGGCGATGCCGGCGGACGGTTTCGCAATCACCAAAGGCGCTGTGAAGGGCTTTAAACGGGCGGATCTCGAAAAGGGTGTGACCCGCGAATTTTGCGCCGATTGCGGCACCCATCTGACCACGCGCGCGCCGGGCTTTGAAGTGGCGGTGATCGTGAAGGTCGGAACGCTCGATGATCCGAGTGTTTTTGGAAAAGCGGACAGCGCCAATTTTACCTGCGATGCGCAGGATTATCACCGGCTGCCAGACGATATGCCGGTTCATCAGAAGTGGATGCATAGTTAAGTCATGAAAAAATCAGTATTAGCCTACCCGCTATTGGCTTCAATGGCGTTGGTGAGTGTCCCTGCCTGGGGGCAAGATCAAGCCAGCAATGACGACAACCAAGTGGTCATCGCTGATTGGCGTTTGCCCGAGATTGTCGTGACCGGATTGCCGGTTTCACTGGGCGATGATGCTTACAACGCCACCGAAATTTCGATCGATTCTTTGCAAACGGTCGAAAATGCCTTGCGCGATGTGCCGGGTCTTCAACAATTCCGCAGATCTGACGCACGTTCTGCTAACCCGACCAGCCAGGGCATCACGCTGCGCGGATTGGGCGGCAATGCCTCTTCCCGCGCCCTGTTGATCCTCGATGGTGTTCCGCAGGCTGATCCATTTGGCGGATGGGTTGCATGGCCCGGCTATGATGCGCTGGCTCTGAGCAGTGCCCGGATAACGCGCGGCGGCGGTAGTGGCGCAGACGGCCAGGGTGCCATTGCCGGAACCGTTGAACTGTTCAGCGACAATGTCGGTGACCTGATCGAACTGGGCGCCGCTTATGGCAGCCGTAACAGCGTCGATGCCGATCTGATCTTTGGCCGCGAACTGGGCCAGGGGCAGCTGACCATTTCCGCCAACTATGCCCGCGGAGATGGCTTCATTCCGATCATCGAAGGCCAGCGCGGTTCGGTTGATCGCCCGGCAGAATATGAGCAGGCCGGACTTGCCGTCCGCTTTGTCGCGCCGCTTTCTGACAATATTGAATTACAGAGCAATGTCCGGGCCTTTACCGATGACCGCGAACGCGGCTTTGCTTTCAGTGAAAATCACAATGACGGTGCCGACGCCAGCATCCGGCTGGTCGACCGCACTTCCGACTGGCAATGGTCAGCCCTGGCCTATGTCCAGATTCGCAATTTCGATGTGAGCTTTGGCGGCGTTGCGGATGACCGCAATTCGGTCAGCCGCGTCTTCGAACAGTTTAACGTGCCATCCACCGGTCTCGGCGCTCGCTTTGAATTGCGGCCACCGGTTGGCGATGACATCGAACTGCGCATCGGCGGTGACTGGCGGCGGACCGAGGGCACCACCAACGAGAATTTCTTCTTCGCCGACAATGACACACCGCGCCGCAGCCGCAGGGCAGGCGGCAGTACCGCGACCTATGGCGGCTTCATCGAAGCCAGTTTGCAGGCGAGCGATGCGCTGGTCCTGACCGGTGGCGGACGCGTTGACTTCTGGACGATCGACAACGGTTTCCGGAAAGAAATCGAACTCATCAGTCCGTTTCCCGGATCGGTGCGGACAGACGATCAATTCGCCAATCGCAGCGGCAGCGAATTTACGGGTCGTGGCGGCTTTGCTTATGATGTGACCGACCAGCTCACGCTGCGCGGCGCAGCCTATCTTGGCTGGCGTCTGCCAACCCTCAATGAGTTGTTCCGGCCTTTCCGGGTCGGTGCGGATGCGACGGCCGCCAATGAATTGCTGGAACCGGAGCGGGTCAAAGGGGCCGAATTGGGGCTGGACTGGAATAGCGGCATTGTCACGCTGGGCATTACCGGCTTCTACAACCAGCTGGATAATGCGGTCGCCAACGTCACCCTAGACAACGGTCCAGGCGTCTTCCCGGGCGTCGGATTTGTCGGGGCGGACGGCACTTACAGCCAGCGTCAGAATCTCGAGGCAATCAAATCCAGAGGCGTCGAAATCGATGCCTTGTTTGACCTCGGCCAACTGGCGGATGGCTTGACCGTACGCGCTGCCTATTCCTACGTTGATGCCAATGTCGATGGTATTGGCGACGCCACCTCGATCGATGGTTTGCGCCCGGCTCAGGTTCCCCGGCACAATGCAACCGGTTCGATCCGCTGGGAGGGTGAACATGGTACCGGTGCAAGCCTGTCGGCGCGCTATATCGGGCAGCAGTTCGAGGATGATGTCAATATGCTCAGCCTGGCCGATGCGTTCACCATCGATGGCCGGATGGCGCTGGCCGTCAATGATCGGCTGCTGGTCGAAACCCGGGTTGAAAATCTTCTCGACTCCCGGGTAGAGGCAGCGGTTAGCAGCAATGGAATAATAGAACGGGCCTTCCCCCGGACATTTTGGGTTGGACTTCGCGTCAAAATTGAATAAATATTACTTATGACCTTTAAACTTGATGATTATCTGCCCTACCAGCTCTCGACGACGTCCAACGTCGTCAGCGATGTAATCGCGGGCGAATATAAGAGTCGCTTCGGCCTCAAGATACCGGAATGGCGGGTGATGTCGGTGCTTGGCACGCGCGGTGCCTCGACGCAGCGGCATTTGGTCGAAGCGACGTTGATGGACAAGGTGACCGTCAACCGGGCAGTGAAGAATCTTGTGGATCGCGCCTTGCTCGACCGCAGTCCCAATGCTGCCGATGGCCGTTCCCATCATCTGTTGCTGAGCAGCACGGGGCGCGATCTATATGGCCAGATCCTGCCAGCCGCTCAGGCGATGGACAAGAAAATCATGTCCGTGTTGAGCGAAGAGGAGAAAGCCGAACTATCCGCCGTGCTGGCAAGGATAAAAAAATCGGCGGACACCATCGCGGCGCAATAAAAAGAGCGGCAGGGGACTGCCGCTCTCTTGATTTGTCGGATTTATTTTCTGCTATAACATCGCATCGGAGATCGAGCAGGCCGCGGGGCCGAGGATCACGATGAACAGGGTCGGCAGAATGAACAGGATCAGCGGTATCGTCATGATGGCTGGCAAACGTGCGGCCTTTTCTTCCGCGCGCATCATTCGGTCGTTGCGGAATTCCGCCGACAATACCCGCAGGGAAGATGCCAGCGGTGTACCATATTTCTCGGTCTGGATCATCGTCGTGACAACGCCCTTGATATGGTCCAGCGCCACACGATAGGAAAGATTTTCAAAAGCCTGCCGCCGTTCGGTCAGAAAGCCCAGTTCGATGGAGGTCAGCGAAAATTCATCGGCCAGTTCCGGATAGGCGCTGCCGAGTTCTTTCGAGACCCGGGAAAAGGCGGCGTCGACCGTCAGTCCGGCTTCCGCACAAATGACGAGCAGATCGATGGCGTCAGGCAGCCCCTTGCGGATCAGGTCGGTCCGTTTGGAGATCAGGTTGTTGACGTAAATGTCGGCCCCTTTATATCCCAAGATGGCTGCGCCGGCAAAGACGCCGAAACGTTTGAGGTCAGACCAGTCGGCCAGATAGTTGAAGCCATATATCGCCAGCGCCGCACCGCCTCCGAGAAGGATCGGCAAAACGAGCCGGCTGAAGATGATGAGAAAGGCCAGATCCTTCGAACGGATACCGGCCTGGGCCAGCTTCTGCTGCGCTTCTTTGACCTGGGTATCCTGCAGCACTTGCAAGGACGACAGCACGTTGCGCATCCGGTCGGTGGTATCATTCTGCTGAACCAGCTTTGCCCGCTTCTTGGTGGTTGAGGCGGTGATGCCGGCTTTCAGCTGTTCCCGGCGCTCGTTTAGCGCCTTGACCCGTTTTGCCATGGGGTCGCGCACGGTCACCGCGGCATAGATTGCGAAAAATACTGCCGATGCCGCGACGGCAGACAATATTGTCGCCACCCAGAGCACGTCTACGCCCATTAATGTTGGTCCGCCGCCGGTTGTCATTTGCCTAGCACCTTCATTTTAAATCTCGAAATTGACCATTTTGGCCATGATGAACACACCAATGCTCATCCAGCACAGGCCGCCCATGCCAGCGATGATCAAACGTTCTTCATAGAAAAAGCCAGCCAGATAGGTCGGGTTCACGCTATAGACCAACCCGAACACAATGAACGGCAGTGATCCCACGATATAGGCCGAGGCCTTGGATTCCGAGGACATCGCCTTGATCTTGAGTTTCATCTGGCCACGTTTGCGCAGCACTTCGGCAAGGTTGGACAGCGTTTCGGCCAGGTTACCACCGGTTTCACGCTGAATTGCCAGAGTGATACAGAAGAATTTGAATTCTGGCGTTTCCATGCGCTTTGCGCTCTCTTGCAGCGCATCCTCCATGGTCTGGCCAATCTTGATCCGGTCGACCACCTTCTGGAATTCCTCGCCAACCGGTCCGCCAATTTCCTTGGCGACCACACCGATTGTTTCGGTGACGGGCAGGCCTGAGCGCAGGCCGCGGACGAGCAGTTCGATGGCATCGGGAAAGGAAGCGGTAAATTTGGCAATCCGCCGGTTGATCAGGAAGCCGACAACAAAATGCGGCAATCCGGCGCCGACCAGCAGCCCGAAAAACAGACAGAGCAGAATCGGCGCGCCCTTGAGCAGCAGCAAACCGGAGACGACTACAAACAAGCCGCCTGCAGCGTAGAAAAAATAGGACAGCGGCCAGCGCTTGCCGGTTTTCTCCATCCGGATCGCCAGAATTTCCAGCTTGGTCATGGTGTCGCCCTTGGGGCGCGTGGTTTTGCGCCGTGCTGACAGCGCTTTTTTCATCTGCACTTCAACATGCACATTGGCGCTGTCGGAATGGCGAAACTTGAGCTTGCTCAGCCGCCGTGCGCTTGCCCTGGATTGGGTTGCATCGGCAAATGCAAAGATGAGCAGCAGCAGAACCGCCAGAACGCCAGCACCCAAAATTGCAGTTTGCATCATACCCATAGTCTAATTCCTTTAAAGCCGAAGAATTTCTGCACCTGCTTCAGGCTTTGGCAGCATCCTCATTGGCTTTTTTCGACGGCAGAAATGATTTGAATTCACCAAATTTATCCATGAAGGATTTCTTGGCGCCAGCATCGCTAGGGTCCAGCCCGCCGCTCACAGATCCGAGCACGAGGTTGGTCAATTCGATGATTTTAGCCGAGGCTTTGCTTGACTTGCCGGCATCCACCAGCGCCTGACCCAATTTTGCAGCCTGTGCTGCGGTTCTGGGGTCATAGGGAATCATGATGTCGATCTTGCGCTCGATGGAGCTTTCGAAATCCTGACGACCGATTTCCAGATTGGTGGTTTGCACCTTGTTGGCTACGACATAGACCTTGCTCTGGGCCGCGTGGGATTTCAGCCAGGACAGCAGGCGAATGCAGTCCCGCGCCGAAGCGAGAGTCAGTTCCGTCACGATGACGGTCGCATTTACATCGCCCAGAAGATGGGGATAGTTGATCAGCATGTCACGTGGCAAATCGATCACCGTGCAGTCGAAGGCGGCGCGGAATTCTTCCTGCAATTGGAAGAAAGCGGTGCCATCGGTCAGGATCGGCGAATTGATTGGCGCTTCTGCAGACAGCAGCGACAGCTTGTCATTGGCCTTGATCATCGCGCGTTCAATGAACAGGCCATCAATCCGGCTCGGGTTGTCGATCGCATCGGTAAGGCCGCGACCGGGCTCCAGATCGAGCGAAAGGGCGCCGGTGCCGAAATGGACATCCAGATCAAGCAGAGCGGTCAGACGTTCCCGGTCATGGCTGAGCAGCCAGGCCAGGGAAGTGGCAATGGTCGAGGCTCCGACGCCGCCGCGTGTTCCGATCACGGCGGTTGAAATATGCGGTTTTTCGGCCTGCGGATCATCGATTTTTGGTTGGTTGATGACTGCTTGCGCCTGGGACAATACGTCGCGCAACTGTTCCGGGCTAAACGGCTTCAGCAGATAGTCCTGCAAGCCGCTCACGATCAAATCGCGATAGAGGCGAACGTCATTGACCTGACCCATGGCAACCACAACGGTGCCTGGTTCGCAGACCTCGGCCAGCGAATTGATATCGCTCAACGGATCGCCGGATTCCGACAGGTCTACCAGCAAAATATTGGGACTGGCAGAAACCGAAAGGGTCTGGATCGCATTGCGCAGTCCACCCTTGTTACATTTGTCGACCGACCAGCCCATTTCTTCCGCAACCGGACGGAGCATCTCCAGCGTGTCGTCGTCGCAAACAAATGCGGCAAACGGATCACGTCCGCCGACCGAACCAGGTTTCCAGGGAGCGTTCATTATTGTCCTCCAACTTTCTTGTCACGATAGGCACGAATCGCCTTGGAAGCCTGCGCCTGATCTTCACCGTCGGCACTTTGGCCGCGGACGAGATCTTCCGGATTGGCAATCATCGCGGCAAGAGTGCCGTTCGTTCCGCAGCCATAGTTGGCGCTTGTACGCGCCTGAAAATCGGTGTGGCTGCGATGGCTGAAATCGGGGCATCCCGGCACCGAAGCCGAGGTGCGGGTCACAACAATGCGCATCAGACCAGCGGGAACATTGCCTTCGGTAACCGGTGCCGTTTCGCTGACCAGCAGTCCATAGTCGGCAACAATGGTTTCCACCGCCGCCTTTGCCACGGCGCTCGTGGAATAGCTTGGATCATCGATCGAAACGCGATCGCCATAACCCAGTTCGAGCGCGTCGAACCAGCCGGACAGGCGATTTTGCTCTGCCGTGGACAGTCCGCCATTGCCAGCGCTCAGATCCAGCACGAAATTCGATTTGGAAACGACCGGTTGGCGTTCGCTGTAGACGCTGCGGTTCGCGGTGGTGCTGCCGCATGCCGCAACCGAGAGCCCGAGGGCGGTGATAAGTGCCATTGAAACGATGCGCATGATCTGTTCTCCTGATCGAGCCTATTTGTCGAAACTGAAACCGGGAGCGGTGCCGCCGGATTTCTTGGATTTCTTGGCCGATTTGGCGGGAGCTGGTGTTTCCAGGCTGCCAAAACTCTGGTCTTCCGGTGTAGCCGGAGCCACGCTCGGCTTGGGCCGATCGCCGCCGGAACCGCTATGGTTGCGGTTCATCAGGAACCGTTCTGCATCATTGGCGGCCTTGAAGCCGTCGGTCGGCAATACGATCTCGCTGTCGCTGACCGGTTTCACCAGATAGGGCGTGACCACGATCATCAGCTCGGTTTCATTGCGACGATAGCCATCGGACTTGAACAAGGACCCCAGGATCGGAACATCGGCGAGGCCCGGTGTCTTGTCGATGGCCGAGTTATAGCTATTCTGCATCAGACCGGCGATCATGAAGCTTTCGCCCGAACCCAGTTCGACGGTCGTTTCCGCCCGACGGGTGGAGACCGCCGGGATGCTGAAGCCGTTTATGATGACCGCACCGTTGGAAGAGATTTCCGAAACCTCCGGTGCAACGCGGATAGAAATCCGGCCATTTGACAGGACGGTTGGCGTGTAGGACAGGCTGACACCGAAATTCTTGTACTGAACGGAAACTTCACCCAGTCCGGTCGAAATCGGAATGGGGAATTCGCCGCCGGCCAGGAATGTGGCGGTTTCACCCGAAATAGTGGTCAGATTGGGCGATGCAAGCGTGCTGACCAGACCGACGCGTTCCGACACATCAAGGGCCGTCGCAATGTCGAGGCCAAACAGGCGGCCTGCCGCCTGAATAGTATTCAGGCCAGAAGTGCCGGTTGTGTAGTTGAAAGCGGTTCCGCCGGGAGTCACGAACTGGCCGGTCGATGGGTTGAATGGCAGCGAGAGAGAGCCTGCTGGCAGACCGAACAGCTGCGATGCATCCAGATTGGGAAAGGCCGATGTATTGAAATCGCTGATCGAACCGAAATTGCGTCCGCGCGAAACACCAAATTGGAATCCGCCGGTTGTATCACGGGTCAGAAGATTCCCGTTAATCTCTTTCGCCAGCGACCGGCTGACTTCGGCAAAGCGAACCCTCAGGTTGACCTGCATGGGTGTCGCGGTTTTCAGCCGGCTGACAACACGGGTCTCATCGCCGACAAAAGCCTGGACCAGATTTTCCGCTTCTTCCGCATCATCCGGATTGGCGATGGTGCCGGTGAGCAGAACGAAATTATTGGTCGTGCTGACCGCGATATTCGCTTCTGGCATGGCCAGGCTCAACATCTGGTCAATCGAAGAAATTTCTGCGCCGACAGCGACTTCAGCCGAGTAGATGACTTTGCCGGAAGCGCTGGTTGCATAAAAGCTGGTCTGACCACCTTTTTTGCCGAAAATATAGATTTGCCGCGGTGACCGCACCTGGACATCGGCAATGCTGTTTTCGGCAATGAAAATATCTTCAATCGGCGAGGGCAAAGTGATCAGCTTGCCACGGCCAACCGCGATGGAAATGCGGCTATCCGGTTGGGATATGTTGACCGGCTGGGCGTTCAGCGCAGTGCTGCTGTTCGCAGCCAGAGCCAGGGCGAGGGCGGCAACGACGGCAACGCCCATGGCCTTTTTCGCCGAACGGCTATGCTGTGCATATTCTACGGCCATTACTTGTCTCCAAACTCGATGTCATTGACCGTGTTGCCACGTGCAACGCGGACTACCGGACCTCTTGGTTTTTCCTTGGCGGCCAGCGGCGGCGGTGTGCGCGTTTCAAAGCGCGACACGTCGCCACCGGTCGAAAAGCTTGATTTCGTGCTGCTTGGGCGCGCAGCCAGCGAACGGATCATGTCGGCTTCAACAACCGGATCATCCGTTTTCGGCAGTTTGATCGCGCCGGATGCAATTGCCTCTTCCAGTTCGGCGGCGCTGTCGGCCAGCGAACGAAGCGACAGGCTCAACGTGCCCAGAGTCTGGGCAACGGAGATCTGCTCGGCAATTTTTGGCGTGGCTTCCAGGGTGACCAGCTTTGCTTTCTTGGCAACTTGCTGTCCCTCTTTATTTGTGGATGCGGTAACCCGGTTGTCGGTGGCCAGCACCCGCAAGTTGCGGATCACGGTCTCGGAAACCTTGAGCTCCGGACCTTCGCCTTTGACCGACTGGGTCAGCATCAGGTCCACCCGGTCACCCGGGAATACGAAGCCGGCGACGCCGGTCAGACCGGATACGGGGATCGTGACTGCGCGCATGCCAGGGCCGAGCGCTGCGGCAAGGAAACCGCGATCACCCGGCGCAACGAGAGAGCCCTTGGTGAGAGGCTGGCCAGCGGTGACCGGATTGCGGACAACGGTGCCAGCAAGCGTTTCCAGGTCGGTGCTTTCCTTCATGAAATAGACGTCTTCGATCAGATCCTTTGGCCAAGGCTGGAAGCGGAAACTGTCGGGCGTGATAATCGTGCCAACGGGAAGCGCGCGGGTTGCGACGAGAACTTCCTCGCCAACCAGTTCGGCTTTTTTTGCAGCGACTTGGGGCGCGGAGGCACCGTCAAACATATTCTTTGCGAGCAGCGCCGTGACCGCGGCCACGATCAGCGCACCAATCAGCAAAATGATTTTCTTCTTGTCCATGACGTCTCACGCCTCCTGAATGCCCCCGCCGAAATGGTTCCATTGGCGGTCAATGCCTCTTTCGAGTAAAATGGTTAAAATATCGTTTGTGAACTATGCCCCGCTATGCCCCAGATCGTCCAAAGCCCGGAAAAGGCGATGGCGACACCATAGGGAACCTTTATAGGGCCTTCGGTCTTTCGGATTTGCTTGCTGATCATCATTAACAGCGTCAGCAGGCCGCCAGCGATCGACATGATCACCAGCAACTCGAGAAACGTCAGCCAATGCATCCACAAAGACAGGGCAGTCAGCAGTTTGACGTCACCGCCGCCCATCGCGCCGATCGCAAACATTCCGGCAAATATGGTAAATATGATAACAGCCAGTCCGATTTGTGCGATCATGTCTGGCCACAATGTCATGCCACTGAATATCCAGAAGACCGGTGCTCCCAAGGCAATGACGAGATTGAGCCAGTTTGAAATATGGCGTTTCTTGAGATCGGTGGCGGCTGCGACAATCAGTGCAATTGCCAATCCGCCCCAGAGCAAGTAGATGAAGGTTTCGCTATCCATGGACAGACCGTCTAGTTAATTTGCCTTACCAAATAGTAACCACGATTCCCGGAACGATTTTTATCTTCCGATCCTGCGACAACGATAAAGCGTGATATGACAGACTTTAAAGATGAGCGCTTTGATCGCCGGTCCGTTCCAGCCGATGCTATAGAAGCGCCGTGGATCGGTCCGGATGGCTGGGAATTCCGCAAACTGGACTGGCAGCAGAAGCGGCCGCGAGGCTCCATCCTGTTCATGACCGGACGAGCAGATTTCTACGAAAAATATCTGGAAACATTTCATGATTTCCACGCCCGTGGCTGGAATGTCACCTCGGTTGACTGGCGCGGGCAAGGCGGTTCCGGCCGTTGCGGGCCGCACCCGCATGTCGGCCATATCGATGATTTCGCCACTTGGGTGGGGGATCTGGTGGCGTTGTTTGATCAATGGCGTGCCACCCATCCAGGGCCGCATGTCGTGCTGGGTCACAGTATGGGCGGTCATCTGGTACTGCGCGCGCTGACCGAGCAACATATCCATCCCGATGCGGCCATATTGAGCGCACCGATGCTCGCCCCTGCCGGTGGCGGCATGCCGGAATGGACCGCGCAATTGATCGCCAAGACCATGTGCATCATAGGCCGCGCCACCCGGCGGGCCTGGAAACCGATCGAAAATCCGCTGGAACCCTATGTGCCGCGACAGGCTTTGCTGACCCATGATGCCGACCGCTATTCGGATGAATTTTTCTGGTTCCGCGAGCGCCCCTTTGTCCGGCTGGGGCCAGCCAGCTGGCGCTGGGTCGAACGGGCCTATGCCTCGACCAGATCATTGCGCAACCGGCGACGGCTGATGCGGATGGAGACACCGGTTCTGGTGCTGGCGACATCGACGGACGAACTTGTCGATCATCCGACTATCGAGCGCGCCGTGCAGCTGATGCCAAAGGCCGAGATGAAGCTATTCGGTCCGGAATCCGCCCATGAAATATTTCGCGAGGTAGATGATGTGCGCGACGACGCGCTCAACGCCTGTTTTTCCTTTCTCGACCGGGTGGCACCAAAACAATGAAGCATTTTGACGTCGCCATAATCGGTGCCGGTATCGCCGGAGCCAGCATCGCCTCTGAAATTGGTGCCGATCGATCGGTCTTGCTACTCGAAGCCGAGGACCATCCCGGCTATCATTCCACCGGTCGTTCCGCGGCCTTCTGGACGGAAAGCTATGGCGGGCCGCTGGTGCAGCCGCTGACCACCGCTTCACGGGCATTTCTGGATAATCCACCGGCAGAATTTTCACCGACCGGCTTCCTTCGCCCGCGCGGCGCGGTCAATATTGGGCGCGACGATGAGCAGCATATGGCCGACCGGTTTCTGGCAGATTTTGCCGACAACGGGCTCACCATGGCTCGCTGGTCCTGGGCGCAGGCGGCAGCACTTGTTCCCGATTTGAAGCCGATATGGAAACATGCGATCCATGAACCCGAGTGCCGCGATATCGATGTCGCTGCCCTCCATGCCGCCTATCTTGCAGACGCCAAGCGCAAGGCCGTGGATCTGAAATGCCGGGTACCGGTTACCCGGATCCGGAAACAGGACCAAATGTGGGAGCTGATCGCCGGGGGCGAAACCTATCACGCGACCATGCTGGTCAATGCCGCCGGCGCCTGGGCGGATGGCATCGCCCGATTGGCCGGTGCAAAACCGGTCGGAATCCAGCCGTTGATCCGCAACATGGTCCAGATCGAGACCGATCCGCCTTCATCGCAGGACATGCCGCTGGTTGTCGGTCTGGATGGCAGTTTCTATTTCAAACCCGAAGCGGGCGGCAGCTACTGGCTCAGCCCGCATGACGAAATTCCGGCCGAGCCTGGTGATGTCGCCGCAGACGAATTGAGCGTTGCCATTGCCATCGACCGGTTTGAAAAAGTGATGGATGTGCAGGTCAAGCGGGTCACCCGAAAATGGGCCGGCCTGCGCAGCTTTGCGCCGGATCGGCTACCCGTGATCGGTTTCGATTCCGCAACACCAGATTTCTTCTGGTTCGCCGGGCAGGGCGGTTTCGGTATCCAGACGGCCCCAGCAGCCGCCAAATTGGCCCGTTCCATTCTGCTTGGGCAGGCGGCTGATGAAAGCCTGCACAGGATCGATGCCAGCCTCTACGCCGCATCGCGCTTCTCCTAGCAACGGTCATTTTACAACTGGGGTGTTGCACAGCCGGGCTGATGGCCTATTATTTCCGTTATCCAACAGAAGGAGAGGATGGCAATGGCCCATAAATTTGAGATCTGGAAAGACAAGAAGGACGAATTTCGGGTTCGTTTCAAATATAATGGCGAAGTGATTTTCTGGACCGAAGGCTATACCAGCAAGGCCAGTGCCAAAAATGCGATCAGTTCGATCCAGAAAAATGGTCCGAATGCCGAGATTGAAGACAATAGCTAGAAATTGTTGCGGGCGGCGTTGATCGCAGCGTCGCTGGCCAATATATCGGCGCGCTCATTGTCGGCGTCGCCATTATGACCTCTGACCCAGTGCCATTCGATCTGATGGGGCTCGACGGCCTTTAACAGATCCTGCCAGAGATCAGCATTTTTGACCGGCTTTCTGGCGGCGGTCCGCCAACCGTTTTTCTGCCAGCCAAAAATCCATTGGGTGATGCCGTCTTTTACATATTTGCTGTCGATCGACAGCTTGACCTTGCAGGGACGCTTCAGCGTATTGAGCGCCTCGATCGCCGCGCGCAGTTCCATCCGGTTGTTGGTGGTATCGGGCTCGCCACCGGAAATTTCCTTTTCCTTGTCGCCATGACGGATCAGTGCACCCCAGCCGCCGGGCCCGGGATTGCCCTTGCACGCGCCATCGGTGGCGATCTCGACGATTTTCGTTTCAGTCATATTGTAAAAATATCCGGGTGATTTTGATAAAATTGCAGCCGATGGAGAAACGCTTGGGGGTCCTTGCGTGTCACCAGCGCACCGGCGGGGGTGTTGATCCAGTCATAGGCCCGGGTCAGAAGAAAACGCAGCGCCGCACCCCGGGCAAGCAGGGGAAGGGCCTGGCGTTCGGCATCGCTGAGCGTGAAGGCTGATTCATAACCGCTGATCAAGGCTTGCGATATTGGCTTGTGGAAGTCCGAGCCATCCTCGGAAAAACACCATGCCGCATGGGTCACTGCCAGATCATAGGCGCGGATATCGGTGCAGGAGAAATAAAAGTCGATCAGGCCGGTGACCCGATCACCCAGCATCAGCACATTGTCGGGAAAAAGGTCGGCATGAATGGCCGATCGGGGTAGCGCATGCGGCCAGTGCGCGTCGAGATGATCGAGTTCTTGCGCAATCGCCCCTGCCAGGCCGGGAGCAATATTGTCGAGCTGCGCGGGACCACATTGCTCCGCCAGTGCCCGCCAGCCATCGTGATCGAGAATATTGCGGCGTTCCGGCTTGAAATCCGCAAGCGCGCTATGCATGCTTCCCAGGGCCTGGCCCATCGCTTCGGCTTGTGTGATCGTAGGGTGGCTCACCGATACACCGGAAAGAAAGGTGATCAGGCAAGCGCTGCGCCCGCACAGCTGCTGGATTTTCTCGCCTTCGCGGTCGGCGATCATCGGCGGTACCAGGCAACCATGCGCCGCCAGATGATCGAGCAAAGCGATAAAAAATGGCAGATCCGCAGGATCAACCCGCTTTTCATACAAGGTCAGAATATATTTGCCCTGCGTCGTCTCCAGCAGATAATTGCTATTCTCTACGCCTTCGGCGATGCCTTTGGCGGACACCAAAGTGCCGACGTCGAACCGGGTGAGGAACTGGTCAATTTCCTCTGCGCTGACCTTCGTATAGACCGCCATCAGGCCGCTTCGAGCCCCCGGGGCAGTTTGAAGACCATGTTTTCCTCGGCGGTCTGGACCTTTTCCTCCCGAATTTCGAAATGCTCTTCGAGCAGGCTCATGACTTCGCGCACCAATATTTCCGGTGCCGAGGCCCCGGCGGTCAATCCCAATTTGCTGACGCCATCCAGCCAGGCAAGGTCGATTTCACCGGCCCGCTGGATCAATTTGGCGGTTGCGCCCCCGCGTTCGGCGACTTCGACAAGACGCAGGCTATTCGAGCTGTTTGGCGCCCCGATCACCAGAACCAGTTCGCAACTTTTTGCGATTTTTTTCACCGCATCCTGACGATTGGAGGTGGCGTAGCAAATATCCTCGCCTTTTGGCCCGACGATGCCCGGAAAGCGGGCTTGCAGCGCCGCGACGATTGCGTGCGTGTCGTCGACCGACAGGGTCGTCTGGGTCAGAAAAGCTAGCGCCTCCGGATCTGCGGGTTGCAGCGCTTCGACATCGTCGAGTGTTTCAACCAATGTCATCTGGCCGTCTTCGACCTGGCCGAAAGTACCGATTACCTCGGGGTGATTGGCGTGGCCGACGAAGATGATATGCCGACCGGCATCGGCTTGCCGTTCCGCCTGGCGATGCACTTTGGACACCAGTGGGCAGGTCGCATCGAGATATTCCAGGCCGCGTTCTTCGGCTTTGTGCGGGACAGCCTTGGGCACGCCATGAGCGGAAAATACCACCGGGACGCCATCGGGCACCTCGTCCAGCTCTTCGACAAATATCGCGCCCAATTTCTTCAATTCATCCACCACATAGCGGTTGTGGACGATTTCGTGCCGGACATAGACCGGCGCGCCATATTTTTTTATCGCCAGTTCGACGATTTTTATCGCTCGGTCGACGCCTGCACAAAAGCCGCGAGGCGTGGCCACAAGCAAGTCTATCTGCCGTTTCTGCTTATCTGAATGAATCATAATCAACCCCTTAGGGAATAACTGCACCGGCGAAAAGCCCGTCTGTTCATCTTATGGACGGTTGCACCGCATTAAAGGCCCAGATAAGGGTTGCGAAATTTTTATCGGTGCGCATGGAGCCTATGTGTGTTGCCCGTGATCAAAGGCAAGGATTGAAAATGATGGCGAATGGCCGGTTGGAAAAAATGGTTTTAGCGGCGGTCACGGTCTTGGCTGTCACCGGATGTGCAAAAGAAGGCGCGCTCGACGTCAGTTCAGGCGTCGGTGTTTCGGTCACCCGTTCGGGCTGCCCGCCGGTTGCGGTCCCGGATCATACCGGTGACATAACCATCTTCAATCCCGCTACCAGTACCGATGCCAGTGCCATCGATGTGGTTGCCAACATCACCAATGTTCGCTCGACCTGCAATAGTGAAGGCGCGCGGATCTATACCGAAGCGACGTTCGACATCTATGCCTTGCGAACCCGTCCGACCGGTGCCCGCACGGTCACCATCCCCTATTTTTCCACCGTCGTGCAAGGCGGCACCGCCGTGGTGGCAAAGCGGATCAAAAATGTAACGCTGCAATTCGCCGACGGCGATTATCGTGCGACGGCTTCGGGCAAGGCTGGTTCCTATGTTGACGCCTCTGCCGCCCGTTTGCCGGAAGACGTGATTGAGCGCCTGACCCGGAAGCGCAAGCCCGGAGATGCCGATGCGGCGCTCGATCCGCTGGCCGACCCGACGATCAAGGCAGCCGTCACCCGCTCCTCGTTTGAGCTTCTGATCGGTTTTCAGCTAACCCAGGCACAATTGCAATATAACGCTACCCGATAGGGTTGCCTGCATTGACAAACAAACGCGCCTGAACAATTCGGGCCTTTTTTCCTATGACGAATTGAACCAATCATGCTGTTCCATATTTTTCAGAAACATGTTGATACGATATTGGATGAATTGACCGCAGCAGAGGTTCTGCCGGTCGGGATTGACCGTTCGAATGTCACGCTGGAACCGCCGCGTGATCCTTCGCACGGTGACCTGTCGACCAACGCTGCGATGGTCCTGGCGAAAGTGGCTGGCATGAAGCCGCGCGATCTGGCCGAGAAAATTGCCGAAAAGCTTGGCGCGCTGGACGATGTACAATCGGTGGACATTGCCGGTCCCGGATTTATCAACCTGCGTGTCGCTGGCTCCGTGCTGCTGGGTGAATTGCTCGAGATCGAGCAGCTGGGTTCGGAATATGGCCGGTCGGACAAGGGCAAGGGCGTTACCGTCAATATCGAATATGTCTCCGCCAATCCGACCGGACCGATGCACATGGGCCATTGCCGCGGCGCGGTGGTCGGCGATGCGCTGGCCGATTTGCTCGAGGCTGTGGGTCACAAGGTGATCCGCGAATATTATGTCAATGATGCCGGGTCGCAGGTCGACACGCTCGCCCGTTCGGCCCATCTGCGCTATCTGGAAGCGCTGGGTGAAGAGATCGGCGCGATCCCTGAGGGTCTGTACCCTGGCGATTATCTGAAGCCGGTCGGGGAAGCCCTGGCCGCCGAATTTGGTGACAAATACAAAGATACGGCAGAATCCGAATGGCTGCTTATCTTCCGCAAAGCGGCGGTCGCCAAGATGATGGACATGATCCGCTCGGATCTCGCCATGCTCGGCATCAGGCACGATGTCTTCTCATCCGAAGCCGAACTGCACGAAGCCGGCAAGGCGGATATTGCCGAAGCGGAGCTGCGGTCCCGTGATCTGGTCTATGACGGAGTGCTCGAGCAGCCCAAGGGCAAGGTGATCGAGGATTGGGAAGCGGTTGAATTACCGTTGTTCCGTTCGACGCAATTTGGCGATGATCAGGATCGTCCGATCAAGAAATCCAATGGCCGCTGGACCTATTTCGGCGGCGATCTGGCCTATCATTTTCAAAAAGCGCAGGCGGCAGACGAGTTGATCGATATCTGGGGCGCTGATCACAGCGGTACGGTCAAGCGGATCAAGGCGGCGGTTGCGGCGCTGACCGAAGGCAAGACCAAATTTGATGTGAAGCTGGTGCAGATGGTGCGGCTGCTGCGCAACGGCGAGCCGGAAAAAATGTCGAAACGCTCGGGCAATTTCGTCACCATCGCCGATATGGTCGAGGAAGTCGGCAAGGACGCCGTCCGCTTCACCATGTTAACGCGCAAGGCCGATGCCCAGATGGACTTTGATTTTGCCAAGGTGATGGAAGCCTCCCGCGACAATCCGGTCTTCTATGTGCAATATGCCCATGCCCGTATTCAGTCGACATTGCGCAAAGCGGCGGACGAAGGGGTGACACCCTCGGCGGATCATCTTGACCGGCTTGGCGAAGAGGAAATGGACCTCATCAAAATGGCGGCGCAGTTCCCGCGGATCATCGAATCAGCGGCGGCGTCGCGCGAACCGCATCGAGTCGCATTCTATCTGAATGACCTCGCAGCCGCTTTTCACGGCTATTATAATCTGGGCAATGACCGGCCTGACAAGCGGATCATAATGGTTAACGACCCGGAAGTCACATCGGCGAGGCTTTTCTTAGCCAAGAATATCGGGCAGACTATCAAGAATGGCCTTGCTCTGATGGGCGTAGAGGCCGCAGAATCGATGTGATCAGCCCTTAGGCTAACGGAGCGTATAATGTCAGACACCACCCGCGATAATCTGGATCTGGACGAAGAAGATCGTCTGCCCTGGCTCGAATCAGCCGAAGATTATGATGATGGCGAAGAATATTCCCCGATCCGGGTGGCTTTGTTCGTTGGTGTCGGCTTGCTGCTGCTGGCGGCGATTGTCGGCGGCATATATTGGATGCAGAACCGCGACGGCGGCGGGCTGGACGGCAATGGCGAATTGATCGCAGCCCAGGAAGGCGACTATAAAGTCCGTCCCGACGACCCGCAGGCGAGGCAATTTGAAGGCGAAGGCGATGCCAGCTTCGCTGCCAGCGAAGGCCAGGAGACCCCGGCGCAACTGGGTGATCCGGTGGCAACGGAAGCGCCGATCCGCAAGCCTGATGCTGCGCCAGCCACAGATGGTGCCGGTACGGCGCTGATCCAGCTTGGTGCCTTCAGTTCGGCCAGTCTCGCCGACCGCAGTTGGTCGGGCTATGCGCGCCGGTTTGAATCGATCGGGGCCTTGCCGAAAAAGATTCTCCCCGGCACCATGGATGGCGGAACGATTTACCGGCTGAACGCGGTCGCCCCAAGCCGCGAGGCGGCTCAGGAAATCTGCAATAACCTCAAGGCCGCTGGCGAAAGCTGCCTCGTCGTTCGCTAGTCTGGAAGCAATAGATGGTTGAAGCGCTGTGGATAACGGCGCTTTTGCCTTTACCCGGCTCCGAAACGGCGCAAGGATAAGACATGTTGCGTGAGAAGAGTTCATCATGGCTATGACACCGGCGGTTTTTGGAATTTCGGGCCTGAGCCTGACCGCCGCTGAAAAGGCATTTTTCCGCGACAGCGACCCTGCGGGTTATATCATCTTCGGACGCAATATCGAGAGCAAGGCGCAGCTCAGGGCGCTGACCGATGAACTGCGCGCGATCCATGGCCGCGATGATCTGGCGATTCTGATCGATCAGGAAGGCGGTCGTGTGGCGCGGATGCAGCAGCCGATCTGGCCCAAATTCCCGGCGGGAGAAATATTCGACAAGCTGTACGACATCGCGCCTGCCACGGCGATCGAGGCGGCGCGGCTCAATGCGCAGGCGATTGCCGTCAGCTTGAACGAAGTGGGCATCACGGTCGATTGCCTGCCGCTGCTCGATGTCCGCCAGCCGGATGCCGACAATGTCATCGGCGACCGCGCTCTGGGCAGCGAACCGATGCGGGTTGCCGCTCTGGGCCGGGCGATCCTTGACGGTCTGCAGCGCGGCGGCGTGGTGGGCGTGGTCAAGCATCTGCCGGGCCATGGCCGGACCAGCGTCGACACGCACAAGGCTTTGCCGACGGTGACGGCCAGCGACGAAGAACTGCAACTGGACCTCGCCCCGTTCCAGGCGCTGAACAAGGCGCCGATGGGCATGACCGGCCATTTGCTGTTCACCGCGTGGGATGCTCAGACGCCATCGACCCTGTCGAAAACCGTCATTCAGGATATCATCCGCGACCGGATCGGTTTTGACGGGCTGCTGTTCACCGACGATCTCGATATGGAAGCCTTGTCCGGCGCCGTCGCCGAGCGGGCCGAACGGGCGCAGGCAGCGGGCTGCGATATCGCGCTCAACTGCTGGGCGAAGATGGACGATATGACCGCTATTGCCGAAAGCCTGGCACCGATGTCGGAGAAAACCCGGCAGCGGCTGGATCGGGCGATGGCAACGATTGCGGACACAAAAGATGCTGGTTCGGCCGATGAACTGGCTGGTCTGCTTGCCCGGCGCGACGAACTCATGGCCGCAGCGGCATGAGTGACGAGCCGGAAACCGAGGGCTTCTTTTTCCCCCCTGAGCCAGTCGCCTCCGACGAAGGGTCGCTGACGCTGAATATCGACGGCTGGGAAGGGCCGCTTGATCTGCTGCTTGCTTTGGCGCGCAACCAGAAAGTCGATTTGCGCGAAATTTCGATCCTCGAACTGGTCCAGGAATATCTCAAATATATCGCCAGCGCCCAGACCCTGCGTCTCGAGCTGGCCGCCGATTATCTGGTGATGGCGGCCTGGCTGACCTATCTGAAGTCGGGGCTGCTCTTGCCCCGCGACCCGGAGATTGATCCTTCACCCGAAGAACTGGCCTTGCGGCTGCAGATGCGGCTGGAGCGGCTGAACGCGATGCGGGAATCGGGCGCTCGTCTGCTGGCCAGAGACCGGATTGGCCGCGATGTGTTCATGCGCGGCGCACCGGAGGGTCTGCGGGTGGTCAAGGACCGGCATTGGCAGGCGGAATATTATGACCTGATCACCGCTTATTCGCGAGTCAAAAGACGCAGCGCGCCGGCGATACATATCGTCCGGCAGCGGATGGTGATGACCCTCGAGGATGCGCTTGCACGGGTTTCGATGATGCTGGGCGAAGCGATAGACTGGATGGATATAAGGCATTTCCTGCCACCCGGTGCCCCGCCCGAACTGCGCAAGTCGGCGCTTGCTTCCAGCTTTCTTGCGACATTGGAACTGGCCCGGCAGGGGAAACTGAAATTGCAGCAGGAAGGCAGTTTTGCGCCGCTCAGAATAAAGGCTACGACTCATGGATGAACATCACGTGGAAGACAACAGCCTGATCGAACCGATGGCCGAGGCGATGGATATCGGCAAGCGTGCGGTCGAGGCGACGCTTTTTGCCTCCGAAAAACCGATGACGATCGCTGATATCAAGGCCTATGTCGGCGAAGAGCTGGATATTCGTCAGATTCTCGCAGATCTGCAGGAGGACTTTCAGCATCGCGGCATTGTCCTGATCAAAACCGGCGACCGCTGGCATTTTCAGACCGCGCAGGATCTTTCGCACCTTCTGCGTCGCGAACGCGCCGAGCTGCGCAAGCTTAGCCGCGCCGGTATGGAAACGCTGGCGATCATCGCCTATCATGAACCGGTCAGCCGCGCCGAAATCGAAGCGATAAGGGGCGTTCAGGTTGCCAAGGGCACGCTCGATGTGCTGATGGAAGCGGGCTGGGCCCGTCCGGCGGGCCGCCGCGAAGTGCCGGGCAGGCCGCTGATCTACGCGACCACTGCGGAATTTCTGACCCATTTCGGACTGCAGAGCCGCAGGGATTTGCCTGGTATCGATGACCTGAAAGCGGCAGGATTGCTGGATCCTGTCGATCTCGTGTTCGAACAAATGGAACTGGAAACCGAAGCAGAACAGGGCTCTGATGATTCCGCAGAGCGAGAGTTTGCAGATGATGATGGTGTTTTGCTGGAAAACGGGATCGAAAGCGCTTAAATAGGGTGCATAAGGAGAATATCGCATGCAACCGAGTGTTTGGCAGATTTTAATTGTAGCGGCGCTGGTTCTGGTTCTGTTTGGCCGTGGCCGGATTTCCGAAATGATGGGCGATGTCGGCAAGGGCATCCGTTCTTTCAAACAAGGCATCACCGAAGAAGAAGCGAGCGCCGCCAAACCAACCCCCAAGATTGACAGCAAGACCGGAGATACGTCGGCCGAGACCAGCAAAACCTCTGACAAGACGGCTGGTTGATTTGCCGGCCTTTGGACTGAGGGCCGCATAATATATGTTTGACCTTTCGATATCCGAGATCGCGATTATCGCGATCATTGCCACTGTCGTCATCGGGCCCAAGGAATTGCCGCGCGCGCTGGCGACAGCGGGCAAGTGGATGGCCAAGGCGCGCGGCGTCATGGCCAATTTCCGCACCGGGCTCGATGCCATGGTCCGCGAAGCCGAGCTTCAGGAAATGGAAAAGAAATGGGCCTCGGAAAATGACCGGATCATGAGCGAGCATCCGGCGCTTCCCGATGCCTCTCTTGCTGACGACGCTGCGGCGCAAGAGCCAAGGATGGAACCGCTGGACGGACCGCCCGCGGACAAGTCCGACCCATCAGACCCGATAGACGACCGGCCAGATCTGCCGCCCGCAGGCGATGCCAAGCCATGAACGATCAAAGCAAGCCGGATCTTGACGAAAGCAAGGCGCCGCTGATCGAACATCTGATCGAGCTGCGCCAGCGATTGCTTTGGTCGGTGGCGGCGCTGACCGTGGCCTTTCTGATCAGCATATTTTTCGCCGACCAGATTTTCGGCATTCTGGTCCAGCCGCTAACCGATGCCTTTCCGGCCGGCGAAGGCAAGCTGATCTATACCAAGCTTTACGAAGCCTTTTTCGTCGAGATCAAGGTGGCGATGTTCGCGGCCTTTTTTCTCGCCTTTCCGATCATTTCCAACCAGCTTTGGGCCTTTGTCGCGCCGGGCCTCTATGCCAAAGAGAAAAAGGCCTTTCTGCCCTTTCTCATTGCCACGCCCTTGCTGTTCATGGCCGGCGCATCGCTCGCCTATTTCATCGTCATGCCGACCGCGTTCAAATTTTTTCTGGGATTTGAAGGGCCTGTCGGCGGCCTGCAACAGGAAGCCTTGCCCGCGATGGGCGACTATCTCTCGCTGGTGATGCAGTTCATATTGGCGTTCGGGGTCTGTTTCCAGCTGCCGGTGCTGCTGCTGCTGCTCAACCGGGCAGGCATTGTGACTCGTCAGCAGCTGAAGGGCGCACGCCGCTATATGGTTGTCGGGGCTTTCGCGCTGGCCGCGATCCTGACTCCGCCCGACGTGGTGTCGCAGCTGATGCTCGGGATTCCGCTGATCCTGCTCTACGAAGTCTCACTGCTGATCATGTGGTTCACCGATCGCAAGAAACGTAAAATCGTCAGTCAATAACCCCTGCCTTGCCTGCAGGGCTTTCGGTTCCCCAAAGCGGGTGCGAGGACGCCGCAGCAGCATTTATGCAGAATGATTTGGCGTTTCCGTGCCAAACAGGGCTATGATCCGATGGGCACTGCTTCTTGAACTGAGAATAGGGAAGTGCACCAACAGGGGGATTAGCATGACACAATCGAAAAACCTGAGACGAGGCGGCTTCGCTTCGGTATGGCTGGCAGCGGCATTATGTTCGGTACCGGTCATGGCCGCGAACCCGGCGCAAGTGCAGCAACTGAAAGACACGCGTTCCTGTCCTGGCTGCGATCTTTCCGGGGCTGATCTGACGCTGCTTTTCGCTGAACAGGAATATAGCATAGACGACCCAACGGTAAATCTGGATGGAGCGGATCTAACCGGTGCAGATTTGAAGGGCGCGTTTCTTTATCAAGCCAGTTTCAAGGGCGCGCGGATGCACGGCGCTGATTTGCGTGGCAGCAATCTGACCGGAGCGCATATGGAAAGCGCGGATCTGACCGGAACCAAATATGGGAACTGGGACATTCACTGGTCCAATCTCAACGGTACCTATCTTACCGATACAAATCTGACCGGTGCCACCGGTGCCGATCTGGAAGATGCAAACACCTGTCGCACCACATTGCCAGATGGCAGCGTCGATGCCGGCTATTGCGACTGATCAGTTGACGGATATAACGTCGTCGGGGCTGCTCTGCCGGGATTATCAGAGCGATAGGGATTGCAGGCAAACCGTCGTGCTGAATCCAGTTGCGGCGCTGGCTGGAAGATGGAGAATTTTGGGGAGAATATCATGGCTGTTATGGAAAAGAACCGTCAATCCAACCGACAGGTCATAGGCCTGATTTTGACGACGGCTTTATCAACGGTTTTTGCGCCAGTAGCTTTTGCGCAAGCCAATTATTCAGCCGCAGATGCGCAATATGTAACCAGCTCGCAAAATCCCGATGTTCTGAATTATATCGTCTGTCTGGAAAATACGATGTCCTACCCCGGCATGCAGGACAAATGGGGGTTCCAGGGTAAGATGGATATTGCACAGAATGAATGCAGGATGCTGCCATTCCCTGGCTATCCTGCTGTGCCCAGCACCGATGACTTGGCCAGAAGCATCCAGGAATGCGGTTTCAGGCCCGGCGATGCGAGCCCTGATATGGGATGCGGCAGAACGCCAGTTGCCGTGTCACAATCCTATCCGGTGCAAGACAATGCGGAGCAGGCCAACGGCATATTCGCAGCTTCAATCTTCACCTATTGCGATGCGACTCTGCTGGCAAAATTCTGGCGCGTTGATGTCGGTCAGAGCAAGGCCTTGATCGGTAATAAAATTCTCAACGGACTGGGCTGGAATATCCCCGCGATTCTAAGATCCAGCCGTCAGGCCGGCAACCAATGTGAATGGTCGGACACCGGCTATAGCTATCAGGATGCTGAGCAAATTGCATCAATTTGGTCTCTCGGAAGAGGCGCCAGCGAAGCAAAATCGAAAATGACGATGTTGGCAACGGCCGGACATCAGAATTGGGTCGATGCTGCTCTGGGCCATTGTCACACCGACAGTCTGGTGCAGGACTTTAGCTTGCCGGCTGGTCAGTGCTGATTACCGAATCGACCAAAGGCGGGGCTGGTTGACGAGGCTCGCCAATAGCCATCGCATTCGGTGCAGATCCATGATTCAGATTGAAAAGGGCACGATCAGTCAATGGCTTCCTGGCCAGCTTTGCCAACCGATTCAATGTCGCGACCGACACCCTTGACGGTGGCGCACTCGACAACAGCCACCGGTCCCGCCAAACGGTTCCGCATCAAGTGCGAGGGAGGGCTCTTGTTATAGCTTTTCCAAAGCGACAGCTTGATCACCCGATCTCCTTCTAGGATTTTCGATGATCCAGAAACCGGATTGACCAAGAACTATCGACTAGTGTGGGCCATTCTACGGTCTATTTTCAACAATATTTCGTAAAATTTATCCGTCTGTTCGAGAAACGGAAAATGAGCCGAATCCTCAAACCAATAAACTGCTTTTTGGGGTGCCTCGATCTCTTCGAGATAGAGCGCCGCCAGAGTGGATGGCTCGTTCCAGTCATGACGCCCAAGCAAGAAAAAAATCGGTATCTGAAATTTGGTCAACTCCGCTTCGAGAGATCCGCTAATGACATCGTAATCCATCTCCCGGTTCAATCGCTGTGATCCCTTTGGAACGTTCAGGATATCGTTAAGCTGATATTCCGGCGCGCGCAGGCCAATTTTTAAAATTGGCCAGAAACTGGTCGCGCCCCTCAGTTCAGCGCCGTACTGAAATAAATCATCCTCGGTGATCTCGTCACCGCTATCCAGTCGTTTTAGCATTTCGGTATCTTCCCGCGCCTTTGCTTCCTGCTGAAAAAAGGTGCGGCGCTGCGCATCAATATCTTCGCTACCGGCCGCCATCTGACCGGTACCGATATAGGCAGTGAATAGCTCGGGTCGTTCATGTGCAGCCAACATGCCGAGATAACTGCCCCAGGAATGCCCGACGAGATAGAACCGAACGGGATCGAACCGCTGGTCCAAATATTCTGTTAGCGCATATAGATCGTCCAGCGTTTCCCGGACGGTGGGCTTGTAATCAATGCCCGCATCGAAAGATTTTCCCGCTCCGCGCCGATCCCAATGAACGATCAGAAAGTCGCGCTCCATATCGCGCTGAAACTCATGCGCCAGGAACATCATCGGCATTCCCGGACCGCCATGAAGAAAGAGAAGGATGGGCTTTGCGCGGTCCTGCCCACGTATGAGGATAGTCTGTTTGACTCCCTGCAAATCAATTTCTTCCAATGAGGCGACCGCAGCTTCACCGGATTCAATTGCAGGCGTGTAGGGCCTGTGAAGGTAAAACTCCCAGCCCAGAAACACGGCAGCCAGCAAAATGGTTGCCGTTACCACCAATGCAGTGCGCATTAACCACTTCATAGGACAGTGAACTAACACAGACCATCAACTGCCTCAATCCCTTCTATGTTGGCAGTGTCACAAAACACAGCCAACGCAGGTTTTGCGGCCAACCGTTGAGACCGCAGAATATTGCAAGAAGCATGTCATTGTCGGACACATGGCAGTAAAAAACCACAACTGGACACGAAAACAGCGTTCCGGTGATCTAACAATTAATGCGCATGAAAGATCAATATGCCTCGCATCAAATGCAGCCCACAATATGGATTTAGACTATATAGGGCGTTATCAGTCGATCGCTCTTTCGCCAGCTTTGCCAACCGATTCAATGTCGCGACCGACACCCTTGACGGTGGCGCAGGCGCTCAGCAAAACCATGGTAGAAATCAAGATCGCTGCGGTAATTTTCTGCATTTCAAAATATCCTAAAAACTGAACTTCGCACTGATGCGAATATCACGACCGGACAGCGGTACATAGTCTTTCGTGAACGAGGCATGACGGCGCGCGTTCACATCAAAGATATTATTGGCTGATGCGAGCAGGGTGACGCCACCTTCTTTGCCAAAAGGACGCCACGCCGCCGTGGCATTTACCATGGTGAATCCATCCGTCGGAGTTTCAAAGGCAGCCACTTTTTTCTGGCTGGCCGACCATTCGACTTCGGCGCGAAGATCGATATTATCGCTATGCGCCTTCAGCCCGCCAAGCAAGCGTAGCGGCGGAATACGGGGAGCAGGACCACCTCCATCGTCAATCTTGGCGCGAACATAGTCGGCCACGCCGTCGGCGATAAAGTCAAAGCCGCCGGTCCGTGCGAACACCGCCGATGCGGAAGCCTCAAAGCCATAATAGGTGGCATCGCGCTGGAAATACTGGAATATCGGTAATCCGTCCTGCTCCGCGCCGGTTTCGGCTTCGAAGATATAGTCGTTGAACAGATTCGCATAGGCGGTGGCGCTTAGCTGAACATCGTCGCTGTCCCAGCGTGCATAAAGCTCGCCACCCCAGCTTTTTTCGGTGGTGAAATTGGGGTCGCCAATTTCAAACGCCTGGGTTGCGATATGGGGGCCATTGGAAAGCAGTTCCTCGGCCGATGGGGCCCGTTCGGCCCGTGAGAAATTCGCACCGATCTTGAAGGCTGCATCGTCTGGTGCATAAGCCAGCCCGAACGCGCCGGAAACTGTGTTGAAGCTGCGATCAAAGTCGATGATGTTGGCGGAAATACTCGTCTGGTCAAAGCGCAGCGCCCCTTCCATTTCCCAATCACCCAGATCGACTTCCTGCAAGGCAAACAGCGCCCAGCTTTCGAGACTGTTTTTGGGGACAAAGGCTTCCGCACCAATGGCGTTGAAATCCCGGACGAGAACCTGCGTACCGAGCACGCCCCGCCAGCCGTTATGTTCAGCCTGCACTAGTTCCCCGCGGGCCTCGATACCGGAAACAGAGAAGACCGTGCCAATTTCATCGCCCTCGAACTCGGTATGTTCATAGTCCGAATAGCCAGCGCGGAAGTTCAGCGCTTCGAAAAATCCGCCAATGTTAACGCCGCCGCGCAGATCGGCACGAATTTGTTTAAGGCCAATAGTAACTGGACCCTCTTCTGCTCCGTCTTCTCCGCCTTCTTCTTCGTCGCCGTGGGCATGGCCGGTGCCTGGACGCGCCGGAACGCCGTAATTCGTGTCATAATAGCTGACCGAAAACCCAAGATTGCCGCCATCGTCGATATAGGCAACCCCGGCGCCTGCCGTCTGGGTGCGGCTTGCTGTATTGGGAACGCGACCGTGCAGATTGGCTGCATCGGTCAGTTCTGCCGCTTCATCAGCATGGCCTTCGTCGGCTTCCTCCGCCGCTGCGGCGAGGACTTCTGCGCGCAAGGCCGGGGCCAAGACAAAGCCCGGCACCCGGACATCAGCGGTATCACGAAAGCTTCCGTCGGCATGGATCACCAGCTTTGAGCTTAGCGGCACATCCAGCGATCCGGCGATGCTCCAGTCATTTGCGGCGCTGCCATAGCCGCCAATTGCGTCGAGATGAACGGCATCATCGGGAATATCGCGCGGGATGCGCTTGTCGATCACGTTGACCGCGCCGCCAATGGCATCGCCGCCAAACAGGAGAACCGCAGGCCCACGCAGCACTTCGATGCGCTGTGCCGTCAGCGGGTCGATCGTGACCGCGTGATCGACCGAGGTGTTGGATGCATCGAGCGAACCAATGCCGTCAGTCAACACTCGTACCCGGGGACCCTGAAATCCTCGTAACACGGGGCGGGAGGCGCCGGGTGCAAAGGAAGTGGATGACACGCCAGCCAGTCCGGTCAGACTGTCGCCGATCTGGCCGCGCAGATCTGCTGTCAGATCGTCACCGGTCAGCACGGAGGTGCCTGCCAATATGTCGAGTTGATCAACATAGGGAGCAGTGACGACGATCATGTCATCATTGTGGAAGTCATCCGAAAGGCCGCTGGTGCGCTGTTCGGCGGAATCATTTTTTTGAGCGAAAGTCGGTGTGGCCGGCAAAGCCAAAATGGCGGCGGAAATCAGTAAATTTCTGTGTGACACATAAATCTCATTTTTTGATGGCGGGAGGAACTGCCCTGCTTACTAGAAGTTATGATATAATATATCAATTCAAATTTGCGCTGAATCGGCAAGCCGAGCGAATTTTGCTATAAATTGCATATAGGATGACGAGACAGAGGTGCCTGGAAACTTGCTTCCTGAGCGGGGTTTGTGCTTTCCAATGCGCAGCCATTCCTGCATGAAACCCGAAAGCACAGGAGAGACCCGCATGACCAGCCGCGACAATTTCGGAGCCACCACCACCACGGACGAAGTGCTCCACGGTATCGACCTGTCGGGCAAGCTGGTGGTCATCACCGGTGGCGCATCCGGTCTCGGCATGGAAGCGGCGCGGGCGATGGCCACGAAAGGTGCGCATATTGTCATCCCGGCACGGGATATGGCGAAAGGCGAGGCGGCGGCTCAGCAAATCGGCGCGGCAACCGGCAGCGACCAGATTGACGTCATGGAACTGGACCTGGGTTCGATGGCCAGCATCCGCGCCTTTGCCGATGCCTTTCTGGCGAAGCATGACCGCATTGATCTGCTGATCAACAATGCCGGGGTGATGGCCTGTCCCTATGGCGAGACCACCGATGGTCTGGAGATGCAATTTGGTACCAATCATATCGGCCATTTCCTGCTGACCAATCTGCTTATGCCAGCCCTTCTCAAAGCGGCAAAAAACGGTGGGGATGCCCGCATCGTCAATCTCAGCTCGCGCGGCCATCATTTCGATACGGTGCATTTTGACGACCCGCATTTCGAAACGCGGGACTATGACAAATGGCTCGCTTATGGCCAGGCGAAGACCGCCAATATCATGTTCTCCGTCGGTCTGGAAAAGCGGCTGGCGGGCAAGGGCGTTCATGCGCTGGCCGTGCATCCGGGCGGTATCCGGACCAATCTCGGTCGCCATCTGACCGAGGATGATATGGCGATGCTGCTCAAACGGATGGAAGACAATGCCGGAGAGAACTTCACCTTCAAGACGGTGGAGCAGGGTGCCGCGACCAGCTGCTACGCCGCAACCGCGCCGGAGCTTGCAGGCCGCGGCGGGGTCTACCTGGAAGACTGCCATGTCGCAGCCGTCGATGATGAAGACCCGAGCGGCAGCGTCCGTTCCTATGCGGTTGATCCCGGCAATGCCGAGAAGCTATGGGCCCTCTCGGAGGCCACCGTCGGCCAGACATTTTCTTACTAAAAACCCCATCATACCGGAGACTCCCCATTCATGACCGCATCCCTTATCCTCTACGGCTCGCCTCTGTCTCCCTTCCAGCGCAAGGTGGAGGCGGTGATGGCGCTCAAGGGGCTCGACTATGATTGCGAAGAGGTCAGCGTCATGGCCATGCCCGACTGGTACAAGCAAATCAGTCCGCTCGGCCGCATTCCCTCGCTGCGCGACCGGGAAATTGCCGAAGACGGTCCCGCCGGGACGATTACCGACAGCTCGGCTATTTGCGGCTATCTGGAAAAGCGGCAGCCGGAACCGGCGGTCTATCCCGCCGATCCGTTCGACCATGGCCGGGCGCTGTGGCTCGAGGAATATGCCGATACCGGCATGGCAATGGCTGGCGGCATGGGTCTGTTCCGGCCGATCATCTTCAACCTGTTCCAGCGCAAGCAGCCAGATATCGATACCGCGCGCAAGACCTGGAACGAGAAACTGCCGCCGCTGTGGGATTATCTCGAGCGCTATCTGGATGGCGGTTCCCATTTTATCGGTGACACGATCACCATCGCCGATATCGCGGTCGCCAGCCAGATCGCCCAGACCGACATGCTCGCCGGCCTGCCCGACAAGGCCCGCTGGCCGGCATTGGTCGCCCATTATCAGGCGATGCGAGCGCATGACTGCTTCCAGCGCAACAACGCAGGCTGCGACAAAATCCTCGCCAAGCTGGTACCGGAGAAATTTGACTTGAGCGCTTAGAGAGCTGCGCTGACCGGAGGTCGCTGGGAACGGACTGGCTTGAATTGCCGGCGGCGATCCGGCCCCGGTCATTCTCCTCTGGCGAAGCGGCTGCAAAATGCGGCGGAAATTGACTTTCATTTTCAGATGCTTAGGCATTTGGATCAGGTTAACCCTCTTGTCTAACCGGCATTCATGCATCGTCTGCGGCTGCGATAAGTTACAAAAGGCCGGCCAAATGAAGATCACAGAACTGAAAATGCAAGAACCAGCCATCAAAAGGCCATATGAAAAGCCCGTTCTCATTCACCTGTCTGATCACATGAACACAGAGGGAAAGACCGCGAACCCCAGCGAAGTAATCCCCGCACGGGGCAGCACCAGTTTTGTCGGGCCAAGCTGACCAAATATAGCAGCACGGCAACCCGGGATAATTCATCCCGGGTCGCTATATATGCGGCGTAATGGCCTGGGGGTGCGGACAGATTGTCTTGCCCCGGCTGACAATATGATACCCGCTTACCCAGTCCGTCCTTCGCCCGTGCGGTCCATCACCATGCCTCAAGCGCTGCCTTAGCCCCTAGCAGTTTGGATGCAAAAGCTGCCGGTCCGCAAGCGCCCCACTTGCGGACATTGGAGTTCATGCTCTATTGATGACGACATGAACCATTTCCCTATCGCCTGCGCTGGCATCGTTCTAATGTTGAGCGGTTGCGAACCTGAACGAGGCATTAGGGCGGACAGGGATTTCTCCACTGCTGTCAGTGTCGACTGCATCAATCATGCGCTGGTCGAAACATTCGGAAAAATCGAACGCTGGGATTACGTAAGTGATGGACATCTATTTCCCAAGGGAACTGAAGTCGCACAGTTCGCCTACTATAGTCTGCCAGACGGTGCTGGGTGGGCTACCATAAAGGTCGGATTCACGGAGCAGGGAACACGCGTCGTTCATGACTTCACAAGGATAGGCACGGAATTACCCCAATCTGTCTTCCCGCCTGCATTGAAGGCAATAGGGCGTGCAAATAGGGCTGTCGAGCAATCGTGCCAAGTCGATCTGGACGATATGGAGATGCGCGAGATTGGTCAAAACGTCGAAGCACTACACTAGCAAGTCTGTAAGTCCGCTTACCACCCACGTTCGGTCGTTCGACCTGATTAGATGGAAATAAAAGCAGCCAGTCGGCAACCGCCCCAATAGCAGTCGTTCCCCCGCTTTTCGCAAATGACCGAAAGCCGCCTTTGCGGTCTCCATGCCTGTTGCCTTTTCCCTGTAGAAATTGACATTTATTTTCAGAACCTTAGGAAACGAGCAAGTTCACGCACACATCGGGCTAGTCCGACAATCACCCTACCGTCGAAGACATCCCAAAAAGGGCCGCAAAATGAAGATCAAAGAACAAAAACCGCAAAGTTTTTCCAACGGAAAATTACCATATGAAAAACCAGTCTTACACGTGTTGAGCGAGTTAACTTCGACCAATGGAAAAACCGACAATGCCTTAAGAGAAGAGCTCGATCGTTTTTCTTTCGGCCCGAGTTAATTCGGAATTCTCCCAGCACGGCAACTCGGGGTCATTCACCCGTGTCGCTATATAGAGGCGTAAGGGCTTGTGGAGGCAGGCTGATTGTCCAGCCACGGCTGACAACATAATTTCCGCGTCCCCAGCCCGCCCTTCGCCCCCTTTGCAATAAGCTGGGCTGTCCATCGTTTGATATGTGCCTCAAGCGCTGCCTTGCAGCTTGGCGTTCGTCCGCTTTGCTCAAGTTCGACTCAAACCCTGCCATTCCGCTCCCCACCCACTTGCAGTCATTCGCAGACGCTTGAACGGTCGGGAAGGCATCAAAGCAGTCTGTCCGGTTTCAGCTTGGAGAGCCGCTAGTCAGCAAACGCCCCACTAGCAGTCATTCCCACGCTGACCACAAATGCCCGAAAGCCGTCTTTGCGCACGGCATGCCCGCTATCTTTGCGTTCAAAAAATTGACATTTATTTTCATAAGCTTACCGGAGGGGATATCTTGGACCTATCGAGGTACTCTGACATTCAACCTACCGCTTAACACATCACAAAGGAAGGAACACGAAATGAAGGATAAGGGAAAAAAACCACAAGAGACGTTAATCAGGAGGCCCTACGAAAAACCTTTGCTGATCGATTTAAGTACAGCGACCTCTCGGGGCAAGAACACGTTACTCACCAGCGAGAACGGAAGAATGCCCACGAATGCAACAGCTCTCGGACCAAGTTAGCGCGCCAACTAGCCGCACGGCAACCCGGGTACATTCACCCTTGTCGCTATATCGAGGCGTAAGGGCTTTGGGATGCAGACAGATTGTCCAGCCACGGCTGGCAATATAATTTTCGCGTCCCCAGTCCGCCCACCGCCCACGCTGTCCATCGTTTGATATATGCCTCAAGCGCTGCCTTCCCGGTTGGCGTGAGTCCGTTTTGCTCAAGTTCGACTCAAAACCCGCCATTCCGCTAACCACCCAACAGCAGAAATTCAATCGGGGCCACTAGCAGGTCGAAGACGAAATCGCTTTCCTACAGCAAGGCTTGCAGGATAGGATTGTCATATGGATCATGTCCGCCCCTCGCACAGAAGCTTGCCAGAAAGGCAATTTTCAGCCGCTCGGCAGGGACAATTTATTTCCGCAACAGATTTCCACAATAGGGGGTGTGACCCGTGTGACCCGGTCTTGCCAAAGCCATGCTTTTTATCCGACAAGCAAGCGCTTCTTGCGATGCTCACCCGGCATGCCTATTAAGCTATAATGACCATCACACCAAATAGCCTCGCCCTGATCGGCAATACGCCGCTCGTCCGCCTCTCCGGCCCCAGTGAAGCTGCCGGTTGCGACATTTACGGCAAGTGCGAATTTGCCAATCCCGGCGCCTCGGTCAAAGACCGCGCCGCGCTCTATATCATTCAGGACGCCGAAGAGCGCGGGCTGCTCAAGCCCGGCGGCAGGATTGTCGAAGGCACCGCTGGCAATACCGGAATTGGTATCGCGCTGGTCGCCAATGCCAAAGGCTATAAGTCGACCATCGTCATGCCGGAAACCCAGAGCCGCGAGAAAATGGATACGCTGCGCGCGCTGGGCGCGGAGCTGATCACGGTGCCGGCGGCGCCTTATTCCAATCCCGCTCATTTCGTCCACACGTCGCGCCGCCTGGCGGAAGAAACCGAAGGCGCCGTCTGGGCCAACCAGTTTGACAATGTCGCCAACCGCCGCGCCCATATCGAGACGACGGCGGAAGAAATCTGGGATCAGATGGACGGCAAGATCGACGGTTTCACCTGCGCCGTCGGCACGGGCGGCACGCTGGCTGGCGTCGGCATGGGCCTGAAGGCGAAAGACGAAAATGTGACGATCGCCTTGTCCGATCCGCATGGCGCAGCGCTTTACGAATATTATGCCCATGGCGAACTCAAGTCCGAGGGCAATAGCGTCGCCGAAGGCATTGGCCAGGGTCGGATTACCGGCAATCTGGAAGACGCGCCGATCGACAGGCAATACCGGATTTCCGACGAGGAAGCCATGGTCTGGGTCGAGCGGCTGTTGATGGATGAAGGGCTGTGCCTCGGCCTGTCATCGGGCATCAATGTCGCTGGCGCGATCGCGCTCGGCAAGGAACTGGGACCGGGCAGCCGGGTCGCGACCATATTGTGCGATACCGGGTTCCGCTATCTGTCCTCGCTCTACAACGCCGCCTGGCTGAGGGAAAAAGGGCTGCCGGTCTTCCCGTGGCTTGACCAGAATGGATAAAAAACCACAAACTTCCGGTCGACAGGACACGATGCAGCGCATCCAGGTCGGTGTCGTCGGTCTGGCGTCGGTGCTGCTGCTGGTCAGCGTCGCCAATTTCGTCATTCAGCGGGCGAGCGATGAACAAACCGTGCTGGAAGAAATGCAGGGTGACGGAACCGGCATTGCGCCTCCGCTCGCCAGCACTCCGGAAGAAAAGCCCTCCGAACCGCTGGCAGAATTGGGCCTCACCCCCGCGCCGGCATCGGGGACGGGGAAGCCGGAAGCGCAAAAACCTGCTGCCAATCTGCCGGGACAGACCGTGCCGGATTTGAAGCCTGACCCGAATCTCGACGCGCCGATGGACCGGGAGCGACGCTAGTTGCCCGGCTTTTGGCAGACGCTCCCGTCGGCCCTGTTGGCGCTTTTGGTGCTGGCGCAATGTACCGCCGCCGATTCCCCGCCCGATCATCCGCAAACCAGGCCCCGCATTCAGCTGATGACCAGCCTGCCTTTGGTCTGGGGCGAGGGTGCTTCGATGGAATCGATCCTCTCCGGCGGTTCTGAGCCCGCGCCGATCTATCGCTACTGGCAGGGACAATATGATATCGCAGCGGTCGACAGTCTGGAAAATCTTGCCGAGCAAGATCCGGATATCGTCATCCTTGCCCAGCCGCGGGCCATGGATCCCGCCGACCTGACCGATCTTGATGCCTGGGTCCGTGCCGGGGGCGCTGTCATCATCCTCACCGACCCGGATCTGTTCTGGCCGTCCGCATTGCCGCTCGGCGATCCGCGGCGGCCACTGGCCAGCGGCTTCCTGTCGCCGCTGCTCGGCTATTGGGGGCTGGAGCTTGTTGCGGTCGGAGAAGGTCAGGCAGATGTTGTGGATATTCGCATCGGCGATCATATCTTCGCCACTCGGGGAGTGGGCAGGCTCGAACCGATCTCGGCGAAGGGCGAACCGGATGTGCACTGCAAATTGAGCGCAGCTGATTTTTTCGCCCAATGTTCGATTGGCCAGGGACAGGCCTCCATCGTCGCGGATGCAGATTTTCTGAACGCGGCATTTTGGACGAAACAGGCCCGGAAGGCAGCTCAGAAAAGTGGCGCAGCGCGGTTTATTGACTCTCTGGTGCGCGCCCATATCGATGCCGCTGATCGCCAGAAATAGGCAGATTTTGGCCCATTTCGCACAGCAAATGCTCATGCCCAGATCGGTGGTCAATTCGGTGCAAATTTAAATGTATAATTTACAGTAAGTTAACACGTCATACCCGTCATGTCCCGCAAAATCCCCTTCCATCCCCGACGTTCCCCTGATATCCCTGATTTGGTAATCGGGGTATTCTTCCTGTCCGGGATTCTGTTTTCGGGGGCGTTGGCAAGCGCACTTCTGGATCGGGGAGATTATCACCCCGATTGGGATGAGGGATTTTCGCTGTGTCACGTGCATATGCATATTCAGGCTCTGCAATATCGACGATAGACGACAAAGGTCGGCTGTCGGTGCCCGCCTTCCTGCGTAAAAATCTGGCCGAAAGTAGCGAAGGCCGCATCCTCTGTCTCGGCACGCATGAAAAATGGGATTGCCTGGTCGGCTTCGGCCTCAGCCGCAAGGCCGACATGCTCAATGAAATCGACAAGCAATGGGAAGCCGCAATCGCGCTTGGCGATAGTTTTGACAAAGATGCTGCCGGTGCCCGGAAATTTTCTTCGCTGCAGGACCTCAGCTTTGATACCAGTGGTCGCTTCATCCTGCCGCCACATCTGATGGAAATTGGCAATATCGACGGCAATGTCCTGTTCCACGGAATCGGCACGACCTTTTGCCTGTGGAATCCCCAGACATTGCTCGAAACGACCGACGATGTGCCGGTCGACCGGCGTTTGGTGAAGCATCTTCTCAAAGAAGCTGGCCAGAAGAGCGGAGGGAAGCAGAAATGACCCCCGCTGTGGCCGCACGGCATGTTCCTGTCCTGCTCGATGAAGTGATCGACGCGCTCGCCATTGTCCCCGGTGAGACGCATGTTGATGGTACCTATGGTGCTGGCGGCTATAGCGCCGCTATGCTTGAGGCAGGCGCGATTGTTCATGCCTTTGATCAGGATCCGGATGCCATTGCCACCGGTCAGAAAATGGTCGACGATGCCAATGGCAAGCTGATCCTTCACCATGCCCGCTATTCCGAAATGGCGGAGATACTGGTCGATGAAGATATTGACGGCGTTACGCTCGATATCGGCGTGTCGTCGATGCAGCTGGATCAGGCCGAACGCGGGTTTTCCTTTCAGAAAGATGGTCCGCTCGACATGCGCATGGCTCGCGATGGCGAGAGCGCGGCCGACTTTCTCAACGAAGCCGACGAAGAAATGATCGCCGATGTCATCTATCGCTATGGTGAGGAACGCCGGTCGCGGCGGATCGCCAAGGCGATTGTCGAAGCGCGGCCGCTGACCCGCACGTCCGAGCTCGCGCAGGTGGTCAGAAAAGCGCTCGGCTATCGCGCAGGCGACAAGAAGGATCCGGCCACCCGGACGTTTCAGGCTATCCGCATTCATATCAATCGCGAACTGGGCGAACTCGAAGACGGTCTGGCCGCAGCAGAAAAAATGCTGCAGCCCGGTGGTCGTCTGGCGGTTGTGACATTCCACAGCCTCGAAGATCGCATCGTCAAAAATTTTCTGCGGGACCGCAGCGGGCAGAAGTCCGCTGGTTCCCGGCATCTTCCTCAAGTCAACGAGATACGGCCGGCACCCACCTTTCATAAACCAGCCAAAGCGGTGCGTCCGGCCGGGGCGGAGCAGGCTCTTAATCCCCGAGCCCGCTCCGCCACCCTAAGATCCGCGGTGCGTACAAATGCGCCTGCCAGCGAAGGTGGTGGGCAGTGAAGCTGGCAATCAAGCGCCTCGAAGGCATGGGATGGCTCGCTCTGGTTTTTCTGGTGGCGATTTTGCTTTATCCGCTGTCGCTCAGCGTTGCGACCTTGCGCAGCGATCTCGCGCGCACCGATTACAGGATTGTCGAGGTCAAAAAAGACATCCGCTATCTGGAAACAGAATTCAGCGCACGCGCCAATCTGCGTCAGCTGGAGGAATGGAACAAGCTTGAATTTGGCTATGCTTCGCCGCGCGCTTCGCAATATCTGGACGGCGAGAGAGCGCTGGCCAATCTGGGTGGCAAGGATCTGCGCAAACCATTGCAGGTCGCCGTGATCAGTTCGATGGAAGGTATCAGCCCGGCTGGAATTATCGGTTCGGTTTTCGGTACGGCCAAAGCGCAAGACCGGAATGACGATGGCAGCGCGATCGGCAGCAGGCGAAGCTACGCGCGCAATGTGATGGATTCCGATCCCGGCAAGGGTCTGGGAGGAGTGCAAAGCCGCACCACGCGGGTCTCGCATATGGAAGACAAGCTGCTCGATGATGGGCTTGTCCGGGACCTTGGCCGAAAGGCGATAGCAGAAAAAATTGAAAGCATGGCCGAATGACGACACTTCTGGCCAACAGCAAGAAGGTTCAATTTTCGGGAAAAGCCAAGGAAATAACCGCCAGCGCTCATTTTCGACTGATGATATTGCTTTTGGTTTTTCTGGCTGGCTTCACGATCATTGTCGGGCGATTGGTAAGCCTCACAATTCTGGAAGATGCGGTACCCTATCGGGCATCGAGCAGCGCATTCATTCCGCCGCGTGGCGATATTGTCGACCGCAATGGCGTTCCGCTGGCGCGGACGATGCGGGGCTATGCCGTTCGCGTGGTACCGGCCCGGGTGCTGGGCGAAAAGGATGTTCTGGCGCGGCAACTTGCCGCGATTTTTCCGGATACCAGCGCAGCATATTTTCTGAAAAAGCTCAGCGGTTCCCATCCTACTTATCTCCGCCGCAGGGCGTTGCCCGAACAGGTCAAGCAGATCCATGCGCTGGGTGAAATCGGCATCGAATTTCCGCGCGAGGATGAGCGCCTCTATCCCCAGCGCGAACTGGCGGCGCATGTGCTTGGTTATGTCAATGCAGCCGGTGACGGTGTGATGGGTATGGAGCGCGCGCTTAATAGGCGCCTAGTCGACAAGAATCTGCGCGCAACACCCGCGATATTGTCGATCGACAGCCGGGTGCAGGCGGCGCTGGAGAGCGAGCTTCAGGATGCCATGATCATGACCGAGGCACGCGGTGCTGCGGGGATCATATTGGATGTCGAAACCGGAGAGGTCATGGCGCTGGCCTCGCTACCGGTGTTCGATCCGAACAAGATTCGCCGGGCGTCGATGAAGCATCAGAATAATGAAGTGACCCAGAGCGTTTTCGAACTGGGGTCGACGTTCAAGCCACTGACCATCGCCGCCGCACTCGACGCCGGTACCGTCACCGACCTGGCGGTGCGTTACAATGCGATGGAACCGATCAAAATTGGCGGTTTTACGATCAAGGACGATCATAGTCAGGGCCGCTATCTGAATGTACCGGAAACCCTGGTACACAGTTCCAATATTGTCACCGCCCGGATTGCCGATAATCTTGGCCAGGAAGCCATGGAGAGCATGTTCCGTCGTCTCGGTTTTGACGAACGGCCGCATATCGAACTGTTTGAAAGGGGTCGGCCGCTCTGGCCGCGCAACTGGGGGCGGGTCACCAATATGACAGTCGCTTATGGTCACGGTATCGCGGTCACCCCGCTCCATCTCGCCAGTGCTTATGCAGCGCTCGTCAATGGCGGCATCTGGCGTCCGGCAACCTTGCTGAAAGTGGAGCCCGGAGAGGAAGCCAGGGGGCGGCGGGTATTCAAGGCTGCGACCAGCGCCCGCATGCGCCAGCTGCTGCGGATGATTGTTTCCGATGGTACCGGCCGCAAGGCCGATGCGCCGGGCTACCGGATTGGCGGAAAAACAGGCTCGGCAGAAAAGCCCTCGGAAGGCGGTTATAACAAGACGTCGCTGGTATCGACCTTTGCTGCGGCCTTCCCGATGGACAATCCGCGCTATGTTGTCATCGCCATGCTTGATGAACCTAAAGGAACAGCGGAAACATCATTTCAGCGAACCGCCGGCTGGACCGCAGCGCCGATCGTGAGCAAGCTGGTATCGCGCGTCGGACCGATGCTCGGGGTTATACCCGATGAACATCGCGATGTTGATGTGTCGGAATTGACACCGCTGCTATGGAAACCCAAAGACACGTCCAAAGAGCAAAATCATGAGATTGAGTAATCTGGTACCAGGATTGAACGGCGAAGCTGGTGAGCAGACGGTCACCGGCTTTGCCATTGACCACCGCAAGATTGCGCCCGGCAATATTTTCGGTGCTTTTCGGGGTGCGAAGTTCAATGGCGAAGATTTCATAGAAGCGGCGGTCGCCGCCGGAGCCACAGCCATTGTCGCCCATCCGGAGGCGCAGGTCGAAGGCGCCGCGCATATTGAAGATGAAGAGCCACGACGATTATTCGCCCAGATGGCGGCGCGCTATTTCACGCCGACACCGGCGCATGTCGCCGCGGTTACCGGCACCAACGGCAAGACATCGATTGCAGAACTCACCCGTCAGCTGTGGCGGATGGATGGCTATAATAGCGCCTCGATCGGGACGCTCGGCGTCACCACCGCTGATGATCAGGTCAAGACCGGACTGACCACCCCCGATATTGTCACATTTCTCTCCAATATGTCTGGTCTGGCCAGAGAAGGGGTCAGCCACGCGATTTTTGAAGCGTCGAGCCATGGCCTCTCGCAATATCGCACCGAAGGTCTGCCGGTGCAGATTGGTGCCTTCACCAATCTGAGCCGCGACCATCTCGATTATCATGGCGATATGGACAGCTATTTCGAGGCCAAGATGCGGCTGTTTGACGAGGTTGTTTCGAGTAACGGAACCGCTGTGATCTGGGCTGATGACGACCCTTGGTCGGGGAAAGCGATCCAGCGGGCGATGGATCGCGGGCTGGAGCTGTTCACGGTCGGGGAAAAAGGCACGACGCTCACGCTGGTATCGCAGACGCCGACTCATTTGGGTCAAGTGCTGATGGTCAAGGCGCAGGGCAACACTCATCGTATCTCGCTGCCACTGATCGGTGCCTATCAAGCGGCAAATATCCTGTGCGCGGCGGCGATTGTGCTGGCGACTGGCGGGCAACTGGAAAATATTTTCGATCATATGCAGCGGGTGCAGCCGGTGCGCGGCCGGATGGAACGGGCGGTCATTACCCGCGCCGGTGCGCCGGTCTATGTTGACTATGCCCATACGCCGGATGCCTTGCGTGCGGCGATTGATGCGTTGCGGCCGCATGTGACCGGCAAGCTGATCACGCTGTTCGGCGCGGGCGGCGACCGCGACAAGGGCAAGCGGCCGGAAATGGGCAAAATTGCAGTTGCATTGTCCGATCATGTGATCGTCACCGATGACAATCCGCGCAGCGAAGACCCGGCCACCATCCGCGCGGAAATTCTGGCCGGAGCGACCGGTGCCGAGGAAGTGGCCGATCGACGTGCGGCCATTGCCAAGGCGATTGATATGGCTGGTCCGCAGGATATCGTTCTGCTTGCCGGCAAAGGCCACGAACAGGGACAGATTGTTGGCGACCGGGTGATCCCGTTTGATGATGTCGAAGTGGCGAGAGAATGCGCCGGAGCGCAGCCATTATGACCGCGCTGTGGACATCAGCCGCGATAGCGACCGCCACGTCAGGCAAGGCCAGCGCCGCCTTTACAGCGGACGGCGTCGCCTTTGACTCGCGCGAAATTGGTCCGGGCGACCTGTTCATTGCCTTGAAGGGCGAACATAGCGACGGCCATCTCCACGTCGAGCAGGCTTTTGCCGCCGGCGCGTCTGGCGCCATCGTCAGCCAGGCCGTCGATGGACCCCATATATTGGTATCCGACACCGCCCGGGCGCTTGATGCGCTGGCCAGGGCGTCCCGGTCCCGCACCGGTGCCAAAATCATCGGGGTGACCGGATCAGTCGGCAAGACCGGCACGAAAGAGGCCTTATACGCAGCCCTTGACCGCTGTTCCTTCGGCAAGGCGCACCAGTCGGTCAAAAGCTATAATAATCATGTCGGCGTCCCGCTGAGCCTGTCGCGTATGCCGGAAGATACGAAATATGGCATTTTCGAAATGGGTATGAATCATGCCCATGAACTGTCGGCGCTGACTCGTCTGGTGCGGCCGCATGCCGCGATCATCACCGCCATCGCGCCAGCCCATATCGGCAATTTTTCCAATGGCGAGGCGGGTATCGCCGATGCCAAGGCCGAGATATTTGAGGGCCTGATGCCCGGTGGCACGGCGATCATCCCGCATGACAGTCCGCATTATCCGCGGCTGCAGAAGAAGGCTGAACGCTATGCCGGCGAAGTGATCTCCTTTGGATTTGAAGCCGGCGCCGATGTCCGCGCGATTGATGTGGTTGCCGCTCCCCGGGGCGGCTCGCTGGTCACGGCGAAGCTGGGTGATCAAAGCCTCTGCTTCACAATCGCCGAGGCCGGGAAGCATTGGGTGTCCAATTCGCTGGCGATACTGGCCGCAGTGCGCGCCGTCGGCGGTGATCTTGCATCGGCCGGTCTGGCGCTTGCTGAAATGAGCGGCATTGACGGCCGCGGTCGCCGTCATCTTGTCTCTCTGAAATCCGGTGGCAAGGCGACGATTATCGATGAGAGTTACAACGCCAATCCGGCGTCGATGAAGGCAACATTACAACATTTTACCAGCGAAGCCTGTGCGGGACAAAAAATCGTCATTCTGGGCGCGATGGGTGAGCTGGGCGAGCAATCTGCCCTTTACCACGCGGCATTGGCCGACGATATCCTGCTGTCCGGAGCCAATGCGATCATTTTGGTTGGCGACGATATGGCACATACTGCCGCGAAACTCGAACAGGGCCTTGATCAGGGCGTGAAAATGTCACATGCCAAAAACGCTTCGGAGGCGCTGACCGAGGTCGCAAAATTGCTCAGCGACGGGGACATCCTTCTGGTCAAGGGGTCAAATTATCTGGGGCTTTCCTCCGCGGTTTCCGCGCTGGTAAGCGGGGAGTATTGATGTTTTATTTATTGGCCCAATGGCTTGATTTCGAAGGCATTTTCAATGTCTTTCGGTACCTGAGTTTTCGCTCCGGTGCTGCTGTCTCGACATCGCTGTTCATCGGCCTGCTGATCGGGCCCAAGTTTATCAACATGCTGCGCATGCGGCAGGGCAAGGGGCAACCGATCCGCGAAGACGGTCCGGTTACGCATCTCAAAAAAGCGGGAACGCCCACCATGGGCGGACTGATGATCCTGATTTCGGTGGTCACTTCGCTGCTGCTGTGGATGGATCTCAGCAACATGTTCGTCTGGGCGTGCATATTCGTTACGCTCGGTTTTGGTGCGATCGGCTTCATGGATGATTATGACAAGGTCCGCAAAGCCAGCCACAAGGGCATCCCGGGCCGCGTCCGGCTGTTGCTCGAATTTATTATCGCCGGTTTCGCCACCTGGCTGATCGTGGAGCAAATCGGCACCAACCTTTACGTCCCCTTTTTCAACGACGTGCAGATCGACCTTGGCTATTTCTACATACCCTTTGCCATGTTCGTGATTGTCGGTGCGGGCAACGCGGTCAATCTGACCGACGGGCTGGATGGTCTGGCGACCATGCCGGTGGTGATTGCCAGCGCCACCTTTCTGGTTCTCGTCTATCTGTCCGGCAATGCGGTCTTCTCCGAATATCTGGGAATTCCGTTCGTGCGCGGAGCAGGCGAACTGGCGATTTTCTGCGCCTGTGTGATTGGCGCCTGCCTTGCCTTCCTGTGGTTCAACGCACCGCCAGCCGCCGTTTTCATGGGCGATACCGGCAGTCTGGCACTCGGCGGCGCGCTCGGTGCGATTGCCGTTTCGATCCATCATGAAATCGTGCTCGCCATCGTCGGCGGCTTGTTCGTGCTCGAGGCCGTGTCGGTCATCGTCCAGGTGTTTTTCTTCAAGCGCACCGGCCGCCGCGTGTTTCGCATGGCCCCGATTCATCATCATTTTGAACAGCTTGGCTGGTCCGAATCCACCATTGTGATCCGCTTCTGGATCATCAGTCTGGTGCTCGCACTCGCCGGATTGGCGACGTTGAAACTCAGATGATTGTCTCCCCCGTCTTTGCCGGAAAGCGCTATGCCATTCTCGGACTGGCCCGTTCCGGCATGGCGGTGCTGGAAAGCCTGCACGCAAGCGGCGCAATATTGCTCGCCTGGGACAATCGGGAAGAATTGCGCGAAAGCGTAGCGGACAAGGCGCATATCGCCGATCCTCTGGAATCGGATTTGACCGGCTATGAAGCGATTGTCGTGTCGCCCGGCGTGCCGCTCAACAGCCACCCGATTGCGCAAAAGGCAAAGGCTGACGGCGTTCCGATCATCGGTGATATCGAGCTTTTTGCGCAGGCCCGGTCTGCGCTGCCGTCGCACCGGGTTGTCGGCATCACCGGCACCAACGGCAAGTCGACGACCACCGCTCTGGTCCACCATATATTGGCCAGTGCCGGCGTACCGGCCGTGATGGGCGGGAATATCGGCGTGCCGATCCTGTCGCAGGAACCTCTGCCCGATGGCGGCGTCTATGTGCTGGAACTGTCCAGCTATCAGATTGACCTAACCAACAGTCTCGACTGCGATGTCGCGCTGCTGCTCAATATCAGCCCCGACCATCTCGACCGCTATGACGGGTTTGACGCTTATGCGGCTTCAAAAGCCCGCCTGTTCGACATGCTGGGTTCCGATCACACGGCGATATTTGCCAGCAATGATGAAAAATCCAGATTGGCGCTGCACGGCTTGCGCGATCTCGGCCGGGTGCAAAATATCGTCGACACCAGTTCGGTCGAGATAGTCGGGCAACCGGATTGGCCATCGCTGCAAGGCCCCCATAATCTCCAGAATGCCATCGCCGCCATCGCCACGGTCGAGGCTTTGGGCATTGCCGAAGCACAATGGCGTCCGGCATTGGCAGCCTTCACTGGCCTGCCCCACCGCATGGAGCGGGTGGCCGAATCCCGTGGCGTGCTGTTCGTCAACGACAGCAAGGCAACCAACCCGGCTTCGACTGGTCCGGCGCTTGGTGCCTATCCAAAAATTCACTGGATATTGGGCGGCCTGCCGAAGAGCGACAATCTGAGCGAGTGCGAGCCCTTCTACCAAAATGTCGTCCGTGCCTATACGATCGGCGAAGCCGGGCCCTTGTTCGGAAAATTGCTGGCGGACCATGTCCCGGTCGAATCCTGTGAAATGATGCTGACCGCGGTGCAACAGGCGGCGGCCAATGCCAGGCCCGGCGAAGTGGTGCTGCTGTCGCCGGCCTGTGCCTCGTTCGATCAGTTCCGGGACTTTGAAGCGCGCGGAAATTGTTTCCGCAGCGCCGTCAATTCGGTCATCGAGAAAGATTTGATCGGAACCGCAAGCGGGGAGGCAAGGCGATGAGCTCAACGGAACAAGCCGCTGGAACGGCCAGCCCGCTTCCTGAAATTGCCGGCGGCGTCAAAAAGAAACGCTTCCAGTTGCAATCCCGTCTCGGGCGCAGCGACCGGTCGCCACTCGCAATCTGGTTCTGGGAACTCGACCGGGTGCTGCTCGGACTGATCCTGACTCTGATCGCCATCGGGTTGATCGCGGTTGCCGCTGCGTCGCCGGTCACCGCGCTGAAACAAAGCAGCGGCACGGTCTCGGTCGAACCGCTCTATTATTTTTACCGGCAGCTCGGCTGGGTCATCGTCGGCATCCCGCTGATGCTGGTGGTTTCGATGCTGCCGAAGGAACAGGCCCGGCGCTTCGCTATTCTGGCTGCCGTCGCGGCCGTTATATTGCTGTTTCTGGTCCCGGTTTTCGGGAAATCCGTCAACGGCGCGCAACGCTGGATCGGCTACGGTTTCGCCACGATCCAGCCCGGCGAGTTTCTCAAACCGCTTTACGCCGTGGCGCTGGCCTGGCTGCTGTCGCTGCGGATCAAAGATCCGGCCTTGCCGGTGATTTCGCTATCCGTGGTGCTGACCGGGTTGATCGCCACTCTGATGATGATGCAGCCCAATCTGGGTGAGACCATCCTGATCTGCGGCATCTGGTTTGCGGTGATGACCGTCTCCGGTCTGTCGGCACGGCTGATCGCCGCAATCGGTCTCGCCGGTGTCGGCGGTCTGGTCGGGGCCTATTTTCTTTATCCCGTGGCGACTCAGCGGATCAATGCTTGGTTGTTCGGGGGTGGTGAATATGATCAGGTGATGTTTGCCCATAAAGCCTTGACCGGTGGCGGATTGCTCGGCACCGGGCCCGGGCTCGGGACCGCGAAATTCAAGCTGCCCGAGGCGCATACCGACTATATTTTCTCGGTCATTGGCGAAGAATTCGGCCTGCTCGCCTGCATGGCCATTGCGCTGGTCTATCTTGCGATCATCGTCCGCGTTTTTCTGCGGCTGCTCGACGAAGAGGATAATTTCATCATTCTCGCCGTATCCGGCCTGACCGCTCAATTTGGTGGGCAGGCACTGATCAACATGGCGGTGAATCTCCAGCTTTTCCCCTCCAAGGGCATGACTCTGCCGTTGATCAGCTACGGTGGCTCGTCCATTCTCGCGCTGTGTATCGGTATTGGACTTTTGCTCGCATTTACTCGGCGGAACCCGTATCTTGACCGTTCACAATATGTCTCGGCCTGGCCCGAGCGAGGACGGATAGCGGTATGAATTTTTCGAAACATTATGTGCTGGCAGCGGGCGGCACCGGCGGCCACATGATTCCGGCCTATGCGCTGGCCAGGGAACTGGTCTCGCGCGGCCATCGGGTGGCGCTGATCACCGATGCGCGCGGCGAGAAAATTCCCGGCATGGTCGAGGAAGGGCAGGTCCATGTGCTGCCCGCTGGCCGGATCACCAAGGACCCGCGCAGCTGGCTCAGCGGCGCACGTGCCATTCTCAAGGGCCGCCGCATGGCGATGCAGCTTTACGAAACATTCCAGCCGTCGGCGATTATCGGCTTTGGCGGCTATCCGGCCTATCCGGCGCTGCTTGCCGCGAACAGCCGGAATATTCCCACGATCGTGCACGAGCAAAATGCAGTATTGGGGCGGGTCAACCGGCTCGCGGCGCGTTCGGTCAATGCCATCGCCACCGCTTATCCCGATGTTCTGCGGATCAAGCCGAAATATCAGGAAAAGGTCCATTTGGTCGGCAATCCGGTGCGGGAAGAAGTGGTTGCGCTGCGGGAGGAACCCTATCCGCCGCTTTCCGAAGAAGGTGTTTTTCGCGTATTGGTGACCGGCGGAAGCCAGGGTGCCTCCATCCTTTCCGACGTTGTGCCGGATGCGATGGCGATGCTGCCGATGCATTTGCGCCGCCGCCTGCAGATCACCCAGCAATGCCGCGAAGAGGATATCGACCGCGTCCGGGCGAAATATGCCGAACATGATATTCCCGCGGAACTGGCGACCTATCTGCCCGATCTGCCGCAGCGCCTGGGTTGGGCGCATCTGGTGATTGGCCGGGCCGGGGCTTCGACCATTGCCGAACTGACTACCGCCGGTCGTCCGGCGATCATGATTCCACTGCCGAGCGCGATGGACGATCACCAGACCTATAATGTCAAGGAAATGGTCGCATCCGGCGGCGCGCGTGCGATCCCGCAGTCGCGCTTCACCGCCAAGGAACTCGCCAAGCAGATGCAGAAAATGGCGCTGCAGCCCGGCGCTCTGGAAAATGCGGCGCGCTTCGCGGCCAAATGCGGCCGGCCGGAAGCGGTTAATGATCTCGCCGATCTGATCGAAAGCATTGGCGCCTCACCGCTTGGCAAGACGATGAAGGTGAAGAAGGAAAAGCAGCAGATGATATCCTCCCGCAAGGAAGCACTGGCGAAAGATATCGCACAGTGAAGGGCGTGGGCACCGATATCGGTACGATCCATTTCGTCGGCATTGGCGGCATCGGCATGTCGGGCATCGCCGAAGTGATGCACAATATGGGCTATCAGGTGCAGGGCAGCGATATCGCCGAAAGCTATGTGGTCGAAGGCTTGCGCGCCAAGGGCATTGACGTGAAAATCGGCCACAGTGCGGATAATGTCGAAGGCACCGCCGTGGTGGTCACGTCGACTGCGGTCAAGCGCGGCAATCCGGAAGTGGAAGCGGCGCTGGCCAGTCGCATTCCCCTGGTTCGCCGGGCGGAAATGCTCGCCGAACTGATGCGGCTCAAGTCGACCATCGCGATTGCCGGTACCCATGGCAAGACCACCACGACCTCCATGGTCGCGGCAATGCTCGACGCTGGCGGCATTGATCCGACCGTGATCAACGGCGGCATTATCAACCAATATGGCTCCAACGCCCGGCTTGGCGCCGGCGAGTGGATGGTGATCGAAGCGGACGAAAGCGATGGCAGCTTCCTGCGGCTCGATGGCACGATCGCGGTCGTTACCAATATCGATGCCGAGCATCTCGATCATTATGGCAGTTTCGACAAGATCAAGGACAGCTTTCTCGAATTTATCGAAAATGTCCCCTTCTACGGCGCAGCGATCCTGTGCATCGACCATCCCGAAGTTCAGGCCTTGTTGCCGCGCATCCGCGACCGGCGGATCATCACCTATGGTTTTTCCGCTCAGGCCGATGTCAAAGGGATCAATGTTACCCCGGTTCCGGGCGGCAATCGCTTTGATGTCGATATCCGCGACCGCGACGGCGAGACCAGAACCATCGCGGGTATCGCGTTGCCGATGCCGGGCCGCCACAATGTCCAGAACGCGATTGCCGCAGTGGCGGTCGGACTGGAAATGGGCATCAGCGATGAACAGATTGCCAAGGGTTTTGATCATTTCGGCGGCGTCAAGCGGCGCTTCACCAAGGTCGGTGAAGTCGATGGCGTGACCATCATTGATGATTATGGTCATCATCCGGTCGAAATTCAGGCGGTGCTTTCGGCCGCGCGTGAAGGCGCCGAGGGGCGCGTCATTGCCGTGGTCCAGCCGCACCGCTTCACCCGCCTGCGCGACCATATGGAAGAATTTCAGGGCGCGTTCAACGATGCCGACATGGTGTTTGTCACGCCCGTCTATGTGGCGGGCGAGGACCCGATCGAGGGCATTGACAGCAACGCTCTGGTCGAGGGACTGAAGACTCGCGGCCACCGGCTGGCGGAAACGGTTGCGGATCCGGAGGTTCTGGCCGCGCGGCTGGCCAAGGAAGCGCAGCCGAAGGACATGATCATCTGTCTCGGCGCCGGGGATATTACCAAATGGGCAGCCGGACTTGCGGATGGCATAGCGGAGGCGCGGAAGTGAAATATTTGCCGCCAGTCCTGACCCGGTTGCCGTTCGTCCTCAGCCTGTCGAAGGACAATTCTCGTCTTGCGGTGCCTTTCGACAAGCTCAGTGATAACGGATTTTCTCTGCGGGAGCCGACAAGATGAGCGTCGTAACCACTCTCCCAAACACACGCGGCAAGCTCACAGCAGACGCGCCGCTGGCACCGCTCGTCTGGTTCAAGAGCGGAGGGACTGCACAGTGGCTGTTCGAACCAAAAGATATCGACGATTTGCAGCAATTCCTCCGCGATCTTGATCCGGCGATTGCGGTCTGGCCTTTGGGGCTGGGGTCCAATCTGATCATCCGCGATGGGGGCATCCGGGGCGTGGTGGTCCGATTGGGCAAGGCTTTTGCCGGTATCGAAGCGGATGGACTGACGATCCGATCCGGCGCGGGTGCACCCGGCATCTCGGCAGCGAGCAAGGCCCGAGATCATGGCATCGCCGGGCTGGAATTCTTGCGCGGTATCCCCGGCACCATCGGCGGCGCGGTTCGCATGAACGCCGGCGCCTATGGCCGCGAAGTCTGTGATATATTGCAAAGCGCGGATGTAATCCTGCGCAACGGCGATCTGGTGACGATCCCGCTTTCAGAAATGGGATATACCTATCGCCATTCGGAATTGCCCGAAGGATCAATCGTGGTGAGCGCGACATTGAGCGGCAAAAGCGGCGATCCTACCGTCATCGGCGCCGAGATGAAGCGCATTGCCGAAGAGCGTGAAGCATCTCAGCCGCTGCGGACCAAGACCGGTGGTTCGACCTTCAAAAATCCTGAAGGCAAAAAAGCCTGGCAGCTGGTCGATGAAGCCGGGTGCCGTGGCCTGCAAATAGGCCAGGCACAAGTGTCTGAAAAACACTGCAATTTCCTGATCAACCTCGGCGGCGCGACATCCGCCGATATCGAAGCGCTCGGCGACGAAGTCCGCAAGCGGGTCAAGGCGCATTCGGGTGTAGAGCTGCAATGGGAAATCCAGCGCGTGGGAAATGAAGCATGACCGCCAAAGATAAAAAGAGCCTCCACGTCGCTGTACTGATGGGTGGCTGGTCCGCCGAACGCGAAGTGTCTCTGAGCAGCGGCAATGGTATCGCCGATGCGCTGGAGAAAAACGGCCATCAGGTGACCCGCGTCGATATGGACCGCAATGTCGCGCTCGTGCTCGACAGCATCAAGCCTGACGTGGTGTTCAATGCGTTGCATGGCGTACCGGGCGAGGATGGCAGTGTCCAGGGCATGCTCGATCTGATGCAGATTCCCTATACCCACAGCGGTCTCGCCACCTCGGTGATCGCGATCGACAAGCAATTGACCAAGCAACAGCTTGTGCCAGCCGGTATCCCGATGCCCAAAGGCAAGATTATATCCAGCGCCAGCCTCTATGAGGCTGATCCACTGCCCCGCCCCTATGTCCTGAAACCAGTCAACGAAGGCTCCTCCGTCGGTGTCGCGATCGTGACTGATGACAGCAATTACGGCAATCCGATTGGCCGCGACGTTGCTGGACCCTGGCAGGAATTTGACGAACTGCTTGCAGAGCCCTTCATCAAGGGCCGCGAACTGACCACCGCCGTTCTGGGCGGCAAGGCGCTTTGCGTGACCGAATTGAAAACCGCGCAGGGCTTCTATGATTATGCTGCCAAATATACCGAAGGCCTGACCCAACATGTCTGCCCTGCCGAAATCCCCGCAGATATTGAAAAATTATGTCTCGACTATGCGCTGCGGGCCCATCAGATTCTGCGGTGCAAGGGCACGTCGCGTACCGATTTCCGCTGGGATGATGAACAGGGCGCCGCCGGCCTTTTCGTGCTAGAAACAAACACCCAGCCCGGCATGACCCCGCTCAGCCTCGTTCCCGAACAGGCCAAGCAGATGGGGATCAGCTATGAACAGCTGGTTGAATTGATCGTGAGAGAGGCGTTATGACAGCTACCCAGAAACGCACCCATCGGCAGGCCCGGGGCAAGCCGCGCAAACAGGCCAAACGCAAGGTCCGGCAGGTATCGATTTTCGACAAGATATTGCGCGCGATGCCGGTCACCGAAGCGCAGGTGCAAAAAGGCCTGACCTGGGGGCTGGTCGCGGTGTTCATTCTGGGCGCCTATAGCGTTGCCCATTATTCCGGCATCAATGAACGGATCAAGGCCGAGGTCGCTGCGGCGGTCGGCAAGGCCGGTTTTGAAGTGAAGCGGGTCGAGGTGACCGGCGTCAACCGCATCGACGAGCTGAAAGTCTACGAAATCACCCTGGCGCAGAAAGACCGTTCGATGTTGCTGGTCGACATTGACGAGGTCCGCGAAGCCCTGCTGGCCAATGGCTGGATCAAGGATGCCCGGATTTCTCGCCGGCTACCCGATACTCTGGTCGTGGATATTGTCGAGCGCGAGCCTGTCGCTGTCTGGCAAAATCAGGGCCAGCTCTCGCTGATCGACAAAACCGGCTATCCGCTGGAAGAAATTACCAAGTCAGAAATCCCGAACTTGCCGGTCATCGTTGGCAAGAAAGCCAATCTGAAATTTACCCAGCTGGATGAGCTGCTCGACGTCGCGCCGGCGCTGCGCCCGATGGTGACCGGAGCGACCTGGATCGGCAACCGGCGCTGGGATCTCGAATTTGATAGCGGCGAGACGCTGGCCCTGCCCGAAGGCGAAGAGACCGCCTCGGCGGCCTTGCTGAATTTTGCCCGCATGGATGGCGTCAATCGTCTGCTCGGGCGCGGGGTCGTCCATTTTGACCTGCGCGACGCCGAGCGCGCCTATCTGCGGATGCCGCCGAAACAGGAACCGGAAGATCCGGAGAGTTGATTGCCCAAAGAGTTAAGTGCCCAGATAGTCAAAGTGCATGGTGATGATAATGATCGAAGTGAAGGAATAGACTCATGGCAGCACGGGTAGAAAAAATCTTCACCTCGCTGGATATCGGTTCGTCGAAAATTTCGGCGATGATAGCCGGACGGATGGACAATGGCGAATTGACCGTTCTCGGCACTGGCCAGCGCGCCAGCAAGGGCGTGAAACGGGGCTATATTGCCGATACCGAGACGACCGAAATGGATGTCCGCGACGCCGTCGAACAGGCTGAACGCATTGCCGGAACCAATATCGACGACGTCTGGGTCAGCTTTTCCGCTGGCGGTTTGCAGAGCATGCTGACCTCGGTTGAAACCGAATTGGGTGGTCACAGGATCGAACAGGAAGATATTGATCTGCTGCTCGATGCCGGCCGCAACAGCATCGATCCCAAGGGCAAGATGGTTCTGCACGCCCAACCGGCGCTCTATACGCTCGATGGCCTGAACGGGGTGAAGAAACCGAAAGGCCTGCACGCAGATCGTCTTGGTGTGGATATCCATGTCATTCTTGCCGAAGCCTCGCCGGTCCGCAACATCGAGATGAGCGTGCGTGGTGCCCATCTCAATGTGAGATCGATTGTCGCATCACCGATCGCGGTCGGCACCGCCTGTCTTTCCAGGGAAGAACGGGAACTGGGTGTGGCGCTGGTCGAAATGGGCGCGGAAGTGACCAATGTTTCACTGTTCGCCGGCGGCATGCTGGTTGGATTGACGACCCTGCCTTATGGCGCCGCCGATATCACCGACGATATCGCCTCGTCCTTTGGCTTGCGGCGTGCGCAGGCCGAGCGGATAAAATGTTTCTATGGTTCCGCCACGACCAGTCCGCGCGACAATCATGATGTGATCAATCTCGATCTGGATAAAGGCACCGAAAATACCGAGGAAGAGGGGCGGATTACCCGGGCGCAACTGATCGCGGTCATCCGGCAACGGCTCGACCATCTGATCGGTGAAATCGGTCGGTCTTTGAAGGAACTGGGCTTTACCGGACCGGTTGGCCGGCAGGTTGTGCTCACCGGCGGCGGGGCCGAGCTCAAGGGCATTGCCGATTACGCCCAGTCCGCGCTCGGACGCACGGTGCGCATTGGTCGCCCGACCGGGCTGAGCGCGCTGCCGGAAGCGCATAGCGGTCCGGCCTTTGCCGGTCTCGCCGGGTTGGCGCTCTATGCCGCGCAGGAACCGGTCGATCTGCGTTTCATGTCCCCCAGTCATCAAAATGTCCACAAATATGGCGGATCTGCCATGCTCGGGCGGTTGATGTCGGCGATCAGGGGAAATTTTTAGAAATTTGATGAAAATAAATTAACTTTTCGGGTGATTCCGGCGTGAAATTTGTGCAAAGCGTTAAACAAATATGACAGCACGATAAAATGTCTCGGGAGACAGTGAGATGAGTATCAATATTGGCCCACCGGAAGTCGAAGAACTGAAGCCGAAAATTGCGGTTATTGGTGTCGGCGGAGCAGGGGGCAACGCCATTGCCAACATGATTGCAGCGCAGGTCGAAGGCGTTGAATTCATCGTCACCAACACCGACGCGCAATCGCTCAACAGCTCTACCGCCGAACGGCGTATCCAGCTCGGCCCCGATATTACCCAGGGCCTGGGTGCCGGATCGCGTCCCGAAGTCGGTCGTGCGGCAGCAGAAGAAACCATCGATCTGGTCGAACAGGCGCTGGAAGGCACGCATATGTGCTTTATCGCGGCTGGCATGGGCGGTGGTACCGGTACCGGCGCTGCACCCGTGATTGCAAAAGCGGCACGTGACCGCGGCATACTGACCGTCGGCGTGGTGACCAAGCCCTTCACTTTCGAAGGCACGCGCCGGATGAAAGCGGCGGAAGCGGGCATTGAAGAACTGCAGAAGAATGTCGACACTTTGATCGTCATTCCGAACCAGAATCTGTTCTTGGTCGCCAATCCGAACACCACGTTCAAGGAAGCCTTTCTGCTCGCTGATGAAGTGCTGCAACAGGGCGTCCGCGGCATTACCGACCTGATGGTGATGCCGGGCCTGATCAATCTCGACTTTGCCGACGTGCGCAGCGTGATGCACGAAATGGGCCAGGCGATGATGGGCACGGGCGAAGCGGAAGGCGACGGACGTGCGCTGGAAGCCGCCGAAAAAGCCATTGCCAATCCTTTGCTCGACGGTGTGTCGATGAAGGGCGCCAAGGGCGTTATCGTCTCCATCACTGGCGGCGAAGATATGCGCCTGATGGAAGTCGACGAGGCAGCCAATCATATTCGCGAGCTGGTCGATCCGGACGCCAATATCATCTGGGGCAGTGCCTTTAACCCGAATCTGGATGGCCGTATCCGGGTTTCGGTTGTCGCCACCGGAATTGATAGTGACGGCAGCAGGTCGTCATCCGCACCAGCAACTTCCTTCGCCATGAGCAGCCCGGCAAGGCAATCGGAGGAAGCTCCCGCTACCCCCAGTTTCGCTTCATCCATCGCAAGCGACGAAAGCGAAAAGGTTTCCGTACCGGAGCCCGAAGCCGCATTTGAACCAGAACCAAGCGTGGAAGCTGAGCCAGAAGCGCCAGCGACTCCGGTCGCAACCTACGGTGATGATGATGATCTGAGCGCGACGCCATCCTTTGCGTCGCTGACACCAGGGGTAGCATCGGCAGATTCCACTCCGGAAGAGGATGAGCTGGTGCTTGGCGACGACGCCATTCAGCGCGACGAGGAAGAGCCGGCTCCTGCGAGCACTCCAGCAAGCCAAGCGCCGCCAGCACCGCGTGTTGCCACCGGTGGCGGAACTTTGTTCGAACGGATGTCCAATCTGACTCGTGGTGGATCAAAAAGCGATGAAGCCGATGATAACGAGGATGACAAAGCCCGCGATCCACTCGACATTCCGCGGTTTTTGAACCGGCAGAATAACCAGTAAGTTCTGGTTCCGGCGGATCGGGTTGATAGGCTGATGGGGTGGCGCGAGGGAGTTTGTCTTTCGCGTGCCACCACTGGCCTTGCTGGCTTGCGGGAACGATTGATTTCATGCGCAATCATTCCTTTATATATCTTGTGAAACATAGATTCAAAATCATGCTGGCCGTATCTGCGGCGTTCCTGGGCACAATTGTGCCTCAGCTGCCCGCCGTTGCCCAATCCAGCGCTCAGTCCAACAGCGAGAATCTGCAGGATGCGCTCCGCCGCATTGCGCTTGATTCGAATGATTCCTCCGCCCTCGCCGACGCCGGGCTGGCGGCGCTCGAACTGGGCGATATGCGTGCGGCGATTGGTTTTCTGGCCAAGGCGGATCAGATTTATTCCTCCAGCGGCCGGGTGAAGGCCGGTCTGGGCAGAGCGCTGCTGGCAGAAGAAAATCCATTTGGCGCGATCCGCTATTTTGATCAGGCGGTTGCCAATGGCATAGCGGCCCGTGAAATTGCGGTGGATCGCGGCCTCGCCTATGACCTTATCGGGCGGAACCGGGATGCCCAGAAAGATTATGAGCTGGCGATGCGATCGGGCAGCGATGATCAGCTGATCGAGCGCTATGCGATTTCGCTGGGGATTAGCGGCGACGTTGAACTGGCCGAAGCACAGCTCAGTCCCTTGCTCCAGAAAAGCGACCGTGATGCCTGGCGCAACCGGGCGTTCATCTATGCCATGAATGGCAGGAAAAAGGACGCGGACAATATCGTCGACCAGACGATGGAGCGGAGAATGGCGAAAGCCATCAAACCCTTTTTTGACCGCATGCCCAAGCTGACCGCAGCCCAGAAAGCCGCAGCCGTTCATTTTGGCCATTTTCCCGCTAGCGAGAATATCGGTGTCGATGTGGCGGCCGTGCAACTGGCATCCTCACTGGCTGCCAGGGGCGGCGATGGCGCGGATGCTGGCCTGATCCCCGTCGGAGAGGCTTTCGGCGCTGATACCAAGCGCCCTCGCGTGCTTGCCATGCCCGACAAGTCGCCGCGCCGTCGTCCCGGTGCCGCGGACCGCAGAATGCCGGACCGGAAAGCAACCCGGCGTTTGAAAAAAAATGAAGTCGTCCAATTGGCCGAAGCAGAATTGCCAGCGCCGTCCCGTGCAAGTTCCGATCGGTCCGCCGCCTTTGCGCGGGCTAAATCGATACCAACACCGCCACCCTCCGCGCCACGGAAGGCAGAGCCCGAACCGGCATCTGAAAAAAGCCAGCCGGAACCGGTCCAGACCGCCGAAATCAAACCGGACAGCAAAAGCGCATCACCCGGCTTTGCTACCAGTCTTGGTGTCCGCCAGCCACCGGTGCTGGTATCGCAAACGGTGGAGCGCAAGGTTGAAATCGCCGGTCGCCAGCCCGCTCCGCAGACCATATCCCAGCCGGCAGTCCAGCGGCCGGGTGAAGGCCCGCCTGCGAGCGAGGCCAGTGCAGGCGGTCCGGTCAATCTGATCAATTTCGATCTCGCGCAAACGCGACCGGCATCCGTCGAGATGGCCGCTGCCGACCCGGCACCCAAACGGCTTTCCGACATTATCAAGGGCATCGACATTCCGGAACAGGAAACCAGGAGCGAAGTCGTCCCGGTCGATCTGGACGAAATCGAACCGGCCAAGCCGCAGCCCAAAATCATTGCCAAATCGGCTGAAAAAGCTCCGGTCAAACCGAAAGAGCCGGTGCACCCCAAACGCTACTGGGTACAGATTGCCACCGGCTCAAACCTCAACGCGCTAAAATTTGACTTTCGCCGGATGGTAAAAAAACAGCCGGATATGTTCAAGAGTCAAAAGGCATGGACCTCGCCGTGGGGCAATACCCGGCGGCTGGTGATCGGACCATTTGGCGATTTCAAAGCGGCCAAGGCCTTTGAAGCGGATTATCGCAAGGATGGCGGCGACGGCTTCGCCTGGGCCAGTGCCGATGGTGTCGAGGTCAACGAGCTCAACAAATGATCCAGTTGCAAAGCTATGCCAGCGATCCGGGCGAAAGTCGGGGCCGGCTCCACGATGAAAAACGCAATGTCACACGCGGGCCGCGCGACGATTTCCAGCGCGACCGCGACCGCATCATCCATTGCATCTCCTTTCGCCGGTTGCGACACAAGACTCAGGTTTTTGTCGCGCCCGATGGCGATCATTATCGGGTCCGGCTGACCCACAGCCTCGAGGTCGCACAGATTGGCCGGACGATGGCGCGGGCGCTTGGCCTGAACGAGGATCTGACCGAGGCGCTCTGTCTCGCCCATGATATCGGACATCCGCCATTCGGTCACGCCGGCGAAGACGCGCTGCAGGAAGCCCTGGCCGACTTTGGCGGCTTCGATCACAATGCCCAGACCATAAGGACCCTAAGTCTGCTGGAAACCCCATATCCGCGCTGGGACGGGCTGAATCTGACATGGGAAATGCTCGAGGGGCTGGCCAAGCATAATGGCCCGGTGGACAAACCCACCTGGGCGCTGGCAGCGGCCAATGACGCGATGGACCTTGATCTCCACAGCTGGCCATCGCTGGAGGCGCAGGTCGCCGCGATTGCCGATGATATCGCCTATGACAATCATGATATTGACGACGGCATGCGGGCAGGTCTGCTGACGCTCGATCAATTGCTCGAACTGCCGTTCATTGCCGAACGCTGGCAGGCTATCCGCGACCGTTTTGCCGATGTGTCGCCCGACCGGCTGTTGCCGGAACTGATCCGCGACCAGATCGGACTGATGGTCAATGATGTTCTGGAAACCACGCGCGGGCGGATTGAGAGGCTGGGCGTCCAATCCTCGCAAGACGTGCGGCAAGCGGGCCAGATGATCGGCGGCTTTTCCGATGCGATGGCGGAGAAAGAACGCGCGCTGAAGCGTTTCATGTATGAAAATCTCTATCACCACCCCAAGCAGATGGCGGCGGCGGAAGAGGGCAAGATGATGGTTGCCGATCTGGTCAAAGCCTATCGCGAGCAGCCGGATCTGATGCCGACAAGCTGGGCCTCGGCTTTGCCCGAGGAAGAGCCGGCCCGAATCCGCCATATCGCCGATTTTCTCGCCGGGATGACCGATCGCTATGCCCGCAACCGCCACCAGGAGATATTTGGCGATCTGCACCGTCGGGGTTGATGTTGTCGTCCCGGCGAAGGCTGGGGACCAAGTCAATCATGCGAGTCTCACAAATATTGGTTTGGATAGCAGCCTTCGCTGCTATGACGGTATATCAACAGCCACATCGAGGAACCCCTGACCATGGCCGATAAAATCCTGATCGTCGGAGCCACCGGCCTGATCGGCGGTCTGCTGACTCGCAAACTGGTCGAGCACGGCGCGGACAAAAATCTCCATCTGCTGCTGCGGCGGCCCTGTCGCGAGGATGTCGGCAAGGCGAAAATCCATGTCCAGTTGCAGGAAAACTGGCCCAAAACCATGGCAAAGATCAAACCCGACATAGTGATATCCTGTCTCGGCTCGACGATGAAAAAGGCCGGATCAAAAGCGGAATTTGCTGCGGTCGATCGCGATCTGGTCGGTGCCGTGGCAGCAGCGGCCAAGGCAGCGGGCGCGCGGCAATTTGTCACCATATCCTCGGCCATGGCGGACAGCAGCGCTTCCAGCTTCTACCTCAAGACCAAGGGCGAGGCCGAAGACCTGCTCCGCGCCCAGAATTTCGATCGTCTCGACATCATCCGCCCCGGCTTGCTGCGCGGCGAGCGCACCAACGAAAACCGCCTCGGCGAAAGCCTGGCCATCGCCGCCAGCCCAATTCTCGACCTGTTATTGCAAGGAAAATTCCGCCGCTACCGGTCGATCCTCGCCAGCGATGTTGCCGAGGCGATAGTTGCGCTGATGGGCGAGAGCGCGCCGGGGGAATATGTGCACGAGAATGATGCGGTCTGGGCAATGGTTTGACAGGCTGCTGTGTTGAAATCTGATTTCCTTGGATAGCATTTAATCCGAATTGCAATCTTATTGTATTGCTGTATTATAACAATAATACAATTAGGGAAATCGGAACATGGATCGATATTTATTAGTCAGTATAGCGTGCATCGCGTCGTTAATCCCGTCCGCTATTTCCGCGCAGTCAATGGATGGCAATGATCAAGCGCAACAATCTTCATTGACCGCCCCAAATCCCGAAAATTTGCGCCAAATGATTGCTGAACAGATTCCCGCATCGCTGGCAGAAAATGACGTACCCAGCGCCTCAATCGCCTATATTCAGGATGGGAAGTTGGCGTGGACTTTTGCTGCGGGCGAATCTGAGCCGGGCAAGTCGGCGACGCCGGATACGCTCTATAATATTGCATCCATGACCAAAGCTCTTGTCGCGGAGACCGTGGTGCGGCTTGCCAAAAGCGGCGCCTTTTCCCTGGATGACAGCATGGCCAGTGCCTGGGTTGATCCCGATATAAAGGATGACCCGCGCCACAAACTGCTCACACCGCGCCTCGCCCTGACGCACCGGACCGGTTTCCCCAACTGGCGGTACCAAACCGATGATGTGCTGAAATTCGACCATGATCCGGATGCTCAATTTGGCTATTCCGGAGAGGGGATGCAATATGTGGCGCGCTTCATTGAAAAGAAGCTGAACGGATCGCTGGAAGAGCTGGTTGAAGAAACTATTTTCAAACCGGCAGGGATGAAGGAAACAACCTTTACCGACAAGCCCTGGCTGGTTGGTCGCATGGCCATGTCGCAGAACGCGGCCGGCGAGCATGATTATGCGCCGCGCCGAAAGATATGGAATGCGGCGGATGATGTCTGGAGCAGCGTCGGTGATTATGCGCGGTTCATGATCTGGGTGATGGCGAACCCCGTTAGCGCCGAGCGCGCCGAAACCTATTGGGTGCCTCGTGACAACCTGAAATATCAAATATGTCGGGAAGATCGGGTGGTGCCTCCGCTATGTCCTAAGAGCCTCGGCTTTACAGCAGGCTGGAGCATTTATGATACACCGGATAATATGATCGTCATGCACGGAGGCGGAGACGAGGGCGAACGCACTTTGGGTTTCTTCAATCCCGTGACCGGCAACGGAGCAGTGATTTTTACAAATGGCGCCAATGGCCAGAAAGTCATTCGCGACATGGTGAAAATATTGCTTCCCGATTCCAGCTTTGTTGCCTTCATGACCATGCAGGCAGGAGGGTAGATTCACTGTTGCGATATGGGCGATGGTTTGCGGCCCACTCAAAGCATCACATCCACACCAATCTGTCATTCCAGCGGAGGCTGGGGCCTAACCCGCCTGCGTTGTGACTCCCGAATTCGGATTGGATCTGAGCCTGCGCCGGGCTGACGTTATAATTTATTCCGCACCGCACAACAGAATCATTGACACCGCCCACCCGGTCATCCACTCATAAGACTGCTTTTTGATCTGAGCTTTCGGGCAAGGATCATGAGGCGTTGCGGGAGAGTGTTTTTCTGTCCCAACAGACCGAAAAGCCGCCGAAGGAGCAACCGCCCCGGAAACTCTCAGGCTAACGGACCGCAACCGTCTCACAAGCACTCTGGAAAGAGTCCGCCCTAGCTTTAGCGATGGCGGGCCACCGAAGGGGTAAATGGCGGGTCAGTTACCCCCCATGAAACTCTCAGGTTCCGTGACAGAGGGGGCAGTTTTGCAGGGCTTTGCTGCGGGCTGTCTTCTTGATGCGGAAAAATGATGAGTGAAAATACCCAAAATCTGAAACAATTGCCGCTCGGTGACTGGCACCGCCGCCTCGGCGCGCGGATGGTACCGTTCGCCGGCTATGAGATGCCGGTGCAATATGAAGGCGTGATGGCCGAGCATATCTGGACCCGCACCGAAGCGGGCCTGTTCGATGTCAGCCACATGGGGCAGTTGCAGCTGATCGGCGAGGGCGCTGCCGATGCGCTGGAACAGATCACGCCGGGCAATCTGTCGGCGCTGGCCGCTGGCAAGATCCGCTATACGTTGCTGCTCGCCCAGGACGGCGGGATATTGGACGATCTGATGGTCACCAACACCGGCCACCATCTCTATCTGGTGGTCAATGGCGCGACCAAACATGATGATATTGCCTATATGCAGGCACAGTTGCCGGACAGCCTGACGCTCAACCATATGGAAGATGCGGCGCTGCTGGCTTTGCAGGGCCCCAAGGCAGCGGAAGCACTAGCCAAGATCGGTATCGATCCGTTCGAACCGGACTGGCCGCTGCCAACCGATCTCTACTTCATGGAAGCGGGACCGTTCCTGTGGCGCGGTATCCCGCTCGGGATCAGCCGCTCGGGCTATACTGGCGAAGACGGCTTTGAAATCAGCGTACCAGCCGAACATGCGGTGACGCTGGCGACGGCTCTGACGGATCTCGAAGAGGTTCGCCCGATCGGCCTTGGTGCGCGCGACAGTTTGCGGCTGGAGGCCGGCTTGCCACTTTACGGCCATGACATGAATCCCGATATATTGCCGGTCGAAGCCAATCTGAACTTTGCCCTGTCCAAGGCGCGGCGTGAGGAAGGCAATTTTGCCGGGGCCGAACAAGTGCTCGCGCAATATCCCGATAAAGCCGCAAAAAAGCGGATCGGTCTGTTTGTCGACGGTCGCCAGCCGATTCGTGAGGGCGCTGCCGTGGTCGACGCCGCTGGCGCGACGATCGGCAATGTGACCAGCGGAGGCTTTTCGCCGACCCTCCAGCGCCCGATTGCCATGGCCTATGTGCCGATGGAACTGGCGCAAACCGGCACCGCCATCACCGTCGAACAGCGCGGCAAGAAAATCGCCTGCACCGTTGCCGACATGCCCTTTGTACCGCATCACTATTACCGCAAAACCAAGCCATAGATTGACAGCAAGAGGAAGTGACCATGAGCCGATATTTTACCGATGAACATGAATGGGTCGAGGTCGAAGGCGACTCGGCAACCGTCGGGATCACCGACTATGCGCAGGAACAGCTCGGTGACATTGTGTTTATCGAAATTCCGGAAGTGGGCACCCAATTGGACCAGGGCGACGATGCTGCCGTGGTGGAATCGGTCAAGGCCGCATCGGACGTCTATGCGGCGGTTTCGGGCGAAGTGATCGAAGTGAACGAAGCGCTCGAAGACGAACCCGGACTGGTCAATAGCTCGGCCGAGGAAGACGGTTGGTTTTTCCGGATCACGCTTTCGGACAAAAGCGAACTCGACGATCTGATGGATGCAAAAGCTTACAAGGCCTTCATCGACGATCTGTGATGTTTCTCCCCGCCTCTTCAGAGGAGGGGATCAAGGGGTGGTGGCGATGCTTTAGCATCGCTCGCGAAGCGACAAGCGGCGCGAAACCACCCAGTTTGGCAGCAGCTTCATCCCCTGGATGAAGCCAGGAGCCGCCAATCTCCCTCCCTTGAAAAGGAGGGGTTCAAGTGAAGGAAGAAGAATATGCGTTATCTCCCGCTGACTCCCGACGACCGGCAATCGATGCTGGCCACTATTGGCGCGCAATCGGTTGACGAACTATTCGTCGATGTGCCGGAGGATGCCCGGTTGACCGGCCCGATCCACGGCCTGCCGATGCACGCCGGCGAGATGGCGGTGGAAGCGCATATGAAAGCGCTGGCGAAAAAGAACCACGCCGCGGGCGACATGCCGTTCTTTCTTGGGGCAGGGGCCTATCGCCACCATATTCCGGCGAGCGTCGATCATATCATCCAGCGCGGCGAGTTCCTCACCGCTTACACGCCCTACCAGCCTGAAATTGCGCAAGGCACGCTGCAGACCCTGTTCGAATTCCAGAGCCAGGTCGCGCGCCTGTTCGGTGTCGATGTCGCCAATGCCTCGATGTACGATGGCTCGACGGCTTGCTGGGAAGCGATCACCATGGCCCGCCGGATCACCAAATGCAGCAAGGCGATCCTCTCTTCCGGTCTCCATCCCCATTATGTTTCGGTCGCCAAGACCATGGCGAAATTCACCAAGGATAATCTGTCCTATCAAGCGCCGCGCCTAGAAGCCGGCACGGATGGCCAAAGCCTGCTCGACCAGATCGACGACGACACCAGCTGCGTCGTCGTGCAATATCCCGACATTCTCGGCCGCATCGACGACATGTCGGAACTGGCAGCCAAGGCAAAGGCGCATAAAGCGCTGCTGATCGCGGTGGTCACCGAACCGGTTGCGCTCGGAGCAATTATTTCTCCCGGCGAAATGGGCGCCGATATCGTGGTTGGCGAAGGTCAGTCGCTCGGCGTCGGTCTGCAATTCGGCGGTCCTTATGTCGGGCTGTTCGGTTGCAAGCAAAAATATGTCCGGCAGATGCCCGGCCGGCTGTGCGGCGAGACCGTCGATGCCGAGGGCAAGCGCGGTTTCGTCCTGACCCTGTCCACCCGCGAACAGCATATCCGCCGCGAGAAAGCGACCTCCAATATCTGTACCAACAGCGGTCTGTGCGCGCTGGCCTTCACCGCGCACATGACCTTGCTCGGCGAAAAGGGCCTGCGCCAACTAGCGATGCTCAATCATGGAAAAGCGGTGCAGGCTGCGGATCGCCTGTCCCAGATTGAGGGCGTCAGGCTGGTAAACGACAGCTTTTTCAATGAATTTACGCTGGTTCTTGATAAGGATGCTCGGTCGATTGTCCGGCAGCTTGCCGATCAAAGAATCCTGGCCGGCGTGTCGCTGGGGCGGCTTTATCCGCAAGAGGAGCAGCTCGCTCACGGATTGCTGGTGGCGGTGACAGAAACGTCAACGGATAGCGAGATCGAGGCCCTGGCCACGGCTCTGGAAGGAGCCCTGTCATGAATATGCTCGCCGAAGGACGCCCTACCAAACAGGAAGCAAATTTGATCATGCCCGAACAGAGTGTCATAACCACCCATACCGGCAATCGCGCGCTGATGGTCGACGAACCACTGATCTTCGAAATCGGATCGTCGGATCGCAGCGGCGTGGATTTGCCGGATGCCCCGCAGGTGCAAAGCCGTCTCGGCGGCCTCGAACGCAAGGCGCCGATTGCCATTCCCGGGCTTTCCGAAGGCGAAACGGTGCGGCATTATACCCGGCTCAGCCGCCAGAATTATGCGATTGATGTTGGCTTGTTCCCGCTCGGCAGCTGCACGATGAAGCATAATCCGCGGCTCAACGAGAAAATGGCGCGGCTCAAGGGCTTTGCCGACATCCACCCGCTGCAACCGGTCGAAACCGTGCAGGGCGCTCTGGAACTGATCCACGAACTGGCCGAATGGCTCAAGCTGCTCACCGGCATGCCAGCGGTCGCAATGTCGCCCAAGGCAGGCGCGCATGGTGAATTGTGCGGCATTTTGGCAATTCGTTCGGCGCTGGAAGCACGCGGTGACGCGCGCGAAGTGATCCTGGTGCCGGAAAGCGCCCATGGCACCAATCCGGCGACCGCCGCCTTCGCCGGTTACAAGGTCGAGGATATTCCCGCCAATAAAGATGGCCGGGTTGATCTGGCGGCGCTGAAAGCGCGGCTCGGTCCCGACGTTGCCGGCGTGATGATCACCAATCCCAATACCTGTGGCCTGTTCGAACCGGATATGAAGGCGATTTCCGATGCGGTCCACGCGGCCGGTGGTCTTGTCTATTGCGACGGCGCCAATTTCAACGCCATTGTCGGCCGGGTCCGCCCCGGTGATCTTGGCGTCGATGCCATGCATATCAATTTGCACAAGACCTTCTCCACCCCCCATGGCGGCGGCGGTCCCGGTTCCGGTCCGGTGGTCTTTTCCGAAGCGCTGGCGCCCTTTGCGCCGCTGCCGATAGTCGAGAAAATGGATGACGGCCATTTCCGGCTGGTCGAGGAAGAAACTGCCGACGAACATCATGGCAGCAGCTTTGGCCGGATGGTCGCTTTCCACGGCCAGATGGGCATGTTCAGCCGGGCGCTGACCTATATGCTCAGCCATGGCGCGGATGGATTGAAGCAGGTCTCGGAAGACGCCGTGCTCAACGCCAATTATATCCTGCGCAGTCTGGAAGATATTCTCGATGCGCCGTTCGCGAAGAGCGGCCCCTGCATGCACGAGGCTCTATTCTCCGACAAAGGCTTTGCTGACGGCCTCACCACGCTTGATCTCGCCAAGGGCATGATCGACGAAGGCTATCATCCGATGACCATGTATTTCCCCTTGGTGGTGCATGGCGCGATGCTGGTCGAGCCGACCGAGACCGAGAGCAAGGCGGCGATTGACCAGTTTATCGGTGCCTTCCGTTCGGTCGCCGAGCGGGCCAAGGCCGGCGATGAATTGCTGAAAACCGCGCCCCATTTCGCCCCGCGCCGTCGCCTCGACGAAACGCAGGCGGCGCGCAAACCAATATTGGTGTGGACGGAACCCGAGTTATTTGCTCAAGCGGCTGAATGAAGCGGGAGGGGACTCTGAGGGGAATAAAAGAACACGCTAGCTCCGTCATTGCGAGCGCAGCGAAGCAATCCAGAGCGTCTGCAAGCCGCTCTGGATTGCTTCGTCGCTGTCGCTCCTCGCAATGACGATCATCAAGCCATGATTCACCGCCTAACCAATCTCTTCGCACTGTGGACAATATTGGGGACAGCCTGGGCATGGTTTGTGCCCGAACATTTTCTCTGGGTCGTCGATGGCCGTTTCCGGCCGCTCGGCCAGCCGCTGGTCAGCGTCATGCTCGGCCTGATCATGCTCGGCATGGGACTCACCTTGTCCTTCGATGATTTCAAGCGGATCGCGAAAATTCCCAAATGCGTCGGGGCAGGGGTTGTCCTGCAATTCACGGTGATGCCGCTGGCGGGGATATTTCTTGCCATGGCCTTCGGGCTGGAGACAGGTTTGGCGGTAGGCCTGATTCTGGTCGCCTGCTGTCCCGGCGGCACCGCCTCCAATGTCGTTGCCTATCTCGCCAATGCCAATCTGGCGCTGTCGGTGACGATGACCATGGCGTCGACCCTGATCGCGGTCGTGGCGACGCCGCTGCTGACCGGATTACTCGCCGGTAAATATGTCGAGATTGATCAATGGAACCTGTTCATCAACATGGTCTCGATCGTATTGCTGCCGGTGATCGCCGGGGTCCTGCTCAACCGCTATCTGCCGAAATTGACCGAGAAGATCGCGGTTATTTCACCGCTCGCCTCGGTGATCGTCGTGGTGCTGATCGTCGGCGGGATCATTGCCAACAGCAAGGCGCTGATCGAGCAACATTTCGGTGTGTTGATGCTGGCAATATTCCTGCTCCACGCCTTCGGTTTCGGCTTGGGCTATCTGATCACCAGGGCGATCGGATTTGGCGAGGAGGAGAGCCGGACGATCAGCATCGAGGTCGGCATGCAGAATAGCGGCCTCGGCTCCAGTCTGGCCTCCACGCCGACCTTCGCCGCGCAATTCGCCAACCCGATGCAGGCGGCGCTGGCACCGGTGCCGAGCGCCATATCGGCGGTCTATCATGTCGTGATCGGCAGCTTTCTGGCCGCCATCTGGCGGCGGATGGTACTTGTCGGGGCGGATAAATCCTGATGGATCCGCAACAACGCCATGCCCCCGCCACCATGCGCAACCGCGACGCGATTGTCGCGCTGCTGGAACAGATTTTGCCGCCAAGCGGGCTGGTGTTGGAAATCGCCAGCGGCACCGGTGAACATGCCGTCTATTTCGGCAAGGCCTTTCCCGATCTGACCTTTCAGCCCAGCGACCCCGATCCGGCCTGTTGCCAGTCGATCACCGCCTGGACGAAGCGCGAAGCGGTGCCCAATGTGCTGCCGCCGCTGCAGCTCGATGCGCAGGCTGGGCAATGGGACATACCGAAACCGGCGGCGATCCTGTGCATCAACATGGTTCATATCAGCCCGTGGGAATCGAGCATCGGCCTGTTTGAAAAAGCCGGCACATTGCTCGATCCGGGCGCGCTGCTCTATCTCTACGGCCCCTATCTGCGCGATGATGTCGAAACCGCGCCGGGCAATATGGATTTCGAACGCAGCCTGAAAAGCCGCGATCTCCGTTGGGGCCTGCGCGATGTTGCCGACATGGACGCGCTGGCGACGCGCACCGGCTTCGTCCGCGAAAGCCTGACCGAGATGCCGGCCAATAATATCTCGCTGGTGTATCGGAAACACGATTAAGCCCCTCCTTTTCACAGGAGGGGTTGGGGTGGTTTCTCTCGTCGAAGAACGGCCCTCAGGTTATCCCACCATTTCTGCCCGCTCCGCCGCAGTTCGCTACGCGAGCGATGCTGGCGCATCGCCACCACCCCAAACCCAGTTTCAGGTGAAACGGCCCCCAGCCGTTTCAGATCAGTCCGGGGGATTGATCGACCTGAAACTTCTAAAGAGGAGGGGCTAATAGCCGTTCCCCTTGCCTTGAACTAATCGCCCGATTAACAGGGACGCAAAATATATATAGGAGCGGATAAATGACGGAAACACGGCGCTGCATGGGATCTTCCATCGCCCATTGGGCGGCGAAAACCCCCGACAATATCGCGATCGACGATCCCGACGGCATGGTCAGCTATGCCGAACTCGATCGCCGCGTCACCGAATATGCGCGGGCCTTCACCGGTGCCGGCCTGAGCAAGGGCGACCGGATCTGCTGGCTGGGCAAGAATAGCGGTCTCTATTTCACCCTGTTCGCCGCCGCCAGCCGCGCCGGCATGGTGATCGCCCCGATTGGCTGGCGGCTCGCCGCACCCGAAGTCGCCTATGTATTGAAAGACACGCGTGCGCCGCTGCTGATCTGCGAACCGGAATTTGCCGACACGGCAAAAAATGCGGCGCAAGAGTCGCCCGACACCAAGGCGATAATCTGCACAAAGTCCGGCACCGACCTGCAGACCCTTGCCGATTTCGTAGCCAATACAACGCCCGACGATCTGCCGTTATGCGACCCGGCAGAAGGCGTGCTGCAACTCTATACTTCCGGCACCACCGGCAATCCCAAGGGCGCGGTGCTGACCAGTGACAATCTGTTCAAGCTGCGGCCTCTGGTCGAGGACAAGCCGGACCATGCCTGGATTGATCTGAAGCCCGGCGACAGTACGCTGGCGGTCATGCCCTGCGCCCATATCGCTGGCTCCGGCATCGGCCCGATCGCTTTTTACAATGGCGCAACGATGATGGTCATTCCCGAATTTCATCCTGACACAGTGCTTGATTGCATCGACAAGGGGCTCAACCAGTTTTTCCTCGTACCGACCGCGCTGCAAATGCTGGTCAACTGGCCGCGCGCAAAAGAGACCGATTTTTCCAGCGTGCGCTCGGTCACCTACGGTGCCGCGCCGATTCCGCTGGAACTGCTGCGCCAATGTATCCAGACCATGCCAAAGGCCCTGTTCTGCCAGCAATATGGCATGACCGAAACCACCGGTACGATCTGCATCCTGCCACCCGAAGATCATGATCCGGCCGGCAACGAACGGATGCGTGGCATCGGCATTGCGCTGCCCGGCGTCGAGCTGAAGATTGTCGATGAAAACCGGCAGGAAGTCCCGCCCGGCACGATCGGCGAAATTGCCACCCGCTCCGGCCTCAACATGCTGCATTATTATGATAATCCTGAGAAAACCGCAGAGACGGTTGATGCCGACGGCTGGCTCTACACCGGCGATGCGGCGATCATGGACGAGGACGGCTATTTCTATATCAAGGACCGGGTCAAGGACATGATCATCTCCGGCGGCGAGAATGTCTATCCGGCCGAGGTCGAAAATGCGATCTTCGGCCACCCGCAGGTCAACGAAGTCGCGGTCATCGGCATCCCCGACGCAAAATGGGGCGAAGCGGTGAAAGCCGTGGTCTCACCCAAGCCGGGTGTGGAAGAGGTCGACACCGACAGTATCATCGCCTGGGCCCGCGAACGGATTGCCGGTTTCAAAGTACCCAAGACCGTTGACGTGATTGCGGAACTGCCAAGAAACGCCAGCGGCAAGATCCTGCGCCGCGAGCTGCGCGCGCCTTATTGGGAAGGCAATGAGCGCGGGGTGAATTGAGGGGCGTTCCGAATCCGCTTGTTAGCCACGAAGTTCAACCGTAATATTGCTTGGTTATTTCAAGTGGTTTTGGGGAGTTCGTGGTGCAGCTTAAATTTCTCGCCCTGCTGGTCTTGCCGTTGGCAGGGGCAGTGCAGGCGCAAACTGCAGATATTCAATCGGCAGTACGCGGTTTTTCCGATGATGAAATCGCCGCCGTCCCGCTGCCCGACCTCAAATTCGAATCCAATGAACTGGTCGAACAGGATTTCGATAAATATTATTATTTCCACCGGCCCGAGACCAGTTTTGCTGAAGCCTTTGCCGACATCAGTGAATGCGACAGCCTCAGCAGTGGCCTGACATATTATGCCGGAGGAAGCGCACCTTATCCGGGCTATTATGGCGGCCAATATGGCATTGGTGGTGTCATTGGCAGCGCGATTGGCAGCGCTCTGGGTGACTTGATTCACGGTTCCGCCGCGCGGCGGAATGTTCGGCGGATCAATATGCGCAACTGCATGGGGTTCAAGGGTTATGACCGCTACGGCCTGCAAAAAGACCTGTGGACCAAGTTCAATTTCGAAGAAGGCAATGGCCGCAAGGACGAGGATGTCCGGGAACAGGCATTGCTGATGCAAGCAAAAGTCGCTTCCGGTGTGAAGCCGGAAGCAAAGGTTTTGGGCATATGACGAAAAAGCTGTTCGCTGCGCTGGTCGCGCTGGCATCAATGATTAGCGCAATGCCACTTGCTGCCCAGTCGATTCAGGAAAAGAATCTGGTCAGCGGCAAAGAAAAGATCGAGGCTGATCAGGGATATATTTTTCTGGAGGCGCCGCATCGTTATGGCGGAACCTTCATTCGCGTTCCCGACGCCGAAGATCTGGAATCCTATCAGGTAGCCCTCGTAGAAGCAGTCGCTCGGGAGAGTAAGCGGCAAGCCAAAAAAATCGAACGGTGGGAGCAGCAAGCGAAAGCCGGTATCTCGAAAGGCGACAAGCCTGAGCCGCTTGACCCGTCGATGGTTTCCATAGGCATGATTGAACCGCGAACAAGCGTCCGGTTCGGCCCAAGTAAGGCTTATTTTGAGGACAAGGCCGCAGGACGGCACGGATATCTTACACAGGTAAAGCCGGGCACATATATCTGGTATGGCCCAGTTGTGTCCGACGACCAGATTGGCATGGTCGGGCAATGTTTTTGCATGGGTTCTGTCCGCTTCGAGGTGAAAGCAGGGGTGATCACCAATCTTGGTACTTCGCTCGGTGCGTTGCCAGATTATCAAGGACAGAAAGTTGCCCCACCGATGGCAATTGAATTGTCGGGAGGTTTTGTGGCGTCACCAAAGATCGAACGCATGGATGGCACCCAGAAGCTGAGCTATGATATGCCCCAATCTTTGGCACAATTTCCGACCGAGAAAGCAGAATTGCAGGCCTCTGGTAAGATGAATAACTTCTATGGTCTGATGATCAGTCGATTGCCCCAGATTGATGGTATTCTGGGATATGACCGGGACACAATCATTGACCTGCGAACCGGTGAGCGATTGATCGCCATAGCTGTCCCGCAGTGATGTGCTCGCATCTGAGCCAAAAAACGCTCTGTTGGACCATTTCAATCAAAACCAGAACCGCACCCCCACCACATAATTGGTAACGCTCGGATCCTCTCCGGCAAGCCGGGCAAAGTCGCGGCTGCCGCCCAGCTTCCATTCCTGTTCGATCCCGATATAGGGCGCGAATTCGCGGACGATTTCGTAGCGCAGGCGCAGGCCGAGTTCGAGATTGTCGATACCGGACCCGATACCCAGCTCCGGAATATCCTGTGCCGACAGATTCACCTCGGCGCGCGGTTGCAGGATCAGCTTCTGGGTGATTCTCTGGTCATATTCCGCCTCGATCCGCGCCGTCAGATCGCCCTTGTTCGACAGGAACATGGCGGCATCCGTCTCGAACATATAGGGCGCGAGTCCCAGGATGCCGACTGCCAGATGAGTGCGGCTCGGACCGGTCAGGTCCTGGCGGACACCGGCCTGCAGATCGAAAAAGGGTGCGATGGCGCGGCTGTACAGCGCCTGCACTTCGGCATGCTCTATTCTCTCGCCAAAACTGCCTTCGCCTTCGCTCTTGAACCAGAATTTATTGATATCGCCGCCATAATAGCCCTGCACATCCCAAAGATAGCCATCCTTGCCGTCGCGCATCCGATATTCGGCCCGGTCGCCCTGGAACCAGAATAGCTGCATATTGCCATGGTCCTGATAGACGGCTTCGCGCGACGCGCGCATCGCCTCGGCACCCCAGATGCGGTCGGCAGCGCTGACCGGCCCGGTTTCATTGTTCGGTGTGGACATCAGCGTCGGAAGGGGCTGCATGGCACCTTGATCCATCGGATCATGGTTCATCATGCCATGGTCCATTGCATCATGGTTCATTTGGCCATGATCAATCGGGGCAATCTGTTGCTCGCCTTGATCCATGTCCGCATGATTCATCGCGCCATGGTCCATCGGTACCGGCATCACCGGCACAGCTTTGACCGCTGGCGCCTTGGCCTTTGGTTTCGCCGCCGATGCTGCCGGTGCCGCTTTCGGCTTCACCACCGGCTTCACCACCGGCTTTGCCACAGGTTTGGGCGCCGGCTTGGCTTTCGCCACCGGTTTCGCGGGCATCGGCATGACATGCCCCTCATGCTGGGCGAGCGCAGGCGTCGAAGCGCCGAGCAACAATGCTATCATCAACGCTCTCATGACGATGCCCCTTCGGGAAAGGCGACGCTGACCGTCTGCATCATCCCGGCGTGCATATGATAGAGCAGATGGCAGTGAAAGGCCCAGTCGCCCGGCTCGTCGGTGGTCACGTCGAAAGTCGCGCTGCTACCCGGCTGGACAATCACCGTATGCTTTTTCGGCTGAAAATGGCCCTGGCCGTTGACGACCTCGAAGAACATGCCGTGCAGATGGATCGGATGCGCCATCATCGTGTCGTTGACCAGCTTCACCCGCACCCGCTCGTTAAAGCCGAAGCGGATCGGATCATCGCCCACCGCGCTATATTTCCTGCCGTCGAACGACCACATATAGCGCTCCATATTGCCGGTCAGATGCAATTCCATCTCGCGATCCGGCGCACGCTTGTGATGATCCATCGCCAGCGACTTGAGCATCCGGTAATTGAGCACCCGGTGCGGCAGCTTGTCGAGACCCAGTCCGGGATAGCCGGTGCGGTCCTGCGGGTTCATCGATACCATATCGATGCCGGGCCCGACCTTGACCGTTTCGGGCAGCAGCGACGTGTCGCGCATATTCATGCCTGCCATGTCCATCCCGGCCATATCATGACCGCTATGCGCGTCGGCAGGAGCAGCGGCCGGCATGGCCTGACCCATTGCAGCATGGTCCATCTTGCTATGGTCCATCGACGCATCTGGCTTTGCCTCCGCACTGCCCTCATCCATCTCGCCATGGTCCATTCCCATATCCACCATCGTCAGCAACGGCGGATCGCGCAGGGCAGGGAAGGCGGCCTTGCGGCCCGGTTGCGAGGTTAGCGAGGCTTGCGCCATGCCGCTGCGGTCCATGCTCTCGGCCGCCAGCGCAAAAGCACCCGCTGCGGTCGGCGTGACAATCACGTCATAGGTTTCGGCAACGCCAATCTGCAACTCGTCGACCTCGACCGGCTGCACATTCATCCCGTCGGCCTGGACCACCGTCATCGGCAGGCCGGGCAGGCGGATATTGAAGAAGGTCATCGCGCTGCCATTGATGATCCGCAGACGCACTCGCTCGCCGGGTGTGAACGGCAGTTCCAGCCCGTCATCGGGGCCATGACCGTTGATCAGATAGCTGTAAGTCGGTGCCGAGACATCGGCAATATCGGTCGGCATCATCCGCATCCGCCCCCACATCCGTCGCTGTTCCGCGCTCAACGGATAATCGTCGCTCGCACTGGTTTTCTGCATGCTGAAATAGCCTTCGGCGACTTTCAGCTTCTTGAAGATCTGATGCGGGTGCATCGGCGTGAATTCGCTCAGCAATATGATATGCTCGCGGTCATATTCGACCGGATCGGGGCCAGCGGGATCGATGATGATCGGGCCATAATGGCCGACCTGTTCCTGCAGTCCGCTATGGCTGTGCCACCAGTAAGTGCCCGACTGGCGCGGCGTCAGCGGCACGTCAAAGCGCGCGCCCGGCTTGATCCCGGGAAAGCTGATTCCCGGCACGCCATCAAACTGAAACGGCAACAGCAGGCCGTGCCAGTGGACCGAGCTGTCTTCATCCAGCATATTATGCACGGAGAGTATCGTCTTTTCGCCTTCCTTCAGCCGGATCAGCGGTCCCGGCACCGAGCCGTTGACCGCAATTGCATGGCCGGTGCGTCCGCCGGTGGCAAAACTGCCCTCGCCGATATGCAGATCGATCTGCGCGCCGGACAGTTCAGATATGCCCTTGCGCACGGAACCACCATTGTGCGTGCCCATCTTGCCCGTCGCCCAGGCGGGCATCGGCAGTGCGGCCAGGCCGCTCAACGCAGCGAGCGAGCCGATCATATTGCGGCGGGAATAATTCATCTTGGCTTTTCCTTTGAAATACCATATACCCCTATAAGGTATTTGTTCAAGAGGGAATATATGGCCAAAGGTGCAGTGGATCAGAAAATCAACCGGCTTCGGCGCATCGAAGGACAGGTGCGTGGCATCGCCCAGATGGTTACCGACGACCGTTATTGTATCGACATATTGCATCAGGTGCAGGCGGTGAAATCGGCGCTGGCAAAGGTTGAAAGCCAGATATTGAAAGACCATGCCGCCTGCTGCGTCAGCGAAGCGATCTCCTCGGGTGATCCAGCGCAGCAGAAAGAGAAATTTGACGAGTTAATCGATCTGTTCGAGAAAGTGAAAAGATGAGCGACACGAGCGCTTATACACCGCCGCTCGGCTCGGGTGCCACGGCGGACTATGATGACACGATCCGACGCTGGACGCGCGAAAAAAAGTGGCGCGAGGCGATGCTGAATTTGCTGGCACCGCGAGTGGGTGAAAATATACTCGACGTGGGAAGCGGCACTGGCAGTTTTGCCTTGCTGGTCAAATCTGAAGAACCAGGCGCGATTGTAACGGGGCTCGATCCCGACGATGAGGCGCGCGCGATTGCGAAGGCGAAGGCTGATGCAGCGGGTTTGGCGATAGATTTTATCAAAGGCTTTGCCCGCGATGCCAGTCCCGCTAGCGCCGATGCTGTGACTTCAAGTCTGGTTTTGCACCAGATGCCATTGGCCGAAAAAGAGGCCAGTCTTGCCGCAATGCTCGCGGCGCTGCGCCCGGGCGGGCGGATGATATTGGCTGATTATGGTGGTCAAAGACACATCATGCGACTCTTGTTCCGGCTTACCGTGCAGCATTTTGACGGGGTGGCCGATACACAGCCCAATGCCGACGGAATTTTGCCGATATTGATGAAACGGGTCGGCTTTACCGACATTGTCGAACATTTGCGCGTCCCGACGCTGACCGGGTCGATTGCCATTTTCTCGGCCAGTAAATTTTGAGAAGATTCATATATATGATCGACTTACAGGCTGAAGGCCGACCGCGTCTCCGAACCGCCGCCTATCTTGTGATTTTGATCATGACCCTCTTTGCGAGTCTCGTCCTTTCTACGGGTATCGCCTCGGCTCACGAAGCCCACCGCAAGGATATGAGCGACGCAGAAATAGCCGAAATGAGACAGGCTGCGGAGACCGTCCACGACGGCGGGATCGAAGCGTCGGCAGATGGAGCAGATAGTTCCGGCGCCACCGATGGCATGATGTCGGCGGATAGCCAAAACGAAATGATGGATGAACATCTCGAAGGCACCGCCTTCAGGCCCACAGATTTTCTCGGTCGATTGCATCCCGCTCTCGTCCATTTTCCGATTGCACTATTTCTGGCCGCGGCGCTTGCCGAGCTCATATTATTCGCGCGTCCGGCATCGGGCCTGGAGCCGACCGTAAGATTTCTCATCTATACCGGCGCGGCGGGCGGGGTGATCGCTACATTGCTGGGCTGGCTAGCAGGAGGTGTCAGAATGTCCGATCGCTCGGAAACGCTTGGCCTGCACCGCTGGACCGGCACCGGAATTGCTTTGGCGGGCGTGGTGGCTACGATCATCGTATATCGCGCGAAATCCGGGCGCCTGCTGATCCGCTTGCTTCTCGCCGGAATCGCCACTGCGTTATTGTTTCAAAGCTATTGGGGAGCGGAAATGTCTCTCGGCCCCAACCACATGAATATGTAAAAGGAAAATTTGATGATCGGAGCTATTGCAAAAGCCATGAAGGACACAAGCGCTGCCGGGCTGTTGCTGGTCTCGCTGGCGGCCTGTTCGACCGCAGTGCAGGCGGCAAGCTACACGATGTACCGGGACGCCGGCTGTGGCTGTTGTCTGGAATGGGCGGATCACGCCGCTACCGGCCTGAATGCCGAAGTGACCGCTGAAAATGCCGATATGCAGATGGTCAAGGATCTGCACGGGGTGCCCAACGATTTGCGCGCCTGCCACACGATGATTGTCGAGGGCTATGTTATCGAGGGCCATGTCCCGGCCGAAGCGATTCAGAAATTGCTGCGCGAAAAGCCGGAAAATGTGACCGGCCTCGCGGTTCCCGGCATGCCGGTAGGATCGCCCGGGATGGAATATCAGGACATGAAAGAACCCTATCAGGTGATCGCCTTTGGTCCCAAGGGCCAGCGCGTTTTCGCCAGTTATAATTGAAGATTTCGGGCTCCAGAGAACGGGCTAGTTTAGGCGAGGAAAAGCATGAAATATATCGGATTTATTGTGAGTTCTGCTCTGTTGGCGGCGCCTTCGGTGGTGTTCGCCCATGATCCCGCCGCGCCGGTTGAGATTGTGTTGAGCACACCAGAAGCGGCCTTGACAGCTTATCGCGATGCCATTGAAAATCTCGATGCTTCCGGGATGAGTGAACTTTTCACGCCCGCTTCCCGGATTTTTGAAAATGGTAAAGCGGAAGGAAGTTTTGCCAATTATCTCGGCCATCATCTCGGACCGGAATTGAGCGAGTTCGTCAGCTTTGATTTCGATGATCTGGAAACTGAAGTCAAAATACTGGATGATATCGCCGTGGCTTCGGAGACATATCATTACACAATAAAGTTAAACGATGGTCGCGTAATCGAGCGCCAAGGCGTGGCAACGTCCACCCTGGTTCAGCAAAACGGCGGTTGGAAAATCATGCAATATCATTCGTCGTCGCGAACTCCCAGGAAAGCCAAATAGTTTGTAACCCCAGAGAAGGAATTGAAAATGAACAAGTTTATACTCTCGATCGCCGCCGCAATCTTCGTTCTTAGCACCCCAGGCCCGGTCCTTGCCGAGCATCATGAGGGCGGCCATAAGTGCGAGAAGACCGAAGATGGCAAAATGAAATGCTGCATGACCGACAAGGACGGCAAAAAAGTCTGCCATATGATGGAAGGCGACAAAATGGATCATAGCAAGATGGATCAAGGCAAGAAGGACCATTCAGCGATGGACCATGGCACTATGGATCACGGCAATATGGCGCAGCCAGAAACGCCGGATGCAGAGCCCAATTAAAGCCGGACCGCCGTGCACCGGCGTTCTTTCATAAAATTCCAATTCGCCCCATGTCGCCGTTCCGGTGGTGTGGGGCTTTTGGTTCGGGTGGTTACAGCCCTGTCGCCCACCTTGCAGAGGTCGACATTGACTTTTCGACCATAAGCTCATATATACCCCCGTAGGGTATATGAATTTAATTAGAAAAGGAGATCATCATGGCGAATAAAACTATCAGATCATCAATCCTTCTTTGGGGCTGGACGCTCGGTTTGTTCCTGCTGATCTCCTATCTTCTCTGTATAATTTTCGGCTTATTGGCTCCGCAAACGATGCATATGCACGAAGCTTGGGCACCCTTGCTGCCGGGTTTTGAATGGCTCACCCTGACCGGCTTTTTTGCCGGTGCAATCGGCAGCTTCGCCTATGGCTGGTATATCGCGATCGTCATCATTCCGATCAAACGCTGGGTCGGCGGAAAATTGGCGGCACAATAATGGCCGAGGCCGCTTCCCCCGATTGCAGCCACGAAGATGGTGCACCGCCGGTCAAGGACCCGGTCTGCGGCATGACCGTCGATCCCGACCAGACCGAACATCACGCGCATCATGACGATCAGGATTATCATTTCTGTTCCGCCGGTTGCCGGACCAAATTTGTCTCCGATCCGGATCATTATCTTTCGCCCGATCGCTCGGCCGCACAGGAAGCCGTGCCCGCAGGCACGATCTACACTTGCCCGATGCATCCGGAAATCCGGCAGGAGGGCCCCGGCTCCTGTCCGATCTGCGGCATGGCGCTGGAGCCGGAAACCTTCTCGCTCGATAGCGGCCCGGATCCCGAATATATCGACATGCGCCGGCGCTTCTGGATCAGCGCTGCCTTTTCCCTGCCTTTGTTCCTCTACGCCATGGGCGACATGATCCCCGGCCAGCCGTTCCAGTCCTGGTTCGATCCCGGCACCGCGACCTGGCTGCAGCTGCTGCTGGCATCGCCGGTCGTGCTCTGGGGTGCCTGGCCGTTTTTTGTCCGCGGCGTGCAATCGCTCAGGACCATGAATCTCAACATGTTCACCCTGATCGGGCTGGGTGTGGCGGTGGCATATGGCTTCAGCCTGGTCGCGACCTTCTTCCCCGGCGCCTTCCCGGCGGCATTTCGCGGCCATGGAGGCACTGTCGCCGTCTATTATGAGGCCGCCGCCGTCATCACTACCCTGGTGCTACTGGGACAGGTGCTCGAACTGAAAGCGCGCGGCCAGACCTCGAGCGCCCTGCGCGCGCTGCTCGAACTGGCCCCGCCGGTCGCCACGCGGATCAATGCGGACGGCTCGGAAGAAGAAATTGCCCTCGATCAGGTGCAGTCGGGTGACCGGCTGCGCGTCCGGCCCGGCGAGAAAATCCCCGTCGACGGCACTATCGCCAAAGGCAAGAGCACGATCGACCAGGCGATGATCACCGGCGAACCGATTCCGGTCCAGAAAGCCGAAGGCGACGCTGTCACCGGCGGCACCGTCAATCAGACCGGAAGCTTCGTGATGACCGCAGAGCGCGTCGGCAAGGACACGTTGCTGGCAAAAATTGTCCAGATGGTCGCCGATGCCCAGCGCAGCCGCGCCCCGATCCAGAAGCTTGCCGATACCGTGGCTGGCTTCTTCGTCCCGACGGTTGTGCTGGTTGCCCTGACGACCTTCGCGGTCTGGGCGCTATGGGGACCGGAGCCGGCGCTGGCTTATGGTCTGGTCAATGCCGTCGCCGTATTGATCATCGCCTGCCCCTGTGCGCTTGGCCTCGCCACTCCGATGTCGATCATGGTCGGCACCGGCAAGGGCGCACAAAACGGCATATTGATAAAGAATGCCGAAGCGCTGGAGACTTTTGAAAAGATTGACACAATCGTCGTCGACAAGACCGGCACCCTGACCGAAGGCAAGCCCAAGCTGGTCTCGGTCGAACCGGAAAGCGGATTTGAGGCCGACGAACTGCTCGCATGGGTTGCTGCTATCGAGGTCGCCAGCGAACATCCCCTGGCGGCTGCGATTGTCGCAGGCGCGAGGGACAAAGGTCTGCAGTTTGAGGCAGCGAGCGATTTTCAATCGGTCACCGGCGAAGGCGTCGAAGCCATGGTCGAGAATAAACGGGTCGCAATCGGCAATGAAAAGATGATGGAGCGGCTCGGCGCGACCAGCGCTGACCTGACGTCGAAAGCCGATGATGGCCGCTCGCAGGGCCAGACGGTGATGTTCGTCGCGGTCGACGGCAAGGCGGCAGGCCTGATCGGTGTCGCCGACCCGGTCAAGGAAACAACGGCAGCGGCAATCAGGACGCTGCACAAGGCCGGTCTCCATGTGGTCATGCTGACCGGCGATGCCGAGGCAACCGCGCAGGCGGTCGGCAAGATGATCGGGATCGACGAAATCCACGCCAATGTCTCGCCCGAGGACAAGCATCGCGTGATCAGCGAGTTACAGGCCGCCGGCAAAAAGGTCGCGATGGCCGGTGACGGTATCAACGACGCCCCGGCGCTGGCCAAGGCCGACATCGGCATCGCGATGGGGACCGGTACCGATGTCGCCATGGAAAGCGCCGGCATCACCCTGGTCAAGGGCGATCTCGGTGGCATCGCCAAGGCGCGGCACCTCAGCCAGCTGACCATGGGCAATATCCGGCAGAATCTGTTCTTCGCCTTTTTCTACAACGCGCTCGGCGTACCGGTGGCGGCGGGCATCTTATATCCCTGGTTCGGCATCCTGCTCAGCCCGATGATCGCCGCTGCGGCGATGAGCCTGTCCTCGGTATCGGTAATCGGCAATGCGCTGCGGCTGCGGCGCAAGTCGCTTTAGCGGGGGAGGGGTGTCCGGCAATCCGGCCGGCGCCGCGCGAGAAAACCCGCCGCTAGATCATTCCGCAATATCGGGCTTGATTCGGTAAATCACCGTATCTCCAACGCCCTTCAGCGTGATGGTTTCGGGCAAATCAAATTCATGGCTGCCGGTACACTGATAATAGGTGGCTGCAGATACGGCAATCCCGTTTGGCTCTGCTGCGCCTTCAATCCGGCTGGCGATATTCATCGTATCGCCCCAATAATCATAGGCCAGCCTGCTGGTGCCGACCACGCCGCCGACCACCGGGCCGGAATGAATGCCGACCCGCAATTTTATGTCGATCCCGCCATCCCTGGCCCGGCTTTGCATTTCCGCGATCACGTCCTTGGCGAAGCTGACCGCATCCTTCGCGCCGGGGCCATTGGAAGCCGTGCCGCCCGATACCGCGAGATAGCAATCGCCAATGGTCTTCACCTTTTCGATGCCATAGCGGTTCGCGCATTGATCGGCGATCAGGAAAAACCCGTTCAGCTGCTCGACCAGATGACCCGGTGAGAGCTGTTTGGAAAGTTTCGAAAAGCCGACAATATCGATGAAAACAACCGAGATATCGGAGAAGGAATCGGCCACCACTTCGCCTGCCCGCAGCCGCTTGGCGACCGCTTGCGGCAAGACATTATAGAGCAGCTTCTCGGTCTTCTTGCGTTCCTGATTGAGCTCCTGGCGAGCCACATACATGGCCCGCGCGCGGCGGTCGGCCTCCCAGTTGGAAAATATTGCGAACAGCAGAAAGAAGCTGATGTTGACGATAGTGTGATACATTTCGTCGACGTCGATGCCATGACTGTCCATATAGGCGATGAACACGCCCAGCGTGCCGATCGCCCAGATCGCGAACAGCCGCACATTGGCGACAAAGGCGACGCTGGCGATGAAGTAGATCAGGCCAAAGAAGACCACGGAAATTTTGGTGATATCCAGATCATTGGCGGCGGTGGTGCGCAACAGGACCGCCATCAGGACAGCCGCGGCGATGGTCATGGCAACGAACGGCAACATGTCGAGCCAGCGCCATTCGATATAATGACGGTTGGTCGTGGCAAAGATCGCCAGCGCAAAAAAGCCGACAATCACCATTGTCGTGATATTGAAGGTCGCAAAGGCCTGGTTCGACGAAAAGACCGGGGTCATCATGAAGAAGCCAAGGAAAATCAGCGGCCCGAGAATGATAACCGCCCGGGTCGCCTTGAGCCGGGAGGTGCGCTCGTCGTGCACATATTTCAGCTCGTCTTCGGCCTCGGCAAAATGATTGATAAATGCCATTTTCAACTCCCCGGATGAAACGGTCGCAGGCTGGAACAAACCGCCAGCCGCAAGCTCTGCAATTCGGCCCTTCTATCACAGAGCTATATGGCACGACTATTAACCAGTGGTTTTTTTGGCGTAATTCCTGTGGTGGGGTGTGAAAATTTGTAATTCCCGGTCAATCTTTCGCGATGCTGCCGGTTATATCAGCGACCGGATTGCTTTGGGTTTGCCGAGAAGGTGGAGCGGTGGCGAGGTAATTCCGCTTCAGGCGCGAGAGCGGACATAGCGGTTACGGAAGCTGCCTGGCGGCTACCGCTCCATTAGCTGACGTTATGGGGTCAAGCAGCATGACCCGATAGCTGCCATTGTTTTAATTTCCCTAATTTCTATTCTCATGGACAAGAAGCGCCATAGCTGCTGATTCAATGATTGCACCGGGACCATTACAGGCTATGTTGCAATGACGCTGGGAGCATTGTGTAGTGGGTTTCGGAACGAAGCAAGATACAATGTCGAATCGCTTACCAGCGGTGCGCGCTTCGCTCTTCGGTAGCTTTCAATTGTTGGCACCTGACGGTGCGGAAATCATAATCTCCAATCGGCGCGCACGGACTCTGCTAGCGATGCTGTGTCTGGTACCCGATGAACCAATTGACCGTGATCATTTCAGTAAGCTTTTATGGCCGGGACGGTTTGAGGCACAAGCGCGAGCAAGTTTACGCCAATGTTTGTTGGATTTGGGCAAATTGCTGACGGCGATGGATTGCGATCTTTTGGATATTTCTCGTTCCCGGATCAGCTTGAATGTTGAAGCGGTCGTAACCGACCTCGCAGTTCTTGAGACTGCGCTCGTCAAGCAACAATATCCTGAGGCAGCAGGCCAGCTTTTATCTATCGGAGCGAAGCCTTTGTTGGATCAGATGCATTTTGGCGACGATTTTGAGAATTGGCTGGATAGCCGTCGCCGTCAAACCGAACTGCGATTGCAAAGCGCAGTTTCGAAAGCGTTGATGGCGTTAAAGCGAAATGACAATGTGGCGGACCACGAGCAATTGCTCAACTCTTGGTCAGTCCGGAACCCCTCTGCTGATGCAATCGACGAAGCCGATGGCCGGACATCCGCCACCTTCAATGATGAGCCGGCACCAGATGAACCAGCGAGCTATTCGGTTGGAGTTATTCCGCTTGAAAACGCGGGTGCAAAAGACGAAAATATGCTTGCTGATGATGTCAGCCGAGACCTGGTTGCCATGTTATCACGCGCACCGCACCTCAGCGTTGCGGCCTTTGATGCCGGTCTCAGGCGCAAGTTGGAGCAATCCAGTCCTGCTGAAGTCGGGCGATCACTAAACGTCCATTATATTGTTTCCGGTTCACTCGCGCGCCGCGCGGATCGGTTGGTTTTGCGTATCGGGCTGGTCAATGTTTCGACCAATGCGCATATTTTGTCCTGGCGGCTCGATGAGGACATAGAGCAGTTCCATGTTCGCCTCGACGATTTCATTCTCGATCTTTCGACACCGATTCTAGGTGAAATCCAGATTGATGAAGCGTCTACAGCCCATCTGCGCGGCGACGGCAAGATCAACGGCTTTGAGGTTGTGCAATCGATGGAGATGCTACGTGCGCTCTATTCCGAAAGCCGAGCTAGCAGAATTGTCGACCACTTGCGCGAGTTGATTGAGCGTGAACCAGCCAATGCAGTGGCAAGAGGGTCGCTTGCGGTCCAGCTTGCCCAGAATGTCGTCAATCGATGGACCGAGACGCCCGCTGCGACAAAAGCCGAGGCGTCCAGCCTGATAGAAACCGCACTGACAATGGCGCCCAATGATCCCGACGTTCTGATGGCCGCTGGCATTGTTCCCGCAATGCAGGCTAATCCGCAATCGGCGATTCACTATCTAACCCGGTCGCTTGAGATCAACCCCAATAGTCCGCATGCGCTGGCCGTCCTCGGCTGGCAGAAATCTATGCTATATTGCGACGAGTCAGGGATTGACATGATCCGCGCTGCCGAACGCAGGGCACCGCATCATCCGCGATTTTCCGTATGGGCGGCCTACCGCGCCATATGTGAAGCAAAACTTGGCAGATTGGATAAGGCGGCGGCGGCCCATCGAGAGGCCAGCGAGCGCAATCCGAATTATTATTCGCCCCATTTGCATAGTGCGGCATGGCATGCGCTTCTCAAACGCGATGACGAGGCACGGACGGCGCTATCTCGGTGCCTGGCAATCTTTCCGCACTTAACCCTGCAAGATTATACCGTCGAAATAGAAATGTGGGGACATATGCTTCCGGATTGGCTTACCCAGGAAGAGTGTATCGTGGCGATGCGCCGGGTCTGGCCAAAAGCAGTAAATTCGACCGCTTCCCTCTAAACTGACGCTTTGTTGACGCTTTTTTGACGGTAGCGCCGTTGACGCCAAGTTATATTTCGGCGCATCAATAGCCCACTGAAATCGCAGACAGACTTAGACCATTAGGATCGGCCCGTAAAAGCGCGTGGCCACCATCGGGAGAGCTATGTTTGCAATAGATGGGGGGTAAAGATGACCAAATTCCTGTTCTGCAAAGCTGTTGTCGCAGCCCAGATCACAGTTTTTCTGACGGCATGCGGCAGCCAGACGGTATCCGATAATTTTGCAATGGCGAACCTGGAATCAACTGAAATCCAATCCGCCGCCGACATCCGGCCAGTACTGGTGAAAATTGCCGATCATCGCTCTCCCCCCTCGACTCACTCCGCAATAGGCGAGTTTTCCGATCTGCTGCGCGGTGAGCCGCTCGGTCTCGGCTACGAAGCGGATATTCAATAATCACCACACACGAAATTACCAAAGGCGCCCATTCCGGGCGAGATAACAGAGGAGAAGACGAATGAAATTGATGAAACATATGATGATGGCGACTGCCATGATTGTCGCTGCGCCGGTGGCATTGTCCACGCCCGCCATGGCTGACGAATTTCCGCTGGTGGCCGGTGATTACACGACCATGACCGGCATCTACATTCAGGACGGCGGAACGACGGCCTATGCCAAATATCTGGCAAGTGAATGGAAGAAAAATCAGGACTTCGCCAAGTCCAAAGGCTGGATCAGCGATTATAAAATCTACTTCAATGTCGATGCCCGCGATGGCGAACCGACCATGTATCTGACGCAGACCTATGCCAATTGGCCGAGCGGCGCCGAAATTGAAAAGCGTAACAAGGAATGGGAAGCTTTTGACAAAAGAACCAACGCGCAACTCGATGCCGAATCCGGCAACCGGGCAAAATTCCGCAAGGTCACAGGTTCAATGACGCTGCAAGAAGTGACAGCCCGATAGCTTCAAAGCTTGGGCTGGGCGGACGGTGCGACCCTTTGCACTGTTCGCCCGGACCGAATCCCAGTCCGGCGGATGTTCTGCGATCCGCCATCCGCCGGGCTATTCCTTCCAGATGCGGGAGACACTCCCATGCAAAGCCTTGCCGAGATTGCGAATGATTATGCCTCTCTGATGGCAGCAGGCGAGACGCTGGCAGCAGCGGAGAAATATTGGGCCAGCGATATTATCGTGCTTGAGCCAACCAAATCCGGATCGAACGGTCCAGCCATTGCAATGGGCAAGTCAGCGGCGCTCGCAAGATTGACGCGCTGGCTGGAAGCCAATGTGGTGAGCGAGATGTTGATCGACGGCCCCTTTATCACCGGCGACCAGTTCGCCTTGTTCATCGACATGGAAATCACCCACCGCGCCACCGGCAAGCGCGAGCCATTCAGCGAAATCGCCACCTACACGGTGCACGACGAGCATATTGTGGAAGAAAGATTTTTCTATGGCAAATGACTTTGCGACCCACCACCCGCCGAGCAGTCCCAGGAATACTCCAAAGGTGAGACAATAAATTAGTTAATCTCGATGTCTGCTTTTCCCGGCTGCTGATCAAAAACCTGCCATTCTGCAAACCACCCACTTGCGGCCATTCGAGCTGATTAGATGGTAAACAAAAGCGGCTGGTCGGCTTCCGCCCCAATAGCAGGCTTTCCCAAGCTGACCGCAAGCCGCCTTAGCGGTTTCCTTGCCCGCTATATTTGCCTCTAAAAAATTGACATTTATTTTCAAATGCTTAGGTCTAGCGCAAGTTCACGCACATATCGGGCTAGTCTGACAATCCTCCTACCGCCGAAGACATCCCAAAAGGGGAGCCAAAATGAAGATCAAAGAACAAAAAAACGCGAAGTTTTCCAACGAAAAATTACCATATGAAAAACCCGTCTTACATTTGTTGAGTGGATTGCCATCAACTCTAGGGAAAAACAACCTTGTCAGCGAAGCGACGCCAACGTGTACATTCTGTGGGGTTTATGGACCGAGTTGACTCGGACATCGGTTTCGCCCGGCTTCGCAGTTTAATTCACCCCGCCTCGCTATATGGAGGTGTTAGGGTTCGTGGATGCAGACAGAGTGTCCAGCCACGGCGGACAATATGATTTCCGCGTCCCGAGTCCACCCTTCGCCCCCTGTACAATAAGCTGGGCTGTCCATCGTTATGCCTCAAGCGCTGCCTTGCCGCTTGGCACGCGACAGCGCTTTTGCAACTAAATGGTTAGTCCGCCTCTTCCGCCCGGGTGCCCATCAGCAGACGGACCGCAAACCACCCAATTGTTGCCGGTAAAAGCGGCCAAAGCTAGGGTCCGCTTTTGCGTTCATCACGGTTTGATCTCTTCCGGTTCCCGCTGTCCGGCACCGATTGATCTGCTTTGCCGCGAAGGTTGCTTTCGGGGAAGCGGATGGCGCCATGGCATGACGGCATTGCACATTGGTCTTTCCTACACCCACCCCAATCGCTTATCCTCGCCTTGGCTCTTTGACAATTTGGATAAGATGACGGGATAGCGCCCGCCCGCCTGAGCCAACCGGACCAGATTGTTTGTTTCACCTAAAGGTCACACTCGGCGGCATGGTGGCTGAGAGAAAAGACCGGAAAATTGCGGGTCTCGGGCGAAGTTTACGGAAAACAAAAGGGCACGTTTGTGTAAAGTTTAATTGTGAGCGCGGTTGGGGGTATCGCGTGGCCATCGGGTCTTTCGACAGGCTCAGGACGAACGGGGTTTCTTTCGGGGGCTCGCACGAAGACACCAAGGCACAAAGGATATTAGGAAGGCATGATAAGCCTTTGTGACTTCGTGGCTTTGTGTGAGAAAAATGGCTCGTGATGCCTGTCGCGAAAAACCGTTCTTGGCCCTAACTTTGACTAACTTTGGGATAGCTGAAGGCAAGAACCCGTTCGCTTCGAGCGTAGTCGAGAAGCCGTTCCCATGGTGTCTCGACTACGCTCGACACGAACGGGAGGCAGGCGGCTAGTTGGACAACAATATCCGTTCGTCCTGAGCTTGTCGAAGGACCCTGCGGCAGAAAACACTTCGACAGGCTCAGTGCGAACGGTGTTTGCAGACGCGCTATTCCGCCGGGAACCAGCGCCCTTCGAACACCACGCCCTTGATTCCGACCTCCTGCAGCTTCGCCGCGCCACCCACATAGGGGTCGCGGTCGAGCACGGTGAAATCGGCCTTCTTGCCGGTGGCGATACTGCCGACCATCGCGTCCAGGCCGATCACCTGCGCTGCCTCGACGGTGATCGCGCGCAGCGCCTTGTCGAGCGAGAGCCGCTCCTTCGGTGCCTTGACATTGCCGTCCAGCGTGATCCGGTTGCTCGCCACCCAGGCGAGATAGAGCGGATCAATCGGCGCCATGTTGAAGTCGCTGTGCAGACCAAGCGGCACGTTCTTGCGCTCGAGCGAACCGAGCCGGCTCATCTGCGCGGCGCGGTCGGGACCCATGCCGGTCCTGGCATAGGCATCGCCGAGGATGCGGATATAATTGGGCTGGGCGGAGACATAGAGGCCCATCTCGCTGATCCGCCGGTTCTGTGCCTCGGTCGAATAGCCGAGATGCTCCATGACGATATGCTGGCCGTTGCGGGGGGCAAGCTTTGCGCTGATATCGAGCACGACGTCGAGACCCTTGTCGCCGTTGACATGGGTGTGCAGGTTCCAGCCGGCGTCCCAGAAACGCTCGGTCTGCTTTTGCAGTTCCGCCGGTTCGGTCAGCCACTTGCCTTCATGACCGTCGCTGTAACCGGGCGGGTTCATCTGCATATATTGGGCGAAGAAAGCACCGTCGGCGAACAATTTGACCCGGTTGGAGAAGAAGAATTTCGGGCTGTCATATTTGGCCTTCATCTCCTTGAGCCAGACATTGGGATCGCCGGTAACCAGAGGCGCAACCGGAATCGCAAGAATCCGCGAAGGGGTGGTCGGCTGGTCGTAGAGGCTCTTGAACAGCTTCGACTCCATCTCCGGTCCGCCAAAGCCGCCAAAGGCCAGATCGGCGCTGGTGGTGACGCCATTTTCGAGCATCATCTGGCGCATGTCGGCCAGGCCCTGCTGCACCTTGGCTGGCGAGAAGAGATAGGGGCGGAGCTTCTCGATGCCGCCGAACAGCGCGGTTTCGTGGATGACGCCGGTGGTGAAATCGGCGTGGGCCGGATCGATAGTGGGCTTGTCGAACTCGGCAGTGAAGGCTTGCTGGGTGCCGATGCCAAGCAGGTTCAGCGCGGCAGTATTGGCGATGATCTCGTGAAAACTGCGCTGCCAGATCACCATCGGCCGGTCGGGCGCGATCCGGTCCAGTTCGGCGCGGTCCATATCGCCGTGGAACAGCTTGTGATGGCCCCAGGTGATAAACAATTTGTCTTGGCTCTTCGCCAACTCCTCGCGCAGGCGCTGTTCATATTGCGCCTTGCCGCGGGCAGCGGGATAGGCCTTGCCGGGCAGTTGCCATTCTTCCGGACTGATGAACGGAATCGGCAGCATCATGATCGTCTGCATCGGATGGATATGCGGCTCGATAAAGCCGGGCATCAGGACCTGCCTGGCAAACTGCCGGTCAACGGTGACCTTGCGATCCCTCGTCCATGCTTCCAGTTCTTCCAGAGTCTGGCCGAGACCGAGGATGATGCCGTCGGCGGTGGCGACATAGCGGGCCTCGGGATAGCCCGACTCCATGGTGATGATCTTGGCCGCCTCGAAGACCGTGACCTCGGGATAGGGGAGGCTGGCCGGGACCTCTTCGGCGCGGGCACCGCTAGCGAATAGCAGCGCGAGCGCGACCCCGATGGACGAAATGAATCTCAGCATGTTTGTCTCCCCTTGGGCGAGAGGTTATGCGCTTGGCTCCGCCTTGGCAACCATCAGCTTGCTCGCTCTGACATGCTCGCGCCAGGCGATGAACAGGCCGGAACCGATGATGATTGGCGCGCCGAACCAGATCGACAGGCCGGGATATTGGCCGAAGATCGCGATGCCGAAGATGGTCGCCCAGATCAGCGCGCTATAATCCATCGGCACGATCGTCGAAACCGGCGCATAGCGCAGCGACTGGGTAACCCCGAGCTGCCCGAGCGCGCCGAAAATGCCGATACCGAGCAGATAGCCCCAGGTCTGCGCATCATGGCCGCCGCCATAGATGAAGGCGCAGATGGTCAGCGCGGGCAGGGTGTAGACGGAGAACCAGAAGATCGTGACGACGCTGGTTTCGGTGCGACCCAATATGCGGATGACCAGCGTCACCGATGCTGTCACCAGCGCGCCGGCCAACGCGACCGCTGCACCAAAGGCCGGAATCAGCGAGCCGCCCGGCTGGATCACGATCAGCACGCCGATAAAGCCGATCAGGATCGCCGACCAGCGCCGGATACCGACCTGCTCGCGCAGGATTAGGGCAGCGAACAGGGTGGCAAAAATCGGCACGGTAAAGCTGATCGTCGTGGCATCGGCAAGCGGCAGCAGGGTCATCGCCCAGAAGTTGAGGCCCATCGCAAAAATGCCGAGGATCGACCGCAGGATATGCAGCCTGTGCTTGTTTGAGACGATCGATGGCCAGCCATGCTGGCTGCGCCAGATCAGGAAACAGATCAGCGGCATCGCGGTCAGCTGGCGGTAGAACAGGCTCTCGGTGACATGCACGCCATGCTGTCCGGCGAGTTTGACAAAGGCAAACATGATGCCCAGCGACAGCATCGCACCCAGCCGGGTAAGGATCCCCGCCATCGGCCGATTCTGTCCGGCGGCATGGTCATCGCTCATGGAATATTGCCATAAAAGATAGGGTAACAGCTGTTGTGCATTGCCGCGGTAAATAGCATATAGCCCGCAAAAGCAATCAGGAGTCTTTCAATGCGCACTGTCACCCATGTCTTGGCCGCCGGAGGAACCGCAGCAGCGTCCCGCCAGAGCGATATCTTCGACCCCAATAATGGCGGAATTCAGGGCAAAGTCGATCTCGGCGATGCTGACGTCCTCGAAACCGCCGTGCAGGCTGCACTGGCAGCGCAACCCGAATGGGCCGCAACCAACCCGCAACGCCGCGCCCGGGTGATGTTCAAGTTCAAGGAACTGGTCGAAGCCCATATGGACGAGCTGGCGCATCTGCTGTCGATCGAACATGGCAAGGTGATTGCCGATTCCAAGGGCGACATCCAGCGTGGCCTCGAAGTCATCGAATTCTGCTGCGGCATCCCGCATGTATTGAAGGGCGAATATACCCAGGGCGCCGGGCCCGGCATCGATGTCTATTCGATGCGCCAGCCAATCGGCATTGGCGCCGGCATCACCCCGTTCAACTTCCCGGCGATGATTCCGATGTGGATGTTCGGTCCAGCGATCGCGACCGGCAATGCCTTCATCCTGAAGCCGTCCGAGCGGGATCCGTCGGTACCGGTGAGGCTGGTCGAACTGATGCACGAAGCAGGACTGCCAGCTGGTATCTTGCAATGCGTGCATGGCGACAAGGAAATGGTCGATGCGATTCTCGATCATCCGGCCATTGGCGGGATCAGCTTTGTCGGATCATCTGATATTGCCCATTATGTCTACCAGCGCGGTGTCGCCGCCGGCAAACGGGTCCAGGCGATGGGCGGGGCGAAAAATCACGGCATCGTGATGCCCGATGCGGACCTCGACCAGGTGGTCAACGACCTGTCCGGGGCGGCTTTCGGTTCGGCCGGCGAACGCTGCATGGCGCTGCCGGTTGTGGTGCCGGTGGGCGACGAAACCGCAGACCGTCTGCGCGAAAAGATGATTCCGGCGATGGCAGCTTTGCGCGTTGGTATCTCGACCGACGAGGAAGCGCATTACGGACCAATGGTAAACCCGGCGCAAAAGGCCCGCGTCGAGGGCTGGATCCAGAAAGGCGTCGATGAAGGCGCGGAACTGGTCGTCGATGGCCGCGGCTTCTCGCTGCAGGGCCATGAAGAGGGCTGTTTCATCGGACCATCGCTGTTCGACCATGTCACCACCGATATGGAAAGCTACAAGGAAGAGATTTTCGGTCCGGTGCTGCAAATCGTCCGCGCGAAGAATTTCGAGGAAGCGCTGCGCCTGCCGAGCGAACATCAATATGGCAATGGCGTCGCGATCTTCACCCGCAACGGCCACGCGGCGCGCGAATTCGCCAACCGCGTGCAGGTCGGCATGGTCGGCATCAACGTGCCGATTCCCGTCCCGGTCGCCTATCACAGCTTCGGCGGCTGGAAACGGAGCGCCTTTGGCGACACCAACCAGCACGGCATGGAAGGCGTGAAGTTCTGGACTAAGGTCAAGACGATCACCCAGCGCTGGCCCGATGGTACGGCGGATGGTGGCAACAAGGATGCCTTTGTCATCCCGACCATGGGGTAGAATCTTGGTAGGGCTTGGCCCCCTGGCAGAGTTCCAAATCAGGACAAGCGTCCCGAAATGCTGGCATTTCTGGTGTTTCGGGCGGACATGGAGATCATGGCTGTCTGCTCAATTCTGATCCCGGTGCGGCGTTGCTAGCGCTATCGCCACGGCTGTTGCTGCCGTCGATTTTGCTGGCGATCATATTGTTCGCCTTCTGGCGTCCGGAATATGCGGGGAGCGAGAGGGTGGCAGCATCGGCTTCGGTTGCCAAGTCGGACAAGCGCATCGCCTTCAGTTTCGATGATGCGCCGCGGGGCAAAGGAGCCTTTCTCGAGCCGGACGAGCGTCCCCGGTTGTTGATCGAGGCGCTCAAGACCGCAGGCATCGAACAAGCGGTTTTCTTCGTCAACCCAGGACGGATCACTGCCTATGACAATGATGCCGCCGATATTGCCGGCTATGCAGGGGCAGGTCATTTGCTGGCCAATCACACCGCCCATCATCTCAAACTGTCCGCCGTGTCAGCAAAGAAATTCCTAGCCGATATTGATGCCGCAGAAGCCTGGTTGAAGGACAAACCCAATCACCGCCCGTGGTTTCGCTTTCCGTTTCTCGATGAGGGACAAAAAGACAAGGCGAAGCGCGATGCCGTGCGGGCTGGCCTGAAAAAGCGCGGCCTGATGAACGGCTATGTCACGGTTGATGCCTCGGATTGGTATATGGAAGATCAGGCCAATGCAGCGGCAGAATCCGGCCAGATCATGGACTGGAACGCACTCCTGGACCTGTTTGTCGAATCCTATCTGCAATCCGCCAATTTCTCCGACGATCTGGCGCGGCGCACTTTGGGCAGGGCGCCGGTGCAGATGATCCTTCTGCACGAAACCGATCTGGCCGCCATGTTTGTCGATGATCTTGCCGCAGCGCTCAAAGCCGACGGATGGACGATCGTCACCGCCGACGAGGCCTATCGGGACCCGATTGCCAATATGGAGCCGGATGTCGAATTTGCCGACGGCACCCGCACCCAGATGCTGGCGGCGGAAAAAAATATCGGTTCTCGTTGGTATCAGCGCAATGATCAAAAAGTAGCAAAAAAGCTATTTGCCGAGAGGGTCCTGCGCGACTAGACCTTGGCGCATGAAAACTATCCATATCGTTCGCGGCCTCGCCCTCACTCTCGCTGCACTGGGCGCATCATCGGCATCAGCACAAACGCCGGAACAGGTTGCGCAACAGGTGCTCGCCAAGAATCCGGTTATCGACGGGCATAACGACGCGCCCGAGCAGATTGCTGAGCGGTTCGCGAGTGATTTGTCGCAATTTGACTTCCGCGACACATTGCCAACCATGGGGCATGGTTCGAAACCGATGCACACCGATATTGCCCGGCTCCGGCAGGGCAGAGTCGGCGGTCAGTTCTGGTCAGTCTGGATCGATCCGGAACTGCCGAAGTTCGAGGCGGTCCAGCGGGTCATCCAACAGATTGATATCGTCCACCAGCTGGTTGATCAATATCCGGAAGATCTGCAGCTCGCATTGACCGCAGCGGACGTGGAGGCGGCGCAAAAAAATGGCCGCATCGCCTCCCTGATCGGAATGGAAGGCGGTCATTCGATCGGCAATTCGCTGGCCGTGCTGCGCCAAACCTATGCTCTGGGCGCACGCTATATGACGCTGACCCACTGGAAAACGCTCGACTGGGCGGACAGCGCAACCGACGCGCCAAAGAGCGACGGCCTGTCCGAATTTGGTGTTTCGGTGGTGCAGGAGATGAACCGGCTCGGCATGATCGTCGATATCAGCCATGTTTCCGAGGCGACCATGAATGACGCCCTTGATGCGACCAGGGCGCCGGTGATGTTCAGCCATAGTTCTGCCGATGGCGTCACCAAGCATCCCCGCAATGTGCCGGATGCGGTGTTGAAGCGGCTGCCAGCCAATGGCGGGCTGGTGATGGTTACGTTCGTGCCATCTTATGTAAAGGCCCCGAACCGAGATTGGGCCGCAGCGGAAAAGGCCGAAGAAGCTCGTGCGGCGGCTTTACATCCCGGAGATGCGGCTGCGCGGGCAGCCCATCTCGCGAAATGGCATGACGCGAACCCAATGCCGCCAGTCACCGCAAAGGATATAGCCGATCACATCGACCATATTCGCGCTGTCGCTGGAATAGATCATATCGGCTTGGGAGGCGACTATGACGGAATCCCGTTCACCCCTGATGACCTCTCCGATGTGTCGACCTACCCCGTGCTATTTGCCGAACTGGCAAGGCGCGGCTATAGCGCCGCCGATCTCGCAAAGATTGCGCGCGGCAACATCTTGCGAGTAATGCGGGGCGTCGAAGAAACCGCCGCGCAAATAGCGAAGAAACAGAAATAGATATGACCCAATTTTCCCTGACCGAAGACCAGCTTTCCATTCAGGAAATGGCGCAGAAATTTACCGCCGATGCGATCACGCCATTCGCGGCTGAATGGGATGAAAAGCATATATTCCCGCGCGACACGATCAAGCAGGCGGCCGATCTCGGCTTCGGGGGCATCTATGTGTCCGAGGAATCGGGCGGCATTGGCCTGGGGCGGCTCGAATCGGCGCTCATCATGGAAGCGATGGCTTATGGCTGTCCCTCGACCAGCGCATTTATCTCGATCCACAATATGGCAAGCTGGATGATCGACACATTCGGCTCACAGGCGGTGAAGGACAAATATCTGCCCGACCTGATTCCGATGGACAAGATTTCGAGCTATTGCCTGACCGAAGCCGGCGCAGGATCGGATGCGGCGTCGCTGAAGACCAAGGCCGTGCGCGATGGCGATGATTATATCGTCAACGGTTCCAAGCAGTTTATTTCCGGCGGCGGCGAGAATGAGATTTACGTCACCATGACCCGCACATCCGATGATGGCGCAAAGGGCGTCACCTGTCTGGTCATCGAAAAAGACATGGACGGCGTCAGCTTTGGCGCGAACGAGAAGAAGCTCGGCTGGCATTCGCAGCCCACCGCTCAGGTGAATTTCGATAACGTCCGGGTGCCGATCGAAAACCGTGTTGGCGACGAGGGCGAAGGCTTTCGCATCGCCATGGCCGGTCTGGATGGTGGGCGTTTGAACATTGGTGCCTGTTCACTTGGCGGCGCGCAGCGCTGTCTCGATGAAGCGGTCAATTACACCAAAGAGCGCAAGCAATTCGGCAAGGCGATCAGCGACTTCCAGAACACCCAGTTCATGCTCGCCGATATGGCAACCGATCTGGAAGCTTCGCGGGCGCTGCTTTATCTGGCCGCCGCTAAAGTGACCGAAGGCGCGCCGGACAAAACGAAATTCGCGGCGATGGCCAAGCGGCTGGCAACCGACAATGGCAGCAAGATTGTCAACGACGCGCTGCAGCTCTTCGGCGGCTATGGCTATTTGCAAGATTATCCGATCGAGCGTTTCTGGCGCGATCTGCGGGTGCATAGCATTTTGGAGGGTACCAATCAGGTCATGCGGATGATCGTTTCGCGGGAACTGCTTCGGCAATAGGAAAAACATGACAGAAGATCTTATCATCAGAAAAACCGGGCGGGTTGGCCATATCAGCCTGAACCGGCCCAAAGTGATCCATTCGCTCAACCTCGACATGTGTCTGGGGATGATCGACGCGCTGCTCGCATGGCGCGACGACGACGAAGTCGAAGCGGTGATCATCGACCATAGCGAAGGCAGGGGCTTTTGTGCCGGTGGTGACATAGCCATGCTGCGCGAATCCGGCATGACGGATGGCAAAGAGGGGCGGGAATTCTTCTATAAGGAATATCAGCTCAACCATCTGATGTTCGAATATCCCAAGCCGATAGTCGCGTTCATGAACGGAATCACCATGGGCGGCGGCGTTGGTATTTCGCAACCGGCCATATATCGCGTGGCGACCGAATATACCCGTTTTGCCATGCCGGAAACGGGTATCGGACTGTTCCCCGATGTCGGCGGCGGTTGGTATCTGTCACGACTGGCAGGACGGCTGGGACAGTTTCTCGCGCTCACCGGCGCGCGACTGGACGGTGCCGAGTGTAAGGAAGTGGGCATCGCGACTCATTATCTGGAATCGGACGTATTGGAAGAAGCCAAACAGCGGATTTCCGAAAAGCCCGACCGTATCGAAGGTATATTGGGACAGTTGTCCGGCAATGTTCCGGAAGCGCGGATCGCCAAGAACCTCGACAAGATCGACAAGTTTTTTGGCTCGGACCGATTTGAAGATATATTGGCGGCGCTGGAAGCCGATGACAGCGACTGGGCCGCGAAGGAACGCGATACGCTGGGCACCAAGAGCCCGCAGACCTGCAAGGTGGCGCTGCGCCAGCTCAAGGAAGGCGCGGCGATGGAAAGCTTCGCCGACGAGATGCGCAACGAATATAGGATCGGCTATCATGTGCTGGTGATGCACGATTTCCTCGAAGGTGTGCGGGCCCTGATTGTCGACAAGGACAATGATCCGAAATGGAATCCGGCAACGCCCGAAGCCGTAACCGACGAATGGATCGACAATATTTTTGCGCCGTTACCGGCCGATGAAGAATGGAAACCGCTATGACCTATGAAGCCATATTGTCCGAAAAGCGTGGAAAAGTAACTCTGATCACGCTCAACCGACCAAAATCGTTGAATGCGCTGAACAGCCAGGTGCTCGATGAACTGATCGATGCCTTCGCTGCTTTCCAGGCTGATGCTACTCAGAACTGCGCCGTTCTCACCGGTTCTGGCGACAAGGCCTTTGCCGCTGGTGCCGATATCAAGGAAATGTACGATAAATCCGCCGCCGACTTCTATCTCGAAGATTTTTTCGCCAAATGGACCAGCCATATCGTCAAGACGACCCGCAAGCCGTGGATCGCGGCGGTCAACGGTTTCTCGCTGGGTGGTGGCTGTGAACTCGCGATGATGGCGGATTATATCATTGCCAGCGACAAGGCGAAATTCGGCCAGCCGGAAATCAAGCTGGGCGTGGCACCGGGCATGGGCGGATCGCAGCGGCTGACCCGCGCGATCGGCAAGGCCAAATCGATGGAAATGTGCCTGACCGGACGGATGATGGATGCCGCAGAAGCCGAGCGATCCGGGCTGGTCGCCCGCGTGGTGCCGCATGATGATCTGCTCGACGAAGCCATGAAATCTGCCGCTCTCGTCGCCTCGATGCCGCCGATGGCCGCGCAGGTGAACAAGGAAATGGTCAATTCGGCGTTTGAGAATAATCTCGAGCAGGGATTGGTGCACGAACGTCGCCTGTTCCAAATTCTCACCGCCACCGAAGACAAGAAAGAAGGCATGGCTGCCTTTATCGAAAAGCGCGAAGGCCAATGGAAGGGACGCTAGGATTAGCTGCTTCTAATTTGCCAAACTGCATCGCTTTGTTTCGCTGACACTCACTGGAGACTAGAATGAAAATCGGATTTATCGGCCTCGGCAATATGGGCGGCGGCATGGCCGCCAATCTCGCGAAAGCAGGGCATGAGGTCTATGCTTTCGACCTTTCCGGCGAAGCTTTGGCTCGCGCAGGCGAGGCGGGTTGCCATCCGGTCAGCGACGCCGCGCAGGCGGTCCAGAATATGGAAGCCGTGGTGACCATGCTACCGGCTGGCACCCATGTCCGCAAAGTCTATGAATATGAAATCATCATCAATGCCAATCCCGGCACCCTGGTGATCGACTGTTCGACGATCGACGTCGACAGCGCCCGCGATGTCGCGACCATGGCGGAAGCCAAAGGCCTTGTGCCTGTCGATGCTCCGGTATCCGGCGGCATCGCTGCTGCCAATGGCGGCACGCTCACATTCATGGTTGGCGGCAGCGACGAAGGCTTCAAGCGCGCCGAACCGATCCTGTCCGACATGGGCAAGGCGGTGATCCATGCTGGCGGCAATGGCGCGGGACAGGCAGCGAAAATCTGCAACAACATGCTGCTCGGCGCATCGATGATCGCGACGAGCGAGACATTCAAGATGGCGGAGAAACTGGGGCTCGATCTCCAGACATTCTACGATATCTCCTCAAAAGCATCGGGGCAGAATTGGTCGATGACCAGCTATTGTCCGGTGCCCGGTGTCGGGCCGCAAAGCGCGGCGGACAATGATTATGAAGGCGGGTTTGCCGCCGCTTTGATGCTGAAAGATTTGCGTCTGGCGATGGAAGCGGCACAAAGCGCCGGTGCGAATGTGCCGATGGGCGCCAAAGCCGCGAAACTCTACGAACAATATGCCGAAGCACAGGGGCAGGGTGGCAAGGACTTTTCCGGCATCATCAACATGATCGACAAGGGCTAAGCCTATATGCCGCCGTTGTGGATGGTGATTTGCGGTATGTCCGGGACAATTGCGTTGATTTCGGAAATCGGCAACCGGCGCCGGAGCAATCGCCGCGACATTGAGAATGTGGGTTTCATGCCGTGGTCAACGATAACCGCTTTGGCGTTGTTGACCTTCGGCATATCCATTGCCTTCGGCCTGGGAATAATCTCGACTGGATAAGCGAGTGATTACAGGCAGGCTTCCAGCAACGGCTGGTCAAAGCCGTATTGCCGCGCTTTTTCCAGCGTATAGGGGCGCAGGCCTGCCGATACATATTCACCGATGATCTTGCCGTCGGCATCTTCGTCGAGATATTGATATTTGAACAATTCCTGGGTGACGATGACATCGCCCTCCATCCCGATCACTTCGGTGATGTTGGTGGTCCGGCGCGAACCATCGCGCAGTCGTTTGACCTGAACGATCAGGTCGACCGATTCCGCGATCTGACGGGAAATCGCTTCTTTCGGAATCTTGATGTCGCCCATCAGGATCATGTTTTCCATCCGGCCGAGACACTCGCGCGGGCTATTGGCGTGGAGCGTACACATCGAGCCATCATGACCGGTGTTCATCGCGGCGAGAAGGTCGAAACATTCCGCGCCACGAATTTCGCCGAGGATGATCCGGTCAGGCCGCATACGCAGGGCGTTCTTGACGAGATCGCCGATGGTGATCGCGCCTTGGCCTTCGAGGTTGGGTGGCCGGGTTTCGAGCGGCAACCAGTGCGGCTGCTGCAGGCGAAGCTCGGCGGCATCCTCAATCGTCAGTACGCGTTCGCCGGGATCGATCATTTTTGACATGGCGTTGAGCATGGTCGTTTTACCCGAACCGGTACCGCCGGAGATCACCACATTGAACCGGCAGGCGCCAGCAATCTTGAGCACCGTACACATTTCGTCGGACATCGAGCCAAAGCCCTTCATCAGGTCGAGCGTGATCGGCTTTTCGGAAAATTTACGGATCGAGATCGCGGTGCCCTTGAGGCTCAGCGGCGGCACGATCACATTCACACGCGAACCGTCTTTCAGACGGGCATCGGCGAGCGGTGTGGTCTGATCGACGCGGCGGCCGACCTGGTTGACGATCCGCTGGGCGATCTGGAACAGATGTTCCTCGTCGCGGAACTGAATCGGGGCGATTTCAAGCTTGCCCTTGATTTCAATATAGGTCTGTTCCGGGCCATTGACCATGATATCCGAGATGTCCGGATTGCTGAGCAGCTCTTCGAGCGGTCCAAAGCCAAGCAATTCGTCGACCAGCACTTTTTCCAGCGCAAACTGTTCGCGTCGGTTGAGCGTCAGTTTCAACTCGGTCAGCACTTCCATGATGATCGGGCGGAATTCTTCGGTCAGTTCTTCCTTGTTCAGGGTCGCGGCGGCTTCCGGGTCGACGCGCTCGAGCAGGCGCGGGAGTACCTGTTCCTTGATCTTGTGGACAGAAGCACCAAAGCCCTCTTCTTTTCCGGTATCTTCCGCTAGCGGCTGCGAGCGCTCGGAAAGGCGCGCCATCGCTTCACTTTGTACGGGCGCTGGGGCGGTAGGCGTCTCTGGGTTGGAGAGCGGAATGGATTCAAGCGGCGGAAATTGATTGCCGCCCAGATTGTCATCGCGACTATCAGCTTCGGCATTTTTCTTGCCGCCGCCGGTCATTGGCTTTGCCACACCAAAGGACGGCTTGCCGCCGCCCAGTCCACTTTTCTTGCCAAATGCGCTCATGCTGTTCTGTCCGATATGTCTAATGTCACACGATCAAGCCCCTCTTTCCCTTAAAATGGTTAATAAACTGGTAAATCTGCCTGATTGGGCGACGATCACTGCTCATGCATTTTTGTGACTTGTGCGGCGCAGAGCAGCCGCTAAGTCATAAAAATGGACAGGGAACGAAATTTTGGCTGCTGATCAATCTCGCGAACGGGCAACTGCGGCAGGGGGCATCACGCTCGCGCTGGTTGCATTTGCCGGTTTCCCGCTTGGCGATGCCGTGATCAAGTCGATGGCCGGAGACTGGCCCGCGCCAGCGGTGGCCGCGCTTCGTTTTACGATCGGCGCTCTGGCTCTGGCTGTAATCCTGTTCATGCGGGAAGGGCGTCGCGGCTTTCAGGTCAACCGGCCCTGGCTCCACATGGCGCGCGGATTTGCGCTGTTCGTCGCAACCATCAGCTTTTTCTCCGCTATCTATATCATGCCGCTGGCTGATGCGGTGGCGATATCGTTCATCAACCCGATCCTCACAGCCTTATTTTCCGGCTGGTTCTTGAAAGAAAATATGCCGCCCCGGACATGGGTGGCGACGATCATTGCCTTTTGCGGGGTGCTGATCATGCTGCGCCCCAATGTCGCTGCCTTTGGCTGGGTGGCTATTTTACCGCTTATTTCGGCCTTTGCCATGTCGACAATGCTGATCCTCAACCGCATGGTATCGACCCAGCGGTCGATTTTCGCGGCGCAATTTTATATCGCTTTCTGGGCGGCAATATTCCTGATCATTGCCACGATGATCGGGCACTGGCTGGTTCCCGTCATGGCCGTACCGGGGGCTCCGGATTGGGACGTTGTCCTGCGCTGTCTGCTGGTGGCACTGACCGCCACCGGCTGTCATTTCCTGCTGTTCATGGCAACCATGCGAACGACGGCGGCAGCGATTGCGCCGATTGTCTATATCCAGCTGCTGATCGCGACGGCGATCAGCGTCTTCGTCTTTGGTGACCCGATTGACCAGACCGCGATGCTGGGTGGGCTATTGATAATTTTCAGTGGCTTGCTGCTCTGGCGCAGCGCACGCCGGGCAAATACAGTGCTGGAGGCCTAGGATATTCGGCAAACTTGCTGCATAAGCTTGAGATGCTGATCAACACTATTTTCGATGGAATAGGCGGTTGCGCATGCCCTGAGCGGCTCGATAGGTTGAGGTGAGTCAATCTCATCCCTTATCGCTTTGGCAAGCGCTTCGGGATCCTGGATAGCCACAGTGTCCTGACCGATCTGATGCAGAATTTGCGTCAAGCCGTCCGAACAATCGGTCGCGACCACGGCGCAACCGGTGGCCATTGCTTCGATAGGAACCGCCGGAAAACCCTCCCATTGCGAGGACAAGACGAGAATATCCGACTGCGCGAAATAAGGCGTCACATCGGCAACAAAACCGACGAATTTGATCCGCTCAATCAAGCCCAGCTTTTTGGCCCGCCGCTTCACGTCTTCCAGAAGCGGTCCGTCCCCTAGAACCGTCATCGTCCAGGGACGGTCGCCAATCAGGGCCAGGGCGGATATTAATGTCAGATAGCCTTTCTGCGGCGCGATCCGGCCGACTGCCAGCAGTCGCGTCGACGTTGCCGGATCGCGGACTCTGCGTATTTCACCCGACGACAACATTTCAGGGGTCACGTAAGGATTGGGCACCGAATGAAACTTGCCAGCCGCGCGCGGATATATTTCAGCATATTTTTCGGCATCAGCGGCGCTCAGGGTCAGGGACAGATCGCCCAATCTTGCGGTGATTCCGAATCGCCATGTCCGGTAGCTTCTTATCCATCTACCAAAACTCGGTCGCAGGACCGGGTTGGTGACTTTCTGAAGGATCTTTGTCGGGCTGTCTCCGGCGAGTTTTTTCGCGATTGCCAGCGACAGGTTGGTCTGATTGCCGGCAGAAAAAATCGCCATGGGCTGATGCAGACGGATCATGCGCGCGACAGCGGGAATCTGCAGGAACAAGCGTAGCCCTCGTCCGCCAAATCGGGGCGCAGGCGCCATCCGGACTTTTACATCGGCTGCGATTAGATGAGCGACCGGGCCAGTCGCCTTGGTCAACCATAATTCGGTTGATATGCCGCGTTTGGCCATGCCATTGGCCAACAGGATTGCAACACGATCCAGCCCGCCATTGCCCGGTTCGTATAGAAAATGGACGATGGGAGCTGAACTGGTCATCGATTAGCCGAAGAAGGGAAATTCGCTGATCTAGACATGCTTCACAAAATATCGCCGTTTGTTCTGGTCTGGGACCAAATCACCAACGCGCCCTGGAATCAAAATAGATTCTCCAGACATAGGATTGTGAAAACCTTTCATAGATCCAACCGGGCATTCGCTGCCATGGTCGGGAAAGAGGGGGATTCAATTCAAAATACCACCGGAAATACGGCGGCGGTCTTGCTAGCTAACCGCTTCGGCCAGCACCGTCAGACCCTTTTCATTGACTTGGGCAAAGCCGCCCTGCACGGAAATCGTCTCCGGCGTCGCGCCTTCGCTGGCATAGATGACCAGATCGGCATCGCGGATCGTCGACATCACGCCCGCATGATTGGCAAGCACGCCAAAATCACCCTCGGTACCGGGCACAACCACCATGAACACATCTTCCGACCGGACGAGCTTCTCTGGGGTTACGAGTTCGAAATGTAGATCGGCCATTTTGATTCTCCACCCCTCCTTTTCAAAGGAGGGGTAAGGGGTGGTTTATGAGCAGATTGGCTCGATGCCAATCTGCGAATTTGTGAGTGAGGACGGGCCCCACCCCAACCCCTCCCCGGAAGGAGAGGGGGTTAGCTGTTTAGGCCGCTTCAGCAGCCATTTTTTTGCCTTTTTCGATCGCTTCTTCGATGCCGCCGACCATGTAGAAGGCGTTTTCGGGAAGGTGATCATATTCGCCTTCGACAACCGCCTTGAACGATTTGATCGTGTCTTCGAGATCAACGAACTTGCCCTTGATTCCGGTGAAGACTTCCGCAACGTGGAACGGCTGCGACAGGAACTTCTGGATCTTACGGGCACGCTGGACGACCAGCTTATCTTCTTCGGACAGCTCGTCCATGCCGAGAATGGCGATGATGTCCTGCAGAGACTTATATTTCTGCAGGGTTTCCTGAACGGCACGGGCCGTATCATAATGTTCCTGGCCAACAACGCGGGGTTCGAGAACACGCGAGGTTGAATCGAGCGGATCCACAGCAGGGTAGATGCCCAGCTCCGAAATCGCACGGTTCAAAACGGTGGTTGCGTCGAGGTGGGCAAAGGAAGTTGCCGGTGCAGGGTCGGTCAAGTCATCGGCAGGAACATAAATCGCCTGAACCGATGTAATCGAGCCCTTGTTGGTGGAGGTAATACGTTCCTGCAGCGCGCCCATGTCGGTCGACAGGGTAGGCTGATAGCCCACAGCCGAAGGAATACGGCCGAGAAGTGCGGACACTTCCGAACCAGCCTGGGTGAAGCGGAAAATATTGTCGATGAAGAACAACACGTCCTGGCCTTCGACGTCACGGAAATATTCCGCCTGGGTCAGACCGGACAGAGCCACACGCGCACGCGCTCCTGGAGGTTCGTTCATCTGGCCGAAGACCAGAGCCACTTTAGAACCTTCCGACTTCGGATTGCCGTCGGCATCCTTGGCGATAACGCCAGCGTCGAGAAATTCGTGATAGAGATCGTTACCTTCACGGGTACGCTCACCAACACCGGCGAAGACGGATGTACCGCCATGGCCTTTGGCGATATTGTTGATCAGTTCCTGAATAAGCACGGTCTTGCCGACGCCGGCGCCGCCGAACAGGCCAATCTTGCCGCCCTTTGCATATGGTGCGAGCAGATCGACAACCTTGATGCCGGTAACCAGAATTTCATTCTCGGTTGACTGGTCCACAAAAGCCGGAGCTTCCGCGTGAATAGGGGCGGTCATTTTGTGGCCGATCGGACCGCGTTCGTCGATTGGCTCGCCGATCACGTTCATGATCCGGCCAAGCGTTTCGGGGCCAACCGGCATCATGATCTGCGAACCGGTGTCGGTAACTTCCTGACCGCGGGTCAGACCTTCGGTTGCATCCATGGCGATCGTACGAACCGTGTTCTCACCGAGATGCTGCGCAACCTCGAGAACCAGCCGGTTACCGTTATTGTCGGTTTCCAGAGCCGAGAGAATTGCCGGGATTTCGCCATCAAAGGTTACGTCGACGACAGCGCCGATAATCTGTGAAATGCGGCCGACATTTTTGGTTTTTGCCATTTTTACGTTTCCTTGCGTACGTGCTTTAGAGCGCTTCAGCGCCAGCGATGATTTCAATCAATTCGGTGGTAATCGCGGCCTGACGGCTGCGGTTGTAAACAATCGTGAGGTTTTCGATCAGATCGCCGGCATTGCGGGTCGCATTGTCCATGGCGGTCATCGATGCACCCTGTTCCGATGCGTTGTTTTCCAGCAAGGCGCCGAAAATCTGGGTGGTCAGATTGCGCGGCAGCAGCACGGCGAGGATTTCTTCCTCGTCCGGTTCATAGTCGACGGCGCCTTCGGATTCGGCGATAGTGCCTTCCTGAACCGCGATCGGGATGATCTGCTGAACCGTCGGTTCCTGCACCAGGGCGGACTTGAACTTGCCGAAGAACAGATGGGCGACGTCAAATTTACCCTCTTCGATCAGCGCCGTCAGGTCCGCAGCAATTGCCTTGGCTTCTTCATATCCCGGTGCCTTGACAATCGACGTATCGAAATGCTTCAAGATCTGGCCGGGGTAGAAACGCTTGATGATCGGAATGCCCTTGCGCCCGACCATGTAGAACAACACTTTATGGCCTTCGCCGAGCAGCTTTTCAGCCTTGGCGCGGGCTTCCTTGACGATATTGGCATTGAACGCGCCGCACAGGCCGCGGTCCGAAGTGGCAACGACCAGCAGATGGGTTTCGAGCTTGCCCGTGCCCGCCAGAAGTTTCGACGAGTTTTCGTCAATCGAAACCTTGGAGGCGAGGCTCGCCATTACCGTTTCCATCTGGCTCGCATAGGGACGCGCCGCTTCTGCGGCCATCTGTGCCCGGCGCAGCTTCGCCGCTGCAACCATCTTCTTGGCCTTGGTGATCTTCTGGGTCGACTTAACCGACGCGATCCGATCTTTCAGTTCTTTAAGACTAGCCATTTCGTTCCTTCAATTGTCATTCCCGCGACGGCGGGAACCCAGTTCAATAAAAATGTCGCTTCGCGGCTTTTCTATTCGCTGGACCCCGGATCAAGACCGGGATGACAGTTTCTCCTTATACGAACGTCTTGCCAAATGCCGCCAGAGCCGCTTCGAGAGCCGCCTTGGTGTCATCCGCCAAGTCACCGCTTTCACGGATCGTTTTCAATATGTCGGCATGTTCGCTGCGCATATGGGCCAGCATCGCGGCTTCATAGCGCACAACGTCATTGGCTGCGACAATGTCGAGATGCCCGTTGGTACCGGCATAGATCGACGCTGTCTGTTCTTCGAACGGCAGCGGCGAAAATTGCGGTTGCTTGAGCAGCTGCGTCAGACGCTCACCACGTGCGAGCAATTTTTGCGTCGATGCATCGAGATCGGAACCGAACTGCGCAAATGCGGCCATTTCGCGATATTGCGCCAAATCGAGTTTGATCGACCCGGACACTTTCTTCATCGCTTTGGTCTGCGCGGCAGAACCCACACGGGACACCGAGAGACCCACGTTAATCGCAGGACGGATGCCCTGGTTGAACAGGTCGGTTTCGAGGAAGATCTGGCCGTCGGTGATCGAAATCACGTTGGTCGGGATATAGGCCGAAACGTCACCAGCCTGGGTTTCAATGATCGGCAATGCGGTCAGCGAACCCGAACCATTGTCTTCGTTCATTTTCGCAGCACGTTCGAGCAAACGACTATGCAGATAGAAAACGTCGCCAGGATAAGCTTCACGTCCTGGAGGACGACGCAGCAGCAGGGACATCTGGCGATAAGCCACAGCCTGTTTGGAAAGATCGTCATATACGATACAGGCGTGCATGCCGTTATCGCGAAAATATTCGCCCATGGTCACACCGGTATATGGTGCGAGATATTGGAGCGGCGCAGGCTCGGAGGCAGTTGCAGCAACCACGATCGAATATTCCATTGCGCCATTTTCTTCGAGGCTCTTGACGATCTGTGCAACCGTCGAGCGCTTCTGGCCGATGGCAACATAGATGCAGTAGAGCTTCTTGCTTTCATCGTCGCCGGCGTTGACTGTCTTCTGGTTGATGAAGGTGTCGATCGCGACAGCGGTCTTACCGGTCTGACGGTCACCAATGATCAATTCGCGCTGGCCGCGGCCAACAGGAACGAGAGCGTCGAGTGCCTTGAGGCCGGTCTGGACCGGTTCGTGAACCGATTTGCGCGGAATGATACCCGGCGCCTTGACTTCCACACGGCTACGCTGGGTGGTGTTGATCGGGCCTTTGCCATCAATCGGGTTGCCGAGACCGTCAACCACACGACCGAGCAATTCCTTGCCGATCGGAACGTCCACAATCGTGCCGGTCCGCTTTACGACGTCGCCTTCTTTGATTTCAGCATCGGAGCCGAAGATCACGACGCCGACATTGTCAGCCTCGAGGTTCAGCGCCATGCCCTGAATGCCGTTGGAGAATTCGACCATCTCACCGGCCTGAACCTGATCGAGGCCGTGGATACGGGCAATACCGTCACCGACGGCGAGCACGGTTCCGACTTCGGAAACCTGGGCTTCATTGCCAAAATTGGCGATCTGGTCCTTGATGACCTTTGAAATTTCTGCGGCGCGAATATCCATGTGTATCTTCCTTTAGCCCTTCATGGCCTGCGATAGGGTGTTCAAACGGGTTTTAATCGAGCTGTCGATCATCTGGCTGCCGATTTTCACGACCAGCCCGCCCAGGATGGACGGATCGACTGCGGTGGAAACGCTAACATCGCTTCCCACACGTTTCTTGAGCTGCGCCTTGAGCGCATCAATCTGCTTGTCATCCAGCGGATGGGCTGAGGTGACTTCGGCGGTGATCTCGCCGCGATGGCCAGAAGCCAGCGTGGAGAAAGCGCGAATGACCGCGGGGATCTGGTCGAGCCGCCGATTGGCCGCGAGCACGCCCAGAACATTGGTCGACAGCTTGTCGAGACCAAGGGCCTTGGCCGTGGCTGCGATCGCCCTGCCGGCATCGTCGCGGGACAGGACAGGGCTGCTGGTCAGCGCCCTGAGGTCCGCCGATTCGGCCATCATCGCGCTCAATGTCGCGAGACTGGCCTGCACCGCGTCGATGCTGTTATTTTCTTCTGCGAGCGCGAACAAAGCCGTGGCGTAACGCCCCGCTAAACTCGCTCTAATGCCGCTGGAATGATCCACGCGTTTGCTTCTCCCTGACCGTAATTTGGTCTGAAAACCGTTCATGAAATGGTCCGCTTAATGGCCGGAAATCCTGCGATTCCGACCACGGATGCGCGGCGTCTAGCAACCATTTTGCTGCGATGCAAGATGGCTTTGGGAATCATTTTCGAGAAAGGGTAAAACACTGGTTTTTGGTGCTTTTGGATTATCTCCAAGGTAAAAATTGCTTTGATCGCAAGATATGGGAAGCAGGGCATGGTTTTCTCCGACTATTGAACAAACCATCATCAGTCTGGAGACGGAACATGACTTATCAAATCAACGGGATCAGCCCCGACCAGCTGGAGAATGTGACGCGCGCGCCGGGAACTGTCCGGGTTACCGCTACGACCAAACCGGGCTTTCCCTGCCGCGTCACGCTGGAAGATGCAGAAGCGGGTGAGGAATTGCTCCTGTTCAACCATGTTTCGCATGATGTGGAGTCGCCTTATCGAAGCCGCTATGCCATTTATGCGCGTATCGGTGCGAAGACCGCCGCGCGATATATAGATGCGGTTCCGCCGATATTCGTCGGCCGTCCGCTGAGTATGCGGGCCTTTGGCGCTGACGCGATGCTGAAAACGGCACGTCTGGTGATGCCGGGCGATGCGGACAAAACCATCCGGCAATTGTTTGAGCTGGAGGAAGTTGCCTATATAGATGTACACAACGCGGCCTATGGATGTTTCGCAGCGCGGGCGGAGAGGTTTGAATCATGAACCCGGATATGGTGGACAGCGAGCAGGCCTGGGCAGCGATGCAGTCCCGCGACCGGTCCTTTGACGGAAGATTTGTCACCGGCGTGCTGAGCACTGGCATCTATTGCCGCCCGTCCTGTGCAGCTCGCCACCCGAAGCGAGAGAATGTGCGCTTTTTTGCCAGGGCGGAACAGGCGGAAGCCGCGGGCTTGCGGGCCTGCTTGCGCTGCTGCCCCAAGGATGTAGCGCGCGACGAAGCGGCGGTCAAAGCGGTTATCGAAGCCATTCGCATGGCTGAAAGTTCGCCCAAGCTCGACGAACTGGCTGATCTCACCGGCTATTCGCCGGCCCATCTTCAGCGCATCTTCAAGCGTGAAGCCGGATTGTCGCCAGCGGCCTATGCGCGGGCCTTGCGGTCCGAGCGGGTCAAGGATGCGCTGGATGCCGGCGCGTCGGTAACCGAAGCTATTTACGAAGCGGGTTACGGCTCGGCTTCGCGTTTTTATGAGGACAAGCGGATGGGAATGCAGCCAAGCGTCTGGAAAAATGGCGGGGTAGGGGCGACGGTGCACTGGGCCAGCGTCGAAACAACGCTTGGCCCGATTATGGTTGCCGCGACCGACAAGGGGGTCTGCTGCCTGTCCTTCGGCGAAGGCGAAGCAGAATTGCGCGGGCGCTTTCCCAAGGCGGAGCTGCAACAGGGTGGCGATGATTTTAAAAAGCTGCTTGGCGACGTGGTCGCGCAAGTTGAAACACCGGCCCGCCCGCATAATATCCCGCTCGATGTGCAGGGCACTGCCTTTCAGGAAGCGGTGTGGCAGGAATTGCGCAAAATCCCGGAGGGCGAAACCCGAAGCTATGCCGACATCGCCGTCGCCATCGGCAAGCCGAAAGCGGTCCGCGCCGTCGGCAGTGCCAATGGCGCCAATCACGTCGCGGTCCTGATCCCCTGCCACCGGGTGGTGCGCAGCGACGGGACGATGGGCGGCTATGCTTATGGGCTGGAGATCAAGCAATTGTTGTTGGAGAAGGAGCAAGGCTAAGGCGTTTTCTAACAGCCGCCTTCGCCAACGCTCCGTGCCACCAGAGCCCGGATCAGCGTGAGTGAAGATCGGACGTTGGCGCGGAGCAGAAGGCGTAAAAGTAAATCTGTTCTGATGAATTGGCCTTAATTAAAACCTCCTTTTCCGTAACCAACTACAGATGACCCAGTATAACTCTGTAAATAATTTAGGCCAATCAGCCATTGAAGCATCCCTTGGCGGGAAGCTCAGAGAGGCAATCACAGGCTTCAAAACATTGGATCGATTCTGGTCAATATCGTCCTGCAAATGCGGAGTGGAGCGGGTGTTTCTTTGCAGACCTTGCTGCCACAATAGATAGATTGGTGTCCGGATGAATATTGCAGCTAGACTTCCTGATTCCGTTGGCAAGCGCATTGCCATTTTCACAGGGATCGTCGCGGCCTTCGGTATCTTGTCAATTGCAGGAATCTTGTTGAGCCGTGGGGAAACAAATTTTTCAGCATTGTGGATATCCAATGGTTTCCTTGTTGCCGCATTGTTGCGATACGATGCCAGGGCTTCCATCCCGCATATCCTGGCATGCGCAGCGATAGGATTTCTTGTCGCAATCGGCGGCGGCGATAGTTGGCTGAAAGCCATGGTCATCTCCTTCGCTAATGCTGTGGAAGTCGGTATCGCGATTCTTCTTATTCGCCGAAAATGTGGAACGGATCCCAATTTTGCAAATCTTGGGAATTTGATCTGGTTTATTGCGCTCGGGGGGTTGGCAGCACCGCTGGTTTCGGGTGGGCTGGCATTGGCGCTATTTTCAATTTCGAGCCAATATATGTCTATGCTTGGATGGCTTGATTGGCAGATCGCGCACAGCCTTGGCATGCTGATTTTTATGCCAATCTTCTCGATTTTTTTCGGAAATATCAACGGTATCCATCAATGGAACAAGAAACTGGATATCGAATATCTGCTAATCTTCGGTATCGGTGGGTTGTTGACCGTCTACGTCTTCAGTCAGACCTCTTACCCGGTTTTATTCATGACCTCGCTTTTTGTACTCATTGCCACAGTCCGCAAGGGAATTGTTGGTGCTTCGCTATCCGCTGCGATCATTGCAATCATCGCGATTGCAGTAGCATTCAGCGGTTCAGGACCGGCGCAGTTGGTTGATGGTGATCGTCAAGGCTATATCTTGGTCGTCCAAATTTTTCTGCTGTTCACATTTGCCAGCTCGCTGCCTTTCGCCAGCATATTGGAAGCGCAAACCGTTTTGCAGCGGGAGTTGCGGTTCAGGCGCGATCAAACCCAATCCATTTTTGACAACATGCGCGATATCGTTTTCCGCACCGACAAGAGGGGGCGTTGGCTGGTTTTAAATCCGGCATGGGAAACCATCACGGGCTATTCCGTCGAACAGGCGCTGGGTTGGCCTGCAACCAAATTGTTGACCAAGGAAACTCTGCAGCAAACCGAGGCAGAATATCTCCGCCTTGTGAGGGGAGAATTGAACACTCTCACTCTCAACCAGACCATTATCCGGGCTGATGGACAAGAACGCCTTGTTGAAGTGTTCGTCGAGGCAGTCAGTGATCAGAAGGGGCAATTTGCCGGAGCAACAGGCAATATCCGTGATATAACAGAAGCTCTCGCGGCATCACACGCGCTGGAAAAGAGTGAGGCGCGGTTTCGCCGGCTCGCGGAATCCTCGCCTGTCGGATTTTTCCAGACAGATGCAGACGGCAAGATATTCTATATAAGCAAGACATGGCGAGACCGGATTGGACTCAGTGAGGAAGAAGTCAAAAGCGACGGTTGGTTTCGGGTCCTGAAAGACAAGACTTCGCCTGAAATGGCCGAGGCATTTACTGGTTATACCAAACTTGGAGACACGCGTGAACGGGAAGCTTGCCACATTACAAAGGACGGCGAGGAAATCTGGATTCGCACCGTTAATCAGGCCGAGTTTGACATCCACAATAATATTATCGGCTATGTGGGCGTTATTGTCGATATTACCGAACAGCGCAAAGCGATTGAAGATTTGCGTCAACGGCAGAATGAACTGCAAGAATCACGCGACATCGCGGAAGCGGCGGCGGAAGCGAAGGCGTCATTCCTGGCAAATATGAGCCACGAAATTCGCACGCCCATGAACGGCGTGCTCGGTTTCGCAGAAATGCTCCGTCAATCGGAACTGGATGAACAGCAGGCAAAATATGTCGAGTTGATTCAGGAATCCGGCACGATAATGATGGCATTGCTGAACGATATTCTGGATGTTTCCAAGATTGATGCCGGATTGTTGGTTTTGTCGACGGAACCGTTTGAACTGGTCGATTTGCTGAAGAGCAGCTGCAACATGATGCTGACGGCGGCTGATAATCAGAAACTCGCGCTCAATCTGGAATATGCCGATGATCTGCCAAAGTTTATCGTGCATGACAAGCTGCGTCTCCGTCAGATTCTGACCAATTTGATCGGCAATGCGATCAAATTTACCAAAGTCGGTTCAATAACCGTCAAGGCCGAAGTTTCAGGCGATGACAAAAGCAAATTCAAAATCAGCGTCATCGATACGGGTATAGGAATTCCGGAAGACCGTCAGCGATCCATATTTGATGAATTTATACAGGCAGAAGATAGTACGCAGCGCTCCTATGGCGGGACTGGTCTTGGCCTCGCGATTTCTAGCAAGCTTGTCCAGATGATGGGTGGTAATATCAGCTTGGAAAGCATCCCCGGTACGGGGACCACATTCTGTGTGGAAATACCTTTGAGCGAATGCGTCGATCCCAGTATTGAGGCAGCTGAGCGCGTCATTGCCGACAACAGTCTGATCATGTTGCCAGCCGCGAATCGTACCATATTGCTTGTTGAAGATCATGAAATCAACCGGCTGCTTGCAACCGCGATGCTCGAGCGCATGGGTTGCACCGTGGTTTGTGCCGAAAATGGCGCGCAAGCATTGGATGTTCTGACCGGAAGCGCTCATCCAGGCCATGATTTTGGCCTTGTTCTAATGGATATGCAGATGCCGATCATGGACGGAATCGAAAGCACGAGACAGATTCGTCAAGCCGGTATCACGGCGGATCAGCTGCCGATCATTGCATTGACCGCCAATGCATTTGTCGAGGACAGAAATACTTGCACGGCGGCCGGCATGCAGGACCATGTCAGCAAACCCATTCAATTTAACGATCTCCATCAAGCGGTGAGCAGCTGGTATTTCGATCCGCGTTCGCATGACCGGGCTTCGGCGATGGCAATGGCCGATGAAGACCCTACCATCGCCATGCTTCGTCCGAAATATGAAGAGTTTCGCACCAGAACACTGGATAGCTTATTGGCTGGCATTGGCACAATCGATAGCTGGTCGGCCGCACGTAGCGCAGATATTATGAGCATGTTGCACAAGCTAGCGGGAACTGCGGGTACATTTGGTGAAGGCGAAATTGCTGCAGAAGCCAGGCAACTGGAAGATGCCATCAAAAAGGGAAGATCGACCGATCTGTTAACGTCGCTATGCACCCATCTGCTGACCTATATGCGACATAAAAATAGGGCAAAAAACAACTAAACTCGAGCCAGACTGAATCGACCAGCCTGGGCGTCGCGAGGATCAGTCACGGACATCTGCCGCAGGCCGCCGCGATGCATTGGCTGACCGGGCAGGCGGAAACAATATTCGGAGCTGGTGAACCGGATTATTGAGCCAGCTTCTCGCACTCATAAACCAGACTCTCGTTCGCCTGGCTCGGCAGCTCCGCTCGGATCGCCTTCACCATGTCCTCGATATCGGTCAGCGCCTTGATGTCGGTCGTGCAGGCCCTGTTACCATATTTGGCGCGGATCGTCCGTGCTCTGGTCATCGCGTCCAGATCCATCAGATAGCGCTCCTCGGTAAACTCGCTGCTATCCGGCCGGAAGCTGTTGATAGTGACCGTCTGCTCTGCGTTGGGAACAAATATCCGTGACCATTTTGCACCGTCGCGGCCATATTGGGTGCGACCGTTGACACAGCCGCCTTCGGCCCATTCGAGCGGCAGTTCATCTGTCTGCGACACGGTGATCCGGCTACGTTGCGGGTTGATCGTGCATAGATATTTTCCCGATGTGGCTGCGCTGCTCTGCTGCGGTCTGCTATCTCCGGCTTTTTCTTCCATCGCGGCGGCAACGCGGTCATCAATTTCGCTGAAATCCGGACGTGACAGGAAGATGATGACAGCGCCGAGCAGCAGAACTGCCGCACCGCCGGCTGCAGCGATGCCCGGGTTGCGCTTGCCCTGAACCATCAGGATACCCGCGCCGCCGGCTGCCAGCAGGGACAGTGCCAGCATCAGCGCGGCTATGGCAATCCGGTTTTCCCGCTCGGCGATGATATCCTGCGATATGCCCGTCCGCAGCTTGGTCTCGGCGCGCTCGCGCTGGTCAGCTTCCGCATTCTTTGCCGCGGCCACTTGTGCACGGGCTGCGGCTTCACGAAGTCGCTCTTGCTCGCTGATCTCCGCTGCGGACCGGCAGGGCGTCGCGGTCACTCCGACGTTTACGCCTGCCTTGCGCAGGAAGCTCAATATCTCTCTGGCTGATACGGCAAAGCCAAATTCCGCATCATTGCCATCGCTTATCGAGCCGAAGCTGTTCGCGCCCAGCACCCGGCCACAATTGTCGATCAGCGGACCGCCGCTATTGCCCGATGCAATCGGCGCGGTGTGCAGAAGCGTGTCAAATTGCTTGGTCGTGCGTCCGCCCGACACCGTGCCGGTGGTCTTGACCGGTGACATCGGGGTGATCAGGTCATCCAGATCAAGCCCCTGCGCCCTGTCGACAGAACCGGGATAGCCGATCGCCACCACATCCGCGCCATCGCCAACCGGACCGCCAAACATCGTCATTGGTGGCAAGCGTCCGCCATCCAGCACCTGGATAAGCGCAAGATCATTGCTCGGCGAATAAGCGATGATTTTGCCGCCATAGCTGGTGCCGCCCTGCGAGGGGATGATGCCGATCACTACCGACGACTCCTGCCGCGCGATCTCGACGACATGAGCGTTGGTCACGATCTTGTCCGGCGCCACCACGAAGCCGCTGCCATGGCCGACAAAGGCAACCTTGTTGCCGTCTTTTGCGGCCAGCACGACCCGGACCACCGAACGGCTGGCGGCGCTGATATCGGTTGGATCGGCCTGGGCCGGGCCAGTCGCCAGGGTTGCGGAGGTGATTGCGACGAGCAGGAATAGCTTTTTGATCATGGACTGGCTCATGCTTTAATTCGGGAGGATTTTCAAAGGAGTTTTTATATTTAGCGAGCCCATCCCTTGAAAGGGACGGGTTCTTGGCAATCAAACAAAACTATAGGGGTCGACATCCACCCCGACCCGCACTGCGCGCGGCCATTCCAGCTTTTCCAGCCAGTCGCGCATGATATTCTGCAAGTCGACCGACCGCAGGGCATGGACCAGCAAACGGTGCCGGTGCCGTCCGCGCAGCATCGACAACGGGGCAGGGGCCGGACCGTAGACCGAAAACCCGTCGAGCTTGGGAGCGGTCTGGCCGATCAGCCGCGCCGTCTCCATCGCTTCCTTATTGTCTTCGGATGACACGATAATTGCCGCCCAGCGCGCGAACGGCGGAGCCAGCGCCTGCCGACGCGATTCAATCTCGGCGGCGTAAAAGCCTTCCCGGTCATTTTTGATCAGCGCCTGGATCACCGGCGCGTTGGGCATCCGGGTCTGGACATAGACACGGCCGGGTTTTTCCGCTCGTCCGGCCCGCCCCGCGACCTGCGCGATCTGCTGGAAACTCCGTTCGGCGGCGCGCAGGTCACCGCCTTCCAGCCCGATATCTGCGTCGACCACGCCGACCAGAGTCAGATTGGGAAAATGATAGCCCTTGGTCACCAGCTGCGTGCCGACAACGATATCAATCGCGCCGGCTTCCATCTGGTTGACGAAATCGGCGGCCCGCTGGGGCGACCAGATCGTGTCGGACGTGACAATCGCCGTTCGGGCTGCGGGGAACAGCATTTTGACCTCGTCGCAAATCCGTTCGACTCCCGGTCCGCAGGCGACGAGACTGTCTTCGTCTCCACATTCGGGGCATTTTTCCGGGATCGGCATGACATGGCCGCAATGATGGCAGGCAAGGCGGCGGGTCAGCCGGTGCTCGACCATCCATGCGGTGCAATTGGGGCAGTCGATCCGGTGGCCACAGGTCCGGCACAGGGTGAGCGGCGCAAAACCGCGGCGGTTGAGGAACAATAGCGATTGTTCGCCGCGCTCGAGATTTTCTTCCAGCGCCGCGACCAGAGTCGGCGCCAGCCAGTGTCCGCGTGGCGGCACATCCTCGGTCAGATCCAGCGCCTCGATATCCGGCATCGTCGCGCCGCCAAACCGCGCCGGCAGTTCGAGCAGTTCATAATTGCCCTGTTCAACCTGATGGCGGCTTTCTATCGCCGGCGTGGCCGAGGCCAATATCACCGGGATCTGCTCGTATAGTCCGCGCATCACCGCGACATCGCGGGCATGATAGCGCACGCCATCTTCCTGCTTGAAGCTGGTCTCATGCGCCTCGTCGACGATGATCAGGCCGAGATTGGCATAAGGCAGGAACAGGGCAGAACGCGCGCCGACAATCACTTTGGCATTGCCTTCGGCCAGCGCCCGCCAGTTCTTCTTGCGGTCCGACTGTTTCATGCCGCTGTGCCAGGCCAGCGGTTCGGCACCGAAACGCACGCCAAAGCGGCTGAGAAACGGTTCGGTGAGCGCGATTTCGGGCAACAGCACCAGCACTTGCTTGTCCTGGCGCAAGGCTTCGGCAATCGCCTCGAAATAGACCTCGGTCTTGCCGGAGCCGGTCACGCCGTCGAGCAGAAAGGGTTTGAACTGCGATGCGCGCACCGCTTCGATCAATATATTGCTGACCTTTTTCTGATCATCGCTGAGGTCAACCGCGCCGAAATCGGGCGAGGGGTTGGCGGTGGCCGCGAAAGGGGACACGTCCTCCCGATCAAACACACCCAGCTTTTCCAGCCCCCGGATAACCGCCACCGATACACCGGCTTTAACGGCGAGCTCGCTGATCGTGCCTTGCGTGTCGACCAGCTTTTCAAGCGCCAGCTGGCGTTGCGGTGTGATCCGTTCGGGAACCGTGCCGTTCAGACGATATTCGCTGATCGGACGATTGTCGGCAAAGGCGGCTCCGCTCGACAGCACCATGCGCAACACCGATGCCGGCGACGCAAAATAATAAGCGGCGGTCCACTCGATCAGCCGGCGCAGCGGCGCACGCAGCGGCGGCACATCGCGCACCTCGAGCAGCGGCCGCAATTTTTTCGGATCAATCTCCTCGGCCGGAAAGCTCTCCGCCTCCCACACCACCCCGGGCAGTTTGCGCGGACCAAGCGGGGCCATAACGATCGAGCCCGGTTCGACTCGCATGCCATCGGGCACCCGGTAATCAAGCGGACCCAGAGCAGCGTTAAGGAGGAGTACACGAACGCGATTCATATTGATGCTATAGGCGGGGAATTGCCATTCGTCATTCTTGCTTTGGCGAAAACGGGAGAGAGTAATGATCTATCATCGCAGAGCGGTATTGGGCCTGGGCGCCGCCGCCGGATTGCTGGCGCTTCCCGGTTGTTCAAGCCTGCCGGGCCTTAGCCTTACCGAAGCGGTCAAGCGGCTGCTCACCCTGTCGTCCCAGAACGCCTTTGCCGAACTGCTCCAGCCCAATGGTTTCTTTGACAGCCAGGTGGCCCGCATCTCGGTACCGGATTCGCTGGGCGGATCGCGGGTTACCAGCATCGCAACCGCCTTGTTGCGCTCCAAACCGATTCAGGATCGCCTGCTCAAACAGGTCAACCGCGCCGCAGAAACGGGGGCCGAACTCGCCGCCCCGATCGTGGCGGAAACCATCCGCAATATGAGCATTGCCGATGCGGCAGCGATCATCAACGGCGGACCGCGTGCAGCCACCAGTCTGCTGCAGGGGCAACTCGGCAATACATTGGTCGACCGGATGATGCCGGGCATCGGCAATGGTCTGAGGCTGTTCGACAATGAAATTATCAATCTCGTGCTGTCGCAAGCTACCAATGTCGACTTTTCCAGCATCAGCCGCGATGTGACGAACAAGGTCAGCGACGCGATCTATCGATCGATAGGCGCACAGGAAGAAGCCATTCGCGCCAATCCGCGGGCAACCAATGATCCCCTGCTGATCGCGGTTCTGGGTGCGCGAAAAGCGTTCTGAGCCATGGCTTCAGAAGCGATAAGTCATCCCGGTCAGCGCCACGTGCAGCATCCGGTCTTCACCGGTGCGGGGAACGTACAGCCCCATATAGGCTAGCGAGATATCCAGATGTTCGGCGAGCGGCGCAGACAAGCCGGCCTTGCCGCGGATAGAATTGATCCCGGCCGCCTGGCCGCTGGAGGTCCGGTTCAGGTTGAACAGAAATTCTCCACTGAAATCCGGCCGGATGCTGCTGCTGCCGATCGGTGTGCCGCGAAAGCTGATCCGCTCGCGGAAACGGATATCCAATTGGGAAGATCCACTGAACATCCGTTCTTCCAGCCGGGTCCGGCTGCTCCAGTCGCCGCCCAGCGCCTTGCCGATTGCCCAGTTGAGCTGCTGGAACGGGCGTTCCTCGGTGCCGGTTCTGCGCTGCGCCTGATAATTTTGAAAATGACCATAGCCGATGGCGAGCGACAGATCGTCGGACACCGCGACCTGAACCGAACCCCGCGCGAAGATCTGCGCAAGCCCGTCCGCACTTTCGCTATACCGCACACCGCCCTCGGCAATGGCAGATATATCAGACGTCAGCGGAATTTTTGCAGTGGGCAATATCCATAGCTGGGCCTCGTCATCGCGCGCGCTGGCCGGATCAAAAGCAACCATTTGTGAAAAGAGCAAAATCGCTGGCACAGCAATTAATTGACGAAGCACTGGCATTGCTGACCCTTATGGCGATAGAAAGCCTTCTCCTAATCAGCAAACTGGATTCGCACCATATGAAATTCTTCGTTGATACCGCCGATACTGCGGAAATCGCTGACCTCGCTGCGACCGGCATGGTCGATGGCGTCACCACCAATCCTTCGCTGATCAAGAAATCGGGTCGCGACATCATGGAAGTGACCAGAGAAATCTGCGGCCTGACCGATGGACCGGTTTCCGCCGAAGTCATCGCGCTCGATCATGCAACGATGATGAAAGAAGCGGAAGTGCTGCGCAAGATCGCCGACAACGTCTGCATCAAGGTGCCGCTGACCATAGACGGGTTGAAAACCTGCAAGGCGCTGACCAGCGAAGGGACGATGGTCAATGTTACGCTCTGCTTCTCGGCCAATCAGGCGCTGCTCGCCGCCAAGGCCGGCGCCAGCTTCATCTCCCCCTTCGTCGGGCGCCTTGATGACAACGGCCTGGACGGCATGACGCTGATCGAAGACATTCGGCTGATCTATGACAATTATGCCTTTGACACCGAAATCCTGGTCGCCTCGATCCGCCATCCCATCCATGTGCTCGAATCCGCCCGCATCGGCGCCGATGTCGCGACCATGCCGCCCAATGTCATCCGGGGTCTGTTCAAACATGTGCTGACCGACAAGGGGCTTGAAGGCTTTTTGAAAGACTGGAAAGATACCGGTCAGAATATCGGCTGATCTGACAACCATCTTCCAGAACAGGATCGTCATCCTGAATTGAATCTTCAACCAGAATTGACCAGAATTGAATCGTCATCCTGAACTCGTTTCAGGACCTCCAAAGGCCGCGCGCTAACTCAAGGGGTCCTGAAATTAACTCAGGATGACGAAGAATTTTATCAAAAGCCCTTTGGTGCCGGATCGACCACGGCAAAGCTGCCGTTGCGGATTTCCTGCACTTCCAGCGCACGCTCCGAAACGCCATCGGCCTTGAACCGGAACACGCCGTCCAGTCCGATAAACCCGCCCGGATCGGTAAGCTGGTTGATCGGAAACGGTGATCCCACTTTCCAGTTGCGGGCTACCTTGACCGTCAGCAGCACCGAATCATAGCCGAGGCTGGACAGCCGGAACGGGGCCTTGCCATAGCGGGCGCGATATTTGTCGGCATATTGCTTGTACAGGCTATCGGAAACGCTGGCGAACCATGCGCCCCGGATCGCCGGCGCACCGGCCAGATTGCTGCTCGTATTCCACAGGTCCGTGCCGAGGATTTTCGCCGTTTCACTGGCATTCTTGCGAATATAGGGGGCCGCCTTGATCGCCATGTCGCCATTGTCGGCGAGCAGGACCGCTTCGAAATCACCATTTTGGGCGAGCTTCTTGGTAGCGGCCTCGATCGATTTGGAATCGCGGTTGAACGTCTGGATCGACACCACGGTACCGCCGGCATCCTTGACGCTGCGCAGCAAGGTTGAGGACGCGCGCTGCCCGTAGACGCCATTGGGCACCAGCGCCGCGAAGCGCGTCATGCCTTTCGATTTGGCATATCCCACGACCCGGTTGATCGACTGCGAGGGGATATGGCCCAATATGTAGACATTATTGCCCGCGACTCCGCTATCATTGGAAAAGCTGAGAATCGGCACGCCGGCCGGCCGGGCAATATTGGCCGCCGCTACGACATTGTCGCTGAGCAAGGGGCCGATAATCAATTTATTGCCATCGCGGATGGCGCTCTGGGCCGCCGCTGTTATGCCTTTGGCCGTGTCATAGCTGGTCATGCGGATATTCTCCGCCTTGGTATCAAGCAGCGCCATGGTGGTTGCATTGACCAGCGACTGGCCGATCCCGGCATTCGTGCCGGACAGCGGCACCAGCAAGGCAATGCGGTGATGGCGCTGGTCGTCGGGTAGCCCGGCGGTTACCGGCGGCGGTGTCGGAGTGGCAGATGGCGGCGGTTCTGCACCGCGCGGGATCACCGTCGCACAACCGGCAAGGAAGACAAATGCGGAAACACCCGCCCACTTCAAAATGCCGCGCCGTCTGCTTTGATCTTGTCCTAGATGCACCTTGTCTGCCATGACCGTCATATGTCCACTCCTGCCCAATCCGGTCTCTATATCGTTGCCACCCCTATCGGCAACCTTGGAGATTTGTCACACCGCGCCGAAGAGATACTTGGTAGCGCCGATATCGTCTTGGTCGAAGACACAAGAGTGACCGGCAAGCTTCTGAATCATATCGGTAAAAAGGCGAAGATGATGGTCTATAATGACCATAAGTCTGCCGCCGATCGCGCGTTCATTTTGGATGCGATACGGTGCAAAATTGTCGCACTGGTCAGCGATGCGGGAACCCCGCTGATCTCCGACCCTGGTTACAAGCTGGTCCGCGATGCACAGGCGGCGGGCCTCTATGTCACCACGATCCCGGGTCCCAGCGCCGTGATTGCCGCCCTGACCCTGTCTGGCTTGCCCAGCGACCGCTTTCTGTTTGAAGGCTTCCTGCCGAGCAAGACCAAGGCACGGACCGAATCGCTGGCTGCGCTGAAGACACTCAACGCCAGTCTGATCTTCTACGAAAATGGCTCCCGGCTGGGCGCGATGCTGGCCGATGCGCTGGCGGTTCTCGGGGATCGCAAGGCGGCGGTGGTGCGCGAAATCACCAAGAGATTCGAGGAATGCGTCGCCGGCTCGCTGAGTGAACTGGCGACCCGCTATGGCGCGGAAAAGCCGAAAGGCGAGATTGTCGTGATCATCGGCCCTCCCGGCGCGCCGGAACCCGCCAGCGAGCAGGAGGTTGAAGCGGCGCTGCGCGAAGCACTGGTCCGGCTGCCCGCCTCGAAGGCGGCAGGAGAGGTGGCGCGCGCCTACAACACCGACCGCAAGGCGCTCTACGATCTGGCCAATCGCTGGAAGGCAGACGGCACGGCATGAAACGGGAGGCTGCAGAGAAGCGCGGCCGCCAAGCCGAAAAGACCGCAGCCCGTTTCCTCCGCCTGAAAGGCTGGCGAATCTTGGGCGAACGGGTGCGCACCCCGCGCGGCGAGGTCGATCTGGTCGCCAAGCGCGGCGGACTCGTCGCCTTTGTCGAGGTGAAAGCGCGCACCAGGCTGGAAGATCTCGCAACGTCGATCGATCTGAAACGTCTCCAGCGTGTCGCCGATGCGGTGGAAATCCTCTACCCGCAATATTGCACCAAGGGTGAAGACGCGCGCATCGACGTGATATTGGTTGCACCAAGACGCTTGCCTGTCCATTTGACCAACGTATGGCACGGATTCTAGAATCCGGGCGGTAGACCGTTAGTCCTGAGCTTGTCGACCCGCAGGGCGAGCGAAGCTCAACGACGCTTGTCGCCGAGAGGCGTGGTTCGACAGGCTCACCACTAACGGAGAGCGGATCGAACCTTTCCTTTGCTGCGGTAAACAAAAACGTCCTTCGACAGGCTCAGGACTAACGGCTAGAAACACATCTGCTCCCCCGTTCGTCTCGAGCGAAGTCGAGAGACGTTTGCCGCCATACCAATGTGTCTCGACTACGCTCGACACGAACGGTAAGTGGGTGTGAAAATATCTGAGGAATAAACATGACCCTGAAGATCGCCGTACAAATGGACCCGATGGAAAGCGTGAATATCGCGGGCGACAGCAGCTTTGCGCTGATGATCGCTGCTCAGAAACGCGGCCATGAGATATTCCACTATGACGTGATGGGGCTAACCCTGCACGCCAATGGCAGGCTGACCACGCCCGCTCATCCGGTGACGGTGCGGCCGGTTCTCGGCAATCACTATACATTCGGTCATCCGGTGAATCTCGATCTCGGCAGCGATGTCGATGTCGTGCTGATGCGGCAGGACCCGCCCTTCCACGTCGGTTATATCACCGCGACCCATCTGCTCGAACGGATCGAGGGCGAGACTCTGGTGGTCAACAACCCCGTCTCCGTCCGCAACGCGCCGGAGAAAGTCTATGTGCTCGATTACGCGCAATATATGCCTCCAACGCTGATCACCCGCGACCTCGACGAAGTGCGCGCCTTCCAGAAAGAACATGGCGGCATCGTGGTCAAGCCGCTGCACGGCAATGGCGGCAAGGCGATCTTTCTGGTGCCGGAAGATGGCAGCAATCTCAGTGCCTTGTTCGAGGTGTTCAACCAAACCTGGCCGGAGCCGCATATGGTCCAGCCGTTCCTCCCCGAAGTGCATCAGGGCGACAAGCGCATCGTCCTGATCGACGGCGAATTTGCCGGCGCAATCAACCGCAAGCCCGGCGAAGGCGAATTCCGGTCCAACCTTGCCCAGGGCGGCTATGCCGAAGCGGCAGAGCTGACCGAGCGCGAAAAGGAGATCTGCGCGGCGATGGGCCCCGACCTGAAGCGGCTCGGCCTGATCTTTGTCGGCATCGACGTGATCGGCGGCAAATGGCTGACCGAAATCAACGTGACCTCGCCGACCGGCATTGTCGCGATCGACAATTTCAACGGCACCGATACGCCCGGGATGATCCTGGATGCGATCGAGCGGCGTCTTGCCGCTCGATAATCTCGCGCCGGAACTCGCGCGTTGAGCAGCTGGATAGCGGAGCTGATCGCGCAAGGCGGTTACTGGTCAATCGCGTTTCTCATGGCCCTGGAAAATATCTTCCCGCCAATCCCGTCCGAGCTGATCATGGGAATGGGCGGCGTTGGTGTGGGAGAGGGGAAGTTCCACCCGGCGGCGCTGGTGCTGGTCGGCACGATCGGCTCGCTGATCGGCAATTATTTCTGGTTCATGATCGGCCGCCACTGGAACGAGGACGACCTGCGCGGCTTTGTCCGGCGGCACGGCCGCTGGCTGACGCTCGATGTCGCGACGGTCAACAGGATCGACCGGATTTTTGACGAGCGCGGCCAGTGGGTGGTGTTTTTCGCCCGTTTCATTCCCAATATCCGGACGATGATTTCGGTTCCCGCCGGCCTGTTCGGCATGTCGCACAAACGCTTCATCCTCGCCACCAGCGCCGGCGCCGCTGTCTGGAACAGCGCTTTGGTCTATGCCGGCTACCAGCTGCAGCAGAATGTCGATCATATCGAGCAATATCTGGCACCGGTGTCGCTGGGCGTGATCGGGTTGATCGTCGTGGTCTATGTCTGGCGGATAATTTTCTGGCGGCCCAAGGAGAGTTGACGTCGGGTTGGCTTGATCTTGGTTGGCATTGACTTGACTAGCGGCAAATGGCTGGCCGAGATCAACTTAACCGCCCCAGCCGGAATTGTCGCAATTGGTGAATATGATGGCGCCGATTTGGCCTGGATGCTCTGGGACGCGATTAAGCGGCGGTTGAGGTGGAATTTGGACCTGGGTTGCGAAGTTGACATGAATGGGGTGACCCATTGCAGCCACCCCACAGCAGTTTTCACTCTACTCAATCATCACTATCATCATCCATACCGTCAACTTTGGCCGCTTTTAGGCGCTCTAGGTGCGTGATTTCACCGAGATAGTTTTGCGCCTGACGAGAAAGGGCGTTGGCCAGCTTTTGCGATTTCGCTCCGAGTATTGCTTCCAAAATTTCATCGATCAACACAAATAGCGTTTCCAACCATGCTGGAATTGCCCAACCAAAGGCTTCGATTATCAGGCGCACAATCTTTTTCAATTCCTCGAAAATCTTTCCGATTCCGAGGCTGCCTATGAACGAACGAATATTACCTAAAAGCCCTTTTGCGTTTTTGGCCAATTGAACCCCTGATGACATCTTCAACGCCACTTCTGCCTCTTTTCGCTGTGCAGAACTGGCACGATGTGCTCGCTCGAGTACAAACGACTTCAATTCACCAACCTGACTAACCGAAGTTGGTCCGAGGGTGTTTATTAAGGCTCGTTCATCTTCATCTTCTGCCGATTTTTGAGCCGATTGAACAAAAGATTTTACAAAACCTTCGAACTCATCAAAAAAATCATCAATAATGGAAGTTTTTTCGGGCGGTGGTGGTGGTGGTGTAGGCATTTTACCTCTCCTTGATTGAAAATCTTTATTATTGCATTGATCTATTGAATGATTGGATAAAATAGACTCGAAGATTACTATGCAATATTGCCATGATTTGCGCAGGAGAGAAGTTTCTGGAATTGATCCAACCAAGCTCTGGAACCCGAGTTGTGATACTGATTCAGGCAAGGAACCAAATTCCTTTCCTGCAGGGAGAAGATGATTTTCATCCCGCCCGGGGATACGCATTCTGACACACATCCAGCAAATGCGCCGTATCGGTCGCCATCTTGACCGGCGTCGAACTCAGGCTCGTACGGCCCAATAATTCCTGTAGATTCCGCAAATACCCCAATTGCCTCTCTCACAGGGAGAGGCAATCAAGACTTGCCCATATGGACCTGGTCACTGTCGGTGAGGGGTTTTGACCCTCTCGGCTGTTCCAACCCCTCGCCGAGTTGCGCTAGTGAACAAGTTCACAAGCTACCCTTGCCTCTCCCTGTGGCAGAGGATGAATTCATATGAATCCGGTCTCTTTATTGCGAGCGTAGCGCAGCAATCCAGAGCGGCTCGGGGCGCTAAATCGCCGATTTCCACTTCAAGTCGCGTGGGAAATATAGGCCGGACAGCAAGCGCTGGTCCGGCCTATTATGATCAACGGGAGAGTGCTGATCAAAATTTGAAAGCGGCTTCGACAAACAACTGCCGACCGCGGTTCTGGGTCACGACGCGGTCATCACCACCAGGCGGCAGAAACGGCCTGTCACCGGCAGTATTGGCCCAGATTTCGTTGGTCAGGTTGACCCCGACCAGTGACAATTTCCACTTGCCATCGGGGTGACCCACAGAGATTGATCCATCGAGAGTGACATAGTCGCCCTGTACATAATCATTGAACGTCGTGTTCGATGCGAAATAGGAACCGCTGTAAAAGGCATTGCCGTTCAGCCCGAACTCGAGGCTGTCACTCATCGGTATCGACCAGTCAAAGGCGATGTTCCCCGAAACTTTCGGCGCGCGCGCCGCTCTGCGGCCATCCAGATTCACGTCATCGGCTGTGCCCGGCATACTGTCCGGCCCATTCGAGGAAATGAACGTATCGGTGAACTTGGCATCGGTATAGCCAAATGTGCCGGAAAATCCCAGGCCCTCAACCGGCGTCTGCCAGGCCCAGTCCATATCAAAGCCCTTGGTGGTCACCTGACCCGCGTTCACCGTTAGAAACCGCACCGCAGCGCCATCAAAATTCTGGACCTGCAGATCGTCAAACACGAAATAATAGAGCGAAGCGTTGATCCGGAACGCGCGATCCGCGAGCATCGCCTTGACCCCGATTTCGCCGCCCTTGGCCGTTTCGGAATTGTAGATGATCGAATCCAGAGCGGCCTGACGTTGCGCATCGGTACCAAAGCCGGCTTTTACAAATTGCAGCGCCGCAGTCGGCAAGATGCTGTTGTCGACACCGCCGGATTTGAAACCGGTCTTGTAGGATGCGTAGAAGTTCAGATCGGGCGTGGCCTGATATTTGATCGTGAGTTCAGGCGAGATATTACTGTCAGAAAATTCGATCGGCCCGGTCTGGAAACCTTCCGGAACCACCAGTCCAATCCCGCCGACAATGCCGTTCAAAAAGGTCAGAGCGTTGTGCAGGAATGGAAAGTCCGTTCTGTGGACCTTCTGCTCATCGGTCCAGCGCACGCCGCCGGACAGTTCCAGCTGATCCGTGATATCGATGCTGGCGCTGCCGAAAAATGACAATGCTTCACTTTTGGTCGCCCTGTTCGCTACCCAATCATAGCCAACGCCCCGGGAATCGGGGAACAGGAACGAACCGATAAAGGCATTCTGCGATGTTTGCAGCGGTTGGCTTCGGCTTTCCCAAAAACCACCGACCATGAAATTGAATATGCCGTCATAATCGCTGGTGAGGCGCAGTTCCTGGGTATATTGTTTTAGCGAATCGGAAAATGGGGCAGGGAGACCGCCCGGGTCGCCATTGGGCAGGATGCCGACATAGCTGAAATGGTCGGCATGTTCATTTTTAAGATTCAAAATGCCGGTAACTGATGACAAGGTCAGGCTATCATCAAGCTCCAGATCCATTGCCAAACGGCCAAAAAACGTGTTTGTCTCGTTATAGGACTGTCCCTTGTAACGATCCGCACCGGTTGTTCCCGGCGCGATAACCTGAAGCGCTGGATGGCCATCGGGATGAGGATAGAGTCCGTCCTGAATGTCGCATGCCGCATTGGAGGCAATGCGCACCCCGGATAGCGCCAGGAACACATCGTCAGCGACCCCATTGGCACCGCAACTAATATCGGAATGGCCGAGCAGACTGTCGCCAAAATTGTGATTATAATTGAGTTTCAGGTTGGCGGAAAACCGGTCAGAAGGATCCCATTGCAGGGTTGCCCGGCCGACAAAATTCTTCAGGCCTTTTCCCGTGTTCAGGAATACCGAGGGTGTCCCGGCTTCCAGTTCGACATATTTGTTGATGTCCTGATATTGCGCCGCCACGCGAACACCCAGCGTATCGCTGACTGGACCGGAAATATAGCCGCCGACGGTATAGCCTTCTTCTTCAAATTCGTAGCTTGCCTTGCCGCCCATTTCCCAGTCTTGCGTCGGGTCGGCGGATCGCACCGAAAATACGCCGGCCGAGGCACTTTTTCCAAAGAACAGCGATTGCGGGCCTTTGAGAACATCAATTTGCGCGACGTCGAAGAAGGATGCCTGGACCAGACGCATGGTGCTGATCGAAACACCATCGAAATCAAAGGCAACCGCCGAGTCAAACGCCGCCGAAATATTGGTTGTGCCAATGCCGCGCAGACTGATCTGGCCGCCCGCACCAGAGCCACCGACCTGGACGTTCAGCGCCGGAATGCGGCTGACAACATCGGCGACCTCGTTGACCTGAAACTTGTCCAGCGTATCGGCGCTGATCGAGGTTACGGTGACCGGCGTTTCCTGCAGTGTTTCATCCTGCTTTCGCGCGTTGACGATGATGATCTTGTTGCTGTTCTCGTCTTCGATCGAATCTTGGGCAAAAGCCGGTGCGCCAAAACTGAAAGCACCAATGGTCACTGCCGAACTCATGAGCGCCGTCACCAGTTCTTTTCGTGTAAAAATGGATCTGTTGCGATATGTTTCCTTGTTCATTTCAGACTTCTCCCCTGATGCAGATAAAACAGTCCTTGTTTCAGTTCACATATTCTCTTTTTTACACGGAATTATGGGACTTGCTCTGCCGACTGATAATGAATGCCGCTACGGAATGCGCTACTAACTAAAGAATTAGGTCCTCATGTAAAACGTCCTGCCAATGGCGGTTTTACGCTAGCGATTCTGACAGGGCAGGTTGAAATTCATCGCGCAGGCCGATCACGACGAGTCGCGATGGCGAAACCGGTCGACTGCCATGCGACGTCATTTGCTCGAAACCGAATGTCCGTTTTTTTTCACGTCCGCAGCGGGGAATGAACCGTGACTATATTCAACCCGCCCGCGGATGGGCGTTCTGATAGACATCCAGCAAATGCGCCGCATCCACCGCCGTATAGACTTGCGTTGAACTCAGGCTCGCGTGCCCCAGCAATTCCTGCAGGCTCCGCAAATCCGCGCCTCCCGCCAAAAGATGCGTGGCAAAGCTGTGCCGCAGGGCATGCGGCGTGGTCGTGTCGGCAATGCCCAGCTTCCCGCGCGCATTTTGCACCACCCGCCGGATCATATTGGGCGAGAGCGGCCCGCCGCGCTTGCCGCGGAACAGGGGCGAGTCGCCGATCTTGTCATTCTTGCAGCGCGCGAAATCCTGAGCAATCGGATAAGGACATAGATCGATATAATGTTCGATCGCCTCGCGCACCTTGGGTAGTAAGGGCACAATCCGGACTTTGCTGCGCTTGCCGGTGACCCGCAAAGTATCGGACAGGGGCAGGGCGTCGCCGGTCAGGTCGAGCGCTTCGCTGATCCGCAGCCCCGAACCGTAGAGCAGCAGCAGCACCGCCCAGTCGCGCGCGCCGATCCAATCCTCGCTGGCACTGTCCTGGGCATCTCCGGCGAGCGCCAATATATCATCGGGCGAGGCCGGTCGCGGGACGCCGCGCTTGACCTTGGGCCCCTTGATCTTCGGTATTTGCGCCCCATCGCCGCCGACATTTTTGAGGAACGCGCGCAAGGCCGACAATTCCCGCGCCGCGCTATTGTTGGTCAGACCGTCTCCGCGCCGGAAGGCGAGATAGGAGCGGATATCCGCCTGTTTGAGCGCCCTGATCTCCGCTGCATCAATGCCGCCGCCGATATGCTCCATCAGAAAGGCACAGAAGCGCTCGGCGGTAATCACATAAGCGCGCACCGTATGCGGCGACCGCCGTCGGTCATCACGCAGATGAGCGGCGAAATTGTTGATGAGGGCTTGTGCGCTATCCATCCAGAGAATCTAGCATGCCGATAGGGAACTGCCAAACCCTCTCCCATGGGGAGGGGCAACAAGCCTTGGCAATTTATTGCCTTAGGCGCAGTCGGTGAGGGGTTTTAGCCCAATTCCGGTCTCGTCATTGCGAGCGTAGCGAAGCAATCCAGAGCCGCGCGTACCGCTCTGGATTGCTTCGTCACTTACGTTCCTCGCAATGACGGCGATGCCTGAGCATGTGATCCGGAGATGGCCCCCTGCCTGCGCAGGGGCACCATATTTACGCTCCCTATGGGAGAGGGATCAAATCGCCAATTTCCGAAAACCAGTCGCTATAACCGATATTCACCCGACAGGATTTTCGCCTGTTCCGCCTCGGTCAGGGCTTCATAACCCTCCGTGCCTGGCTTGCCGAACCAGATCGGGTCGCGGACCGTGGCGACATCAAAGCCCTCCTCGACAAGCTCCACCTTGCGATATTTGAACGTGCCGGTGGTCTGCGCCTCGGGCTCGATCCGGATGAACAGGGGCACCGCATAAGGCGGCATTTCCCGGGCCAGAAATGCCCGCAGTCCCGAAATATCGAAATCATCCGCGACGGTCAGCGAGGCCATGCCGGCGCGGCCATCGGTGCCGGGGACTTCGACGCCATAGACGTTGGCGGTCTTGATCCCGGGATATTGCGACAATATTTCGGAGACTTCATTGGTCGCGACATTCTCGCCCTTCCAGCGGAACGTGTCGCCGATCCGGTCCTTGAAATAGATATAGCCGGAGCGGTCCCTGCTCATCAGGTCGCCGGAGCGGAACCAGGCATCGCCTTTTTCAAACACGTCGCGCAGGATTTTCTTCTCGGTCGCTTCCTTGTCCTGATAGCCGGAAAAATCTGAGGGGCTGTCCGCGAAAATTCGTCCGATCAGTTCGCCCGCCTCATCCCAGTCCGCCTTGATGCAAAAGCCGTCGTCGCCGCGCACCGGTTGTTCCTCGGCAATATCGAATTTCACGATCCTGGTGTCGCCGAACTGCTTTTCCAGATATTTGGGAATCCGGCCAACCGCGCCGATCTTGCCATCGAAATTCATCAGGAAGATATTGCCCTCGGTCGAGCCATAGATCTCGAGCAGCTTCGGCACTTGAAAGCGGTCGACAAATTGCTGCCAGATATCGGCGCGCAGGCCATTGCCGATGCCGACCCGGACCTTGTGCGCGCGCCCCTTGGGATGTTCCGGCTGGTTGAGCAGATAGCGGCACAGCTCGCCAATATAGACGATCACCGTTGCGCCATGGTCGGCGACATCATCCCAATATTGGGAGGCAGAGAATTTACGCCGCAATATCACCGATGCGCCGCTGAGCAAGGCGCCGCCCTGACCAATGAACCCGCCGGTCACATGATAGAGGGGCAGGGTGACGTAAATGCGGTCCTCCGGCGTCAGCGGACAGGTCGAGATGGCGATGCGAAAGCTGCGCCGGGCGCGGGCATGGGAGATGCGCGCTGCCTTGGGCAGGCCGGTGGTGCCGGATGTATAGACATAGAGGAACAGGTCATGGCCGGTCATATGGGCGCGGTGGCTTTGGTCGGGGCGATCATCGGGCAATGCGGCGAGGGCGCGATTCAGATTTTGCCCGACTTCTCCGTCCCAGTCCCACAGCGTCGGCGATCCTTCCAGTTGGGCCGCGATTTTTGCCACGCGCGGTGCCAGATCGGCGCTGGTGATAACCGCTCTGGTTGCGACAATATTCAGGCAATGGGCCAGGCCGCCTCCCTCCAGATTGCTGTTGATCAGCGCGGTGACGATCCCGACCTTGGACAGGCCGAACCAGGTGGCGACAAAATCGGGCGCATTTTCCATGAACAGGGCGACCGTGTCTCCGGCCCGATAGCCTTGCGACAGCGCCCAATGGGCGATCCGGTTGGCGCGCGCTTCAAACGCGGCATAGCTGACCGTTTCGCCTTCGAAATGAAAGGCGATATTGTCCGGATAGGCGGCGATCGTGGCTTCGATATCGTCGGTGATCAGCAGATGGGCATCCGGATCAATATCCTTGACCTGTGCCATCACGCTTTTGAGCGAACGGGTAAAACTGACCTCACGCTTGATGACGCTGAATATTCCCATGGCTTCTCTCTCTCTCTCTCTCTCTCTCCGGATTTTCGAAGATTGTGACAGCTAAGCCGATAGAATTCAACGCCCCTTAACCGATAGAAAACGGCGTATGATTTCAGATGTCTGCGATGATCTTTGGCAACAGCGCATCGAGGAGCGGCATGCCCTTGGGCGAAATGATCAGCCGCCCGTCGGCCGCGTCGAGCAGGCCCAGTTCTGTCAGGTGATCCACCGCCTGCTGGTCCACCATATGCGAAACCGCCAGGCCGGTTTTGTCTGCCAGCGCTTGCAGGTCCAGACCCTCCGCCAGCCGCAGCCCCATCATCAGCGCTTCCATCGCCCGTGTCTCCGGTGACAGCGCCTGTTCGACCTTCAGCCCATTGCCGTTGCGCTCGACCGCAGAGAGAAAATTCTCCGGCTTCTTGTGCCGCTCGGTCGCGCTTGCCAGCCGCCGTCCGTGCGCGCCGGGGCCGATGCCGACATAATCCTCGTATCGCCAGTAGGTCAGATTATGGCGGCTTTCCTGCCCCGGCCTGGCATGGTTGCTGATCTCATAGGCTGGCAGGCCGGCTGTGGTCATGATGCTGCGATTCAGCTCAAACAGGTCGGCGCAATGATCATCATCGGCCGGAATCAGTGCACCGGTTCGCACCAATGTCTCAAACCGCGTGCCCGGTTCGATGGTCAGCTGATAAAGCGAGAGATGCCCGGTGCCAAAGCTCAGCGCTCGGTTCAGCTCCGCCTGCCAGTCGGCTAGCGACTGGCCGGGCCGCGCATAGATCAGGTCAAAGCTGACCCGCTCAAACGCCTGCTGCGCGGTATCGAGCGCGGCGAGGCCTTCGTGGACATCATGCGCCCGCCCGAGAAACTGCAGCGTCTGGTCGTCGAGCGATTGCAGGCCCAGCGACACCCGGTTCACGCCCGCCCTGGCCAGATCAAGAAAATTCGCCGCCTCGACCGAGGACGGGTTGGCCTCCAGCGTGATTTCGATAGTGTCGGCAAAGCCCCAGTGACGCTCCGCCGCCGCGATCAGCGTCTCGACCAGCGCCGGCGGCATCAGGGATGGCGTGCCACCGCCGAAGAAGATGCTCGACAGCCTGCGCCCCGGCGTCAGCGCCGCTTCATGCGCCATATCGGCGAGCAGGGCCGCCTGCCAGGCCGCGACATCCACTTGCGCGCGGACATGGCTGTTGAAATCGCAATAGGGACATTTGGAGACGCAGAACGGCCAGTGGATATAGAGCGCCAGCGGCCCCGTATCTGTCCCGTTCATCTTTTCTGCGGTAGAGGCCAGTTCATGCATATTATCCGCGCCCTTAGCGCCATCCTTTTGATCACGCCAGTCATTGCGGCCTGTTCCCCGGCAGCCTCGCACGGCCCGTCGCCGACAACGGTCGTCGAACAGCGGACCAGCATGGAGCCGGAACCGCGCGGCGACAGCCGGTTGCAGAGCGCGATGATGCGGGCTCACAATGAAGCGCGCGCCAAGGTCGGTGCGCCGAAACTGGTCTGGAACACCGAGCTGGCGAAAGATGCCGCGACCTATGCCGCCAGTCTGGCCCGCACCGGAAGTTTCGCCCACGATCCCCAGCAAGGGCGCAGCCCCCGGCAAGGCGAGAATCTCTGGATGGGCACCCGCGATGCCTATAGTTACGGCGAAATGGTCGGCGCCTGGGTCGACGAGGACCGCTATTTCAAGCGCGGCCTGTTCCCCGACAGCAGCACCGGCACATGGGGCGATGTCGCCCATTATACCCAGATCATCTGGCCGACGAGCCAGCGCATCGGCTGCGCCACGGTGAGCAACGGGCGCGATGATTATCTGGTCTGTCGCTATAGCCCCGCCGGGAATGTCGTCGGACGGGATCCGTTAAAGGGGTGAAGTGTCATGCCAGCGAAGGCTGGCATCCAACCCGCCTATGCGAGTCTCACCACCTTCGGTATAGGCCGCGAAGTGAGTGTCGTGCCTCACTACGCCCTTCGCTGGGGTGACCAATCAAAAACAACCCGCAACCAGTTTCCGAAACGCATCCGACCGATGGCTCATCGCCTGCTTCTGCTTGGGATCAAGTTCGGCAAACGTCTGCTCCATGCCAACCGGCTGGAACACCGGATCATAGCCGAAGCCAAGCGTCCCGCGCGGTGGCCAGACCAGATTGCCCTGAATTCGTCCTTCAAACACTTCCGAATGGCCATCCGGCCAGGCCAAAGCGAGCGTCGCGACAAAATAGGCGCCGCGATCCACGTCCGGACCTTGCTCGGCCAGCAGTCCCTCGACCTTGCCCATCGCCATATACCAGTCGCGGCCCGGCTCGCCCTCGAACCATTGCCGCTCGGCCCAGTCAGCGGTGTAGACCCCCGGCCTGCCGTCCAGCGCCGCCACGCACAGCCCGCTGTCATCCGCCAATGCCACGCAATCCGCACCCTCGGCGCTCGCCCGCGCCTTGAGCAGCGCATTTTCGGCAAAAGTCGTCCCGGTCTCTTCCGGCTCCGGCAATCCCCGATCACCCGCCGACACCGGCTCGATGCCATAAGGCTCGAGCAACGCCCGGATTTCCCGCACCTTGCCCTGGTTATGGCTGGCGATGATCAGGCGTCCGGGGGCGAGTTTGCGGTGGTTGGTCATTGTTCTTCGCTATCCAATCATCCTCTCCCATAGGGAGAGGCAAGTGAAACTTGCGAGCTTGCTCGCTAGTGGAACTCGGTGAGGGGTTCGAACCTTTGAAGGGATTAACCCCTCACCGACTGCGCCTAAGGCAATAAATTGCCAAGGCTTGTTGCCTCTCCCTATGGGAGAGGGTCAATTTCCGTTCGCCCTGCGCCTGTCGAGCTGAAAGCCAAGCGCAGCTTAACGGCTGTTCTCGTCCAGAGGTGCTTCGACAAGCTCAGCACGAGACCCTTTTTCTACTTCCTAACCAACCGCCTTGTCCTGCGCCTCGAAAATCTGGCCGCAGCCAATTTTCGCCAGCCGCATCAGCCGCATCAGGCCTTCGTCATCAAAGGTCTGGCCCTCGGCAGTCGCCTGCGCCTCGGCGATATTGCCATCACCGGTCAGCACGAAATTGGCATCCGCCCCGGCGTTGCTGTCTTCATCATAGTCGAGATCGAGCACCGGCGTGCCGTCAAAAATACCGCAGCTGATCGCGGCGATCTTCTGCTGGATCGGGTCTTCCTTGAGCACTTTCTGGTCGAGCAGCCCGTTGACCGCCAGCCGCAGCGCCACCCAGGCACCGCTGATCGAAGCCGTCCGCGTGCCGCCATCGGCCTGGATCACATCGCAATCGAGCGTGATCTGCCGCTCGCCGAGCTTCTTGAGATCAACGACCGAGCGCAAAGAGCGCCCGATAAGCCGCTGGATTTCCTGCGTTCTTCCCGACTGCTTGCCGCGTGCCGCTTCGCGCGATCCACGGGTATGCGTCGCACGGGGCAGCATCGAATATTCGCCGGTCACCCAGCCGGTACCCTTGCCGCGCATCCATGGTGGCAGGCTCGTCTCGATGCTGGCGGTGCACAATACCCGCGTATCGCCAAAGCTGATCAGACAGCTTCCTTCGGCATGTTTGGTAAATCCGGTTTCGATAGAAATGGCGCGCATTTCGTCCGGCGCACGGCCCGATGGTCGCATGTGTGATTCTCCTGTGTCTTGGTTGGGGGTTGCTTAGAGAAAGACGCAAGCGGTTGCCACCCTATTCCTGTCCCAAAAAAGCGCCATCATCTAGCCGTCATTGCGAGGAGCGCAGCGACGCGGCAATCCCGAGCGTCTGTGCGCGAAACCCTGGATTGGTTGACCTTCCGTCGCCTTCGGCACGCTCCGCTCGCAATGACGGATGAAATTATCTTCCTCTCCCCTTGAGGGAGAGGATACCAAAGCCTTGCGAGCTTGCTCGTTAGGCGACGTTGGTGAGGGGAGGCGGTACTGCGTATTCCCTCTTCCAACGGCGACGGTGTCCCTCTTCCTCTCCCAGAGGGAGAGGCAAGCAAGACTTCCCCGGATCCAATCCGGGGTTAGTCGCGCTCGGTGAGGGGTTGCGCCCTCTCGATAGTGGAAACCCCTCACCGACCTGCGCTAGTCATCAAAGATGCCAAGCTCCGGTTGCCTCTCCCTATGGGAGAGGAGTAATGCTGGAAACCTCCCGACAATTAACCTATCTAACCCCCATGACCACCACACCAATATCTCGACAATGGCGGGCATCCGTCGGCCGCACGGCCCGATGGTTTTGATGAGATGCATATAAATCTAATCACTATATTGATTCTTGGAATCGTGCTTGCTGGCATATTTGCGGCTTGGAACTACAGGCCAGCTTGGATGAAGAAGCGCTATGTCGTCGTTCTCGTTGCACTGATTATTTTCCTGACGATCGGATGGAATGCGGTTCGAATCCATGCTGTCAAACCGTCCAGTAACGAAATCGCGAGATTGTACATATCATCGGGCGAAATGATGTGGTCGAGAGCGTTTCTTGTTCACCAAAACGGGTTGGTGGAAGGTATCGAATCACGTTCCGGCGAAACCAAATATGCCAAAACTGAAATTGATAGTGATGAATTCGAAGCAATTTTGAAGCAGTCAGCATCATTCTATCGATTTGCCTCTCGTTCGCCTGAGGGAAAAGCAGAGCCGGATTTTGGTGTCTGCGACAGTGCCAATCCACACAACTGGTGGCTTTACAGCGAGTGGGATTTTAATGATGGAAAAAAACGATCGATAGCTTTTAAGGGGCAGTGTTCTATCGGTTTTCCCCTTGGTATCCCATCGATGATTTCAGGAATATTGGGAGCTATTGGATTGCACGGCGAATTTGGTCAGCCGGGTCTGGAAATCGCTCATGGCAATTTATTTTCAAATGTGGACGCAAAAATCCCAGATTCAGCTTGGGGCCCACTGCCGGAAGGGCAGGATTTTCGTGAGGATTAGATATTGACCAACACCCCGATCACCGAAATGACCACCCGCGCACGGGACATCTTCCGCGTCGTCGTGGAATCCTATCTCGACAATGGCGCGCCGGTCGGTTCGCGCACCATATCGAAAGCGCCGGGCCTCGAACTTTCCCCAGCCTCGATCCGCAATGTCATGCAGGATCTCGAGGAACTGGGACTGCTCGCCGCGCCGCATACCAGCGCCGGGCGGGTGCCGACCGAACTCGGGTTGCGGCTGTTTGTTGACGGCATGATGCAGGCGGCGGTCCCGACGCAGGAAGAGCGCGACGCGATCGAGAGCCAGATCACCGAACAGGGTCCGGTCGAGGACGCCCTGCGCGCCACCACCTCGATCCTTTCCGGTCTGTCCTCCTGCGCCGGTCTGGTGCTGGTGCCGAAACGCGAGCCTTTGCTCAAACAGTTCAACTTCATCAAATTGTCCGAAGGGCAGGGGCTGGCGATCCTCGTCTCCCAGGACGGCGGCGTCGAGAATCGCGTGCTCGATCTGCCGCCCGGCGTATCGGAATCGGCTCTGGTCGAGGCCGGCAATTATCTCACCGCCCGCTATGGCGGCATGACGCTCAGCCAGGCCCTGTCAACCGTCGGCGGGGAAATCAGCGCCGGTGAACTGGCGATCGACAAGGCGTCCGAAGAGCTGGTCAAGGCGGGCATGGTGACTTGGAGCCGCGATCCCTCGGACCGGCCGGTATTGATCGTCCGCGGACAGGCCAATCTGCTGCAGGACAATAGCGCGCTGGCCGATCTCGACCGGGTCCGCCGGTTGCTCGATGAACTCGAGGGCAAGCAGGAAATTGCCCGGCTGCTCGACAATGCCCGCGATGCGGAAGCGGCGAAAATATTTATCGGCGCGGAGAATAAATTATTCTCGCTTTCCGGCTCATCTGTGATAGCGGCGCCCTACAAAGACGGCGACGGACAGGTGGTTGGCGTGGTCGGCGTGATTGGTCCGACAAGGTTGAATTATGCGCGCGTGGTACCCATGGTAGACTTTACCGCGCAAACCTTGTCGCGTTTACTGTCGAAATGATGAAAATAAAGTGACCCAAGCAATGAGTGATAACAAGCAGAATCCCGGCCAAGAAGATGGCGACGCAGCGGCAGCCGCCGAGCTTGACGGCGTGCCGGAGTCGTTGAAAAGCGGTGAAGCTGACGCGCCGCAGCCGGAAAATTCCGACAACCGTATCGAAGCGCTGGAAAATGAACTGGCCGAAGCCCAGCAGGCAATACTCTATGCCCAGGCAGAGACCCAGAATGTCCGCCGCCGTCTCGAAAAAGACGCGCAGGACGCCCGCGCTTATGCCGCCACCGGCTTTGCCCGCGACATGCTGTCGGTAATGGACAATATGCAACGCGCCCTCGAAGCCATCCCCGCCGAGGTCAAGGACGAGGAAAAGTGGAAGGGCCTGATCAACGGCATCGAAGCCACCGGCCGCGAACTGCAAGCCGCCTTCGAGAAAAACGGCATCAAGCGCGTCGCCGCCGTCGGCCTGCCGCTCGATCCGAACCAGCATCAGGCCATGATCGAAATCCCGACCGACGAGCATGAACCCGGCACCATCGTCCAGGAAATGCAGGCCGGTTACGTGATCAAGGACCGGCTGTTGCGGCCGGCATTTGTCGGGGTGGCGAAGAAGCCTGAAGAGTAAGGGCTCTTGGTCAATGAAGAACATCGGAAAAACTTCAGATTAATGATTTTTGGTAGTGTAGCCGAACTTGGCGATATTGGTTACCAAAAGGCAACGTGGCTTGATCCTGAAATGCAAAATCCGCATTTCACATTCGTTGAATTTTTTGAGTGTTTTTATGATGCTGGCGCAGGTGACTACGACGCATTTGATCCCAATTTAGCGAGCGCGCCTTTTAAAACACATGTTGATCAAGGCCATATTTCTGAGGAGGAGCGAGACATTGTCTGGCAAGTCCATCTTGCATTGAAAGATTATCAGGAGCCCGGCGATGCTTATGATCACGCCTCTATATTAGCCGACCCCAAATGGTTGGAAGTTGTATCCACTGCAAGGGGTGCAATTGAGCAACTTCGTAACATCTTTACCAATCCCGCTGATCTCAGGAGTTTAGAAAACAAGCTTCCACCGCCTGAACAGAAGAAATGGCCCTAGTCGTTAAGCCAGCTAATTGTCATGCCAGCGCAGGCTGGCATCCAACCCGCCTGTGTCAGTCTCACCGCCCTCGATCTAGACCCCAGCCTTTGCTGGGGTGACAGGTGATTTAACTGACTTGTTTGGGCTGTGATAAGGCAGGCGGAATGACTTTTCCGGCTGAACATGCTATATTTCCAGTTCCTTTGGCTGCGGCCAGCATAATTTTCCTCTCCCAAAGGGAGAGGGCAACGAGACTTGACGCCTTAGCTTCAGCGGAGGCGTTTAGTCGCAGTGGGTGAGGGGTTGGGAACGTCCATGAGAAAGCGGCTGACTCCCGTCGCAAGAAAACTCAGACGCAACAAGACCGATGCGGAAGCCATAGTCTGGTCGCACCTGCGCAATCGTCAGCTGGAAAATGCAAAATTCAGGTTTCAGGTCCCGTTTGATGATTATGTCGCTGACTTTGTGTGCCATGCAGCCAGTCTGATCATTGAACTGGATGGCAGTCAGCATGCTGATAGCGTCCCGGATCAGGATCGCGACGCCGTCATGGAAATTGCAGGCTATCGGGTGATCCGCTTCTGGAACTCGGATGTATTTAATAACCTCGAAGGTGTCCTTGAGGAAATCCGGCAGGCGATGCTCGCCAACGAAGGGGGGTAACCCCTCACCGCGCGCGACTAGTTCGCTTCGCTCTCAAGTCTTGCTTGCCTCTCCCTCCGGGAGAGGATCAAATTACCCGTCATGCCAGCGCAGGCTGGCATCCAACCCGCCTGTGTCAGTCCCACCACCCTTGGTTTAGACCCCAGCCTTCGCCGGGGTGACAGGTGATTTAACTGACTTGTTTGGGCTGTGATAAAGCAGGCGGAATGACTTTTCCGGCTGAACATGCTATATTCCTAGTTCCTTTGGCTGCGGCCAGCATAATTTTCCTCTCCCAAAGGGAGAGGGCAACGAGACTTGACGCCTTAGCTTCAGCGGAGGCGTTTAGTCGCAATGGGTGAGGGGTTGGGAACGTCCATGAGAAAGCGGCTGACTCCCGTCGCAAGAAAACTCAGACGCAACAAGACCGATGCGGAAGCCATAGTCTGGTCGCAGCTGCGCAATCGCCAGCTGGAAAATGCAAAATTCAGGTTTCAGGTCCCGTTTGATGATTATGTCGCTGACTTTGTGTGCCATGCAGCCAGTCTGATCATTGAACTGGATGGCAGTCAGCATGCTGATAGCGTCCCGGATCAGGATCGCGACGCCGTCATGGAAATTGCAGGCTATCGGGTGATCCGCTTCTGGAACTCGGATGTGTTCAATAATCTCGAAGGCGTCCTTGAGGAAATCCGGCGGGCGGTGCGCGCCAATGAAGGGGGGTAACCCCTCACCGAGCGCGACTAGTTCGCTTCGCTCTCAAGTCTTGCTTGCCTCTCCCTCCGGGAGAGGATCAAATTACCCCGTCATGCCAGCGAAGGCTGGCATCCAACCCGCCTGTGTGAGTCCCACCGCCCTTGGTTTAGACCCCAGCCTTCGCTGGGGTGACGGGTCGAACCGCAACGCGCGCAAACACCCAGCCACCAATGGCGCCAGCGAACACTTGCGCCAGGAAACCCATGGTCGATCGTGCGCCGCTGATCGGTATGGTTTGAAACATCATATACATGGCGCCCAGCGCCACGGCGATCGCCGCACCGCCGGCAATCGGATAGGCGACACGAGCCAGGTTCGGCAAAAAGCGTTTCAAAATGGTAGCGATCAAAAAGCCGATCAGCAATGCGACCGCGACAATCACCAGATAGGCGACCATGTTGGAAATATCGAACATCGTCATGTTGAACCGGTCGCCGATGCTCACCGAAATGTCGTGCATCCCGATCACAAATTGGGAATTCAGCGCGGTCCCGACAATATAGGTCGCCAATGCCGCCGCAATCAGACCCAAAACCCAACGAACAAACCGCATCCTGAAACTCCCCTGTGAGCCGTTTAGCCTAAATGCTTTGTTGCGACTAGCAAGAGTTGATTTAGAGAGGCTGGTCAGACCGGACAAATTTGATAGACTGTGCGATCAAACAGGGGACCAGCATGCGAAATTTCGAGATCATCCTTTCCGTTGTCGCAATGGGCGCGTTGGCGGCCTGTTCGAACCAGGGGGCCTCTTCCAACGGTACGAAAACCAGTGAAGCCGCTGGCCGTGCCGATGCGGCTCCGGTCAACTATATCATTGAAACAGTCGCTGACGGGCTCGACCATCCCTGGTCGCTCGCCTTCCTGCCGGATGGCAACCTGCTGGTGACCGAGCGCAGCGGCAAGCTCAAGCAGGTCGCCCCCGACGGGACAACCGTGCTTGTCCATGATTTCGCCAGCGGCAATGAGTATCCGAAAGTGCATAATGCTTCGGGTGCGCAGGCAGGCCTGTTCGACGTGGCTTTGCACCCCGACTTTGCAGAAAATGGCTTGATATATATATCTTATGCGGCCGAGCAGGACGATGGCAAAAACACGCTTCTGCTGATGCGATTTGAATATAGCGATAGCGATGGCCAGCCACGGATCAGCAACGGCAAGCAGATATTCGCTGCCTCGCCCAGCCGGGTGCAGGGCAATCACTATGGCGCGCGGATCATCTTCCTTCCCGACGGGACGTTGATGATGCCGGTGGGCGATGCGTTCCACTTTCGCGAACAGGCGCAGAAGCTGGACAGTCATTTCGGCAAGATCATCCGGTTGAATGACGATGGTTCGGTGCCAGCGGACAATCCCTTTGTCGGAAAGCAAGGCGCGTTGCCGGAAATCTGGAGCTACGGTCACCGCAATCCGCAGGGAATCATTCTGGCGGCTGACGGGCGTATCTTTGAAAATGAACATGGCCCGGCGGGCGGTGATGAAATCAACGAGATAAAGCGCGGCGCCAACTATGGCTGGCCGACAGCATCTTACGGGCTGGATTATTCCGGTGGCCGCATTTCCCCTTATGAAGCGTTCGCCGGAACCGAACAGTCGCTGGTGCATTTCACGCCGTCGATCGCGCCATCAGGCTTTGCGCAATATTCTGGCGCGGCTTTCCCCGACTGGAATAGTGATCTCTTCCTTTCAGCGCTGGCCCTCAAACATGTTCGCCATGTGAATATGAATGCTGACGGTTCGCTCGGCAAGCAGACGGAACTATTTGGGGAGCTCGACACGCGCTTTCGTGATGTCAGGACCGGTCCTGACGGATTTCTGTATCTGCTGACCGAAGATCAAAGCGGCCCGACCAGCAAGATTTTGCGGGTGGTACCGAAGTAGAGCCGCCCGACGGCGTCCAGAGGCCAGAAGCCGATATGCGATTCTAAAAAATCGAATTGCCCATGCCGCCATCGACCACCAGACTCTGCCCGGTCGCATAGCCGGCCATTTCGCTGCAGAACATCGCGACAAACATGCCCATATCCTCGGCATCGCCAAAGCGCCCGACCGGGATTCGCACCTGTTTGACGAATTTCGCGACTTCCTCGTCATAGCTGGTGCCATTGGCTTCCGCCTGGCTATCGAACATATCCCGGATCCCGGGCGTGTGGTGCATGCCGGGCAGGATATTGTTGATCGTCACGCCATGCTTGGCGACCTGTTTCGCCACCGCCACCGTATAATTGACCAGCGCCGCGCGTGGCGGTCCCGACAGCACCCGCATGGCGGCGGGATATTTGGCGGCACCGGTGGCGATATTGACGATCCGGCCCCATTTGCGCTCGACCATGCCGTCGATCACCGCCTTGATAAATTCGACCGGGCTGAGCAGGGTGAGCGACAGCGCTTCTTCCCATTCTGCCCGGCCAACGGTGCGGAAATCGCCGCTAAACGGCGGCGGCGAGCAGGTCGCGACCAATATGTCCGGGCTGGGGCAGATGGAAAGGATTGTCTCGCGGCCTTCGTCGCTGCTGTGATCGGCGACGATCGGGGTGATATTGGCGCCGGTTTCGCGGGCGATGTCTTCGCAACATTGCATCAGCCGCTCTTCGCCACGGGCGGTGACGAACAATTCGGTCTTTTCTTTCGCCAGCGCCAGCGCCGCTCCGCGACCCAGCCCGGCGCTACCGCCATTGACCAGCGCAATTTTTCCCGCAATTCCCAGATCCATATCGGCCTCTATCCTGAAAGGTTGAGATGATGTTCTAGCGAGAGCGATGCGCTCTGCCGACTAGCCATTGTGGGACAGGCGGCAGCGTTGCTTCAAGCCATCGACATATACATGGCCGCAGCCAGCCCAAATCCCCTCGGATCGCCGAGCAGCCCGGATTCCATCTTGTTCATCACATAGGAAAAACAGAGCCGGGCATCCTGATCGATGATCACCGAGGACCCGCCATAGCCACCCCAGAAAGCGGTATTGGCATTGGGGCTGATCGGGGTGGCCGGGTTGTTCAGGCCATAGCCCATGCCGAAGGTCAGCGGCAGGCCCAGTACCAGATCGGTGCCTTCAATTTGTTTCTCGAAAATTCTTCTGGTGCCGGCTTCGGACATGATCGTCTTGCCAAAGGCTTCGCCGCCATTGGCCATCGCGGTCTGCGCGCGGACGATGCTGCGGGCATTGCCTTGTCCATTGGCCGCCGGGATTTCCGCCGCGCGCCACATCCGCTTTCTCGGTTCGGTGGCATCGACGACGGGATTGGCGAAGGTGCGACCAGCGATCGAGTCGGGATTGGGGGCAGGCCCGCTTTTGGGCGGAACGAGATTGGTGATGCGCTTGTCGAGCGCTTCGTGCGCGCCAATATGAAAATCCGCGCCGGTCGGCTCGGCAATTTCCTGACGGAAGAAATTACCGATCGTCTGCCCGGTGACCCGGCGGACGATTTCGCCGATCAAATGGCCCTGGGTCAGGGCGTGATAGCCCGACTGGGTGCCCGGCTTCCACCACGGCTCCTGTTTTGCCAGCGCCGTGGTCATCCATTCCCAGTCATAGAGCGCATCGCCCTCGACCTTCCTGTCCATGCCGGACAGACCGGCGGTGTGGCTCAGAAAATGTCGAACTTCGACCGCTTTTTTGCCATTTTGGGCAAATTCCGGCCAATATTTTGCCGCTGGTGCATGCAAATCGACCTCGCCGCGATCGGCGAGCAGCAGCAGCGACATCGCCGCCATCGTCTTGGTGCTGGACCAGACATTGACCAGCGTATCCTCCTGCCACGGATCGGTTCGTTCCTCGTCGAGATGGCCGCCCCACAGATCGACGACAAATTTGCCATCCAGCGTGATCGCCACCGAAGCGCCGAGGTCGCCATGCTCGCGAAAATTATTCTCGAAGGCCATTTTTACCGGTTCAAAGCGGGAATCGCACTGGCCGTGAATTGGGGTTTCCATTGTTCGCTCCATCTAGACTTTAACTGTTCGATTAACAGCTTGTGATGATTAGTCCAATGTCTTTCACGCCGGTCCCGGTTGTTGCCGGTCGCCAGAATCTGCGAGATATTGTGACGAACTTTCAAACCCTTGTATATTTTTTGCCATATTCCTCTTGCAAAGGTCTCATTAAGATATATCTTAGTATCAACTTAGATATGAAGAAAGAATCGAATATGAGACATGGCATGAAATTCGGACCCGGCGGTCCCCGTGGTTCTGGCCGCGGCCGTGGGCGCAGCGGGATGACTGGAGAGAAATTTGCCCGGGCCTTTGCCCAGGCCGCCTTTGAAGGGGTGAAGGGCAAAAGGCGGGCGCGGATGTTCCGGCGCGGCGAACTGCGGATGGTGCTATTGCACCTGATCGCCGAAGAACCACGGCACGGCTATGACCTGATCCGCCAGATCGAGGAACTGACCGGCGGCCATTATGCGCCCAGTCCGGGGATCGTCTATCCGACGCTGACCCTGATGGCGGAAATGGACCTGATCGACGAAGCGGTCGATGGTGATGGCAAGAAAGTCTATTCGATCACCAAGGCCGGCTCCGCCCGGCTGGCCGAGGACGAGGCGCATATCGCCGAAATTCTCGAACGGCTGGAAGGTGTGTCGCGGATGGGCGAAGCCAGCGATGGCGCATCCGTCCGCCGCGCCATGCACAATCTCAAAAGCGCCATCGGCATCCGGCTAGCGGACGAGGAAAAGGGATCGGACAAGATCCTGGAAGTCACCGCGATCATCGACGAGGCCGCGAGCAGGATCGAGCGCTTGAAATAGGGCGCTGACAGCGGAGCTCCGTTAGCCCTGAGCTTGTCGAAGGGCGCGTCTGGTTCGATGGGCGTGCTTCGACAGGCTCAGCACTATCGGGATTTTGCCCCGCATCAGAGTTCCAAAACCATCTGCACATTGCACCGCGCATAAGGCGTCGGCCACAGATCATCGCTCGCCAGATGTCGGAAGCCGCACCGTTCATACAGACGGATTGCGGCTTTCAGCTCTGCATTGGTCTCCAGCCAGACGGCATCGGCATCCATCGACCGGCCCTCGGCAATCAGCGCGTCAAGCACGGCGCGTCCGATGCCCTGTCCGCGCAGCTCTTTCTGCGCCGCCATCTTGATGATTTCCAGCCATTGGCGGCCATCGCCCGGATCATGATGCGGCGGCAGGATCGCGCCGGTTCCGACCACCCTGTCGTCGAGCAGGGCGACGATAATCTGACCGCCCTTATCAAGGATAGATGCTTCCAATTCTTCCAGTTGCTCCCGGTCGCTGTCTTCGAGGACGAAATATTCCTCGATCCAGTCGCGGTTGAGATCGATGAACGCCTGCCGGTCTTCGGGGCGGTAGCGACGGGTTGCCAATGGCATCAGAACATCGTGAACAATATCACTGCGATGATCGTCCCGACGACCGGTATCACCACGGTCAGCGCGCCAACCGCGCCATAGGCGTCTTTGTGGGTCTCCCCGCAAACCGCGCGGATCGTGGTTACGACATAGCCATTATGCGGCAGGCTATCGAGCGCGCCGGAGGAGATGGCGACAACCCGGTGAAGCTCGTCCGGTTGCGCACCGGCATCGATATAATGGGGCGCGATCAGCGGCAGGGCGATCGACTGACCGCCGGATGCGGAGCCGGTCAGACCCGCGATCACGGTGACCGCAACGGCCGCCCCGATCAGCGGGCTGCCCGGAATATTCTGGACCATGACCAAGGCTTCCTGAAACGCCGGCGACAGCTTGGCGACGGAACCAAATCCGACTACTGCGCAGGTGTTGGTGATCGCGACCACCGCGCTGGTTGCGCCGCGCGAAAAGGCTTCCGGCATCGATTTCAGCTTCTGATAGCCGACTGCGAGCGCGACAATCGCCCCCGAACCCAGTGCTGCGACCAGCGCCCATTTGTCCAGCGATTCTTGCGGCAATATCGCCGACAAGGGCCCCATATCCTGCGGATATTGAAAGATCAGGAAGATCGCCAGCACCGCGACCAGCGGCAGGATGCAGAGCAGCGGTGCGGGCAGATTGCCATAGTCGGTATTGTGGTCATCGCTTTCGCGGCCGACAAAATGTTCGCCCTTGGCGACGGCACGCTTGACCATATGGTTGAGCCAGAAATGGCCGGTCACCGCCATGAACAGCGCGACGACCAGGCTGACCTGCCAGCCGGCATAAGCATTGGTGCCGAGATATTCCATCGGGATCAAATTCTGGATTTCCGGGCTGCCAGCGCTGGTCATGGTGAAGGTGACCGACCCGAAGGCGAGCGCGCCGGGGATGAACCTTCTGGGCAGATCGGCCTCGCGAAACAGATGCACCGCCAGCGAATAGACGCTGAACGACACGATGAACACGCTGACTCCGCCATAGGTCAGTATCGCACAGGCGGCGACCACCGCGAGTACTGCGTGCTTGATCCCGATCTTCTCGATGACCCAATGGGCGACGCTGGCCGCAGCGCCGCTGGCGCCCATGATCTCGCCGAATATCGCGCCGAGCAGGAACATGAAGAACCAGCTTTTGAAGAAGCCGACAAAGCCGTCCATATAGGCGGTGGCAAAATCCGGTGCGCCTTCCAAGGCGAGCGGTGGCAGCCAGGCGATACCGCTGGTGAACGCGACAATTGCCGCAGCGACCGGGCCGGCGATCAGGATATTGACTCCGCGCACCGTCATCCAGATGAGCAGTCCCAGTCCGCCGATAAGTCCGATTGCCGATAGCATGAATGTCCCCCAAGACTTGACCGCTGCCTCATGGCAGAGGTCAAGTCAGAGGTGCAACTGCTAAATCCGTTGTCCAGGCTTGGGTTGAAAAGACCCGATCAAATCACCTGCGCCCGATTCTCGTCGCGGTGCTTTTTCAGATATTTCATGAACGGTGTGCCGCCGGTGCCGACCTCGGTGTCATTGCCCTTGCCGCTTACCGCCTGCTTGTTGATATAGCTGGCCGCATATTCCAGATGCCGGGTACGGAAGCGTGCAACCTGCTCGACGCTGGCATTGAACGCCTTTCTCAGCGCTGCGTCGCCGCTGGCAATGGCAAATTCGCGCAATTGGCTCTGTTCGCGCAAATCTTCGATATAGCGGCGATGCCGGACCGGACGATAGGCGTGCAGCTCGTCGAGATAGGTGCGTAAAGGGTCATTTTCGTGATGCACCTGAAACAAAGCATCCATGCTCGGCACGATCGAGCTTTGCGACCCGGTCTGGCCGCGAAAAACCTGGCCCTTGCCGTTATATTTTTCGACGCCTTGGTAAATCAGGCCGTCGGGCAGCGCCGGATTATTGGCCCAGCCGTGGATATAGGGCCGCACCCGCTGATAATATATATAGGGATCGCAGCGGTCGGGCATCCGGTCGAATATGGCGTTCACCGCGTCCCAATGGCCGTCCATTTCCTCGAGCAGCGCCGTCGCTCTGGCGGTATCTTCTGCCCGGGCTGCTTCGACCAGATCGCAGGCAAGGCCCAGCAGCGGCCCCGCCGCAGCCTCGATCGCGACATGGATCAGGACAAACCAGTTTTCATCCGCTCCGCCGAGGAAATTCTGCACCATATAGACATTGTCGAGGCCGATCGGACTGTCGCGGTCCAGCCGCGCCCAATTGTCGAGCACATAGCCGCTATAGGGCAGCAATGGTGCCTGATCGAGGCGGTCGGCGAGCGCCACCATAGGACCGGCGAGATTGGCGGGCAGGGCGGTCGGCGCTTCGCTTTCGCCCCAGACATAGGCCTGAACCAGAAAGGAATAGCGCACCATCGCCACCCGGACTTGCTCCTCCGGCGCGTTGGCCGCCCATTCCGCGAGATCGAGGGCGGGCAATTGTTCCAGCCAGTGCCGGACCCGGCCAGTGGTCATCAGGCCGGACAGATTTTCTGCCGCCTGCAGGACAGGGATGAAAATATCGGGAAGGTCAATATCGACAATTTCGAAATGCGAGAGAAATCCGCGCGAGGCGGACATATCATAATCTGACAATTTCATAGGGTCACCACTTGCGCAAGCGCGGGTTGGGCCGCTTGCTCAATGGCAGGATGGTATCAAATGAAATCAGATTGGGCAAACCCAAATTGCTCCGGGTCCACCGTCACGGCTCGCCGCGTCCTGACCGCGAGCGGCCTCGAAACATTTGCTTTGCATAAACTGTCGCGGGATTGATATGTTATGCTGCCGGGGGGCATAGCTTGAGGAGAATCATGATGATCATATTGGCAAGAAAACTGGCACTGGCCGGAACCGCTGGCATAGCAGCGCTTAGCCTGACCGCCTGTGCCGGGAATTATGCTGTGGAAGGTGCCGGAGCCGGCGCAGCGGCCGGTGCAGCCATTGGCGCGATCACCGGCGGCGACGTGCTGGAAGGCGCTGCCATTGGCGCAGCAGCCGGAGCAGCTGTCGGCTATTTCATCGACAAGAATGACGGTTGTGACGGCTATGACCGCAACGGACGACTGGACGATGATTGCTACGGATTGCGGGGCTATCCCAAAGACCCGAGATAATCTCTTGGGCCTTTAGGCCCGAGCGCAGTTTCACTGGCCTAGCAACGCGGCTTGGGCTAACGCCCGGCGATGACTGGCGCGTCCCTTAGCCTGCAACAGCAACACCCCTGGCGGCATGAACTGCGCGTCACAATTGCGCTTGCCTGGCCGCTGATCCTGTCGAACCTGACCATGGCCCTGATCGGGGCGACCGATGTGCTGATGCTCGGCTGGCTCGGTGCGCGCGAATTGGCGGCGGCGACACTCGGATTCAATCTGGCGATGACCGCGGCGATTTTCTGCATGGGGCTGATCACCGCCTCGGCACCGATGATGGCGACCGAAATCGGCCGGATGCAGCACAGCGTTCGCGACGTCCGCCGCACCTTCCGGCAGGCCATGTGGACCGCAGCGGCGGTGCTTCTGCCCTTCTGGATCCTGCTCTGGAATACCGAAGCCATATTGTTGACCTTCGGCCAGCAGCCGGATCTCGCAGCAATCGCCGGGACCTATATCAGCGCCTATATGTGGTCGATCCTGCCGTTTCTGTTCTTCATCATCCTGCGCAATTTCATTTCGGCGCTGGAACAGCCGGTATGGGCGCTGATCATCAGCATCATTGGCGTATTGTCCAATGCCTTGTTCAACTATGCGCTGATTTTCGGAAAGTTCGGCGTGCCGGAATTTGGCGTCATCGGCGCCGGCATTGGCAGCGTGATGACCAATGTCCTGATGTTCGCCGGGATGGCGCTCGTCGTCATGTACCACAAGCGCTTCCGCCGCTATCATCTGTTCGGGCGCTTTTGGCGCAGCGACTGGCAGCGGTTCCGGACGATGTGGAAACTCGGCATGCCGATTGCCATCACCATGGGTCTGGAAGGCTCGGTATTTGGCTTTGCCGCCCTGCTCATGGGTCTGATCAGCGCCGAATCTGTGGCGGCTCATGCGATTGCGTTGCAGCTGGCCGCGCTGACTTTCATGGTGCCAATGGGTCTGGGGCAGGCGGCCACGGTGCGCGTAGGCATTCAATATGGCCGGAAAAACCGGGCCGGCATTATGCGCGCGGGATGGGTCAGTTTCATTCTCGGCACATCTTTCATGGCAGCGATGGCGCTTGTCTTCGTCCTTGCGCCCGATTTTCTGATCTCGATGTTCATCGATGCCAGCGCACCCGGCAATGCCGAAGTCGCGGCGCTCGCGGTCAGTTTCCTGGCCATTGCCGCCATCTTCCAGATTGTCGACGGCGCCCAGGTCGTTGGCGCCGGCATGCTCCGTGGCCTGCACGATACGACCATGCCGATGCTGTTCGCGCTGATGGGCTATTGGTTCATCGGCATCGGCCTGGGTGCCAGTCTCGCTTTCTGGCAAGGCTGGGAAGGCGTCGGTATCTGGACCGGACTGGCCGGGGGACTGGCTGTGGTCGCGGTGCTGATGCTGGCCCGCTGGATGATGCGCGCGAAACTGGGCCTGCTGCCGTAAATTGATGTCGGCGGATCGACCAGACCGTCTCTCATCATACCTGCCATCTGATAGATATGTTCAATCAATAAGTAACATATCTTTCGATTAGATCAATCGAAGGCCTTTGCATATTGTCGACCTTCTCAAGGAGATTGACATGCAAAATTACCTGGAAACGTTGAAGCTCAAGCATCGGCGATTGAATCGCCTGATTGACAATTGCAAGGCACATGGCCGTCAGCAGGAAATGCGTCAATTGAAACGCCTGCGCTTGTTGATCAAGGACAAAATTGCGGCAGCCCAGCGCGCATTGAGCCCGATTCACCCATGATTATCGCCTGATCGGGATGCGCAGATTTCTGCGTCTACCGATCAGGGAAATTGCGTATGTCCGCCGCTTTATCGCCAAGCTAATGGCTGCGGTCAGACACCAAACAGGGACGTAGATTATGAAAAATATGCTAAAATTCACTGCAGCAGCGGTCGCACTGGCGATGAGCGGATCGGCGATCGCCGGGTCCAGCGATGGCAAGATCCAGATCAAGGCGATGGCGACACTGGTTGCACCCGATGGCAAGATTACCTCTATCGAACTCGACAATATCGGATTGCCCGCTGGCACGCAGACCGAGGCCGATGACAATTTTGTTCCCACCATCGCCGCCGAATATTTTTTCACGCCGAATATTTCCCTGGAAACCATCTGCTGCGTCACCCAGCATGATGTCACCGGTACCGGACCCGTCGATGGTGCCGGGCTGGTGTCGAACGCAAATATCATCCCGGCGACGCTGACCGCGAAATATCATTTTGGCGACGGCAGCGGCTTCAAACCCTATGTCGGTGTCGGACCCACTTATTTCATTTTCATCGATGAAAAAGCCGGTGACACGGTTCAGACACTGGGCGCTACGCGGCAGAAAATGAACGACAAGGTCGGGTTCGCCTTGCAGGCAGGATTTGATCTGCCGATCAACGACAAGGGGCTGGGCCTGAGCGTCGATGCCAAGCGCTATTTCGTCAACACCACGGCCCGCTGGTTTGCCGGCGACACCGAAATATTGCGGACCCGCCACCGGATTGATCCTTGGGTGATTAGCGCCGGACTGGCCTATCGCTTCTAGGCGACCGGTAATTTGATCGGAACAATGATGGTCGGGAAGGAGCGCTTCCTGGCCATCTGTTTTTCTGCCCGAACGACGGCCTAAAAGGGCAACAATCCGTGGTAATCGGCAATGCTGTAGCCATTTTTCAATCTGGCCCCTGTTTTTAGCAGGAAATAGTGGCTGACAATCTCGGCCTGCTGTTCGATGCCATATTCGGCAAAGGTTTTTTCGGGTTGCAGTTCATATTCGTAACGAGAGAAGGGATGACGCGCCAGCGGCAGAAACACGCCCTGCTGATGCTGCCAGACATGCACCATCTCGTGGACAAACAGCGCCTGGACATTGCGCGACGATCCGCAAAAATCATCGCAGAACAGATCGTTTTTTGGATGAAACCAGAGGTTGCCATCCGGAGCCATGGTGACTCGCCGGTTCTGAAACAGCCACCATTTGCGGTTGAAGATGGTCACCTGGCCATAGTCGATGGCTTGCCCGAAAACCGACAGGCAAAGCGTGACTTCGGCAGGGGTAAGCGCACGGCTGGTCATCGGCCCGGACCTCGCAATATCTGATCATTCAAGAGCGGGTGCAGCCTCGCCGGCATTTTTGACCACGGCGTTGATCTCGATGCGGTCATTGTTCGAATAGATTAATGTCATGGTCAGCAGTCCGCGTTTCTTTGACCCTTCGCCTACGCCCCAGATCATCAAATGCTTCCCGCCTGGCTCCAGCTTAACTGTTTTTCCTGCTGGCACCGGAATGGACTTGAGCTGGGCCATGCTCGCCATGCCATCTTTTTCGGTCGTCTCGTGCATCTCCATGCGCAGCACATCGTCGGATGTGACGCCGACCAGCGCAACGTCGACGCGGCCACCATGCAGATCCATATAGCCAGCCGACGGATTGCCTTCCACCGGAGACAGATTGACCACCGCTTTGTCAGCAAAAAGTATGTCTCCCTGACCGCAGGAGACGAGCAAGAATGATGCGGATGCGGCTAGCATGATGGAGATCTTGTTCATTATGATACCTCGTTAAACCGTTGTAAATCTGTCCCGATATGGGCGTTTTGCGTTGATTTTTCAAATGTAGGAGGACTCACGTCTTGTGCCAAGAAAAATGCCACCTATATCGCTTGACGAAGCCGTAACGGTGCCACTTGAATAGGGCCGGGCGGCAATTTTGCTAATGTTAGAAAATTGATTGAGGGATTTATGGGTAAAGTAATCGGAATTGATCTGGGCACCACCAACAGCTGTGTTGCCGTTATGGATGGCGGAAAGCCAAAAGTGATTGAAAATTCGGAAGGCGCACGGACCACACCGTCTGTCGTCGCATTCACCAAAGATGGCGAGCGCCTGATTGGTCAGCCCGCCAAGCGGCAGGCCGTCACCAATCCGGAAAGCACAATTTTCGCCGTGAAGCGTCTCATTGGTCGCCGGTTCGATGATCCGATGACAAAGAAAGACATGGAACTGGTTCCCTATCAAATCGTCAAGGGTTCAAACGGCGATGCTTGGGTAAAAGCAGGCGGCGAAGATTACAGCCCGTCGCAGATTTCTGCTTATACTTTGCAGAAAATGAAAGAGACGGCAGAAGCCTATCTCGGCGAAACCGTAACCCAGGCGGTGATTACCACTCCAGCCTATTTTAACGACGCCCAGCGTCAGGCAACCAAGGATGCTGGCAGGATTGCCGGTCTCGAAGTGTTGCGTATCATCAACGAGCCAACCGCTGCGGCGCTGGCTTATGGCCTCGACAAGAATGATGGCAAGACCATTGCTGTCTATGACCTTGGCGGCGGTACCTTTGATATTTCGATCCTCGAAATTGGCGACGGCGTTTTCGAAGTCAAATCAACCAACGGCGACACGTTCCTCGGCGGTGAAGATTTTGATGCCAAGCTGGTCGAGTTTCTGGCCGCTGACTTCAAGAAGGCCGAAAGCATCGACCTGACCAAGGACAAGCTCGCGCTGCAGCGTCTCAAGGAAGCTGCCGAAAAAGCAAAAATCGAGCTGTCGAGTGCGCAGACGACCGAAATCAACCTGCCATTCATCACCGCGGATCAGAACGGACCGAAGCATCTGGTCAAGGCGATCAGCCGCTCCGATCTTGAAAAGCTGGTTGGCGATCTCGTCAAGCGGACCCTCGATCCCTGCAAAAAGGCGCTCAAGGACGCTGGCCTTGAAGCAAAAGACATTGATGATGTCGTGATGGTTGGCGGCATGACCCGCATGCCTCTGGTTCGTGAAACCGTAGAGAAATTCTTCGGCCGTGAACCGCATGTTGGCGTGAACCCGGATGAAGTCGTGGCGATGGGCGCTGCCATTCAGGCAGGCGTATTGCAGGGCGACGTCAAGGACGTGCTGCTGCTCGACGTGACACCATTGTCGCTGGGTATCGAAACCCTTGGCGGCGTGTTCACCCGCATGATCGACCGCAACACCACGATCCCGACGAAAAAGTCGCAAGTCTATTCGACTGCTGATGATAATCAGGGCGCGGTGACGATCCGTGTCTTCCAGGGCGAGCGTGAAATGGCGGCGGATAACAAGATGCTTGGCCAGTTCGATCTGGTTGGTATTCCACCCGCACCACGCGGCGTGCCGCAGATCGATGTCACCTTTGATATTGATGCCAACGGCATCGTCAACGTGTCCGCGAAAGACAAGGGCACGGGCAAGGAACAGCAGATCAAGATCCAGGCTTCTGGCGGTCTGAGCGATAGCGATATCGACCAGATGGTTCAGGACGCGGAGAAATTTGCGGAAGAAGACAAGCAACGGCGTGCCGAGGCGGAAGCCAAGAATAACGCGGAAAGCCTTGTCCACACCACCGAGAAACAGCTTGAAGAGCATGGCGACAAGATTGACGCCGACTTGAAAGGTCAGATTGAAGCGGCGGTCAAGGAAACCAAGGAAGCCATTGATAGTGGCGATCCCGAAGCGATGAAGACCAAGTCGGAAGCGCTGGCGCAGGTTTCGATGCAAATGGGTCAGAAGATCTATGAAGCTGAACAGGCTGCTGGCGGCGACGCCGGTGATGCTGCTGCCGCGGATGCGGCAGCCAAGGCGGCCGACGACGATGTTGTCGATGCCGAGTTTTCGGAAGTCGATGACTCCGATGACAGTGACAAGAAAGATGACGCCAAGGCGGCTGAGTAAATATTGGAACGTCGCGCGCGCGCAGGTGGGAGCCGCTGGACCTAGTGTCAGCGGTTCCGGCCTGTGCCGGGACGACGATCCTCTCGCTTTGGGGGAAGCATGAGTATGGCATCCGAAATCGATTATTATGAGCAACTAAACGTCTCGCGCGAGTGCGATGGCGCGACACTTAAGTCATCCTATCGTAAGCTGGCGATGCAGTGGCATCCTGACAAGAATCCTGGCGACGCAGCAGCGGAAGCCAAATTCAAGTCGATCAGCGAAGCCTATGAAGTATTGAAGGACCCGCAGAAGCGCGCGGCCTATGACCGCTATGGCCATGCCGCGTTCACCAATGGTGGCGGCAATAATGCCGGCGGCGGCGGTGGTTTTGGCGGCGCAGCCTTTAACGATATTGGCGATATTTTCGAAACCATATTTGGTGGCGGCAATGGCGGCGGCTTTGGCGGCCAGCAGCAGCAGCGCGGCCCGGCCCGCGGCGCGGATTTGCGCTATGATATGGAAATTACGCTCGAAGATGCATATCACGGCAAACATACCGAAATAGAAATTGAGGTGTCGGTTGGCTGCGACGAATGCGACGGTTCCGGCGCAGAACCGGGTACCGGCGTCCAACGCTGCGGAACCTGCCAGGGCCACGGCAAAGTGCGTGCCCAGCAAGGCTTTTTCGTAGTCGAACGGACCTGCACCAGCTGTCAGGGACGCGGCGAAGTGATCGAAAGTCCCTGCCATGTCTGTTACGGTGAGGGCCGGATTGACAAGCCGCAGATGCTGGAAGTCGATATCCCCGCGGGTGTTGATACCGGCACGCGGATTCGTCTGTCCGGAAAGGGAGAAGCCGGTGCACGCGGTGCCCCTGCTGGCGATCTCTATATTTTCATCCACCTGATCCGGCACAATATTTTTGAACGCGAAGGAACAACCCTGTTCACCCGTGCGCCGATCAGCTTCACGCTGGCGGCCTTGGGCGGGGAAATTACCATTCCCGGGCTCGACGGTGAAAAACATGCCCTCCGCATTCCGGCCGGCATCCAGAGCGGCAAGCAGATCCACCAGCGCGGTGCCGGCATGCCGGTCCTGCGGGGTCGCGGCAATGGCGATATGGTGGTCCAGATCGAAGTCGAAACACCGACCAAGCTGTCCAAGCAGCAACGGCAGATATTGCGCGATTTTCAGGCAACCGAGACCGGTGCCGAAACCCCCAATTCGACCGGCTTTTTTGGCAAGCTGAAAGATGCTTGGGAAGATTTGACCGAGTGAAGCGATGACGTCGGCTTTCAATCCTGAAAACCGACGCATGTTTTCTCGGCGATCCGGCCATATCTGCCGCGATCATCGGGCTGAACAATGACCCTGGTGAAATTGATCCAATGGCTGGCTCTGTCGGGTGCATCCGGATGACACGCTTCGCCCGATGGCGACCGCCTGTCCATTTACAATCTCAATCCACAATATGTTAGCGGGTCAGGAAGGGACCAGCCTTCCCGACCCGCTGAATTGATGTTGGTTAGCTGAGATCATCGCCGCATCAATCTGGCCTGGGTGGGACAAGGGCCGATCCGATTGGGAATATATCTGCTCAATCATCAATCTGACCTAAGAACGGCGGGAGCCGCAGTTGATTAACCCATGACGCCAAAATTATTTGAATGTTCGCTTTGGGACTGGCAAGCGGAATCCTGGTAAATCAGCGAACAAGATTGCAATGGAATGTCGGCGTGAAATATCTCAGGAGCTCGGGCAATAAAATAATGTCCTACAACATGCTATCCATGATAGGGTTGCAAAATGTCCAGCCTGTCATCTCTTCACTATTTTCCTCACCTTGCCAGTGGGTTGCAGCGCAATTTTGATGGTGAAGGGAGAGCAGGAATTTTATTCTTTAACACTGTAAACTTTGTAAAGTTCATCAGCTTACTGGCTCGCAATATGAACGATCGCAGCGCATATCTATCCGTGAGCCTGTCGAAATGATTGTTTTACGGTCCCGGTCGAGAGCGTTTTGATGCTGCCGTCGCTGCTTGTTCTTGATGATTTTATTGCCGACCCGCTGGCGGCGCGCAACGCCGCCCTGGCGCTCAACTATGATCCGGAAAACAAACATGGCAATTATCCGGGCCATATCTCGACCAGGCCGCTGGACATTCAGGGGCTGAACGAGCGCATCTCCGGGATTATCAACGTGCCGGTCAAGGCCGCGCCCAACACCAGCCATTTGCATTGCCGGGTGACACTGAAAGGCGACAAGGGCCGCAGCGGCGTGCATATTGATCCCGCTTTCTATTCGGGTATTCTCTATCTCTCCCTGCCGGAACATTGCAAAGGCGGCACCGAATTTTTCCGCCACAAGCGCACTGGTCTGGAGCGCATTCCGACGGACCTGCCGGCGATCCACAAAGCTGGCTATTCTGATATCAACGCGCTGATCGAGGATGTCGTCAACAAGGACACCAATCATCCGGCAAAATGGGCGAAGGTGATGACCGTGCCGATGCGTTTCAACCGGCTGATCCTGTTCAGTCCGTGGATGTTTCACAATAGCGGCATGGCATTTGGCAAGACACCGCAGGATGGTAGGCTGGTCAACCTGATGTTTTTTGCCAAGGGATAGCGGCGAACCATTTTCGATGATATGCCGCAAGATAGACCGTTACCCCAGCGAAGGCTGGGGCCCAAACCAACCGAGCAGGCATAACCGATAGCCGACTAAAAGCACCGGCCTGACGAGAAAAAACAGGAGACCTTCACATGCCAAAGCCGATATCCAGAACCTTTGCCGCCCTGTTGCTCGCAACATCTTCCCTGGCCCTCTCCGCCTGCAGCGAGAGCAATGCCCAGGAAGCCGACCGTTTCGCTGCGGTCGAAATCACAGCCGAGCCTTTGGCCGATGGTGTTGCCGTGCTTTTTGGCGCTGGCGGCAATATCGGTGTTTCCTATGGTCCGGATGGCACCGTGCTGATTGATGACCAGTTTGCACCGCTGACCGACAAGATCCAGGCCGCGGTGAAAGATCTTGGTGCCGGTCCGGTCAAATATCTGATTAACACCCACTGGCACTGGGACCATACCGGCGGCAACGAGAATCTTGGCCAGACCGGTGTGCTGATCATGGCCCAGGACCATGTCCGCGACCGTCTGATCAAGGGCAGTGCCACGGTCCCGCCGGCCGCTCCCGAAGCCTTGCCGGTGATCACCTATCATGATGGCATCAAGCTGCACCTCAATGGTGACGAGATACATGTCCAGCATATGAAACATGCCCATACCGATGGCGACAGCATCGTCTTCTGGAAGAAAGCCAATGTGGTGCACATGGGCGATCTGTTTTTCAACAAGGTCACCTTGCCGTTCATCGACTTGAGCAGCGGCGGCAACGCGCGCGGCATTCTGGCAGCGGCGGAAAAAGTGTTGGCGATGGTCGATGACAATACGAAAATCATTCCCGGCCACGGCCCAATGGCGACCAGGGCCGACCTGATCGCCTATCGCGATATGATGAAAACCGTCATCGCCGCAGTGGAACAGGCGCAGGGTGAGGGCAAGTCATTGCAGGAAGTTCAGGCGATGAAACCGGCGGCGCGATGGGACGTCAATCCCGATGCCTTCATCAAGGGCGATGCCTTTGTCGAAGCGGTCTACAAGAGCCTGCAAAAACCGGTTCATGCGGAGGACCATCCGCACTAGCCAGTCCCTGCTAGTCAGAGGGTCGCATTCTCGATTTCCTCGCGCAAAGCGGCGATCAGCGGCGCGACCTTGGTCAGCCGCGGTTCCTCTTCATCGACGATCTTGTGAAAGATGGTCTTCTTGAATCCCAGAATCGTGGCGGCACCGGGCCGCCTCGACAGGGGCAGGGTGGAGAAGATGATGTCGATCATCCGGTCGGCACCATGCAGGCGGCCCCAGAGATAGTCGTTCTCGCGATATGTGCGGCTGAAAAAGGCGCCAAAATTGTTGAATTCAATGCCTTTCAAGGTCGCCGCGACGCCGCCTTTGCGGATGGTTTTGGCATCTTCGGGAGAGATGCGATCGACCTTGATCGGATCGAATTCATCCAGCCCTTCGCCCTGCAGCAGCGGCAGCGTGGCAATGTCATAAAAAGGAAAGCCGAGAAAGGCGAGCAGCATCGAACGCTTTTCCGTTTTCGGTATCACCGCCAGCGCCTCGGCCAGCTTGGCATCGACGATCGCGTCGGCCGCGGTCAGGTTGCGGGCCTTGGCCAGCGCCTCCAGCATCGCTCCGGGCCGCTCTTCGGCCTGCTCGGCAAAGGCGACGAAATCATCGCCGAGATAGTCGAGCGTCTCGCGCTCGATATAGAGCGACAGGCAATCATAGATGACGTCATGCATCACCTCCATGACCTCGTAATCGGCGGGATCGGCGCGGTCGAGGTCTTCGGCCAGTTGCCGGGCGATGAAGCGCAGCCGTCGCACCCGGTAGCCCAGGTCATGTTGCCGGAAAAATTCCGCTGCCAGCTTGGTCGGACCGCCGCTTTTCTGCCCGACATTATCAAGGCCAAGGCGGCGTATCTCGGCCCAGAGGGCGTTGCGCAAACCGGGATGATTATGGCCATTGGGGTCGGATTTGGTCCGCCGCACCGTATGCGCAATATCTTCGATCACAGTCGCCAGCTTGAGGTGGCCATAAGCGCTATACGAAAAACCCGAGAGCTTGGCCGCCTTGTCCCGCGATTTGCGCCGCCAGGCGGCCACTCGCGCGGCCGTCGGCCGGTCGAGGAAAAACGTGCGTCCGAACAGGCCCTCGACATGCTGCTCGACCTCGCCGCGCAAATTTTCGGTGATCAGCCGCATCTGGGTGATGCGGTTGGACCGTCCGGCAATCGCATTGAGACTGTCGCGGATCGGTTGTTCGCGGGGAATGTTCGAGATCGCCCCGAAGATGGTCGAGAAGAATCCGGGCAGGGTTTCGTTCTCGGCTTCCTGAGCCGCTTGCAGCCGTTGGATCGCCTTGTCACTTTTCGCCACGTCGAGATCGGGGCGCGGGTCGATATAGACGAAGCGCCGGTCTACCTCACGTTTGGCCGGCCGGTTCTTCAACGCCTCGATCGCCTGCGCAAAGGGCGCATTGGCGAGGACCGAGCCATCGATCAGCACTGTATCTTCAGCGGTACCAGCGCGGAACTGGTTGGGTAATATGCGCTTCAGGAAGGCCGAACGCCCTTCCCAGACATATTGACGGTCAGACAGGAGATGGTCCAGCTCTCTCACCGTGAAGGGCGGGAAGGCGCCGGGGAAACTGGCGGTAGCGCGGCCGGCAAAGGTCAATGCCGCCGGATCGGCGATCGCATCGTCCGCTTTGCCCCTGGTCGAAAAACCGATGGTGATCCGATGCTCCATCTCGAGCGCTTCCGGCGGGCTGTGCAGTTGCAGCTTTTCGGGATGGCCAACAAAATCGGTCACAGTGACGAAAAGATCGAGCGGCTGGCCAGGCGGCAGCAGGCGCGGTCCGCGTTCGGTCGCTCGGACCGCTGCCAGCGCATCCCAGATCAGGCCGCTGAACACCTTGCCGCCAAAGGGCGGGGCAAACCAGCGCGCGCGAACGAAACGCGAGAGCTTCATCTTGACCTCTTCGCGGGCCTCCTTCGACACGGTCTGTTCAACCGCACCGCCTTTGCGACCCAGCGCCATCCACGCAATCGGCTCGGCCCAGAATTTGGAGAAACGCGAGAGCGGCCGCGCATCGGGATCGAGCAGCTTGTCGACATCGGCGTTATCGAGCCACAAATCGGTCAGCGGATCAAGCGACTGACCCGACAATATCGCCTGCGACAGGAATATCCCGTTGATCCCGCCGGCGCTGGCTCCGGCAATAATATCCGGCAGCACACGGAGTCTTGTGCCGGTTTCCTGCTCCAGCCATTCCAATATATCGTAATAAATGCCGCGGCTGCTCTGGTCGATCCGCGAACCATCGTGAAAATCCCGGCTGGCCTGCGCCAGTTTCCAGATTTCCTTGGTAATGCCGTGCATATAGATCGCCAGACTAACACCGCCATAGCAGATCAAGGCCAGTCTGAGTTCTTTCTGCCGCATGCGCATTTAACTACAGGATGGTTGCAACGGTGCAAGCGAGAATGCGTCAACTGCCATCTCGGGCCGGATTCAGAGAAGCTCTTCAATGAATATCGAGGTAAGCATCGACTGACTGGTCACACCGGCCTTGGCATATATCTGGCTCAGCTGTGACCTGACCGTACCAGCAGCGGTATTTCGCAAAACTGCGATCTCGCCAACCGAGCAGCCCTTTATCGCAAATAGGGCTACCTCGGATTCGCCGGCCGACAATTGCCATTCTGCAAATCGCAGGTTCATAATCTCGGCCAATGCACCTCTGGCGATGGCGAGCGCACCTTCGCGGCGCTGTGCCTCTGCCATCAACGCGCGGGTGTGCCGTGCGCCCATGATCACTCCCGCGAAAAGTGCGACCGCAACCAGACATTCAAGGATGACCGCGAAACCAATACCTGCACTGAACTGCAGGATGATTTCATCAATACTGTCTACCAGGAAAAAAATCGCCGCCACCGCCTGGAGCGTCACGATCGCCAATGCCGCTACCAACTCCCGTTTCGGGCTGGTGCGGTTCGTCGTTCCATATTTCATTGTCATAGGTTTCATGGCACTTCCGCTTAGCCGCCTTCATTTAAGCGCCTGCTTATAGTGAAATCCGGTCAAGCGCACTAATTTCCAAGCCAGTTGGTCGCGCCCGGCGACCTGCATGAAACTGGGAAATATATAATGACGACATCACAAGCCAGTGGGCTCAGCAAAGTCCCGGCCATCACCCTTGGTTTCTGGATCATCAAGATATTGGCGACCACATTTGGCGAGACGGCCGGGGACACGGTCAGCATGTCGCTCAATCTCGGCTATCTGGTGGGCACGGCAATTTTCGCGACATTATTGGTGTTTCTGGTTTTATGGCAGATTCGGGCGAAAAATTTCCATCCTGCGCTATATTGGGCGACAATAATCGCTTCGACAACCGCAGGCACAACAATGGCCGATTTCGCGACACGATCCCTGGGTATCGGCTATCCCGGTGGATCAACATTGCTGCTGGCACTGGTGCTGATCTCCCTGTTCACTTGGTACCGCGCCATGGGTACGATCTCGGTGGCGTCGGTGCATGAACCCCGGGCTGAAATCTATTACTGGCTGACCATCACATTCTCCCAAACCCTGGGCACTGCATTGGGTGACTGGGTAGCGGACGGATCGCTCGGCTATCTGGGCGCGGCAGTCATTTTTGGCGCGCTGCTTGCGTTGATCGCACTGGCTTATTTCCGCACAAAGATCAGCCATGTTTTCCTTTTCTGGGCGGCGTTCATCATAACCCGGCCATTGGGCGCGGTTGTCGGAGACTTTCTCGACAAGCCATTGGCGCAAGGCGGCCTGGAACTCAGCCGCGCAGCCGCTTCCATTGTCCTTGGCTTGGCGATCATCGGCCTGATCTGGATCCTGCCGCAAAGACCCGCAGTCCACCACTCGGCAAGCTAATGGAAAGTCGATCCTGGCCCTCAATCACCTTGCCGCCCTTCGCCCAGCGCAAAACCTGCTTTCCTACACCAGAGCCACTCTGCTAAACCAAATCCATGAACCGGCAACACCCTGATCACACGGGCAAGAGCAATCTTGCTCGTGCCTTGGCGCGACCCTTTTCAAGCTAGAATCATTTTCGCTATTAGGGGGTGTGACCCGTGTGACCCTGTTTTAATTTTTGTCTCAAAATCACTGGTGTTCTTTATTTGTTCTGTTAGATAAACCCGATGGCCAAACCGAAGAAAAAATATGTCTGTCAGAATTGCGGTTCGATCGCGCATCGCTGGGAAGGGCAGTGCGGCGATTGCGGCGAGTGGAACACTTTGGTCGAGGAAGCGGGCGAAACGGTATTTGCCTCCAAGCATAATTTGCAGACCGGCGGGCGCGAGGTGCGGCTGGTCGGTCTGGACAGCGAAATTGCGCTGCCCGAGCGCAGAAAGACCGGCATTGCCGAATTTGACCGCGCCGTCGGCGGCGGGCTGGTGGCCGGATCGGCAACCCTGATGGGCGGGGATCCCGGAATCGGGAAATCGACACTCTTGCTGCAGGTCTCGGCCCGGCTGGCAGAAGCGGGGCTTTCCGTCGCCTATATTTCGGGCGAGGAAGCGGCGGATCAGGTGCGGCTGCGGGCGCGGCGGCTCGGGCTGGGCAAGGCGCCAGTCAAACTCGCCTCGGCGACTTCTGTCCGCGATATCTTGACGACTCTGGGCCGCGACGCACCGGATTTTGTCGTGATCGATTCGATCCAGACGATGCACAGCGATCTGATCGAAGGCGCGCCGGGGACGGTCAGTCAGGTGCGTGCATCGGCGCAGGAAATCATCAAATTCGCTAAGGAACATGGCACGATGGTCATGCTCGTCGGCCATGTCACCAAAGACGGCAATATCGCCGGCCCGCGCGTGCTCGAGCATATGGTCGACACGGTGATGAGCTTCGAGGGCGAGCGCAGCCATCAATATCGCATCCTCCGCGCGATCAAGAACCGCTTTGGCGGGACCGATGAGATCGGTGTTTTTGCAATGGAAGAAGCGGGCCTCACTGAAGTGACCAACCCATCTGCATTATTCCTGACCGACCGCAGCGAGGAAGTCACCGGAGCAACGGTGTTTCCGGCGATGGAGGGCACCCGGCCGGTGCTGGTGGAAATTCAGGCGCTGACGGTCAGGCTGGCCAGTGGCGCCACCCCGCGGCGTTCCGTGGTAGGCTGGGACAGCGCCCGGCTGGCGATGATATTGGCCGTACTGGAAGCGCGCTGCGGTCTCAGTTTTTCAGGGGCGGAAGTCTATCTCAACGTCGCCGGTGGCTATCGGCTCACCGATCCTGCCGCCGATCTGGCCGTGGCGGCGGCGCTGATTTCGGCCCATGCCGAACGTCCGATGCCCAGCGACGCCGTGATATTTGGCGAAATTGCCTTGTCCGGAGAAATACGCCCCGTCTCGCGCACGCCACTCCGCCTGAAAGAGGCATCCAAGCTCGGTTTCAATCGGGCGCTGCTGCCGGCGTCCGGCGAAAAGACGGGTGGCACTATGAAGAAGCTGCAATTTGCCAAACTCGCCAATCTCGTTGACCATATGCTCGACCGTGACTAGCTAGAGCCGATGACGGGTCTGGATATATTTGTACTGGTTTTAATGGGCGGAGCAGCCGTTCTCGGCTTCCTGAGAGGATTTGTTCAGGAAGCGCTTGCGTTAATGGCCTGGATATTGGTCGTTATCGGCGTTTGGGCGCTGCATACGCCGATTACCGACCGCCTGATCGGCCCGGTTGGCAGCGAGAGCGGCGCTTCGGTGCTGGCTTTCGCTTCGATTGTGATTGTCACCTATGCACTGGGGCGATGGGTTGCTCGATCAATCGGCGCCCGGTCGCGTAAATCCCTACTCGGTCCGATTGATCGCGTGCTTGGTTTCGGCTTTGGCATGATCAAGGGGCTGATTGGTGCGACCTTGCTCTATTTATTGGTGGTTCTGGTTCATGACACGATCTATGGTGCGGACGAACCGCGGCCGCAATGGCTCGCGGAATCCCGGACTTACCCGCTCCTCAACGCAAGCGGAAAAGCCATGGTCGACTTTGTTGAGGAACAGCGGAAATTGACCGATGACCAAGCGGTACCAGGCGAATGAGCGGAGCGCTCTATACGCGCGAGATATTGCGCCTCGCGGTGTCGATTCCGCATCAGCAACGGCTGGACAATCCCGACGGCACGGCGGAGCTGCGATCCAGGACCTGCGGCAGCAAGGTTGCGGCCGACGTGATGGTAACTGACAGCGGAAGTCTGAAGAATTTGGGTTTTGAAATAAGCGCCTGCGCACTGGGCCAGGCCTCGGCAGCGATATTGGGCGCACAAGCCATCGGCAAATCGGCTACCGATATCGGAAATGTGCGAGCCAATCTGGCAGCATTTCTCGAGGGATCAGTCGAATCACCTGGAGAATGGCCGGATATGGACAAGCTGACGGCAGCTCGGGATCACAGGGGCCGTCATGCGGCGATATTGCTTCCCTATGATGCGGTGATCGCAGCATTCGCAGACGCCGCCGCCAAGCAAGAGGTGGCCTGACCGATGGAAACCGAAACCCATATGGCCGATTTGCTGTTGGGCGGCTTTGTCATGCTCGGTGCGGCCCTGGTGATGGTGCTGATCTTCCGGCGGTTCGGCATCGGCGCTGTGCTCGGCTATCTGATCGCCGGGATATTGATCGGCCCGCAGGGTTTCCAGTTGATCAGCAATGCCGAAACCATCCTCGAATTTTCCGAAATTGGGATCATCTTGCTGCTGTTCATCGTCGGACTGGAACTCGCACCGGCGCGGCTTATGCGCTTGCGCCAGGCGATCTTCGGACTCGGCATGAGCCAGGTCGTGCTATGCGGCATTGCGCTGTTTCTGCTGATCATGGCGACGACCAACTTCACGCTGGCCGCGTCGATTGCGATTGGCTTGCCGCTGGCGCTGTCTTCGACTGCGCAGGTGCTGCCGATGCTGCAATCCTCGGGCAGGCTCAACACACCAACCGGTGAAAAAGCCTTCTCGATCCTGCTGTTTCAGGATCTGTCCATCATCCCGCTGCTGACCATCATTGCGGCCCTGTCGCGCGCGCCACAGGAAGATGGCGGCCAATCTGGCTGGCTTACCGCAATATATGCTGTCCTCGCCATTGGCGGGCTGATCGCCATCGGCAAATATCTGCTGCAGCCGCTGCTGAAGGTGATTGGCAGAATCGCCGAACGCGAGTTGTTCATTGTCGCTGGTCTGGTCGCCGTGTTCGGCGGTGCGGCGCTGATGGAATTTATCGGACTTTCTCCGGCTTTGGGCGCTTTCATTGCCGGGGTCATGCTCGCCAATTCCCCCTATCGTCATGAGTTGGAAGCCGATATCGATCCATTCCGGTCGCTGTTGCTCGGCTTCTTCTTCCTCGCTGTTGGCATGATGCTTGACCTGAATGTCGTGATCGAAAACCCGGGCTTCGTGCTGGGTGCGGCTTTTGCGTTGGTGGCGGTCAAGATCGCGATCATTTTCGGACTGGGCAAGCTGTTCGGCATGGACACCTACCCGGCTCTGGCGATGGGCATGCTGCTCAGCCAGGGTGGTGAATTTGGCTTTGTGCTGTTTTCCGAAGCTGAAAAGGCGCTCTTGATCGAACCCGAAGCAAGCAGTCTGTTTGGGGCAATCATCACTGTGTCGATGGCGACCACTCCCTTTTTGATGTTGCTCGCGCGGCGGTTCAGCAGCGGAGGCAGCAAAACAGCAACGAATCTCGAAGATCCGGGCAGTGCCGCTCGGGCATCGGTCATCATTGTCGGGCAGGGGCGCTTTGGTCAGACCGTCTCGCAAATGCTGCTTGGCGCAAAAATCCCGCTGACACTCATCGATATCAAGCCGGAACAAATTGATATTCATGAGCAATTTGGCGCCAAGGTATTTTATGGTGATGGCACCAGAGTCGATCTCTTGCGCCGTGCCGGTGCCGATGAAGCGGACGCCATTGTCTTTTGCATGGATGACCCGGAATTTGGCCCCGAACAGGTGCGCGCGATCACGCAATCATTCCCCGAAACAAAGCTGCTTGTTCGCGTCTATGACCGTCGTCAGCTGATTGCACTGAAAGGCCTGGGCGTTGTCGGCATGAAGCGGGAGCTGTTTGAATCCGCTATCCATCTCGCCAAGCAGACCATGTTCGCGATCGACGTCGACGACAGCCTGATCGACGAAGTCGACGAAGAATTCCGGCAGCGCGATTGCGATCGGCTGGAAGCGCAAATGAAATCCGGCGGCGACATGTTCGCCGGGGGAGACCTCAGATTTGGTACCGGTCTGCCGCCGAAACCCTGACCTAGTCTGATTGGTCCAGAAAGGCTGCGACGTCATCCAGATCGACGTCCTGCGCCAGAAACGAATGTCCGATGCCGTTGGCGAGCAGGAATGGCAAGCTGCCACCGCTCATTTTCTTGTCGTGCATCATATGGTCGACCAGTCGCTTGCCGGAAGCCCGAACCGAAGCGGTTGCCAGATTATAGGGCAGATGGACCGACTTCAGATGTGCCCTGACGCGTTCCGCTTCCGCCGCATCGCAATGCCCGCGACGCACGGAATATCCGAATGCCAAGGCCATGCCGGCGGCAACCGCTTCGCCATGAACCAGTCTGTCCGAAAAGCCGGTTTCCGCCTCCAGCGCGTGGCCAAATGTATGGCCCAGATTGAGCAGCGCACGCCGGCCGCTGAGTTCTTTCTCGTCTTCTCCGACGATCAGGGCTTTGGCGCGCACGCTGTGAATGATCGCTTCGCTGAGCGCATCCGGATCGTGATCGAGAAGCTTGCGGCCATTCGCTTCGCACCAAGCGAAGAAATCCGCGTCGTTGATCAATCCATATTTGATCACTTCTGCATAACCGGCTCGCAATTCCCGGTCGGGCAAGCTGTTCAGCACGAGTGGATCAATCAGCACAAAGCGGGGCTGGTTGAAACTGCCGATCAGATTCTTGCCGACCGAGCTGTTGATCGCTGTCTTGCCGCCAACGCTGCTGTCGACCTGGGCCAGAAGGCTGGTGGGTATCTGGACGAACCCGCAGCCGCGCTTGACAATCGCTGCCGCAAATCCGGTGAGATCACCGATTACGCCGCCGCCTAGTGCCACCAATGTATCGGATCGTTCGACGCCTTGGGCGAGCAGCCAGTCAGTCACCATTTCCAATTGGCGCCAGCTTTTGCTCACCTCCCCCGCCGGCAGGCTTTTCACGATAAGGTCGATGCCGCTGCTGGCAAAGGCTTGCTGCAATTTGGGAAGGAGATGCGCCTCCAGATTCTCGTCCGTCAGGATGAAAAGCCGATGATTGCTGGCAAATCCCTGCAAATGCGTGGCTGCCAGTTCCAGAGCGCCTGGCTCAACCAATATGGGGTAGCGATGTTCGCCTAGTTCAACAGTGATTTGGGTCAACGCTGCAATGCCTCGATAATTTTTTCAACGGTTGTTTCATGGGGCGAATCATTGCCCATGACATGAATATGCGCAGTGGCATAAACGGGATTCCTGATGACCGCCAGATCGGCCAATATCTTCGCCGGATCGCCGGATTTCAGCAAGGGTCTGGTGTTTCGCCGGCCGACGCGCTTCACCAGCGTCTCCAGGTCAGCGTCCAGCCAGATTGCGATGGCCTTTTCAAGAATGAGCGCCCGGGTTTCCTCGTTCATGAACGCTCCGCCACCGGTTGCGATAATCTGGCGCTCGCCTTCCAGCAGCCGCGCTATGACGCGTCGTTCTCCGTCACGGAAATAGTCTTCGCCAAATCGACTGAAAATTTCTTCGACCGTGAGGCCGGCCGCCCGCTCAATTTCCTCGTCGGCGTCGACAAAGCCGAGGCCGAGCCGTTTTGCCAGGCGCCGGCCAACCGTAGTTTTGCCCACTCCCATCAAACCAACCAGCACAATCGACTGGTCAAGCGCGAAATCTGGTTTTTCACCGGAATTTCCGTTTGAATTGTCGAAAGAGGCTTTAATGTTTTTGTCCATTGGGGCAAGGGCTATACAACGGTTGGCTAAGGGTGCAAATTCCAATGCTGATTATGTTATTTTTAACCGTTTGAAAGATTGAGTCACATTGATGCCGCGTCAGTTGGTTTTTTTAATTTTATTTGTTGCAATCCTGATCGGTGCGGCACTTGCTTTGGCTTCGATGGATGTCGAGCAGCCGCTGCAACCTGTTGAAAAGCCCGTAATTGGTGACGATTTGCAATAAGATGCATATGCGTATCAAGCATATATCTTTAGCCGCTGTGAGCCTCGCTGCGCTTTTGGTGGCGATTCCGGTATTGGGACAGAATTCTCCAGAATCCCTTCTTCCACCAGGATTCGGAGAGCCCGCTCCGGCGCCTAGGCCTGCGCCCGCAAGCTCGCCAACACCGGCCCCTGGTCCAGTTTCAGCGCGACCCGTCACTCCGCAGGAAAGCGACCCATCGAGCGATACTATTGGGGACCGGAATGTCGCGGAAAGTGACCTGGACTTGCCATTGCTGGCGCTGGATGAGAATGGGGAGCTAGACCTTAATGCGCTGGATGACGCGCTCCAGCCCCAATATGCTCTGTCCGCCGGCGAACGGCGATCGATGGCAGAAATTGGCGTTTTGACGCCGCAATATAATGGCTTGCCCAAGGACGCTTTCGGTAAAGAGGGCGGACAATATCTGACCAGCTTGATCAGAAGTTTGAACGGCCCCATCATTTCTCGCTGGGGTTCGATACTGCTCCGTCGCACGTTGCTCAGCAAGGTTGTCAGTCCCGAGAACGTAAATCCGGCGGATTGGGCGGCCGAACGCGCGTGGCGGCTGCTGCGCATGGGCGAGGCCGATGCGGCTCGCTCGCTGGTTTTGAAGGTTGATGGCGGTAACTACACACCGCGTCTCTATGAAGTGGCGATGCAGGCGCATCTGGCAACCGCCGATCCTGCCGGTATATGTCCTCTGGTTGATGGTGGTGTGAGAGTAAGCGACGCACCGACATGGGTCATGTTTCGACCCATTTGTGCTTCCTTTACCGGTGAACAGAGTCGGGCCACCAGCCTGCTCCAGCAAGCAAGACGTGATAAGGCGGCCACAGGCATCGATTATTTACTGGCGGAAAAGACGATTGGCGCCGGTTTCGAAGGTCGCAGAGCCGTATCCATCCTTTGGGATGATATCGAATTTTTCAACAACTGGCGCTTTGGCTTGGGCGCAGCCACCGGCGTAGAGCCGCCGGATCGCTTATACGCTCAGGCTGGCCGCCATGTGCAGGGGTGGCGCGCTCGTGCCCCAATGCTTTCGATCGACTCGCGGATGAAAGCGGCTGACACCGCAGCAGCGATCGGCGTGTTCTCGAACCATGCGATGGTCGATCTTTACGCCGCAGCATATGACGATCCCGAGACAAGCGATGATCGGAAGGCTCTAGCTTCGGTATTGCGTCAGGCTTATACGAATGACACAGCGGATTCTCGGCTGGCTGCGATGCGTGATTTATGGGGGCGGTCCAAGGGTGCGCTAACGCGATATTCGGCCAAGATATTGACCGCTCGTGCCGCGGCAAAGATTCCGCCGGCAGATGCACTTGGTGATCAAAGCGCAGATTTAATCGCCTCCATGCTGACCGCCGGTCTTGATCGCAGCGCCATAAGATGGGCAGATATTGTCGACCAGGGTAGTGATGGTTGGGCGCTATTGGCTGTGGCATCCCCGACCGATAAAATTCCTGTCTCATATGACGCGCTGGATGATTTCGGTGATGCTGACGTCAGTGCAGAGCAGCTTCGCAGTAAATTTCTACTGGCAGCGGTTGCTGGCTTGGGACGGGCCGACCAGCAGACAATTGATGATTTTGCCAATGATTTGAGCTTGGACTTAACTCGCTCCACCAGATGGACGAGGGCAATTCAGTCGGCTGCTCGACGCGGCCAACCGGGAACCGTGGCCTTGCTCGCGGCTGTTGGCATGCAAGGCCGGAACTGGAAGGCCATGTCCCCTTTGCATCTCTATCATATCGTGCAAAGCCTGAAGCGCGTCGGCCTCGAGCCTGAAGCGCGAATGATTGCGGCTGAAGCCTTGACGCGGACATAAGCTTGGCATTGACCGTCGTGAGGTCTATTCGTGCATGATATGAGCGATGATGCCAATCTGATCGAACGTTTTCTGGAAATGCTCGTGGCGGAAACAGGTGCGTCGCAGCATACTTTGTCGGCCTACCGAACAGATTTGGAACAAGCGTCGTTAATCACCGGCGGGCTATTGTCCAGCGCTGATCGTGAGATGATCAGGAAATTGCCCTCTCATTGGCGCAGGCTAAAAAATAGCACTGTGGCACGCAAATCTTCCAGCTTGAGACGCTTTTTTGGATTTCTCGTGGAAGAAGGGTTTCGGGAAAATGATCCCTCCGATGCTCTGCCAAGGCCTGGACTGGTTCGATCCTTGCCCAAGACCCTGTCTCACACCGAAATCGCGCTTTTGTTCCAGTTGGTCGCCGAGGGATTGGGCCGTAAACCTGTTAAGCCTGCGGTAGTCAGGCTTTCTGCAATATTGGAACTGCTTTATGGCTCTGGACTCAGGGCGAGTGAACTTGTCGGTTTGCAGCGATCATCGATTATTGGCGACAAGCCCTATTTGATCATCAAGGGAAAGGGGGGGAAGGAACGATTGGTCCCGATCTCCCAACAGGCGCGGGTTGCCGTGGGCCGGTGGACCGAATTTGTTGATTCGAAGGAAAAATGGCTCTTCCCGTCGAGAACAGGACATATTAGCAGAATCAGGCTATTCCAGATAATCAAGGAACATGCTGGCAGGGCAGGGATCAATCCGGTAAAAATCAGTCCGCATGTTTTGCGCCATGCCTTTGCCACCCACTTACTCGAAGGCGGTGCTGATTTGCGGGCTTTGCAGACGCTGCTCGGGCATAGCGACATCAGCACCACACAAATCTATACGCATATCGACAGCGCCCGCCTGGTCGAACTCGTGAATAATCGTCATCCGTTGAGCCAACTGGATCTGACGCGTTGACGTTTCGCTTGTCCGGTTCTAACTCTTTTTTATGACATCTTATCTCGATTTTGAAAAACCGATCGCCGCCCTCGAATCCCGTATTCTGGAACTCAGAGATACCGCGGATGAGGGTTCGCTTGATATCGAAACGGAAATCGAGAAATTGCAGGCCAAATCAGCGAAAATGTTGAGCGATACATACGCGAGACTGTCTCCCTGGCAAAAAACACAGGTCGCCCGTCATCCGGAACGCCCGCATTTTAAAGATTTCACCGCTGGCCTGTTCGACGAATTTATTCCGCTGGGGGGCGACCGGAATTTTGGCGATGATCAGGCCATTATAGGTGGTTTTGCTCGACTGGGAGATCGTCGCCTGGTTGTCATTGGCCATGAAAAGGGTGACGATACGGAAAGTCGCTTGCGGCACAATTTTGGAATGGGCAAGCCCGAAGGATATCGCAAGGCCATCCGCCTGATGGATATGGCCGACCGGTTCTCGCTTCCAGTTTTGACCCTGGTTGATACATCGGGAGCATTTCCAGGCGTGTCGGCAGAAGAACGGGGACAGGCTGAAGCAATCGCCCGTTCGACCGAAAAATGCCTCTCGCTCGGTGTACCGATGGTGGCGATAATTGTGGGTGAAGGTGGATCTGGCGGAGCCGTGGCATTGGCCGCTGCAGAACGCGTGTTGATGTTTGAGCATGCTGTTTATTCGGTCATTTCACCCGAGGGCTGCGCATCAATTCTGTGGCGCACGGGAGACAAGGCCGATGTGGCCGCAGATGCAATGCAAATCACTGCCCAAAATCTCAAAAAGCTGGGTGTCATCGACCGGATAATTGAGGAGCCTGTTGGCGGCGCGCACCGCGATCAGGCATTGGCTATTGCATCTCTGAGTAAAGCGATTGAAGAGGAGTTTGCACAACTTGAGAACCATGATCGCGAGGCGCTGAGAAGATTGCGTCGCGAAAAATTCCTGCAAATTGGTGCGCTTTAAATCAAAGAATATAGATTCTGCGTTGGCCGAAGCGGTTGAAACGTCATTTTACACGCGGCAGTCTTTACCAGATGATCTGTTCTTATACACTTCTACAATGAGGAGCTTGATATGAGACAATTTTCGACAAAACTGATGAGTGCCGCAGGCGTTATCGCATTGGTAGCGTGCACCGGCAGCGGAACGGATGCCGGTGCGGTGCAATCGGCAGGAAGTCAGGCGAGCGAAGCGCGTTCGATATCGGCAGCGGACAAGCAGAAAGGTGCGGAAGCCCATCCGCAATTGCTCGAGGAATTTGGCGGTGCCTATACCGGCCCTCAGGTTGCCTATGTCGTCGGTGTGGGGCAAAATATTGCGGTGCAATCGGGCCTGGGCAATGCCCGCAGTGACTTTACCGTAACGCTGCTGAATAGCCCGGTGAACAACGCTTTCGCTATTCCGGGAGGTTATGTCTATCTCACCCGGCAATTGATGGCGCTGATGAATGATGAAGCGGAAATGGCTGGTGTTCTGGGCCATGAAGTTGGCCATGTTGCGGCGAGACATAGTGAGAAACGCCAGAAGGCGGCGACCCGCAATAACATTTTGGGCATCTTGGGCCAAATTGGATCACAGGTGCTGTTGGGGGATTCGTCTCTTGGACGGATCGGACAGGAAATTTTCGGTACGGGCAGCCAGTTGCTGACGCTGAAATATTCGCGCAAACAGGAATATGAAGCCGACGATCTGGGCATTCGTTATCTGGCTTCGGCGGGCTATGATCCCCAGGCGCTCTCATCCATGTTATATTCGTTGGCGGCGCAATCGGCGATCGATGCCCGAGCGGCGGGACGCGACGCCCGCAGTGCACCGGAATGGGCGAGCACCCATCCCGATCCCGCGCGCAGAGTGTCACGCGCTGCGACAAATGCCAGCAAATTGACGGGTTCTGGCGGTGTTCGTAATCGCGATCAGTTTCTGCAAAGTCTGGATGGCATCCTTTATGGCGATGATCCCAAGCAAGGGGTGATCGAGGGAAATAGCTTTCTGCATCGTGACCTGAAGCTGAAATTCACTATTCCCAACGGCTTTTCCATGCAAAATGGGGCGCGCTCCGTCACGATCACCGGATCGGGTGGGCAGGGACAATTTACGACCGGCGCCTATAACGGGAATATGGCAACATATATTGATGCGGCGTTCAAAGGACTTGCGGGCGAAGGCAAAGCCATTTCTCACGGTGCCATAGAGAGAACAACGGTGAACGGGCTGCCAGCATCTTATGCGATGGCGAGGGTCGACAGCAACAATGGGCCGGTTGATGTGACCGTCTTTGCCTATGAATTTTCTAAAAGCAGCGCCTTTCATTTCGCGACGATTGCCCCGGCAGGAAGCACCGCCGTTTTCTCGCCAATGTATCAGAGCATCGACAGGCTCTCTGCGATAGCAGCGGCCGCGATCCGGGCACGCAAAGTTGATGTCGTAACCATAAAAAGTGGAGATACGATTTCAGGTCTTTCTTCGCGTATGGCTTATACGGACTACCAGCAGGACCGGTTCCTGGTGCTGAACCGGTTGCGCGCGACTGACGGGCTAAGGGCGGGCCAGAAAGTGAAAATAGTCACCTATTGATTTTTCCCGGACACAAAAAAGACGGCAGCCTTCAGGCTGCCGTCCTCTTTTCTTGAATAATCCGAAGATTAACCAGCCATCGAGTTTTCGACTTCGGTAAAGGTGTTGCTGAGGGTGTTACCCAGCTGACCCATTGCAACGATAGCTGCGACAGCGATCAGAGCAGCGATAAGGCCATATTCGATAGCCGTTGCGCCTTCTTCATTCTTGAACATTTTACGTACGAATTTCATGTCTGGTCTCCTAGATTTGACAAACTTCACTTACCCAATTGGACCTAATTTACATCCAATGTTCAACAGCCTAGACTAAAAACCTTACCAAAAATTTAAGTGCGAAAGCCTTGTTTACGAAACTTCGGTTACCTGATTGGCAACATCATCCCACATGCCGACGGTTTCATTGGCAACACCGGCAATCGCAACAATCGCTGCAAGCGCAATGAGAGCCAGTATCAAACCATATTCAACAGCCGTCGCACCTTCGTCAGAAAGATATAATTTTTTCAAAAGATCAATCATGTCTCTCTCAACGCTGATAAAGTTCTGCTAAGTCGTGAACAATTCCGGTTTCACAGAAAGGGATTAATAAAATCCTTACATCGCATAAAAAAATGGAAAAAAATCCGACATATCTGTTTGTCGCTGCTGCTGCTTTGATTGACCAAAGCGGCAGAATTCTGGTGCAAAAGCGACCGGAAGGCAAGCCGATGGCCGGCCTCTGGGAGTTCCCGGGAGGCAAGGTTGAGGCGGGAGAAACTCCGGAAGCGGCTCTGGTTCGCGAGTTGGAAGAAGAACTGGGTATCGGTGTCAAAGAACCGGATATCGAGCCTGTTGCCTTCGCTAGCGAGGCGGTGGAGGACCAGCATTTGATTCTCCTACTATATATATGTCGCAAATGGACCGGAGATATCCAGAGCGCGGAGTCACTGGATATGCAATGGTTGCCGGTTGAGGCAATCCAGGATTTACCGATGCCACCGGCAGACGGTCCATTGGTCCAAAAGCTGTCATATAGTCTATAGTATCTGGCCTAATTGCCCGATCGATCCTCACCGCTTCCAGAAAGCGTGGTGGTGAGAGATACCTGTCCGCTTCCCCGGCGTGCCGGTTTCGGTTGGTCCGGGTGAGGTGCCCATGCACAGAGATATAAAATCGTGACGCTTTCCGCGAATTTCCCGTCAGCTCCTGCTTGCGTCTGGAATATGGATTGAATGATCTTGTAGACATCCCGTCGAATGGAAGTCAGTCTGCCGGACATGATATTGCTTCCTCCAACGTCTCTTATGTCGGAAATCAAGCGCTGCAGGCTTGAATAATTCAGGCGCAAATGATCGCTGTCTGCTACCGGCATCGTCAACCCTGCGCGCGTCATGAGGTCGCCTGCCGTTCGCACATCGATCTGGGGATGAATGTGCGCCGAAACCCGGTCTCCTTCGGCCTCCATTATTACAGATTTTAGCGACAGAAAGCTTTCTGCGCTGACAAAGGCCGCCAGCATCAATCCATCGGGAATCAATATCCTCCGGATCAGAACAAGCGCACCGGGCAGGTCATTGATCGTATCGAGGGAGCCCATATTGATGATCAGATCAAAGCTGTGATCGGCGAACGGCAAACGATCATCATCGCAAATCACGCCGCCAAGTGCCCTTGCCAACCGGGCGCTGGAATCTGCGAACACTATTGTCATGCCGCGCGCCGCCAACTCTGTTCCAAGCCTTGTCGAGGGCAGGCCGATTATCAGTGCTCGCCGAAATGTACGCTTGACCACATCCAGGCGTTCCAGAATTTCCTCGGCCATGATCTGCGAGAAAAAATCATCACCATTTGCCCGCGCATAGGCGCGATCACGGACTATCCGTCTTCGCTTGCGGTCAAAAACTTCGGGAAAATTGACTGTATCGGTCATAGGGTCTTGTCGCTTTAGGAGTGCTGAGCAAAAAGATCAAATGCCGTTACGAGCCATGTTTGGATCAATAGTCGATTACGCGTTGCCACCAAGATGCCCGATATGTGGCGTAACGGTGGAAGCCGACAACCACTTCTGTCTGTCTTGCTGGCGACAACTGGACTTTCTGGCAAAACCCTGGTGCGCAGCCTGTGGCCTGCCGCTGGCCTTCGACCATCCTGACGATAGTCTGTGTGGCAAATGTTTGACGGATCCGCCGGTCCACGACGGGGTTCGGGCCGTGGTACGCTATGATGACAAAAGTTCGTTGATCGCTATGCGATTAAAATATGGCACCCGGCTGGGGCTTGCAAAATTGATAGCGGAACATTTGCAAAAATTCGTCGCAGAATGTTCCGATAGCGCGATCATCGTGCCGGTGCCGCTCCACCGATCGCGTCTGTGGCGCCGCGGCTTTAACCAGTCGGTGCTGATCGGCAGAGAACTTGCACGGAGCTCCGGCATTGAGATGAACTATAAGGTGATATCTCGCAGCAAAGTAACCCCTCCGCTGAGAGGCATGAGCGGTATGCAGCGAAGGAAAACCGTCGATAAGGCGTTTGCGCTTCGCGCCGATGCGCACGCAAGTCTCGCCGGTAAGTCAGTTTTGCTGGTTGATGACGTTTACACCAGCGGATCGACGAGCAATGCCTGTGCGCGGCTGCTCAAAAAAGCGGGAGCCGAAGAAGTGTTCGTTTTCTGCTGGGCACGGGTTATAAGCAGCTTTGAAAATGGCTAGTTTCCTGAACAGATGGCGATCGCTTGAATTTCCTTCGCTGGCAGCCCATTTGCGAACTGATGGTAGAAAGAGCGAAATATGTCGAAAGTTGAAATATATACAAAATTTACCTGCGGCTTCTGCTTCCGGGCGAAAGCCTTGCTTGAAAGCAAAAATGTCAGCTTCGAAGAGACTGATATCACCATGGGTGGCAGCAAACGTGAGGAAATGATCCAGCGTTCTGGTGGCAGAATGACGGTTCCGCAAATATTTATCGATGACCTCCATATCGGAGGCTCGGACGAATTGTCCGCCTTGGACCAGACAGGTAAGCTTGATGCACTTCTGGCAAGCTGATCTGTTTTGAAAATCGCGCTTGCCCAAATGTGCAGCGGCATTGTTCCGGACGAAAATGCCAGCCAACTCCGTTCGCTCATCGCCGAATCTGCGGCTGGCGGAGCCGCGATGATCTTCACTCCGGAAATGACCGGGTTGCTGGATCGGGATCGCTCGCGCGCGGCGAAAGTGATCCGCAGTGAATCGGATGATGTCGTCCTGTCGACTGCCCGGTCTGAAGCCAAGAAGTCGGGGATATGGGTGCAGCTTGGCTCTCTGGCAATAAAGGCTACCGGCAATCCGGACGAAAAATGGGTGAATCGTTCCTATCTGATCAATCCGGAAGGTAAAATTGCCGCGCGCTATGACAAGATCCATCTGTTCGATGTTGACCTGAGCCCCGACGAATCGCTGCGTGAGTCTTCCGCATATGCAGGCGGCCACAATGCGGTTGTAGCGCCAATTCCCGAGGCTACACTGGGATTGTCGATCTGCTATGATCTCCGTTTTCCGGCACTATACGAAGCCTTGACCAATGCTGGTGCCGACATATTGTCCATTCCCGCCGCGTTTACCGTTCCGACCGGCAAGGCCCATTGGGAAATATTGCTGCGCGCGCGCGCGATCGAGGCCGGTGCTTTTGTCATCGCGGCAGCGCAATATGGCGGGCACGAGGATGGCCGTTCCACCTATGGTCACTCTATGGTGGTTGATCCCTGGGGGGAAATATTGCTCGACATGGGGCAAGGGAACGGGCTTGATTTCTGTGACCTGGATTTGACGAAAGTGCAGGAGGTGCGCTCGCGGGTACCCGCTGTCGCCAATCGCAAAAGGTTCGCAATGCCGGTAAAACTGACATGATAATTTTCGACTTGATATGCGCGGATGGGGAACATCGCTTTGAGGGCTGGTTCGGATCCTCGAAAGACTATGCGGCGCAACAGGACCGCGGATTGCTGGACTGCCCTGTTTGCGGCAGCAAGAATATTTCCAAGGCCGCAATGGCACCCAATCTCGGCAGGAAAGGCAATCAGGAACCTGCTGCAACCAAACCATCGGATGGTCCGTCCGAGACTCAGGTGACCAAGCCGGTGAGCAACAAAGTGGCCGTGCCGGCCGAATATCAGGAAATGATCGGCAAACTGGTTAGGGCGCAAGAAAAAATGCTCGCCAATTCCGAATGGGTTGGCGACAAATTTGCCGATCGAGCCCGCGATATTCATTATGGCGATGCAGATGAAAAACCTATTCACGGTACGGCGTCGCAGGAAGAAGTTGCCGACTTAGCGGAAGAGGGCATTGCAGCGCTGCCTCTGCCTCTACCGGTTTTACCACCCAAATCCAAAAATTGATTGTGGCATGCGCTGGCCGATGCGGCTAAACCCGTCAGCACAACGCGCCCGTAGCTCAGTCGGATAGAGCATCAGATTCCTAATCTGGGGGCCACAGGTTCGAATCCTGTCGGGCGCACCATTCTCCCTAATTTCTATCATCACAAGCCGCGGCGCAAGGTTCCGGCGTATCAAACCGCTCGCTGAAGTCGGATGCCCTGTCATATTCTCCGTTATGAATTCAGCGCGCGATTTTGGGAGTCCATACCGCTGTCTCACGCCAATGCGACGATGCTGGCAAGGATGAGGCGAACAAGATCTGCCTGACCACGCGTGCCGGTCTTGGCATAAATGCGCTTTGAATATAGCCGTGTGGTTTCATGGGTGAGGCCGAGCAGGGTCGCGGCTTCCCTGATCGTAACGCCGCGACTGATATGCAGCGCAAGCCGCGCTTCCTGAAGCGTGAGGCCAAAGAGATTGGCCAAATGCTGGCTGCGCTCGGCGCTGCTGGATCGCTCGCCATGCACAAAGGCAACGGCGAGGGGCTGGAGTGCGCCTGGCAGACCGGCAGGAGGATTGGTCAGCAGCATGTCCAGCCAAGGTTCGTCGGACAGATGAACGGTCCGGACCACGCTTTCTCCCGCCTGTCGCATTTGCAGAAACTTGCGCAGGATGGCTTGCGCATCGGCGCTCTCGGCGATCAGGCGGCCATCGGGTGATTTGCGCAGGGTCTGTGCCTCTTGCACCAAAGCTTCGGCCTGTTCGCTCATGTCAATGATCCGACCAGAGGCATCGAGCATGAACCAGCCGAAATTGAGCCGCATGATTGCATCCGCCGAGATGCCCGCCTTCAGCCTTTGCCGTCCGAGTTCGGAATGGGTGCCGGCTGCAATCGCAAGATGAGTGGCGAGAGAACCCAGCAGCGCTCCGTCACTTGCCGAAAAGTCGCTCTTTTTCCGCCCGAGTGAAATCCAGATTTGCCCGCCATTGGGTTCTGCGACGCGCATATTGCGGGCAAAGCGGATATCAGCATCCTGCATGAACAGTTTTTTAAAACGGCTTTGACGGGGATCGTTTGAGTCGAGAAACTCGTCCAGTGAATAGACCCGGTTGAGGCGCATGGCATTATGGGGAAGGGCATTGGTATTGCCGAACTCCTCCCGGTAAATTTCATTTAAATCATCGGAACCATGTTTCAGCGCCGGAATCCGGACAGATTGCAACCAATCATGGTCACCTTGAAAAAAGAGACTGGCAAAGTCCGCCGTTGTTCTGCGCCGCAACTGCTCCAGGAAATCTTTCCATGGCGGCGCGCCTAATGTGCCGCGGTGCAGCGCGGCGATCAGATCATGCTCTTCACCAAGAATTATCGTCATTCACTCAATATATCCCATTTGGGAACTACATGCGAGCCAAAAGCGGGTAAGGCAGCTTCAAGCGATCAGGAATGGAATGACAAATGACCCGTATATTGACCCATTTGGAGCGGCTTGAAGCCGAAGCGATCCACATCATGCGTGAAGTGATGGCCGAGGCGCAAAAGCCGGTAATGATGTATAGCGTTGGCAAAGATAGCGCGGTTTTACTGCATCTTGCCAAGAAAGCATTTTATCCGTCTCCCCCTCCTTTTCCATTGCTTCATGTCGATACGACCTGGAAATTCAAGGACATGTACGCGTTGCGTGAAAAGGCCGCGCAGGATGCAGGGATGGAATTGCTCGTCCATCAAAATGCGGAAGCGAAAGAACGCGGGATCAATCCCTTTGATCATGGCCCGCTGCACACGGATATGTGGAAGACCGAAGGGCTGAAGCAGGCGCTTGATTTGCACGGCTTTGATGTGGCTTTTGGCGGCGCACGGCGTGACGAGGAAAAAAGTCGCGCGAAAGAGCGTATATTCTCGTTCCGCACGGCAAGTCACGGATGGGATCCCAAAAACCAGCGGCCTGAATTGTGGAATCTTTACAATGCCAAAAAAGCAAAGGGGGAGAGCATAAGAGTCTTCCCGATCAGCAATTGGACCGAGCTTGATATCTGGCAGTATATCATGGCCGAAAATATCGAAATCGTGCCGCTCTATTTTGCTGCGCCGCGTCCGACCTACATGCATGAAGGTGGATTGTTCATGGCGGATGATCTGGATCGACTCGAAAAGATAATGGGCTACATGCCTGAGATTATCAATCGCTCCGTCCGCTTTCGGACATTGGGCTGCTTCCCGCTCACCGGCGCTGTAGAGAGCACAGCCTCGACGCTTTCGGAAGTTGTCCAGGAAATGCTCCTGACCACCACCAGCGAAAGACAGGGCCGCGTGATTGACAAGGATGAAGGTGGTGCCGGCATGGAGAAAAAGAAGCAGGAGGGCTATTTCTGATGAACGAACATTCCGGAACAGAAGCGATCTATAAAACCGAAGCACTCATTGCCGAGGATATCGACGCCTATCTTGCCCAGCATCAGAACAAGGAACTGCTTCGTTTCATTACCTGCGGCAGCGTGGATGATGGCAAGAGCACGTTGATTGGCCGGCTACTTTACGACAGCAAGATGATTTTCGAAGATCAGCTGGCTGCGCTGGAAGCCGACAGCAAGAAGTCCGGCACACAAGGGCAGGAGATTGATTTTGCCCTTCTGGTCGATGGTCTCGCTGCCGAGCGCGAGCAGGGTATCACCATCGATGTCGCCTATCGTTTCTTCGCGACGGAAAAACGCAAGTTCATCGTCGCCGACACCCCGGGCCACGAACAATATACCCGCAATATGGTTACGGGCGCATCCACCGCTGACGCCGCCGTCATTCTGGTCGATGCACGCAAGGGGATATTGGCCCAGACCCGGCGCCATTCCTATCTGGCTCACCTGCTCGGCATCAAGAATCTGATTCTGGCGGTGAACAAAATGGACCTGGTGGATTTCAGTCAGGAAATCTTTGATTCGATCGTCACGGAATATGGCGAATTCGCTGCCGAAATTGGCATAGAGAGTTTTGCCGCTATCCCGATTTCGGGCTTCAAGGGCGACAATATCACCGAGGCGCCATCGGCAAACACGCCTTGGTATGCTGGCCCTGCGCTGATCGCCCATCTCGAGAATATCGAGATTGCGGCTACTTCAGCGCAGGAAAAGCCGTTCCGGATGCCGGTGCAATGGGTCAATCGACCCAACCTCGATTTTCGCGGCTTTTCCGGTCTTGTCTCGAGCGGTACCATCAAGCCGGGGGATCCGGTCCGCATCGTGCCGTCAGGCAAGAATAGCACCGTCAAAAGCATAGTAACTCTCGATGGCACGCTCGACGAAGCGGTGGCTGGGCAGTCGGTCACGATCACTCTTGTGGATGAAGTCGATTGCTCGCGCGGTGACGTGATCGCAGCCGCCGGGGATCCGCCCGAAGTTTCCGACCAGTTCGAATCCACCATCGTCTGGATGAGTGACGAAGCACTCAAGCCCGGTCGCGGCTATTGGCTCAAACTGGCTACACAAACGGTCAGCGCATCGGTGCAGGAACCGAAATATGAAATCAATGTCAACACGATGGAGCATCTTGCGGCCAAGACCTTGGAACTGAACGCCATCGGTGTCGCCGAAGTCCATACTGACAAGCCTATCGTATTTGAATCCTACACCGACAGCTCAGAACTGGGTGGGTTCATTCTGGTCGACAAGATTACCAATGCGACGGTCGCCGCCGGCATGCTGCATTTTAGCCTGCGACGGGCCGACAATGTCCACTGGCAACCGACTACAATCACGCGAGAAGATCATGCCTTGCTAAAAAACCAGACACCGCGCGTGCTTTGGTTCACCGGTCTTTCCGGCTCGGGCAAATCTACGATAGCCAATGAGGTGGAGAAAAGCCTCAATCTGATGAATCGCCATACGTTTCTGCTCGACGGGGACAATGTCCGCCATGGGCTGAACAAGGACCTTGGCTTCACCGAGGCGGACAGGATCGAGAATATCCGTCGCGTCGGCGAAGTGGCTAAATTGATGACCGATGCTGGGCTGATTGTCCTTACTGCCTTCATCAGCCCGTTCCGTGCCGAGCGCAAAATGGTGAGAGAAATGCTGCCCGATACAGAATTCATCGAAATTTTTGTAGATACGCCGCTGGAAGTTGCCGAAGAGCGCGATGTAAAGGGTCTCTACAAGAAAGCCCGCAGCGGCCAGCTGAAGAACTTTACCGGTATCGATAGCCCTTATGAGTCCCCCGAGAGTCCTGAAATCCGGGTCAATACCGTGGAAATGACACCCGCAGAAGCTGCCGAATATATTGTCCGTCAGATCATGCCGCTGAAATGAGTGAAATTATGACCGATGCCGATCTCGCTGCCCATCTCGCACAAACTGCCGGGCGCATATTGCTCGAAGTTCGAGGCTGTGGAATGTTCGATGGCAAAGCACTCGGCAAAGCCGGCGACCAGACCGCCAACGAGTTTCTGATTCATGGCTTGCGTCACCAGCGGCCCGAAGATGGCCTGCTTTCTGAAGAGAGCAAGGACACCGAAGAGCGACTGAACAAAACGCGTGTCTGGATCATCGATCCGGTCGACGGCACCCGAGAATATGGGGAGGGGCGATCGGATTGGGCGGTCCATGTCGCTCTGGCGATTGATGGCGTTGCCGCTATCGGCGCTGTCGCGCTACCAGGCCTAGCTGGAAACATAGTCCTGCGTAGCGATAAGATTGATGAGCTGCCCCCCCATGATGGCCCGCCTCGCTTGGTTGTCAGCCGCACACGCCCGGCAGCCGAAGCGCTATCCGTAGCAGAGCGACTGGGAGGCGAATTGCTGCCAATGGGTTCTGCCGGTGCCAAGGCCATGGCCGTGGTGCGCGGAGAAGCCGAAATCTATCTCCATTCCGGCGGGCAGTTTGAATGGGACAGCTGTGCACCGGTAGCCGTCGCATCGGCATATGGCCTGCACTGTTCGCGTATCGACGGTTCACCGCTAATCTACAATCAGAAGGACACCTATATGTCCGACCTCCTGATCTGCAGGAAGGAATGGACCGAGGCTGTTTTTGACGCGCTGAACAGTTGAATGGAGGGGCCGAGCAGGCCAAAACGCAAGCTCGCCGCTGATGGGCTGGGGTCTTGCCGATAAAAACCCATTCTCGAATTCCGGGGTAACCGGTGACGCGACAACAATTCAATATATCCAAGTAGGTTTCGCTATCACGTCGGGTGTTCCGGATTATGTATTGCACACGAATTCATCGTCTCCCGCATAGACACTTCGAGCCATTATAGCGCTTTTTTCTTCACGCTGCTTCGAGAAAATGCTCCAGCGCATTCAGCATTTTCTGAGGCCGTTCCATTATCTTCCATTGGTACAGGCCATCCTCGATCAGCTTGGCATGTTCGCCCAATTCCCGTTCACCAAACATCGCAGCGGTTCCCGCCAGCTTATGCAGCTGATCTTGAATTTCATGGATTTCCCTATCGGAAAACGTCCCCTGTCTGACGAGGCTGACAACGCTGCTAATCGCTTCCTCTTTGCGCAATCGATAGCGCCTGACCAAATCTTCAGACAAATCGCTTTTAACTTCTTTCGCCGTTGAACTATTGTCGAGCAACTTCTTTGGCTTAAGCCAGTGTAGCAAGACAGATTCGAGATTTGAGAAATCGACAGGCTTTGAAATATGGGCCTGCATTCCCGCCTCCAGGCAATTTCGAATATCATCTCCAAACGCGTTAGCGGTGATTGCGATAATCGGCAGAATTTCAGCGGATATTCCGCTTGTCCGGATTATCCGGGTAGCTTCGTAACCGTCCATGAAGGGCATCTGGATATCCATCAATACAAGATCGAATGGATGGTCGTCGGATATGGACTGCGTTATTTGTGCGACGGCTTCGGTTCCATCTGAAGCCAATACCGTTTCGTAGCCCAACCGCTTAGTCATCGCCTGAATGAGAATTTGGTTCACATCATGATCTTCCACCAACAGCAGGCGTGTTTTTGCGGTGGATGAATTTGCAGCTTTGGATTGGCATTGAAGCGGCGCGATTGCCGTCGCCCGGCTCATGTCCTGGTTTTGCTTCATGCTTTTCCCTTTCCTTTTGGTTCTCCACAAATGAGTTCCTGTGTCAGTCAGGACTTTGCTTGGGCCAGAGTGAAAGACGGCGATCATGGGCTTTGGTTAAGTATCAAAATTCACCGCAGGCGATGGCTGCAGTTGCGTTGATCCGTGTTTGATGGTCCCGAAACAAAATCTCTATCCAAGAGTTGCGGATTAAAATACCCGGCACACTGGTTCAAAATCTTGAATGAGGAGGTCCTAGTTCCATAGGATTTGGTGGGGGTAACGGTTGCTGTCGATGTTTTAGTTCGGATCACAATGGTTAATTTATGTGTGTTCGGTCCGTAGTTACATCGAGACATGATCAGGATCTGTTTGATCTGGATCCTTCTGTTTCATTTCCTCGCGCCGAGTTGGGTGGGGAATTCAATGGCAAAGGAACTCAAATTGGCGACTATCCTGTTTGCAGATGATGATGCGCTGCTGGGCGACTTGGTTTGTCACAAGCTTGAGTCATGCGGTCATAGCGTTTTCGTAGTTGATAATGGATATAGCGTGCTGTCAGCCGCACTTCAAACTCGGCCTGATCTGATCATCCTGGACAACCGCATGCCCGGACTGAGAGGTCCGGAGGTCCTGCCTGTTCTCAAGAGACAGCCGAGAACCTCGGCAATCCCTGTGTTGGTTTTGACGAGTCAGACTGGCAAAAATGCCATGGCAGAAGCCTTTCGCGCCGGTGCTGCAGACTATATGGCGAAGCCCTTTCTCCCACAAGATCTGGCCGACCGTATATCATCATTGTTGGGTTCGCAGGAATCCATGCAGCAAGGCAGTCTACGTTCATGAAATCCGCGATCAGACGGATTGGTCGTGTGTTGAGGCATAACGAGTTTTTTCCAATAGACCTCATGACTGGGTCCACACTGTTGCTTGGAACAATTATGTTGTCTGGAGTGACAGTTTTCGCGTGGAATTTGACCACGGCCACAACATATGAGCGTAATCTTGCAGCGTTTGAAACCCTATCTAAAGATAGCGAACTGGCGCTCACGCACAAGATAGAATCATATCGACAATCTCTGGATAGCGGTGCTGCGTTATTCGCAGCGTCAGATATGGTGACGAAAAGTGAGTGGAAGGTTTTCGTTGATACTCTCAAAATTGAAGACACATTGCCTGGCATCAACGGGATTGGTTATATTGAGCAAGTATTGCGATCTGGGGAAAGCGATTATTTGGAAACTCTTGCGTCCGCTGGCGTCACCGGTTTCGCAGTGCATCCGCGAACCCAATGGTCGGAAATTCTGCCGATCGTCTTTATAGAGCCGATGTCATTGAACAAAGGAGCCGTGGGGCGTGATATTGGCTTTGAAGCTAACCGTCGCGCGGCGGCGCATCTGGCACGAGATACCGGAAAAGCAACAATAACAAAGCGGATATTCCTGACACAGGATCAGAAGAAAAGCGCAGGATTTCTGCTGCTTCGGCCAATTTATAAGCCAGGACATGCCCTGGATTCTGTGTCCCAACGCCGGGCCGCATTTCGGGGCTGGATATATGCACCATTTATCGCATCCCGTTTTATGCAGGGCCTGACTGCAAGCCAAGGTACGAAGTTTGTTATTTCAGTTCACAACGGAAATTCCACAAGTGAATCCGAATTGATTTTTGAAAATGAATCCGGATCCGAGAAACCCCGGTCAGCCCAATATTCTGTAACAAAGGTCTTGCCGATCATGGGGCAACAATGGACTGTTTCGTGGTATAGTACGCCGGAATTCGAGAGCATCGTTGGAACCCAGGAACCCAGGTTCGTGCTGATTGGCGGCCTGGCTCTGGTTCTGGCTTTCGCGACTCTCGTGATGTTCTCCGCTCGCCGTGAAGCTTATGTGAAACAAGAGGTCAAAAACAAAACCCAAATACTGGTCGACAAAGAAAGGGAGATCGTCAGTGCATTGGAAGTCGCCGAGGCTGCGACCGGCGCCAAGTCTAAATTTCTTGCCAATATGAGCCACGAAATTCGCACGCCGATGAATGGCGTTATTGGCTTCACCCAATTGTTGGACGATGGCACGCTGAACGACACACAAAAGAAATATGTCCGCCTGATATCGGATTCCGGTTCAGCGATGATGACTCTCCTCAACGATATTTTGGATATTTCCAAAGTTGATGCCGGGTCGATGACAATCGCGCCCGAACCATTCGATGTGCGTCATTTGCTAAATAGCTGCGTGAAAATTTTCTCCCCGAATGCAGAAGAAAAGAATCTGACAATCATGGTTGAGGTGGATAAAGATCTGCCACAATGGGTTCAGGTGGATGGGTTCCGGCTGCGGCAGATTGTGATGAATCTATTGGCGAATGCGATCAAATTTACAGAAACCGGATATATTACAATATCGGCAAAATTTACTGCAATGGGCCAATCCGGGCAAGCTGATGGTAGGGAATCGGAGTTGGCTATATCGGTCGCAGATACCGGCGTCGGTATTGCACCCGATCGGCAGAACGCAATCTTTGAACCGTTCATGCAAGAGGATGATTCAACCGCGAGAAAACATGGTGGCAGCGGATTGGGTTTGACGATCAGCAAGCAGCTCATCGAGCTTATGGCTGGCTCGATCCAATTGGATAGTCATGTTGGTCGCGGTTCAAAATTCACTGTAAAAATACCTGTAAGCAGGCTCGAGCAGGGAACGTCCGAGAACTCCATTAAATTTCCGACCCACTCGGAAGCTCAATATAAAAATGGGGTGGGCACAATGCGAATCTTGGTAGCGGAAGATCATGATGTAAATCAGGTGCTGATTGGAGAAATGCTGACCAGACTTGGCTATGATTACGAACTGGCGGTTGATGGTGCCGAGGCGGTTGCAATGATTAGAAAGGCTGAGTTTGCAGAAAATCAATATGACCTGGCATTGATGGATTTGCAGATGCCTTATGTGGATGGCATCAAGGCCACCCGGATGGTGCGAAAACAAGGCATCGACGCAAAGATGCTTCCTATCATAGCACTAACCGCGAATGCGTTTGAACAAGATGTTGAGCGTTGCATGGATGCGGGAATGCAAGCCCATCTTGCAAAACCCTTGGCGATTGAAGATTTGCGGAAGGCAGTGCTTGATTGGGCGGCCTAATAACAAAGCTCTTGTTCGGATCGTCCAACTTCTCTCAGTTTGGGATGTTCGGAAGCCTTCAGATGACCGGAGTGCTGACCAGTTACCACCCGCTATCGGTTGTTGAGCTGACTGGTCGAATCCACATTTGCAGTTCTGCCAAATGATAGACTGTTCAATTGGATTGCAGGCTCCGAGAATGTTTAACCTGCGCACAGAGCAAAAAGTCTAAATTTTGTTTTGCCTTCGATTCGGGGAGTGGTTGCGAGGCTCGCCGATCAATCATCGGCTAAACCGTGCAAGGCAGCAGTGTGACGAGGGAACTTGGGTTTGACAGGCATGCGAAAAATACCTCAACAGATTCAACTCATTGGCCTTCAGCATCCTGCCGTGATGAAATTGATCATTTCTACTTCACGCGATATCGCAAAGGATATCAGTCCGGCGAATTGGATTTCTGTCGCCAAGATATTCCAATTCTAAATGGCACTCCGGCGATTTTCACACCGGCTGAGTCAGTTGCGTTCCATCATTCGAACCGGTAAGAAGAAGCGGGATTTATGGGACTTAACCTTGGACGATATCGAGCCAGAGTCATCACGGGTGGCAAATTTAACTGCAAAGCAACGAGAATGCTTGCATCTGGTCGTGCTCCGAAAATCCTCCAAGGAAATCGCACGAATTCTGGAAATTTCCAAACCGGCAGTAGATCAACGCCTGGTCAGCGCCCGACGGGTGCTGGGCGCGGCTACCCGAGATGAGGCCGCGTTAATATACGCGAGGGCCTCGGGTACCTATGATCGGATACTATATGATCCGGTAGGTGTTCCCTCCCATGATGCTTTCGGTCCAGAAGAGCCTCAGGACGAGCGATCAAGTTCCTCCATGCTCGAAGAAGTATCAATCCCTTATGACATTGATACCGCGCATGATTTGAATTTTTGGCCGCAAATCCTGAAGGAGCCCGAAGGTAATTGGGGAACGGTTCAAAGAATTGCCATTATAGTCGTTTTGACTATCGGAATATTGGCAATTGTGTTGATCGGTTTGTCAGTCTCTCAGTCTCTTTCCAGTCTGTTGGCAGCCTAACTAGCCACTGGGCTCTCATTTTTTGAAACAGCAAAAATCCGCGATTTGCGGAAAGGAGAAACTATGTCTTATCAAATCAGAATTGCCTCCGATCAAATCAAGCAAGACGTCCCTCATACCGAGGCCTCCATCGATCTGGCGCTAGTCTCAGTGTCGAACTTGATGGCTACTTTGGTGCAAGCACGCATGGATACCGGCGTTCCAGCAGCAACGGGGCAGGTTGCCGTTCGCAGATTGGCAAAAGCACAGATGGCGCTCGTTGAAGCTAGCAGTGATGTTTTGCGGGCACATGGTGATCTGCAGAAAGTCGGCCAGGAATTCGCAGGCCTGGATGTGCACGAAACATGTCCACCTGCTCAAGCTGCAGCCGGTCCCGGTAATTTGCATTCTGTTGCCGCGTAAGCGATCAAAGGTTGACTGGAATGCTTGGGAATGGTCCATCTGAAGAATGCGAACTCTTGTTTATTTACTCTTCCTCGGTGCAATCTGCATTTATGCGCTGTATCGGGGAGGAGGACCAGAGCGTTGGGTCGCGTGTGTCGTCATTGGCATGTTGCTATTGGATCCAGCCGTTCATATCTTTACGCCGCTTGAATATGCCAAACTGGATCCTGGGCATTTGGTTATCGATTTGGCGGCGTGGATCGGCTTTTTCGCGATTGCTCTCCGCGCAAATCGATTTTGGCCGCTATGGGTAGTTTCACTTCAGACAATCGCGCTGGTGGCCCACGCCACAAGGCTGCTCGACATGACGATTCACCCAAAAGCTTATATGATCATGCAAATAGCTTCTTCCTATCCGCTATTGGTGCTGCTGCTGATCGGCACGCTTTACCACCAGAAGAGACTGAAAGCCATCGGGACCGACAGGTCCTGGCGCAGCTCATAGAGATTGTCGAACCGGACCAAGCCGACAGACTCGCCCGCCAACTGCTGGAAGAATTCGGTTCAATTGGACGTATGCTTGGCGAGTCCGAAGCAGCATTGTACCGGGTTCTAGGTGGCGATAAAGCGGTAGTGAAGTTGCTCCAGGCAACCGAAAAATTCATGATCGCCAAACTGAGAAATGAACTGCCTCGCAAGCTCGTATCGGCCACCGATCAACGGCTTGTGCAATATCTACAGGCCCGCATGGGATCCCGCACGACAGAGATAATGCGCATATTATTTTTGGATAGTTCACATCATCTGCTGAGCGATCAGGAATTTGGCGAAGGTTCTCCGCAGCGAATGTATGTTCAGCCCCGGAATATTTTGAAACGTGCACTGGAACTCGATGCGAGCGGAATCATTCTAGCTCACAATCATCCTGGCGGAAGCGTGACGCCAAGCAACTCAGATATAGAATTTACAAGGTCCATCAAAGCATTGTGCTCGGAATTGGACATATGTTTGCATGATCATATTATCATCACGAGTGATCGTTGGACCAGTTTTCGAAAGCTGAAATTAATATGACCCCTGAGGAGGAAGCAGACTATGCCGCACTGGCAAAAAGCGAACTTCGGACGCAGCGGCAGCGGAATTCATATTTCTCGAATTCGCAGATTTTTGGCGAACCAGTCTGGGAGCTTGTGCTTGAAGCCTATATCGCGACGGCTGAGAACCGATGCGTTGCCTTATCGGATCTGGAAAATGACCTGCGTAGACCGGTCTCGATTATAACCAGATTGGCGGCAATTCTGGAAGTCGAAGGTTATGTTGAACGATGCCGGTCGCACAAAAATCAGGGCCTTGGCCGCGTGAAGTTGACCAATGGCGGAGTCGCTCTGTGTGAGCAGAGCTTGGATTTGAAACTTGCTGCAAGCTAATTCCAAAATAGCCTGCCGGCATAAATTCTCAGTCGAGGCGATATTGGATGTTGATGTTCGATTGTGAACATAGCGTTCAGCTTCAAGAAGACTATCGGCAATGCCAATCGCAAATTGTGTTTGAAGGGTCTGATCGAGCCGATCATTTTCTCTTAGCGGAATCGCCTGGATTGTTGACAATGAGGGTGTTTACATCAGATCAGCGCCAAGGATTTGTCGGTTCATGGATCCTGTTTCAAGGTCTCTGAATTTTCCATCTCTAGCATTTCTAGTGCGTAGATCGCTTCTTCGACCTTTATCGCCGGAATCGCCAGATTGTTCTCATCGAGAAAATTCAACACATCTTGGAGTTTTTCAATCACCCTGTGCACATCGATATTCCCATTTGTTATGCCTCGCGACATTGATCGGTTGGAAAGCTATTGTGCAACATCATATTCCCAGTCTCGGCCTTTGACGCTAGAATTTAGTTGATTGGTGAATCTACGCAATACGCTATGAGTAAGCGTCCGGAAATTCAATAAAAACTATCTAATTGTGACATTATTTTAAAACACTTGTCATATTGTTTCAAAGATACGCACGCAATATATCCAGTTCAGTCAATTAATTATACTAATATTTGCATGCTGGAATTGAAACAGGATTATTGTCGTCACGACATGTCCAGCAGGTATGCGCAGAAATTTTTTCTTGCCCCGATGCAATGGCAGTATCTCGCGCATGCTGAGGATAGTGAGTTCGGATGTTCGCGGAGCCGTTGCACCAAGCCAACTTGCGATAGATTTTTTTGCAGGGGAACCGCTATCGGAACCAACTCTGACGTCGGAACAAGCAATAGGGTTGCGATGGAAAACGATACAGGCCGCATGTCAGGGTCTCTGTGTTCAATTGGGCAGGACGAGATTAATCGCCCTGCCCAAACTGAAGAGCGCATACCAGGTGCACTGCGTTCACCGAGGCTGAGGCCTGCGGGGGCTAATCATCCTCGGCGGAAAGTGTTCAACCTTTCCAACTCGACTATCCTAGTTCAGGCAGCATAGATCAATTGATATCCCCGCCGATCTGGCGAGATGCCGGTATATCATATCCAAATTGGGGGTAGTGTTGGAACCAGCTTGCCGAGCGTCACTGGAAACCAGTCTGCTTTTACCGTGTTAAAAAACTCTTCAGCCACAACTTAATTTTGTCCTAACGAGCCGTAAATGTCTGTGAAGGAAGTTATACACGCCGCCGGACACGGTACAGCAGAACGCAATGTGCGATTTTGGCGCAGTAACGATGGAATGATATGAAACCAAATGGAAGCTATTCGGCGATGAATACGCGGTTGGAACGTCCCGCTCTGAACGAAGTTGCTACGAGAGCCGGCGGTTGTGCGCCAGATGCTGAGAAAGCACGGATTGCGGATGCGAATTCGGCGACTGCTGAAAAATTGCCAACCGAAAGGCGGCCATTTGACTCACAGAAGGTCGCACGAATAAAGCGGCAATTTGGCTCCGGTAGCTATCATATTGATACTGAGGCGCTTGCAGAGAGGATTCTTGACGCGGGCATTCTCGGCGCGGATTCAAAAGATGATCCCGATCATCGAAACATATCCAAATCCCTAAAGCAGACTGCACTCCCCGGCGGATGAAGTGGCCGTCATCTTATCTCTCAGGCGAAGAATGATCCAAGCAGGGCCTTTTTGAAGTGAAGGGCTTTGGAAGCGGGTGACAATGACCAAATTCTGGGATCACCCATATCTCAAGCTGATAAATCGATCCAGATGTTGATCTGCTGCCTTCGTTTCTTGAGGAGCCATCGCTCGTTCAGATTGAATCTATTGCCTCGGTGACAGGCAGATCAAGCTGGCACGGTTTCTAGGCCGCGCTCGCCAAAAAAAATTGGCATAGGCATTAATTCAGCAAATTTTCGAAGCACCAAATTATTGGCACGATCATTGCATATTTCCAGGCAAGGGAATTTGAGCAATATATGTCAAACCTATCGATCATAGATAACCTTGGTTGGCGCAAGTCGCCGATAGCACGATGCCCGCTTGGCACCTTGCTTAAACCGCGATTTCCAGACCGGTTGGTATTGTCATGCCAAAAACTACCCGAAGGCAAAATGATCGAAACGCTGACCAAGACCGGCGTTTCGCAATCCAGCCAGACCAAGGCCGTCATAGGTTCCAATCAAATATAATGACCAGTCGGGAACATCATATGTTGAAAACGAAAAGCCGGGTAATGCAAGCTTATGGCGCAACGAAAATAGATGAAAACCGGCTGATTAAAGACAATCAGTCTTTGGTCACAAAAATTGCCTGGCAGGTAAAATCATTCGCGCCTGACCAGATGGAGATCGAGGACCTGATTCAGGTCGGTCTCGTTGCAATGGTCGAGGCCGCAAAAAAATATGTTGATCAGGGACATAGCTTTAGCACCTATCTTTATGTGCGCGTCCGCGGCGCCATGATTGATGATCTGAGATCAACGTGCAATTTGCGCAGAACATCGGTCGACTGGCATAAAAAAGTTCGGCGGTCTCGGGCAAAGCTTTCTCAGGAACTAGGCTGCGATCCCACTAATTCAGAGCTGGCTCTGGCGATGAATATGGATCCAGGCGATTTTCGCAAGAATACCGATCGCGCAATCGCTGTTCATGTGGGCTCACTCGATGAACTCTATTGCGATTCCAGTAGCTGGTTTGCGGACCAGGAGGATGATCAGCATGAAAAATTAGAAAAGTCACAAATGGCGGAGTTGCTGTCCGCGAAATTGAAGCAGTTAAGCGATCGCGAGCAACTTGTGCTCAACTGCTATTTTGTCGAGGAACTGCAGCTTGATGAGATCGGGGCGATCCTTGATGTGTCTGCAGTGCGCATTTGCCAGATCAAAAAGCGCGCATTGGAGAAACTTCACGTTGCAATGAGCGCGAATTAAGTTTCGCATATGGCGAATACCAATAGGCCCAGCAGCTTTTTGCGAGTCATAAAAGTGTCGAGTTTCTGACAGCCTGTATCCAGAATGTCGAGTTTCCGACATATATGATGAATTTCCGACGGCGGTCGTGGTATCTATCGCTAGATTATGGCCGTTTGTGAATCTAGCACGCCCAGTGCGAGGCAGTCGACAAGCAGATGGACATGGATTCAGCGCTTGATCTGCAACGACAGGCAATTGCGATGATCAACAATGAACTGAAATCTGCTCTGGTCACCAGGTTTTCAGAACAGTTTGGTCCGCTCGCGCGATCAATAGTGACCTGCTGCCAAGCACTTATTCCGCAACGGTCGCGACGCTTCCAAAGCTTATTATCACGGAGCCAGGAATCTCATCGTGGTTTACAGCGATCGGCCAAACCATTTTGCTCCGGCTTCGCTGAGCCGACCACTGTGTATCGAATTCGGCAAAGCAAACAGAGGATTTGGCCTGTCCGCTATTGTTGCATCGTTTCGTTGTGGCGTATTCTGGCGGCAAATGCTCGCAGCAAGCGGGGCGTCAATAATGCTTAAAGTCCTTAATCTGCGTCCAGATCTGCCGTAAAATATACAAAGGATATTTGTCATGTTCGCAAATTTTGCAAATAGGCTTGGGATGGATTCCGACATTGCCATTGCACAGCCATTTACGGCCTTCTTGGCGGCCTCCCGACATCCACTCGATCAGTGTCGAAAGCTGCGATCACCGTCGCTGAAATTGAACCAAAACTCGCGGTTTTGTGTGCGACGCAATCCTCTGTGGACCAGCAATTTGCTTCTTATAACAACCGTAAAAACTGATCAGGAAATGCAATAGGATATGACGTTTCAGTCCCGCAATCTTGGAACCTTGAACTACCGCAGTTTTACGAAGGAAAGCCGTGCTTTGTCTGCGGCAAGTCATGGCCTCGTCGCGGTGCTTTTTGAAGAACTTGGCGAAATGCTTGATCTGATAATTGAAAGTGACCGGCGTGGCGAAGAGGCGCGCCTTTTCCAATATTGGACCAACGCGCGTGCCATCCTCAGTGGTTTGGACAAAGAGTTGAATTTTGAGGTGGCAGGAGACTTGGCGCAAACTTTGCGCATAATTTACACGGAAGCCGCGGAGCGCATTCAGTTGGAAGGAAGGGATGCGTGCGTTGAACGTATCGAGTCAGCCCGAGAGATGATTCACGAGATTGAGAAGGCCTGGATTGAAATCGTGACATTGAACTGATGAAAGATCTGCCGGGCTAAACCGCAATCGGACAATCAACCGGATCTTCAACACGCTTGTTGATATTATGCTTCCGCATCTTGTCGATCAAAGTGGTCCTTTTGATATTGATCGAGCGCGCTGCTCGCGAAACGACGCCATGTGATCCGTCCAGTGCTTTCATTATGATCCGACGTTCTTCATGTTGAAGATGAGCATTCAGGTCTCGAACATTGTCTGTCCGGGGCTCAATAATCGGGACAGTAGGAGCGGCGCAATGCGGAGCAAATTGTTCGTCCGGAGTCCGGCCGGGCTGAGAGGACACTACAGCATCAGCATTCTGAATGGCTGGTGCGATATCGGACTGTATCAGCTTAGCCACATCTTTGGCGAAAACCTGCTCTCCGGAAAAGAAAACACATGCCCGTTCAATGACATTGCGCAATTCACGCACGTTGCCCGGCCAATCACAATGCTGCAACGCCGCAAATGCCCCTAGGGTAAAAATGGGGAGGAGGGGGCTTCCGTTCTGATGTTTCAGGAAATGTGCGACCAATGCAGGAATGTCCTCCGTCCGCTCGTTCAGTGCCGGCACTTCGATCGGAACAACGCAAAGGCGATAGTAGAGATCTTCGCGGAAGGATTTGCTTTCGATGCACTCGCCGAGATTTTTATGCGTCGCAGCGATCACTCTGATGTTGACACCGATATTCCGATTGCCTCCCACCCGGTTGACGATACGCGTTTCCAATACGCGCAATAGTTTGATCTGCATATTAATCGGCATATCTCCGATTTCATCAAGGAATATCGTACCGCTATCGGCTTGTTCAAACAGCCCAACATGCCGGTTTGCAGCGCCGGTGAAGCTACCTTTTTCGTGTCCAAAAAGTTCGGACTCAATCAATTGATCCGTTAGCGCACCGCAATTGACAGCAATATGGGGGGCATTTTTGCGATCTGAAATGGCATGAATGGCTTCGGCAACGACTTCCTTGCCGCTCCCGGACGGGCCGGTGATCATGATCGAGCTATTGCAGCGGCCGGCAAAACCTACGATGGTACGAAGCTGTTGCATTTTCGGACTATCGCCGATCAGCATTGCAGCAATCAATGTCTCTATATTTACATCGGTCATTTGACTATCCAGATAACAAATACACGCATCCCCGAATTGCCGGGGAAGGGTGGTTCGAAGATCCCGCAATCGTCGAACCGTCACCTGGTAAAGTCGAAAATGGCCAAATATTGTTAAATATGGATTAACGGGATGATGCCTGATTTACGATATCTACGCTGATCTTTGCACATATAAGCAATAAGTCAGGGCCTGGTCTTATAATAGGGCGTTCCTATCAAGCCAAAAATTGGGCTGAGTACGTGTGGCTGAGGCGTATATTATTTCTGTTGCCGTATGAATTATATACTCGAACCTTGCCAATGCTGCTCAAGGATCGCATCGCAGTCCCTTGAGCGACTGCCGTGTGACGCTGTTATAGCTTGTTACAAAATCGGGATATTTGCAGAATTGAGAGGCTTCTCGGTTGAAAAGTCAGGAAGTTTGCGGCCATTCCCCTGCCACGCCAATCCGCCTGTTCAAGATCGGCCAGCCCTCAGAAAGGAGCGCTGGAAAGCAGGCTTTCTATCCTGGTCCGGCATTCAAGCGAAATCGCAACAAAAACCATGCGATGGTCGGCCGGATTGGAGGATTTTTGGAGCAAGCCCTGTTCGGCCATAACATTGATATATCTCATTGCCGTTGTCATTGGGATGCCGGAACTATGCGCGATGGATGAAACTGTCACTTGTTGGTCTTTGAGGCCACAGATGTAGATATCTAGACACATATTCCAGCAGGAGTCCGCAAATAATCCGTTTCCGGTATCCAGTGCACCGGACTTTAATCGTCCCCAATGCAGGAATTTCTCGGCACGATCGATCAGGTCAACGTGACCCGAATCTTCGCCGTTGAAAAACTGATCTCTGCTGAGCTGATCGCTGGAATTCGAAATTCTTTTATCCAGAGTTTCAAATTTCTCGTTTGCCTGCTTTATGGTTAAGCGAAGCTCAGCCAGTTCTGCTTCAACATTATCCATCGACTTTACGCTGCAATTTTCGAGTCCTCCAGTCTTGACTACCTCAAGCAACAAATCACGTACTCACGTCTTTCATCGCTTACCATTACATTTAGTCTTTTATGCAACTTAACTACTTAGCCTATGGAGTTCAAGTTTCTCGATAGCTTATCCACTCTGCAGGCAAATTGTCAACTTGGACGGCTTGATAATACGATTTTTTACATTTGCCGCAGCTGCAGAAATTGGTCATATTGATTTGATAAGTCTTGTCGACTGCATTGATGACGAAAAAAATACTGGCATATGATCGGTAAGTGAACGCGCTTTATTATACCATCTTCATCAAACTTCTCATTTGGAAATCGGCGAAGGAGGTATCCGACAAGGTAGTTCGAAACCGCTGCGCACCGCACTTTCTCACGGCAGTTTTACCGACTGATAAATGGTGCAGGGCCTTCAGTTGCCCGATTTCTGATTGCGCCTAGGGTATCATTAATCGAGTTTCAGCGCGTTTGCCCGGTGAAATCAACGGCAAAACATTGGCTGACCAAGTGGGCAAGGGGGTGTTGATGGAACCGCTATGACTAATGAGAGCCTGTTAGAAGTATGATGTAGCGTTCGAAATCGCGGGCTGCTGGTCCAGCTATATTCGTCGGCGCGCATTCAGCGATCTTGCCAATTGAGCTTTCTACACAGTAAATCGCTCGCCATTTCGGTCAGTATTTAAGAAAACCCCTTAGTTTCTTGCGGGATTCGCCGTCTCTCATTCTATGTTGTCGAAATCGGGTAGAAAAATGCGGAGTCAGAAGCGCCTACAGTTCGAGGCTGAGGCGGCGCGGCAATTTGCGTTGGAGCGATATGATGTTCTGGACACTGCTGAGGAAGATAGTTTCGACCATATCACCAAGGCGGTCCAATCGGCTCTCAACGTCCCAAGTGTCGGGATTTCATTCATGGATGGAGAGCGGCTATGGTTTAAATCGAAAATTGGCCTGTCCACATCGGAGGTGCCGCGAGATCTCTCCTTTTGTAACCATACCATCAGTCAAAATGGACCGATGATAGTCGAAAATGCCCTGCAGGACGTGCGTTTCTGTGAAAATCCCCTTGTCACAGGCAGCCCCTTTTACCGGAGCTATATTGGCGTGCCGCTGACCACGCCTGATGGACATAATATTGGAACGCTATGTGCGGCGGATGTTATCCCGAGACAGTACAGCAAAGAAAAGGTCGAAAGGATGGAGCAGCTGGCGGAACTGGTCATTCATGAACTGGAATTCCGCCAACAAGCAAAAAAGGACCGTCTGACCGGTGCTCTGACGCGGAGCGGATTTTCTGTGGAAGTGCAAAAGGCGATTTCCTTATATGACCGGCAAGGGATAAAAAGCACGCTCGTGGTTTTTGATGTGGACTTGTATAAAATGGTCCGCGACCGCTTCGGTCGACCCTCCGGCAACGCGCTGTTGAGGTCAATCATCCAGCCTCTGGTCAGCCGCCTTCGGCGGACGGATTGTATCGGTCGCCTGGGAGGAACGCAATTTGCCGTTCTTCTCACATCTACCACCGAAGCTGAAGCACTGCGGGCGACCGAAGAAATGCTAAGAGAAATGGCGCAAACCAATACGAAGGCATTTTTCGATGTGGGCTATTGCGAGATATCGGCCGGAATGGGAATTTGTGATGACTGGCTCAAGCAGGCGGACATTATTCTTCTCGATGCAAAAACAGCGGGCCGCAACGAATTTGACGAAGATTCTGACAGGCAGTACGACTTGGCGAGCTGATCCAGTTGGAAGCAATATCAGCGACCGGCCAAACAGGATTCATGCGCACGCAGCGGTGCTGTCCGATCGGCATGTTCAACTCGTGGCTGGCGCGATCGCTGATTGACGAAGCTATCGCCGGGATGCTTGACTCCGGAGCGCAAAAGATAGTTTAGTTGCGAAAAGGAGCAATGCATGCCAATTTGCATTGACGGTGCATTTTCAAGCAAAGGAACTGATCATGGCGACAGCAATCCAAACCCATGAATCCGCAATGGGCGTTGGCCCCGGATTTTCGATCCCCGACCCGTATGATATTGCAAGTCTGCAAGGTGTCGTATCCGACGTAGAGTGGCAGTTGCGCTGTGATCTGGCGGCGACGTACCGGCTTTGCGCCATGCATGCCTGGACCGATTTGGTATTCACCCATATTTCTGCCCGCTTGCCCGATGAAGACGGCGAGGAGCGGTTCCTGATCAATCCCTATGGCGTGCTGTTCGACGAAATGACCGCATCCGCATTGGTGAAGATCGACCTCAATGGTAATATCAAGCAGGACACGCCCTATTTCACCAATCCCGCCGGTTTCACCATCCATAGCGCTGTGCACAGCGCTCGCGAGGATGCGGGATGCGTCATTCACGTCCATACGCCTTATGGCATCGCTGTGTCCGTCCAGAAGGCCGGGCTGAGACGCTACACGCAATTTTCGCTGCAGATCAATGATGACCTCGCCTATCATGATTATGAAGGCATAGCGCTCGATCTGGACGAGCGGGACCGGTTGATCAATGATCTCGGTGAGAAGAACCTTTTGATCCTGCGCAACCACGGGACCTTAACCGTCGGTGAGAATTGTGCGATTGCCTTTCTGCGCATGTATATCCTCGAAAACGCCTGCAAGACACAGATATTGGCGCAATCGGTGGGCGGGGAAGAGCATCTCCATGAAGAGAGCGCGGACATGGCGCATCGCGTGCACCAGCAGGCTTCTGCCGCGTTTCAGAAAGGGCTGGGCGATAATTTGATCTGGCCGGGCCTGATGCGGAAATTGCAGCGCACCAATCCGGGATATGATCACTAGGCCAAGGCCCTAGAGATCAAAGGGCTGGCGGGAAAGAATCTCGACTTTCTTATTCTCGAAAACCGCAGATCCCAGTTCCTGTTTTTTCTCCATCAGCAAGCTATCGCGTTTGCGGACCATCTCGATGATCGGATCGTGAAATTGCTGGACTGCGGCGGTTAGCCAGTCGTTGACCAGCGGATCGCCCGGCGCACCGGTCATGTCATAGTTGCGCAGCTTTGAAGCGATGGCTTCCGCCGGCATCATATATTCGTAGGTGACCCAATAGTTGGTGGTGAACCAGCTGATCGGCATGCCATCGAGACCGAAGCTCAGCGCGCCAAAATGGACGACGCCTTGCGTCTTCTTGCCATTGGGTAATTTGGCGGGCGGTTGATAATAGGGTTCGACATCATCAAACATGTCGAGCGGCAGGAACATGTGGAAATGGCCATGTTCGCCTTCTTCGCGCTCTTCCGGCTTGTGCGCATGGTAAAACCAGCGCGACTTGTTGCCAGGTGCGATGCAATCCCCTTTGGGGTAATGCTGATATTGAACGAAAGGGGCGTCTGCCGGTACCACTCTGGGTACTAGCGAGACGCCCTCTCTAGCTATCTGGCTGGTAAGCTCAAATAGCCTTTCTAATGCATTTTTCAATGCTGAATAAGCTGAGCTTACTCGGTAACTGCGTCAGCAGCTGCGCAAGTCGCATCATCAGCAGCACATGTTGCTGCATCGGCTGCACAACCAGCTGCACAAGCAGCACAATCAGCTGCACATGTAGCTTCTTCAGCTGCACATGTTGCTTCTTCAGCTGCACAATCAGCAACAACTGCTGCGTCTTCAGCTTTTTCTGCACATGCGGAAAGAGCAGGAACAGCAAGTGCAAGGCCGCCGGCTACAGCGAGCATTTTGCGGAAGTTGGTTTCGGTATTCATTAAAATATCCCCTTTGGATGAACTAGACTTGCCCCTTTATTCGCAAACGGGTGAGCAAGGCAAGCCCATTTCGTAAATATTGCATTAATCTCGCAGGATTCCGTCGATAATTGCCCAAATATTATCGTTGCGAGATACGAGGAGGCGTCCCAAATGCCGGCCTAATGAGCTGCTATCGCTCCACGCCGCGAATCTTTCCCCACTGCCGCGCTACGGTATAGCCCAGATATCCCGTGCCGAAGAGTGCATAGAGCGGTTCGGGGATGCCGGCGAGATATGCGTTCATGCCAGCGGCAATGTCGCGGGCCGCATCGGGACGGAATGCAGCGATCAGCCCCATCGGGATAGACCAGAGCAGCAGAAGATACATCACATAGAGAAAACTGGGACGCGCCCGGCTGGTCCACGGGTCGGCTGATTGCGCCTCAGCCAATATGGCCGACATTTGCACGCGCACTTCTTCCAGCTCCTGACTGCCTTCCAGTTTGAGAAGTTCCAGCTTGGCCCGATCACGCGCTTCCTTGTCCGGAATGATTTTGTCGATGATGTTTGAAACGGGGCCGATAAGTGTCGAGAGTATGGACATTTTGCAGGTTTCCTTTCGATGTGTCAGATTTCAAAGTTCGTCAAAGTTCGGGCCAATGAGGGGTTTTGCAGGGCAGGGAGAAGTTAAGAAAGAGTCTGAAGAACGCCGCCATTCTTGACAAACTTTACACTGTTATGAGCAAAACTATTTTTGGCGGGATTCAGCCGATCCGATTGGCCAGCCAGCCATATAGAAAGGCCTCGTTGGCCGGACGGGTTTCCGCGAGCTTGATATAGCGGGCACCCTGGAGGGCCTCGATTGCTTTCAGCAATACGGTTTCACCCTCGGGCCCCCGTTTGCCGAGAAAAGCCTCTAGCGCGGACAGCGTCTTGCTGCCGATCACTCGATCGACCGCAATATCCTGAAAGTCGCGCCCATTGCGGTTCAGCGCATTCAGCGCGCGCTGAAGAAAACCGCTCGCGATTCGGGTTCCCATATTGATCCCGCTATCAAATAATTCGGCCGCGATATGCGGTGCGTGCCGTGCGATCTGGTCAAAACCGGGACGGTGCCAATATTTGCGTTTGTAGATTGCCGCTGCCTGCGCGCGCGGGAAATGCCGCATTTCGCCCGAATAGCCATGAGCACGTGCCACCGCCTCCGTAACGCCCCATCGCGTGGGACCACCCCGGTCCGCCGGATGATCGGAATAATCGCCTTCCAGGCTTATGACCGTGTCGATCAGCGTGTCGATATCGTGAATATTGGGCATGGGAGAATCACCTTTCTTTCTGGAAAGTCATAAATATAACCTATTTGGTTATCTGTAGGAAAGAGGCGCCAGAAATTGCAGATTGTGATGCTCAGGGACGGAGATCGCGACCCTTGCTGTGCCGCATTTATGTAGGTTTACGGATTTATCGGGCTCTCTCTGGAATGTATCAGCGCGCAATATTCGGCAAATCCTCAAAGGAAATATCAGATGTCATTGCATATTGGCGACACCGCTCCAGACTTCAGCACCGACAGCACCATTGGAGAGATTGATTTTCATCGATGGGCCGGAGATAGTTGGGTGTTCTTTTTCAGCCATCCTGCCGACTTCACGCCTGTGTGCACCACCGAAATGGGCCGGACGGCGCAACTTGCCGACAAATTTGCAGCGCGCAATACCAAACCGCTGGGTCTGTCCACGGACACGGCTGCTGAACATCTGAAATGGATATCTGACGTAAATGAAACGCAACATACCGACCTGAAATTTCCGATTGTCGCAGATGCGGATCACAAGATCGCGATGCTCTATGACATGATCCATCCCGAGGAGAGCGACACGGCGGCAGTGCGTTCGGTGTTCATCATTGATCCGAAGAAAAAAATCCGGTTGACGATGACCTACCCGATGAGCGTCGGCCGCAATTTTGACGAGATATTGCGCGTCATAGATGCGCTGCAACTCTCGGATGCGAAGCGCATTGCAACACCGGCGGACTGGCGTCCAGGCGACAAAGTCATCATCCCGCCGTCCATATCCAATGATGAGGCAAGCAAGCTTTTTCCCCAAGGATGGGATGAACTGCGCCCTTATCTGCGCCTGACCAACATTGCTTAAGGATTATCACAATGCAAGATTCCAATATATCCGAAATCAGGGAAGCGGTCGGCATATTCGACACCGAAAAGGCATTGCAGGAGGCGATTGATGATCTCTTAAGTCACGGATTTGATCGGGCCGAGATTAGCGTGCTTGCGCCGGTCACGGCAGTCGAGGAGAAGCTCGGGCATCATTTCCAATCTGTCAAAGAGATTGAGGACGACCGGGCAATATTGACGAAGGCCTTTGTTCCCAAAGAAACTCTCGGTGATGCCCAAGGTGCCGTTATTGGCAGTTTGATGTATCTTGGGGCCTTTTCCGGGATTGCTCTCGTGGCTTCGGGCGGCGCTTTGGCCGCTGCGCTAGCGGGCCTTGCCCTCGGCGGCTCAGGCACTGCCATTGGCATCGCCTTGGCGCGTTTTATAAAGCAACATCATGCCGACTATATTGCCGATCAGTTGGAAAAAGGCGGCTTGTTGCTCTGGGTGCGGACGTGGGATCAGGAGGACGAAGCAAAAGCCGTGAAGATACTTTCTGCTCATTCCGCTCATGACGTTCATGTGCATGGGCTTCCCGTTTAAATAATTGCACGGCCTACGCAATATTGCGTATCGCGCGGGTCCTTGCACTCGTCCAGACACAATGCATGACCTGGAAAACAATCCGCCTTGAACTGGCCCGAACCGCTGACTATCCCAATGGCTCGTCAGCCCATGCATATGTCTTTCGTGTTCCCTTGAACGACGAAGGCTTCATTGAACCGGAGGCGCTGAAACAAGCTGAAAAACGGCCTGTTGTTCGCCGATTCTGGCCAAAGGAAGCCGATCAGAGCGGAGTTGTGATTGCCTCACCCAAGGGATGGGCCTTTTCCTACAAGGTCGGCGAAGATGATGATGAAGCCATTTTCCGGCTCAAGGATCATCCGCTGAAAGTCGGAGAATATCTGACGATTACAGAAGCGGATGGCAGCGAGTTGCCGTTTCGCGTCATCAGCTGTCACGAATAGATACAAATTTCGGCCTTATGGGAAAGTCATATGCTGACGAAAATGAAACGGATCGGATATGCGTCGGTCGCAGCGCTGGCCCTGACTCTGACCAGCAGTCCTGCCGTAGGGGAATGCGTGATTGGATCGGCACCGCTGTTTGATCCGTTTGCGCCCTATAAGGAACCCGGCGCGATCATTCACAAGGATAGCGGATTCATCTTTCCCGCAACCATCGCGGGGTTTCGTCGCCAATGTGAAATGACAACCGATTTTTCCGGCAATAATTTCGAGATTGGCTATTTGCGCGATTATCAGGATCATGAAATCGAAATCAAGATCGTGATTGTCCATCTGGCAGAGTTGAATGCCGAAGATCATTACAAGATCATAAAGCCCGACATGCTCTCTCACTATTCCAGCTATACAAGTCTTTCGGAAGGTGACTATTTCGTCTCGGGACGCCCCGACATTGCCGCCTATCAAGGTATTTTTGATGGGGACAAGGACGGTGTGCCCTGGCATTTCAGCGTAACGGCGCTGGACTATGGTTATTGGGATGCGCGGTTGATGGCTTCCTATCCGCTGGAAATCGATGCCGCTGCACAAGAGGCGATCATGGAATTGATCACGGCATTCCAGTGGCAAACGCCCGCCGCCGGTAACACGGAAGAGGCGGCACCATGAAACGCATTGCGGTGATTGATGGCCATCCCGATCCAAGCCCCAGCCGCTTTGGTCATGCCATTGTTTCCGCTTATGCCGAGGCGGCCCGCGCTGCGGGGCATGATGTGCGGGTAATCCGTCTGGCTGGCCAGAATATCCCGATTCTCGAAAGCCGCAAGCAATGGCTCGAAGAGGATGTGCCCGACGCCGTCCGGCCGGGGCAGGATGCGATAAAATGGGCCGAGCATATCGTGTTCTATTATCCGCTTTGGATGGGTGATATGCCGGCGATGCTGAAGGCGTTTATCGAGCACGCTTTCCGTCCCAATTTCGCGCTTGATTATGGGGTGGAGGGCAGCAAGAAAATTCCGAAAAAATTGCTGCGCGGTCGTTCGGCGCGGCTCATTGTCAGCATGGGCATGCCGGCGCTTTTCTATCGCGCCTATTTTGCTTCCCACAGCGTTCGCAGTTTCGAGCGCAACATTTTGAAACTGACCGGCATTGCTCCGGTGACGACCTCCTTGATCGGCAATGTTGACAGCAGCGAAAGGCACCGCTTGCGCTGGCTGGAGAAAATCGCGGCCCATGGTGCCGCCGGGGACTGATCGCGGCGTTCTTCATATCCGTATAAACCCGTATATAGAGCAGGAGCATGGCCAGCTAATCCTGCTCGCATGACCATTCTCGAATGGGAGACGTGATCACAGGAGACATTTTATGAAATCCGTGCTGCTATATATTGCCGATGATGCGGGCCTCGAGGCCCGGTTCCAAGCGGCGCTTGATTTGACCCGGTCGCTGGGCGGGCATCTCCATTGCCTGCGCGCAAATCCCTATAATCCGCAAATGGCGTTCGATGGCGTCACGGGCATTTCGGTGATGTATGATATCAGCAAATTGTCACGCGACCAGGATGAAAAGCTGCGCGCCGAGATCGAAAAGCGGCTGGCTGGTGAAGATGTTTCATGGGATTATCGGGAAGAGAATGTCGATCCTTCGCGCGGTCTGTCCAAACATTCTGCCTTGGTTGACATCATTGTTTTGAGTTCTGCCAGTGGCGATAAAGATAACGCACTGCCGCTCGGAATATTGGGTGACGTGCTGTTCAATGCGACGGCTCCGGTCGTGGTCCAGCCTGACAATGTGAAGAAATTTGACGCCTGTGGCGCTGCGTTGGTCGCCTGGAACGGCAGCTTCGAGGCCGGCAATGCCCTGCGCGCCGCCGTGCCGCTGCTAAAAATGGCCAGCGATGTGCATATTTTGACGGTGGAAGAGGACAAGGATCACGATCTGCCGCAACTCGCTGCTTCGGAATATCTGGCCTATCATGGTATCAAATCCGTCATTCACAGCCCACCGGCAGGAAAAGATCGGGTTGATGCGGTGCTGCTGGCGGAAGCGAAAAATGTCAATGCCGAATATATCGTCATGGGTGCCTATGGCCACAGCAGGGCGAGAGAGTTTCTATTTGGCGGCGTAACGCGCAATCTGTTCAAGGACTGCCCGATACCGCTTGTTGTTTCACACTGAATGAACAAAAACCCCTTCAAAGACAGATTATATTTCCTTATGGCAAAGCCCGAATTCTGTGTAGGATCAATACATTCGCTAGTTGCGATTGGGCAGTCGAAGGATAGATTTAACAAGTGCGTGAAACGATCGTCTATGACAATGGTCGGCCACCCAATCAGGAGTCCATCCTGGCTGGCCTCCCGAATTGTGTCATGATCGTCGATCGCAATCTGCGGGCGGTTAACTGCAGCGTCGCTGGTTTGAACATCCTGGGTGTAACCAGCATCGCCGAGCTACCGCAAGGCGCGCCGGGAACCTGCGTGGCCCAATCCCATCGGCCCCAGTTTCAGGAAACCGTGGTTCGCGCATTTGAGGCCCAGCCCGGCAAGCATATCGAGCCGTTCGAAGTGCAACTGGAGTTTCCGGATGGGCGTTCGATGCTGACAGAATGTAATCTGGCTCCACTGGCCAATCTCGAGGGTGAAATTGACGCCGTCATGATATCCTTTCAGGATATCACGGCGCTGAGAACTGCGGAAAGCAACCTGGATCAGGCCAAGTCAATATTGAAATCAATCCTCAGCACCGTACCCGATGCCATGGTGGTGATTGATGATGCAGGTCTGGTCAGCTCGTTCAGCGCCACAGCCGAAAAAATGTTCGGATATGAACAAGGTGAAATAATCGGGCAGAATGTCAAAGTCTTGATGCCGGAGCCTTACCGGACTGCGCATGATGGCTATCTTGCCCGCTATATACAGACCGGCGAAAAACGGATTATCGGCATCGGCCGTACCGTCGTCGGATGCAAGAAGGACGGCACCACTTTTCCGCTGCAACTGGAGGTCGGAGAAGCGAAGATTGGCGATGAGCGATATTTTACCGGTTTCATCATTGACCTGACCGAGAAAAAGCAGACAGAAGCGGAACTCCAGGCGCTGCAGGCGGATCTGGCGCACGCCTCTCGCCTGAGCGCGGTCGGCACTCTGGCGTCTGCGCTTGCGCATGAAATCAATCAACCGCTGACCGCGATCGCCAATTATCTGTCGGCAGCGCGGGACATGATGGATGGCGATTTGGCGGAGAACCGGGAATTTTTTCAGGAAGCCCTGCAGGAAAGCGTGTCCGAGAGCTTGCGGGCCGGGACGATCGTCCGGCGGCTGCGGGAATTTGTGTCGCGCGGAGAGATCAACCGGCAGGTCCTGTCGATTGCCCAGGTGGTGGAAGATGCGACGGTTCTGGGGATGATTGGAGCGCAGGAAAAAGGCGTCCAATTCTCGATTCATATCGCAGCGGATACCAATCACGTGTTTGTCGATCGCGTGCAGATTCAGCAGGTGATGGTCAATCTGATGCGCAACGCGATCGAGGCGATGGCCGACAGCGTGCAGAAAAACCTTCACATCGCTGTGACTTCGTTGGATGATGAGCGGGTAGAAATTGCCGTGTCGGATACCGGCACCGGCATTGATCAGGAATTGGGCGATAGGATTTTCGATCCATTCGCCAGTACCAAGGGAAGCGGCATGGGCCTGGGTCTTTCGATATGCCGGACGATCATCGAAGCGCATGGTGGAACAATCCGCGCAGAACCCAATCCTGACGGTGGAGCCATATTTCGGGTAACGCTGGAAAAGGCAGGGCAGGAGCAAAATGATGACGAATGAACGGCTGGTCTATGTCGTTGATGATGATGATGCCGTCCGGCGGTCAGCCGCATTCATGTTGCGGCATGCCGGATTCAAGGTCGAACCGGTAGAGTCCGGGGTTGCGTTTCTGAAGCTGGCCAAGGGTGCGGAACGGGGCTGTGTGCTGCTGGATGTTCGGATGCCGGACATGGACGGCCTGCAGGTGCAGCAGCAGATGATCAAGGACGGAATCGATATGCCGGTGGTGATCCTGACCGGCCATGGCGATATTGAAATCGCAGTGCAAGCGATGCGCGCCGGAGCGATTAATTTCCTCGAAAAACCCTATGAGAAAGAAGCCCTGATCGCCGCCATGGAAGAGGCATTCTCGCGATTGGAAGATAGCAACCTCAAGGAAATGGCGGCATCCGAAGCGAAAGTCAGGCTGGCCTGTCTGACCGGAAGGGAACAGGATGTGCTCGACGGTTTATTGGCCGGCTATCCCAACAAGACCATCGCTTATGATCTCGGCATTTCGCCGCGGACGGTGGAAATCTATCGGGCCAATATGATGGAAAAATTGCGCGTGCGCAGTCTGGCCGAGGCGTTGCGCATCGGTTTTGCAGCGGAAGGCCTGGACAGCCAGGAAGCGCAGGAAGAATAGTCGGGAAGCGACTATCTCAGCTTTTCAGGCTTTTCTTGCGTGACAGGCAGGCGTGGCAGGGCTTGGCGCAATGATTTTCGCCATTGTCCTGTCCGACAGGAATGGACAGGCTTTTTACCTCACCATCTGCAGAGCATAGTTGGATTGTCATCATGTCCGATGTTGCAGACAGGGGCATGGAGGCCAGCGGCAGCGCAACCGCGGCGATCAGCAGCTGGCTGAGCCTGGATGTTCTGATTCTCACTATCATGGCTGCTCGTCTTCCTCGTCGATCAATACCCGCTGCGCCGCGCCGTCGAGATCATCGAACTGGTCGTTGCGCATCGCCCAGAAAAAGAACACCAGCCCGCAGAGCCCCATCAGCAGGGCCACCGGTATCAGGATCGCCAGCCCGCTCATTTGGCGGCACCATTGAGACGCAGGGCATTGCCGACGACGATCAGTGACGAAAGCGACATCGCGATAGCGGCGATCAGCGGCGTGACCATGCCGGTGAGGGCCAGCGGCACGGCGAAGATATTATAGCCAATGGCGAGGGCGAAATTCTGGTGGACGATCTGCATGGTGCGGCGCGCGACCTTGATCGACAGCGCCACCGGCAGCAGGGATTCGCTGGTAAAGACGGCATCGGCGGCCTGCTGGCCGACATCGCTGGCGGAACCCGGCGCAATCGAGACATGGGCAGCGGCAAGGGCAGGGCCATCGTTGAGACCATCACCAACCATCAGCACTTTGTGACCATCGTCGGTGAGACGGCTAATTGCCTCGACCTTGTCCTGCGGCGAGGCACCGGCCTGGGCAAAAATATCCAGGGCCCGGGAAACCAGGGAAACCGAGCGAATATTGTCGCCGGATATGATCGAAGAAGACAATCCCAGCGTGCGCAATTCCGCAATGGCTTCTGCGGCATCCGGCCTGATTTCGTCTTGCAGCTGGAGCACGACCATATCGCCGCCAACGCTTAGCTGGCTGGACAGATGATCTTCCGATTTTTCCGGTTTTCCCAGCTTCACTTTCACACTGCCCCAATGCGCAGTCATGCCTTGTCCCGGTAATTCCTGAATGTCTTCCAGCGCGGCCGGCTCGATATCCAGTGCCAGCAACCCGGAGCGGATACCCTTGCTTATCGGATGGCGGCTGGCTTGTGCCAGCGCCAGAGTGATCTGTTTTTGCGTGAGGCTGAGGTCATCGAGATTCATCGGAACCGGGTGACCGAGGGTCAGCGTACCGGTCTTGTCAAAAAGCGCATAGTCGACCTCTGCCAGACGTTCCAGTGCACTGCCGTCCTTGACCATCACGCCGTTGCGCAGCAACGCGCCTGCGGCCACGACCTGTGCCGCCGGTACCGCGAGGCCCAGCGCGCAGGGGCAGGTAATGATCAGCACCGCGACCGCAATCAGCAACGACTGGTGCCAGCCCGCTCCGGCGAACATCCAGAACACAAAGGCCAAGAGCGCAAGGCTGTGTACCGCCGGCGCATAGAAACGGGCCGCCCGGTCGGCGACGCGGACATAGAAGGAGCGGCGCTGACCGGCTTCGTCCATCAACCGGGTGATGTCCGATACACTGGTGTCTTCGCCAGTGGCCGTGATCCGCACAATGACGGGTGATGACAGGTTCAGCGTCCCGGCCAGAACCAGATCCCCTTTGCCTTTGGGCTGGGGTTCGCTTTCGCCGGTCATCAGCGAGCAGTCAAAGCTGCTCGAACCCGATATGATTACGCCATCCGCTGCGAGATTGCCGCCGGCTGCAACCATCATCTGCATGTCCGGTTGCAGATCCCTGGCGGCGACCCAGGTGGTTTTGCGATCATTGCCTATAACCATCGCGCCAGGGGCGGTTTGTTTCAGCAGTGCACCAATGCCTTCGCGGGCCCGGTCTCGCATCATCCCGTCCAATACCCGGCCCGCGAGCAGGAAGAACAACAGCATCACCGCTCCGTCAAAATAGGCATGGGCGCCGCCGGTTGCGGTTTCATATATGCTGAGACCGGTTGCCAGCAATATGCCGATCGAGATCGGCACATCCATATTGGTCCGGCCGTAGCGCAGCGCCATGGTCGCAGAAGCAAAGAAAGGCCGCCCGGAATAAGCGATTACCGGTATGGCGATCAAAGCGGAGAGCCAGTGGAACAAGTCCCTGGTGACGCCGGTTGCGCCGGACCAGACGCTGACCGACAACAGCATGATATTCATCATCCCGAAACCGGCAACCGCGAGCGCGCGGATCAGTTTGTCGGTGCTGCCCTTTTCTTCGGCCAGCGGATTATCAGCGAGAATCTGGGCTTCGAAACCCAGGGTCTCGATCTTGCGTTTGAGCTGGTCGTCATCCCATTCAGGCAGATGCGTTATCGCCACTTGTTTGGTCGAGAAATTGACCCGCGAAGAAAGGATGCCGGGCGCACCCTTGAGACCATTTTCAATTTTCGAGATACAGCCGGCGCAGCGGATTGCAGGCACAGCAAAGCGGGACACAATCGATTGCGATGGACCGGGGCTGACAGGCGCAATGGCGTTCACCAGATATCCCGAACCACACGCATGTTCTTGTCATCCTGGGTGATGATGATCTTCAGTTTCCAGCGGCCCGCAGGCAATGTCTGCACGCTTTGATAGTCCCCCGCGCCCGCTTGGGTGAAACTGACCTCGAACGACTCAGATTGACCAATGGGATGTTCAGCAATGGCCACCATCGTTGCTCCCAGCAACGCAGAACCATCAGTGGTGGTAATGGCGATGCTGGCCTTGCCGGCCTTTCGCACGGCCGGTGACACAGTCCAGCCATTGGCTTGCTGATGTCTGGCCTGTTCCAGCCACTTGTTATATTTCTGGCTCGCGACATAGCTGTTGTCGACCACCGTGCCGCTGAATGTCGACAGGGCAAATTGCGCCATGACCAGATTCACCGCCACTACCACCGCGAAAAAACCGACGATCATCATCGTGGCATGATAGCCGGTGAATTTTTTTACGGGGGAAGATTGCTCGCTCATTCGCCTGTCTCCGGTCTTTCGAAAAATACTTCGTCGATATCCTTGGCCTCGGCATCATCGGTTGCGGTAACCGTCAGGGCGAATTCTTCCCGGCCCGGCCCTGCACCCGGAGCGGCGACGTAGAGCCGCAGTCTGGCGATGCTATCAGCAGGAACTTTGGTGACCAGCGTCTGTCCGGCGGTTTCCCGTGATCCGGCATTGGACCACATGACCGCGCCGTTGAGTTCGGTCATGCCGACAATCATGTCGCGCGGGCGGTTTTCCATATTGCGCAGATTGATGGTGTAGCTGTTGCGGACATGGCCGTCTGCGAGCTGGACATAGACCGGGTTGCGGTCATGATTGGCGCTGATGTCGATGCGGGTGCGATTGCCGACCGCAAACAGCATTGCCAGCCCGATCGCACCCCAGATTGTGGAATAGAGGATCGTACGGGGACGAAACAGCGTTTTCAGGATCGGATTATGCGGTTCTCCGGCTTTTTCCAGTTCAGCATCTTCCAGCGTGGCATAGTCGATCAGTCCGCGGGGTCGCCCGATCTGATCCATCACATTGTCACAGGCGTCGATGCACAGCGCACAGGTGATGCAGCCGATTTGCGGTCCTTCGCGGATATCGATGCCGGTCGGGCACACCGCCACACATTGATTGCAATCGATGCAGTCGCCAAAGCTGCCCGGCTGGGCCTCCGCTTTCTTGACGCTGCCGCGCGGTTCGCCGCGCCAGTCCTTGTAAGTGACGGTCAGCGATTTTTCATCCATCATCGCGGTCTGGATACGCGGCCAGGGGCACATGTAGATACACACTTGCTCGCGCATGAAGCCGCCGAAAATGAATGTCGTCATCGTCAATACGCCGACCGTAGCATAAGCGACAAAAGCCGCCTGACCTGTCCAGAAGTCGACGACCAATGTGGGAGCATCGGCGAAATACATGATCCACGCGCCGCCAGTCCAGAAACCGATAAACAGCCAGACCGACCATTTCAGCAGGCGCTTGCCAATTTTCTTTGGTCCCCACGGCGCGTCCTGCAGCCGGAACTGGGCATTGCGGTCACCGTCAATGGCTCGCTCAACATGCTGGAACAGGTCTGTCCAGACGGTTTGCGGGCAGGAATAGCCGCACCATGCCCGGCCGACAGCAGAAGTGACCAGAAAAAGACCGATTCCCGCCATCACCAGCATACCCGCGACAAAATAGAATTCATGCGGCCAGATCTCGATGCCGAACATATAGAAGCGCCGGTTGGCGAGATCGACGAGTACCGCCTGATTGGGCGCATAAGGCCCGCGATCCCAGCGGATCCACGGCGTGACATAATAGATGGCGAGGGTGATCGCCATGATTACCCATTTCAGTCGCCGGAATGTGCCATTGACCGCTTTCGGATAGACGTTTTTACGCGCTTCGTAGAGTTTTAACTCGGGGTTGAGAATTTCCTTAGGATTGCTCATCTTCCCCGCTCTCAGCCTTGGCTTCGACCGCTGGCTCAGCGACCGGCGCCTTTTCACCACCGCCCAGAGAATGGACATAGGCAGTCAGCATCCGGATCGTTGCCGGGTCGAGCCTTTGTCCCCAGCGCGGCATTACGCCGTAGCGGGCATTGGCAATCGTGTCGGTCAGCGTGGCGCGATCGAGGCCATAGAGGCTGATCGCATCGGTGAGATTGGGCGCGCCCTGAACGCGGTCGCCCTTGCCATCCGGCCCATGACAGACCGCGCAATTGGTTTCGAACAGCGCCGCGCCGCGCCGGGCAGCAGCACTTTGCTTTTCACGGCCCGACAATAGCCGGACGTAAGAGACGAGATCCTGAATTTCATTCGACTGCAAGATGCCGTCTTTGCCGAAGGCGGGCATTTGCGAGAAACGGGTTTCGTCATGATCCGGGTTCCGGATGCCATGGATCAGCGTATATTCGATCGTCTGCAGATCGCCACCCCAGAGCCAGTCATCATCATTGAGATTGGGATAGCCCTTGGAACCGGCTGCACCGGAGCCATGGCATTGTACGCAGTGGACCTTGAACGCGGACCGGCCGCCTTCAATCGCCTGTTGCAGCAATTGCGGATCCTTGCCAATCGCTTCGATATCTTGAGAAACCAGCGCCAGCCGGACTGGCTCCAGCTGTTTTTGCCGCTCCGCGACCTGCATGGCATAGTCACCGCGGCTGCTCCAGCCGAGCAGCCCTTCGCTAGCGGAATTCAGCATCGGGATCGCCGGGTAGAGAATGACATAGCCGATCGCCCAGACAATCGTGGCATAAAGCGTCAGCAGCCACCAGCGCGGCATCGGTGTGTCGAGTTCCTCGATACCGTCCCATTCATGGCCAACGGTTTCGGTGCCGGTCGGTTGATCAACGCGTTTCTTCTCAGACATCGTTTTTGTCCTCGTCAAAAATCATATGGGCGGCTTCTTCGTGATTGCGTCCGGCACCGGGGCGAAAGGTCCATCCGATCAATGTCAGAAAAACCATCGTCATGAACAACAGGCCCCAGCTGTCGGCGAAATGGCGCAGCGCTTCATAGCTCATCGGGGCAGCTCCTGTGCTTCACCCGCCTCGAAATCGACCAATGTGCCGATCATCTGCAAATAGGCGACCAGCGCGTCCATTTCGCTGAGCTTGTCAGGATTGCCGTCGAAATCGCGGACCTGCACCTTGGGATAGCGTTTCTCGAGGTCGGTCGTGCTGGCCATCGGATCGACCTGGGTCAGCAGGTCCTCATTGGCTTTTTCAATCGCTTCCTCGGTATAGGGAACGCCGACCCGCTTCAGCGCGCGCAGATGGCCGCTCATATCGCCCGCGTTCAGTTTCTTTTCGGCCAGAAAGGCATAAGGCGGCATGATCGATTCCGGCACCACGGCGCGCGGGTCGGTCAGATGCTGCACATGCCATTCATCCGAATAGCGTCCGCCCACCCGTGCGAGATCCGGCCCGGTACGCTTGGAACCCCATTGGAATGGATGATCATACATCGATTCCGCTGCCAGCGAGTAATGTCCATAGCGTTCGACTTCGTCGCGGAACGGCCGGATCATCTGGCTGTGGCAGGAATAGCAGCCTTCGCGGATATAGATATTGCGTCCGGCCAACTCGAGCGGGGTGTAAGGCCGCACGCCGTCGACTTCCTCGACCGTATTGTCGATCCAGAATAGCGGTGCGATCTCGACGATGCCACCGATCGCCACGGTGACCAGAGAAAGTACCGCCAGCAAGGTGATGCTGCGCTCGATTTTCTTATGCTTTTGCGTGAGTGTGGTCATGTTCCTGTCTCCCTCACTCTGCCGGAGCCGCGACGAGCGGCTTGTCAGCGGATTGGTCATAAGGTGTCTCGGTCATCGATTTTTCATCGCGGACCTTGCCGGCAATCGTCATCCAGACATTATAGACCATCACGACCGCGCCAGCGAGGTAGAGCAGGCCACCGGCTGCGCGGATCAGATACATCGGGAACATCGCCGAGACGACTTCACTGAACGCGTAGACGAGATAACCGTCGTCGCCATATTCGCGCCACATCAGGCCCTGCATGATACCGGCGACCCACATCGAAGCGATGTAGAGAACGATGCCGATGGTCGCGAGCCAGAAGTGCCAGTTCACCATCCTTAGGCTGTAGAGCCTTGGGCGACCCCAGAGGCGCGGCACCATGAAGTAGAGTGCGGCAAAGGTGATCATGCCGTTCCAGCCGAGCGCGCCACTGTGGACATGGCCGATGGTCCAGTCGGTATAATGCGACAGGCTGTTGACCGACTTGATCGACATCATCGGACCTTCGAAGGTGCTCATGCCGTAAAAGGCGAGGGCCAGCACCATCATCCGGATGATCGGATCGGTGCGAATCTTGTCCCATGCGCCGTTGAGCGTCATCAGTCCGTTAATCATGCCGCCCCAGCTTGGCATCCACAGCACGATCGAAAAAACCATGCCCAGCGTCTGCGCCCAGTCGGGCAGCGCCGTATAGTGAAGGTGATGCGGACCAGCCCAGATATAGAGGAAGATCAGCGACCAGAAATGGATGATCGACAGGCGATAGCTGTAGACCGGCCGCTCTGCCTGTTTCGGCACGAAATAATACATCATGCCAAGGAAACCGGCGGTCAGGAAAAAGCCGACCGCATTATGACCGTACCACCACTGGGTGAGCGCATCCTGGACGCCGGCGAAGGCGCTGTAGCTTTTCGCACCGAGCAGACTGACCGGCATCGCCAGGCCATTGACCAGATGCAGCATCGCCACGGTCAATATGAACGCCAGGAAAAACCAGTTGGCGACATAGATATGCGGCTCTGACCGTTTGACGATCGTGCCGATGAACACGGCTGCATAGCTGACCCAGACGATGGTAAGCCAGATATCGACATACCATTCGGGCTCGGCATATTCCTTGCTCTGGGTGATACCCAGGAGATATCCGGTGGCGGCCAGCACGATGAACAGCTGGTAGCCCCAGAAAACAAAGCGGGCGAGGCCGGGGAAGGCCAGCCTCGCCCTGCAAGTGCGCTGGACGATATAGAAACTCGTCGCGATTAGCGCATTGCCTCCGAAAGCGAAAATAACGGCAGATGTGTGGAGCGGGCGGAGCCGTCCGAAGGTGGTATATTCCAGCCCCAGATTGAGCACCGGAAAGGCCAGCTGCAGGGCGATATAGAGCCCGACCGCGAAGCCCGCCATGCCCCAGAATAATGTCGCGATAACCCCCCAGCGGACCGGATCGTCGTCATATTTTCCGGGATCGGCGGGGACGTTCAATATCCCGCGACCGATGGCGGCATAGTCAGCCTTGCTGATCGTCACCCACAGCGCGATCAGGCCAGCCGCCATGATGATCCCCATGTGAACGGCAAAACCTCCATCGACAGCCATAACCATCGCAATGAATGCCAAAAACACGAGCACCAGCCAACCGCCGGCCTTCACCAGTAAATTATCCATAACGTCCTTCCCCGTTCTATAGGAAGGGCGCTAGCAGCCTGCCGGTTGCGGCTATATCAGGAGATTTACGTAGTTGGGCAATCCGCTGGCAAACAAGCGCTCAGTCAACCGCGATTTTTGCCCATACCGGCAGGTGATCGGATGCCTTGCGCGCGGAGGGGCTGTCGTGAACGCCCGCCTCAAAGGACTGGATGCCGTCCGAGTGCATGATCCGGTCGAGGGTTGCAATCGGACCGCGGGAATGAAAGCTGCGGCCGCAAGGGACCATCTGGAAAGCCTTGGTAAAATCTTTCAAACAGCCGCCGGCCGCGCTCCATTCGTTGAGGTCGCCCATCAGCAGAACCGGCACATCCTTTTGCTTTTCCTGGGCGAGCTTGATGATCGCTGCGGCCTGCCGCCTGCGCCACAAGCCGGACAAGTCAAGATGCATGCCGTAAACCGCCAGCTGTTTTCCCTGCAGCTCGAAATGCGCCATGATCGCGCCGCGCGGTTCGAGGCAGGGGATGTGCATGATATCATTTTCCAGCACCTCGACCGATTTCCGGACCAATATCGCATTGCCATGCCAGCCCATTGAATCAGTCTGCACATCCAGTGGAATCGCGCGATAGTCGCTGTGCATTTCCAGCAGTTTTTCCGGTATAGCTGCGGCCCTGGTGCCAAACCGGCGATCGGCCTCCTGCAGCGCGATGATATCGGCATCCATCTCGTTCAGCACGTCGACGATCCGGCCGGGATTGCGCCGCCGATCCGTACCAACTGCCTTGTGAATATTATAGCTAGCGACCTTGAACATTGACTGTTTTTAGCAGGTCAGAAGGGATTTAGAGTGAAACCCTGCTGCTGCAGCAAGGCGTGGGCGGTCATCGCGGAGAGCGACATTTTGACGCCCGGGAGCAGGTCGGCATTGCTGATGCCATGCGCCGCTGCACTTTGGCCGCACAGGTGAAATTCGACGCCATGTTGCTGCAGTTGCGCGATCGCGGCGGCGCTGGCATTTTCCTTGCCGTCCTTGTGAGCGGCAAAAAATTCCTGACGGGTCAGGTCGAACGATGCGCCGCCATGGACAACGATCGCGAGATGAATATTCGCTTCCGGCACGCCGGCTGCAACCTGCATGTTGATGAAACGAGCGGCGCTTTCGATTGTGCGATTGAGCTTGCCCGGATCAGCAGCGGTGGAAACGTCGAAGGCAATATTGAACATCGTGTCCTTTGCCACCGGATCGCTTTGCTGAACCGGTGCCGTCGGACCGAAATCTTCAAAAACCGGACCGGTCTTGAAATTTTCCATCTGGGCCGTGGCCGGTTGGGCGAGGGCCAATAAGGGCAGCAGGGCGACGAGACAGGATTTACGCATTTTCATTCCAGTTCAGTTTGATATTTGAGTCACATATAGCGCGTCTTCAATAGCCAATCGCCTGACCATCTTTGCGCATTTCGGTTGCGCCGGTATAGACGCCGGTTTCTGGATCACGGACGATCGCCTGATAGCCGCCAAACATTGCGCCATTGCTCACCACTTCGACCTTGTGCCCCATGGCCTTGAGGCGCTCGATGGTTTCGGTCGATATACCCGGTTCGACGTTGAGTATACCCAGAAGATCGGCACCGGTTCCGGCCAGGTCATCGGTCGGCTGACGGCCACCATCATGATTTAACCGGGCGGCGTCGCCTGCTTCCTGCAGGTTCATGCCATAATCAACCAGATTGATCATCACCTGGACATGGCCCTGCGGCTGCATGCCGCCGCCCATCAGGCCAAAGGACATGTAAGGCTTGCCGTCCTTCTTCATGAAGGCGGGAATGATCGTCTGGAACGGGCGCTTGCCCGGCGCATAGGCATTGGGATGCTTTGCATCGAGCGAATAAAGCTCGCCGCGATCCTGAAACATGAAGCCAAGGCCGTCGGCGACCAGGCCGCTGCCCATGCCGCGATAATTGGACTGGATCAGCGAAACCATCATGCCGTCTTTGTCGGCGACGGTGAGATAGGTCGTATCGCCTTCGCCTTCCAGCTTGGGTTCGCCCGGCCCGAATGCGGGTGTCGCTTTGGCCGGATCGATCAGCGCGAAACGCTCCTTGCCATAGGCATCCGAGAGCAGCCAATCGAGCGGGGCAGGGGAGACGTCGGGATCGGCGTAAAAGCGCGCGACATCCTCAAACGCCAGTCGTTTGGCCTCGGTAATATAATGCAATACCTCGGCGCTGCCGCGCGGCCATTGCGCGAGATCGACATTTTTGAGGATATTGGCCATTTGCAGCGCCGCGAAGCCCTGCGAGTTTGGCGGCAGTTCGCACAGTTCATAGCCTTTGCGATAATCGACGCAGCCCGGTTCGACCCATAAGCTGCTGTGCGCGGCGAGATCTTCATAACGCAAATTGCCGCCAATCCGTTTGAAATAGCCGTCGATGGTTTTGGCAATGTCGCCCTTGTAGAAGGCATCGCGGCCGCCAACGGCAATCTTGCTCAGCGTATTGGCGAGATCTGGATTCTTGAAAATCTCTCCGGCCTTGGGCGCGCCGTTCTTGAAATAGGTGGCCCGCGCATTGTCAAAATCGCCGATCATATCGAGGCTCTGCTCGAACCGGCTGAGATTGCTCTCCAGATAATAGCCGATCACCGGCGCGACTGGATGTCCTTCTTTGGCATAGGCGATGGTCGGAGCGAGAATATCGGCCATGCTCAGCTTGCCAAATTTCTCATGCATTTCAAACCAGGCATCGACGGTGCCGGGAACCGTCACTGGCATCGGACCAAAGGGCGGAATCGTCTTGCTGCCCTTGAGCTGTTTGATAAACTGCTTGTAGCTGGTCCCCATCGGGCTTTTGCCGGAGCCGTTCAGACCATGTAATTTCTGCGTTTTCGGATCCCAGATAATCGCAAACAGATCGCCACCCATGCCGTTGCCGGTCGGTTCCATCAGGCCGAGCGCGGCATTGGCCGCAATCGCGGCATCGACCGCCGTGCCGCCTTTTTTCAAGATATCTAGGGCGATCTGGCTGGCCAGCGGATGGGCCGTCGCCGCCATGCCATGCTGGGCATAGACCGGACTGCGCGACCAGGCTTCACCAACCGGCCGTCCTCCGCCGCCGATTTCCAGAGCCGGTTTTTCGGCAGATTCTGGCTGCTGGGCATAGGCGGGGACAAAGGTCAAAGCCGTCAGAGCGAGGGTGGAAAGGAATAAGGTGCGCATATCATGATCCGTCCTGCAGGAATAAGCGCCTCGCCATTTGCGAAGCGGTCGAAATATCCACTCTAGACACTCTGCTTCCGGCATCAAGCCCGAACGCGGGCCATTGTCTCTCAAAAGATTAAAATGTTGCGTCGATCGGTTGAAATCGCCGTGCAAAAGCGGACATTGCGCAGCCAGAATCTGTCAGTCAGCAAGCGCTGCAAAACAGGCTGTTCGAACATTGCCACTACGGTCCTGATTGCCAACGTGAACAGGGCGGTGTAATGGCCGGACATGTCCAAAGCTGATCGACTTGACCGCCTAGATGCCCGTCGTACAGAACTTGAATCGGAATATGCTGCTGCGCTCATCGACGCATTGCGAATAGCAGCCTCGGGCAAATCGGGCTTGTTTGACCATAGTGGGGATCGCAGGACACGCTCAGCCATGGCTCCGACGATCGACAATCTGAATGAAATAGGTCAGGAGATAGACAAGGCGAGGGAAATCCTCACCATGCCACCATATGAACTCCAGCAGCAATTCCTCGCCTCACGCGGCCCGGTCGGCCCACAGGCCGTCGGCGAACCCAAGCAAGCGCGGGCCTGGCTTGATCGGCTTGCTCTTGCTGTCGAGAATCAAGGCAGCTAAGTCGGAAGTCTCGCCAGAATCTGCCATTCGGCCAGCCAACCGGTCGTTATCGTTCGCAGACGCTTGAACGGTCGGGATGGCATGGAAGCGGCCAGTCCGCTGCCGGCGGAGCGAGTAGCCCGATCGCGGCCTTTCGTCGGGCTGCTTTTCTAGCGCGTTACACGTGGTATCCTGCCTCTCGACCGGCAGTTCTGATATTCCCCCTCTGCTCAAATTCTTTACAGGATACGCTCCTGGTTGCGTCAATTCTGCACGGAGAAACCTATGCGCGGGAAATGAACAACGACCTGGCCGGTTTGGGAATCTTCACGGCTGATCGAGACATGATGTTCGGACGAGCCCACAAACAGTCCATTAACCGCGTCGCGCCCATAGTCGTCGGCGGCAACATTCACCCGCTTACCTTCGAGTTCGGCATCCCGAGGCGCAACCGTGCTGGCCATCGGCTCGGTTGTCCGCGCAATATCTAGTGCATCCTCGCGGCTCACCGTGGATCGCTTGCCATGACCAATCGCCTTTACCCTCTCCAACCATTCAGGCACGTGAGGCATGCTCTCGAACAGGCTTGCCGCTGGCGGAAAGGCAGACCGGATGAACCACAAATTGTAATAGCTATTTGCATCTACCAGTCCGGCGCGGTCGCCGGTCAGGAACCTGCGCCCGTCTGCAAGCTGATCGGACAGCAATGCCACATGCGCGCGCATCTGCGCTTCCATGTGGGGCACCGCGGCCTGCATGGCGACCGGGTCAAACGAACGCCCGGAAAGGGCTACGCGGTCGTTTACAAAAGCGGCTGGAACTTTGTCACCGAGGCCCCCGAAGATGATCGCGACCGCTGCTTGGAATACCATGCGGTCCGCCCACATCGCGTTGGCGTGTGCCAGGCCGAGGTCGCCCTGCGGAAACAACGTTGGTTCAGGAAAGCGTCGTTCAAGTTCCCGGACGATTAGCTGGCTGTCACAGTAAATGTCTGCACCGATCTGCATGACCGGAATACGGCGATATCCGCCCGTCAGCGCCACAAGTTCAGGCTTGGGCATGATCACCGGTTGATCGACAGCAGCCCAGGCCAGCTTCTTGATGCCAAGGCAAACGCGCACCTTCTCTGAAAATGGCGAACTGTCATATTGGTGAAACAGAATGTCAGGCATTGTGGTCCTTTCCGGCATTATTGACAGTCGATGAAGGATTTAGCAGAAGCGGTCAATTGATCCCGCGCAGCGAGTGTAAGTTCGGTCGCTGCCGGGTTTTTAAATCTTCGCCGCGGAGAGGTTCTGCGCGAGCAACCGCGGCCAACCGGAAATCCACCCTCAGGCACAAGCGGAATATAGTAACGCTTGACTTGATCGCAAAAACATCTATGTTGCATTGCAGCAAAGGCGGCAATTGATATTGACCGTCTGGCGAGAGTTCTGCGTGAGAGGTGACAAGATCATCTCGAACCTATCGCCTTCATTGCTTCTTTCTTTCCGGCAGCCTGATCACGCGGGTCGTCTTAACAGACGGCGAACACGCGTATAGCTTCCATGCTGTGCGCTGGAAACTTGCTGCTATTACAAGGTATTAAAATTGACTAACTTTTCTGATTTCGCTTTGGCGGAACCTATTCAAAAACTCGTGGCTGCAAGCGGCTACACGACTCCTTCGCCAATTCAGCAACAGGCTATTCCGCCAGCGCTGGAAGGCAAGGACATTCTTGGCATCGCGCAAACCGGTACCGGCAAGACCGCCGCTTTCTCGCTGCCTTCGATCCATCACCTGTTGAACGACAAACGCCGGGCCGGACGCTATGAATGCCGGATGCTGGTATTGGCGCCGACGCGGGAACTCGCACGGCAGATTGCCGACAGCATGACCGGCTATTCCAAAGGTCTCGGCCTGTTCATCACCTCTGCCTTTGGGGGCGTGCCGATCAACCGGCAGAAGCGCATCCTGGAACGCGGCGTCGACGTATTGGTGGCAACACCGGGTCGTCTGCTCGACTTGATCGATCAGCGCTTTCTTACGCTGTCCAAGGTCGAAATCCTGGTGCTCGATGAAGCCGACCAGATGCTGGATCTCGGGTTCATTGTTCCGCTGAAGAAAATTGTTCCGATGCTGCCAAAACAGCGGCAGAGCCTGTTCTTCTCGGCAACCATGCCCAAGACAATCTCGCAACTGGCCGACCAGTTTCTGACCAATCCGATCCAGGTATCGGTTGCACCGCAATCGACGACCGCCGAACGGGTTGATCAGCGCGTCACCTTCATCAATCAGGATGACAAGCAGCGTCTGCTGAAGGATTTCGTCAACAACGAAAATCCCGATCATATGCTGGTTTTCACCCAGACCAAACATGGCGCCGACAAGGTTGTGAAAAATCTGATGGCGGTTGGCATCCATTCTGCTGCCATCCACGGCAACAAGAGCCAGCCCCAGCGCGAACGCGCTCTGGGTGACTTCAAGAAGGGCAAGATCAACATTCTCGTCGCCACCGATATTGCGGCGCGCGGCATTGATGTCGATGGCATTACCCATGTCATCAACTTCGACATGCCCAATGTGTCCGAGCAATATGTCCACCGGATCGGCCGGACAGCACGGGCCGGCGCGAGCGGTATTTCTTACTCGCTGGTGGCGCCGGACGAACGGCAATTCCTGCGTGATGTGGTGAAACTGACCGGTGTCAAACCCGATGTCATCGCATTGCCGGAAGGCTATGACGAACCGCCTCGTGAGGAAGTGGCTTCGCGCATCTATGGCCAGAAGCCGAAGAAATATGGTGCAACGCCAAGTCGCAATGGACCACCCAAGAACAAGCATAGCGCCCGCAAAGGCCGCCCAGGTGGCGGTGGTACCGGACGCGGTGGCCCGGGTTCAGGTGCCGGTGCCGGTGCCAAGAGCGACGGACCGAAACATTGGAACAATGGTGCGAAATCGTTCAAACGCCGTCAGGTGCGCAACGCCGACGCCTAGACTATTGTGAAATCAGCGCCTTGCTTTCAGTCAGGGCGTTGATTTCCGCATCATCCATATTCAACCAATCCCGAAGCGCGGCGACATTATGTTCGCCGCGTTTTGCGGTTTTGGCGTTGCTGTCGATGCCGCTTCTCGATTTTGAAAAGCGATAGGGTGATTGCACGGTGCGCCGTGCATTGCCGTCATCATCGGTAACATCAACGATCGTGCCCAAGGCTTTGATACTGGTTTGTTCGTAGATTTCCGGTCCAAACGGATGCACTTCGCCCCAGGCGAGGTTGAGCCGGTCCAGGGTCGCGGTCAGCGCATCGAAGCTCTTGTGCGACATTATATGCTGTTCCATTGCCTCGCGCCGCAGCCGGACTTTTGTCGCGACATCGGCCCCATCAGGGGTTGGGTCCTTCAGGTCATCTTTCGTTGAAAACATGATCCATAGCCATTTCATATCGCCGGTGATTAAAATCTGGCGATCTTCTGGCGCTTTCCAGACCAGTGTCTCAGGTGCCTTGGGCCAGATGTCGTCGAGCGCGAAATGGGCATAGTCATCGGCTGAGTGAAGCACGTTCAGCATGGCAAGGTCGATATGCTGACCTTCGCCGGTCTGGTCGAGGGTGCGCAAGGCGGACAGTATTGCGATAACGCCGTGCAGCGAACTGTAGCTGTCGGCCATCGCAAACTGGATATCGGTTGGATGCCCGCCGCTCATCTCGGCTTGTCGGGCAATCAGTCCGCTTTCCGCGTGCAGCACAGGCGCATAGGCCGCCCGGCCGCGCTCCGGACCATTTTGCCCGTAGCCGGAGATAGAGAGCATCACGAGCCGGGGATTGACCTTTGACAGGTCGGACCAACCGACACCAAATTTGTCCATTACGCCGGGACGGAAATTCTCCACGACAATATCGGCCTGTGCCGCCAACCTGTGAATCAACGCGCGTGCACCATCAGCTTTGAGGTCGACGCAGATATTCCGCTTGCCGATATTGAGCTGCAGATAATTGCCGCTAACCCCGCTTTCCCGCTTGGCAAGCTTGCGGGTGACATCGCCTTCCGGTGGCTCCACCTTGAGCACTTCTGCACCGAGGTCGGAGAGCATGCGCGTGGCGTAGGGCCCAGCGACAACACGGGAAAAATCGAGGACCTTGAGCCCCGCTAACGGAAATTCTGCCATATTTGCCTGACTTTAGAGTTTCATCTGCTGCTTCATGGTCTTGTCCGTAGTCGCACCATATGGCGGAAGGAAACCAGCAATTTTGGCAATGTTGATTTTCGGCTGACGATAGACCGCCTTGGCATGGCTGAATTCCTTGAAGCCATCGGGGCCGGTATAGGCGCCCATGCCGGAGGGGCCGACCCCGCCAAACGGCAGGTCATGCTGCGCGATATGGAAAATCACATCATTCACCGTCACGCCGCCGGATATCGTCTTGTCCAATATCTTGCGCTTGTCGCTTTCGGTCTCGCCGAAATAATATAGCCCGAGCGGCCGGTCATGATCGTTCACATAGTCGATCACTTCTTCCAGATTGCGATAGGTTTTGACCGGCAGGATCGGACCAAAAATTTCCTCCTGCATCACCCGCATGTCGTCATTGACGTCTTGCAGCACGGTCAACGGCATCTTGTTGCTGTTGGTGTTGGAAAAATCCTCGTCGCCCGGATTGACGATCGTCTGTTTCGCGCCTTTTGCCAGCGCATCATCGATCAGGCCCTGCAGCCGGTCCTTGTGCCGGGCATTGATCACCGACGTATAGTCATCATTGGCGATCAACGTCGGATATTGTTCGGAAACGCTCGCGACAATGCCGGAAACGACCGCCTCTTCCTTGTCATGCGGGACCAGCAGATAATCCGGTGCCAGACAGATTTGACCGGCGTTCATCATCTTGCCCATGGCGATGCGCTGGGTGGCTTTCTGGACATCGGCATCCGGCCCGACGATGGTTGGCGACTTGCCGCCCAGTTCCAGCGTGACGGGGGTCAGATTCTGGGCTGCTGCTGCCATGACATGTTTGGCAATGCCGCCGCCACCGGTGAAGATCAGGTGATCCCAGGGAATTTCGGAAAAGGATTTGCCGGTTTCGGGGCCGCCGGTGATGACCGTCATTTCTTCCGGAGAAAAATATTCGGCGACCAGCTTCTTGACCAGCTCACCGGTTTCGGGGCAGAATTCGGAAAATTTGATCATCACCCGATTGCCGGCACCAAAGGCGCCGATCGCTGGATCGAACGCCAGATTGATCGGGAAATTCCACGGCGCGATGACGCCAACCACGCCCTTGGGCTGATATTCCACCTGACCGCTGGCACCCAGCAGATTGAGCGGAAAGTCCATCTTGCGCTTTTCCGGGCGCATCCATTTTTTGAGGTTTTTCTTGTGATCCTTGGCATGGCCGACCACCGACATCAGATCGGTCATCACGGTCTGGACGCCGCTGCGGTGGCCGAAGTCACTGGATACCGCTTCGCACAATGCGTCCTGATGATCGATGATCATTTGCGCGGTGCGGTTGATCCGGTCCATGCGGGCGCCAAAGCTGACCGGCAATTCGGCATGGAAGGCGTCGCGTTGCGCCTGAAAAAGTTTCATGATTTCGTCTTTGCTGACTTCGCCAGCTGCCGCTTCCAATGCTTCCATTTTTGCTCTCCATCGCGCAGGGCGTTAACGCCCGGTCATAATCCATTTCAATTGACCACTTAAACGCTTTTTTGGCGGCTTGTCGAGGGTGAACCGGCTAATCCGCCAATGTCTCGATCGCCCGTGCGGTTGCGACCAGCTGCCTGGCCTGTCTGAGGTGCAGCAGCTCGGTCATTTTGCCATCGACAACGATCACGCCCTTGCCGGCGTTGACCGGATCTGCGAACGCCGCGATGATCGCCGCTGCTGCAGCCAATTCATCGGCGCTTGGCGCAAAGACGCGGTTGGCGGTCTCGATCTGCGCCGGGTGGATCAGGCTCTTGCCATCAAAGCCCAGCTTTTTCGCTTCGATACATTCTGCCGCAAGACCGTCCGGATCGTTGAAATCATTATAGACGCTGTCGATGACGTTGAGGCCATAGGCCCGCGCGGCGATAACCGTTTGCGTCATCACCGAGCCGAAAACCGCGCGATCATGGTCCGCCCGCATTTCCTTGGCCAGATCATTGAAACCCATGACAAAGGTGGTCAGTCGCCGTTGCGGTCCAAGCGCGGCAATTTCGGCGAGCTTCAAAATCGCCTGCGGCATTTCGATCATCGCCCAGAGCTGGGTGTCGAGACTGGCATCGAGATCTTCCATGAAATCGGTGATCTGGATGATATCGTCGGCGTTCAATATTTTCGGCACCAGCACGGCATCGGCCTGACTCAGACAGGCCTGCCTGAGGTCTTGCGCAAACCAAGGCGTGTCCATCGCATTGACGCGCACCACCAGTTCCCGGTTGCCATAGTCGCCGGATTGCAGCGCGGCGCAGGCATTTTCGCGCGCTTCTTCCTTGGCATCCGGTGCCACGGCATCTTCGAGATCGAAGATAATCGTGTCTGCGGGCAGGCTTTTTGCCTTTTCCAGCGCGCGTTTGTTGGATGCGGGCATGTACAGGCAGGATCGGCGGGGGCGGTATTTGATATCGGTCATGCAGCAACCGTATCACCCCGGCAGCCAGACGCAAAGCCAGTTTATCTATCGATTTATACGCTTTGTTAACCATAGGCTTTTAGGGTTTTTTTAACGGTATTTTACGGCCCGCTCTGTCGGGACGGCCAGTTGAGGAATGCGCGCGCTATGAAGCTGATCATCCAGATTCCCTGCTATAACGAAGCAGAAAGCCTGCCCGAAACGCTGGTCGCCTTACCGCGCCAGATTGACGGTATCGATATCATCGAAATCCTGATCATCGACGATGGCAGCACCGACAATACCAGCGGCGTCGCGCGCCGGTTCGGTGTCGATCATATTGTCCGGCACCGGACCAACCGCGGACTTGCGGCAGCGTTCCAGTCTGGAATCAACAAGGCGCTGGCCGAAGGCGCAGATATCATCGTCAATACCGATGCCGACAACCAATATGAAGGGCAGGATATCTGCAAGCTGGTGGCGCCGGTTCTGGCTGGTGAAGCGGATATCGTCGTCGGTGATCGCGGCGTGCGCGACAATGCGCATTTCGGTCCGTTCAAACGCCTGCTGCAGATGTTCGGCAGCGCCACGGTCAAAAGATTGTCCAATACCCATATTACCGACGCGGTCAGTGGCTTCCGGGCGATCAGCCGACCGGCAGCGCAGAAGATCAATATTACCTCGAGCTTTTCCTATACCACCGAGATGCTCATTCAGGCGGGCCGCAAGCGGATGGCGATCGTGTCGGTTCCGGTCCGGACCAACGGGGTCATCCGGCCGTCGCGCCTGTTCAAATCGGTCCCGCAATTCATCACCAACACCGGTGCCACCATGATCCGCGCCTATGCGATGTACAATCCGCTGAAGGTCTTTGTGCTGGCAGGGGCGGGACTGTTTCTGCTCGGCGTGATGCCGATCATTCGCTTCCTCTGGTTCTTCATCAACGGCCAAGGGCAGGGGCATCTGCAATCGATTGTGATTGGTGGATCGCTGATGACTCTCGGGGTGGTCGCGGTCATGTTCGGCGCGGTCGCCGATCTGGTTGGGCGCAACCGGCAATTGCTGGAGCAAACTCTGGAACGACTGCATAATCTGGAGGACAAGTTTGACGGCAAGGCCCGTCACGCCGAGGCTGCCGGGACGGATATACAGGATGATGCTGACGCTGAGAAAAAACGGGCCTGATATGGCTTTGATGCTTCCAGACATTCCATTTTGGCGCGAGCGGTTCCAGCCGGTTCAGAGCTGGTTGCAGCGATATCGCAAGCCACTCACTATTGTCGCAACAATCATCTTTGTTGCCGGCATCATCTGGTCGATCCGCGATCTGGAACTCAGTGTTCATGACATCGCAATCGGTCCGCTTGCGTTGCTCGCCTTTGTTCTTGCCCCGCTGTCGCTGCTATATGGCGGGGTCGGATTGCAGCTGCTGGCCAAGGTCGCCGGGCTGAAAATGGCGGCTTCTTTCGCATTTCGCCGGTCCGCCTTGGCTCAGCTCGCCGAGATATTGCCGATACCTGGCGGTGCCATCGTTCGCGCCGGAGCACTGATGTCGGTTGGCGCGAAAGTCGGCGAGGGAGCGATTCTGGTGCTTGCAGCCGCATTTCTGTGGATTGCGATTGCCGCAGCCGGTGCTGGTTTTGCCATATATGCCAGCTATGTGAATTGGGGTTTGGCGATCATTTTCTTCGGAACCTCCACCACTGCGGTTATTCTGATCTGGATCATCAGCAAGGCCGGCTGGACGGCGGGAATGCAAATATTGGCCCACCGGCTTGTGGGTATCGCGCTGACGGCTCTGCGGATCGTCTGCGCCTTTGCGATTATTGGCGCTGTTCTGCCGATTGAAAGCGGCCTGATCTTTGCGTTCGCTACCATTGCGGGATCCGCTGCCGCGATCGCGCCAGCCGGTCTCGGCATTAGCGAAGCTTTTTCAGCCGGGCTGGCACCGATTGTTTCGGTTGACCCGGCAACCGCATTTCTTGCCGTTGCCCTGAATCGGGTTGTCGGCCTATCGGTCACTGCACTAACCGTTTTGGTCACCGGCGATTTCAGCAAGCCCAGAACAGGGAGCACAGCCGTTGAATAAAAATCTGGTTTTCATCGCTTCTGGCGGGCGGACCGGAACCCAGTTCCTCGGCGATCTTCTGGCAACGATTATCGATGATTGCTGGTCGGAACATGAAGCCGATATGTTCGCAGGTTTCAACGCCAGGTCCTGGCAACGGATCAGGGATTTCGGATGGTGGCATATGATCATTGGCCGGGCTCTCGGTCAAACCGGGTTGCGCGCCGCCGGCACCAAATTCCTCACGGGCAAGGGCGGTATCACGGAGTTTTCCGAAAAGCTGCGCCAACAACGAGCCGCCTATCATGACCGGATCGGGCAATCTCTGATCATTGAAAGCTACTGGCGCTGGTGGATGTTCTCGGGACAGATGGAGAAAATCTGGCCGGATGCAAAAACCGTTGGGATCATCCGTGACCCGAAAAGCTGGATCGGTTCCTGGCTCGCCCATGACCGTTCTCATTCTGGAACGCCATGGACCTACTATTTTCCGCCAGGGCCCATTAATCCAGCGCGACTGGGAGACGCTGAATGGGCCGATCGCTGGGACAGTCTCAGCCCGGTGGGCCGATTGGCATGGGAATGGCGCGAAATTTACCGGCGCCTGGATGCGGCAGCACAATCAGACAAAAACACCCAAATGTTTCGCTTTGAAGATCTGTTCGATCCAACAACCGGTGCGATGCAAAAGCTGGTCGATTTCGTATCTTCGCATCCGGACAAACAATATACCACCGGCAATGTTGCTGACATCATGTCATCGGTGCGTAATGCCAGCAGCAACCAGAAAGACGCTTGGAAAAGCTGGTCTCAAGAGGATATGGCCATTGTCGATGAGCTTTGTGGTCCGCTGATCGACAAATATGGCTATGCGCGCGTGAATAGCGCTGCAGCTGATGGTAAGACTTCCCTTGGACGGTAATATTTTCCAGGCACGGCTATGGATTGAGGCCTCTAGATGAGCATTGCCAATTCGCATGTTTCTGAAAGCGCAAACCGGACGCGCCTGATCGTTGGCGTCTTGATACTGGTTGTCATATGCCAGGGCTGGCTGATCTTTGAAAAAGCGATCAACTGGGACGAGTTTCTGCACTTTGGTCAAATTTACGAACTGGCGGGCGGTCGGCTCAGTGCTAGTTTGCAGTCGCTGCACACCCGGTTGTTTGGTTGGGCCGTGATGGTCTCTCAAGATGTCATCACGCAAATTCAGGCAGCCCGCATCGCCATGCTGGCTTGCGCGGTGCTTACGGCTGGTTGTGTTGTCATCCTGGCCCGCCGACTGGTCGATATTCAGACGGCGCTCTTGTCTGGCCTCGCCTATCTGACGGCCGGCTTTGTTTTTACCAATGCCTTTACCTACCGCCCCGATCCGGTGGCTGCAGCTGCCTTGATGAGTGCGCTCTGTTTGGTCGCATTTGGCTCCTTCTCATGGAGGCGCGTTATCCTGTCCGGCATGCTTGTGGGCCTGGCCGGGGCGCTGACGATCAAAAGCGTATTCTTTGCGCCATGTTTCGCCGCCATCGTCTATTTGCAGTGGCGTGACCCGACCGGACCCCGTGCCAAAGTGGTCTATCGGTCGGTGGCGCTGATTGCTGTGGCTGCGTTTTTCTTTGCCCTTGTGGTTGGGTTACATGGTTCTGCCTTGCCCGCTGCCGCAAGCCAGGGGAGCAGTTTGGGTAGCAAGATGCACAGTTTCCTGCGTTTCTTCGAGTTTGAACAGGTGCGTTTCGTCTTTGCCGAGATGGCCTTGGCACCGCTCGTAACCCTGGGCCTCATTCTGCTTTTCCCGGTCGCACGCGGATTGCCCTACAATGTGAAAATCCTGTTGCTGGGTTTGTGCGGACCGCTGCTGTGCCTATTCTTCTACCGCAACACATTCCCCTATTTCTTCACATTTTTGCTGCCGCCGATTTGCGTCGCGATCGCGCCGGTGTTGTCGATGCTGGTCAAACGTTATGGTCTTGTACCGATCATAGCCTTCTCCCTGTTCGGCCCGATTTTCCTGCTGATGCAAGAGCCCTATGGCACGCTCGAACGGCAACGGGCGACGATAAGCGAGGTCCAGCGATTGTTCCCGGAACCGACGCCTTATCTGTCTTATTCCAGTTATATGCCGTCATATCCACGACAGTTTCCGTCCCTCATCTCGGGGGTTGCCCTCGGCCGCTATTGGCAAGAGCGCGAAGGACAGATCTCCCGCGATATCGAGGCTGGTCGGATCGCCTTTGTCATCGCGACGGGCGATGCGCTGGACATGGTCTACCAGAATGAAGGACCAGCACCGATGCTACCCCAACGCGATGTGGCGGCGCTGCGCTCCAATTTTCTTCGATATAGTGATACGATCTTCATTGCCGGCAGAAAGATCTGTCCGCAGGCGGACGAGCAACAGATACGCATTTTTCGAAGCGGACCCTATTCGGTCGATGGCGGCGATCTTGTCATCGACAGGAAGGGCATTACCGATGGCAATGTTATTTCGCTATCGGCGGGAACGCACAGGGTGAGCTATGAACAGGGCGGCTGCGTCAAATTATGGGCGCTCGATCATGTCCCGAAACTGCCGGAAGATTTTCCGTCAGGGCCGATTGCCGGAGGTTTCTGATTTTGCGCGCGCGTCCTGAAAATCCCGATGTGCGGTTCATCACCCGCAAATGGGCACCAGCCATCGGCGGGATGGAGACCTATTGCATCCGTCTGACCGAAGAGTTGAGCAAGACCCATCGGCTGGATATTGTGGCCTTGCCCGGAAAGCCGGATGGCGATGTGCCGTCGGTGGGCGCGTTGATCGGTTTCGGACTGAAAACCGCAATCCGCCTGTTGTTCGCCGAACCGGCAAAAGTGGTCCATCTTGGCGATGTGGCGATCTGGCCGCTGGGCTGGATCGCGTCGTTGCGCCACCCGAACAGCCGCATCATCTTGTCTGCGCATGGATCGGACTTGAATTACGCTACAAAAGATACATTGTTGGGGCGGCTATATGCTGCCTATGTCAAGATCGGGGCCCGGTTGCTTGGGCGGTCCAGACTGATTGCCAATAGCGACTGGATTGCCGAACTGGCGGAGCAATCGGGGTTTCAGCATGTCACCAAAGTCGCGCTGGCCACGGATATCCATGCAAAAGCCGTCGCCGGTCCGCATAATGAATGTCTGTTTTTTGCTGGCCGGATCACCCCCAGCAAGGGCTTGTCGTTCATCGTCAATGATGTGCTCTCCCTGATGGAATCCCCTCCCAGAATAAGGGTCGCAGGCACAATCTGGGATGAAGAGGAAGCCAGGACACTGGAATCGCCCTTGGTAGAATATCTGGGTAAGCTTGGCCCCGACCAGTTAATCGCTGAATTTGGACAATCGTTGGCCGTTATTGTGCCCAGCCTGGGCAAGGAAGGCTTCGGACTGGTCGCAGCGGAAGCGGCTGCTTGCGGAGCCGTGGTCATTGCCTCAGATCATAGCGGCCTGGCTGAAGTGGTCACGCCCGATATCGGGTTGCTCGCGAACAGCACATCACCGGAACAATGGGTTGCAGCCATTGACAACGTGCGAAATTGGACAACCGAAAAGCGGGATTCTTGCACCAAAAACTCACAGGCTATTGCCCGCCGGCGCTATGCCTGGGATCGGGTCGCCGAAGAAACTGCGGCGGTTTACGACATAGTCTGAAGCGGTTTGGTTCAGCTCGCTAGGCGCACATCCCGGGCAGCCTGCCGATTGTCCGGCTGATCCGGCCAGATCCCGCGTGTGTCATAGACCACCTTGCCCGCGCGTTCATCGAGCGGGATCGATTTGAACATGTCGTGATCGGTGAGGGTGATCATGATCGGGCAGGTTTCCAGCGCCTGATCGATATCGATCAGCTCGGCACCGGTGTCTGCAAAGGCTGCGGGTAGCTCGCTGGCATAGGGTTCGACAATTTTTACCCGCCCGCCATAGCGCCGCGCCAGCTTGGCGGCGATCTTGAGGGCAGGGCTTTCGCGAAAATCATCGATATTGGCTTTGAACGCCAGTCCGAAGCAGGCGATCGATACACCGGGCAGTTCATCGATCAGCAGCGAAGCCTGTTCCAGCACATGGCCGGTCTTGCCGTCATTGACCTCGCGGGCGATGCGGATGAGTTGCGATTGTTCGGGGGCGCTGTGAATGATGAACCAGGGGTCTACCGCGATACAATGGCCGCCGACGCCAGGGCCGGGTTGCAGGATGTTGACGCGGGGATGGCGGTTGGCGAGGCGGATAACCTCCCAGACGTCGAGTTCCATATGATCGGCGATGATCGACAGCTCGTTGGCGAAAGCGATATTGACGTCGCGATAGCTATTCTCGACCAATTTGGTCATTTCCGCGGCACGCGCTGATGTTGTCACCAGTTCGCCGCGGACAAAGCGGCGGTAGAAGCCGAGCGCCTTGCGCGCACAACGCGGGGTGATGCCGCCGATGCTGCGATCATTCTGGATCAGTTCCTCGAGGATTTTCCCCGGCAGCACCCGTTCCGGGCAATAAGCGATGGCAATGTCGGGAATGTCGTTGGTCAGGCCGGGAACCTTGAGGTCCGGGCGCAGTTTTGCGATCAGGTCCCGCATTTTTTCGGTCGTGCCAACCGGGCAGGTCGATTCAAGGATGATCGTGTCACCCGCTTTCAGGGCGGCGGCGATATTGGTCGCTGCTTCCATGACATAGCTGGTGTCGGGAATATGATTTTCGCCGAACGGAGTTGGAACCGCAATGATGAAAATATCGGACGATTCGATCATCAACGAAGCGCGAAGCGTCCCGCGGGATACGACCCCTTGCACCAGCCCGTCCAAATCCACTTCTTCGATATGGATATTGCCCGAATTGATCGTTTCCACGACCTGTTCATTGATGTCTATGCCGAGAACCATGCATCCCGAACGAGCGATAACGGCTGCCGTCGGCAGGCCGATATAACCCAGTCCCATGACACAGACGCTTGGTTTTTCTTCCGATAACATGTGTAAAACCACTCCGCAGGGCGCCGAACCGGCGCGATTGACCTGCGGGGAAACTAGCCAATCATTGTAAATATTTAGGTAATATGCTGGCTTGACCAGAAATATTCAGGCGGTGAGGCTTTTTTCGATGATGTCGGCTATGCGCTGGCTGGCCTTGCCATCGCCAAACGGATTGTGCGCGCGCGCCATGGCAAGATAATAGTCCTCATCGTCGAGCAGCCTGGTGGCTTCTGCCAGAATAACGTCTTTGTCCGTCCCGACCAGCTTGGCGGTTCCCGCTGCAATACCCTCTGGCCGTTCGGTCGTGTCGCGCATCACCAGCACCGGCTTGCCAAGCGCCGGTGCCTCTTCCTGCACGCCGCCGCTGTCGGTCATCATGAAGCTGCAATGATTGAGCAGGCTGACAAAATTGGGATAGTCCAGCGGTTCGATCATCGCGACATTGTCGAGATCACCCAAGGCGTCCTGCATGATTGCCCTTACTTTGGGGTTGAGATGAACCGGAAAAATCAGGGCTACATCATCGCGCTCCGCTATTGTCCGAAGCGCGCTGGCAATATTGATCAATCCGTCACCCAGATTTTCCCGCCGATGGCTCGTCACCCCGATGATCTTGCGGCCGCCAAACTTTTTATATAGTTCACCAAGCTTATTATCTAAGCTACTTTGATCATTAAATTTATTTGAAGTGACAAGTAGGGCGTCGATCACGGTATTACCGGTGACATATATTTGCTCAGCCGGAATATTTTCTTTCTTGAGCGCGTCTGCCGATGTCTGTGTCGGGGCAAAATGCTGGTCCGCAATCGTGCCGATGATCTTGCGGTTCACCTCTTCCGGCCAGGGGTGATAGATATTGTAGCTGCGCAGGCCGGCCTCGACGTGACTGACCGGAATCTGCCGGTAATAAGCCGCCAGAGCGCCGCACATGGCGGTGGCCGTATCACCCTGCACCACGACCCGCTGGGGCTTTGTTTCGTCGAGTATTTTGCCGATGCCGGACAGCAGCCTGGCGGTAAGATCATCGAGACTTTGGTTGGCTTTCATCAGGTCAAGATCGAAATCAGGCTGGATATCAGCAATGTGCAAAACCTGATCCAGCATTTCCCTGTGCTGGGCCGTTACGCAGGATAGCGTTTCCAGAGAATCTCGCGCTGACAAGGCCTGAACGACCGGAAAAAGCTTTATCGCTTCCGGTCTGGTGCCAAAAATGGTCAAGATTTTCGGTTTCATCATTGTCGTTTCTGTCATTCCGGCTGTTTAATCACTTTTGGCTAAAATTTTCATAATTAAATCATGCGCAAAAAGCGTTGACCCTTGCGTCCGGCTAGCCCAATCGCATTTTCATGGATTGGTTTGAAATCAAAAACTGGCTGGAACTGTTAACCGGGCTGGATCGCGACTCCCTGCATATTTATGCGGGTGTCGGGGTTCAATTGATTGTCGCCCTGATTCTGCGTCGTTCGTTAGCCAGCCCGGTTCCATGGCTGTTGGTTGCAGTGGCTGCACTGACCAATGAATATTATGACTATTCCGTGGTGCCCGATCCGTTAAATGGGACATCGGAATATTTTGATGGGGCGGTCAGAGATGTCTGGAACACGCTGCTATTGCCATCGTTATTTCTGGTAATTGCCAGATATTGGCCGACGTTGCTCACCGGCAGAGCCCAAACCGTCGGCGAGCCGGAAAAATTGGATGGTGCCAGTCCGCCAACATAGCTCCTGATCCTAGTCTCCCCCCGCAAGTTTCTGCGCGATTTCTTTTACCTTTTGCGATTGTCCGCGGGGCAATATCATGACTTTATTCTCATGAGTGACGATGATGAGATTTTCCACGCCCAGAACCACGACTTCAAGTTCCTGGCTGTGGATCAGATTATTGCTTGAATCGATTGTCACGGCCTTGCCGAACAGGGCATTTGACTGCCGGTCCTTGTCACAGACTTCGAACAGGGTGTCCCAGCTGCCGACATCTGACCAGCCCGGGCTGACCGGCGTTACCGCGACCGTTTCCGCTCTTTCCATTATCGCATAGTCGATAGAGTCTGAAGGTGCCGATGCAAAGGCGTCCGTATCAGGATAATGAAGCCCGTCATGCGTCCGCTTGCTATCCATGGCGGATCGGCAGGCGACAAGAATTTCGGGAGAATATTCTTCCATGGCCGCCAGATAGCTGTCGGCCCGGAACAGAAATATTCCGGCATTCCAGTGATAGCCGCCAGCTGTGAGCATCTCCTCGGCATTTTGTCGATTGGGTTTTTCGACAAATCGCTTTGCCGACAAACTTCTGCTGCTCCCGACAATCGGATCACCCTGTTGGATATATCCATATCCTGTTGCAGGTTCGGTGGGTTCGATCCCGAAGGTCACCAACCAGCGAGATTGTGCGACTGGTATCGAAGCCAGCACGGCTTTTTGAAATGCCGCGATATTCTTGATCAGATGATCGCTGGGCATCACCAGCAACAAATCGGCCGGGTTTTCAGCAGCAAGCGCGGCAAGCGTGATAGCCGGAGCGGTGTTGCGCGCGCAGGGCTCCAGGATGATGGCGCTGGGTGTCGCACCCACTTCCTGCATCTGATCCTGCATGATTTCTATATGCCTGGAAGAGCCAACAATGACCGGCTTGTGATATATGCTTTCGTCCGCACAGCGCTGAAGTGTCAGCTGGAACATGCTCAGCGGGCCGAGGAGGCTGAGAAATTGTTTGGGTTTTTCCGGTGTCGACAGCGGCCATAATCGCGTTCCGGAACCTCCGGACAGGATGACAGGCGTGATCTGGGTGTTATGCGCCATGGTCAATATCTCACGTCATCGTGCAAGCGATGAGCGACCTTTCGTTTTTGGAAAGATCGATATCGGAAAATCGCGGGCAGATCCCACATTCCCCTGCCTTGATCAATTTGCCGCGGACGGTGACCGACCCTTCCAGGGGGATGATTTGCCATTCCTTGGACGCGATCTTCGAAATGATTTCGTCATCCGTACCGACAATCTGGAACAGTCCAAATGGCGAACCAACAGATAGGCTGACTGACTCATTTTCCGGAATTTCATTCCAGTGTTTCATGTCATAGGCTGTCAACTTGGCTGCCGCGATCGCTTCCTCCAGATGGAGTTCGCGCGGTCGTCCATAATCGTAAATGCGATACGTGATATCTATGTTCCGCTGGACTTCGACGAGTGAAATGCCGGGGCCAATGGCATGGATGGTTCCGGCAGGCACATGAAAATAGTCACCCTTTTTGACTGGTTTCCAGTCAATGAGTTGCTCAATTTCTCCCAATATCGCGGCGGTCTTCAGCTTGGTGGCGCTGACGGTTTTCTTCAGGCCGAGACCCAAAACGGCATCGGGTTCTGCATCGAGAATGAACCAGGATTCTTCCTTGCCATGCGGAAATCCAATCCTGCGCGCCTGTCGATCATTGGGATGGACCTGAATGGATAGCTTTTCACTGGTGAAAAGATATTTGGCCATGAGCTCAAGCTTGATACCCTTCGGCGCTTCAAACCAGACTTCTCCGATCTTCTTTCCGTTTCCGCCATCAAAAATATCAGGCAAAACTTCCTGACCCCAGGGCTTTTCGACGAATTTCCTCTTCAACTTCATGTTCTGGAATTAAGGCTCACCGGTTTCTCCCGACGCTCGTGTATATTAAACTGGTTTGCGCAACTTCTGATGGATTGTAAATGTTTCGCAAGTCGACCAGCACATTGCCTTTCATGACATCTGCAAGCTTCTTCAAATCCAAGGCACGGAAGGCATCCCATTCGGTGACAATGACAACGGCATCCGCATCTTTTGCGGCATTATAGCTGCTATCCGCCATTGTGACTGCTGGCATGATCTCTTTCGCCAATTCCATGCCCTCCGGATCATAGGCGGTCACTTCCGCTCCTGCGTCAATCAATGTTTGCGCGATGGCGATCGAGGGTGCGTCTCTCATATCATCAGTATTCGGCTTGAAGGTAAGGCCAAGCAATGCCACTTTTTTACCGCGTACTTCACCATCTAGAGCGTGAATGACCTTGCGGCCCATGGCGCGTTTGCGTTGGTCATTCACTTGAACCACGGCTTCGACAATGCGAACCGGACTGTCATTGTCCTGCGCCGTCTTCATCAAGGCCAGCGTGTCCTTGGGAAAACAGCTGCCGCCATATCCCGGGCCAGCGTGCAGGAATTTTGATCCGATCCGGTTGTCTAGCCCGATCCCCCGGGAAACTTCCTGAACATCGGCACCTACTTTTTCACACAGATCCGCAATTTCATTGATGAATGTGATTTTCGTCGCGAGAAAAGCATTGGCGGCATATTTGGTCAATTCCGCCGTGCGTCGGCCGGTGAACAATATCGGTGATTCATTGAGAAATAGCGGGCGATAAATTTCGCTCATTACATCCTTTGCCCAGTCATCCTCGGTTCCAATGACAATGCGGTCGGGACGTTTGAAGTCCCGGATGGCAGCGCCTTCCCGTAAAAATTCGGGATTGGAAACAACGGAGAACCGATCCCGTGGTTGCTTCTTTTCTAGGATATGCTCCACTTCGTCACCGGTTCCGACGGGTACTGTAGACTTGGTTATGATGACAGTCGGCTTGACAATGGAATCGGCGATTTCCTCGCTCGCCGCGTAAACATAGCTCAGATCAGCATGGCCATCGCCCCGTCGCGACGGAGTACCCACGGCGATAAAAATCGCATCGCAATCCTTTACCGAAGCGGCAAGATCGGTCGAAAAGGACAGGCGTTCCGCGTCAACATTGCGTTTGACCAAATCAGCAAGCCCCGGTTCGTAAATCGGCATGACATTGTTGTTAAGGTTCGATATTTTTTTCTCGTCTTTGTCGACGCAAACCACATCGTGACCGAAATCAGCGAAACAGGCGCCAGAAACAAGGCCGACATAGCCAGAACCTATCATTGCAAGTTTCATTCAATTCCCTCGAATATTAGATATCTCAACATGCGAGAATCTCGCGGCTTGTGGCCGGTTGGCGGTCACAGGTCAAGTTTGCATCAACTGGATTGTGTTCGTCTTTCTTTTGCAACCAATTTTGCCTTTGCATCGTTGAACAAGAATTACAAATGGCCTCTTTCGGCTTGAACATTGCCAGCTCAGCCATATTGCAAGTTAAATAACTATTTTTAAAGTAGTTGGCTAAACTGGATCAGTTCGTTAAATGTAAATCTCGGCGTCGCAGCTTTGAGAATCTAAAGCCAGCTTTGAGAGCCAAATGATTAAGAATATCACCGCCTTCGTCACATCGGCATTGGAAAAAATTGCCAAGCTGGCGCGCTGGAAAAAACGGGCAATCGTAATATTGCTCGACATTTTGCTATGCGTGCAGTCGATCTGGATCGCCTATTCCCTTCGCATCGGCGTTTGGGTCTTGTGGGATATTGCCGTTCAGAAAATCGTCCTGGTTTGCCTCCTGTTGATGGTCCCGGTTTTCGTCCTGAGCGGCGTATATAACGCAATTTTCCGTTATGCTGGCACTGGAATGATGAGAACATTGGTCCGTGCTTTCGCAATATATTCATTGGTGATCGGTTTTACCTTTGTCATAGTCGGGATTGATGGAGTACCCCGGACCATCGGACTTATACAGCCGGTTGTGTTCTTGTTTCTGGTCGGTTTTTCGAGAGTGACCGCACGATATCTGATGGTCGATATTCTCGGCAGGAACCGATTCGACGGTGAGGTCAGAAATGTTCTGATCTATGGCGCGGGCAGTGCGGGGCAGCAGCTGGCCGCTTCCATGCGTTCAGAGCCCGCCATGCGCCTATGCGGTTATATTGATGATGATCGGCGCCTGGACGGCCAAAGGCTGGACGGAGACAAGGTGTTCTGGAGCGGCCACCTGCGGGATCTGATCGAAAAACGGAATATAACCGATATTCTTTTGGCTCTGCCACGTATCAACCGCAGAAAACGTCGCGCGATTGTTGAACAGGTCCGCGAATTCAAGGTGCATGTTCAAACATTGCCGAACATGCAGGAAATCATCTCCGGCAAAATTGCCTTCAGCGATATCCGCGAACTTGAGATTGAAGATTTGCTCGGTCGAGAGCCTGTCTTGCCAAACGAGCTGCTGTTCGGAAGGACGATTGTCGGCAAGACGGTATTAGTGACCGGAGCCGGGGGGTCAATCGGTGGGGAGCTTTGTCGGCAAATCGCAAAATCGGGTGCGCATCGCCTGATCATGTTGGATGTTTCCGAATTCGCGCTCTACGAAATTGAAAAAGAACTGAAAAAACTGGTCACCAAGCAAGCCGGAACAACGCTGGAACTGATTCCGATTCTGGGCTCGGTCATTGATGCCGACCGGCTGGGCGAAATATTCGCAATGTGGAGCCCGGACACCGTTTTCCACGCGGCGGCCTATAAACATGTGCCTCTGGTGGAGACCAATCCGATAGAAGGAATTCGAAACAATATATTGGGAACGCAAACGCTGGCTGCTGCAGCCGAGGCGGCACGGGTTAAGGATTTTATCCTGATTAGCACTGACAAGGCCGTCCGTCCGACCAACGTCATGGGTGCGACCAAGCGCGCTGCAGAACAGATAATCCAAAATTTCGCCGACACTGCCAGCGAAACGAGATTTTCCATGGTGCGATTTGGTAACGTTCTTGGATCCAGCGGTTCGGTGGTCCCACTATTCCGTAAGCAAATCGAGCAAGGTGGCCCGATAACCCTGACCGATCGAAAAGTGACACGCTATTTCATGACTATTCCCGAAGCGGCTCAACTGGTCATTCAGGCTGCCGGTATGGCCAAGGGTGGTGAAGTATTTGTTCTGGATATGGGCAAGTCGGTGAAAATTCTGAACCTGGCAGAGACATTGGTTCGGCTATCAGGACTGACCGTACGCAATGCAGCCAACCCGGATGGCGATATAGAAATTGTTGAGGTTGGACTGCGCGCTGGTGAAAAGCTCTATGAAGAATTGATCATCGGGAATGATCCGCAAAAAACACTGCACTCCCGGATAATGAAGGCTCACGAATCATATCTTCCGTCAGAGGCATTGAATGAATTGATTGTGAGCCTGCTGAATTGTCGCGACCCCAAGCTTGCCGTCACAATGCTAAAGTCTCTGGTGCCGGAATTTGATCATGGCAGAGACAACGACAACATGGATCAAGCTTCTTGATTGCAAAGTTTGTGATGGTCGGAAGCCGTGTGCATCCGGATTGATTTTTCAGAGTTTTGACAACCCAAACGGCACAATTCTGTTTTCGACATCATGTCCGATTTCCGCCCGGCCCAAATAGGCGATTCCATTGATCTCGGACCATCGCCTGGCAATCGCCTCTGGCGTTTCGCCGAAAGGCCGGTCATTTTCGGGGACATCGCCGACGTTGCCCAATTTTATCCCGGACAGGCCGTGCGCGGCAAGATTGCTGCACAGGTGAAACATGGCGCGGTCAAAGGCATAGAGATGTTCGGATACCTCCTCGACGATGAGAATATGATCCCGCAGATCCGGTATCAGCTTTGTGCCAGTCATCATGGCGAGGGTCATTAAATTGAAGGCGGCGTATTTTTTACCGTTGGTGAGTCCCGGTTCAAGCACATTTTTTTGTCTGTTCACAATCCAGTCCAGAGCTCGGCGAACGGCATGCTCGCCGCCCGGCCGGCCAATATCGGACGGCATCGGACCATGTGTGACTTCGCCGATGCCTGCGCGATAGAGTGCGCCCAGCAGGTTTCCCGCATCGCTATATCCCAGGTAAGTTTTGCCCTTGGCGATACCGTCCAGCTGTCCGATGGCCGCTTCCGCCATACGTGCGGCACCATAGCCGCCGCGGGCAAACCATATCGCATCTATGCTCGGGTCGTTGGCCAGCGCGACGAAACTGTCGGTTCGTTGCTTGTCGCTGCCCGCGAAATGGCCATCCTCAAAGAAACATTGCTCGTGAAAGATCAATTCGGCCTGCGGATGGGTCCGGGCTGCCAGCGCAGTGACGCGATCGGCAGCTTCCCGGGAAAATGGAGTCGACGGGGCGCAAATGCCGATGCGGACTGGTGAGGAGATGGATTTTGTTCCTTGCGCCATTGCCAAACAGATAGAGAAGCAATAGCGCGAAAAAATGAGTGAACACAAATCCTATTATTTTTGCGGTATCGGCGGCTCCGGAATGTTGCCTCTGGCGATGATTGTCAAAGCGGCCGGTTCGCAGGTCTCTGGATCGGACCGGGCGCTTGACCAGGGCCGGTTGGCGGACAAGTTTCAGTGGTTGCAGGACCGGGGGATCAAGCTGTTTGACCAGGATGGCAGCGGTTTGGTCGATCGCAGCCAGATATTGGTCGCATCCGCCGCTATTGAAGATAATGTGCCGGATGTCGCGCGTGCGATTGCGCTGGGCTGCAAGCGGATGACCCGGGCCGAATTGCTGGCGGAACATTTCAATGCGGCACCGCGCAGCATCGCGGTTGGCGGTACCAGCGGCAAATCAACCGTCACCGGGATGATCGGCTGGATCCTGACCGAGGCTGGCCGTGATCCTACGATCATGAACGGTGCGGTGATGAAAAATTTCGTTGATGCCGATGCGCCATTTGCCAGTTCCCGCGTCGGAGTTGGCGACATGATGGTGAGCGAAGTGGACGAAAGCGATGGTTCAATCGCTCTGTTCGATCCTGAAATTGCGGTGCTCAACAATGTCAGTCTGGATCATAAAAGCCTTGAAGAGCTGAGAATATTGTTCGGCGATTTTATCGCGAAATCGCGGCATGCGATCTGGAATCATGATGACGCAGAGTCGCATGTGCTGGTTGGCTCTGGCAATTTGGCAAAAACGAGCAGCTTTGGATTTTTCGACGGTGCGGATTACCGGGCTCTGCAAGTCGAAGAAAAATCTCTTGGCAGCAATTTTGTCATGCGGACCGGCGGGACAGACTATCCGGTCTCGTTGCAAGTGCCGGGCAGACACAATATCGCCAATGCCTTGGCGGCTATCGCGACCAGCTGTGCAGTCGGGGTGCCGATCGAGATCGCGATCTCGGCCAGCGGGTCGTTTCGAGGCCTGGCCCGTCGCTTTGATATCGTGGGAACCACCAATGATATTACGGTGATCGACGATTTTGGTCACAATCCCGATAAAATAGCTGCCACTCTCCGGACCCTCAAGGCATTTCCTGGCCGGGTCATAGCTTTCTTCCAGCCCCATGGCTTTGGGCCAATAAAAAAAATGGGTGCAGAGCTTGCAGCGGTTTTCTCCGAAAACCTTGGCGACGACGACCATGCCATATTGTGCGATCCGGTCTATTTTGGCGGCACGGTTGATCGGTCTCTTGGCAGCGATTCCATCGTCGACGCGATAACCGCTGCCGGTGGCAAGGCAGAACATATCGCCGAAAGGCCGAAATGCGGTGACAGAATGGTGGAGCTCGCAGAGCCGGGTGACCGCATCGTCATCATGGGCGCGCGCGACGATACATTGCACAGTTTTGCCCAGTCGATTTTGGCTGGGATCGACCGCGATAAATCGAAATCAGAGGCGGACGGATGACCAACATATGGAATTGATGCAATCGGTTCCAAACGGAGGCTAAGGATTTTTCGAAGCGTCCTATGGCCAATTTCCGTGCCTGGATATTCTGCTGCCGACCAATAGGCTGACTGCCGTCGTCCCGCTGCTGCGGCGGGGCTTTTCAAAATGCCTCTGATGTTGTAATAAGCTGAATACCGTGATTCACGGGTCGTTAATCCACAAAATCCACCTTCTGAGGCCCTCAATTGTCATGCGAAAACATGATATATGGCAAGAATGTTGTTAACTACTATGTAGAAAGAGTTAATCTTTCCGACCGGCCATCGCTAGCGCTGGATAATAGTCACATAAATACAGTGACTTAAAAATATGCAACCGTAACATAGTGTAACAATAGCCGTATCTTACTGCCTTTTGTCGCCATGTTCCGCCACATATGATGAGCAAGTTGGGCAATTCGGCTTCTGCCTGTGGTAACCCAATTAAGCGCCACAGTTGTCCTGGCATTGGTGCGATATTCTGGTCGATATCGTACCGACTGTTCCCGATGGAGCGGATAGACATTCTATCCGCTCCATCATCGGACAAGCATCTGAGAGCCGCCTCTTGCAAATTAGTAGTGGGGTGAGTCATGCAGTCAGTTGGCGTAATATTGTGGAAAGTGAAAACCGATTGGTTTCAATCCTTTCGCTGTTCCAGCATCTTGTCTCTATACATATTGTCGGTCATGCTGATCAGCATATTGCCTGCACTGGATTCTGAGGCATTCGCCACTGATCCGACGGCGCGGACGGCAAATGGTCGCGTCACTGCGGTTGCAAGTGCGCAGGTGATCAAACCATATACAATGACTTCCTCGGCGCAGCCCGGAATCAACGCGCATGATTCAGCGATCACGGTGTCGCGCCGTACGACGTTTCGTAGTTGCGAAACCCTGTTGGGTGCCACCGCCAATCAAGCCAACGAAACCTCATGCGAACTCCGCCTGGTCGAATTGCAATGAACAGATAATTGAGCGGAAATGCCCTGCAGGCAACCAATGCAGAATATAATGCCCTTAACTCTAAATTAAAATTGCAGTGAATAGAATATAGCAGGAAAAAATTATGCAGTCATCCAATGCAAAATATGCGGCATCTGCGGTTCATGATGACCGACAAAGCCAGCGCACGACTTCACGGACATGTGCCGTGTCGTGCGTCATTGCATGTTTGCTTGTTGCCTTTCCAGTGCCGGCATTTGCCAAGGCGGACCTGGATCGCAGTGGCACCGGTCTGGCCGCGTTCAACGACAATGGTTTGGAATTCAGCTTTGACGGCTTTTCCAGTCACAAGGATTCAATCGAATTTTCCAGCGATGGCAGCACAATGTTCGGCCATATTCCCGTGGCTAATACCGATGGCTTTGATGCGCATGTCCCACATGTCAAACTCCGACCGCGTGGCGCTCTGCTGCCGACGATCGGCAATTATGGACGGTTTTCCTTACGCTACCGAATGAAGGTCAAGTAGATGACAAATATGATCGAATCTGGTACTTTCTCTGCAATGGCATCAGGCAGTGTTCTGGCGGATGTGGATCGCAGACAACAAGACCGGCATATTGCGATGCTTCGACTTGCCAAGATCAAGGCAGAATCCGGAGAAGGCTGGGGTTTTATCAAAAACCTCTCGGCCACCGGGATGATGGTCGAAGTGCATCCCAATTTTGAACTGGGTGACACGGTCTCTGCCCTTTTGACCGAGGATCAGGAACTGACGGGCACGGTGCGGTGGCGCAAAAAGGCATTGGCCGGCATCGAGTTTTCCACGCCCATTGATATTGCCAAGGTGCTTTCCAAGCCGAATGAGGCAATGCAAGGTCGGGTTTCGCGCCTGCCACGCATCGAGATGAAGCATCCGATCAATCTTTATCATGGATCGCGGTTAATTGGTGCGGATATTTGCGATATCTCGCCCGCCGGCATTTGTGTGAGAACAGATTTTACGTTCGAGATCGGCAAAAAACTGCGGCTTTCAGTACCAGAGTTGCTGGACATAGAGGGTACCGTGCGCTGGCAATCAGGCAATCGAGTCGGAATCGTGTTCGCCAAGCGGCTTCCGCTTGATGATCTGATGGTCTGGTTGTCCACCTTCTATCGGGCAGCCCGCATCGATACAAGCGAACTTGCGGTTCTTAACAAGGGATCAGATTTCGCCTGTGCGGTGGATTCAGCCGCAGACTGTCTTCCCTATCAGGTCATCGGACATGATGACCTTGGGAAAGAAATATTGATCGATACAATGGAATCTGCGACCGAAGCGCTGACCCAGTTCAAAGCCACATCGAAATTTTTCTACAGGGTGAGCATCAGAAACGCAGACAATGTCGAACTATCAATAGGTACTATTGTTCTGCGCGCATTTGATGAAGAACGGGCGGCAGCCAAAGCACAGCTAAGCTGAGCCATTGGAGGGTCAGAAGGCAAAGTCCTGGATTCCTGCCACTATGCAACTGACCAGGGTCTGGACATAGTCCACACATAGTTGTTCGCGCATTTCAGCAAGGTCGGGAAGATTGGCGTCGAGGCGAGAGCGCGAGCGATCAGGACTAGTCATCTCAATTGGGACGGCGCGGTCCTGATATCCGCCGACAGGGCCTCCGGTAAACCGGAATGCTCCGCCATCTGCTCGATTTCACTGAGTGGTGGCACCGCGATGACGGGCGGATTGCCAGTTTGCTCTATGGGTGCATCCACTACACTCGGATGAACTTCCGCAACAATCGAAATTGTCGATGACAAGACAGTCGCGACGTGAGCAGAAAAGCGAAGCGCCCGGCCATAGACCGTCTGGATCATCTGCCGCTTCTCGCTATCCAGGTCGAAATTTCGGACACGATATTTCGTGGCAATGCTTCAAACTTCATGGTCTGTGCTCGGATGCGGATCCTATCCAGATTTGATGGTTTGAATAATTTTTCTTCCCAAACTATGTTACAATTAGTTACACTCGTTTTATGGGAGCAGTTTTGAACCCATAAAATACCGTAGTTAGTAAAGTGATCCCGGGAAGGACAATCATCAATCCATGGATGATGCAACAGCCCTGCAATTGTGTCTGGAACGCGATCGGTTATTGAGCGATCCTGAATTTGGTCGCTCGCCGAGCATGTGCAAACTATTGCGATTCTTGGTAGACTACAAACTGTCTGGGAACAGCATCCCGCTAAAAAGCTATACAATTGCCACCGATGCGCTCGGACGTGATGCGGATTTTGATACACAGACCGACAGTTATCCGCGGGTCCAGATGGGACGCCTGCGCCGGATGCTCGACAATTTCTATCTGCGCAAGGGAGGCGAAAACCGCCTTTTGATCGCTCCCAATAAATATGAAATCATCTTGGAGCCCAACATGGCGCCTTCGGAGGATGAGGGAAACCTAATCGGACGGCGCACGGTTCCGGTCGAACCAGATGAGAGAATATCAAAAGCCCCTGAATCTGACGCAGGCCTGTTTTTCGAAAAGCCTGCCGTAAATCAGGGGCATTCACACTGGCGCTTTTTCACGATTCTCGGCGCCTCTATCCTGTTGGTGTCGATCAGTATTTTGGGTTACCTTCTTTGGCCCGCCGAGATTGTTGATGAGATTGCCTATCCAAGAGTTGCGCTGGATTTACCGGATGATACTTCTGGAGAACGCGCATCCGAACTCTCCCAATCCATCGGAAATCAACTGGTCCGCGGTTTGAGCGGGTTTGGCGGGATACGGATATTTGATGCCAAATCCGGTCAGCCGGAGAAATCCGGCTATGTGATCAGGCTCCGCTTTTTGGGAGCCACTGCAGATCAAATAGAGTTGCGCCTGCTGGATGGACACAGCGGCGAGATATTGTGGTCGGAAGAATTGAATGCGGAAAATGAAGAGGCCTTTGAGCTGGAACTGGATAAGGCGATTATCGCATTGGCGGGCCAATATGGGGAAATTGCCCAAACAGAAATGGCAAAAGCGGAAGGTAATTATTCTTTGGGATATCCCTGTCTGCTCCAGTTCGATCTTTATACCCGCTATCGCGAACCTGAAAAACTGAAGCCGCTGCGAAGATGTTTGAAAAAATCGGTGGAGCGCTTTCCCCATGACGCGCATCTTTTGAGTGTGATGGCCTTCGTTGAAAATATGTCGGTAGGTACGGGCACCGGGAAGGCGGCCAAGGGGGCGGGAATGTTGCTTGGCAGACAGGCGGAAGCTTTGGATCACAACAGCGCTGCTGCTAATTTTGCCATCTCGCAGTCCGCCTTTTTCGCAGGGGATTGTAAGACGGGCCTGGCCTGGGGAAAGAAGGCCGTGGCATTAAATCCCCTGAATTCGCGGATATCCGGATATCTCGGCCTCTACATGATCGGCTGCAATTATCCCGAAGGTGAAAGATACGCGGCCCAAGCTCTTCAACTCGACCCCAATGCGGATTTGACGATTGCTGCGGCTGTAGCATTTCAAATGCTGAAACGGGGCGAAGCGCAAGCGGCTCGGGAATTGTCATCTGAATATATGGCTTCGTCCACTAGAAAAGAACCGGCACTTGAACTGACCTATATTCTGTCATCGGCGATGTTAAATGACAAAAAGGAGGCGAGGCGAGCGTGGAAAGCCATGGCCATACGCTTTGGATTGTCCGAGAGAAGCCCCCCGCGGGAAGTGCTGAACCAATGGATCGACAGTCCAATCTTGCTCGATGAAATCATGATGGTGATGAATCGCTCCAGAATGTTTGGAAAATAGCTACAGGCGATCAATTTCTCAACTCCCGTCGCTGGACTGCAGCCAGCGCGCCTTGATTCTTCGCGCCGGTTACCACTCCCCGCGACAAGACATTGGCACCCGGGACATTCATCGGCGTGCTTCACCATTGTCCGGCAATAGGAATTTGCCGCTACCATTTTTGCCCTGCTAAAGTGGAGTCGGCAATATGCGATCTATTTGTTAATATTGCTACTACAGTAGATTTGGATTATTTGGTAATCACGCGGGTAATCAGTTCCCAGCGAAAATAGAGGATGTAATGGTAAATATGTTATTAGAATATTTTTTTTACTTTTTAGCATTTACCTTTGTCGTGGCTATTGCATATCTGGTTCTGCGACTGCGAAAACTACAAGTCGACTTTCGAGCGATCGAGACTGAACTTGAGCAGTGCCAACTGACTCTTGAAATTTCGGAAGATGTGGGGCGTTTCGGATCCTGGCACCTGGATGCGCGAACAAATGTCGTAAAATGGTCCGACTATATCTTCGACATGCATGAACGTCGCCATTCACTCGGGCATCCTCTGCTCGAAAATGCGATCCACTATTATCATCCGGATGATCGTCCCGTGGTTCAAGCAGCGGTTTCGAGCGCGCTGAATGAAGGCGTGGATTTTGAGTTTCGCGCCCGGATTGTTACCGAAAATGGCAACGAGCTCCCCGTCCTGGCCCGAGGCACCTGCCAGATTGGTGGCGATGGAGAAGTCTTGGGTATTTTTGGTTGCTTTGTAGATCTGAGCACGCCCGAGCAACGAAAATTCAAATAATGTTGGGCATTAATTTGTGACCATTCAGCGACCATCTTTTAGGTTACGGGTCTATATAACAGAAACATCACCCTTGCTTTTAAATGTTTAGATAGGGCAGGTCACCGTATAAGATGGAGGAATCTTGCCAATTTTGACCGAAGCGGAAAAGCTTCAACTCTGTTTGGAGCGCGATCGGCTGCTATGCAGCTCCGATTTTGCACGCTCCCCGACCATGAGCAAGCTTCTTCGGTTTCTGGTCGATCATAAATTGCTGGAAGAAAACAAGCCGTTGACGGCTTATACCATTGCGGTCGAGGCGCTCGGCCGCAAAGATAGTTTCGATACACAAATTGACAGCTATCCGCGGGTCCAGATTGGGCGGCTACGCCGTATGCTCGACCATTTCTACCTGCGAGAGAAAAGCGAAAACCGGCTCTCCATCCCCTATAATCACTACGAAATCATTATGGGATCCCGCGAGGGTGATAGTGATACTGACCATATACCCGTCGATCCTGCGCCGTATGGCGAAGATTCCCGCGACCCGTCGATTGAGTTCGATATGGCAACCAGAAACTTTGCCGGGAGCGTTCAGCGGGTTGGTCGCGGTCATATTCTGGCGATCGTTGCCGTGATGATGCTGCTAGCGATCTGGGCAATCTATTTCCTGCAAGAAACCGATAGCGTGACCGCAACCACAATTGCTTATCCAGCGGTCATTGTAAAAGGGTCTGAAGGCAACATCGAATCTTCATCCCGCACCACATTGGAAATGATCCGCAGCCATCTGGTCGGAGCGCTGGAGAAGTTCGATGAGGTACGGGTTTTTGATGATGATGCTGATCCGGAAAACCCTTCGCGGTATCTGCTCGAATCCTTGAAATTGAATGACGCGGCCGATCACGTTCAGCTCCGCCTGGTCGACAGGACCACCAGAGAGGTGGTCTGGTCGAGCAGAATTGATATGACGAGCAACCAAGAACGGGAGGCCGGTCTGGAAAGGGCAGTGATTGATATTGCGGGTCCTTACGGTAAAATTGCCCAGCACGAATTGACCAAAAATCGTGCCGATTTTACACCGGGTTACCCGTGCCTGCTTCAGTTTCATCAATATATCCGTTACCGCGACCCGGCGCTTTTGCAGCCCGTTCTGAAATGTATGAATGCCTCTGCCAAGCAATTCCCCCATGATTCCTATTTGATGAGCATGCTGGCGATTGCGAAAAATATTTCGCGACAATTTGGCCTTCCCGATGCAATTGATGGTTCGCACGAGGAATTCGCGATGAGGGCCGCGAAAATTGACAATGATAGCGCCTCGGCCACATTTGCGGTGGCGCAGAGCGCATTTTTTGAAGGCGACTGTCGCAGAGGCTTGTCATGGGGTGAGCGGGCTGTCAGCCTCAATCCGCTAAATTCCCGGATCGTGGGTTATCTGGGCATTTATATGTTGGCCTGCGACATGCCGGAGGGCGAAGCCTATTCGATAAGGGCTATGCAAATGGATGCCAACGCGGATCTGGCGGTCGCCGCCACGGTAGCGATGCAAAAACTGCGGCGCGGAGATGCCAAGGGCGCCCAGGAAATGTCATCAAAATATAGGGATTCCATGCCAGGCGCCGCGCTTGGACTGGAGATAAGCTATATTTTGTCGTCGGCGATGCTGGGGGAGAAAGAGGACGCGCGAAAAGCCTGGCGGCTTTTGGCCGACCGTTCCGGTTTTCCGGAAACCGCAGAACCCGCCGACGTGCTGGGCAGATGGATCTTCGATCCGGACCTTGTGCGCCAACTGGCGGCGGATTTTAAAAAAGCCCAGCTTTACTAGCAGATCTGAGACAGAATTTTTCGGCGGCATTGATAGCTCGGGCTTGGGTAACACGCTCGAAGCCGTTGCTTTGGTCGACTGCTGATCAAATCGGAACAGCATATCCTGAGCCTTCGTCCATAAGGTTTGCTGCGATATTTGGCGATACTCGCGGCGCTTTTGCTCAAGAAAATCAAACGCCCGGACCGATGGTCGACAGGATGGCGGTCCATGAACGTACGGCCCAAAGGAACGCGGAACTTCAGTATTCTTACTTAAGGAGCACCACTGATTTAGATGAAAATTGGGAAATATTACTCTTTCAAGCATCGGGGGAAGTGATTCGAAGCTCAAGCTGAGGAAGATACAATGAACAAGAAAAAATCCAATGATCCAGTGGAAGCCAAATCGGGTCGGCGGCAGTTCACGCCAGCTATTGCTGGCGATGTCTTGGCCCCGTTATCACGATTGCGTGACGAGTTTGACCGGATGTTCGACGACACGCCGGGGAACAGTTTCGGTTCCCGGTGGATGCAGAAATTTTATGACAATGCCAATCCCGTCCTCGAATTGCGCGAAAAGAAGGATGAATATGAATTGGTTGCTGAAATTCCCGGTATAGGCAGTGATGATATCGAGATTAAGCATACTGATGGCATGCTGCGGATTACCGGAGAAAAGTCCGAAAGCCACGAGGAGGAGGGCGATAGCTTCATGTTTTCCGAACGGCATTATGGTAGTTTCGAACGCGCCATAAAATTGCCCAATGGCATTGATCACGAGAAAATCAGCGCTGACGTGAGGGATGGATTGTTGACAGTTCATATTCCAAAAAGCGCAGAAGCTATACAAAAAGAACGAAAAATCCCGATCACTGCCAGCTAAAGGAGCGTGACAGGATAGCGGGCCACACCTTTCTTGCTCCCCGCCCCCCAACTGAGGAAAGACAGGGTGGCCCGCGTATTGGCTGACACTAATAAGGAACAGAAAGGAGAAGCGGGCTGATGAGTGAACCGGCAATTCTTCTGGCGACCGACCTCTCAGCACGTTGTGATCGACCACTCGACCGGGCTTTGATGCTGGCACAGGAATGGCGAACAAAATTAATCCTGCTCCACATTCTGGAACCTGGTCAGGCGCAAGATCCCACAATCAATATTCGCGATATCGAGGCGAAAATAGGTCAGGAATTGCCCAAGACCAGAGTGACTGTCGAGATTTTGGTCAAGGTCGGCGATGTCGCCGCAACCATCATTGAATCGGCAAAGACAAGAAAATGCAACCTGATCATTACCGGGGTGGCGCGCTATAATAGCATCGGCGATATCATTCTTGGTGGGCCGGTTGATCAGCTCATAAGCAATGCTCCTGTGCCGGTGCTGATGGTAAAACGCCGACCTCAACATGCTTATAAAAACATCCTTGTCGCGACCGATTTTTCGGATTGTTCGTTGCAGGCATTGAACACGGCTGCCGAACTATTCCCGGACTCCCGGCTGCATTTGGTTCACGCCTATCACGAACCCCATAGTGCGTGGTTGAGTTCCGACCAGGTTGCGCAGGATGTGAAGGCCAAAGAACAGGCAGCATTGGCCCGATTTCTCGCCAGACCTCAAATCTCCGATACAATTTTCGAACGGCTGAATGGATCTGTCGAGAAGGGTGATCTGGGACCCGTTCTGGCTCGGAAGATTGCCGCCACCAAATCGGATCTCGTGGTTTTGGGTACCCATGGCCGCGGCGTGTTTTCCCGCTCAACATTGGGGAGCAATGCGCAACATGTCCCGGGATGGGTTGGTGAGGATATATTGATGGTCTACGCGCGGAAATAAGCCCTGATATATTATACGCTTTCCAGCGCCCGTTTGAGCGCGGCCAGCATTTTTTCCCGATCCTGATTGGTCGGCTGCTCGGACAATTTTTCTTCCAGATCTTGGCGCAACGCAGCGAGTTTGGATATCCAGTCACGCGAAGCGGTCAGGTCGGTGGCGTCAGGGCGGCCGACAGATAGCCGGGTTGCAAGTTTGGCTTTATGCAATTCCCATGTTTCGCCCAGTGCTGGAATGATCGTGGCCGGCAAGTCCGGGATCGCTCCTGCAGTTTCGGCGAGACCTGCAAGCGCGCTCTGCTCTCCGTGGACCAGAAAGAGCGATCCGCTGATCGGTGTGCGGTCCTTGATCCATTCTGCCAGACCGCTGCGATCGGCATGATTGGAATAGCCATCGAGCATGGCAACCTGCGCTTTCACCATTACATCATGGCCGGAAATGCGGACGCGCCTTGCGCCATCCCTGAGCACCGACCCCAATGTTCCGGTAACCTGAAAGCCTGATAACAACAGCCGGGATTGCCGTTTGGGCAGGTTACGGATCAGATGATGCCTTATCCGGCCGCCTTCGCACATGCCCGATCCCGCAATGATGACAATCCCGGTCATGCGATTAAGCTTCTTGGATTCCGCCGTATTCTGGATGAACCGGATGTTGGTCCGCTTCAACATGTCGGATCCGATATCGCGATAGCGCATGACCGCCATGGTAACTTTCTGGGCCAGCGGGGAATCAAGAAACACATTTATCGGGGCCAGACGCTTGGATTCAAACAATGCATCAAAATCTTCGAGTATGGCCTGCGTGCGTTCCAGCGCGAAAGCCGGGATCAGTACATTGCCGCCCGCTGCCATCACTTCCTCGACATGTCGCGCCAGTGTCTCGCGGCGCTCGCTGACCAGGATAAGTTCACGATCTCGGTCGCCATAGGTGGACTCGCAGATCACATGGTCATAGCCGCCGATTTCCGAAGCGGTGCAATTGATCGATCGGCCTGGCCCGACATCGCCTGAGAACAGCAAGCGCTGGCCAGCGATATTGATTTCGATCGATGCCGATCCGACAATATGTCGCGCATCCCAGAAGCGAAAAGATACACCATTGTCGAGATGGTTTTCCTCGCAATAGGAGACCTTGCGGACATTCTTGTGCAGCTTCGCAATATCCTTGCCATCATAAAGGGGGGTGAAGGGTGGCAATCCTGCCCGGTCTGCCCGGCGGTTTCTGCGCTCGACATCCGCGGCCTGCAATTTGGCCGCATCCTGCAAAAGCGGTTTGATAATATCAGCGCTTGGCGCCGTGCAATAGGTTTTTGCCTTGCATCCACTGGCATAGAGATAGGCCAGCCTTCCGCTATGATCGAGATGCGCATGGGTCAGCAGCACGGCATCAATTTTTTTCGGGTCAAAGGGCAGCTGTTCATGGTTCAAAGCTTCGAGCGAACGCGTGCCCTGAAACATTCCGCAATCGACCAATATTGTCTGGCCCGCACCTTTGACTTCAAAGCAGGAGCCAGTGACCGTTCCCGCAGCACCGTGAAATTTTATAGTCACTCCACTCATTGAACTCTTCCTCTCGGAATATATATTTCCAAGGTCAGTGCGCCACCACCAACGGCACCGGGCAATCCCGAAAAAGGCTTCTCGTTACGCCGCCGAACAAAAATTCGCGGGCCCGGCTGTGGCCATATGCACCCATCACCAAGTAACTCGCCTTCAGCGTATCGACAGTGGATAGCAGCACCGCCTGCACGGAGGATTTGTCAGCCGCAAGATCGTGGATCTTCGACTTTATTCCATGTCTGGACAGATATTCTGATGCTTCCAGAGGCGGCAGATCGTGGTCCTTGTCTTCCTCGACGACGACGATGTGTACATCGCTGGCCAGCTTGAGCAGAGGCACTGCTGCGCGAAGGGCATTTCCTGCCTCAAAACTGCCATTCCAGGCGACCACCACCGGGCCGGCTGCCTCGAATTTCTTGACGCTGTCCGGCTGGACGACAACCGGAACATTGGAGTTGAAAATCACGTCACCCAAAATGCCGAGGGGCAGGGTGTTGTCTTTCACACCGCTACACGAACTGAGCACTATCAGGTCGGTTAACGCCGAATTTCGTGACAGCCCTCTGGCGGCTTCTGCATTGGCTTCTTGATAATCCCACGGCACGTCTTCGCCTGCCAGCCGTTTTTCGATTTCCGCCTTCAGCAGTGTATCGGCTTCCTGCGCATATTTGCTGATGTCGTACATGACCGACATGCCGGTAACGCCGTCGAAAGCCATTTGTGGCTTGTAGGGATTGGGGCGCAGGCAATGGAGATGCCCCTCCAGCGCGCGGGTGAGATCCAGTGCTGCCTGATACCGGGCATCGAGTCCGGAATCGTCATTCACATAAAGAAGCACGGATTTCATATTGTCTCTCCCATTTTGAAAATATTTCCCGCGAAAGTCTTCCGGAAAACCAGCTTGTCCGTCTGAAATCATTCGCAACATCAATGTTTTTCTGGATGCAGGAAACGCTATCGGCAAGCCATCCGTAGAGTTACCTAGTCGTGGTGTGAAATTCCTCACCGAGGTATAAATGGCGCACGATCTTGTCGTCCAGCATCGCGCCCGGCGTGCCGTTAAATACGATCCGGCCTTCGTGCAGGACATAGACCCTGTCCAGCAGATCGATCATCTCCCGCACGTTCTGATCGGTAAGCAATATGCCAACGTCATGGCTTTCCAAATTTGCAATCATCGCCTTGATATCTCTGACTGAAAGCGGATCAATCCCGGCAAATGGCTCGTCGAACAGCATGATTGTAGGGTTTGCGGCCATTGCACGGGCAATTTCACAACGGCGTCGTTCGCCACCGGACAGGGCGCGCGCCGGAACATGACGGACATAATCAATATGAAATTCATCCAGAAGGCTATCCAGCTTCTGCGCTCTTGAAGCCGGATCCCGTTCGAACAGTTCGAGTACGGTCATGATATTCTGTTCGACCGTCAGGCCGCGAAATATCGAGGATTCTTGCGGCAAATACCCGAGGCCGCGAAGCGCGCGCCGGTCGAGGGACAGTTGGGTTATGTCGTCACCGTCGAGAAAAATATGGCCGGAGTTTACCCGCAACAATCCGAGTATCGAATAGAAGGTTACGGTCTTGCCTGCGCCGTCGCGGCCGAGCAGGCCGACAACCTCTGACGGCCGGACTTCGATCGAGACATCCTGCAGGACTATTTTTTTGCCAAATTTCTTGTTGATCGAAACCACGGAAAGTCCGGTGCTTTCCAGCGCCGCTGGTTCCACGAAATGCGGTAAAGTCGGAAGAATGATATGCTTCAATGATCGCATCGCCCTGATCGGAAACCTAGCACGTTAAAAGGCAATTGGCCGCAACAATATCAGGGAGTTTACGTATATTCCGGTCGCTGCCCGCTGACCTAGGCATCGTCCATGATCAATGTCCTGAAAGCCGGAATTTTCTATTTCCTTGGCGTGTTCGCGATGGGATTCATTATGGGCGCGTTGCGCAGCTTCTTTCTGGTGTCTTACACGGGACCGGTGATCGCGGTTCTGATCGAGATTCCGCTGATGCTGCTTTTTGCCTGGTATCTCTGCCTGTTGCTGACCAGAAAACTGGAAATCCCGGTTGACATATATGGACGCTTGGTGATGGGGTCTGTCGCATTTGCCTGTCTGATGACGGGCGAGATTTTGATTGCAGTGCTGTTGCAAGCGGGACGAGTGACCGATTTTTTCCTGACATTTGATTTGCCGGAAAATCGCATTGGTCTTGGCGCTCAAATTGCTTTTGCCCTGTTCCCGGCAATTCAGGGCTATGGTCAGGCAAAGGCCAATAGATAAGATCTGTCGGCGTTTCGACTCCTGTCTAACCGGCGGTCAGTTGCAGGCAGGCCGTTCTCACAATCCGTTGGCCAGTTCATCCCGGAATTTGGGATGCGCCAGACCAATCAGCGCGTCGGCACGCTGGTTTAGCGATTTGCCTTTCAGATCGGCCCAGCCATATTCGGTCACCACGATATGCGTGTCGTTGCGCGGGGTTGTTACCGGCCCGTCCAACTTGAGGACCACGCGCGAAACCGTGCCGTTGCGAGCCGTGGACTGGCAGGCGATGATCGACTTGCCGCCTTTCGACGCGGTCGCGCCGCGGACAAAGTCGAGCTGACCACCCGAGCCGCTATATTGCCGCCCCATCAGATGTTCGGAATTGCACGCGCCGCCGAGATCGATTTGCAGCGTCGCATTGACCGATACGACATTCTTGTTTTTCGCAATATGCCTTGGATCATTGACGATATTCACCGGGGCGCTGTGGATTGCCGGATTGTCATCGAGAAAATCGTAAAATGCCTTGTCGCCCATGGCGAAGGTGAAGACGCTGCGGCCCCGATAGGTGGTCTTGGCCTGATTGGTGACCGCACCACATTGAATGAGACCAGCGAGGGCAGGGGTCATCAACTCGGTATGGATGCCGAGATCCCGGCGGTTTTGCAACAAGGCGCAAACCGCTCCGGGAAGCGCGCCAATGCCCATTTGCAGACAGGCTCTGTCGTCGATCATGTCGGCGATGGTGGCCGCAACCTTTGCTTCTTCCGGGGACGTTTCGGGTGCGTGAACCTCGGTCAGCGGCATGCGATTTTCAACAATCGCATCAACTTCCGAAATATGCAGCAGAGAGGCACCGAACACGCGCGGCATATTCGGGTTGACCTCGACCACCAGCTTTTTCGCGCTGCGCGCAGCGGCGGTGGAATAGTCGTTGCTGGTGCCAAAGGTGAACCAGCCATGCTTGTCCATCGGCGACACGGTTGTCACAAAAAGGTCGAGAGATACTTGTTCCGCAAATAGCTGGGGGGAATCGCTGAAGGCGACCGGGACAAATTCGATCGGGCTTTTCGTGCCGGGCTCCTGCGCGCTCAGCAATTTCCGTTCAACCGCGCTCAGAAACATGCAGCGCGGGCGGATACGGCCGAGCAGGTCAGGTCGCAATACCGTCTCACCGGCGTGATCCATCGAATGAAAATACCATAGTTTGAGATCGTCGACAGCGCCATTTTCTGCCATCTCGGCCAGCGCACCGAGCAATGCTGGCGGCTCCGCAGTCGCCATGCCCATCGCAATATGGGATCCGGATTTCAATCCTTGCACTGCCTGGTTTGCGGTCATGATCCGGGAGCGATATTCGTCAATATGCGTCATTGCCAATGCCTCGGGTGGAAGGAAAACTTCTGGAAAGGTCAGCCAGAGACAGACCGGATAAACGCTACCGGAGTCAAGAGGCAGCATTACCTATCCCGGCCCGAATAGGTTGGTTTACGGATAGCGGATGCGTTGCAAGTCGGGTTAATATTGCACCAGCAATGCCAATCCTCGCCGGTTTTAGAAAGGAAGTCTGATGTCCGAAGCCAAAGCACCTGCAGCGCAGTCTACGCCCCCTGAGCCGATCAGTCTCGACCATGCAGTTGTGGTCAGCACCAGTGTACCGCTGACCACCCGCACCGGTTTTGAATTTCATGTCCGGCCGGTCGAGTCATCGGACAAGGAAGCACTGGCAGAGTTTTTCACCCATGTCTCGCGGGAGGATTTGCGGTTCCGCTTCCTGTCGCCGATCCAGGAGGTTCGGGAATCCCTGTTGAATGATCTGGTGCACGTCGATCATGACCACAAGGAGGATTATCTCGCTTTCGATATTGACGACAAGACCATCATCGCCAGTGCGATGGTCGGGGCCAATGCCGACAAGTCAGAAGCGGAAGTCGCCATCGTGGTGCGCAGCGACTACAAGCATCGCGGGATGAGCTGGAGCTTCCTGAAATATGTGATCGAACAGGCGCGGCAAAACGGTATCAAGAAACTGCAGTCGATCGAAAGCCGCCAGAATCATGCTGCCATCGAACTGGAAAAGGAAATGGGCTTTTCCGCCCGATCCTGTCCCGGAGACGCCACGCTCATGCTGCTGGAATTCGACCTCACGAGCCATCCTCCCGCAGCTTGATCCGGGTTCCGTCTTGTATCTTCTCGCTCGGGTGGAGAATGACTTCTTCACCCGCTTTCAGGCCTGCCAATATTTGCGCGCGTTCGTCATTCATCCGGCCAATCTTGACCGGAACCAGTCCTGCCTTGCCGTCGCGTTTGACAAAGACCGACCACTGGCCCTTGTCCCTGAACAGGGCGCTGATCGGGGCCTGCACAACATCCTTTCCTTGCCATTCGACAACCTTGACGATGACTCGATAGCCATGGCCCAGACGCTGTCGTGCGGCTAGCGGATCGGCGAAATCAATGATGACATTCACCCGCTGTTCTTCCACGCCCAGTGCCGAAATCTTGGTGAAGCCAAACGGCTCGATCCGTTGCACCTTGCCGGTGAGTGGCTTGTCGCCACCCCAATTCTCGATCAATACCCGGCTGCCCGGCTTGATTTTTACCGCATCGCTGGAGAGCAGGTCGGTGACAATTTCTATGTCTGCGGGATTGCCAATCTCGATGACCGGCGTACCGGCGCTGATCGGTGTTTCGCTTTCATGGGTGAGGCGCAGCACCGATCCGCTTTCCGGGGAATAGACGGACAGGATTTCGCCGCTGGTGCTGTTGGTCGATGGGGCCATCAACCGCGCCCGCGCCGCGCGGAGTTCGAACCGGGCTGATTCCGCCACGCCGCGCGCTTCGGTCAATCGGGCAGCGCTGCTGTCGCGTGCAGCACGGGCCGCATCCTGTGCCGTCTTGGTGGCGAAACCACGGCCGTAAAGCGCGTCGATCCGCGCGAAATTGGCGGCCGCCAGTTTGCGGTCTGCCTCTGCCTGTGCGATCCGGGCTGCCGACGATTGCACGGCGGCTTCGAGCGATCGTATCTGGGCCCGTGTTTCTGCCTCGTTGCGCGCATTGAGAAAATCCGGTTGCGCCGGCATGATCCGGGCCACGACCGTTTTACCGGCGATCACCCGATCGCCAGCGTCCAGATTGATGCGCATCAACCGGCCATTGATCGGTGCTGAGATGACAAACATATCGCGGACCCGGGTTTCGCCCTCGTCATTGATCGTCACCAGCATAGGTCCCTTGGTCACCGCCGAGATGTCGACGTCAATCGGTGGTGAGCGCAAGGCAAAAAATATTGCGAGCGCGAGAACGACGATGATAAGGCCGATCAAGAGCCGCGGGCCGAGCCGGTTGAGATGTTTCGTCGCCATCGCCTTACTCCCTGGTTTTCAATACATTGACGAGATTGAGCCGGTCCAGCCGCGAACGCACAAACAGGGCTGAAATTGCGGCAGTGAGCAGAACAACCAAGATCGCGAACGCCACCGTAGCGGCGGAAAGCCCGAACGGGATGATGAACAGGTCGCCGCCGACGGTCTCGGTGATATATTTGGATAGCAAATAGCCGAAAAACGTGCCGATGGGCAGGCCGGCGATTACCAGCAGCGCCAATTCTCCGAGCAGGATGTAGGATACCTCGCCCCGACGATAGCCCAGCACCCGAAGCGACACGAGATCGCGTGCCCGTTCGGCCAGGTTGATCCGGGCATTATTATATACCACCCCGAACACGATCAGCGCCGAAAATGCCGTGTTGAAGAGCTGAACGATGCCCATGGTTTCTCCGATCGATTCTTCAATCCCGCGCAGCGCTGCATCCCGCCCGGAAAACCCGGCAATGCCGGGCATGTCCTTCAACTGCCGATATACCGCATCTATCTGCGCTGGATCGACGCTGATAAAGGCACCGGATGATAAAGGTGCTTCCTGCAACAAGGGTCCGATCAGGTCAAAGTCGATATAGGCCGGGCTGGCCACGGGGCTGCGCAAGATACGCGCGACCGGCAAGGTGAAGCTGGGCCGTTTTCCATTGGTTACCTGGATATGCAGCGGATCGCCCGGCTGCAGATTCAGTTCGTTGGACAGGCCCTGTGAAATCATCACTCCGCGCACGGGCGGCACCAATATGCCGACATCCATATCGACCAGCCGGTTCAGATCACCGCCGGGTTTCATGCCGGTCAGACTCTCTGATTTTGATCGGGCCCCGGAAGTCAGTTTGGCCGGAACATAGCGAACGGGCTCGACCCGCAGTACTCCCGGAATTCGTTGCAGCTCGAAAATGGCACGTTCGTCCCGAGGCTCGGCGAATACGATATTCATGTCCGACCGGTTTGCCTGATTGAACAGCTGATCTATCATCAGGCCAACATTATCCGTAGTTCCGGCAGAGGTGATATAGAGTCCCAGCGCGGCTCCTACGCCAAGCGCCCCGAGCATAGAGCGCAATGGCCGTCGAACTATGCCGCGCAAGATGATCCTGGTGGGTTCATCGAGCTTTTTGAGTTTGGCAATGAGCCGCGCAACACCTCCTGAATAATTAGGCGGGACCGGCGGCCGCATGGCTTCAGCAGCGGTCAGCTTGCTAATCCGCCGGACAGTCTGTGCGGCGCCGAGCATCACTACCGCCACAGCGACAAAACAAGCCATCAGAATGACGTCGGTACCGGCGCGATAGGTCAGGACGGGAAAAACGAAAAATTGCTGATAGAGCCCGGCCAGGCCGCGGCCCATCCAGCTGCCAAAAATCAATCCCAGGATCAGGCCGGGGAAAGACAATACCAATGCCAGCTTGGTATAGTGCCAGACAATTTTCCGGTTTCGATATCCAAATGCAGTGAGCAGCCCGATAATCTCGCGTTCCGATTCGACCAGTCTGGTCAGCACGATATTGATCAGGAAGGCCGCGACCCCGAGAAAAATCGGCGGTAATATGGCGGTCATCGATTGCAATTCTCTAAGCTCGTTGGACAGAAAACGATCGGACAGCTGTTCGGATCTGGGGATCGCACCGGTTCCGCCATAAGGCTCCAGCAGATTGTCGAGCCGGTCAATCACCTTGCTCGGATTGGCACCACGCTCCAGCCGAATAAGGGCCTCGTTATAGGCGTTGGTCGAATTGAGAGCGGCTGCGAGATGTTCCTCGCCCATCCACAATATGCCAAAGCGGCGATTGTCCGGGAAAATCTGACCTGCACCAAGCGCATAGACATATTCCGGAGACAGAGCTGTACCAACTACACGCAGCCTTTGTTTTTTACCATAGAGCACCGCTTCGATACTGTCTCCCGGAGCAATGCGCGCCGCCTCACTGAATTTCTCGCTGGCGAGCACTTCTTCCGGTCGGGCAGGATCGGGCATCCGGCCGTTCCGCAAGACCAGTGCATTGACCCTTGGCATTCCGGAAGGCGGCAGAGAATGGACCTTGGCGGTAATCGGCTCGGAAATTCCGGGGGCATCAAGCGTCGCACCGGTTGTTAACCGTCCTTCGACAATGCTGACACCCTCAATAGCGCGAATATCATCCACCAGACTGGCCGGAAAGCGTTTCGCCGATCCGACAATATCGGCAAAGCGGTAGCGGTCATAATAAGTGTCGCGACTGGCTTCGAGCGACCGGATCATGCCCACGGACATCACTACCATGCCGATGCCTGCTGCGATCACCAGCGCAATCGCCAGTGCCTGCGTGCGCAGCCGCCAGATGTCGCGCAGCAATTTGCGGTCGAGCGAGTCCAGCCATGCGGGGAGCACTACCATTTGAGCTCTGCCGGTGCGACACGGTTAGAGTTTTTGCGATCTTCAACCAGCGCACCATCGGCAAAGCGCAGCAGCCGGTCGGCCATATCGGCGATCACCACATTATGGGTGATCAGCAGCGTTGTCGTGCCGAGTTCGCGATTGACCTGATCCAGCGCTTCCAGCACCTTAACGCCGGTCTGGCTATCGAGCGCGCCAGTGGGTTCGTCGCAGAGCATCACCTTGGGTCGCTTGGCGATGGCGCGGGCAATGGCCACCCGCTGCTGTTCGCCACCGGACAATTGCGACGGAAAGTGATCGAGGCGATTGCCCAGACCGACCATTTCCAGCGCCTCCTGAGGCGTCATCGGATCTTCGGCAATTTCGGTGATCAGCGCGACATTCTCGCGCGCCGTCAGCGATGCCACCAGATTGTAAAACTGGAACACGAAACTGACCGAATTGCGGCGATATTCGGTTAGCTGGGATGGTCCCAATGAAGTGAGTTCCCTGCCTTCGAAAAACACCTGACCGGCGGTGGCATCATCCAGTCCGCCGATAATGTTGAGAAAGGTTGATTTTCCCGATCCGCTGGCCCCGAGCAGAACGACCATCGCCGATTTCGGCAGATCAAGGTCCACGCCGCGCAGGGCGTGGACGGCGGTCGGGCCTTCACCGTAGACTTTTGTCAGGCCCCGAACAGAATACAGGGCATCGCTATCATGATCATATTTCCGTGCGGTTGGCAGCGGAGCCATCAGGCTTCATGGTTGGCAAGCGTTTTTGCGAGCTGTTCGGCTTCATCCGGGCCGAACGCCTTCGGAATTTCTGCCAGCAATTGGGCGCTCGTTTCGGTGTTCAGATGTTTCCGGATAACGCCCAGTGCGCGCGGTGCGGCGACCAGCACAACGCCCGCTTTTGTTTCCGCCACAATTTTCTCGATTCTTTGGGCCACTTCGATTGCGAACCGGTCCTCTTCCTGTTGCTGTAGATCGGTCAGTTCATGGGCTCCGCGGCGTGGAGATTTGCTTTGAAAGCTCCGCCCCGGTTTGTCGGTGCCAAGTTCTGAAGTGCGCAGCGACGGATTTTTATGTTCCTCAACAAGATCCAGCACCGGTGCAAAGGCTTCTCCGACATTTACAAACATGGCCATGCGTGAACCATCAACCGCGATAACCTTGCTATCTTTACGCACCAGCATTCTACTCTCCCGTCATGTTAATTTCCTGCAGTCTCCCTAGGATGCGATGGATTTTTGGGCGATAGGTATTGTTACGGACCCGGTGATCTCAGGGCGTCAGGACGGCCGCGCCTTTGAGGCTGCCTTGGCGATATGCAGATCGGTCAGACAAACGCCGCAAGCCAGAACCGCGATCAGTATTGCATCGGGCTGGATCGCCGGCATCTCCCGCTCAACCAAGCCAAGCCGTTCGGCGCACCGACGCGAAGCGACCCTTTTTGATGTTATGATACTGACGTGCGGACGATAGAGAGATTCGAAGCGGAAGTGGAAATCATGATGTATCGCCGCCCCATGCGTACCGATGAATCCCATGTGTTCGATGCGCGCAAGGTTCTGGACGATCCAAGTCCGTCGATCAGACGGCCTGAAGACCAACAGAAAGTTGGACGATTTCGGCTTGAGCATGGGGCTGCAACTTGCTTCGCCCGCTGAAGCCTGATGACAGGACAGTTCAGGGATAAGTCGACCCTTAAGAATTCGTTCTACACCAGTCGGAGGATTTGCTTGATCCGGAGCAATCGGGAGGAGTCCAGACTCCTGCAGACATGCCTTCTATGCTTTGTCCGCATAGAGCAGGCGGCCCGGACCCAATTTTTCCAAAATTATTCCCAGATCGCTCTCGGAAAAGGCAAAGCAGCCCTGACTGCGTCCGAGTTTACCGTGTGAGTCAATCATATCCGGTTCCGCATACCAGGCGCCGTGGATCACGATCGCGCGCGGCTCGGCCATGTCATTGCTGGGGTCGAGACCCTTCAGGCGTCGGGAGGTGCCGTGCTTGCCGACATATGTCTCGCTCGTCATATAGCTGCCACCCGAAGATGCTTCGGATCCCGGAACATTGGAAAATTCCTGCAGCCAGCCAGTATGCCTGAGATCGGAACCTTTGCCATGGGCAACCAGAAAGGATTGGGTCGTCCCGTTGGTCAGGTCGACAATATGAAAACGCTCCTTGGCGCTATGTAGCGAATAGTCGGCGATGCCGATCCTGTCGCTGTGCAATAAGGATGATTCATGGGTCGCCAATGCCGCCTTGGCGCGGTCAATTAAAGTGAGCGGACCGGGCGGCGGCGTGATCTTCGGGCGCGCTGGTATCGGCGTCGCAATCTTGCTGGCGGCCTGTGACCGAGAACCAAGACCATAAGCGGCGCCGGTGATGCCCAGCAGACTGGCGGTGATAAAATTTCTTCTTTTCATCCTTCAACTCTAGCATATTCTTCCTGTACCCAGGATTAAGTATCTATACTTATTGCCGGGCCTGCAATTAGACTGAAGAGGGATCACATGAGGATATTTTTAGCAATTCTGGGCGGGTTACTGTTTTCAGCCTCTGCCGCAGCGCAGACCGAAGACCACACAGAAGATCACCTGATCTGGACCGAACCGCAAATTGCACAATTGCAGCAATTGTTGGATGCACGCGCATCCGAGGGTCTGGAACGCTGCATCATTACCAATTTTAGTCAGCCGAACTCCGCCAGTGATCCCTATCGTCGATCGCGTCTCGCTTCGGTCGCGGCGAACGAGTTGATGAGGGCTTATCTCGAGGGATGTTCTCCAGCATCGGTTCGGGCGAAATGGCGGATCAGTTCCGATGACCGCTATATTGATACGCAACAATTGCTGCTGAAGGCGCTGGTTCGCAATGACCTCGCCGCCTATTTTGACGCACTGCGGCCACGCAATCCCCATTATCGGGCACTACGCGAAGCCTATGCTAGCGAAGTGGATGAAGAGAAACGCGCCATATTGGCGTTGAATCTTGAGCGGTGGCGCTGGATGCGACTGGCCATGGGTGAAAAATATCTGCTGGTGAACGCCGCCAGTTTTGAGGTGTCGCTGTGGGAAAATGACAGAAAGCTCAAAACCTGGCCGAACATCGTTGGCAAGACCAAGTCGCCGACGCCGATTTTTGAAGCCACGGTGAGCGGTGTAATTCTGAATCCCTGGTGGGAAATCCCGACATCGATTGCCGCGGAAGGAATAAGTTCGATGGTGCGCAACAATCCGGCGAAGGCGCGGAGCAGAGGTTATGTTTTTCAGAATGGCCGTTACCGCCAGCGCCCCGGACCCGGTAATGCGCTCGGGCAGATGAAACTGGTCATGCCTAATCCCTATAGCGTCTATCTACATGACACGCCGAACAAGAATCTGTTCTCCGAACTCGTGCGGACCTTCAGCCATGGCTGTATCCGGGTCGGCGGCGCGATTGATCTGGCAAAAACATTACTTGAGGGATCGGCAACGGAACAGCAGATTGACGATATACTGGCCAGCCGGAAAACCACTAAATTGACGCTGACAAAGGCGATCCCGATCTACATCGCCTATTTTACGGCAGAGGGAGCGGAAGATGGAACCGTCCGTTATTTTCCAGACGTCTACAACAGGGATGATCTGGAATTGGCTCAGAATGACGCGTCCACTACCTGTGCCGTATAGACATATTCGGTGACCAGCCCAGAACATAGCGTTTCGGGAGGGTTTCGGCCGACAGCATCCACTGTCATATTGATTGCTGGTGTTACTGCAGGTTTGGTTCTCTGCTATTTTATCGCCGCTCCGTTTGTGCCCGCCATCGTCTGGTCGATCACGCTGGCGCTGCTATTCATGCCGCTTCAGGTTCGTCTCGAAACAATGGTCCGTTCGCCCAGCCTTGCGGCCTGTCTGGTCGTTGTCTTGGCCGCGCTGCTGGTAGTTGTTCCTGCGGTGATCATATCCGGGCTGCTGCTGACTGAAGCGATGCGCGGCGCGTCCCATCTGGCGGATATTGTCAATCCTCACACCTGGGCGCGACTGGCCGAAGACAATCAGCTGCTCGCTCCTCTGGTGAATCAGATAAGCGGCTGGCTCAACCTTTCCGGCCTGCTGGACAGCATGGTCTCCTCACTTTCCGTGTGGAGCGGGAATTTCATTCAGGGTTCGATCAAGGGGCTGATCACCATGCTGGTTACCTTTTTCTTTCTGTTCTATTTTTTGCGCGATCAGAAAAAGGTACTGGCGGGGCTGGAAGAAATGCTTCCGTTTACCGATACGGAGTTTGCGGTGCTGACCGGTAGGGTCTCCGACACGGTTTTTGCGTCGGTCTATGGCACGCTGGTTGTTGCCACCATCCAGGGTGCACTCGGTGGCCTGATGTTCTGGTGGCTTGGCCTGCCTTCCCCAATTTTCTGGGGCTTCATCATGGGATTGCTCGCAATCGTGCCCTTTCTCGGCGCATTTGTGATCTGGGTTCCAACGGCGATCATTCTTGCCATCGGCGGCGATCTCTTGTCAGCGGCTATATTGGTGGCATGGGGCACGGTTGTCGTCGGGCTGATCGACAATATCCTCTACCCGATATTGGTGGGCCGCCGTCTGCGTCTGCATTCGACGGTATCTTTTGTCGCGATATTGGGCGGGCTGGTGCTGTTCGGACCTTCCGGAATCGTCCTCGGCCCGATTGTGTTTGCGGTGTCCCAAAGCCTGTTGCTGATCGTGCACCAGCGGATGATGGATGCTCGTCAGAACGTCGAGCCGTTGCCAGAAAAGGCGCCTGGCTAGCAACCGCTCTACCCATCGCAATCGACATGGGAATCAATGCGGGCATATTGCAGAAAAGAATCTGTGCATGGCTTGCCAAGAGCCAAAAACAGCCGGTGTCGACTGGCGTTTGTCTGGGGAGAGAAGAGACGCGCGAAGGCGAGCAGAGCCTATCTGTTTCGGGCAGCGATTTGCTGCTGCCAATGCTGACTGGTTGCTTCCGAAAATGGTGCCTGTTCCAACAAGGCAGGCAATGTTTCGGGGGATGATGCGGTGGTGCAGCACCACGCCAACAATGCTTCAAACAAGCTGGTAGCCTGCAATATTTGACTGGTTTCCAGAGTGGATGGCAATACCCTGACTTCAAACGTGTGTTTCAGCTCACTCTCATTTGCGATATTGAGCAGATTATAATCACAATATTTCGACAGTGACAGAGCCGCCATTGCTTCTCTGGCCTCCGGCCAGCGCAGCGCTTGAAATTTTTCGCTCGCGGTCATTTCCAGGAGCGTATCCGGCCAGGTTCCCAACCGGACACAATCTGCATTCACACCCACCAGCTGTTTCAATTCTGCACCAAATCTCGAGAATGTTGAAACCAGCTTGGCGATAACCGGAGCGGAGCAAAGGGGGGTGGCATCGAAATGCACATGGGTTGCGCCCTCGACCGGAACAGCAAAATTTTGCGCCTTGGCTTCATCGAGCAATAGTGAAAGTTTTTCGTGGTGGCCCGCCACCATCGGGGCGGTTACAATTTCGCAAGGCCGTTCGCGTTCGCCAGGCAAGGGCGCGCAGATGGCGACCGAAACGCCGCGATCATCCACCGCGCGGTACATTCCCGATTCATGAGGCAAAAGCGCGGTGCCAAAAAGATCAGACAGCGGAATGAGCACCGCTTCGGCAGAACCGGCTGCTTCGCAATGACGGATGACCAATCGCAAGAGGCGCGCATCGTCTGCGATGATCCGGTACCAGCCCGGCTTTGGCGCCCTTTGTTTGTTACAGTCAGCCTGGAGGGTGAGATCGTCGACAAAACTGGCAATATTTTGACCGTCGGCGTCGCGCCAATGAAAACCCAATGTCAGATTTTCAAAAGTGGGTCGGCCGGCAACCTTGCTTGGTTCCGATTGTGGATGGAAAAACCGTTGCACGATCCCATCATGCTTGCGGGCCAGAGTGCGGGCAAGACCTTCCCGGGATCTGCCGATGGGAGCGATTAGCTCAATCTCGAAACCGGTCTTCCAGTTCACCGCAATGACCATATAAAATTATGCCTAAAGCTTTGGATTGATTGCCATGAAGGCGCTGCGACTTGGGAGAATTCAATAGATCTGCGTTCGCGTCAATGTTGAAAACTGGTTGGCCCTGCTTCCATCCACCCAACCGCAAGTCGGCGAGATCCCTTTGCAGAAACTTCCTTTTCCCTCATTCTGGTCGGCCTATTATTTCGACAAAGCAATGGAATAATGCCGTTCGAGACCGAGTTTTGGGTTGATCCGGAATTGGGTGGCTGATCGATCCTTGGACCATATTGGTTCGCGCGACAGCTTCCGGCAATGGACCCGATCAGCCGTCGGTTCCATCCGTCGATGCAACTTCGGTCGTTCGTGATGGCTGACAACCGCGCCATGTTTCCCTGCCAACTCTTTTTGCAGCCGCCAAACCTTGTGACAAGTTACCGCAATGAGCGGTTTTCCTTTTGGCGCAATTGTCGGTCAGGATGAGATGAAGCTGGCGCTGCTTGTGGAAGCAGTGGATGCCCGTATTGGCGGCGTGATGATCTTTGGCGATTGCGGGACCGACAAGCCTGCTGTGGCGCGGCCACTGGCAGCGACGCTGCGGCAGATCAGAGCGGTGGATAGCTACCGCTTTCATCTTGAAGCGCTGACGATCAGACCGTTTTTTGCCTCTATCCCATGTCAGGGCGTTATGGAGTTGATCGGGCAATTTACCGGCATGACATAAGGTCAGTGTCGTTCAGCCAATGTTGCGATTTGGCTGTTCCTTGGTCCCGCTATTGGATCACGGCCTCCCCCCGATGATCCGGTACACTAGGTCTTCCGCGCCGCCGAGCATCCGCCGGACAGACACCCAATTTCCCCATTTCGCGTAGCAGCTGCGTCGTTGCTACGTATATTCTAGAAAATTTCGAATCAATCGTCAGTGATTGATAACAGTGGTGAGCCCTGCTGGGTTCGAACCAGCGACCTACTGATTAAAAGTCAGTTGCTCTACCGACTGAGCTAAGGGCCCCTCAACCGGCTGGTGCAGTGCACAAAGCCTCCGGGAAGCGCCTCCCTAGGGGCGCTTTGTTTCATGGTCAAGCGGCTTTGGCGCTTTTTCCGGACGTTTCTTGGGTCGCCGGTGGCGGGCGTCCAGTTGGGCAATCGTCCGGCCGGTCAGGGGATCGCGCCAATCGCCCGCAATCTCCGCTGCCGGGCCCAGGACAAAGCTGCGTTCGCGCATCATCGGATGGGGGATGGTCAGGGCCGGTGCGCCGCTGACAAAGGCACCGCCGCTCCACAATATGATATCCAGATCGAGCACCCGGCGCGACCAGGCCTGGCCGCGGCGGCGTCCGAATTCCGATTCGATGCGCTTGAGCATCGCCAGCAGGGCAGGCGGAGGCAATGTCGTTTCGATGATCGCGACGGCATTGGCATAGCTGCGCTGGGATGGTCCGACCGGACGCGACGCGATGACGCCAGAGGTCCCGGCGATGGTCAGGCCTTGCCCGGCCAGCCGTTGCCATGCCGCTGCAATGATGTCGCGCGGCGCACCAAGGCGCTGGTGGCGCTGGTTCGAACCGAGAGCGATCAGATAGAGCATATGCGGCAATCGGGCTCCTGTGCAATGTGGAGAGGTCGGGAATGGAACAAATGGTTCCAAGCGGGCGGATCGGCTGCTATCATGCAATCAATATTAAGGAAATCAAGGAGAAGCTTCGTGGGTCAGCATTATATCAATCTATCGGGCATGGTCCTTTTATCCCTCATGGCTGCCGGATGCAGCAAGGAAGGCATATCCCCGGGCGAAGTCAGCGGCAATGTCGCGCGGGCGGCGCTGGTCGGTGCGGATCAGGCGCAATATGGCGAAGTGATTGTCGCCCAGGGCGAAAATGGCCTGCTCGTCAATATCAAGGCGCAGGGCATGTCGCCGGGTCCCCATGGCGTGCATATTCATCAAATCGGCAAATGCGAAGGTCCCGATTTCAAATCCGCTGGCGGCCACTGGAATCCGGCTGGCAAACAACATGGCTTTGACAATCCGCAAGGCGCGCATGCCGGCGATTTCTTCAATCTGGACATTGGCGCGGACGGTACCGGCGCACTGGAGGCCACGGTTCCCGGTGCGACGCTCAGCGAGGGCGACAATGCGCTGCTCGATGCCGATGGTGCGGCTTTTGTGGTGCACGAAGGTCCGGATGATCTGAAGACCGATCCGTCCGGCGAAAGCGGCGGGCGGCTGGCTTGTGGCGTGTTTGTCGGCGGTCGCTGATCTGATCCGCTTGTTCAGCAATATTTAGCATCATCCATGAGTCAGTCCGTCCTGTTTGTCTGTCTTGGCAATATCTGCCGTTCTCCGCTCGCCGAAGCGGCCTTGCGGCAGGAATGCGCGCCTGGCGAACTGAATGTCATCATCGATTCTGCCGGCACCGGTGATTGGCACGTCGAGCAACCCCCGGACGAGCGCGCCCAGGCGGTCGCCGCCCGCAACGGCGTGGCGATCGGACATTTTCGCGCGCGGCAGGTAACCACATCGGATTTTCACGATTTCGATCATATCATTGCGCTGGATAATCAGAATTTTCGTGATTTGACCGCCATGCGTCCGGCTAAGGCGGCGGCGAAACTGTCGCTGCTGTTTGACCATGTCGCGGGCAGGGCGGGCGAGGATGTCGCCGATCCCTATTATGGCGGAGAGGATGGTTTTGACCAGATCTGGGCAGAAGTGACCGAGGCGGCTAGAAACATCCGGCAATGGCTTGAAGCCGGCTAGAGCATGGTAACCGGCCGCAATGTGCGATGTTGGCGTGTCGAAAGCCGCGCTTCCAGCAACGTCCAGCGGCACCGCGTCGACCGCAAAGGACCATATTTGCAAAGCTTAATCTTTAGCATATCGCCCTTTCAGGATAATTTTTTCAATAATCCGATTGCCCGATAGATTCTATCTATGAAATCTTGTGGTGTTATTTTGGAAAGCCAACCCGGTTTTCCTTGAAAAACATGCGCTGTTACCCGATATTGGAAGTTGTAGAGCCTGTTTGTCGGCTCACGAAATTGAGGAGTATGCATATTATGGCTTGGCAAGATCCAAGAACAATCTTCGGGCAGCCCCCTGTGGGCACCGCAGCACAGACGCAGGTTGCGTTTGACGCGGGCCTGCGCACTTACATGCTCAAAGTCTATAATTACATGGCGAGTGGTGTATTGCTGACCGGTGTTGTCGCGATGCTGTTCGCCAGTTCCGGTCTCGCGCAGGACATCATGTTCGGCGGCGGCCCACTGAAATGGCTGATCATGCTCTCGCCTCTCGCGATCGTATTTGCGATGAGCTATGGGCAGAACAAATTCTCGACCTTCACGTTGCAGGCCATGTTCTGGGGCTTTGCGGCTCTGATGGGCATGTCGATGTCGACCATCTTCCTGGTCTATACCGGCGCTTCGATTGCGCAGACATTCTTTGCCACCGCAGCCGCCTTCCTCGGCCTGAGTCTGTATGGTTACACCACCAAGAAAGACCTGTCCGGCATGGGCAGCTTCCTGATCATGGGTGTGATCGGCTTGCTGGTCGCGATGGTGATCAACATATTCCTGCAGTCTACGATGATGAATTTTGTCATCAGCGCGATTGGCGTTCTGATCTTCGCGGGCCTCACCGCTTATGACACGCAGCGGATCAAGAGCATGTATGCTTATGTTGCGGGAACCGATATGGTCGGCAAGACCGTGGTCCTGAGCGCGCTTAGCCTGTATCTGGACTTTATCAACATGTTCCAGTTCCTGCTCTTCTTCATGGGCAATCAGGAATAAGCAGCAGGTCAGCAGACCCGCTTCAGATTATCGGAAAAGCCCGGCAGGAAACTGTCGGGCTTTTTTGTTTGCCGGTTCGTCGAGATTTCAGCGCAAATGCTGGACAATCGTCGGCGTGAATCATAAGGAAATGGCTGTTGTTCTGGGAGAGTGTAACGATGCCGCGTTTGAAAGATTTGCGTCTTATATTGGTAGCTGGCGGATTGGCCCTGCTCGCCGCCTGCCAAACGCCCCCGCCTCCGCCACCGCCGCCCGCTCCGGTTGTTCAGCCACAATATACGCCGCGCGCGCCGACACCGCCATTTGGGGCGAGTAACTTGTCGATCGTGCCCGCGCTTCGCGCCGACGGCCTGCGTGACACCATCAACCGCGATCTTGGGCCGCTCGAGACATTATGGCACGTCCGGGCCGCATTGAATGTGGCTGCGCTCAGCTGCACCGGACCGCTCTATGAGCGTCTGGTTGGCGACTATAATGCGTTTATCGGCAATAATAGCGCCTCGCTGCGCAACGCAAACAACGCGATCGTCCGGAAATTCCAGCGCGATGTCGGCGCCGGGTACAAGACCGAGCACGACCGCCATCAGACACAGCTGTATAATTACTGGTCCTTCTCACCGCTGCGCCGGCCCTTTTGTGACCAGGCCGTTCAGGTGAGCCAGCGGGCGATCGTCACCAAGTCAGTCGATCTCGACGCGTTCGCTGCCCAGGCGCTGGCGGATTTGGAGCATCCTTTCACCGCTTTCTATCTAGCTTATGAGGAATATGAAGCCGATCTCGCAGCCTGGCGCGTCCAATATGGCGAGCCGGAAGCTGTCGCTGAACAGCCCAGCCTCGACTATGAACAGCCAGCCACCGGCGAATGAATTGCCTTTGAATCGTTAAATAGAGGCCGGACGGGATGACCGTCTGGCCTTTTTTTTGAGTCGATTGATCAGCCATTCTCGGCAATCAGGGCATCATCAATTGCTTTCGCCGACAAATAGGCATCACGGTCGGTCACCCGCTTTGCATAAGCGACAAAGGCATCTCGCTTGGGCAGGGTGCCAAATTGCGTGCCCCACACCAGCTGCGCGCCGACATAGACGTCGGCCATGGTAAAGCGGGAGCCGCAGACATAGTCATCCGACTGAAACTTGCCATCCAGCACATCGACCACCAGGTCATAATTGCCGTAGCCGGCCGTCATTTCCTTGTCTTCCGCCACTTCAAAACCGAGAGATCTGTTGGTGATTGCCGCTTCGATCGGGCCCGCCGCAAAGAATAGCCACCGGTAATAATCGGCCCGTTCCGCTGCTGTGGGTGCGAGGCCAGTATCCGGAAATGCTTCGGCCAGATAAGCACAAATAGCCGCGCCTTCGGTTACGATCTTGCCGTCATGATCGATAGCCGGCACTTTGCCCATAGGATTGATCTTCAGATAGTCGTCGGCCTTCATCGACGTGCCATAGCCGAGCAATATCTGCTCATAGTCCGCCCCTGCTTCGTGCAGTGCCCAGCGCGCAATCTGGCCGCGCGACATCGGGTTGGTATAAAATTTCAGGGTCATCTCATTCTCCTTGTTGTTTGGAATTTTCTATATGCCCGCTGTATTTTTCTCGCTGCTGGCGCGAGAATTCCTCGAGAGATCTTTTGGAATCAGGTCTGTAGGTTGCGCCGGTCGGCACGAGCAGGGAGATACGATCGAGCCGGAATGCGCGGAAATCATCGCGCAATTCGCACCACCCCACCAATGTCCAGACCTTGCCCCAAAACCATAGACCAAGCGGCTGGACGTTCCGTCGGGTCGTGGCACCATCTTCGTCGCTATAATTCAGAGCCACTATCTCCCGGGCATCGATAGCATGTTCGCAGCGGTCGATGAGCTCTCCCGCCTGTCCCGCCAATCCGATGCGTGGTGAAAATATTTTCGTGTCACCGACGCGGCTGCGCGCGGCTTCCGGCAACACCGCCTCGATTTTGACCAGCGCCTCTTCCGCTGCGGCAATCATCGCCGTGCCGCCCCAGGCCCGAACCATTCGTGCGCCGGTGACCAGTGCGACAATCTCGTCGCGGGTAAACATCAGTGGCGGCAAGTCGAAGCCACTGCGCATGATATAGCCGATGCCGGCTTCCCCTTCGATAGGCACACCAGTGGACTGGAGGTCGGCAATATCACGATAGATTGTGCGTTCGGAGACTTCCAGACGCTCGGCCAGTTTTGCTGCTGTAACCAGCCGACCGCCGCGCAGATACTGGACAATCTGGAACAGGCGGTCGGCTCTGCGCATCAGTCGTTATATCTGAACAAGGCGATTGAATTGCCTTCCGTATCCTTGGCGTAAAAGAAAGCGGCGTTGGGCAGGGGGATAGGCTTAGACACGACTTGTCCGCCAGCTGATTTTATCCGTTCCATCGCATCGGGCAGCGCGCTGCTGGTAGAGAAATGCGGTGTAGGCCCGTCTCCGGATGTTGCAGGCTTGCCTTTGTACAAATGCCCGCACATTGAATCGCCTTTGCTGGGGATCATGTGCATGGTCTGCGGGCCATCGCTATTGTCTATGAGTGAAGTCTGCAGCACCGCCTCATAAAAGGCTTTGGCGCGGCCTAAATCGGATGCGGGAATCTCTACCCAAACCAGTCGATCACGGGTCATCTCGGTCATTCGCTTGCTCCTTCTCTTTGGTTGAACAAGTGCCGGATATCATAACCCTCCTGACAGCATTATGTCAGGAGTGTTTCAATATGTGCAGATATTCGTGCAGATTGTCTAACCTCGCGCTCCTGTCAGAACGAATGTCGCACCTTATTGGGCGTCGTTCAATCCCCTCATTCTCCCGGCCAGACGACCGGTTCAGAGCCGCCAAAAATCAGCCGCTTGCCGTCAAACGGCATGGGGTTTTCTCCGGATCCATGCGCGGATCTGCTTTGTCCGTATTTTCCATCATCCCGGTCAATTTTGCCATACCGGCATCCCACGTCGGCTTGTCTCTCTGGCTCGGTTTGGATAGACGCAGGACAAACGTTCGCGCCAACCGGGGGAGCCTAGATGATCAAGCATTTCTTTCTGATTTCGAAAAAGCCGGAAATCTCTGCAGAGGATTTTCGCGCTTATTATGAGGCCCATCATGTGCCGCTGATCAAGCGGCTGTTGCCGATGTTCGCTCATTATCAACGCCATTATCTGGACCGGTCGGAAAGCCGCATAGCTGCCGCCCAGCCAGATCCCGGTTTTGATGTGATCACCGAAATCCATTTCGCCACACCGACCGACTATGATGCGTTTCTGCAAACCGCTTCTGATCCGGCCGTGCTGGCCGAAATCCGCGCCGATGAGGCCAATTTCCTGATCAGCGATGCCACGCGATCCCTGCGGATGGATAGCAGCAGCTAGGACTTTTGGGGATCAGATTTGGCGAGCGGAAAGCGCAAAAAAAACGGCGTGGGATAAGCCACGCCGTTTCTTGTTCTTCCGGGATTGTCAGCCCGATTGGGTAATCACTTGGCCTTTGTGTCGGCCTTTTTCTTGGCTGGAGCTTTCTTTTTCTTCGGCTTGGGCGCGGCTGCCGTGACTTCGAACGTCAGGGCATTGTCCTTCAGATGGACCTTGACCTCGCCGCCATTTTTCAGCTTGCCGAACAACAGTTCCTCGGCGAGCGGCTGCTTGATCTTCTCCTGGATCAGGCGACCCATCGGACGGGCGCCATAGAGCTTGTCATAGCCGCGATCGGTGAGCCATGCCTGGGCATCCTCATCCAGCGTGATATGGACATTCTGGTCGGCCAGCTGCATTTCGAGTTCGAGAATGAATTTCTCGACCACCCGGGCAACCACTTCCGGCGGCAGATAGGCGAAGGGCACGATCGCATCCAGACGGTTGCGGAATTCCGGCGAGAACATTTTCTTCACCGCCTCTTCGCCGGCATCTTCCTTGGACATATTGCCGAAGCCAATGCCTTCTCTCGCCATGTCGGACGCGCCGGCATTGGTGGTCATGATCAGCACCACGTTGCGGAAATCGACGGTCTTGCCGTGGTGATCGGTCAGCTTGCCATTATCCATCACCTGCAGCAATATATTGAACAGGTCGGGATGGGCTTTCTCGATCTCGTCAAGCAGCAGCACGCAATGCGGATTCTGATCAATGGCATCGGTCAGCAGACCGCCCTGATCATAGCCGACATAGCCCGGAGGCGCGCCGATCAGGCGAGAAACGCTGTGGCGCTCCATATATTCCGACATGTCAAAGCGCTTGAGCGGAATGCCCATGATCGATGACAATTGCTTCGCCACCTCGGTCTTGCCGACGCCGGTCGGGCCGCTGAACAGATAATTGCCAATCGGCTTCTCCGGTTCGCGCAGCCCCGCACGGGACAGCTTGATCGCGCTGGACAGCTTCTTAATCGCTTCATCCTGGCCAAAGACCACCCGCTTGAGATCTTTCTCCAGATTCTCGAGCGTTTTCTTGTCATCCTTGGACACCGATTTGGGCGGAATCCGCGCCATCGTCGCGATTACGGCCTCGATATCCTTGGTCGTGATCATTTTCTTGCGGCGCGAAGGCGGCAACAGCATCTGCATCGCACCGACTTCGTCGATCACGTCAATGGCCTTGTCCGGCAGCTTGCGGTCATTGATATAGCGGGTCGACAATTCCACTGCCGATTTCAGCGCATCCGGTGAATAGCGGACCTTGTGATGTTCTTCGAAAGCACCGCGCAGGCCAGCTAGGATCTTGATCGTATCCTCGACCGAAGGCTCGTTGATATCGATTTTCTGGAACCGCCGCAGCAACGCGCGGTCCTTCTCGAAATGGTTGCGGAATTCCTTATAAGTGGTTGATCCGATACAACGAATTATACCGCCGGAAAGAGCCGGCTTCAAAAGATTCGATGCATCCATCGCGCCGCCACTGGTCGCGCCAGCACCGATCACCGTGTGAATTTCGTCGATGAACAGCACCGCATCGGGCATTTTCTCAAGCTCGGAAACAACCTGCTTCAGCCGCTCTTCAAAATCACCGCGATAGCGGGTTCCGGCCAGCAGCGAACCCATGTCGAGCGAGTAGATGACTGCGGGAAGCAGAACCTCCGGCACATTGCCTTGCACGATACGCAGCGCCAGACCTTCGGCAATCGCCGTTTTGCCGACACCGGGTTCACCGACATAAAGCGGATTATTCTTTGACCGCCGGCACAATATCTGGACCGTCCGGTCGACTTCCGCCTGCCGTCCGATCAACGGATCGATGCGGCCATCTGCGGCTTTCAGGTTCAGGTTGACGGTAAACTGATCGAGTGCCGTCTCTTTCTTGTTCTTTTCTTTCTTGTCCTCCTCGCCTTCCATGCCGGACAGCTCGGCTGGTTCGGCCGTCTGACCGCCCTTGCCGACGCCGTGGCTGATAAAGCTGACCGCGTCGAGACGGCTCATGTCCTGCTGCTGGAGGAAATAGACCGCATAGCTTTCGCGTTCGGAAAACAGTGCGACCAGCACGTTGGCGCCGGTGACTTCATCCTTGCCGGACGACTGAACATGCAGGATTGCCCGCTGCACAACGCGCTGGAATCCGGAAGTGGGGGAGGGGTCGATCGCTTTCTCGACCTTCAGCGAATCCAGTTCGCTGTCGAGATAGAGAATGACGGCGTCTTCCAGTTCACCCAGATCGACTCCGCAGGCGTTCATCACCTGAGAAGCATCGCCATCGTCAATCAATGCGAGAAGAAGATGCTCCAGCGTCGCATATTCATGGCTGCGGTCAGCAGCATTTTTCAGCGCCTGATGAAGGGTCTTCTCGAGCGATTCCGCGAATGATGGCATATACTTTACTCCAAAATTGGGGCGCTGTTAACGCCCCGGTTGCCGAAGCAGATGCTGATGCATCCGGTTTCGGGCTTTAACCAACTGCTTGCTCTCTAGATCGTGAGCCGGGCCTTAAACGTCAAGGGCATCGATCCTCCGATCTGCAACCATCCAGCCAAAGCTGCCAGTTTTTCGTTTCTCTTCTCCTATACGGTCCAAAATGGAACGCCTGAACCCAATTATTATGAAACAAGGTTAACAAATGCTTTAGCGAAAGCTAGCATTTATCACCTTTTGAACAGATTTTCGGCACTGGCCCGGTGGGTCACGGCAAAGCTTTTCTTCGCTTCACAGCGACTTATTTCCGATTTCAACAAGGAAATCCGCTGATCCAGCTCGTCCACCGATAACGGGTCCAGATCCTGTTTGACCAGCAATGCCACGGGATCATTGGCATTGCGCGGTAAATTTTCGTCATCATCCATGAATCGACGTGCCTCCTGCAGCCTAATGTTGACCGCCTGTGCTTTGCTGTCAATAAGGGGCGGAAATTAGGGACGTCGCAAATCTCCTGGGGGTTATTCAATGGCCGTATCTGAATTGTTGCAAAAAGAAATGACCGCCATCGCGATCAGCGAGCCAGGCGGACCCGAAGTCTTGAAATCCGTAAGCGTGGCCATTCCACAGCCGGATGCAGGCGAAGTCCTGATCCGGGTCGCCGCCGCCGGAGTGAACCGGCCGGACGTTATCCAGCGCATGGGCTTTTATCCGGTGCCTGCGGGGGCGTCGCCGCTGCCGGGCCTGGAAGTGTCCGGCACCGTCGTGGCGCTGGGCGAGGGCGTCGGGCCGGAATGGATCGGTCGCAAGATTTGTGCGCTGACCAATGGCGGTGGCTATGCCGAATTTTGTGTTGCGCCGGTCGGACAATGTCTCGAGGTTCCGGAAAACCTGACTATGGTGGAAGCAGCGGCGCTGCCAGAGACTCTGTTCACCGTCTGGGGCAATTTGTTCAATCGCGGCTTTGCCCGCGAAGGCGAAACGGTGCTGGTCCATGGCGGCACCAGCGGAATCGGCACAATGTCGATCATGCTCGGCAAGCTTTTTGGCCTGAATGTCATCGTGACCTGTGGCAGCGATCAGAAATGCACCGCTGCCAAGCAAGTTGGTGCCGATCATGCGATCAATTATAAAAGCCAGGACTTTGTCGAGGAGATCAACAAGATCACCGATGGGAAAGGGGTCGAAATCGTCCTCGATATGGTTGCCGGCGACTATGTCGCGCGCAATCTGCAATGTTTGAAGGAAGATGGCCGTCATGTGACGATCGCGGTGCAGGGCGGGTTGCAGGCGACGATCAACATGGCGCAAGTGATGATGAAACGGCTGATCCTCACCGGCTCGACTCTCCGGCCGCAGTCGGCGGAGCGCAAGGCGCTGCTCGCCGATGAGCTATATCGCTATGTCTGGCCGGATGTGGAGGCGGGCAAGCTCAAACCGGTGATGGACGAAAGCTTTCCGCTTGCCGATGCCGCCAAGGCCCATGCTCATATGGAAGCCGGCGATCATATCGGCAAGATCGTGCTGATCGTCGAATAGCCCAATTGGCCCGGAATCGGATCGTGAGCGGCGAAGCTGATCTCCACGGCCCTGATTTTCACGGCGCGAAAGTCGCGCTGTTCATTGACGATCATATTCTGGTCTATCGCCGGGACAATAAGCCGGACATTCCTTTTCCCGACATGCTGGACCTGCCCGGCGGCGGGCGTGAAAATGGCGAGAGCGGTGCCGAATGCGTTGCCCGCGAAACATGTGAAGAATTCGGCATAAGCATCGCGATTGATGCATTTGAACATGTGCAGACCTACCCAAATTGGCACGGGTCGGGCAATGTGGCGCTATTCTTCGTCTGTCGCCTGTCACCCGAGATACTGGACGATATCGTCTTTGGTGACGAGGGGCAGGACTGGCACGTCATGCCGGTCACTGAATTTCTGGCCAGCGATCGCGCCGTCCCGCACCTGCAATTACAGGTGCAGGGATATCTGAAAATATAGGTCCTGACCCAGAGTTCCACGTCATTAAAGCTTCATAAAATGGGAAGCGCGCTGTAACAATCAAAGCGTAAAGCCATGCCGATGGATAGTTTCCATGGGAGTTTTTATGGCCAAGCATTTTTCCCCCTTCACCAAAGCCGATATTCCGTTGCTCGACGCCGATCGCTATGAAGCGCGCCTCAAGCGGAAGCCACGGGTTCATGCGCGGGACCGGACCCGATATCGGACGATCTGGATTTCCGATATCCATCTTGGCACCCGCGGCTGTAACGCCGACCTGCTGATCGATTTTCTCGATCATGTGGATAGCGATACCCTCTATCTGGTTGGCGATATTATCGACGGCTGGCGGATGAAGAAGCGGTTCTTCTGGCCGGATAGCCATAATGATATCTTCTGGCGCATATTGAAACGGGCCCGGCGCGGCACACGCATCGTCTATATTCCCGGCAATCATGACGAGATGTTCCGCCAGTTCACCGGGCTGAATTTCGGCGGCGTCGAAATCCGGCGTTCGGCGATCCACGAAACCGCCGATGGCCGCCGCCTGCTGGTCCTGCACGGTGATGAATTCGACACGGTGATGCTCGCCCATCGCTGGCTCGCCGTCGTCGGCGACGCGGCCTATGTGGCGCTGATGCGGGTCAACTGGCTGGTCAACAAGGTCCGCACCTGGCTGGATCTTCCTTATTGGTCGCTGTCGAAAATGGCCAAGCACAAGGTCAAAAATGCGGTCGAGTTCATTGGCCGTTACGAAGAAACAGTGGCCAAGGCGGCTGAAAGTCGCGGTGTCGATGGCGTGGTCTGCGGCCATATTCACACCGCCGAACATCGGATAATCAAGGGCATTGAATATTATAATGATGGCGACTGGGTCGAGGGCTGCACCGCATTGGTCGAATGCGATGACGGCAATATGCAAATTCTCCACTGGGCTGACGAAATCAAGGCGCGCAAGGCGCGCGAAGAGCAGCCGGCCAGGTTGTTGTCGGTCGACGGCGGCATGGATCAGGCGGCATGAAGATCGCGCTGGTGACGGACGCCTGGCATCCGCAAGTCAATGGTGTGGTGCGAACCCTGGATACGGTGATCGGGCTGTTGCGCGATCGGGGCCATGAGATACTGGTGATCTCGCCAGACCAATATCGCTCGATCCCCGCGCCAAGCTATCCGGAAATTCGCCTAGCCTATGCCCGGGCCCGAACCATCGGCAAGCGGATCGAGGCCTTTGGCGCGGACGCTGTGCATCTGGCCACCGAAGGCCCGCTCTGTATCCAGGCACGCCGCTGGTGCCGCAGGAAAGCGCGTCCGTTTACAACCGCTTATCACACGCAGTTCCCGGAATATCTGGCGAAAAGAACGAAAATGTCACCGCGTCTGTTCTGGCCCTATATCCGCTGGTTTCACCGCGGATCGGAAGCGATCATGGTCTCGACAGAAAGCGTCCGCAATCAGCTGCACGAGGAAAAGCTGGCCCATATCCATCACTGGAGCCGCGGCGTCGATCTGCAAAATTTCCGCGCCGATGCGCCGCCGCCCGCAGAATATCGGCAACTCGCCCGGCCGATCCAGCTCTATGTCGGGCGGGTGGCGATCGAGAAGAATATCGCAGCCTTTCTGGACAGCGATCAGCCGGGTTCAAAAGTCGTGGTCGGTGATGGACCGGCGCTGGAGGGTTTGAAAGCGCGTCATCCCGAGGTCCATTTTGTCGGCAGAAAATCGGGCCCTGAGCTGGCCGGCTATTATGCCGGAGCGGATGTCTTTATCTTCCCCAGCAAGACCGACACATTCGGTCTGGTAATTATCGAGGCGCTCGCCTGCGGCACGCCGGTAGCGGCCTATCCGGTGACTGGCCCAATCGACATTCTGACGGCGAAAAGCGGGGCCATGGACGACAATCTGAACGCCGCGATCCAGCGCGCGCTGAAGCTCGATTCTGTCGATTGTATCGCGCATGGAGAGAAATATAGTTGGGACGCGAGCGCCAGCCAGTTTCTCAATGGTCTGGTATCACAGGACCGGCATCTGCAATGCCATATGTCGCGCCGAATCCTCGCAAAGGCAATATTTGCGCGGGTTTAGCCAAATATCTTGCCGACTGCCTTCAAACATCCTACATAAGCTACCAACAGGCCGTCTCCGCAAGGGGGCGGCCCTTTATTTTTATATTGCCGCTGGCCCAGAAATGCCAGCTACTGGAAGGATGCCATCATGGCCGAACAAGCAACTCCTCTTATGCAGCATGCAACCGCTAGCTGGCTGGTCGACAACACGGCGCTCAGCTTTGACCAGATCGCCGAATTTTGTGGTATCCATATTCTCGAAGTCAACGCGATGGCTGATGATCTTGCCAGTTCCAAATATACCGGACGCGATCCGGTACAGGCGCACGAACTGACCCATGAAGAAATCGAGAAAGCCGAGAAAGACCCGGATTACCGGATGGTCATCCAAAAGGGGCCGGACCAGATACGCCGGACCAAGGGGCCCCGTTATACGCCGGTTTCCAAGCGCCAAGACAAGCCCGATGGCATCGCCTGGCTGTTGCGCAATCACCCGGAAATTTCTGATGCCCAGGTTGGCAAGCTGATCGGCACCACCCGGACAACCATCAGTGCCATCCGCGATCGTGAGCATTGGAATATCGCCAATATCGCACCAAAAGATCCAGTGACCCTCGGCCTCTGTTCGCAGCGCGAACTCGATGCAGTTGTTGCCAAGGCCGCGAAAAAGGCAGGTATCGAGCCCGAAATGGCAGATGACACCAAGCTGGGCGGTGACAAGGAAGCGCTGATTGCCGAACTGCACGAAGAACGCGCAAAAGCGGCTCGTGATGCAGAAGCCGCCCTGTCGGGTGAAACGGGCGAGGAAGACGCACCGGTCGAGCATACGGCTGAAACGCTTTTCAAGGACCGCTGAGCTTTCCGGCTTTCGTCGGAGCGGATGTTCCGCACAGGCGGGTCTGTTGCGCAAAAGGCTGATCGCCTGAGGCCGAAAATTCCGGGAACCAGGTCGGTTTTCGGTGGAATGACCATGTCATACGTTTTTCGGCTGCCGCGATCTGTTCGCCGTGAACTTGCCCATCATCCTGTTTAACTAACCGATTAAACCGGCTTGCGCTTCTCGTGGCCAAGGGTCTATGGCGGACCCATGGATGCTCCCCGAAAACCACCCGCTTATGATGCCATGCTCGCCGATCATGGCTTTGATCCCATTGAATCGGATGGCCTGACTTATCCGCTTGGCGATTATGAACCGAAATTCGGCGAATATTTCGAACTGATGCCCGGCATTGGCTGGACCCGGACACCGGTGCCCGGCCCGCTTGGCCATATCAACAACTGGGTGCTGGCCGATCAACATGCCGATGGCAGCGCCGGATTTGCGATCGCCGATACCGGATTGTTCATGCCCGAGGTTATCGAGGCCTGGAAACATCTGTTTGAAGCGGGTGCGCTGCAGGGGCAGAGCGCGACCAAGATCATCGTCACCCATTATCATCCCGATCATGTCGGCTGCGCCGGATGGCTGGCCAAGCGGTTCAAGGCGCCCTTGCACATGAACCGGACGGAGTGGCTGCTCACCCGCATGCTGCTGGCTGACAAACGCGAAGGCGTGCCGGAAGAAGCGCTGGACGAATGGCGTTTCTGCGGCTGGGATCAGCATCTGATCGACGAATTTGCCAAAAAAGGCTGGGGCCGTTTCGCCCGCGCCGTTTCCGACCTGCCGATAGGGCATATCCGGATGGAAGAGGGCACCCGGGTGAAGACCGGTGATCATGAGTGGCGGGTGATGATTGGCAATGGCCACACGCCCGAACATGCCTGCCTGATCGATGACAATGCCAAGGTGATGATCTCGGGCGACCAGATCCTGCCGCGGATCACCTCGAATATCTCGACCATGCTCAGCGAACCGACCAGCGATCCGCTGGGCGAATGGCTGGCCAGCATCGCGCATTTCCGAGCCGAACTGGACAATGATCTGCTCATCCTCCCCGCCCATGGTCGCCCGTTTCTGGGCGCGCATCAGCGGCTCGACGCGCTGGCCGAGCGCCATAATGAGGCGCTGGATGATCTGGAGCAGGGCCTGCGCGAAAGCCCCAAGCGGGTGGTCGACAGCTTTCCCTATCTGTTCCGGCGTCCGATTACGCCCGACGTTATCGGCATGGCGAGCGGCGAGGCGATGGCGACGCTCCGGCATCTGCAATATACTGGCCGCGCCGAGTTGGAAATCAGGGACGGCACGGCCTGGTATAGCGCTCGCTAGCCAGTCTCGACAAAGGCCGATATTGCAGCGCTTCAAAGCGCCTCAGTCGATGACCGTTTTCGCATCCGGCGGCGGTTTTACGACACCGCTGGTACAGTGTAGCGCATAGCCGCGGAGAAATATCGCCAGCGCGAATAGAGAAACAATGCCCGCCAGTCCAAACGGGGCACCGGGCAGATAATATATCGTCCCGGCGACGGTGAAGGCCGCGAACACTGCGGTGAACAGGGGTGGGCCAATGACCGAGGCTATGCTCTGCAGGCTGGCCACAGCACCCTGCAGTTCGCCTTGCGTTTCATCCGATACGGCCTGGCTCATCAAGCCGTTGATCGAGGGCTGGAACAGACCCTGCAGCGCTCCGATGGGAATGGCGATGAAGATCAGCCAGCCCTGGTCCGGTCCCGCGATGACGTAGACGATGGTGCTGGCTGCCATGCTGATCGCGCCGATGATGACGGCATTGCGTTCGCCGATGCGCGGGATCAGCACCCGGATCAAAAGGCCCTGAACGATCGCCGCGCCGATGCCGACGCAGGTCAGCGCCAGTCCGACGGTAAGAGCGCTCCAGCCAAAGGCTTCCATCGCGTAAAAGGCAAAAATGATTGGATAAACCACATGCGCCGTCATCCAGACGGTGAGCGCGGCGGCATACCAGATAACGACCTTATTCTGGCCATGCAGGCCCCGGAGCGCGACCAGAGCATTGGCGCGCGCGATATCGAATTTGCGGCGTTTTTCTTGCGGCAGGCTCTCCTTGAGCATGAAAAACCCGAACAGGAGATTCAGCGCGGCGAGAAAACCCGCAGCGAAAAAGGGCAGGCGAGTGCCATATTCACCCAATATGCCGCCAATCGCCGGGCCGAAGATGAACCCCAGGCCAAAGGCGGCGCCGATCAGTCCGAAATTCTGCGCGCGTTTTTCCGGCGGGGTGATGTCGGCGATATAGGCATAAGCAGTGCTGAAGCTCGCCCCCATGATACCGGCGATGATCCGCGCGACAAACAGCCAGAAAAGCGATGGCGCAAATCCCATCAGGACATAGGCGATGGCATAGCCGCCGAGCGCGCCCAGCAGCACCGGCCGCCGACCATAATGGTCGGACAGATTGCCGACAATCGGTCCAAAGACAAATTGCATCGCGGCATAGGCGAACGCCAGCCAGCCGGCATAGACCGCGGCGCTGGAAAGTGAGCTGCCGGTGATGCCGGTGATCAGTTTCGGCAGGACCGGCATGATGATGCCAAAGCCGAGCATGTCGATCAGCACGACCAGAAAAACGAAGACCAGCGAGGACTTCGCTGCGGGGGTGGAATTGGATTCGGCCATGGCGCTTGGCCCTATACGCTCGGCAAAAGGAAAGGGAACCAAATATGAACCAATTATAGCGCAATTTTCATTGTCAGTTCACGCCGCTTCACTTACATAAATGTCAATGACTGAAACATATCCCGACCAGCCACCGATCTGGAAATCGCGCTATAACCATCCCACCCAGTGGGACCAGTTCTATCCGCCGCTGTCGATGCCCGGAATGTTCTTCCGCTCGGCGGGTCGGCGCGGCGATGCCAATCTGCTCGATTTCATGGGCCGCAAATATAGCTATGGCGAAGTTGCCGCCGGGGTGGTTCGTGTCGCCAGGGGGCTCCAGGATCTGGGAATTGGCAAGGGCGACCGGATCGGCCTGTTCCTGCCCAATGTGCCGCATTATGTCAGCGCTTATTATGGCGCGATGGCAATTGGCGCGACGGTGGTGAACTTCTCGCCGCTTTATACCGTCGATGAGCTAAACCATCAGGTCGAGGACAGCGGCACCAGGATCCTGTTCACGCTATCTGCCACCGCCCTGTTTCCGACCGCCTATCAGGTGCTCGAGCAATCGAGTCTCGAACGACTGGTGGTCGGCAGCATCTCCGGGGCGCTGCCGGCTGGCAAGGCGCTGTTCTATTCGCTGTTCCGCCGCAAGGAGAATAGCCCGCAACCGCAAGATGACCGGATCACGCCCTTTTCGGACCTGATCAACAATGACGGCAATTACAAGGCCCCCAATATCCGGCCGGACAAGGATATTGCCCTGCTGCAATATACCGGCGGCACCACCGGTACGCCCAAGGGCGCGATGTGCAGCCACCAGAATCTGACCGCCAATGCCCGGCAGATCAACAGCATCGATCCGTTTATCGACGAGGTCGACCGGTTGATGGGCGTATTGCCCTTCTTCCATGTCTTCGCCAACAGTGCCGTGCTCAACCGCACGGTCGAACGCGGCGGCGAAATTGTCATGCTGCCACGCTTTGACGCGAAGCAGACATTGAAGGCAATCACCCGGACCAAGATTACCGCCATGCCCGGGGTGCCGACCATGTATCAGGCTTTGCTCGACCATCCCGATATCGACAAAACCGACTTTTCCTCGCTCAAAGTCTGTGTCTCGGGCGGCGCGCCCCTGCCGATGGAGCTGAAGAAGAAATTTGAGGCGAAGACCGGTGCCAAGCTGGTCGAAGGCTATGGCCTGACCGAAAGCTGCGGCGTGGTCAGCGCCAATCCCTATGAAGGGCTCAACAAGCCCGGGACCATCGGTCAGCCGGTGCCCGGAACGCTGGTCAAGCTGGTCGACAAGGCCGATCCGACAAAGCCGCCCCCCGCAGGCGAGCCGGGGGAATTGATATTTTCCGGGCCACAGGTGATGCAGGGCTACTGGAACCTGCCCGAGGAAGATGAAAAAGTATTTGTCGACGGTTTCCTGCGCACCGGTGATGTCGCGATGATCGACGAGGATGGCTATATCAAGATTGTCGATCGTCTGAAGGACATGATTGCGGTTGGCGGTTTCAAGGTCTTCCCGAGTCAGGTCGAGGAGGTGCTGTACAAGCACGAAGCAGTCAAGGAAGCCTTGGTGATCGGCATCCCCGATGCCTATCGCGGCGAGAGCCCCAAGGCCTATGTCGCGCTGGAACCGGGCATGACGGTTACCGGTGAAGAACTGAAAGACTGGCTCAATCCGCAACTTGGCAAGCACGAACGGGTGGTGGATGTCGTGATCCGCGACAGCCTGCCGAAAACCATGATCGGCAAGCTGGATCGCAAGGCGCTGCGGGAAGAGGAACTGGACTAAACCGGACGGACCGAGCTGCCGTTATCCGGTTGTAGAGCGCAATTTCTGTCTGTGTTTTGAAACGAAGGCTTGCGTTTCGGTGGCATGATCTTTCACCGCATAAAGCTGTTTGTCTGCGGCCTCGAGCAGGCTGTTCGCCGTATTCCCGTCGACCGGCCAGGTGGCAATGCCGATACTCGCTTGAATCCGGATGACATGCTCCTGAACGTGGCAGGGTGGGACCAAAGCGGCCAGCATATGGTCTGCACAGGCAGAGGCGGATATGGTTGAATCCGGCGAGAGTAAAATGGCAAATTCATCACCACCGATGCGCGCGACGATACCATTTTGGCCGCAGGCCCGCTGGAGGCGGCTGGCTACTTCAACCAGCAATTGATCACCGACGGCATGACCGAACTGGTCATTGATCGGCTTGAACGCGTCGAGATCCATCAACGCCACGGTAAATGCGCGCTGGTGATCTTCCTCGGCAATCTGGCGTTCAAGATGCTCGCCCAATACCCGGCGGTTGAACAGGCCGGTCAGCGGATCGGTATGCGCCAGTTCGCGCATCTCGTGCTGCAACAGCAACAGGTTGATAAATTGGTCATTCTGCTGCGTGATCAGCCGGAACAGAAATGTCGTTACCATGATCAGGCTGGCCGCTGCAGACCAGCTAAGCGGATCACCCGACAACAGCAGGATGATGGTGATCGGGACGATCCCGATGATGATGTTGAGGACCGCCGCCAGCCGGATCGTCGCCAGTGTATAGATGGTCGTCAGCGAACCCATAGCGAGCGTGAAGGGAAAGAAAAGCTTCATATCATCGGGCGCATTGACGTAGCTGAGCACACACCAGACGCTGACGAGAACGCATATCGTCGCGGAAAAGAACGTCGCCTCGCCAATGAATTGGCGCGCCAGATCCGGACTGCCGGAAGCATTGCGATCCTTGATCAGCGAGATGAAGCCGATCAGGCAAAAGCTGCCCATGGCGAGTGGCATACCATAGCGGATCCACGGTTCGGCACCGACGCTGGAAGCATAAAGCACGAAAGGAATGGTCAGGAACATTGCCAGAAACAACGCCCGCGACTGGCCTTGCAGGCGGGTGGCACTCAATATCGCAAATTCGTCCCGGACAGCTAACGGGATCGGCGGGATGAGCCTTTGCAGGAACTGTCGGATGGCTGACTGCATGGGGTATTGCTAACAAGTAAATGTAAACGTCTCGTTAAGCGTTTTATCTGATGCCGTTGGCGGCCTCGCAGGCGACTTGCAGCGATTTTCGTCGAGCCTTTTACCGCAAGTTAACCATGTCCTGTTTACATGATCCGGTCTGAAATCCAAATCAGGAGCCATCATGTCCTTTGAAAACGCACGGTCAATTGTCCCGCAACACAATATCGCCGGGGAGGATGTGAAGCGCGGCGCGAGCGATCCCAGCCTGCCGCAGAATGACAGCCAGGAGCAGCGCGCGCAGCGCCGGGCACAGATCAATGCAACCTCCACCATATATCAATGGACAACGGACGTAGCGACCTTGCCCGGCGTGCCGCTGGCCACGCAGGTGCCGGGCGATGATCAGCCTTCGATCGAGTGGTGGTTCAAGGTGCTCGAAGTCGGCATCGCAATATTGGACAACGTCAAGTCTGTCCTGCTGAATCCGATATTCGCCGGCCTCAGCCAGGCGGCGCTGCAAATCATCAGCGATGCGCTGGCAGATGGCCAGGAGGTCAGGTCGAAAGTGGAAGCGCTGCGCGACAAACATCGCACAGAAATCGCCGGCTCTGGTCTGGAAAGCAGCATCGAGCAGGCCGTACAAGGCTTGGATATCGAAGCACTGAAGGCGCATGACAGTGCCCTGCGCGATATTATCACGGTGATTACCGACGTCCTGAAAGCCGAAGAGGCCGCGCACACGCGCTCGATCGAGGCCTATCGCGATCTCTATCAGACCCTCCCGACCCCCGGAATCGCTTATACATTTCAAGATGATGACCAGTTCGCCCGACTGCGGGTGGCGGGCCCAAATCCGATGTTGCTCCGGGGCATCGATCAGGTCCCGGAAAAATTCCCGGTGACAGCCGCGCAATATGCCGCGGTCATGGGCGGTGACAATCTCGCCGAAGCGCTCGCCGAGGGCCGGGTATATCTGTGCGATTACACCGATCTGGAGGTTCTTGTTGCCGGTGTCTGGAAAGGCCATGCGAAATATGTCTACCGGCCGATGGCGCTGTTCGCCGTGCCGCCGGGCGGATCGTCGATCAAGCCGGTCGCGATCCAGTGCGGCCAGGATTCCAGCCAATATCCGGTGATGACCCCGTCGAACGCTTCGTCCGAAAAATGGGGCTGGGAAATGGCAAAATTTGTCGTCCAGGTCGCCGACTGCAACTATCACGAACTGTTCGTCCATCTCGCTGGCACCCATCTGGTCAGCGAAGCCATTGCCGTGGCGACCCGCCGCAATCTCGCCAATGTCCATCCGCTCTGGTCGCTGCTGGTGCCGCATTTTGAAGGCACTTTGTTCATCAACAATCTGGCGGTCGAAACCTTGATCAACCCGGGCGGCCCGATCGACGACTTTTTTGGCGGCACGATCGAGTCCAGCCAGCTTGCTGCGGTGCAGGCGCGCCTGTCCTTCGACTTTTACAAGAAAATGACCCCGGTCGATTTTGCCGAGCGCAACGTCGCCGATCCGGCTAGGCTGCCCGACTATGCCTATCGCGACGACGCCTTGCTGGTCTGGGATGCAATCCACGACTGGGCCTCCCAATATATCAATATCTATTACGCCGACGACGATGCCGTGACCGGTGATAGTGAATTGGCCTTATGGGTCACATCCATAGCATCGGAGGGCCATATTGTCGGTTTCAAGCCGATCACCTCCCGCGCCCAGCTGATCGACGTCTGCACGATGATCATCTTCACCGCCAGCGCCCAGCATGCCGCGGTCAATTTTCCGCAGCGCACGATCATGACCTTTGCTCCGGCCGTCACCGGGGCGGGCTGGACCGCCGCGCCGACCGAGCAAACGGATCATAGCAAGAGCGAATGGCTGGATTATATGCCGCCGATGTCGCTGGCGCTGCTGCAATTGTCTTCGCTGGAGTTGCTGGGGTCGGTCTATTATCGGCCACTCGGCGATTATCGCACCAACCGCTTCCCCTATAAACACTGGTTTCAGGATCCGGCGATTATCGGCGATGAAGGGCCGCTGGCGCGGTTTCAGGCCGGATTGAGAGCGGTGGAGTCACGGATCATCGCGCGCAACCAGCGGCGGATGCATCCCTATGTCTATCTGCAGCCGAGCCAGATCCCGACCAGCACCAATATCTAGCGCTGGCCATCCCTAACCGCGAAACGCCGCCCCGGATCAGTCCGGGCTGCGCGCTGCCAATATCCGTTTGTTGCGCGCTTCGACCGCGCGGAATGCCTTGAACACGCTGAGTTTCGGATCGGTTGTGCCGCGCTTGCCGAGATTTTCCAGCTGTTCGTAAAACCAGAAGATGACGGCAAAGCTGGCAACCGCCTTGACCATCTGGAACCGCATCAGAAAGCCCAGCGGGTTGGGGAGCAGATGGAGCCTGTCCTCAAACCGTGGCAATGCTTCCAGGCCTTCCAATAGCTGCTTCGGCGCATCGGTCATCACGCACATCGGACGGCCCAGCCCGATCAGATCGGCGGCGCCGCTGGCGATCGCCGATTCCATCGCCGCGCGGGTCCGGAACCCGCCGGTCACCATCAGCGGAACCATGACGGCCTCCTGCATCGCCGTTGCGAAATCGACAAAATAGGCCTCGCGCGCCTTGGTTGACGGCGCGACATTCTGCTCTTCTTTCTCTTCAATCCCGTCCGCGCCCATCAGCGCCGGCTGTTCGTAGGTGCCACCGGATATTTCGACCAGATCGACGCTGGCATCCTCCAGCCACTGGACCACCTGCAGACTATCCTTGAAATTGAACCCGCCTTTCTGGAAATCGGCGCTGTTCAGCTTGACCGAAATCGGAAAATCCGGACCGACGGCAGCGCGGGTCTTGGCGACCACGGCGAGCAGGAAGCGTGCCCGGTTTTCCAGACTGCCGCCATATTTGTCGCTACGCTGATTGGACCGCGGACTGAGGAAACTGCTCAGCAAATAGCCGTGAGCAGCGTGGATCTGCGCGCCGGTAAAGCCAGCTTGCTGACAGGTTTTGGCAGCCAGGGCAAAGCCATCGACCAGGCCTTCAATCTCTTCTATGGTCAGCGCAACCGGTTCGCCAAATTGTCCGCCGGGCAGTCCCAATTTGACCGCCGATGGTGCCCTGGGATGTTTGTTGACATTGCTTTGCGTTTGCCTCCCGGCATGACTGATCTGGGCCCAGAAATGATTGCCATTGCGGGTGGCGGCTTGCGCCCAGCTTGTCAGCGCCGCCATCATCGCGTCATCCGCGGGTCTATCAATGACGACATTGCCCGGGCGCTCCAGATGATCACGATCAATCTGGATATTGCCGCTCAGCAGCATCCCGGCGCCGCCGTCAGACCAGAGCCCGTAAAGCCGTTCCAGTTCCGCCGTGGGAACACCGTCCGGGCTGGCCATACCTTCGGTCATTGCGGCCTTGGCGAGCCGGTTGGGCAGGGTGGCACCGCAGGGCAGTGTCAACGGATCGGAAAGCGAGATGGTCATGGTGAAGCCCCGAATTTGAATTGCGATTGAAAACTGATTCTGTCGCATGCAGCAATTTTTGGCAAGCGCTACTGCCCATTAACGACATAAAAGGCCTGAAAACAGTCTATTTGGCTTTTTCGATAAATAGGGTATAGTGGCGGTCTATCATTGCACGGCAGCAAACTTCCGGCGATGGTTGGGGATGATATTCTGAGGGGAATGGAAATGGTCGCAACAGCGTCTCAAAAACCGGTTAGCAAGCATCACGCGCGTCACGACGTGCAGCATATGGGCATCCGCTGGGACAAGAAAATGAGCAACAATTGCGCTGCTGCCTTGCTGGTCTACACTCTGGCGCAGATTTTCTTCGTGCTTGGCTTCATCGAAGCCAAGGGCATGTCAATCGCCCCCTATTTCGGGCTGGTCCTGCTGGTTGCCGTGATCATTCCCTTTTGCCGCAATTTCGAAAAGCGCTGGGCCACCATGAGCAACAGCGGCCTGTCGGAGCAAAGCCTTGCCGCGAAATTCCGGTCCGATCAGGTGGTCCTGTGGGTATTGGCTCTGGGCCTGCCGTTGGTTTTCGCTGGTTTGATCAAAACTTTTGGAACGATGTTCTGATCACCGGACTCTGAAAAACGACTATCGTTTTTTCACCATTTAACAGCCGATCGTTGACCTTGCAGGGTGCCGCACCTATGTCCGGCTCATGCTAAAACCTTCCGAAGCGCAGGACCGCGCAGACTCCCTCATTTCCCAAGCCAAAAAAGCCGGCGCCGATGCCGCTGACGCCATCTATGTTTGCGATGCCGCAACCCAGGTGCAGATGCGCCTCGGCAATCTCGAAGAGGTCGAGCGTTCCGAAGGCGAGGAAATCGGCCTCCGGGTCTTTGTCGGCAAACGTTCGGCAACCGTGTCCTCCTCCGATATGGACCCGCAAATATTGTCCGCTCTGGTCGGACGCGCCCTCGACATGGCCCGAGAGGCGCCGGAAGACCAATATGCCGGCCTCGCGCCGGAAGAATTGCTGCTGAAAACCGAACCGCACCCGATCGAAGGCGATGACGAGCAGGACCCGGAACCCGAGTTGCTCCGCGAACTGGCGTTACAAGCAGAAGATGCCGCGCGGGCGGTCAAGGGTGTCACCAACAGCGAAGGCGGCGGCGCCAGCGCCGGGCGCAGCATTGTTGCGCTGGCCACCAGCCATGGCTTCTCCGGTGCCTATTCCACTAGCGGCTATAGCCTGTCGGCGAGCGTCATCGCCGGAACCGGTGACGGCATGGAACGCGATTATGTCTATGACAGCGTGCGCTTTCTGGAAGATCTGCAATCAGCGGAAAAAATCGGCCGGGAAGCGGGCGAACGCGCTGTTTCCAGACTCAACCCGGTCAATTTCAAATCAGGCGCCATGCCCGTCGTTTTCGATCCCCGGGTGGGCAACAGCCTGCTGGGTCATTTCATCGGTGCAATCGCGGGCAGCGCCATCGCGCGCAAAACCAGCTTTCTGCTGGATGCACTGGATACACAGGTATTTGACAGCACTCTGACCATTATTGACTGCCCGCATCGCAAGCGTGGCCTCAGGTCCAAGGCATTTGACGGCGAAGGTCTGCCGACCAAAAAAACCAAATTGATTGACAATGGCCGGCTGACCCAATGGCTGATGGAAAGTGCATCGGCTCGCCAGCTTGGCCTGCAGCCAACCGGCCATGCCTCGCGTGGTATCGGCGGAGCCCCGGGCGTGAGCGTGACCAACCTGCATATGGGCAATGGTTCGGTCAGTCAGGCGGATCTGATCAAGGATATCAAACATGGTGTCTATATTACCGAACTGATCGGCATGGGCGTCAATCCGGTAACCGGTGACTATAGCCGGGGAGCCGGCGGTTTCCTGATTACCGATGGCGAGATCGGACCGCCAATTTCGGAAATCACCATTGCCGGCAATCTGAAAGATATGTTCAAGAGCCTGATTGCCGCCGATGATCTGGAATATCGCTATAGCATGAATGTACCCACCCTGCGCACCGACAGCATGACGGTGGCGGGTGGCTGATCAAATCCGTTAGTGGTGAGCCTGTCGAACCACGCCTAACGGACTAGAAACGCCCTTCGACAGGCTCGGGGCGAACGGAGAAACTCGTGGCTGACATAGATTTTGATCGGGTCATTGCGATCGCCGAACAGGGCGGGGCGCTCGCCATGCGTGACTGGAAGCTGGACAAGCTGGCCGCCAAGGCCTGGGAAAAATCACCGGGGCAGATTGTCAGTGATGCCGATCTGGCGGTCGACCGCTTTTTGCGCAGCGAACTGGAAAAGCTGGCTCCATCCGCCGGCTGGCTCTCCGAAGAAACCCATATTGATCAAAGCGGTGCCGGTGCTGAACTGACCTGGGTCGTCGATCCGATTGATGGCACAAAAGATTTTGTCGCCGGCAAGACCGGCTGGTGCGTCTCGGTGGCGCTTGTGCACGGGGATGACCCGATTTTCGGTGTGCTTGTCGCTCCGGCCATGCAGGAAGTCTGGGTCGGTAAAGCGGGCAGCCATAGCGAGATCAACGGCAGGCCCCTGCACGCCAGCCAGCGGCTTCAATATGACGGATGCCGGATTCCGGCGGAAATGCTGCCGCCCGAACTTAATCTGACAGCGGTGCCAAAGCCGAACAGTATCGCGCTCAGAATGGCGATGGTCGCGGATGACCGGGCGGATGTCGTCGCGTCCACTCGCTGGGGCCATGAATGGGATATCGCCGCAGCCCATGTCATTGCCGCCGAAGCGGGGGCCAGCGTCACCAATGCGCTGGGCGAAACTTTGGTCTATAACGGCACCCACGGCAAGGCCCTTGGCGTGCTGTGCTGTTCGCAAAATCTGTTTGACACGGCAGTGCAACGCATTGGCAAATATGTCACCGAACATGGTGCCAGCCACTAGGCCGGACGGGTCGCGCGGGCTCTTGTCCACAATCCCTGACGGTCGCGCCGGGCTGAGTTGATCAGCGCCTGCCCAAAGGCTTTCAATATCCAGCCCAGTTTTTTGCCCTTGCTGGTAAATATCCGCTGCTCAAGCGATGCGCCGTCGCTCTGCTTGATCGCCCGGGCTATATCTCCGTAAATCCCGGCCGCCGCCAGCACTGCCCAGCGGGACCGGAACGGCAGGCTTGATGCGCCCACGCGCGCCGAACCTTCATAATCTCCCGCCAGGTCGCAAAGCCGGTTGACCAGCGTGATCAGCGCTGCCCGATTGGCCGGGTCCATGATATCATCAGGATCGATACCCGCTTCGGCGAGCCAGCTTTTCGGCAAATAGCATCGCCCGGCCTGTGCATCCTCGGCCACGTCCCGCGCGATATTGGCAAGCTGGAACGCCAGCCCCAGATCACAGGCGCGGTCCAGCACCTCCTGATCCCTTGCCGAAACGCCCATCACCACCGCCATCATGCACCCGACCGCACCGGCGACATGATAGCAATATTGAAACAGATCATCCTCGGTTTCCGGTCGCCATCCTCGGGCATCCAGGGCGAAACCGTCGATCATGTCATCTGCCAGTTTTTTCGGAATGCCGCATTCCTGTGCGACCACACCAAAGGCGTCGAACGGGGGATTGCCGGTTTGCTCGCTGCCATGCGCGCGCGTGGTCATCATCCGCATCGCCGCGATGGTTTTTTCCGGATTGGCGATGGCCGACATCCCGTGACCATGATCCTGACCGTCAGCAAGATCATCGCAGGCGCGGCACCAATAATAGAGCAGCCACGCCCGTTCGCGGGTTTGCTTTGAAAAGAGCTTTGACGCGCGTGAAAAGGACTTCGATCCCCGCTCGATACTGGTCTTGGCCTGAATGATGAGATGCGCGCGGTTCATGATGTCGGCGAATGGAAAACCGGTCGCACTGCGCCTGTCGAAGTGAGTCTGGTGAGCAAAAACCGTCCTTCGACGGGCTCAGGACGAACGGAACAAGTCATCACCCCATATCCTCCAGCATCAGTTCAGCCGTCGCCTTGGCGCTGCCGACGACGCCCGGGATCCCCGCGCCGGGATGGGTGCCAGCGCCGACAAAATAGAGATTGTCGATCACATCATCGCGATTGTGCACCCGGAACCAGGCGCTTTGCGTGAGCAGCGGCTCAAGGCTGAACGCGCTGCCGAGATGCGCGTTGAGGTCACTGCCGAAATCCTGCGGCGTATAGTGAAAGCTGGTGACAATGCGGTCGTGAATATCGGGGATCAGCCGGTGCCCGATTTCGTCGAGAATCCGCTTCTCATATATTGGTCCCATTTCCTTCCAGTCGATCGGCAGCTTGCCCTGATGGGGAACCGGTGCCAGCACATAGAATGTGCTATGCCCCTCGGGTGCCATTTCCGGATCGGTGACCGTCGGATGGTGCAGGTAGAGCGAAAAATCGCTCGGCAGCACGCCATTGTCATAAATATCCGCGAGCAGGCCTTTGTAGCGCGGCCCGAACAGGATCATATGGTGCGGGATGCCGGGCCAGCTGCCTTTCAGGCCAAAATGGACGACAAACAGGGATGGCGAATATTTCTTCTTCAGCAGCTTTTTGCTGACCGTGTCGCTGCGATGCTTGTGGCCGAGCAGGTCGCGGTAGCTGTGCACGACATCGGCGTTGGAGGCGACGGCATCAAATTTCTCGCTCCAGCCGGATTTGCAGGTGATACCGGATGCCCGGTCGCCGATCGTATCAATCTTCGTCACCGGATCATTCAGCCGGATCACCCCGCCAATCCGCTCGAAATGCTTGACCATGGCGCTGACCAGCATATTGGTCCCGCCCTTGGCAAACCAGACGCCGCCGAGCCGTTCCAGCTTGTGGATCAGGCCGTAAATCGCGCTGGTCTTCATCGGATTGCCGCCAACCAGTAGCGATTGAAAGGACAGAAACTCGCGCAGCTTCTCATTTTTCACAAAGCTGGAAACCTTGGCGTAAACCGAGCGATAGGCTTCATATTTCATCAAGGCAGGAGCGGCCTTGATCATCGACTTGAAATCCAGAAACGCCTTGGTGCCCAGCTTGACATAGCCTTCCTCATACAGCCCGCCGCTATATTCGAGGAATTTCTTGTAGCCTTCGACATCATCGGGCTCGATCGCCGCAATATTGGCGTAAAGCTCTTCCGGATCATTGACATAATCGAAATTGGTGCCGTCCGGCCAGTTGAGCCGGTAGAAAGGCGATACCGGCATCAGTTCGATGTCTTTCGCCATGTCATTGCCGGTGAGTTCCCACAGCTGGGACAGGCAATCCGGGTCGGTGATAACGGTTGGGCCGCCATCGAAGATAAAGCCTTCCTTTTCCCAATAATAAGCGCGGCCACCGGGCTTGTCGCGGCTTTCCAATATGGTCGTCTGGATACCGGCGGACTGCAGCCGGATGGCCAGTGCCAGACCGCCGAAGCCGGAACCGATCACGGCTGCTTTCTTGAACAATTCACTCTGGGATTTTGCAAGGTCACTCATGGGAAAATCATACTCATCTATATTTCAACAAAAGCGGGATGGCGCGGAAAATGGGAATGGGCGGCCTGCCGGTCAGCAAATTCGCCTGATCCATCCAGGTGGATTTGCCTGCATAGAAGCGGGCAAGCAATTTTTCGTCTTTGCTATAGGTATGTTCCAGCGTTTTGTAACGCTTGTCCGGTTCCGCACCGAGAAACAGGAAGGCGCAAAGCATACGATAGAATTTTCCGTTCTTCCAATGTTTTTGGGCCAGATCGCGCAACATTCCATCCAGCTTCTGCTGGTTGATTTCGGGCATTTCGGCAATCATGATCGCGGTTTTGACCGCCATCGGCAGGGAGTAGCTGGTGATCGGCTGGATCAGCGCTGCCCGTGCCCCGGCTCGCGCATCGACCCCTTTGTTGGCTTGCCAGAAAGCCTCGAAATCGCCGCCATAGATAACCGGAAGCTGGCCTTTTTCCTCGCTCAGCACCGCTGCAATCGCCCATCCCTGAGCCGCCGCATAATCGGCAATCCGGCCATGCGAGGTCGCGCTGTCGAGGTCGGCGGTATCGGCATAATAAGTGTCTTCGACGAAAATTTCGGTGTCGCTGAACGGCAGGCAGTAAATGAACCGATAGCCATCAATCTGTTCGACCGTGGCATCCATGATGATCGGACGCTCCAGCCCGTGGGGTTTTTCCAGTTTGAGCATCTGGCCGCAAAATTTCTGCCAGCCGACATCCAGCGCGGAAATATCGCCGCTGCCGCGCACATCCAGCACTGCCAGCGCCGCAATTTCGGCCCCATCTGCCAGCTGCACCAGGCCCTTTTCGACGGTCTCGGCCCTTTGACCGGTTATCAAAGCTCCGGACGGCAGGTGCTGACGCAATAGCCGGTCGAGATTTTCCGATTGAATCGAGCAATAGCCGTTGCTCAGGCTGCGGCTATATTTCGGGAAATGCACATCATAGCTGTCCCAATGGCGCGCAATCAGCGGGTCGACCAGCCAGCGATGCTCCGGTTCGACGTCGCTCTCGAAAAAGGACCAGATATGATTGCCGCCAAATTGCTCCTCTGCCTCGATCAGGACAATATCCAGATCGGGTCGCAGTTTCGCCAGCGCCAGCGCCACCAGTCCGCCGGCCAGACCGCCGCCAGCGATAGCCAGATCATACTGGTTTGAAGGACGTCCCTGTTTCGGCATAATTTTGCCTTAGCCGATGGTGGGGGCATGGGAAAGCCTGTCTGAAAGCATGTAGACGATTTCTGCTTTAAGCCTTGCTCCCCGGCGATCCGCACCATATTCCTCGGCAATGGAATATGCCCTTGCCATCCTGATCGCGGCCGTCGCCATGACGTTGATCGTCGGCGGACGTTATCTGCTGACCAGCGGCTTTTTTGCCTGGTTGACCAATCGGGTGCGGCCGGGCCAATATGACAGGCTGAAGCCCCAGATTGGCCGTGAAATCCGCTGGTCGCTGCTTTCCGCCGCGATTTACGGCATCCCCGCCGGGATTGTTGCATGGGGCTGGCAGAATGCCGGCTGGACCAGGATTTACACCGATCCGGATATCTATCCTTTGTGGTATCTCCCCATATCGCTTTTCCTCTATCTTTTCCTTCATGACACATGGTTTTACTGGACCCACCGGTTGTTTCACCGGCCGCAATGGTTCAAGGTCGCGCATGCGGTTCACCATGACAGTCGTCCGCCAACCGCCTGGGCGGCGATGAGCTTTCACCCGGTCGAGGCGATAAGTGGAGCGATCGTGATTCCGGCTCTGGTCGTCGCAATACCGATTCATGTCGGCGTTTTGGGGCTGGTTTTGCTGGTGATGACGATTATGGGCGTTTCCAATCATATGGGTTGGGAGATGTTCCCGCGCTGGCTTGTTCAGGGCAGGTTAGGGAAGTGGCTCATAACCGCGACCCATCATGAAAAGCATCATGAATTATACAGAGGTAATTATGGCTTATACTTTCGCTTTTGGGACAAGATCTGCGGCACGGATATCGGCCTTGCCGATCTTGGCAGCAGTTTCGGTGCTGCTGCTCGGAGCAAGCGCGTCCGCGAATGAAGCACCGGTCGAGGCGGCTGCACCGGCGATCTCGGCCTCGATTGATCTCGCCATCACCGGTTTGCGCTCCGAAAAAGGCGATGTGCTGGTCTGTCTGAGTGCAAATCCAAAATATTTTCCAGACTGCAGCAAGGACAAGAGCGCTCGCAAGCTCAAAGTATCCGCTGTCCAGGCCGACGCCATCCAGATTGCCAATGTGAAGCCCGGAACCTATGCCGTGGCTCTGATTCATGACGAAAATGCCAATGGCAAAATGGATCTGCGGCTTTTCCTGCCGCGCGAAGGCTTTGGCTTCTCCCGCAATCCCAAAATCGGGATGGGCCCGCCCAAGTTCAAATCGGCTCAATTCACTGTTGGCGCGCAGGATGCCCATTATGCGGTGCGCATGAAATATATCCTGTAATCGGGCGGATATTAACTGTTCACTAGTATTCTGGCGGCAATCTGCTGTAACAGACTAGGAACAAAGGCAAATGTATCAAGCCAGATATACAGTTTTCGCCCAGAATGACAGTATCGGGCAATCGCGATTGTCAGAAATCCTCGGTGCCTTTTCTTACGCGCTGGACCTGACCGAGGGGCAGCCTGCCGGCCACAGTATCCGGTCCTGCTGGATTGGCACGCAAATCGCGATGGCTCTGGGCTTGAAGGGCGATACATTGCGGGATGTCTATTACGCAGTATTGCTCAAGGATCTTGGCTGTAGCAGCAACGCGGCCCGGGTCACCGAGATGCTGGCCGGAGATGACCGCAAGCTGAAATATGATTTCAAATTAATTGGTCCACGGCCAGAAGATATTGGCGAATTTCTTGCCAGCGCGGTTGGCATGGATGCGGATGCCGAGGTGCGCGCGCAGGCGCTTTCCAACCTTTCCGAAAATGGCGAGGCGATCCTGACCGAGATCATTGCAACCCGCTGTTCGCGCGGTGCCGATATCGCCCGGCGTTTGCGTTTTTCCGAAGAGGTCGCTCAGGCCATTGCCCATCTTGACGAACATTGGGACGGGGGCGGCTTGCCGCTGGGTGTCGCTGGCAACGATATTCATCTGGGTGGCAGGATCGCGCTCCTGGCTCAGGTTGCCGATGTTTTCTATAGCGCCATGGGCAAAGAGGCGGCGCTTGCAGAAGTCCGTAACCGGGCAGGAAGCTGGCTCGATCCGCAGCTGTGCGCATTATTTGAAAAATTGTCCGAGGCCAGTGGCTTCTGGGAGGAACTGGCGCTCGATGATCTGCCCGAACAATTGTGGGCGCTCGAACCGGCTGCGCATTATGTGGTCGTCGACGAGGATTATCTCGACGACATCAGTTTTGCCTTTGGCCAGGTCATTGATGCCAAAAGCCCTGACACCGCAGGCCATAGTGCACGGGTGGGGATGATCGCCGACAGAATTGCCGAAATATTGGGTATGGAAGCCGATCACCGCCGGGTGCTGCGCCGCGCTGCCGTTCTGCATGATATCGGAAAATTGGGCGTAAGCAGCACGATTCTCGAAAAGCCGGGCAAGCTCGATGCCGGGGAATGGGAAATCATGCGCGGCCATGCGGCCCTGACGACCAATATTCTCGGCCAAATTGGCGTAATGGGCGATATGGCGATGGTCGCCGGTTCGCATCACGAACGACTGGATGGAAAAGGATATCCACTCGGTCTGGATGAACGCAGTATTTCGATGGAATCCCGGATCATCACGGTGGCCGACATATATGATGCGCTCATAGCCGATCGGCCCTATCGGCCGGGCATGTCATCGGAAAAGGCCATGGTCATTTTGCAGAGCGAAGTGGGCAGTGCGGTGGATCAGCAATGTTTCGCAGCCCTGCAGACTGTTGTTGAACAGGGCCTGGCTGAATAGCAATGCTTTGCCAAAGGGAAAATGGGGTACTATACTGGAGAAGCAACTGTTAAGCCGTCCCTGCGTTTAACCGTTACGCAACCAGTTGGGAATCAGTCGTGAAAAAATTGAACATATTTCGGTACGCCGCCTTATTTCCTCTCGGTCTCTGCATATCTTCTCCGCTTCTGGCGCAGGAAGACCCGGCACCAATGCCGGTCGAACAGTCGGTCTTTGATGGCGATTATCTGACCGCAGGCATCGGAATAGCGGTTGGTCCCAGCTATGAGGGGTCCGACAATTACACGATTTCGCCGCTGCCGGTTGTTCTCGGCAGTCTGGGCGGCATAGATTTTCAGCCGCGTGGTCCGGGCATTGCCTTTGATGTCATTCCCGATCGCAAAGGAGCGAAGGTCGATTTCGTCTTTGGCCCTGTCGTCCGGGCCCGGTTTGATCGGCAGAATTCGATCAAGGACCCCGTGGTCAGTTCTCTCGGCAAACTCGACGTCGCCATTGAAGTGGGGCCCTTCGCGGGGCTCCAGGTCAATCGTGTGCTCAACCCCTATGACTCGGTGACCGCACAGGTTGACCTGCGCTGGGATGTCGCCGGCGCGCATGACGGCATGGTCGTCTTCCCGAGCCTGACCTATTTTACCCCGCTCAGTCGCAGCGTCGTCACCAGCCTGGCGATCAGTGGCGAATATGTGGATGATAATTACGCCGATTATTATTTCAGCATTTCACCTGCCGGATCGGCGGCCAGCGGTCTGCCAGTGTTCACCGCCACCAGCGGCTGGAAAAATGTCGGACTGACCACGCTCACCGCCGTCGATCTCGATGGCGATGTGACCAACGGCGGCTGGGGCCTGATTTTCCTCGGCAGCTATTCCCGGATGCTCGGTGATCCGAAGCGATCTCCGGTCACATCAATCCGCGGCAGTGCCAGCCAATTTTTCGGCGCGATAGGTGTGGGTTATACGTTTTAATGGCTGGCTGATGGTAATTGGCTGGGGAGGGGAGGGCAGGCCTGATCCGGGCGAGCAAACTTCACTAGACCTGCGCTCCCGTTCGTCATAGTCTCCAGCCATCCCGGGTAGGCTCTTTTTTCATTGGAACAGAAGGAGAAACAATATGGGCAATGCAGGCAATATCACCGGATGGATCACCTTCTTTATCGGTATCTATGCCGTTGCCGCGGGCATTGGCGAATTTCGGCGACCCGGTTTCTGGGCCAAAATGGTGCAGGAATTTCGCGAAGGCACAGCGCTGCAATTTCTGACCGGAATGGTCACTCTGGCGATCGGAGCGACGATTTATCTCGTCAATCCCTGGGATCCAAGCGACCTGCTTGCGATATTGATCACCGTGCTGGGCGCATGGATATTCATTGAAGGCGCACTGATCCTGGCGGTTGGCGACTGGTTTCTCAAGTTTACGAGCAAGTTTCTGCGCGGGTCCAATCGTCTTTGGGCGGGCCTCTCGATTGCCCTCGGTCTCGGTGCCATATTTGCCGCGCTGGTGCGGCTGCAAACGGGTTGATCGCGTTCAATCGTAGCAATCGATCTAGACTGGCTCCATCACTCTGAAATATTGTCGCAAGGCGGCTGCAATTTCCTGTCTTGCCTCGTTCGCGGTCGGGATTACCCCTACCGCCGCGAAGGACGTATGGATCTGTCCCGGATAGGTGATATTGCGCGCCGGCGTCCCTGCCGCAACCAGCGCTTCGGCATAGGCCTTGCCCTGATCGCGCAGCGGATCAAATTCGCCGGTGATGATCAGCGCCGGCGGCAGATTGGAAAGATCTGCAGCGAGCAACGGCGAGGCTTTGGGGTCGGCGCGCTCGGATGGATCGGCATAATGATCCCAGAACCAGTCCATCAGCGCCTTGGTCAGCACAAAGCCCTCACCATTGTCGGTCATCGATGGGCTGCTGTCGCCGCCATCGACAACCGGCGTGATCAGCACTTGACCCTTGATTTCCGGGCCACCGGCATCGCGGGCCAGCTGGCAGACCACGGCGGCAATATTGCCCCCGGCGCTCCAGCCACAAACCGCCAGTTCACCAGCAATACCGCCAAGCGTTTCGATATTTTCGGACACCCATTGGACCGCGGCAAAGCCGTCATCCGCTGCGGCGGGGAAGGGCGCTTCCGGCGCATGGCGGTAATTGGCGGAAATGATGATGCTATTGGCATTCACGCACAAGTCGCGGCAAAAAGCGTCGTCAGAGGTGTGATCGCCAAACACCCAGCCACCGCCGTGGAAATAGACCGTGACCGGATGCGGGCCGGGGCTGTCCGGCCGGTACAGGCGATAGTCGAGCGGACCATCTGCTCCGGGAAATTGACCGTCTGTCACTTCACCGACCGCCGGACCCGGAGGATTGCCAGCGTTCATCGCCACCGAAGTCGCGCGCGCCTGTTCCGGTGACATGCTTTCAAACGGTGGCAGTTCCATATCGGCCAGCATTTCCAGCAGCGCGACCACGTCGGGCTGCTGACGCCGGATCAGGCCATCATGGCAGCGCGAACCGCCCGGACCGTCAAAGCGGAAGCCCAGATAATCCTGCGCTGCGACATCGTTGCAGACCCGGCGATAGGCGGCGACACCGCCGACATAGGGCAGGCATACGCGCGGTTTTCCGGGCACGTTGGCGCCCATATACCATGATTTTGCCAGCGGAAAGAGCGTCATATCGCTGGTCGCCGTGCCATATTCGACCCAGCCGGTTTCTGCTGTTGTGGTGGCATCGATGACGGTGAGATCCTCTCTCCGCATATAGTCCAGGCAATCGGCAATCCATTCGACATGCTGCTCGATCGACAGCACCATATTCGACAGGACTGACGGGCTGCCGGGGCCGGTAATCATGAAGAAATTGGGAAAGCCTGAAACCGTCAGGCCGAGATAACTGACTGGGCCGTCGGCCCATTTTTCTTTCAGGCTCTGGCCATTGCGACCCCTGATATCGATCGCCAGCAGTGCGCCGGTCATCGCGTCAAATCCGGTGGCGAAGACGATCGCATCAAAGTCGAAATTCTGATCTCGTGTCGCCACCCCGGTTTCGGTGATCGAGACAATCGGATCTTTCTTGATGTCGACAATATGCACATTGGGCTTGTTGAATGTCTGATAATAATTGGTGTCGAGACAGGCGCGCTTGGTGCAGATCGGAAATTCCGTCGGGGTCAAGATATCCGCGACATTGCTGTCCTCGATCACAGAGCGGATCTTGCTGCGGACAAATTCCGCTAGCGTGTCATTGGCCTTTTCGTCGAGCAAAAGGTCCGCAAATTCGGAAGCGAGATGCGGTATCGCGCCCTTGTCCCACAGCTCCTGATAGCGCTGTTGCCGTTCTTCCTCCGACACCGTCAGGGCGAAGTCCATTGCCTCTTTGCCTGGCACGCCAACCCTCGTCCAGCGAGCTTCTTCCCGGTAATCCTGATAGCGTTGCTTGACCGCCATTTTCTCCGCCTTAATCGGGCCATTGCCCGCGGGGATAGAATAGTTTGCCGTTCGCTGGAACACGGTCATGCTGTCGGCCTGTTCGGCGATCAGCGGGATTGACTGGATGCCCGATGATCCGGTGCCGATCACCCCGACCTTTTTGCCGGAAAAATCGACGCCGTCATGCGGCCAGCTATGGGTGCGGTAAATCTCTCCGCCGAAGCTGTCGATACCATCGATATCAATATCCTTGGGCTGGGACAGGCAGCCGGTCGCCATGATGAAAAACCGGCTGCTGACCGTCTCGCCCGTCTCGGTGGTCACGGCCCAGCATGATGTATCCTCATCCCAGACAGCTGTTTCCACCCGCGCGCCAAAGCTGATGTCGCGGCGCAGGTCAAAGCGTTCGGCGACATGCTGGGCATAGCGGAGGATTTCGGGCTGGGTCGCATATTTCTCGCTCCACTCCCATTCCTGCTCCAATTCCGGATCAAAACTGAACGAATAGTCGATGCTTTCAATATCGCAGCGCGCGCCCGGATAGCGGTTCCAGTACCATGTGCCGCCAACATCATCGCCCGCTTCAAAGGCGCGGGCAGAAAGTCCCATCTGCCTGAACTTGTGCAACAGATAGAGGCCGGCGAATCCTGCGCCGACAATGATTACATCCAGCTGGACCCTGTTCGATTCCGTCATTTTCCGCTCCATATTGCGCCTCTGCGGGCTTTGAAGAAAAACTAGCAGATCGTTTTGCGGGAGCCTAATATAAATCTGCGGTACCGCCAAAATAAAGCCGCTTGGCCAAAGATCAGAATTGGCATGACATCCGGCCGCCAAGCCTCTAGCATTGGGCCATCCCCGGGGAGTCGTTTGACTGAGAGGCAGGTGTAACGCCCTGCGACCCGCTGAACCTGATCCCGATCACACGGGCGGAGGGAGGGAGCGGTTTTCAACAAATCCCGCCCTCGTTCTGCAATGACAAAGGAACGAAGAAAAATGGCTGACCTTCCCGCAAAAACCGAAATTGGCGTAACCACCGGCGCGATCAGTGGCTCGAAGAAAGTTCATGTTGCGGCGCATAGTGGCTCTGGCATCCGCGTGGCGATGCGCGAGATTCATCTCGAGGGCGGCGAAGCGCCGATCCGGGTCTATGACACCAGCGGACCCTATACCGATCCCGAATCATTGATCGATATCAAGACCGGCCTCAACGAATTGCGCAGCCCGTGGATCAGGGCGCGCGGCGATGTCGAAGAAATCGACCAGCGCGAAATCAAACCGGAAGATAATGGCCAGCTCGGCCCCGACCGCTCCGGCGGCGTCGCGCCTTTCCCGAATGTCCGCCGCAAGGTGCTGCGCGCCAAGCCGGGCGTCAATGTCTCCCAGATGCATTATGCCCGCCAGGGCATCATCACCCCGGAAATGGAATATGTCGCCGAGCGCGAAAATCTCGGGCGCGAGCGGCTCAAGGAATATAAGCGCGATGGCGAAAGCTTTGGCGCGTCGATCCCCGACTATGTCACGCCGGAATTTGTCCGCGATGAAATTGCACGGGGCAGGGCGATCATTCCGAACAATATCAACCACCCGGAATCCGAGCCGATGGCAATCGGCCGCAACTTCCTCGTCAAGATCAACGCCAATATCGGCAATAGCGCCGTCGCATCCGATGTCGCCAATGAAGTCGACAAGATGGTCTGGTCGATCCGCTGGGGCGCCGATACGGTCATGGATCTGTCCACCGGCCGCAACATCCACGACACCCGCGAATGGATCATCCGCAACAGCCCGGTTCCGATCGGCACCGTGCCGATCTATCAGGCGCTGGAAAAAGTCGGCGGCGCTGCTGAAGAGCTCACCTGGGAAATTTTCCGCGATACGCTGATCGAGCAAGCCGAGCAGGGCGTCGACTATTTCACCATCCACGCTGGCGTCCGTCTGCCTTATGTGCCGATGGCGGCCAAGCGGGTTACCGGCATCGTTTCGCGCGGCGGCAGCATCATGGCGAAATGGTGCCTCGCGCATCACAAGGAAAGCTTCCTCTACGAACATTTCGACGACATCACCGAGATCATGAAGGCCTATGACATTGCCTACAGCCTCGGCGACGGCCTGCGCCCCGGCTCGATTGCCGACGCCAATGACGAAGCGCAATTCTCCGAGCTCTACACACTCGGCGAACTGACCCACCGCGCGTGGAAATCCGACGTACAGGTGATGATCGAGGGCCCCGGCCATGTGCCGATGCACAAGATCAAGGAGAATATGGAAAAGCAGCTCGAAGTCTGCGGCGAGGCGCCTTTCTACACGCTCGGCCCCCTCACAACCGACATCGCGCCCGGCTATGATCATATCACCAGCGGCATCGGCGCCGCCCAGATCGGCTGGTACGGCACCGCGATGCTCTGCTATGTCACGCCCAAGGAACATCTTGGCCTGCCCGACCGCGACGATGTCAAGGTCGGCGTGATCACCTACAAACTGGCCGCCCACGCCGCCGATCTCGCCAAGGGCCACCCGGCGGCACAGGTCCGCGACGATGCGCTGTCCAAGGCCCGTTTCGAGTTCCGCTGGCGCGACCAGTTCAATCTCAGCCTCGATCCCGAAACCGCGATGCAATATCACGACCAGACGCTTCCGGCCGAAGGCGCGAAAACCGCCCATTTCTGCTCGATGTGCGGGCCAAAATTCTGCAGCATGAAAATCAGCCAGGAAGTCCGTGACTTCGCCAGCAAACAAAACCAGAGCGCCGAAGGCTTTCTGGCGAGCGAGAAACTGGGCACCGAAACCGCAGCGGCGAGCAAGGCGGCAGCGGAAGAAGGCATGCGCGAGATGGCGAAGGTTTATAAGGATAAGGGGGACCGGTTGTATCTGCCGGAGGATGAGGTGACCGAACCGGCGGAGTGATTCCAAAAGCCCCTCTCATTAACGAGACGACCAAGATTCTCTAAAACTATCACGATAGTGGGGATTTGAATACTCAACTCACCAAAATATCACGGCAGATATTAGAAAACGCTACTTTGAATTATCATCAAGCTGACGCCGAAAGCGTGAGATTGTTTCACTGACAATTCTGATCCCAGTGTTATTTCTTATGGACTCATTTAGTTGCAAAGATTCCGCAAAATAATGCAGTGCGAGCTTGGGATTTCTCAGGCCAATTGCAAGTCCGCGGCTTCGTAAGGTTTGGGCAACACCATTCTTGTCGCCCAATTTTTGTAATATATCTATACTGTCTTCGTACAACACTTCAGCTTCATCGAACCTTTGTTGTCTAGCATACATGTTCGCCAAACTATGTTGGGTCTGAGCAACATGATGTGCGTGATCAATTTTCTGCCCCACCTCAATACTACTTTTGTAGGCAGTCTCGGCTTCATCGAACCGTCGTTGTTTAGCATACATGTTCGCTAAGCTATGTTCGGTTTGGGCTAAGCCGAATAGATCGTTCACCACACCACGCAATTCAATACTACTTTTGTAGGCAGTCTCGGCTTCATCGAACCGTCGTTGTTTAGCATACATGTTCGCTAAGCTATGTTCGGTTTGGGCTAAGCCGAATAGATCGTTCACCACACCACGCAATTTAATACTGCTTTTATAGGCAGTCTCGGCTTCATCGAACCGCCGTTGTTTAGCATACATGTTCGCCAAGCTATGTTCGGTCTGGGCCAAGCCGAATAGATCGTTCAACTCGCCAAGCAATCCGATGCTACGAGTGTAGGCAGCTTCGGCCCGCTTTGGGCGCTGATGACGTGCATCATCATTGGCAACAATGTGGAGTGCAATCGCTACTTCACGTTTTCGTTGATCGCTATCCGCGATCTTTCGTAACAGTGGAAGAGCTGCTCTGTGGTTTCCAGTGCGAAACAGCACCATCGCCTGAAGGAACAACGCTTCGATGGCGTCTTTTGGGATCAGACCCGACGACTGTTGACGTTGAACAAAGTTGGCGGCCAACCATTGGTCACCATTGTAACCGCCGATCGCACTATCCGAATAATGTTGCAAGGCCTCATCTATCTTCCCCAACGCGGCATTGTGAAATGCTAGGCCTGCATGAGTGAATAGATAATGAGGTGTTTCCCATCCGGCCTTGGCTCGGTCTCCAGCGTAGCTGGCTGAGAGCAGTACAGAGTGGACCGCCTTCTCTTCTTCAATCGACAGTGGTGAAAGAGTGATTATCTCATGACGTGCATCATCGGCGACGTTCCATTCACTATTGCGCGCTTCAATAATATTTGAATACCCAATCGCCTCTCGAAACTGGGAGAAAGTGACACCATCAAGTGATACAAGAGCATAGATTCTTTTGGCCACTTGATCAGTCAATGCCTCTGCAAGCGCAAAAGCCTGAAGAACCTTGTCAGTGCCAGGAGGGGCTGACTCCAAGAGATTTCGCAGTTCGGACAATTTTTATTTCGTTCGCTTTTGTTTCATTGAGAGAAGAAGGCCAGCCAAATTGTTATGGAGTTTGCTCACGGAATCGAGATTGCTATTTAGATGCGCAGTTGCAAGGGTGCTTGCGGTGTCGCGATTATGGCCTTCGTCCTCAAAAATATCAATTAGGTCATCGTACGCAGCGCTTTCGCGCGCCTCATCGGTTTCAAAGCCAATTGGCAATGTTTTGGTCAAGTCTGGTATTGGTGCGTCCTCGTGAGCCATTTGTCGACATTCTGGCCCAAGCATATGGATATAGACTAATCCATTGCCAACAAAGTTTGATAAAATCGGTGTCCAAATATATTTTAAGAAATCTGATTGCCAACGCAAAGGGGCATCGCGTTGCTCGATCATAAAACGACCATCCTCCGTAATGAATGCCTCTAGGGCGTCACAAATGGCTGTTGTTCGTTCATTGAAAATCTCATTGGCATGATCAGCATTGACGATTACGCTCCCAACATTAATCTCGCTGTTACCGCCCGTTTGCATGTCTGTGAACATGTTTAGATAAGTTGGAATATTAGCCGGTGCGACTTCGTAGCCGCAACGTCGAAGTTGCATTTCAAACTCAGTTAAGATGTCGTGTGCGACGTGCGTGGTCGCGAAGTCATGGTCGACACGCATAGAAAAGCGGTTTTCTTTGGTGCCGGTCGCGGCAAAGCGTTGCTTCAAAAGTGACGAGAACTGATTTGGGGCGCAATCGTGATTGGAGAAACGAATGTGAATTATCCCGCTAATCTCCGCAAGATATGGACCGATTGCGTCGAGTTCAGAATGCCAGTCGATCTGTCTAAATGTCATTTGGTTTTAACCGTGCCCACCTTGATTTTGGTATCCTCGCCGCTTTCTATACCGGTGAATAATTCGGTAGCTCCGGGAGTGTCTATTGTATCGGCTTCTATATCAGTGGATTTTTTGGATTTGATACCTGAAAAAAAGCTCTTCTTTCCCATTGGTTCGGAACTCCGTTCTGACGGAATCAGAAAAGATGCTAGAAAAAATACCAAAAATGCACCAAAGGCAACCCCAATGCGGAGGAGCGTGTTATTCTCACCCCAGTGTGCTACTCCTAGATCAATAGCCAAAACAAGTGCGCCACCAGCAACGCCGATTAAAAAGCCCTTCATGAGAATTCCCCAGTTCTCTGTTCGTACAAAAGTCTAACTGAATACCCATTCAAAGCAATAAAATTCATATTATAGTGGAATATACAGTAAAACGGATTGCGGTGAGAGCACACTAAACCCGCCAACTCCCGAAATCCATCCTTTCCTAGAATTACGGTGACAGTGCACTTTATTCAATAATAAAGGCTCCTACGCTACCTCCAACATCTGACAAACCAACCACCCCGGTCGACCCGCAACATATGCCTGTCGAAAACCAGTGTCCGGCACAACTACCCCCTCCTAAGCCCCTCCCATCAAAAACAGAGGGGGAACCAAATCCATGAAACCGATCCACGCACCGCGCCTTCGCGCAACCCTGATCGCAACCACCATCGCCGCACTCGCCGCTTTCACCCAGCCCGCGCTGGCGCAATCGGCCCAGCAAACCCCCATCACACCCCAGCCACCATCCTACGCCGCCATCACCGCCGCCACCGCGCCGGTCGCCGACGCCTATTTCGCCGCCTATATCGCGAACGACTGGGATGCGCTCGAGCCGCTGCTGGCCGAGACCGCCACCTTCCAGGACCCAACCGCAACGCGTATCTTCGGCGGCGTCTTGTCCGAAGGGCGCGCGGCGATGATGGAGCGGTTCCGCACCGGCTATGCCAGCCTGTCCCATATGGAATTCGTCAAAAACCGCAGCCTGATCTCGGACGAAAGCGCGCTCTACGAAGGCGCGCTGCACTGGGGCACTGATCTGGGTGACGGGACCATGGTCGACAGCGTCACCCCGATGGTGATCGTGCTGACCGTGGTCGACGGCAAGGTCACCCGCCATATCGACTATGTCGACTATGCCCCCTTCGTCGCCGCGGTGCGCAAGGCGCGCAGCGCGGCCCGATGACGGTTGCGCTGGAAATCCGCGATCCTTCCAGCAAGCAAAATCCCGGCAAGCAAGGCCCCGGAAAGCAAGGTCAGAGCGCCTTAACCTGTCTTCTGTCCGAGAAACTGGCTCCTGATCGCAAATGGTTCATGGACAGGCGCTGCGTGTGACTGCACAAGAAGCGCAACGGCAGCAGCCTGAGGCGCAAAGCGCAACAATGGCCCAAAGGGAATTGAACATGACCAAGTTGATCTTATTTGCACTCGCGCTTGGCATCGGCGGATGTTCGGCGGCCAATTCGGCGCCCGAGCCCAGCGAAGCCAAGCCTGAGGTTGCGGAAAGCGCGCCACCAGCAGCCGTTCCGGCAGAAGGCGCGGTTCGTATCCGGATCGAGGGCTTTGAATGCGGCGACAATTGCTATCTCGATTATAAAATATTGGCTCCGGCAGAGGGCGATGCTCCGGTCGGCGAAGCGCAAAGCGCGCTGTGCAGTGTCGATGCCTGCGAAGACTGGTTTGTCCAACAGGCAATGCCCGATGGACTTGTCGGACGCAGCGCCACGATCACGCTCGGCAAGGGCAGCCAATATGACAATGCCGGCAATGAAATGAGCAGCGATTTTCCGGAAATCACCGCGATCACGGTCGACCCGGCGGAGTAGTTTGGAAATTACAATCATGGTGACAGGAACCATGGCGACGACGCGCCTTTAGGCGAGAGCTTTCCCGCATTTCCGATCCATAGCCCAAATAAAAAAGCCGCCCCGCAAGGGACGGCTTTTCGTTTGGCGCTGCTGCGGAGGGGGAGGGGGAGAGCAGCGCCGGGGGTTGTGATCGGGGGCCTAGATCTTGTCGCCGAAAGCGCCCTTGATCGCGCCCTTGACCTGCTGGGCCTTGCCCTTGATTTCCTGCGCCTTGCCCTCGATGCGGGTCGCTGGATTATCGCTATGCTGTTTGGCTTTGCCAACGGCTTCGTTCACATGGCCTTTTGTCTTGTCTATGAATTCGCCCATTTTCATGCTCCTTCGGTTGCGCCGGATTGCCGGCCCGTGGGGGATGCAGGCGTCAATGCCTGCACCATCAATATAAGCATGAATTGCCCGATCGCTGCCGCCGCAATGGCAGACTGGCGCTGAATGGCAACGGACTGGCGTTTTTCGGGAATTGGGCTCGAACAGCCCGTGCACATCGCAAGCTCTGCTTCACCTATATTTTGACAGTTGGTGCATATTTGTTATGAACCATCCTAATGTCTTCGATGGCGTGCGCCATGCCGATGACGCCAACCGGGGGGTGTTTAGTGACGCAAGAGACCGATCAATCCGGTTCCGGTCAGGGTGCTGATAGTCGGGAAGATGGCAAGCAGGCGCCAAGCATTGATTATCAAAAAATCCTCGACAAGGGCAAAGCCATCTTCGGCAGCACCGCATGGCTATCTTCGCTTGCCCTGATCATTGCTGCCTTCAGCCTGACCTTTCTGGTCTATAATGACAAGATCTGCGGCATTGATAATCTGGGCACGAACGGGATCAGTAAAATCCAGTTCCGAGCCCCCGATAGCAAATGCGATAGCGGCCAGGTCAAGGTGGACCCCGCCGACACCAAAACGCCAGACGCCAATGTTGCCGGGATCGGCGGCACCGCAACGCCGCTTGTCACTGCCCAGAGCCTGAGCAAGCAATTGAAGCAGATCGTAGCGGATGTGCGGGACCGCAACGGGCTGTCCAAAGATGCGCTGCTGTCGGCGACAGCCAGGGCGGAAATCGAGGACCGGATCAGCGAGAATGACCTGTTGTCCGACTTGCGGGAAAAGGCCCGCAAACGCGAAGGCCTGTTCGTCAATTATGGCTCCGGCCGCAAGGCCACTGTCCCGGGCAGTCCGCAGCCCGAGGGCTGCGACGTCTATGCGAAGAAAAAAGATGCCGGCAAATGGCTGGTCCTGGAAGGCCCCAATGGCAAAGAGATTGTCCGCTATGCCAATGACTCGCTGCCGAACGAAATTGGCGGCCGCGCCGTGATCACCGATATTCAGCTGAGCGGCCAAGACGCGCTGTGGCTCAATATCGATCTGAGCGGGAACGAAGATTATTACACGGCGGTCTACGCCAGGGAAGCCAGTGAGGGGGAAAGAAACAAGCGGAAATGCTGATGGTGCGGGTTCAGCGGACCTGTCCGTCGAAGCCTCGACGAAGGAAAGAGAGGTATCGGCAAAATATATGGAGAAAGGGCAAGAGCTTTGCTTGCCAGTAAATGGTGTCGGTAAGTCGAGGAAATTGCGTTATCGAAAGTATCCGAACCCCTATCGCATAGAACAGACTGGCTAACTCAGAGTTTTACGTTGCATTTTGATCTTGGTTGAAGTTAATGATAGCTTACCTTTTGGGGAGGTAACTGCGTGAACAACAATGCTGAACTGTCAAAGAAATTTGGCGACTCAACTCGGACATCAATTCTAGCGGCTATATCGGCTATTCTTTGGATTTTTATATTTGTTAATAAACTGCATCCCTTTGTAGATTCGAATGATGAAAATTATGGGGCGCTGTTCTTATATGTTCCCGTTGTTGTTACTGCCGCTGCGGCATGGTCGAAACTTTCTGATATTCAAATATACTTGCGGGATAGTACCCGTGCGATTGAAGCATCGGGTGCTTCAATGGCGCAAATTTCCAACGTTATTGAGAAATCCAATCCGCATAATAATGTCTATACTGATTTAATTAGGCCCGATGAAATTGATCAATTTGAACGGGTTTTTAGCTCTGCAAAACATATTTATGCCTATAATCCACCGCTGCAGCTATTAATTACAGACGAACCCCATCACAGAAATATCATATACAATTTTCTGAATAACGACCGATCCGTTTATAAGATCATCGCTGGGAAAACTCTGATTAAGCGGATCAAAATTCTGAAGAAAAAATGGACTGGAGAACATGGTTCAAGGTCTAACAAAGCAGGATTTAACAAGACAATTAGCCGGATGCAAATTTCATATTATGGCAATGACTCGGATTTGCATTCGATTGTTTCTCCGTGGATTAAGCGGAACCCCGACATAAGAGGATTCAGCTTTTTCCTGGTTGAAGGAACCTATAAAAAAAGCGTGTTACTGTATATTTTCGGCCCACCATTCGTCAAAGATTACGGCATTCCGGGAACGGCAATCTGGGCCCATGCAGAAAAAAGTCTTGATGGTGATTTCCCGGAGTTTAAACTGTTTGATGACTTGATGGCTGATTTTGATGAACGCTGGCGATACCTCCAAAACCATGTTTCGGATGGCAAGCATGCCGCAGAAACATCGACTTTGAAGGATATTGAAAAAATGGTGCTGGGAATAGAAAAATGAATATGAAAAAGACTTTGGTGCTCGTGCTGATTCTCGGGGCCGGTGCCCTGGTCGTTTTGGGCTATGGTCGTTTGAATACTGGCAATGACCAGATTGCGGAGTCTGGTTTGACAGAAGTCAATATTGGCTACAGTCGACTACGAATTAGTCTTCCGGTTTTTGTCGCAGAGGAGCAGGGCTTTTTTGAGGCTCATGGAATAAATGCAACTCTGGAGATGTACGAAACAGCACAGCCATTGATGCAGGCGTTGGTACAGGGGCAGATCGATGTCGCCGGTTACACTGCATTGCCAATTACATATAATGGCATGTTGCGAAGCGAGAAGAAGCTATATTTTTCCAGTGTCATGGTTGAAGATCAACAGCATAGGATCAGTTATTTGCTGCGACCCACTGGATCGACTGCTATTAATTCTGTTGCTGATCTAAAAGGCAAAACCGTCGGTATATTGCCAACGATCGCGTACAAGGCATGGTTGGAAGCTATGTTAAAAAAAGAGGGCGTTGATCTCAATTCCGTCCGGATTCAACAAATCGCACCCACGCTTCAGGCGCAGACTCTAAAGAGCAAAGGCGTAGACGCTCTGTTTACAAACGACCCGGCGGCTACATCCGCGATTCAAACGGGAACGGCTGAACTGGTTTCTTCGGCGGTCGAGGTTCCTCAATATTTAGGCGAACCATTTCCGTTTGGAAGTTTCAATCTCTCTAAAACTTGGGTCGATGCTAACCCTGAGACTGCCAATAATATCGTCTTGGCATTGGATGACGCGATTAAATTCATCAATGAAAATCCCGATAAGGCCAAGCAAGCTATGACAAAATATTTGCCAGAGATTTTTCAGCCGCACGTCGAGTTATATCCAAATGCATTATATCTGGATTCGGCAGAAACAAGCGAGAAAGTTTTGAACGATGCTGCAAGTCAATATTTGGAAATCGGAATAATTCAAAAACCTTTGTCGCTGGATGGCCTTGTGCTTCGCGCATCCAGAAAATGACACTTCATGCGTCAGGCAGAGGATTGCAGGTTGAAAATCTGTCCGCCGGTTATGGGAGTGATTCAGATGAGTTCGTCGTTTTTAAGGATGTCTCGTTTGAAGTTTTGCCGGGAGAGATTCTGGCAATATTTGGGCCCAATGGGAGCGGAAAATCGACGATAGTAAAATCTCTTGTCGGATTGAATTCTCGATCTACCGGTTCAATCAATTATAATGGCGCGGACGTAAATCTAGCCAAAATAGGGTATGTACCTCAAGATTTCAGATCCACCTATTTTTCGTGGACGTCGCTCTATGGGAATGTTGCGCTTGCCCAGTCCAAATATTTTTCAGCGCGTTCAGAGGCTGAAAGCCGATCAGACGAATTGAAAGAGATTTTCGGGATTGATGTGGATTTCAATTTGCGCCCCCATCAATGCAGTGGCGGCATGCTGCAACAATCTGCGTTGGTCAGAGCATTTTATGATTCTCCCAATCTTATTTTTGCGGACGAACCTTTCTCGGCCTTGGATTTTAGCATCGCTAAATCACTCAAGGCGAATGTTTCAGAAATGATTGCAAAAGACAGAAAATCGATGATTGCGGTGCTGCATAATCTGGACGATATTATCGATGTAGCCGATAAGGTTTTGGTTCTGCCCGAGTGCCCGTTCAGTACATCTGATGAAAATGAGCTACCAAAAGCCCGTATTTTGACCAACAATAAAAAGAAAAAGTCCGATCATCGGGTAACCAATGACTTTATCGAATTTGCTGAAAATCTATTGAGATAATTTGATGATATCAAAAATCCCATTGAAAAACTATTTTCCAGGAACATTGGTCGCAGGCGTTGTTTTCTTTATGCTGTGGTTTTTGTTGTCAAATTCGGGTTTCATTTCAAGAACGTTGATCGCTACTCCAGCAGAAGTGTGGCAGACAGTCGAGCAGGCATTTTCTCAAGACGCCAGCATAAGCGAGAAATTCCACTTGCACGCTTGGGCTACGATCGAACGGGCATTGGGCGGTTGGACTGTTGCAGGTTTTTTCGGAATAGTCGGCGGTATCGCTGTCGGTAACGTTGCGCGAGCATATGATGCGAGCGAAGTGTTAACGGAATTTGTACGCGCCATCCCTCCGATATTGTTGTTCCCGCTTATGCTCGTAGCCTTTAATTATGGGGAAGGCGCATATCATTGGACGGTCGTGGTTGGCTGTTTTCCGATTATGTTTTTGACCATTGCCAAGGGAACCGCTTCAATAGAACGGCAACGGATAGAGTTTTTGAACGTTGCTGGTGCGAACAAATTGACGACGGTTTTTGCTCAAGGAATGGAAATAATGCCGAGTGTTTTCCTGGGTTCTCGCTTAACATTGGCGACGGCGTTGACCATTGCTGTTGTTACCGAGATGATTTTTTCACCTCGAAACGGAATGTCTCTGGGGGCATTGGCAAGGGATGCGGAAATAGACTTCAACACACCTATGTTTTACACAAGTATAATAACGATCGGCTTATTTGGTTATTTCTCGAATTATTTTTTGCGAAAGATTGAGTTTTATTTTTCACCGAAGGATAATTAGAACAGGAATTCTTGTATTCTAAATTTCGTGCGCTCAATTTAGTTTGGTTTCGTTTCCCCCCGCCTCCGCCAAACCCACGCGATAAATGCCCGCAAACCCATTCCATATCGCTCAGGCACGCGCCTGATCGGCATTCGCCCCTCAATCCGCAGCAGGGGCTTTGCGGCGATCGGCCAAGCTGATAGGCTCCGGTCCCATCACCAATAGGGCAGCCCGCAACCATGACCGACCTATCCACCCAGCCGCTGATCATCGAAGTCTCGCTCAACGGCTCGGTCAAGCCGGCGCAAAATCCCAACGTCCCCTACAGCGACGACGACATCGTCAGCCAGGCGGTCGCCTGCATGGCGGCGGGGGCGGCGCTGGTGCACAATCATACCGAAGATCCGGTGTTCGGTGGCACCGGGGTGATGGATGCGGAAAATTACGCCCGCCCCTGGCGCAAGCTGCTCCAGCTGCGCCCCGACGCCATTCTCACCCCGACCATGCCGGGCAAGGAAGGCGTGCCGGTCGAGCAGCGCTTTGCCCATATTGAGGCGATGGCGGCGGAGGGCCTGATCGCGCAGGGGCTGTGCGACCCCGGCAGTTTCAACGTCTCGGTCCCCGGCGCAGATGGCGCCTTCGCGCCGACGCAGCTGGTCTATCGCAACGACATGCACGACAGCTATCATTATGTCGAAGCCTGCCGCCGGCTCAAACTGGGGATGAGCATCTCGATCTTCGAACCCGGCTTCGTCAAGTTCATCATGGCGCTGCACCGCGCCGGCCGGTTGCCGCCGGGCGGAATATTGAAATTCTATTTCGGCGCCGATGACCAGCCGTTCGGCCTGCCGCCCACCGCCACCGCGCTCGATGCCTATCTCGAGATGATCGCCGGCAGCGGCCTGCCGTGGCTGGTCTCCAGCTTTGGCGATGATTGTGTCGGCTGCGGCCTGGCCGAGGCGGCGATCCGGCGCGGCGGTCATGTCCAGGTCGGCATCGAACCCTATGGCGGCCCGCGCACCCCGAAAAATGTCGAGCTGGTCGAAGAAGTCGTGGTGCTGGCCCGGCGACTGGGCCGACCGATCGCGACCCCGGCACAAGCGGCAGCGATCATGAACCTGCCCAGCTACCCGGTCCGCTTTGGTCTCAGCTGAGCGCCGGTCAGACGGCTCTGGCACGGGTGGGAGTAGCAGGGGCTAGAACCGGCAAAGCGCACGCGTAATCCCCGTTCGCCCTGAGCCTGTCGAAGGGCAGGCGTCTGCAGAACAACGGCCGCTGGCGCACACCATCATGCTTCGACAAGCTCAGCACGAACGGATCGGGTGAGGCAGGAACAGGCGCGTCACACCCCACCGTTTGCCCTGAGCCTGTCGAAGGGCCAAGACCGTCAAGGCGCGCGCATAATCCCCGTTCGTGCTGAGCCTGTCGAAGCACCGGAGGCAATAAGTGACTTTCGACCGGTCAGGCACCCTTCGACAAGCTTAGGGCGAACGGATGGGGAGGGTGCCGCGCCCAAAAACCGCCGCCGCCTAATTCCGGCCGCCCCGCCGCGACCCGCGCGAACAATTCTGCCCCGGTCAGCTTTTCGCTATCCCCGGCAAAGCTGTAATAAGCCGGTTTCTCGTCAATAAACACCTGCCGCCGCAGGGTCAGGCCGGCATCCTGGTCGGTCGCCTCATCAAACAGCCCGGCGCAGACCATATGCTCGCCCGACCCTTTCAGCCGATAAAACAGATGCGAGCCGCAATCCCGGCAAAAGGCCCGCTCCGCCCAGTCGGACGAACCATAGACGGTCATCTTCTCGGCCCCGTCAATCACCACATCACTCCCGCAATCAATCTCGACAAACGGCCCGCCACCCCAGCGCCGGCACATCCGGCAATGACAGGCATCGACATGGCTGGCGGCGTGATTGGCGGTGATGGTGATGGCGCCGCAGAGGCAATGGCCCTGGCGTTGGGTTGTTGGGGTGGTGGTCATGGTGGGGCCTCCTGATGTGGTGGGTGGGAGGATATCAAAACTAAGTTGTTTTTGCATGGCGTAATTTTGTAACTGCGGCGTCGGTTTGACCATGGGGGCTTGACGTGAAGCCAAGTCTCAAGCCCCCCCCCCTTTAGGGGAGGGGCCTATCATCTGATCGGCTAAATTCGTCATACTGAACTTGTTTCAGAATCCAAGGCCGACAAGGCATGCCAATCGTGGAAGTCGCTCTGGCTCCCGGATCAAGTCCGGGATGACGATTAAACGAGAGGCCCGTACAAATGCGAAGCTTGACCAAAATCGCCAACGTACGAGTCGCTGACGTGCAGTGCAACGATGACGGTTTGATCTTAGAACTAAAGGATGGTCGCAACTTTTCGTTGCCTCTAGTAACGATTGACCGGAAATTTATGAGGACTTGAGCACCGAAGATCTGTTCAGGGGAGCGGCTGCGCCAAAATTACATTGAATTTGGTGACTTCATAAAATTGTCACGTTGCTTCCAGCTGTATTTGTCGGCAAACTACTTGGAGTGACTTGATCGCGATTTGGAAACCGAGCAGAGCTAGGGGCCGCATGTTGAGAAAATTGGTTGTTTTTTATTTGCTTTTTGCGTGGATAGCTTATCCATCCGCGGCGGCTGTTTCGTCTAACAAAACACAAGAAATTCAAAGCGAATTAGACAAAGCCAAGCAGGAACTAAATCAGGCCCAGCAACAGATTTTGATTGCCGAAGCTGCTGACCAAATAGAAGATAATGTAACCAAGCAAGCATATAGTCGATTTGAGATATGGACTGGATCATTGATTGGTTTCTTTAGCGTATTGATTACAATCTTGGTGATCGTATTTGGATTTAGAACAGAAAAGGCGGCTGCCGCTGCGGCGGCCATTGCGGCAACAGATGCTGCAAAAAAAGAATTGGCGGGTGTCAAAGAGCAGATCGATTTGCTTTTGGATGACGCGAAATCAGCATCGGCAGAAACGCAGGCTGCGCGTAAACAAGCCTCGAAACACGCAACTACTGCACAAATGCATAGAGAAGGCATTGAAGTTGATCGAAAAAAGTCTGCTGATGCCTTGGCGATCATTGAAGGTCAGCTTGCAGAAGCCAGAAAATCAACTCCAAGGGGTGAAGACTTAAATCTTAAAGAGATTTCGACGGTGGCAAAGGCGGCAAGTATTTCGTCCACCAAGCCCATGGAAAGCCTTACAGCAGACGAATTGAAAGTCAGAATTGGCAATGCTGCGCTTGTCGATAAGGACTTTGAGTCTGTTGTTAGTTTATCACATCTCCTCGAAAGTCGGTTTTCATTTGATCGAGAAAGTGTCCTTTTCGCCCTTGAACAGCGCGGTGAGGCATTACTAAAATTGAATAGATTATCGGATGCGGTTCATCATTTCACAAAAATGGAAAAATGGATTCAGGAAACTTACGATGAGCAGCCCTTCGCGGCTCTTGCTGATTGTTTTATAGGCAAAGGCCGCGCGTTGTCATGGCAGAAAAAATTTGCAGACGCAGAAACTGCTTTTCGGGAAGCACTAGATATCGAAGAAAAAATGTATGGTGAGGATTCCTCCGTTTCACTTTGGACCCGAATAAAAATTCAAGAACAAATTTTTGAGCAAGGTCGCATTGATGAAATTCCGAAAGAGCTGGAAGAAATAATTTCAGCCTCGGAAAGACACAACGGAAAGAAGTATATTCGAACTCTGTTGGCAAGATTCCTTCGTGCGAAAATTATTTTCGCAAATGGAGATTTTGCGAAGGCAAGGAAAGAGGTGGAAGATATTCTTTCCATCCAAAAAGATACTCTCCAAGAAGATAGCCCATATATTTATTTTACGGAACAATTATTGAACGACATTTCAAAAGCAGAAGAATAAATGTTGCGGTGACACTGCACTTTTACCCAACCCTCACAACCCCAACGCCTTCGCAATCATCCCCTCCCCAAAATAAGCCCGCTCGCAAATGATCCGGTCGCTCCCGGGCGCAAATTCAAAGCTCGCGGCCATGCGGACGCGAAAGGCTTTGCCGGTCGGCTCGATCACCCGGTCGCCGATGGTCAGCGGGCCGAGATGGGTGCCGGTCAGCCAGAATTCGACCAGCACGACATGCTCGCCGGCTGCGCCGATCGCGATCACTTCATTGGCCTGGTCGGGGAACGGCGTGCGCGACATGGCAAAATAGGCGCGCACCGCTTCCTCGCCGTCGAACACCGTGCCATTGCCGTATAATTCATAGCGCGGATGTGCAAATGTATCGATCACCGCATCCCATTCATGGGTGATCTCCCACGCCATATGATCGCGCACGGTCTGCAGCCGTGATTGCTCAAGGTCGGTCATTTTTCGCTCTCCCGTTTTTATTGGGGAGGGTTTCGCGCAGCGGGGAGGGGATTGCAATTGGATTTGGAGGGCACTCGCCATGGCGAAGCACAATCTCGTCATCCTGAGCCGAAGACCAGCGCAGCTAACTCGTTTCAGGACCCCGCAAGGCAAGCGCGCACTCGAGAGAGGTCCTGAGCCGCAGGCCATCGCAGATAAATAAATTCAGGATGACGATTCTATTCCGTTCAGCATGACCCCTCTAATCCCTCCACCACGACCAAAGCGGGCAGCAACACGGGCCATCCGCATGCCGCTTCCCTCCAGTCCCGATCTCCCCTAGGCCCCGGTGATGAAGGTCAATCTGTTCACAGCTTCCCGGCTGATCGTATACCATCGGCCATGGCAGTTCGCCGGCTTCCTGTGGAGCGTTGCGGCGCTGTTGCTGGTGCTGGCGGTGACCGGCGACATAGAGGCGCTGAAGGACAGCGATTTTCCCCGGTGGCTCGGTCAGTTGCTGCTGTTCGGAGTGAGCTGCGGGATGATGGCGATGGCGTGGTTTTTCTTCCCGTTTCAGCGCTTCCTCTTTGATCGCGTGCGCGGCACGTTCAGCCACCGCAGCGCCCGGCCCCTGTCGGTGCAGACTTTCAAAATTCCGCTGGCGCAGATTGACCGGGCGGAAGTGGAAATTTTCGAGGATTTCGGATCGCAGACCGAGAGCGGGGCGACCGAGCGCGCGGTGCTGGTCCGCCGCGACGGCACGATCTACCCGCTCGAAACCGGCTATGTCAGCGACCCGCGCCAGCCGGTTGTCGATGCGATCAATGCCTGGCTTGAAGGCAAGATCGAGACAAAGGCCGGCATAGGATAGCTCAGTAACATCCCTCGTCATCCTGAACTCGTTTCAGGACCCCGCACGGCAGGCGCGCAATCGAGAGAGGTCCTGAGCCACACCCTCGTCATCCTGAGCCACACCCTCGTCATCCTGAACTTGTTTCAGGACCCCTAGAGGTTGTGAATTGCCGCCAGAGGTCCTGAAACGAGTTCAGGATGACGAAAGAGGAGTGGTCGTATCTGAGCTGCGCTCAACTTGACAGTTTACCTGCTCGTCACATATAAATGACAATATACCAGATCGAACAATCGGCGATTTTCTGCCGTCCTGCGGGGCTACACAATGATCCGTCATTGCGAGGACAGCAGGTCCGCGGCAATCCAGTGCCGCCAGCGCTGCACTGGATTGCTTCGGGGCGTTGCCCCTCGCAATGACGAATATGGATGATGAAATGACCAAATTACAAACGACCCCCTTTGACGGGGCAAAATATATCCGGACGCCGGAAGATGTCATCGAAACGCTCAACGACGCGCTGGAAAGCGGAGAGGCTGGTTATATCGCCGCTGCGCTCGGCGCCATTGCGCGCAGCGAGGGCATGACCAGAATTGCCGAGAAATCGGGCGTGAAGCGTCAGGCGCTCTATCGCTCGCTGAGCGAGGATGGCAATCCGACGCTGGAGACCTTGCTCGGCGTGCTCGGTGCGATGAATTTGCAGCTGGCGGTAAAGGAAATCAGCGCGAAGGCGGCGTAGGATAGTTTCGTCATCCTGAACTTGTTTCAGGACCCCTCTCGATTGCGCGCCTGCCTTGCGGGGTCCTGAAACGAGTTCAGGATGACGAGGATGGGATGACGAAAGAAAGTAAACTACGCCATAATCCGTCATTGCGAGGACCGCAGGTCCGAAGCAATCCAGTGCCGCGCGCGCTGCACTGGATTGCTTCGGGGCGTTGCCCCTCGCAATGACAATGCCCCACCACAAAAAACCGCTTTCCTACACCAGCCCAAATATGCCTTAATCCGCCAATGCCAGACTCCCGCCCCGACCCCCGCAGCCGCTTCGTCCAGAGCCGCCGCATTTCCCGCATCCCCGCTTTCACACCGGTGCCGCTGCGCCCGCGCGCCGACGGCTGGTCGCCGTTGCGGCAGGCGGAATTTATCGGCCTGTTGGCGCAGACCCGTTGCGTCAAGCAAGCAGCGGGACAAGTCGGGATGAGCCGGGAAAGCGCTTACCGGCTGCGCCGCAAGCCGGGGGCGGAGGAATTTGTTGCCGCCTGGGACGCGATATTGGGCGCCCCGGGAACGCCCCGGCCAAAGGTCACACTCGAGGGGTTGTTTCAGCGGATCAGACAGGGCCGCTACCGCCCGATATTGCGCGGCGGGCTTTATGTCGGGACGATCCGAAAGCCCGACAATCGCGCGCTTTTGGCGGCATTGGCGCGGCTCGACCGGCTGGTGCCACCGCAGGATGATGCTGGCGATAGAGCGGAAGGTCACGGAAAATAAAATGGTGGTCCGGTGTAAAGTTTCTCAGGCCACCGGACGCAAAAAACGCAATGGCAAACGCTGCTGATCTATCCCGGAACGTTGATATCGCCAAGGCGCGCGCATTCCGGACAGGGCTTATAGCCAAATTGTTCGGCATCGGCGCGATCTTCGAAATCCTGCTTCGGAAATTTCGAGCTGTCGATTCCGGCATGTTCCATCTTTTTCTTCACCGCCTGATATTTGGGGCAATCCTGCCGGTAATGATAAAAGCCATCCAGGTGCTGGAAAAATGTCCTCGGTCTTGGTTCTGGTTTGACATGAGGCATCGACGAGGTAGATTTCTTGGGCCGCCAGCCTTTCTTCATCATCCGCCGGCAATAGTCGCAGCTAATCTCGTTCACTGCGCTCGGCGACCGGTCTTCCTTCTGATCCTTGTCCTTGACGCTTTTCAGGTTGATGCACCGGACGAAATGATGCTGGCCTTTCAGCCGCCCCTGGGTGGGCACGACGATCGCCATTTCGATCCGTTTTTCTGTGTCCGCTTTCTTGCTGTCGGCCATGATCCTGCTCCGCTGCCCCATCGTGATGGGCCTCTGTTTCGTGAAGAGATCGGGCGACTACACATCGCCCGATCTTCGTGCCGGTCAATGATTGTCCGGATCATAGTCCCCTTCGTGACCAAAGCCTTCCTTATTGGCCTTTTTCTGGGCCGCAATGTCGGCCGGGCTGGCATTATTGTCATGCATGTTGGTGATGATCTCATTCGCCTTGGCCTTGCGGCGCTTGTCTTTGTCATCGTCGGTCATCGTGCTTCCTTTCTCCATTTCATCCCTGTCCAAATGGTCGGGCAGGTGAACAGGATATGAAACGGGAAGTGGATTTACACAAATACGCATTGTTACGGAGCTATAAACGCAGTGATTCTATCGCCGGGGGACAGTAATTTGACATATCCCAAAGAACAGCATGCTAATGCTCCTCCCTATATCGTCACTATAGCGCCATTCGCGAACTTGGCGATCAAACCGGCGAATTGCGTTTCTCGCCGAAAGGGGGTAATATCGGGTCGGTTCACTGCTCAGGTGGGCCGCTTGTGGGGGGAAATCACATGATAGGACGTTATAGCTTTTTGCAGGTCGCCTTGGTGTTGTTCGGGGCGATATTCTGTCTGGTCTATCCGCTGGCGCTGGTCTGGCCGTCGGGCTGGATGTGGCACGAAGGACCGCCGGTCGCTTCGCATTATTATATGATGATTGTCGGGGTTTACGCGACGCTCGGGATATTCCTGATCCGCGCCGCCGCCAATCCCTCCGCCAATCGCTCGCTGATCTGGTTCACCATCTGGTCGAGCCTGGTCCACGCCGCGATCATGGCGGTGCAGGCGATGCAGAACCCGCAACATATGGGGCACATGCTCGGCGATGTTCCGGCGCTGTTGCTGGTGGCGGTGGTGCTGGCCATTCTGGTGCGCGGATCTGGTGATGCGAAGATATCCAGTTGAAATGAGAATCATGTCATGAGCGAAACGCTGTTTAAAATCACGGTCATTGCGGCCGCCGCCGTGTTCCTGCTGATCTTCACCATATTGGTCATCCCGCCGCTGATCGCAGAGCCGGATATTGTCGGTGCCTTTGCCGCAGGCTTTGTAAACCCCTATGCCAGCGGCTATTCGTCCGATGTACTGGCGTGCTGGGTGATATTGGCCGCCTGGATTGCCTATGAAGCGAAGGCCTTGAACATCCGGCATGGCTGGATCTGCGCGCTGCTCGGCATCATTCCCGGTGTCGCGGTCGGCCTGGCGCTCTATCTGTTGCTGCGCATGCGGCAGTTGCAAGCGCGGGCGGAGTAAGGCCAATGGAGATATTGATCTCGATATTGCTCTGGTTCGCGGCGCTATCGGTCGGCATCATGGCGGGCGTCTATTTCACCTTCTCTATGTTCGTCATGCAGTCGCTGGACGCGGCGGGGCGGCCCATCGGGATGGTCGCGATGCAGTCGATCAACCGGGTCATCGTCAAATCTTTGTTCCTGCCGCTGTTTTTTGCCAGCAGTCTCGCCTCTCTGTTGCTGGCGGTCTTTGGCGTGATGCTATGGGGCAGCGCCGGTGCCTGGCAGATGGTGATCGGCGGCGCGCTCTATCTGATCGGCATGCTTGTGGTGACGATGATTGGCAATGTCCCGCTCAACAATGCGCTGGAGGCAACGGATGCGGCGGGACCCGACGCCGAAGCGATGTGGCGTCGCTATATGCAGCGCTGGCTGCCGTGGAATCATGTCCGGACGGTCAGTTGCACGGTCTCGCTGGCCCTGCTGATCGGCGCCATTGCCAGCCGATGACGGGTCAGGTACCGGGCGACCAACCCTCCGCAGCCAGTTCGAAGCCGGCAAATTCGAACGCCGGCGACACGACGCAGCTGACCAGGGTCCAGCCCCGATCCGCCTGTGCCGCCTGCCAGTGACCGGTCGGGATCAGATGCTGCGGTGCCTCGTCGGCAACTATGTCGGGACCAAGGCTGACTTCGGCCACCGGCCCGCTATCACCCGCAGCGGTGCGCAGGGTGAGCGGGCTGCCCGCATGCCAGAGCCAAAGCTCCGCCGCATCAACCCGGTGCCAGTGTGATGCCTGTCCCGCTTCGAGCAGGAAATAGATCGCCGTTGCGCTGGCCCGCTCACCGTCTGCCGCTGCTGCGCGCCAGGTTTCGCGATACCAGCCACCCTCGGGATGGGGCAGCAGGCCCAGCCTCTCGATGATGTCCCGAGCATCGGTCATGTCCGCACCGGCACTTCCTGATTGCGCTCGACGGCCGCGACCTTGGCGACCAGCCCGTCCGCTTGTCGCTGCCACGCCGCGCTCGCTCCGGCGGGCCAGTCTCGACCGGCGCGGCGCGCCATTGTCTCGGTCACCAGTGCAAACCAGGCGGCATAATCTTGCGGCGTGAAGTCGGCATAATTATGGTGCAGGTCGATGAAATTGGTCACCGCATGATCAACCCAATATTCGCCCGCCGCGAGTCCGAGCATCGCCTCCAGCGTCTCCCGGGTCATCCGCTCGCGCGCCGCTTCGGGATTGAGAAAGACCGGCGCATGTTGCGGATGATCGGCAATATATCGGTCGAACAATTCAGCGGCCATGCCGTCATAGCGATCGCCCAGCGCCTCGAGGCTGTCCTCCATCAGTTGGGCATCGGTCCGGTCCATCGGCATGTCAGAAAGAGCCCGGAACTTCGCGCTGGGCCGGCGTCGGCTGGTCTGGCATCAGCAATTCGCGGGGCCGGGCCAATGGCTCATCGAACGGGGAAACCGGCTCGCGTTGCGCGGCAATTGCGCCGCCCGCAGCGCTGCTGATCGGGGTGCAGGCGGCACCCGACAGAAAGCCGAGTGCGCGTGCGGTTGAGGCTTCGCCGGGATCGCCGAGCGGCAGATTGATGTCATCCGCCGCCTGACAGCTGTTGGTCAGCGAACTGGCGAGCCCGCCAAAATAGCCCGCATTGCCGTCAGCATTTTCGGTGGCGAAGGCGACGATCCGGATGCGGTCGTCGCAGGCACTGCGGTCCAGCCCGACTTGGCCGACCGGCTTGCCATAAGTGTTGCTGCCGATCAGCGCCATATCCGGATCGAGATAGGGGATCATCGCGTTGATCACCAGTTCGCTGGCCGAGGCTGAACCGCCGGTGGTGATGAAGGCGATCCGCGTCGGCGCGACCGACTGCGTCTGGCTCCGGAAGTTGCGGGTCTCGTTGAAGGATGATTTGCTGGGCCGAAAGCGGGTCACCGACTGGACATCACTGGCAAAGCGGTTGCGGCCGAGCAGGTCGGCGAACAATTCGGCGGTGCGCACCAATCCGCCGCCATTATAGCGCAGGTCGATGACCAGTTCGGTCACGCCGGCGTTGCGGAATTGCAGAAAGGCATCGCGCAACTGCTGCTCGGCGCTGTCGATAAAGGTGCGCAGATTGACATAGCCAGTCTTGGTGCCGCCATTGTCGATGATCTGCACGCCATAGCGCGGCGAGATTGGCTGGATCGCATAATCGGCCTTGCTGACCGTGTTGGTGGTCTCAACGCCCGCAGCGTCGCGGAACCGCATAACCCGGCTGGTACCTGCTGTCGAAGGGCCGAGCGCACTGCTGACCGCGCCGGCACCGCCCTGGGCAAATAGCGAGGCCACGGACTGAAGATTGCTGGTGCTCGTCCCGATCGCCAATATTTCGGTGCCGCGGTCGATTCCGGCGGCCAGAGCGGGCGCGCCTTCAAAGGCTTCGAGAACGAACAGCCGCGACGCGCTGCTGTCATAGCTCAATCTTATGCCAAAACCCGCTGTCGCGCCGGAATTGAGAAACGCATTTTCGTCGGCAATCGAGGTAATATAGGTGAAATAGCGGTCCCTTCCCTGACTGCGCGCAGTGGCGGTGAGCGCGTCGATATAATCCTGCACCGAGCCATAAGGCGTCGGACTCAGGCTGGCGGGCAGGGTTTCGGGAAACAGATACCATTCGTTGATCTGGTCAAAGGCCCAGTTTTGTCGGTTTTGTAGCGAGCAAGTGGTGCTGACCGGCGTTGGCGTTGGCGTCGCTCCACCACCACCGGGGGGTAGACTGACGACATTGCTGCTGCCACCACCGCCGCCACAGGCCGAGAGCAGTGCCGCCAGTGCCAATATCGAACCGGATTTCCGCAATGTCATGCTGCCCCCAAAATCTATCGAACCGGACCAAAGTTAAGCGCGATAGTCTTAACCCAATAGGATCGACCCTGATAGCGTTGCGGCCAATTGTCCACATAGAAAAAATCCGCCGACATTGCTGCCGACGGATAGTTTTTCCTCCCCAGGAAAACTGTTTGGATCGGGTGCCCGCTGAGGGGGCAGGGAGCACCCGAACTCTGGCTGTCTAGCCGAACTGGTTCATCGTGTTGTGCGCACCGCCAGCCTTGAGCGCTGCTTCACCGGCGAAATATTCCTTGTGATCATCGCCAATGTCGCTGCCCGACATATTCTGGTGCCGAACGCAGGCAATGCCTTCGCGGATTTCCTTGCGCTGCACGCCGAGGACGTAGCCGAGCATGCCGGCGTCGCCGAAATATTCCTTGGCCAGATTGTCGGTCGACAAAGCGGCGGTGTGATAAGTCGGCAAAGTGATCAGGTGATGGAAAATACCAGCGCGTTTCGATCCATCGGCCTGGAAGGTGCGGATGCGCTTGTCAGCCGCTTCGCCCAGTTCGGTATCATCATATTTCGCATCCATCAGGCCATCACGATCATATTCCGACACGTCGAGACCTTCTGCGGCCATCGCATCATAAACCTGCTGACGGAAGTTCAGCGTCCAGTTGAACGAAGGCGAGTTGTTGTACACCAGCTTCGCATTGGGAACGACTTCACGCACCCGGTCCATCATCCCGGCAATCTGCTCAACATGCGGTTTTTCGGTTTCGATCCACAGCAGGTCAGCGCCGTTCTGCAGCGAGGTAATGCTGTCGAGAACGCAGCGGTCTTCGCCGGTGCCCGGTTTGAACTGGAACAGGTTGGAAGGCAGACGCTTGGGGCGCAGCAATTTGCCATCGCGGTTGATGATGACATCGCCGTTCTTCGCGGTGGCAGGGTCAATTTCTTCGCAATCGAGGAAGCTGTTATACTGGTCGCCGAGATCGCCGGGTTCGTTGGAAACCGCGATCTGCTTGGTCAGGCCAGCGCCGAGCGAGTCGGTGCGGGTGACGATGATACCATCGGTAACGCCCAGCTCGAGGAAAGCATAGCGGCAGGCGCGGATCTTCGCGAGAAAATCTTCATGCGGCACGGTGACCTTGCCGTCCTGGTGACCGCACTGCTTTTCGTCGGATACCTGATTTTCGATCTGCAAGGCGCAGGCACCGGCTTCGATCATCTTCTTGGCGAGCAAGTAGGTGGCTTCGGCATTACCGAAACCGGCGTCGATATCGGCGATAATCGGTACGACATGGGTCTGGAAATTCTCGACCTTGTCCATCGCCGCTTTTTCCGCCGCTGCATCACCGGCGTCGCGCGCCGCATCAATGTCGCGGAACAACAGGTTGAGCTCGCGGGCATCGGCCTGACGCAGGAAGGTATAAAGCTCTTCGATCAGCGCCGGTACCGAGGTCTTCTCGTGCATCGACTGATCGGGAAGCGGACCAAATTCGCTGCGCAATGCCGCAACCATCCAGCCGGACAGATAGAGGTAGCGGCGTTTTGTGCTGCCAAAATGCTTCTTGATCGAAATCATCTTCTGCTGCGCGATAAAACCGTGCCAGCAACCCAGCGACTGGGTATATTGCGAGCTGTCCGCGTCATAAGCGTCCATATCTTCGCGCATGATCGCGGCGGTATATTTGGCAATGTCGAGGCCGGTCTGGAACCGGTTCTGCAACTGCATGCGGGCAACGGATTCGGCGTCAATGCCGGTCCATGTGCCGTTCTGGCTGTTGATCAGGCTTTCAGCCGAGCTTTTGAAATCTTGATAGGACATGATGTTCTTCCTTAAACTGGGGAGGCGGTTATCCGTTATGCTGTCAATAAATTTGCAGCTGCTGAGAGGGTGTTTGGCCGAGTTTAGGGGATTGTGCCAGAGTTTCTTGTCAATTTATGAGTCGGAATGTCGGTAATCGGCGTGTTATATGTGTTATATTGTAAATAAAGTTACAAGACATCGTCATTTTATCATTTCTCTTAGCCGGCTTGGGTCTCGAACCAATTATTCTGAGATGTCATAGGTGGTGGTACCGGATATGTGGTTTTTAAGGTCGTTTCACCGTCTGACACGGTGAGCTTCAAATCAATTTTCAATGATCAACGCACACGGGCTCAACTTTTGATATTCGTTTCTGGAACGTGGAATCACCGGTAGGCTTGCCAATTTCAAGCCGCATTCTTCTAAGGGGCATCATCCTTCATGCTGTCGCGTAATTCGTCGAGATATTCGAACGGTCCGGCTCTTTGCCCGATATTTGCCTAGGCAGCGCAATGACCATGATATTGTCACCCAGCTTGGTTTCCATATTGAAATCACAGCCCAACAGCCGACATATCGCTCGGCGAGAATCTCGACCATATTTTACGAGAAGTTTCATTCACCTTGATTTTTTGATAAATCAGGCCATAAATTGGCGTCCTAGGCAGGAAGACCAATTCGACCGTCAACATTTACGCTCTTAATCTGAAGCAGCAAATTACGTTGATATCGGATGTACTGAATAGGAGGGTATGGCAGCTGTGTCCGACGAGAATAACGACGATCAGCCATCGCGGGCGCAAAGGCACGCGCGACTTGTAAAACTCCAATTATCCAATGATCGCATCGGCAATTGTACGGCAACGATAAGAAATATTACCGAAAATGGCGCTGGCGTAAAGACGGAAACGCAGCTGATGACTGGGGAAAGCGTTACAATTTCCATCGGTAATTTCGAACCGATCGGGGCAGTTGTGCGCTGGTATAAACTGGGCAGTGCGGGTCTGGAATTTGATACGCCATTCGACATAAAATTGCTCCAGTTCAACAAGACACACGAAGCTGAAGGCATATATAAGAGCAAGGATGGCTATCAGGTATTTGATCGATTCAAATCCAATTCTGACTTCCGTCGTCCCGGATTCAGCAGCCTGCTCAAAAAGTGATCTACCAAAGCCAGAGCATTCCAGACTCATCCGCTTGCAATCATAGCGCCGGTGCGCGCGAGGCCGTTTCCGGGATATCATTAGTCAAATAAACTAACTTTCATCCCATCTACCTCTTTCCTACAACCAACCAAATAGGTTAGTCTGCCTCTCATGACAGACAAAAAACCCCAAAAAACTTCCACCGCTCCCGAAAACGGAGACCTCGACACCCCCGATTTTGACGCCCCCCAACTAGACCGGCACGGCCACGACCCGACCGCCTATGACTGGGTTCCGGTCCTGCGCAAACACCGCAAGGATGGCTGGACGCCGGAACGGCAGCGGGCGTTTATCGGCGCGCTGGCCGATACTGGTGAGGTGATAGCGGCGGCGCGCAGCGTCGGCATGTCGGATAGCTCCGCCTATACGCTGCGCCGCGCGCCGGGCGCAGAAGGGTTTGCCGCCGCCTGGGAGGCGGCGCTAGGCAATTCGACCGGGCGGCTGGTCGATATTGCGTTCGACCGTGCGATCAATGGCGTCGATGATGTGGTGCTCGATAAGGAGGGCAATCATATCTACACCAAGCGCAAATATAATGACCGGCTGCTGATGTTCCTGATCCGCGCTCACGGCCCCGCCTGCTATCGTAACGCGCATCGCGAAGGCCGTGCGGATGGGGATGCGCAAGTGACCGTGCCCGCGCAGATGCCGGTCGCGGAAGCACTGAAGCTGCTCGGACCCGAACCGCCAGCGGAGCCGGAGAAACTGCTTTCACCCGAGGAGTTGGATGATGCGCTGGAAATTGCCGACATCATGGACGGAAAATTGCCGCACTGGCAGCGGCAAGATGCTATGGGTGAAGAAGAGCAGGCTGTTGGACCACCCAAGTTAACACGGCTTACACCAAGTAAGCTATATATATCTGATAATGAAGATAATTCTGATGAAAAATAATGAAAAACCGGCACGCCGGAAAACCCGTCATTGGCCCTAACTTTGACGAACTTTGAACAGTTCTCCCACGAAGGCGGGAGTCCATTTCCCACCAGTGCGGTATGAGGCGAGATCACGAGATGGACCGCTGTCTATTCAGAGGCACTATTTGCCAAAACCCCTGGCAGCGCCGGGATCATTCAAAAATTTACCTCGTCAAAGCGGCCATATCAGGGGAATGATCGTGATCGAAGTGATCGCGATCAGGACGGTCAGCGGCAGGCCATAGCGGGCAAAATCGAGGAAGCGATAACCACCCGCACCATAGACCAAAGTGTTGGTCTGATAGCCGATCGGGGTCAGGAAGCTGGCGCTCGCGGCAAACATCACCGCAACCACAAAAGGCCGTGGATCGACGCCGAGCGATAGCGCAAGCTGGATGGCGATCGGGGTCACCACCACGGCGACGGCATTATTGGTCACCAGTTCGGTCAGCATCAGGCTCAGCAGATAGATCGCCGCGAGCGCATAAATCGGTGGAAAGCCAGACAGCCAGGGCGTCGCCGCCGCGACCAGCATCTCGACCAGACCGGCATTTTCTAGTGCTGTGCCAATCGCCAGCATCGCCACGATCAAGCCGATGATCCGCCAGTCGACCGAGGCAAAGGCCTCATCCGGTTCGATACAGCGGGTGACCAATACGGCGGCCATGCCCAGCACCGCCAGTCCTGCAATCGGCATGATGTCGAGAGCGGCGGCAAGGACGACAGCGAGGATTACCGCAATCGCAATCGGCGCTTTATGCCGCCGGAACCCCCGGGTCTTGGGCTCGCTGACATTCATCAGATTCTCGCCCGCGACCAGACGGCGGATATTGGCCTGCGCGCCTTCCAGCAGCAGAGTATCGCCGACCTGCAATTTGGTGCTGTCATATTGTTCGGACAGGTTGCTGCCCTTGCGGTGCATCGCAATCGGGTGGACGCCATAGCGCTGCGGCAGGGCGGCTTCCTTAAGGCTGTGGCCGATCAGATGGGCATCGGGGAGCAACAATATCTCTGCCAGCATCGACCGGTGCGACGACATCGGGACGAATTGCTGGGTGTCGTCGCTTTTCGTCAGCGGCAGTTTCCCGCGTTCACGAATCGTCATCACGTCCGCTTCATTGGTGTGCATGACCAGAACATCGCCTTCCCGGATCACGCATTCTGCCAGAGATTGCCGGATCGCGACATCATTGCGGATGACATCGACCAGTCGTCGCTCGCCGCTGCGGAACAGATCGACCTGATCGGCGATCTGACCGACATAGGGCGACGTACCGATGATGAAGATCGACATCGTGTAACGCTTGACCTGGCTGTCATCGAGCAGCGAGGACATTGTGTCACGTTCCGGCAGAAAACGGCGAGTCAGGGCGAGATAGGTAACGCCGACCAGCGCGATCACGATGCCGGCGGGAGCGATCTCGAATATCGAAAAGCCGGCCAGATCGTTCTTCTGTGCCACACCGTCGACCAATATATTGGTCGAGGTGCCGATCAGCGTGCAGGTGCCGCCCAATATCGCGGCAAAGGATATCGGCATCAGTATCTTCGATGGCCGTTCACCGAGTTGTTTTGCCAGCGTGATGCCGATCGGGATCATCATCATCACCAACGGCGTATTGTTGGTGAATCCCGACAAGGCAGCGATCGCGACCAACAGCAGGCCGGTCGCCCAAACCGGCGATGTCTTCGCCAATCCGGTCACTTTGAGCGCAAAGGCCTCCAACGTGCCGGTTCGGACCAGGGCTCCGGAAATGATGAACATTGCCGCAATTGTCAGCGGAGCCGGGTTGCTCATCGCTGCCAGTATATCGTCGGTCGAGATAAGGCCGAGAGCCAGCAAAAGGCCGGCTGCGCCAATGGCGGTTACTTCCGGCGGCCGGATTTCTGTCGCAAAGGCGATCAGCAGCAAGAACAGGATCAAACCAACCAAAGCGGGAGAATAAGGCGCAAGAACAGCAAGCATGAACAAGTCCGATCAGGATGGTGCGCTTGATAGCGGAAATCCCAATAAAACGCTGTGCGAACCGGCGCTAGATAGAAAGCGCAGGGCGGCACAAAATATTGTTTGGATAGCTGAAGTTTTGGTTCATGGGCGATTTCGCTTCGGTTGTGCTCTGCACATGATTCCGTCGTCCAAAATCGGAAAAAACAATGGATCAGCAGCTTGTAATTATTTGCGGTTTGACCTTCTCCATACATCTGATCGGCGCGCTTGCTTATTCGGCTCGGATAGCCGGAGTCCGGACCGGTCGTATTGCCGTCTCCTTCGCTTTGTTCAATATTCTTGTTCTGGTGTCGCGGCTGTCAAACAGCTTTCTCGGGCCGTTTCTGGCAAAGCGGATCGAAAATGGCCTGGCCAATGGCACCGGAGAGGGACTGCTCACCGATTTTCGTCTGGTCTTGCTGGCAGCCACCGCCGCGACCATCGTCGGCGCCTTGCTCATTCCGACCGTACAACGCTGGTTTAGCAGCGCCATTTTGCAATTCCACGAGCATCGTTCGATGCCGCGGCTGTTCTGGCACGCTTTTACCAAGGGCGGGATCGGCTATGTCGGGAGAACCGTCACTGCTCCCCGGAAGGTGCATATCACCGACCTGGGCAAGCCGCGCGGCGTATCGATGACGATCATCGTTCTGAACATAGTGGCGCAAGCGCTGCTGACGGTCGGTGTTGTCGGATCATTATATGCTGGTTACCTCAATCCCGAATATCGGGTCACGGCATCACAGCTGTCCGCTGTCATCAACGGATTTGCGACGATCCTGCTGTTCGTCGTGATTGATCCGCAATTGTCGGTGATGACCGACGATGTGGTCAGCGGCCGCGTTAGCCAGCCGATGTTCCGGCGGACGATCACCTGGTTGTCACTTAGCCGGGTAGGGGGAACATTGGTGGCCCAGGCGCTGCTCTTGCCCGCTGCGTTGCTCGTCGCTTATATTGCCGGCGCTGTCTGAGGGGGGAAGTGGGCCAATAGTGCGTTTGTCATTGTGTAAGATCTAGCTCAATGCCGGGACAATCCATACCAGCGACATCATCACGACCGCCAGCAGCAACGAGGCCGCCAGAACAATTCTTACATTATGGGGGCCGCGCGGCTTGTTGCTTGCCTCGCGCTCGGTCACTTCGATCTGATCGCCGTGTTTTTCCATGTCATGCTCCTTTGCCAAAACCAAATAAGCGAAGGCGATCATAACATAAATTCCCCACTATGTGCAGGTTTACGGCTTTTTCTTCCCAAATGGCCAGTTGATGACGCCGCCCGCGATCAGCGCCCACCAGATGAATACGGGCTGGAATGCCAGGCGAGGGCCATGATAGAGCCAACTCGCGGTCTCTCCGCCGATCGCGATATTGTTGATCGCATGATTGATATTCGCGGGATAGACACACAGGCCATAGAGCGCGAGGCCAATGGCCGCTGCATAGCGGACATGCGGGATCAGCCGGGGCGGGATCATCAGGCCAATGGCGCCGGCGACTTCTGCGATCCCGGTCAGCAAGACAACCTGTTCCGGAAAAGGCACCCAGTCGGGCGTGATCGCCAGAAACCCTGCAGGAGAACGGATATGCGCGATACCCGCCAGCAGATAGAAAAGAGCAAGTAGCCAGCGGAAGAATGTCCGGACATGACTGTCTTTTGCGGTCATCGACCGCGTCCCATTCGTGCAATGACCGTGACGAAGAAGGCGGTGGACCAGCCAAGCAAAAGAAAGCCGTTGAGCCCTTCAATCGCAGCGATCATTTCCCAGTGGGTTGCCAGCCCTTCGCTATTATAGCCGGTGGTCGAATAGGTAATGGTCGAGAAATAGATCGCCTGATCAAATGTCGGTAACGCATCCAGCACACGATAGACCACCGCATAAGAGAATATCTCGATGCCGTGCAGCAGGAAGAGGCCCAGCACGAGACCCAGCGTGACGGCAATACCGCGAACCGACATCGGGTGGATATCTTCGGCGGCCTCCTCACGTGCTTCGATGCGCAGCCATCGGCCGAGCAAAAAGATACCGACGCCGTGAGTCAGCACGGTGAGCAGGATCATGCCGGTCCCGATGATCAGTTCGCTGAGCATTGGTTCTCAATCGCCCCAGGGCGGCGGCGGGGGTGTCACCGGCTTGGAGAGGTCAAATTCGACCCGGAAATGACGCCCGTCAGCGGTTTCCGGACGACGCAGTTCATAGCTGAAATGGGCTTTGGATTGACCCGGTGGACTTATCTCGACGGCCCAGACATTGGTTACCGACTGATTGAGGCCATTGGCTTGGAAAGATGCAATGGATTCTGCGTCGACTGGGAATTCCTGACGTTCCGCCGTCCCTGCGCCATTGGTATCACCGCCGTAGTTGGTCACGGTATCCAGGCTGCCATCTTCATGGCGGTGGCGGTGTTTCAGGCGCAGTCCTTGATCGGTGCGCGTGATGATCCATGTGCGCGACCGGTTCCACTTGTCCCGACCCTCGGCGATGTGGAAGGGAATCTGTATCTCGTTCAGATCGCAAGAGGCTGCGTGCATGATCATTGGTTTGCCCGCCATATCTGCATCGGCTTCCTGGTCTGAGACCAATAAACCTGCATAAGCCTTGCCACAGAGCAGGCTCAGTCGCTCAAAAAACAGATCCTGCGGAGATGGTTCCGGTGTCGGAGCGAGAGAAGAATCGCACGCAACCAGTGGCATACAGAGAAAAAGGGCTGCCGAGCTGATCAATATGGACTTGTTCATCAGCGCCGGTGCTACACAATTTCTGCGCATCATGAAACTGCTGAAATTCAACTGTTTGCTTATTAACGAATAGGCTGCTATACGCGCTACAGCTAATAAATCGCGTTACGAAGAAATCTAGGTTTCGCAACCCCTAAGGTCGCATACTCTTTTTCCCATTTCTCGAAGTTGGCCAATCCCGTCCGGTTTTGCATTTCGCAATATCGGGCATAATTAAGTTATGAATAGGAATAAGACTATGCCTACAGGCACCGTAAAATTTTTCAACACCGACAAGGGCTATGGTTTCATCGCTCCTGAAGATGGTGGCGATGACAGCTTCGTGCACATCACAGCAGTTCAGGCTGCCGGAATGCAGTCGCTCGAAAAAGAGCAACGTCTGTCATATGATGTTGAAACCGGAAATAATGGCAAGAAAGCCGCTGTAAACTTGCAGCAGGCATAAGCCAGCAATACCGATTACGAAAAAGGGCGGGAGTGCTTCGGTACTCCCGCCCTTTTTTTGTCTTGAATCCGTCCGCAGCTAGCCCCAGTCGAAGGAAAGGCTACCGCGATTATAGAGTCCGGCGATCAGCGCCACGACATCATCCGATTTCCGCCATTCGGGATTGATGACAAACTGCTCCTGTGCGCACAGCATTTCGGCCAGTACGATGGTTTCATCCGCGCATGGAAAACATTCCCCATCGACAAACAGCAGCAGCTTCTCCTCGCCTTCCCGGATAAAGGAAAAGCGGCTGGCGTGGTTGCGAATCAGGGGATGATCGGCGGTTAGCAAGTCCCGCAATTGTTCCATCTCGATCGGGTCTTGCGGTCGCCAGTCTGTGTCCGGATATCTGGGCGTGCTGCTATATTCGCCGAACCATTGGGCAAATGCCGTGCGATCGGTCAGTTTCTCTGTCAGCATGGCGTGTAGCCGGTCGACGGCGGATGCGGATATCTCGCCAGGATTGGACTGGATCGACAAATCCGGATCGCAGTAGCGGTCATCATCGGTCATTTCGGGCAGCAGGTCGTCGCACCAGTTTCCGATCAATTCCTTCCGCGACGGCGACCGAAAGCCGATACTATAGGTCATGCAATCGGCACCGACCGCGACGCCATTATGGGCGAATCCGGGCGGAATATAGAGCATGTCTCCCGGATCCAATATCCATTCTTCGGTGACTTCAAAATTGGCGAGCAGCAGCAAGTCTTCGTGCGAGCGCAGAGCAGTGTTGTCGTCGCACATGCCGCCGATCTGCCACCGGCGCTGACCGAGCCCCTGGATCAGAAAAACGTCATAATGGTCAAAATGCGGCCCCACCCCGCCGCCATCGCTGGCATAGCTGACCATCACGTCGTCGATCCGCCAATTGGGGATGAATCGAAACGGCTCGATCAGCGCGGCTACATCCGGGATATGATGATCAACCGCCTGAACCAGCAAGGTCCAGGGGGACTTGCCCAGCTCACCAAAGCGCGCCTCGGGCAATGGGCCATGTTCGGCGTTCCAGTCGTCACTCAATTGCGTGATCAGGCGCGATTCAACATGATCTTCGCAAGCGAGGCCAGCAAGCTCGTCGGGTGACAGCGGATTGCGCCATGACTGCCAGGGGTTTCTGATCAATAGTGGGCGTTTCTGCCAGTAATCGCGCAGGAAAGTGGTGTAATTGAAATTATTGAATTGCATTGGCACGCGCTACACAATTTCGCGGCGGACCGGTAGCCATAGTGGTAATGATTATTGGGGCAGGCGGGTAGTTTATCCGTACTGGCTTTGTTGCGTTGCTCATTCTGTTCGTCGCTGCCAAAGGGGGATATGGCAAAACTGATCCTCTTCAACAAACCGTTCGGCGTGCTGCCGCAATTCACCGATCGCGGGAGCGAGACAAAGCGGGCCACGCTTTCCGACTTTATCGACCTGCCAGGCGTCTATCCGGCTGGTCGACTCGATCGGGACAGCGAGGGGCTGATGATGCTCACCGACGATGGCAAAGTGCAGGCGCGGATCGCAGACCCCAAATATAAGACACCGAAAACCTATCTTGTGCAGGTTGAAGGCGACGTCGGGGAAGAAAGCCTCGCCCGGTTGCGGCAAGGCGTCGAGTTGAAAGATGGTGTGACCCGGCCCGCCGACGTCGAACGCATTGCCGATCCGGACCTGTGGCCGCGCGATCCGCCGATCCGGGTGCGCAAGAGCGTGCCCGATTGCTGGCTCAAACTGACCATAAGGGAAGGCCGGAACCGACAAGTGCGCAGGATGACGGCGGCTGTGGGGCATCCGACCTTGCGGCTGGTGCGCTGGAGCATCGGTGACTGGTCGCTGGAGGGGTTGCAGCCCGGAGAATGGCGGGCCGAGGATTAATCCATTTGGCGTCTGACCGGTTTTTCGTTAGAAAAATGGAAATCCAGACAGAGGCATGAACATGAAAAAGACGATCCGCATTCTTCTTTTGTTGCTGGTCCTGTTGGGCGCGGCCTTTTTGATTTTCCGTACGCCCGATACCGATCGCACCGAGATGATCGCTAAATATGGCAATGAAGCCTCGCGCTTTCTCGACGACGGTCATGGCGGCAAAATCCACTATCGTGATGAAGGCAACAAGGATGGACCGGCGATTCTGCTGATCCACGGATCGAACAGCATGCTCCAGACATGGGAGCCGCTGGTGGCATTGCTCGGCGACAAATATCGTCTGATTTCGCTTGATCTCTATGGCCATGGCCTGACGGGGCCCAATCCGACTGGTGCCTATGATGCCGACACCAATATCGCGGCGGCGGTCAAGGTACTGGATACTGTCGGCGTGGACAAAGCCTATTGGGTCGGTAACAGCATGGGCGGCTGGCTGACATGGCGCGCAGGGCTTTCTGTGCCGGAGCGGATAGCAGGCCTCGTATTGATCGATGCTTCCGGCGCGCAGGTAGAGGAAAAGGGCCAGCTCTATCTCGGTGCCAGACTGGCGCAATCGTCGGTCGGACAAATGCTGCTGCCCGAAATCACGCCGCGCTTTCTGGTCAAATCGTCACTGGAAGAAAATTTTGCCCAGCCCGAACGACTGACCGCTGAACAGGTTGATCGCTATTGGGAATTGCTGCGCTTTCCCGGCAATCGTCAGGCTGCGGTGGACCGAGCGAAGACACCGCGTGAACCGGAAAAATGGGCAGAAGTTGGTGCGTTGAAAATGCCGGTGCTGCTGCTCTGGGGAGAACAGGATAAGGTGATTCCATTGTCTCATGCGCGTGCCTTTGCAGCCGCAATTCCGGGGAGCAAGCTGATCACTTATGTCGATGCAGGCCATCTGCCGATGGAGGAAACTCCGGAACAGGTTGCGCGGGACATTGATGCCTGGATTGTAAGTTTGGCCGCAGAGGCTGTTGCACCGAACTAGCGCCGGACATCGTCCCTGATTACCGTAACTGTTCTGGCGCTTGATCGCATCAGCTGCTGATTTCCGGCAGACTCCAGTCGATCGGGGCCAGTCCATTCTGTGCGAGAAAAGCATTGGCCTTGCTGAAATGTCGGCATCCGAAAAAACCGTTATAGGCAGACAGCGGCGAGGGGTGGGGGGCTTTCAGCACCAGATGATGGCCGCCCTGTTCGATGCTTTGCACGAAAGCCGCTTTTTTCTGGGCGTAGCTTCCCCACAACAGAAACACCACGGGCTCCGGTTTTGCCGCGATCAGGCGGACGATGGCATCGGTAAACTGCTCCCAGCCTTTGCCGCGATGGGAAGCGGCATTGGCCATCTCGACGGTTAATACGCTGTTGAGCAACAACACGCCCTGTTTCGCCCAATGCTCGAGAAAACCATGGGCAGGACGGGTCAGGCCGAGATCGCTTTCCAGCTCCTTGTAGATATTGACCAGCGACGGCGGCGGCCGGACACCGGGTTGCACGCTGAAACACAGGCCATGGGCCTGGCCCGGCCCGTGATATGGGTCCTGTCCCAATATGACGACGCGGACCCGGTCGAGCGGAGTCAGGTCGAGCGCGCGAAAATATTCCTCGCCTTTGGGATAGATCTGTTTGCCCGCAGTTTTTTCCTGCAGCAGAAATTCCCGCAAGGCGGTCATGTGATCGCTGGAAAATTCGCCAGCAAGGGGCTTTTTCCAGCTGTCGTCGAGTTCTATGCGGTCATTCATATCCTGCTGATAGCAAGGCAGAATTGATAGGCAAAGCATGATCAACCCTGCTTGCCAGTTTCACCAATGGACATTACCATCCTGTTGAAGCGCCATCAGAAAGCGCAAGTGCAGAAGGAAAAGCATCTTCCCATGACCGACAGCAATATTCCCGTCATTTCCGCAACCGGCCTGTTCACGCCGGAAGACAGTATCAGCAACGAAGAACTGGTTGCCAGTTTCAATGCCTATGTCGACCTCACCAACCGCGAAAATGCCGAAGCGATTGCAGCGGGTGAAATGTCAGAATTGCCGCATAGTTCGGTGGAATTTATCGAGAAGGCTTCGGGCATCAAGTCGCGTTTCGTGCTCTCCAAGGCACCGATTCTTGATCCCGAGATCATGTGCCCCCGCTTGCCCGAGCGCCCGAATGAGGAAATCTCGGTTCTTGCCGAAATCGGCGTGAAAGCCGCCCTGCAGGCGCTGGAACGGGCAGGGCGCAAGCCGGAAGATGTCGATGCAGTGCTCTGCGCCTGCTCCAATCTGCAACGCGCTTATCCCGCGATCGCCGTCGAAATCCAGGCCGCGCTCGGAATCGAGGATGGCTTCGGTTTCGATATGAATGTTGCCTGTTCCTCCGCGACTTTCGGTATCCAGACCGCAGCCGACTATATCCGCTCGGGCAGCGCCAAATCGGTGCTGGTGATCAATCCGGAAGTCTGTTCCGGCCATCTCAACTGGCGCGACCGGGACAGTCATTTCATCTTCGGTGACGTAGCAACGGCGATCCTCATCGAGTCCAAGGATATTGCGCCAGCGCAGCATTGGGAAATCGTCGGCACAAAGCTGAAAACCCAGTTTTCCAATAATATCCGCAACAATTTCGGGTTTCTCAACCGCACCCATCCGGAAAGCCGCGATGACAAGGATAAATTGTTCGTCCAGGAAGGGCGCAAAGTCTTCAAAGAAGTGGTGCCGATGGTCGCGAACATGATCAACGAGCAGACGGAACGGCTCGGCATCGAGGCGGGTATGCTGCGCCGTCTCTGGCTGCATCAGGCCAATGCTGGGATGAACCGCCTGATCGCCCAGCGGGTGCTCGGCCATGAAGCCAGTGACGATGAAAGTCCGACGGTCCTTGATACTTATGCCAATACATCTTCCGCCGGTTCGATCATTGCCTTTCACAAACATAGCGACGATCTGGTTGACGGGGATATCGGGCTGATCTGCTCGTTCGGAGCGGGCTATTCAGCCGGAACAGTTTTTGTGCGCAGAGTTGCGTGATTGGGGAGATTTGAGATGACGATGACAGGCCATTGCCTATGCGGTGCGGTAAGTTACAAAATCGAGGGAGAGCTGCAAATGTGCGGCGTCTGCCATTGCAAAAACTGCCAGCGTCAGGCGGGTAGTTCCTATTCTGTATTGTTCGCGGTGGCGGATGACCAGATCGAGATCACCGGTGACCTCACCACCTATGAAGACCACGCCGATAGCGGCAATGTCGTTTATCGCCATTTCTGCGGGACCTGCGGATCGCCGGTGAAGACCTCGCTTCCGACCCAGCCAGGCATGACTTTTATCAAGGCTGGCACATTGGACGATACCAGCGTGCTGCATCCGCAAATTCATTTCTGGACCGGCAGCAAACAGCCCTGGGTCGAGATTGATGCTGACATCCCGCAAATCGAAGGCAATCCCGGGTGATTATCACCAGGCAATTCACGGCGGCGATCCTAACCTTCGCGATGCTCGCAGGCTGTGTCGATACCGTCGAGCAAGGGCAAGCCGATGACATTGAGCCCAGTTCAGAGCTTGCGTCGATCATCCTTCAGTCGGATGGTGTTTCACAGGGAGAAGACATGCACTTCCCCTATGGTACTGAAAAAACCAAAGTCATCGCCATGCTCGAACGTTTTGGTCCGGCCTATCAGAACGCGAATGACGAATGCGGTGTCGGACCGATGGTTCAGATTTATGCGCGCGCGATAGGTCTGACGCTCAATTTTCAGGAAGACAGGCTGGTTGGCTGGTATTTTGACGGAGACGGGAAAATGGCCCGCACCGCACAGAATATAACGGTCGGTTCGCCCCGCGTAGAGCTTGAAAAGGCCATGACGGTAGAAATGGAACCGGAAAGCACGCTCGGTATCGAGTTTTTTGCCCGTTTGGGAGAAACCGGCTATATCGGCGGATTCCTGTCAGACGAAAGCAAGAATGCGGTCGTCGAAAGCCTCTACTCGGGAGCAACCTGTTTTTTCCGCTGACCGGCTCGTGTAGCAGATTTAGGGGGATATATGATCAGTCTAAGGGCACGTTTGTTGTTTTTCATTGTCCGAATTTCGGGACTGAAAAACTATCTTCTCAAGCCTGGAAGGGCCGAGAAATTTGTTGCCCGTGATCATGCCCGGGGTCACGCGTCACCCGTCCGCTGGCTGCGCAAACATTGCGATATCGAAACAGCCGAGATTGATGGTCAACCATTATATCGTCTGAATCCAGAGAAAAATGAAACTTCACTGCACATCTTCTATCTCCACGGCGGCGGCTATGCGTTCAACATTGTTTCGCTTCACTGGCATTTTATCAAAAAATTGATCCGTAAAACCGGCGCCAGCGTCACCGTCCCGATCTACCCGCTATCGCCGGAAAACAAATGGGACAACAGCTATGCGATGGTGATGGAGGCGTTTGAACAGGCGGTTGCCCGGCATGGTGCGGAGAATATCGTGGTGATGGGTGACAGCGCCGGCGGCGGCTTTTCTCTGGGCTTATCGCAAATGTTGCGTAACCAGAGCAAGGCATTGCCCGGAAAATTGGTGCTGCTCAGTCCCTATCTTGATCAGACCGCTGCTGATCCGATGCAGGCAGAACTGGAAAACACCGACGTGCTGATTTCGGTCGAGGGTATTCGCCGCCTCGGTTCCTGGTGGATGCGCGACGGCGAAGACCCGGCAATGTTTCCGCTTAGCCCATTGTTTGCGCCGGTTGATCGACTACCGCCGATGCTGGTGTTTGCCGGAACCGACGAAGTGTTGCTTGCGGATTCGCTGCGGCTGAAACAAAAAGGTGACGAAGTTGCCGCAGAGATCGATTTGAAAATCTATGACCGGATGCAGCATGTCTGGATGCTGCTGCCCATTCCGGAAGCGAAAAAGGCGTTGGACGAAATTGTTGGATTTTTGACCGCTCCAAAAATATAGGCTCAAAAACAATAAGTTAAACCGATATCGAGGTTGAATTCAGCCTTTCAAAGCCCGTCCGCGTTCAATGACCGCCAGCCGTCGTTGTTCGACTTCTTCCGCTGTCACATTGGCATTCCAGGCGTCGGTTGTCTGCTTCTCCAGCGCCATCGCCTCTTTGAAGTTGCGGTCATAGCCGTCGAAGATCAGCTGCTTGTAGGCTTTCAGAAATTCGGGATCGATGCTGGCCATATCCTTGGCCAGTGTGCGGGCCTTGGGCATCAGATCATCCGGGGCATAGACATGGTTGACCAGACCCCAGTCGCAAGCGGTCTGGGCATCGAGAAACTGACCGGTAAAGCTGAGTTCGCAGGCGCGGGACAGGCCGATGAAGCGCGACAGTTTCTGCGACAGGCCCCAGCCGGGAATGATCCCGACCCGGGCGTGGGTGTCGGCAAAGCGGGCATTGGTCGAGGCGATACGGACATCGCAGGCCAAAGCCAGTTCAAAGCCACCAGTGATCGCGACGCCGTTGATTGCACCAATGACCGGCACGTTCAGCGATTCCAGCGCCCGGCAGGGATTGCGCGCGGGGTTCTGGTCGGTTGCGGCACCGAGTCCCTGTTCACCCAGTTCCTTGAGGTCGAGGCCGGCAGTAAACGCCCGCTCACCAGCGCCCGTGACGATGACGGCACGAATATCACGATCTTGGGAAATATCCTGACAGGCGGCAAATAATTCGCCTCTCAGCGAATGGGACAGCGCGTTCATGGCTTCCGGACGATTGAGCGTGATTGTGGCAATTGCGTCCGATTTTTCCAGCAATATCAAAGCCATCAGTCGTCATCTCCGGCTTCGTATTTTTCGGCGATCTGTGCACCCATTGCCGCCGTCATCGCAAAACATTTCTCGGGATCGCTTTGCCGCAATTCTGCGATATTCAGTTCCATCCCCTCGGCTATGATGAGTTCGGGAACATTATTCGTGACTGCCTCCAAGATCTGCCGCGCACATTCGGCGGGTTCCATGCCATTGTCGATCACGGCGTCTGACTTGCCGCGGCTGTCGCCGTCCTTGGTCAAGGCATTGCGCGAAACATTGGTCCGGATCGAACCCGGCAGGATATTGGTGACATGGACATTGTGCAGCTTTTCGGTCTCGGCGCGCAAGGCATCCATATAGCCGATCAGTCCGTGCTTGGCGGCGCAATAAGCGGTGCGCAGCGGCACGCCGACCCGGCCGGCGACCGAGCTGATTCCGACAATATGTCCGCCGCCTGCCGCGATCATGTGCGGCAGCAACAGCTGGGTCAGCCAGATCGGGGCGAGCAGATCGACATTGATGATCTTGTGATGCACATCGGGATGGGTGTCGAGCGCCAGACTGCGCTGGCTGATGCCCGCGTTGTTCACCAATATGTCGACTCGGCCCTTCCAGTTGCACGCTGCTTCGATCTTCGCCGGCAAGGCGTCATAGTCGGTCGTTTCAAAGGGCAGGATCAACGTATCAGTCTTGATGTCGGTAGCGACTTGTTCGAGCGCTTCGGTGCGCCGGCCCGACAGGATGATATGCGCGCCCTGTGCGGCAAAGGCCTTCGCCAATGCTTCGCCAATTCCGGAGGACGCCCCGGTGATCCAGACAATTTTACCGTCAAATGTCATAAGTCCGCTCCTTGTTCGACCGCTTTGGATTTTTTCCATCCGACATAGCAAAGCGCCAGCATGATGATATTGCCCACAGCATCGAGCAGTCCCATGCTGGTGAACACCGGATCGTGGAAGGTGAAATAATAGTTGAACCCGAAAAAGGGCACGAGCGCAATTCCGTAAACCAGAAAGGTCAGCGACGAAAAGCGAGAAAAGGCAACGAATAGCCCTGACAACAGGGCTTGCGCGCCAAAACAGGCGACCGCAAACGGCAATATCCGGCCACCCTCGCGATATTCCGGCAGCAATGTCGTATCAATCACATGCTGCGGGAAAAAGGCCGCCCACCCGCCAAGGACAAAGAACACCAGCGCGATGAAAAACTGAATGCGCTTTGGTGTCATGTTCCGTTCCGTTGACTATGCGCTTTTGCCTGTTTTTGGAGCGTCGTCGCCCAGATCCTCAAACCAGGCTTCCACTTCACCGTTCAGTTTGATCAGCAGCGGATTGCCCTTGCGATCCATGGTCTTGCCGACCTGAACCTTCACCCAGCCTTCGGAAATGCTATATTCCTCGATATTATGTTTGCGCGCTCCGCGAAAGTTGATGCCGATGCCGCGATTCAGCAAGTCGCCACCATAATGCGGGCTGCGCGGATTGATGGCGAGATGGTTTGGCGGCACATCCGGTCCGGATGCTGCTGAATTGGCCTGATCGGGTTGTTGCTCTTCGGTCATCTTGTCTTATCCTGTCTATTGCAGTCGCGCTTTGCCAGAATCTTCACCAAAATCAAGTGCGGGACGCATTGCGTGGCTGTATCAGTCCCTTGCTAGCTGAAGGTGTCCGCAACATCTGAGTCATTCTCAGACAGGGTGCCATATATGCTGGCCGGAACAAGGACATAAAAGACCATTAGCGGCACCATGACGATGACGCCGACGATGACCCCCAAAATGATCGACAAGCTTGAGAACATGCCTACCATCAAGGCAAGCACAACATAGATCATAAAAAACGCGACCGAGATAAGGAACAGATAGAGCATCAACATCAGGCTGTTGTTTCTGGTCAGTTTCCAGGATTCGAGCAGGGCCCGGAATGGATTGAAGCTGCGCTCTGCCGCCATGATTGGACCAGTAGTTCCAAGCCTGGCAAAGAGGAACAGCACAAACAAGAGCAATCCAATATAGAACAAGATCATTCCGATGCCGATACCAACGCCGGTGCCTACGCCGGGAGAATCTGCCCCCATCATTGCTACCCCGAAAATCAGGCCAAGAATCATACTGACGATGAGGAGAGCGATAACAAAGGCGATATACAAGACAATAATCGCGAACAACGCCGGAACTGCCGCGAGCAAACCATAGCCTATCGCCCCGCCAATCGACTCTTGTCCCCGGGAAAGAGCGATCCTCCAGACGATGAAATAGCCCGCGATTGATATCACTGAGGTGATCAAGCCAATGAACGCCAACTGTCCAACCCGTCCAGCCATCATTGTCGCCATAGCTGCGGGATCAGCCTGCATGGGGTCAAACATCAAGGCTGACATGTCAGCAAAAAGTAGGTAAAACAGCATGCCCATGAGCGCATAGCTAGCAAGCAAGACGGCACCGATCACAAATCCGTGGTCTTTCAGCATAGCCACATTAATGGCCCATGCTTGGCCCATATCAAATTTTCGCATTGAACATCCCCCCTGCATCGTTCCTCGGAGTGAGAAAGTCAGCAGGGTAGATCAAATCATTGGCAGGTCAAGCCGCAGCTGCCTGACGCGAGGCCTTCTTGCGATCGTTCGGATCGAGATAGCATTTGCGCAGGCGAGCGTTATTCGTCGGCTCATTTTTCTGTCTTGCCCTCTCTGGAACCTTCAAAATGTGCATGTCGATAAAGAAATTACTGGATCAATCCAAAATTCTTTGATCAAACTTGCAAAGCAAAATTAAAAAAGTTATCAATCTCTCAAAATAGTTGGGGGTTTATTGAAAATGCGTAGTTCTTTATTTGTGATCTCTTCATTTTTACTTGCTGGATGTGGCGGTGGAAGTAGTTCTTCGTCGCCTGTGCAACTTCCACCATCGGCGAATGTACGGCCCCAAATTTCGGCAATCGGGTCCCAAATGATCACGGAAAATCAAACGGCCGTGCTGACCGTGCAGGCGAGTGATGCAGATGGCAACCCGCTGAGTTTTTCCGTTTCCGGCGCAGATGCGGATGACTTTGTGATCAATTCCTCCGGAGCATTGTCATTCAGGACGGCCCCGAATTTTGAACTGCCGACCGATACCGACATGAACAATGTTTACAATGTTGCTGTAACCGTCAGCGATGGCAGTCTGACAGCCAGCACCAACGCGACGATTACGGTCGAGAATGATCGTGAAGGAATTCTCGTTCGTCGCCTGGCGACCGGATTGAATGATGTCACTGTCATCGCGACTATACCAAGCCAGGCAAAAGTGTTTGTCGCAGAGCGCGGCGGTAATATCTATGAAATGGATACAGTCGATGGAACGCGCAGTCTCGACCGAACCATTCTCAATGTAAATACCACTGGCGAAGGCGGGCTTTTGGGGCTGGTAGTTGACCCTTCTTTCACGGCCAATAATACATATTGGGCGTTTGTGACCTCTGCAAGGAGCGGCCCGTTCGCTCGCTCCGGAAGTGATATTTCGATCCGAAAGATCAATCGCTTCAGGCCCGAATCATTGTTGGGCAGCGGCATTCAGCTGGAGATTCCTCATGCTTCCGATATAAATTATGGTGGCTGGCTGGGCTTTGGCCCAGGGAATGATCTCTATGTGATGGTCGGCGATGCGGGTCATATCAATAACGCGCAAGATCCGAATTCAAAATTGGGCAAGGTTTTGCGATTGCGACCAAACCCGGATCCGTTTGCTGGCGCTGCACCTGTATTATTTCTGGCTCCCCCAGGAAATCCATATGCTGGCGGCGGCGGTGATCGTTTTGTTTATGCGCTCGGGTTGCAGGACCCCAAAAATGGAGTCCTGTTCGGCGACGGAGTATATTTTTCCGACCGTGGTAGCTCCGTGGCGGAGGAAATAAATTTCCTGCTTCACAATGTGGGCGGCACAAATTTCGGCTGGCCTTTTTTTGAAGGTAGCTCGCCATCGACGGGTAGCACAACAGAAACTCTGACAGCATCGGTGACCGAATATGCAAGAGGCGATGGTGATCGAGAAGGCAGTTCCGTGGTTGGTGGTACGATTTATACCGGACCGATTGTCAGCCTGCAGTCAAAGTATATCTTTGCAGATAAGGGCAGCGGCAAAATTTGGGCCATCGGCATCAATGACCTGATAGGGGGGAAAACAGTCCCTTCATCAAGATATGAACTGCTCAATGCCGATTTCAAGCCAGATGCAGGCAGTATCGATTCGATCGTGGCGATCGGTACGGATCGTGAAAATAACCTGATTATCGCCGACTCAGACGGAGAAATATTTGTCGTCGAGCCATCGGGGTTCTAATTCTCGCCGATTCAGATCAAGAGATAACTGTCATTGAGCCGGCGAGAAAAGGATTGAATCAAGCCGCAGCTGCCTGACGCGAGGCCTTCTTGCGATCATTCGGATCGAGATAGCGTTTGCGCAGGCGGATATTCTTGGGCGTAACTTCGACCAGCTCGTCATTGTCGATATAGGCGATTGCTTGTTCCAGCGTCATGACCTTCGGAGTGGTCAGACGAATGGCGTCTTCCTTGCCCGAGACCCGGAAGTTGGTCAGAGCCTTGGACTTCATCGGATTGACATCAAGATCGCCGGGCTTGGCATTTTCGCCAATGATCATGCCTTCGTAAACCGGGGTCTGCGCGCCGATGAACAATGTACCACGTTCTTCGAGCATGTTCAGTGCATAGGCTGCCGTATTGCCGGTGCCGTTCGACACCAGAACGCCAACCGGGCGGCCTTCGATAACGCCTTTATACTCGCCATATTTTTCAAACAGACGGTTCATCAGGCCGGTGCCGCGTGTGTCGGACAGAAACTCGCCATGATAACCGATCAAGCCGCGAGAAGGTGCGGAGAAGGTAAGGCGGGTCTTGCCGGCGCCGGAAGGACGCTGTTCGGTCAATTCCGCTTTGCGGCGCTGCATTTTTGAAACCACGGTGCTGGCATATTCATCATCAACGTCGATGAGGACGGTTTCATATGGTTCCTGCCGTTTGCCATTTTCTTCGCGATAGAGGACGCGGGGACGGGAAATGCCGAGTTCAAAGCCTTCGCGGCGCATCGTTTCGATCAGCACGCCCAGCTGCAATTCGCCGCGGCCAGCGACTTCAAAGCTGTCCTTGTCGTCGCTTTCGGTGACCTTGATCGCGACGTTGGATTCGGCTTCACGCGCCAGACGGTCGCGGATCACACGGCTGGTGACCTTGTCGCCTTCACGGCCGGCAACCGGACTATCATTCACCGCAAAGCGCATCGAAAGCGTTGGCGGATCAATCGGTTGTGCCGCGATAGGTTCATGAACAGAAATATCGCATATCGTGTTCGAAACAGTTGCTTTGGTCAGGCCTGCGAGAGAGATAATATCACCCGCCTTGGCGCTTTCCACGGGGACCCGTTCGAGGCCATTAAACGCCATGATCTTTGTCGCACGACCGGTTTCAACAACCTTGCCGTCCATATCAATCGCGTGGATCGGCATGTTGATGTCGATCCTTCCGCTTTCGACCTTGCCGGTCAGAATCCGGCCAACGAAATTGTCGCGGTCGAGCAAAGTGACAAGAAACTTGAATTCCGCATCCGGATCGACATCAGGCTCCGGCACATGTTCGATAATCTTGTCGAACAGGCAAGACAGGTCGCCTTCGCGGACGTCCGGGGTCTCGCCAGCATAGCCATTACGACCACTGGCGTAGAGCGTCGGGAAATCGAGCTGTTCGTCATTGGCATCGAGGTTGACAAAAAGGTCGAATACTTCGTCCAATACTTCTTCTGCGCGGCCATCGGGACGGTCAATCTTGTTGACCACGACGATTGGTTTCAGACCAAGCGCAAGAGCCTTGCCGGTCACGAATTTTGTCTGTGGCATAGCGCCTTCAGCACTGTCGACGAGCAGGATCACACCATCGACCATCGACAGGATGCGCTCTACTTCGCCGCCAAAGTCGGCATGGCCCGGGGTATCGACAATATTGATCCGCGTGCCCTTCCACTCGACGCTGGTGCATTTCGCCAGAATCGTGATGCCGCGTTCTTTTTCCAGATCGTTCGAATCCATTGCCCGTTCCTCGACACGTTCATTGTCGCGAAATGTGCCGGATTGGCGGAAAAGCTGGTCAACCAGAGTGGTTTTGCCGTGATCAACGTGCGCAATGATTGCGATATTGCGAAGGGACATATTAGATTCTACCGTAAGAAGAGGAAAGGGCGGCCATAGGCACAGCCCCGCTATTGCCGCGCCCTTAGCCTGTTTGGTGCTGCACCGCAACATCAGAAAGCTTGCCAAATCATTCTGGGCGATCCAATTGGCACTACCGCTATGCAAACCCTTCGTCTCATCCTGACCGATAAATTCATCTGGCTGCTCAGCGGAGCGGTGCTGCTGGCGACGCTGCTGCCGGTGCAAGGGGCGGCGAAGGATATCGCCGGGATATTGTTCAACGCCGGGATTTTTGCGGTATTTCTGCTCCACGGTATTCGTCTCGAACGCCATGAAGTGCGCGCTGGTCTGGGCAATATCCGGCTGCAGGGCACCATATTCATCTGGGTCTTCGGCGTGATGCTGACCATCGGCCTGCTATTGTCCAAGGCGGTCGATCAGGTTCTGCCCGCCGATGTTGCATTGGGCTTTCTGTTTTTGGGCGTGCTGCCATCCACCGTGCAATCGGCAACCAGCTATTGCGCTATCGCTAGAGGAAATGTTGCCGCCTCGGTTGTCGCCAGCGCGTTGATCAATCTTGTCGGGGTGTTTTTGTCGCCATTATTATTCGCGTTGCTCGCCCGTGCCGCCGGTGTTGTCATCACTACGGAGACGATCATCAAGCTTGCCGCGATATTGGTATTGCCATTCGTTCTCGGCCAGGTCTTCCAGAGATGGCTGCGTCCGTGGGTCTTGCAGCACAAGGATCTGACGGGCTGGATCGACCGGGGGGCGATCGCGCTGGCGGTCTATGTTTCCTTTTCCGCCGCGATCATCGCCGGGATGTGGAGCCGGGTGAGCGGCGTTGAATTTGTCTGGCTGGCGGCTGCCTTGCTGCTTTGGCTGGGGCTGGCCTTTGGTGGCACATGGTTGCTGGGTGGCCTGATGGGGTTCGCCCGCAACGATCGAAAGACCCTGCTATTTTCCGGCGCGCAGAAAAGTGTGGCGATCGGCGCCCCGCTGGCGGCGATCATCTTCGCGCCAGAACGCGCGGGCCTGGTGATATTACCGCTGATTTTCTATCATCTCGCGCAATTGTTCCTGTCCGCACCGGTTGCTGTGCGATTGGCCGGGGATCAGGATTAGAGAATCATTGTCCGTTCGTCCTGAGCTTTTCGAAGGGCCGGGCGCGGGCGATAGAAGCAATTCGACAAGCTCAGTGCGAACGGTGAAATCTAGAGTTCCCTTAGCGCTCGCGCCGGTTTGGCGGAGAGCACCGGAATCGAGCCGAGCAAGCCAATCCCCAATGTTGCAATCGCGCCGATGCCCAGCGTCAGCAGGACGATTCCCCAATCCGGCTGCCAGGTGAATTCGAAAATCTGGGTGATCACGAACCAGCCGGCAAACAGGCCGAGGCCGAGAGCCACCGCCGATAACAGAAATGCCAGCAGCGCATATTCCATCGCCTGAACCGACAATATCTGGGCTCGCGTCGCGCCGAGCAGTTTCAGGATAACGCTGTCATAGACGCGGGCCTGACGAGAGGCGGCAATGGCACCGATCAACACCGCGATGCCGGACAAGATCGCGATCGAGGCGGCAGCGGCAATGGCGGTCGCCATCTGGTCGAGTATATCGCCGATCTGGGAGGCGATTTCCTTGACCTTGACCATCGAAATGGACGGGAATTCTGCTGGCAATATGCTGAGCAGCCGGTCTTCCTTGGCTGTTTCCATCTGGATCGTGGCGGCAACATTATGGGGTACGTTGGCGAGCACGCTGGGCGGGAATACCAGCACATAGTTGAACCCGAAATTGCGCCAGTTGACCTTGCGGAAAGAGGCGACCCTGGCCGGGATTTCGACGCCGAGCAGACTGACGGTCAGACTGTCGCCGATCTTCAGGCCCAGAGCTGCGCCCTGTTCTTCATCGACCGAAACCAAGGGCGGCCCGTCATAATCGGCATCCCACCATTCCCCCTCGGCGATTTCGCTGCCTTCGGGAATGGTCGCACTATAGGTGAGCCCACGGTCACCGCGCAGCACCCATGCGCCTTCCGGTAATGTTTCCAGTTCGGACACCCGCTGGCCGCGAAATTCGGTGATCGTCCCGCGCAAGGTCGGTACGATATTGACTTCCGCGTCGCTCGCGGTTTCTGCGACTTTGGCGCGGAAGTCATCGGCGCGCTCGACCGGGATATCGAGCACGAAAAAGCTCGGTGCGTCGCGCGGAACGGTCGAACGGATTTCATTGGTCAGACTGGTCTGGATCGCCGCCAGCGTGGCGAACAGGGTCAGGCCCAGTCCCAGCGCCACCACCAGCTGCCCGGTCTGGGCGCCGGGACGATGGAGGCTGGTCAGGGCGAGGCGCAATAGTGGATGTTTCGGCCGCGGGGCCTTGCTCGCCAGCCAGCGGATCAGCGCCCCCAATGCGGTCAACAGCAGCAGGATCGCGGCGGCGGCGCCAATGAACGAGGCCGAAAATAGCGGCTCATTGGCGGTGCCCAGGGCAAGCGCGATGATGGCGGCAATCGCCAGGCCGACGCCAATCCAGCTTTGCCGATCAATCTGTCGCCACGACCGGCCTTCGCCGCGGATGATGCCTGCTGCCGGAATGGTTTTTGCCCGCGACAACGGGGGCAGGGCAAAGATGACGGCAATCAGCAATCCATAAAGCGCGCTGACCAGCAGCGGCAACGGATAGATGGCAAATTCCGGTTTGATCGGCAGGACATCACCGGCGATCTGGATGATCGCCAGCGGCGCCACTGCGCCAATTGCGAGACCCAGAGCTATGGCAGCCAGGGCCACTGTCATGATCTGGAACAGATAGATGCGAAAGATCATCGCGCTGTCCGCGCCGAGTATCTTGAGCGTGGCAATCGCGCCCTGCTTGCCGCGCAAATAGGAGGCGACGCCATTGCCGACGCCGATGCCGGCGATCACCAGCGAGGCGAGGCCGACCAAAGTCAGAAACTGTCCCATGCGCTCGATGAAGCGCCGCGTGCTGGGCGCGCCATCGTCGCGCGTCTTGATTTCCCAGGCCGCATTGGGAAATTGCTCGGCGAGACCGTCGCCGATTGTGCCGGGGTCGGATGTGGCGGGCAGTTTGAGGCGATATTTGCTCTCGAACAGGCTGCCCGGCTGGATCAATTTAGTCGCCCGAAGATTGTCGAGCGACGTGATCGCCACCGGACCGAGCGACAGGCCTTCGCTGAGCCGGTCAGGCTCTTCGGCAATAACGCCGGAAATATTGAAGCTGGCCTCGCCAAAGGCAATCTTGTCGCCAGTATCCAGCGACAGGCGCTGCATCAGGGCACGGGTGACATAGATTTCCTGCGGCTCTGGCGAAGAGACAATTTTGCCATTCTCCAGCGTGAAACTGCCGTAGAGCGGATAAGCGCCATCGACGCCTTTCAGTTCGACCAGTTGCGTGTCGCTGCCATCGGGCAACCGGGCCATTGCCTGCATCCGCAGCGTTTCAGAGAGCGTTCCCGTTTCCCTGAGAGCCGCGAGTTCCGCGCTGGTGGCTTCGCGCTGGGCAACCGCTATCTCCAGATCGCCGCCCAATATCGCCTGACCGCGATTGGCCAGTTCTTCGGTGATCGCACTGGTCAGGCTGCCAATGGCCGCCAGTGTGGCAACGCCAAGCAGCAGGCAGATGATCAGCAGCCGAAGCCCGACAAATCGTCCACGCAAATCGCGGCGTGCGATTGTCCACGCCTTGCCGAGGTCAGATGTCATCACGCGGCGCTATCCCGCTCGATAAGGCCGTCGCGCAATTCGATGATCCGGTCGCAGCGTTTGGCCAGTTCCGGATCATGGGTGATGATCAGCAATGTCGCCGCCGTGGCTTTCTGGCGATCGAACAGCAGGGTGATGATCTTCTCGCCGGTGGTGCCATCAAGATTGCCGGTCGGTTCGTCGGCGAAGATGATGGTCGGTCGTGACGCCATCGCCCGGGCAATGGCCACGCGTTGTTGCTCGCCGCCGGAAAGCTGGGTCGGATAATGGCCGAGCCGGTCGCCAAGGCCGACTGAGGCTAGCTCTTCTGCCGCGACTTCAAAAGGCTTGGCCTGGCCGTCGAGTTCGAGCGGTACCGCGACATTTTCCAGCGCCGTCATCGTCGGCAGCAGATGAAAGGCCTGCAGGACGATGCCGACCCGGCCGCGTCGCGCAACTGCCAGCTGATCCTCGTTCATCGTGCCAAAATCGGCACCGGCAATATTGACGGTACCGCCGCTCGCCCGCTCCAGACCCGACAGGATCGCCATCAGCGATGATTTTCCCGAACCGGATGGTCCGAGCAATGCAACCGTCTTGCCCTCCTCGATCGACAGATCAATGCCGCGCAATATATCGACCCGGGCAGTCCCTTCCCCCAAAGACAGGGTGACATTTCGGGCTGCAATCGCAATATGGGGTTCAACTGTGGCGGCGTCGCTCGATGCGGCGGTTTTCTGGATCATGGGGGTAAGGATATCCGATGTTGAAGAATATAATCTCATATGGGTTCACTCTGGCATTTCTGCAACTTTTGATAGCCTGTGGTCCAGCGCCGGAAGCGGAGCAAGCTGTTCTAGAGGACGTAGAAACGGTCTCGACGGCAACAGACGACGATCAAATGGCGGAAGCGAAAGAGGCTGAAATCCTGATCGTCGCTTTTGGCGACAGTCTCTACGCCGGCTATGGCCTGGACCAGAAAGAGGGTTTTGCGCCGGAATTGCAAGCGGCGCTGACAGCAGAGGGCAAGGATGTCCGGGTTCACAATGCCGGCGTGTCGGGTGACACCACGGCAGCGGGATTGAGACGGATGGACTTCGTTCTCGACAGCCTGTCGCGCAAGCCGGATCTGGTGATATTGGGACTGGGCGGCAATGACCTGCTGCGCGGTCTGAAACCCGCAGATAGCCGTGCCAACATGGAAGCCATGGTCAAAAAGCTCAAGGATCGCGGTATCCCGGTCATGCTGACCGGCATGCTGGCGCCGCCCAATCTTGGGTCTGCATTTAGCGATGAATTCAACGTCATCTATCCTGCTCTGGCCCAGAAATATGATGTCGCGCTCTATCCATTCTTCATGGAGGGGGTGGTAGGGCATCCCGATCTTTTCCTGCCCGATGGCCTCCATCCCACCGCCGAAGGCATTGATATTATCGTCGGCAAAATCGCGCCGCAAGTCGTTGAAGTGCTGGAAAGCTGAGCATCGCGAAAGCTGGAAGGACTGGAAGCATGTTGCACAGTTTCACAAAAACTGTATTATTTTGCTAATACAGCAGTTGAAACGCTTGAAAAGCAGGGCATTTGCATCCATTTATAGGGAAAGCCTCGCACTGGTGCCGGGGCAGGGAGGCTGAACAGCATGGCGACCGAAACAATCACCGCGACCGAAGACCTGAAACTGACCCCGCCAGACCCGGTGGTTGCCGTCGCACCCGAAAAGGCCGGAGGCCTTGTTTCCATTGGTGACGAGGTAAAGTCCAAGCTGGAAGAAAAAGTCGACAGTTTTATCGATGATTTGATCGCTCAAGACGAAAACAGCCCCGAATTTGGCAAAAAAGTCGACCAGATTACCAATATGGGTCGCAAGGAAATTGCCGAAGCGGCGGGCCAGTCCAACCGCTTTCTCGATCGCCCGATCCGGTCGATGGACGAGCAGAGCGGGATCGGTTCCGATCTCGCCGAATTGCGCCGCACCGTCGAGGACCTCGATCCGGGCAAGCGCGGCAATCTGACCGCCAAGAGAAAGATTTTCGGAATCATTCCGTTCGGCAACAAGATGCGCAACTATTTTGACGGTTATAAAAGCGCGCAAGGCCATATCGGCTCGATCCTCGACCGGCTTCGTTCCGGCAAGGACGAATTGTTGATGGACAATGCCGCGATTGATGTCGAACGCAAGAATCTGTGGGCGGCGATGGGCCGGGTGGAGCAGATGATCCACGTCTCCAAGGTGATGGACCAGAGGCTCGAAGACAAGGCGGCCGAACTGGACGCCACCGATCCGGCCAAGGCCAAGGCGATCCGCGAAAGCGCGCTTTTCTATGTCCGGCAGCGTACCCAGGATCTGCTGACCCAGATGGCGGTGACGGTGCAGGGCTATCTCGCGCTGGATCTGGTGAAACGCAATAATATCGAGCTGGTCAAGGGTGTCGACCGGGCTAGCACAACGACAGTCGGCGCGCTGCGCACCGGCGTCACCGTGGCACAGGCGCTGACCAACCAGAAGCTGGTTCTCGACCAGATCACCGCGCTCAATACCACCACGGCGGGCGTGATCGACAGCACCAGCGAGATGCTGAAAAACCAGACCGGCCAGATTCACGAGCAGGCCGCCTCGTCGACCATTCCGCTGGAAACGCTGCAACGGGCGTTCCAGAATGTCTATGACACGATGGACAATATCGACACGTTCAAGCTGAAAGCGCTGGAAAATATGAAAGCGACAGTAAATTCACTGTCCGGCGAGATCGAGAAGTCGAAAGGCTATATTGCGCGATCCGAAGGGCAGGCGAAGGCGCAGCTGGAAGCGCCTTCAGAAAACCCCTTGTCGGCGCTGGAGGCCTAGAGCCGAGTGTCCGAAAGTAATCAGCAAATCCTGGACAGCGCGTCGCGGGCTCTTCGCGACTCCCAATTCCGTCGTTCAATCGGCAATCGCTCGCATAAGCTGAAGCAGGGCCATTTCTTCAAGAAACTGGGCCGCGCCGCCTTGTGGACGGCGGCCGTGCTGGTCGGTGCCAGCATCGTCGGCGGCATATTGAGCGGCATCGGTTTCTGGGGCGTGATGATTTCTGCCGGTCTGATTGCGGGCGGTATCTGGGCCTCGATGAAATTTCCGCAGATGAAAATGCCGACGCCGGAGACGATCATGAAGTCGGATCTGAAATCGCTGGCCGGCAAGACCGAAATCTGGCTGGAAAACCAGCGGCCGGCTCTGCCAGCGCCGGCGGTTCAGATCGTCAACGGCATCGGCGTCCAGCTCGACATGCTTTCCCCGCAGTTGAACAAGCTCAACGAGGGTGATGCTGCTGCCTATGAGGTGCGCAAGCTGGTCGGTGAGCATCTGCCCGAGCTGATCAATGGCTATCGGGCGATTCCCGCGTCGATGCGCGGTAAAGCCACCGATAGCGGCAAATCGCCGGACGAACAGTTGATCGGCGGCCTGACCCTGATCGAGAAAGAAATCGCCGGCGTGACCCAGCAGATCGCCAAGGGCGATATCGACAATCTGTCGATCCGCGGCCGCTATCTCGAACTCAAATATGACCAGAACGCCGAAGCGGAATAGCCGCCGCCGTTCAGCCATGCGCCAATCATGTTTGTTGGCGCCTATCCTACCGATCAAATCGCTAGTGGTGGTGCCGGGTCCAAGCATGGATATGTGAGTCTCTTGAAGCAAGGGAGACGGGAATGGATCGTTTGGCGATCGTCGCTGACAAGCTTGAATGTACCGAATTGGTGTCTCGCTTTGCGCGGGCAATTGATCGCTGTGACGCCGCGCTATTGGAAACTCTGTTCCACCCTGACGCGACCGACGACCATGGAATTTTCGTCGGCACGGCCAGTGAATTTATCCAATGGGTAATCCCGCTTCTGAACACAATGAAACGAACCCAGCATATCATCGGACAAGTGCTGATTGAGGTGGATGGCGACCATGCTGCGGGAGAAAGCTATTTTGTCGCCCATCATAATTTTGATGGCCCGGACGACGAAATCTTCATGATCGCTGCCGGGCGCTATCTCGACCGCTTTGAACGGCGCGATGGTCTTTGGAAAATTGCCCATCGGCATGCCGTATATGATTGGAACAGCAGCACAGCATCAACCGACAATTTCGACCGCGACAGTCCCGGAGCGCAGGTTTTCGGCACACGCGGCCAAGGCGATGCCTCTTATGCGCATCTTGCTGGTCGTGGGCGATCATAGGGTCGATACCCGGACTAATATTTAGGGCAGGCTACAGATAAGGCCAGATATCCTATGGATTGACGCTAGGCTTTCGACTGAGGGAGAAATATCAAGTGGCCGATCATGATCCACGCGATTTGCAAAGAAAACTTGCGGATGTCTCCAAGCAACCCGAGCCAAAACTCCGCGGTACGCCGATTACCCCCGATCGCTATTATGCCAAAGAATATATGGATCAGGAGTGGGACAAGGTCTGGACGAAGACCTGGCAAATTGCCGGCTTGTCGCGCGAACTTCCCAACAAGGGTGACTATATAACGACATCGCTGGGTCCGGAAAATATTCTCTGCACCCGGGGTGATGATGACAAGATTCGCGCCTTTTACAATGTCTGCCAGCATCGCGGGATGCAGCTGATGGACAAGCCATCGGGCAATGCGCGCCGACTGACCTGCCCCTATCATGGATGGGCTTATGATATGGCGGGCACATTGAAATTCGTGCCCGACGAAGCGGACTATCCGCAGGGCAGCCCGTGCGGCAAAAGCAATCTGGTTGAAATTCCATGCGAAGAATGGGCCGGTTTCGTCTGGTATAATATGGACGAGGATTGTGCCTCGCTAAAATCCTTCCTCGGACCGATAGCAGACCAGATTGATTCCTATCCCATGGAAGATATGGTGCGGACCCATTGGGTAACCATCGAGGGCGATTTCAACTGGAAGCTGGTCCAGGATAATTTCAGCGAATCCTATCATGTGCCATTTGTCCACCCCGGCGCCGTATATGTGCTGGAATATAGCCACCAACATTGCCAGTTTGATCATTATGCCGAAGGCCATTGCCGGATGTTCATGCCCGGTGCCGGGCCGGCCAAAGTCATAAAGGGCGGCGAGAAACAGACGCTGGCGAGTATGGCGGAGGAGCTCGCATTGTGGGAGCTGGATCCGGCCGATTATACCGGCGGCAAGATTCGCAATCTTCGCGGCGACCTGCAACGGCAGAAGCGCAAGCTGGGTGAAGCAAAAGGCTTTGATTTTTCAACCTATCATGATGATCAGCTGACCGATAACTGGCATTATACGATCTTCCCCAATCTGTCGTTCAGCCTGAAGCCGGATGGCAATATCTGGCTGCGCGCGCGGCCCCATGAAACCGACCCTGAAAAATGCTATTTCGATATGTGGTACATGACGCTTTTCCCAAAGGGTGCGACGGAATATTTTTCGCAGACCATGCGGGAATTCATCTCGGTCGATACGCCCGCACAGCATGTGCAGGGCAAGGCAGGAGAGGTTTCGGCTGGTCCGGCGATTGATGAGGATCTTGCCATCTGGCCCCTGCAACAGCGCGGCCTGCATTCCCGTGGTTACAAACGTGACTATCTGGCGGGTCAGGAAAGCCGGTTGCGCTTTTTCCACGAGACATTGGAGGATTGGCTGGCACGCTGATTTTTGACGATATGTCCGTTGTGAGCTGTCGGTTGATGGGCGGTGGTTTCAACGGATCACTGCAATATAAATATCGAAGCGCCGGGCCGGGATTTCCGGCTCTGCCCGGTCTAAGAGCTGCGCAGCAAAGGGGCTGGATCACAGAAATATTGCATCGCGATGCATTCCTTCACAATTTGATAAACTGCAGCCGCTATTGCCCGTGCAAGAAGCAAAAGGTGCAACAATAAAATGTCGGAAAGCTCAACAGACCAGCGGCATTTCGGCATGGACTGGCTGCGCATTTTCGCCTTCGCCTTGCTGATCCTCTATCATATCGGGATGTATTTCGTGCCCTGGCCCTGGCACGTCAACCGCCTGGAACCGGCCAATTGGATCGCTGCTCCGATGGTGGCGATGAACAGCTGGCGGTTGTTGTTGCTGTTTCTGGTGTCCGGCTATGCCAGCGCTGCGATCATCAAGAAGCAGCAGCCATCCTATCGCTTTCTGCGCGAGCGGACGGTGCGTCTGATGGTCCCCGTCGGCTTTGCCATGTTGCTGATCATTCCGCCGCAGCCATGGGTCGAACTGGTCACCAAATCCGGTTATCAACAGTCGCTGCTGCATTTCTGGACCAGCGACTATTGGTCCTTTTCTGCGGACTGGGGGATGTTCCTGCCGACGTGGCAACATCTTTGGTTCGTCTGTTATCTCTGGGCCTATACAGTGCTGTTGACGCTGTTGCTGGTGACCCTGTCGTCATCATCGCGTCAGGCGCTAAGCCGTCTTTCGGATCGCCTGTTTGGCGGATGGGGCGTGATCGGCGTGCCGGCGCTTCTGTTCATTCTGCTGGTCACCATCCGCGGTGTCGATTCGGTGCGGCTGGATACCTGGGTTGATGGCATTGCCGCCCACGGGGTGTTTTTCGGATCGATGCTGTTCGGCTATTATCTTTACAGCGCAGAACGCGGCTGGGCTGCGATACGCCGCCTGTGGCCGGTTGCCCTGGTGATCGCGATCCTGGCCTATGCCACGATCATGCTGATCAAGATTGGCTGGGGGGCTGGTGACGAACCGCAATGGGCGAAAATCGGTTTTGCCGTGGCCCGGCCGGTCCATGGCTGGGCGACGATCATTGCCTTGATCGGTATCGCCGATCGCTATGGCAATCGCGATGGCAAATGGCGGGCGAAACTGACCGAGGCGGTTTTTCCTTTCTATATCGTCCATCAGACAATCATTGTGCTGGTTGGTTTTCTGCTGTTGCCGATGCTGCTGCCGGTTGGCGTGGAATTATTGATCATGGTGACGACGACCGCGGTCGGCTGCTGGATGTTCTACCAAATCGGCAAGACGTCTCCTTGGCTGCGCCCCCTGATTGGGCTGCGCCGATAGGTTCACCGGATCAATTCCGTTCCAGCACCGGCATTGCTCATCTCGATATTGCCAATCCTAGCCGGTTGACTGGCTGGACAGGGCGACTGGTCCGAGAGGGCGGGGTGTCTTGCGCAAGACCCATGCTTGTCCAAATCGACAGTATGCGGTCAGCGAATAAGGCTTACCATGATCGCCACTGTCATTGACGGATTGGAGAGGATCGGATGAGCCGGATAGCAAAATTACCGCCGGAGGAATGGGATCCGCGGATCAGGGATGCTGTCAATCCCGATGCCGCCACTGATCTGGAGCAGGGGCTTGTCCGCTATTTTGCCCATTGCCCGGAACAGGCGCTCGGCCTGATGCAATTTGGCGGCGCGCTCAAGCGCGGCCGCAGCCTGCCGGAACGGCTGGTCGAACTGGTCCGGCTGCGCATCGCTTTCTTCAACCAGTGCCGCAGCTGCATGGCCATCCGCTATAGTGACGCGGTCAAGGACGGCGTTGACGAAGGCGCGGTCTGCTCGCTGGAAAAGCCGCAGGAAGCCGATAATCTGAGCGCTGCGGAAAAAGCGGCGATCCATTATGGCGAGCTGATGGCCACCGATCATCTGGCGATTGACGATAGCGTCCATGCCGGCTTGCGCGAACATTTCAGCGAGGCACAAATTGTCGAACTGGGCATGACCTGTGCCTTTTTCGTCGGTTTCGGACGGCTGGCGGCGACCTGGCACATGGTCGATGAACTGCCCGAGGCGTTCCAGAAAGCCGAGAGCATTGCGCCATGGGGCGAAGAAAAAATTCAGGTGCGTTAGGGAGAAACAACATGGCAACCAAGGCCGATATCAATCTGCTCGATGTGGCAACACAGCAATGCCCCTATGACGCCTACAAGGTGCTGCGTGACGAAGCGCCGGTTTATAAACAGCCGGGCACCGATATCTATGTCATCACCCGCTATGAAGACGTGCGCCGCGTGCTGCTCGATCCGGTCGCCTTCCCGAGCAGTCCGAAGAAATTTGCTGCGTTCAACAAGACCGGCAGCAGCGAACGGCAACAGGTCGTGCAGCAGCGTTTCGAGGAGAATGGCTGGCTGCCCGAACCGACATTATCGAGCCGCGATGATCCCAATCACAAGCAGATGCGGGCGATGTTCAACGAGGCATTTAAACCCAGCAAGATCAAGACCATGGACCCGCTGGTGGAGACTTTGGCTTATGAACTGATCGACGGCTTTATCGATGACGGCCAGTGCAATTGGGTCAGCCAGTTTGCCGTGCCATTGCCGCTTTATATCATCGGCGAGCAAATGGGCGCGCCGCGCGAGGATATGTGGAAAATCAAGCGCTGGACCGATGCTTTCTTTCACCGGATATCGATGATGCTCGACGAGGAAGCCGAACTGGAAATGGTCGACCGCGAGATCGAGGGGCAGCATTACTTCCATCCCGTATTCGAGAAGCTGCGCAAAAATCCCGATGACAGTCTGCTCAGCGAACTGGTTAACCGGGTGATCGAGGAATGGGGCAGGCCGCTCAACGACAACGAGCTGCACGCCGAGATGATGGCGGACACATTTGTCGGCGGCAGCGAGACCACGTCCAACGCTCTGGCCGGCGGCATCAGATTGCTGATCGAGAATAAGCATATCTGGCAGCAGCTGAAAAGCGATCCCGACAAATATATGAAGACCTTTGTCGAGGAAGTGGTGCGGCTGGAATCGCCGGTCCAGAGCCTGATGCGCTTTGCCGGGGAAGCGGTCGAGATGCACGGTGTCACCATCCCCAAGGGCGCGCTGATCAACGTTCGCTATGCCGCCGCCAACCGGGACGAGAGCGTGTTTGAATGTCCGGAGAAAATCGATCTGGAACGCAAGCGGGCAGGCGCTCATATGGGCTTTGGCTCCGGCGTCCACCATTGCCTTGGCGCGCCGCTGGCCCGGCGCGAACTGATCTGGGGCTTTACCGCGGTGGTCGACCGGTTCGAGGATATGTGGTTCATCGAGGGCAAGAATGATTTCGCCATCCACCCGCACTTCCTGCTGCGCTCGCTCAAGGAACTGCATATCGGCTTTACCCCGAAGGCAGGCTGATTGCGCTTGGCGCGGACGATCTGCATTATGATGGCTATAAAAAATAATCGCTAGATAGTTGGAGAGATATCCTGATCAAGGGTCTGCAATAAAAAGAAAAAACTCCATTTGTTGTGGAGATTTGGCACATATTTAACGGCGTCAGATCCCGCGATGAGCGCAAAACCGGACGGGAATGCAGCGGGAATCGGCCTCTCTTTCCCGGAGCAAGGCGGTCATTGTCGCATCAAATCCCGAACAGCTGATGCTCAACGAAAATTTTGATCCCAAGACCAATCAGAATCGTGCCACCCAGAAGCTCTGCCCATTTCCCAATTTTCGCGCCAACAAGGGCACCAAGATACACGCCAGGATATGTCAGAACAGCGGTGGTCAAGCCGATGACACCGCAGGCCAGCAGGATTGGCACGCCAAAGCCTGGCAAGGTTATGCCGGCAACGGCAGCGTCGATGCTGGTGGCAATCGCGACCACCAGCAGCGGCCATAACGACAATTCCCTCATTGGCTCGTCGGCGTCGCGATCAAAGCCTTGCTTGATCATGTGCAGCCCAAGAATGCTGAGGAGAATGAGCGCGACCCAGTGGGCTGTCGTTGCCATGAAAGGGGCAAAGGCGATCCCCAATGTCCAACCCAGCACAGGCATGATGGCCTGGGCCAGGCCAAAGGCGATACTCATCCTTAAAGCTGTGGAGCGGTTTGGGCGGCTTGCCGCACCCTGCGCGACGGCGGCTGCAAAGGCATCCATCGCCAGCCCCAGCGAGAGCAGAATGAGGGAGATTGCGATCATGATCCCGCCCTGAGATCATTCGGGAGCGATCTCAACATATTCCTTTGCCGGGCGTCCGCAACGGGTTCGATATTGGCAACATATGTTGGGCGATATCCGAAATCTGGCTGGAACGGTGGATCGGTTGAAAAACGCGTGGCCAGCTTTGCTGAACGAGCACAATGGATCGCTTAGCTACAAGGCAGATGCCGACCCAATCGCCGGCATGCACGAAACCCTGCCGAAAGCTCCAGCGCCGCTTGCTCACGGCGCCGGCCGACAGGGTGCGTCCTATCTCTTGCGTTTTTTGCGCTGCGCGTAGCGTTCGTCACGGGCGGCCTTCTTCTCGGCTTCCGTGAGTCCAAGCGCCAGTTTCGGCCGCGCTTGCTCTTTCGCGGCTTTCCGCTCCGCCTTCAATTGCTCGAATGCCGCGCGTTTCTCTTCGCTTGCGATGGCCTGTTTTTGCTCACGTGCAAGCTCGGCGGCCTTGCGTTCAGCAAGGACTTCAGCGCTGAGAGGAGGCTTTGCCTTCAGTTTTTTGAGGGCAGCGTCTTTGGCTTTGGCCGCCATTTGGGTGCGTTCTTGGAAAGTTGGTTGTGAAAATGCCGGCATTTGAGTTTATTATTCCTTGATTGAGCGGTGGTGCTTAGGGATCGGTTAATTACCGAAAAGCGTGGCGATGCCTACAGTCTTTAGAGCGATCGGGCAATGTTTAAGCAACCGCACAGGATTATTGCGCGTGGCGGTTGAACCAGGCTCCAACGGAAAACCGCCGAACCGCAAGAACGGGGCGCGAAGCGGTTGGTCAACAATCACCGTGTTTGCGTCCAGGTCGCGTGGTCCATGCACCCAAAGGCCGTCATCGCGTTTCCCGCTCAAATGCCAAATTCTTTTAAATATATGTTTCACCAATAGGCAGGCGGACTGTCTTCCTGGCGTCCCGATGTCGCATGGAGCTGCCGGGAATCGCGTGAACCTGTCGATATTCGACGGGAATTTGCGGGAATTGGCGGAAATGGGGAATCAGAGATGCAATGCGCAATAATCTCTATAAGCAATTGTAATATATAGGAAAAATTGGATCCCCCGTGAGGATTCGAACCTCAATTAACGGAGTCAGAGTCCGTGGGAATGACTGGAATCCTGAGGTTTAGACGCATTTTGCTGCATCCTTGCAGCACCTGTTTTGGCCGGTTTTTCAAGTTCTGCTTTATTCCGTTCGCCGAAACCCTGCGTCCGAAATTGTTGCGGCAGCTATTTGACCTTTTGAGACATTTGGCCATGGTACTTTGAATGATCGCCCTGGGCCTAAGCTGACGTTATGTCTCGCCGCCTGCTCATGCGGTGGTGCTGTCCTTCGACGAGAAGTCCCAGATCCAGGCGCTTGACCGCACCCAGCCCGGCCTGCCGATGAAGAAGGGCCGTGCCGGAACCATGACCCATGATTACAAGCGGCACGGCACGACCACGCTGTTTGCCGCGCTCAATGTGCTCGATGGCACGGTCATTGCCCAGAACATGCAGCGGCACCGGCATCAGGAGTTCATCCGCTTCCTCAATCGGATTGAGCGCGAGATCCCGAAGGACAAGGCTACCCGTCGCAATCATGTCCACGGTAACGGCAATCCTCGGATGATAGTCGTTGCGAAAAGCGGCCAATACCGATTTTGGATCCTCCACGGACCCATAAGTTACCTTCTTACAAAATTCATTGCCTTCGCCAAACTCGGTGCGAACGGTCTGAATTATGTCGTCGGCATGGCTGTCTGTTTTTGCGAAGATTAGTGTTTTCGGGATCTCTTTTCGGCCTGGAAAAATATCAGGCATTTGGTCTCTGAATGCTCGGATAACTGTACGTATCTGGTCGGGATTGACAACTGAACGGTCGAGCTGCTTTCCGGTATAGGTCTCGTCCTCGTCCTGCGTTTCCCAGCGCTTCTTGCGGGTCATTTTCTCCCGCTTCTCGATCAGCTGCTCTGCCTTGATTGTGCCGCCCCGCGTGGTGCGCTCTGTCTCGATCAGATAGATTTCGTTGCCAACATTGACCCCGTCCGCGACGGCATCTTCGTGTGGATATTCACTGACAACATTTTTCTGGAAGAACCCGTAAGTTCGATCATCAGGTGTCGCCGTTAGACCAATTAAATAAGCATCCCAATATTCCACCACCTGACGCCACAGATTGTAGATCGACCGGTGGGCTTCATCTATGATGACAAAGTCAAAAAATTCGGGCGGAATTTTGGCATTGTAAATGACCGGCAAGGGCTTTTTGCCTTTGATCAGCAACTCGGCAGGGTTGGTCTCTTCCGCCGATTCATCAAGCTCTTCTCCCTTAAGCATCGCGTACATACGCTGAATTGTGGAGATGCAAACCTGACTGTCACTAGCCACTGACGATGATTTCAGACGCTGAACATTGTAAAGCTCGGTGAATTTCCGGTTATCGTCATTCGGCAAGTAAGACATAAACTCTTGTTCAGCTTGCTCACCCAAATTCTTGGTATCGACGAGAAATAATATGCGCTTGGCATTCGCAAACTTCAACAGCCGATAAGCCTCGGTGATTGCAGTAAACGTCTTGCCTGATCCAGTCGCCATCTGGATAAGAGCTCGCGGTTTGTCAGCTTGAAGTGAGCCTTCTAACTGGGTGATCGCATTGATCTGGCACTCTCGCAGGCCATCCTCATCCAATTGAGGTAGCGTGTGAAGTGCCGTTCGCAATGATTGTTTCAAACCATGCCAATCGGTCAGTGTGTCGGGACGATGAAAGCTAAAGACTTCGCGAGAACGGGGCTTGGGGTCTCTCCCATTAGTGAACCGCGTAATTGCACCAGTGCTCTCATATACGAATGGCAGTGGCTCGGAATTGTTGATCCAATTGAGTTTCGCCGATGCGTAACCGCTTGATTGCTCTTCAACCGTTGTAATCTTTTGGCCCCATTCCTCCGGCTTGGCTTCAACGATGCCAACAGCAATGCCGTCAATGAAAAGCGCATAATCGGCGGGTCCGATATCCGTCTGAAATTCGCGGACGGCAACACCTTTCGCTTCTGAGAAATTAATCGCCTTCTTATTCTGAACAGCCCAGCCAGCGGAAATCAATGCACGGTCAATTTGATCGCGAGCGATTTGTTCAGGATTTTTGTTGTCATGAATCAAAAACGAAACCTTCACGCCAAATGTAGCATAATTTGTTATGATTACACGTTAGTGATCAGAATAGGAAGTCGTGATCCCAGGAGTATTTTACATTGGCATTCAATTTTTGTTTGGCCGAATTGTGGAGAGTTTTTGTCGTTTCTGTTGTGTTGAATTTGAGCTGATAGGAAACCTTGTTCTGAAGCGGTAATCCATTTCGGGCGACGTCGATTTCAGTAAGGTAAAAATATCTGTCAGACTCTCTGCTGATCAGTCTAAAATATCGATGTCTCATTACGAACCACGGTAAGCTGTTAATTGTATAACCCCATGCTGCATATTTGCAGCATGTAGCGGCCGTAACTCAGTGGAAGTCATTGAAATTCTGTGGAAATATATTGTAGCAGCATGCAAAATATGCAAAACTCCACTTTCTATCTAACTCATTGATAAATAAAAATATAATTGGATCCCCCGTGAGGATTCGAACCTCAATTAACGGAGTCAGAGTCCGTGGTATTACCATTATACGACAGGGGAGTGCCGGAGCGCGGCAATAGGCAGGGAGCGGGCCAGGGTCAAGCCTTTTGGTGATGACTAGCCGGCAAAGGGCTCGAGCAGTTCGGGCCCATTGTTGCGGTTGCTGTTGACCAGGCTGGATATCCGGGTGGCTGTCAGGTCGCCCCGACAGGTTTTGGCCAGATTTTCGGCTTCTTGCCAGCCGCCTTCGAGCCAGGTGCTGATATCCGCTTTCTCCAGGATGGCGGGCGCTCGGTCGTGGATGGATGCGAAGGAGGCTGGTGCCGGGGTGGTGATCACCGCATAGCTGTCGATGGCGAGGCGGTCATTATGCGTCCACAGACCGGCGAGCAACATCGGCTGGTGATCGCTGCGCTCGACCTTATAGGGCGTTTTGGTCTGGCCGTCGCGCTGCCATTCGTAAAATCCGGACACCATGATGATGCAGCGATTTTTCTCGAGCAACGGTTTGAACGATGGTTTCTCTGTCAGTGTCTCGGCGCGGGCGTTGATCATCCTGGCGGCAAATTTCAAGTCTCTGGCCCAGGACGGCACCAGTCCCCAGTGCATGAGTTCCAGCGACCTTCTGCCTTCATGGCTGAGGCACACCGGCACCTGCTGGGTCGGGCAGATGTTATAATTGGGCTGGAAATTGCTATTGGGCGGCGGCTGGACGATTGCCAGTATGTCCCGATATTCTGCCCAGGTCAGCTCTTCATGGCTGAATTTGCGTCCGCACATGATATTTTCCGTTCAACTGGGTTCCCCGCCCTTGCGTCAAAGCCGCTGCGGCGTTATCTTGCTAGGTAAGTACCGGCGGTATTATCCGATCCGGAGAACATAAGAGTACGGTCATGGCGGATCAAGCATCCCCATCGCCGCAAGATGCACAAGGCGGATCATCCGCAAGGAAATCCCGCCCGAAACCTGCGGCGACACATAAAGGACAGAGTCGCGTTGCGCCTCCTGTCCATCCAGGCACCGGGCGCTGGCCCAAATTGCGCTCCTATGCAGCAATTGATCTGGGTACCAACAACTGCCGGTTGCTGGTAGCAAAACCGTCTTCGGACGGCTTCATTGTCACCGATGCCTTTTCGCGCGTCGTGCGGCTGGGCGAAGGTCTGGTCGAATCCGGGAAGATCAGTAGCCGGGCGATGGACAGAGCGGTCGCCGCCCTGTCGATCTGCGCCGACAAGTTGCGGCGTCGCAATGTGACGCTTGCCCGGTCGGTGGCTACCGAAGCTTGCCGGCGCGCTAGCAATGGCGACAAATTTATCGAACGGGTCCGGCGAGAAACCGGCATTGCGCTCGACGTGATCACGGCGGAAGAAGAAGCGCGTCTGGCGGTTCTGGGCTGTCATATCTTGCTCGAACCGGGCGAAGGGCCAGCGCTTATTTTTGACATTGGCGGCGGTTCGACAGAGCTGGTGCTGGTCGACACAAGCGGTTCGGCGCCGGAGATTCTCGACTGGCAGAGCGCGCCCTGGGGTGTTGTCTCGCTGACCGAAAGCGAGAAATTTGATGGCGATGACCCGGTCGCGCGCCGCGAGGCCTTTGCCGCAATGCGGGCGCGAGTCACCGACAGTTTCGCCAGTTTTGCGGCGCGCTTGCCGCGGCTGGAGCAATGCGACTACCGGTTGCTCGGTACGAGCGGTACGGTGACCACGCTGGCCAGCCTGCACCTGAAACTGCCGCAATATGATCGCAAAGTGATCGATGGTCTGATCGTTCCGACCGAATCGATGCGCGATATCAGCACCATGCTGGCCCATGCTTCACCGGATGAGCGAGCGGCTATTCCGTGCATCGGCAAGGAACGCGCCGATCTGGTTGTCGGTGGCTGTGCGATCCTGGAATCGATTCTTGATATCTGGCCGGCGAGCCGTGTCGGGGTAGCGGATCGCGGCATTCGCGAAGGCATATTGCGCTCGCTGATGTCGGCCAACGAACGGCGGTCAGCGCGATGAGTCGGGGCAGATCAGGAACCAGGCAAAAGGTCAAAACCGCCAAGGGTCGGAAGATTGGTTCCACCCGCTGGCTCGAGCGGCAGCTCAACGATCCCTATGTCAAACAGGCAAGAGCCGAGGGCTATCGCTCGCGTGCGGCCTATAAATTGCTCGAACTGGACGAACGGTTCAAATTGGTGCGTACCGCCAAGGCCGTGGTGGATCTTGGTATTGCACCGGGCGGCTGGGCCCAGGTCATGCGCAAATTTGCGCCCAAGGCCGCGGTGGTCGGAATCGATCTGCTCGATGTCGACCCGATTGAAGGGGTTACCATTTTCAAGATGGACTTCATGGATGACGCGGCCCCGGACATGTTGCTGGAAGCGCTCGGCAGCAAACCGGATCTGGTGCTGTCCGACATGGCTGCCAATACGGTTGGTCATCAGCAGACCGACCATTTGCGGACCATGGGACTGGTCGAGGCAGGCGCCTATTTTGCGGTTGAAAATCTGCAAGAGGGTGGCGCTTTTGTCGCCAAGGTGCTGGCCGGCGGAACCGACAATGAGCTGCTGACCCTGCTCAAGAAGCATTTTACCGTGGTCAAACATGCCAAGCCGCCAGCCAGCCGCAAGGGCTCGTCTGAATGGTATGTGATTGCCCAGGGGTTCAAGGGCAGGGCGGATAAGGCCTAGTTGGCGGCGCGCGCCTTCGCGACCATTTCCTTCAGACCGTCATAGCCGACTGCGCCGACTTCGGACTGATTGCCGACGACCCAGGCAGGTGTGCCGGTGAACCGCATTTGCTGAGCGATGGCGATATTATTCTGGATTTCCCTTTTGGCTTCGGGCGAGGCGATAAAGGCGCGCGCGGCTGCCATGTCGAGACCGACTTCCCTGGCGGCGGCCTCGATCGTCGACGGAGTCGGGCGACCAGTGGCGAACATGGTTTTGTGAAACGCGTAATATTTGCCCTGTTTGGCCGCTGCCAGCGCCATCAACGCGGCGTCATTGCTGGCCTCGCTGAGGATCGGCAGCTCGCGGAACACGACTTTCACATTCTTGTCTTCGGCAATCAGTTTGGCGACATCCCGCTCGGTCTGCTTGCAATAGGGGCAGTTAAAATCCGAATATTCAACGACAATCACATCACCATTGGGATTGCCGGCAAAAGCGTTCCCGGCAAAAGGCTTTTCGATCTGCGTCCGTACAGCATCGATTGCGGTAGCTTTCTGACGGTTTTGCAATAGCTCGACCGCTTCCGGAATAATCTCCGGGTTTTTCAGGATATAGTCGCGCACAATCGCCTCAATGGCTTTTTGTTCCTGCGCGTCAATGCCGGCTGCCAGCGCCGCTTCACTGGCTGCTTCGGTTGAGGAAGTGCTGCCGGCTTGCCAGAACCAAACGCTCAATGCTGCCGCTATGGCCAGTCCGCCACCCGCCATAATCATCCACTTTCTATCTATCTTGTCATCCACAATCGGGTTCTTTCCTTGAAGCATGGCATTGGCCATGGCCGCAGGGCTTGTCCAGTCCAAATGGCCCGGGCAAACGGATCACGGCTTAGCGGCGGCGGTTATTTTTTTCAAATTCGGCCTTGGCGATGAAAGAAATATCCTGCGCGCGGATCCAGTCAGGCGTATATTCCGTTATGCCGGCCATGGCGACTTGTGAACTGCGGATGGCACCGGCGTAGTTGCGTTCAAGCAATGAACTTTCCGCCGTTGCCAGTTGCGCCCGGGCGAGATCGCCCTGCTGCGAATAGACCACGCCGAGCTGGTACCAGGCAAAGGGGTTGCGATTATCCTTGTTGACCGCGGCCTTGAGGACCTGAGTCGCCTCGTCCAGATATTGCGGATCTTCGGTGGCGATCAGGGCGTGGCCGAACAGGCTGGCGATCAGCGGCTGGTTGTTGGTCAGCTGTACTGCCTTGCGCAGCGATTGCAGGGCTTCGTCGGGTTTGCCCGATTCCAGCAGAATCTGGCCTTGCAGCTCCAGAAAATAAGGGTCGTCTGGCGCGGATTTGAGCAGATTGTCGACTTCATATAGCGCGCGGTCCGGATAGGCGCTCTTGTGCCAGGCATAGGCGCGGGCATAGCGGGCCGGGACCGACTGGTCGCTTTCGGGAAATTCGCGCAAGGTCACGGCGGGGTCTGCGGTAAAGCCGAGCAGCTTGGCCTTGACCCGCTGGAACCGGGCTTCGATTGCCGGATCGGATGGCGTGTCCCAGGCGGGGTCCTTTTGATAGACATCCCTGAGCAGGCTTACCCGTTCTCCCGATAGCGGATGGGTTCGCCCGTAGCTGTCCTCCTGCGGAATGCCGAGCCGGAATTCATAATTTTGCAGCTTCTTGAAAAAGTCGATCGAACCTTTGCCGGTTATGCCGGCGGCTCCCAGATAGCGGGCACCAGCGGAATCGGCTGATCGTTCCTGTACCCGGCTGAAGGCCAGAAACTTGCCCATCGCGGCTTGCTGGCCTGCGGCCAATATCCCCATGCCGGCGTCACCGGCGCCGGCGGCAATGGCCGCTGCGCCCAAGACCAGGCTGAGAATGGTGATGCCGGTCGCTGTTTTCACACCTTCGTCAAACCGGATGATATGTCCGCCGGTAATATGACCCAGTTCATGGGCCATGACGCCTTGCACTTCATTGGCGCTATCTGCGGTTTCGATGAGACCGGAATAGAAAAAAATTCGCTGACCGCCAGCGACAAAGGCATTGATCTGATGATCGTTGATCAGGACGACTTCGACCTCGTCGGCATCCAGCTCGGACACCGCCACCAGCGGCGCTACCATGTCGGTGAACAGGGCTTCTGTTTCCGCATCGCGCAATATCGACTGGGCGGCAACGGGTTGCACGACGATCGAAACCATCGCCAGAAAGGCCACCATGAAACGGGTCAGCCGGCCTGCGCCAGGCAGGCCGATGCGGGAAAATGAAACAGCAAGAAAATTGCGCATGAAAATCCTCAGCATGAAAGTCGGGTTTAAGCCCTTCCCCCTGACATCACCTGTCTGAACCGCGGATGAAACCTGCACCGTTCCCACCCGATATTTGGGGCGGGAACGGTGTTTGTTCATTTATCCGAACGTGCGTTGCCACCAGCCCTGGCGGGTTGATCCGTCGCTCGACTCGGTCGCGTCGCTGTCGGATGATTTGGCGACAGCGTCATCTTTGGGCTTTGCGGTTGCTCTGGCTTTCCGCGGTTTGGCAGCCGTTTTTTCTTTGGTTTCTTTAACGTCCTTGGCTGCTTTGGGCGCTTCCGGTGCGGCTGTCTCAGACGCCTCGGCGCTGTCGGCCTTTTTGGCCCGTGCCCGCGGTGCCCGTTTTACCGGCGGCTTTTTATCAACCGTTGAGTCAGCGGGGCCGCCAGTGGCTTCAGCAGTTGGTGTGGCCGCCGTTGCCTTGCCTTTGCGCGGTGCGCGACGCCGTTTTGGCTTTTCTTCAGCCGCTTCGGCGTCCGGTTGTGTGTTTACCGCTGGCTGCTCAGCCGGGGCTTCGCTTTTGGCAGAACGACGTCTTCCGCGCGGCTTGGCCTCGGCTTTTTCATCGCCGCTGGTTTCGACTGCTGCATCGGGTGCCATGTCCGCCTTGCGGGTGCTGTTGCGGCGCGGGCGTGGCTGCGGCTTCTCTGGCTTGTCGCCGGCATCCGTTTCATTCGGTTGCGCAGTTGCTTCGCCAGTGTTTTCGCCATTGGTCTCGCCACCGGTTTCACCAGTGCCGGATTCCGGACGGTCACCACCGCGGTTGCGTCTGCCCCGCCGACGCCGCTTGCGCTTGGGCCGTTCACCACCGTCTTCCCGGTCAACGCGATCTCCACGTTCGGAGCGTTCTCCACGTTCTGCGCGATCTCCACGTTCTTCCCGCTCTTCCGCTTCGACGATTTCCGCTTCTTCGACCTGCACGTCATCATCCTCGTCATCATCATCGATGATGGGTTCGAATTTGGGCATGTTTTTCGGCGGGCTACCGGAGGTCTGGATTTCCATCCGTGCGCCTTCGGTTTCACCATCGGGCACGATTTCGATCGAGACACCGTAGCGTTGCTCGATATCCTCGATTTCGTGACGCTTGCTGTTCAACACGTAAATGCAAGCTTCCTGGCTGGTGCGCAGACTGATCTGGCTGGCTTTGCCCTTTGCGGCTTCTTCTTCCAGCAGACGGAGCGCTGACAAGGCTGAAGACGATGCCGTCCGGACCAGTCCGGTGCCTTCGCAATGCGGACAGACTTTGGTGGAGGCTTCGAGCACGCCGGTGCGCAGGCGCTGACGGCTCATTTCCATCAGGCCAAAGCTCGAGATCCGTCCGACCTGGATACGGGCACGATCGTTTTTCAGCGCATCGCGCATCGCCCGTTCGACTTTGCGGACATTGCCGCTGCGGTCCATGTCGATAAAATCGATCACCACCAGCCCGGCCATGTCGCGCAATCGCAATTGGCGTGCGATTTCCGCAGCCGCTTCCATATTGGTCTTGACCGCGGTTGCCTCAATCCCGTGTTCACGGGTCGAGCGTCCGGAGTTGATGTCGATCGACACCAACGCCTCGGTCGGGTTGATCACCAGATAACCACCGGATTTCAGCTGAACTTCCGGCGAATACATGGCCGAAAGCTGATCCTCGACACCATAGCGCTGGAACAGGGAGACCGGATCGGCGTAGCTCTTCACCCGCTTGCTGTGGCTTGGCATCAGCAGCTTCATGAAGTTTTTCGCCGCCGTATAGCCATTGGCCCCTTCGACCAGCACTTCCTCTATCTCTCGATTGTAAATGTCACGGATGGCGCGTTTGACCAGGTCACTGTCGCTGTGGATCAGGCTCGGCGCGGTCGCGCTCAAGGTTTTTTCGCGAATTTCGTCCCACAGCCGAGCGAGATAGTCAAAATCGCGCTTGATTTCCGGCTTGGTCCGGGAAAGCCCGGCGGTGCGGACGATACAGCCCATGCTGGTCGGCAGACTCAGGTCAGCGATAATCGATTTCAGGCGTTTGCGGTCGCCTGCATTGTTGATCTTCCGGCTGATCCCGCCGCCGTGGGAGGTGTTTGGCATCAGCACGCAATAGCGGCCGGCCAGGCTGAGATAGGTGGTTAGCGCAGCGCCCTTGTTGCCGCGTTCTTCCTTGACGACCTGGACCAGCACAACCTGCCGCCGCTGGATGACATCCTGAATCTTGTAGCGTTTGCGCAGGGCCATGCGTTTCTGACGCGCCTGGTCGCTGGCTTTGGGCACGCTGCCTTTGCCGCGGCCCTTGGTGCGGCCACCGCGTCCGCGACGGCCTCCGCTCTTGCCTCGGCCATCGCCATTTTCTTCCGATGAATCAGATTCGTCTTCATCGTCATCATCGTCGTCATTATCTTCTAATGGCATTTCGCCTTCGGTAACATCGATCGTGTCGACGCTTTCATCCTGGTCGACTTCCACCAGCGCAGTATCGAGTTCTTCGGTGGCTTCGCTGCGCACCATGTCGGCGGGCGAATCGTCTTCTTCCTCTTCCTGGGCACGCAAGGCGGCTTCTTCCGCCGCATGCTCGGCTTCTTCAGCCAGCAGCCGTTCGCGATCCTCTCGCGGAATCTGATAATAGTCGGGATGGATTTCGGAAAAGGCGAGAAATCCGTGGCGGTTGCCGCCATAGTCCACAAAAGCAGCCTGCAGCGACGGTTCGACGCGGGTAACTTTTGCTAGATAAATATTGCCTTTGAGCTGTTTATGCTCGGAAGATTCAAAATCGAATTCCTCAATCTTGTTCCCTTTTACGACAGCCACCCGGGTTTCTTCCTGGTGGCGCGCGTCGATTAGCATGCGCGTAGTCATTCAATAGTCTCCTGGCATGGTGCGACGGATCAGAGCCCGGCGGGTCCATGCGATATAATAGGGATGACGTTTCTGTGCGCGCGTTCCTTTGATAAGGGGCGGGCGGCGTCATCCGGTTGATTTGAAATATTTCAGATAAAAATGTGTCTGCAACAACCACATGGCTCTGGCCGTTAGCCAAAGTCTTTCCGCCCAAGGAAGCGCCTCCTCTAAGGAGAGCTTCAAAGCCGGAGATGTCATGCCTCATGTTGCGTCAACCTGGTAGATGCCGAATGATTTTCGGCATTTAGAAGAACCGCTCCAGGATTGTTCCCGAAAGGTTCAAACAGGCTGCTAGCACCGCTCGCGCTGATCGGCAACACAAACTGTGATCAGCCGGAATCAAATCGGGCAATCCGGGGACGCGCAGATTCGTCCCTAACGCTCCGTTAACCGTGTCATTTTACGGCGTTTTACGAAAGTATCCCTAGTCGCTTCTTTACTCCGTCTTAACGGTTGAAATATTCAGGAAGCCGCAATCTATGAAAATTGACTGGACCAAAGAGCGCCGCAGGATGCATAAGCAGACGATGGCATTTGCTACTATTCTGGTTTCGGCACTTCTGACGATCAATCCTGCTCAGGCAGGGTCGGTCAGCCGGATCGAAGCCAGTGGTTCACAGATCACAATTGCATTTGACGACCTTGTTGAAGGCGTGTCAACCTTTTCCTTGATCGGTCCGGACCGCATTGCCGTAGATGTGCGGGGCGGCACGGCCGGGCGGGGCGGCTATGCCAACGGTATCGTCAAGGCTGTGCGCCAGGGGCAATATGATCCCAACACCGCGCGGATCGTTTTCGATCTGGATCACCCGGCGGTGATTACAGACGGCAGTTTTTCAGATGATGGCAAAAGTCTGAAGCTGCGGCTGCAATCGGTCGGCCAGAACCAGATCGCTAGTGGACGGCAGTCGTTTCTGCCGCCGGTGAAATTCCGCGCCGAACCACCGAAGAACAGCTATAGTGTCAAGGTGCCGCTTGGCAAACCGCAGGATTCTGTCCGCTTGCCGAAAATATATGGACCGAATGATCCGAGCAGACCGCTGGTGGTCATTGATGCCGGCCATGGTGGGCACGATCCGGGCGCCATTTCTCCTCACGGTGATGCGCGCGAAAAAAACGTGACTCTTGCAATTGCACGGGCAATTCGCGACCGGCTGGTCGCCGGTGGCCGGGTCCGGGTGGCGCTGACCCGGGATAGCGACGAGTTTCTGGTACTGGAAGAACGCTATGGTATTGCGCGCAGGCTCGACGCGGACCTGTTCATGTCGATCCATGCTGATGCGGCAGGGAATGAGCTGGCTTCCGGAGCCACGGTCTACACATTGTCCGAAGTCGCTTCCGACCGCGAAGCTGCCAAGCTGGCGGCGCGCGAAAACAAGGCCAATATCATCAATGGCATCAATCTTGGCGGCGCGACGCGCGACGTTTCATCGATCCTGATCGACCTGACCCAGCGTGAAACCATGAATGTCTCGGCGGATTTTGCCAAATTGCTCCATCGCGAAAGCAGCCGGCAAATGACGTTTCGAAAAATTCCGCACCGCTATGCCTCATTCGTCGTGCTCAAGGCACCCGATACGCCGTCGGTATTGTTTGAAACCGGCTATCTGACCAACAAGGATGATGTGGCATTCCTGAATTCCCGTCAGGGCCGGACCAAGGTTGCTGCCGGTGTTGCGAGCGCAATCGAGTCGCATTTCGCCCGGAAACTGGCGATGCGCTAGAAAAACATGGCCGGGTAAAAATATCCGGCCGTCTCTTGTCGAGGCGGTGCGCGTTTTTCATCGATAATCGCTGGAAAATGGATGCGAGCCGGTTTAGATAGCCCAGCCTATGGTAAATGATGCGTCTGATACGGCTGGAGAAAGCCTCGCCTACAAACTGGAACGAAGCACAGGCAGCTTTTTCGAGCGGATCGAAAGATTGTGGCAGAAAAAATGGTTTCGGCTGCTCGTGGCTTTCCTGGGGCTATGCGTCTTCGGCTGGTTCCTCATCTGGTTGATCTTTGCCCGGGACTTGCCCGATGCGACGGCGCTTCAGACTTATGAACCACCATTGCCGACGATGGTGCGCGCCTATGATGGCGAGCCGGTGCACAGCTATGCTCGCGAACGGCGCGTGCAGCTGGAATATTCGGAATATCCGGCGCTTCTGGTGCGCGCCTATCTGGCCGCTGAAGATCGCACGTTTTTTGAACATGGCGGACTGGACTATCCCGGCATCGCGACCGCGATTCTCACCAATATATCGAAAAGCGGCCGGCCGGTCGGGGCCTCTACCATCACCCAGCAGGTTGCGAAAAACCTGCTGCTGAGCGGCGAGGTGTCCTATCGCCGGAAAGTGCGCGAAGCGATTCTGGCGTACCGGATAGAGGATGTGCTGACCAAGGAGGAAATTCTCGAACTCTATCTCAACCAGATATTCCTCGGTCGCAATGCCTATGGTGTGCAAGCCGCCGCTCAGGCCTATTTTGGCAAGGATGTCGACGCGCTTGCCCTGCACGAGATCGCCTATCTGGCGATTCTGCCCAAGGGGCCGTCCAATTATCGTCCCGAAGTGCACGAACAGCGCGCGATCACCAGGCGCAACTGGGTGTTGGGCGAGATGCGTGACAATGGCTGGATCACATCGCCTCAATATCAGGCCGCAATCGCGCAGCCGCTGGGTGCTATTTCCGGCGGCGGACCGCGTTTTGAACGGGTCGGCGGCTATTTTATCGAGGAAGTGCGGCGTCAGCTGATCGAGCAATTTGGCGAGAATGAGAAAGCGGGCCCCTATAGCGTCTATTCCGGTGGCCTGTGGGTGCGCACGTCGCTGAACCCGGAACTGCAGGAATATACCAAGGATGCCCTGCGCAGCGGTTTGCTGCGCTATAGCAGCGGCAAGGGCTGGAGCGGGCCGATCAACAAGATTGAGATGGATGACCAATGGGCCCAGCGCCTTTCCTCCACATTCATCGGTACGGATTATGCCAACTGGCAGATCGCCGTCGCCATCCGGCCTACTGGCGGCGGTGCGGAAATCGGTTTTTCGGATGGCACCACCGGCCAGATAGCATCCGTTCCCGATGCTTTGAAAGCCGGAGATATTATCGCCGTCAGCCCATTGGGCGGGAGCCGCTACCGGCTCGAAAATGTGCCCGAAGTCTCTGGCGGAATGGTCGTGCAAAATCCCCGCAATGGTCGGATTTGGGCCATGCAGGGCGGATTTGACGACCGGATGAGCTCGTTCAATCGGGCAACGCAGGCGGAGCGCCAGCCGGGTTCGACGATCAAGCCGTTCGTCTATGCCACCGCGCTGGAAAATGGCATGACACCCGCGACACTGATCGAAGATGCCCCGTTCTGCGTCTATCAATCTGCTTCTCTGGGGCGGAAATGTTTCCGGAATTTCGGCAATTCGCGCGGCGCCGGCCAGCAGACGTTGCGCTGGGGTGTTGAGCAATCGCGCAATCTGATGACCGTGCGTGCGGCCAATGACGCCGGCATGGAAAATGTCGTCAAGACGATCAAGACCATGGGGATTGGCGACTATAAGCCCTATCTGGCCTTTGCGCTGGGCGCAGGCGACACCACGGTGATGAAGCTGACCAATGCCTATTCGATGCTCGCCAATCACGGACGCGAACTGGAACCCACGGTGATTGACTTTGTCCAGGATCGCCAGGGCAAGGTGATTTTCCGTTCCGACAAGCGGACCTGTGAAGATTGCAACTTGCGCGACTGGGACGGCGAGCCAATGCCGCGTCCGCGTCCATCCGGCAAACAGCTGATGGACCCGATGACCGCCTATCAGATGATCGACATATTGCAGGGCGTGATTACCCGCGGCACAGCGCAGAATCTGAGAAGTCTTGAGCGGCCCCTGTTCGGCAAGACTGGCACGACCAGCGGCCCGACCAATGTCTGGTTCGTCGGTGGTTCACCCGACATGGTGGCAGGCGTCTATCTGGGCTATGACCAACCACGCAATATGGGCGGCTATGCCCAGGGTGGCACGCTGGCCGCGCCAGTCTTCCGGCGCTTTGCCGAGCGGGCAATGGCCGGCATGCCGAAAACACCGTTTGTCGCGCCGAAGGGCGTGCGCATGGTCCGCGTTGACCGCAAGACCGGCAAGCGCGTCTATGGCGGATGGCCGACCGATGATCCCAAAGCCGCCGTTATCTGGGATGTGTTCAAGCCCGAAACCGAGCCTCGCCGGTCGATCCGCAAGGACGAACTGCTGGCCCGGCTGGAAGCCCGCAAGGCGCAGCTGATCGCGGAACGGGCCGCAGCGCAGGCCCGGGCTCTGGAAGCCAGTCGTAATCGCGGTCCGGCGCAAAATGACGACGAATTTCTGCAGGCCGAAGGTGGTATCTATTAGCGGCCTCCGGCTTTGGCGCCGATGCTGAAAGCATCGGACATTGCGCCCGCGCCGGGCATCCACAGCGTTGGGAGCGAGAGCGTCACGGCACTCGCCGAGATCACCGCCGATGCCTTTCGCCATGATCCGTTCAATCGCTGGCTGTTCGGCGGCTTTGAACCGATGCAGCGGACCTTCGCCAATCTGGCGCGGCACATTTACGCGCCCAATGGTTTCTGTCAGATCTTGAACGAGGATGGCGAAGGCCGTGCCGCGACCATGTGGTTGATGCCCGGTGACAAGCCCGATGCGACGCCAATCGGAATGCTAAAAACCTATGCGGGCCTCTTCGCCAGCGGCGGCTGGGGCGCGCTGATGCGCGGCAAAGCGGCGGGCGACGCGATGGCAAGACATCATCCCACCGAGCCGCATGCCTATCTGTTCACCGTGGGAGTCGCCAGCGCCGGACGGGGCCGGGGCCTTGGCCGGCGCTTGATCGAGCCGGTTCTGGACGCCTGTGACCGCACCGGTACCATGGCCTATCTCGAAAATAGCAATCCGGCGAACCAGCGCTTTTATGCCAGCCTCGGTTTTGAGCGAGTGGAATTATTTAACGCAGCGCCAGAAAGTCCGCCGCTTGAGGCAATGCAGAGACTGCCGCGCTAGCGGGCCCGGACCACCAACCCACGCCTGCAATAATAGTGAAATATATTTGTAATCCAACGGTCATTGAGCGGGGGTAGATGGCATATTCGAAAGGCCGCACCGAGATTTCAGTGCGAAAACAACCTTGGACAAGGAAATTTTTGATGAAAACCAAATTAGCAATAATCGCAATGGCCACGCTGGCTTTGGCGGGCTGTGAAAATCAGGCCGGCGGCAGCGGCGGTGGCGGCAGCCGCGACCAGATCCGGATTGTCGGATCCTCAACCGTATTCCCATTCGCGAAGGCCGTATCGGAATATTTCGTCAGCTCCGGCAGCTTCAAGGCACCGGTGCTGGAATCGACCGGTACCGGCGCCGGCATGAGCCTGTTCTGTTCAGGAGTCGGCGCGGATACGCCCGATATTGCAAATGCCTCGCGCCGGATGAAAGCCTCCGAATTTGAACTGTGCCAGAAAAATGGTGTCACCGACATCGTCGAAATCAATATCGGCATCGACGGTATTGCGGTAGCACAATCCAAAGATGGTCCTGGCTTTACGCTGACCCCCGAACAGATTTACAAGGCGATCGCCGCCAAGCCGTTCGGCAAGGAAAATACCACCAAGAACTGGTCGGATATTGACGCCTCGCTGCCATCCATCGCGATCAGCGTCTATGGTCCACCGTCGACATCGGGCACGCGCGATGCGCTGACCGAGCTGATCATGGAAGTCGGTTGCAAAACCGATCCGGCGACCAAGGCGCTCAAGGACAGCAACAAGGACGAATATGAACTCACCTGTCATGAAATTCGTACCGACGGCCCCTATCTGGATGCTGGCGAGAATGACAATCTGATCGTCCAGAAGCTGAAATCCAACCCCAATGCGGTCGGTATCTTCGGCTACAGCTTCCTCGAAGAAAATCTCGACACGGTCCGCGGCATCACGATTTCCGGTGTCGAACCTGCTTATGACGCCATCGCATCTGGCAAATATCCAGGCGCGCGGCCGCTGTATATCTACGTGAAAAAGCAGCATGTTGGCGTGATCCCGGGCATCCAGGAATTTGTCACGGAATTTGTCAACGCCGGTACCCGCGATGGCTATCTGGTCAAGACCGGCCTGATCGCTTCGCCGGACGCGGCCCGGGCATCGATGGTCGAAGCGGCGAAAAACCTGCCGTTGCTGACCAAGGACGTCTTGAAATAGGCAATTCTCTATCGCCTGATCTGAAAAGGGATCATCGCCTGAACTAGACAAATTTGGGCATGATCTTCGGGGGCTGTTGGCGACAACGGCCCCCTTTTTCATGCCCGCAAGATTGCCGCGGAAGCGCGTACCTGATGCTGCTATGCATCGGCTTGCCGAGCCGCTTATCGGGTCCGTCCGGCGGTGCCATGCGCTCCATTGCAAACAGCGACAAAATGCTGCGAATGCAAATCAATTGCTTTTTATATGACATTTTTGTTACAATGAAGGAAATCGCAACAAGGAACCCTAATGAATATCGGTACCGCCCAGCATACTGTGACCGCCTTTGACGCGGAAATTCTCGATCTTCGGAAAATGGTGCTGGAGATGGGAGAAAAGAGCACGCGCTCAATCACCCGGGCGATCGAGGCGCTCGAGCGCAATGATCTGGAACTGGCCAAAGCCGTCGTCGCCGACGACCGCGAGATTGACGAACTGGAGCGGCGGATCGATGCCCTGTCGATCCAGACGATCGCCTTGCGCGCGCCGATGGCGGACGATCTGCGCCACCTGATTGCGACCTTCAAGATTTCCAGCATTGCCGAACGGATTGGCGACTATGCCAAGAATATCGCCAAACGGGTGCCGCTGGTCGCGGAATCCAGCCGCAAGATCGAACCGGCGGCTTTGCTGCCCTCGATGGCCAATATCGCCGCCGAACTGGTTCGGGATTCGTTCAAGGCTTATGCCGATGGCGATGCTGATCTGGCGGTGTCGGTCTGGGCCAGAGACCAGACGCTGGATAATTTCTACACCAGCATCTTTCGCGCGATCATCACCTATATGGTGGAAAATCCGGCCTATATCACCGAATCCGCGCACCTGCTGTTCATCGCAAAAAATATCGAGCGGATTGGCGATCACGCCACCAATATCGCCGAACTTTCCTATTTTGCCGAAACCGGTCGCCAGATGCCGGATCGCAACAAGGGCGACAATATTGGCACAATCTGGGCCGACCAGTAGCCATCAGACTTGGCTGACAACCGCTGATCGGCGCTCAGGTTCAGAAGCTGATCTGAAAACGTCCGGCAAAGGCGTCAACATTATAATCGCCGCTGCCCGCCGCGAGGATCGCCGCATTATTATAGTCGAGCTTTGAATAGGAAAGCAGGAAGCGGACATAGTCGACCGGAGTCCAGATCAGCGATGCCTGATAGGCATCCTGGGTGCCGCCGACAAAACCGGCATCGACCAGATCGAGCCGGTCATAACGCACATTGACCTGCCACGCGCCGAGTCCACCCTTGCCGACCGGATTGGAAACCTTGACGCCCTTGAACACGCCTTCCTTGTAACCGCGCGTGTCGTCGGTCAGGAACAAGCCGGCTTCGACCGAGCCACCGAAAAAGGTTGGATCGGTGAGCGCGCCGGTCCGGTTCAGATTGAGCCAGTGGCCCTCTGCCGCGGCATGGAAACGGCCGGCAATCACCGCCGCCTCGAGCCCATAGCTGGTCTCGGACTGGGCATCGCTGATATTGCCGGTGTCGATGAAGCGCGTGTCGGTAAAATGCACCGCTGGCCGCTGACGATAGCGGGCCGAACTCATTGCATCGCCGAGGTCGCTATAATGGTAGGACGCCCCGAAATGGGTCTGGACATCGCCGAATTTCGGCATCGCCACGGCGCGCAGGTCAAATCCGACGCTATTATTCTCGTCATTGTTCAGGTCACCGATATTGTCGGTAAACACGCCGGCCTGGAACAACAGGTCCGACACGGCATATTGCGCCGAAAGCCCGACCCGGCGTTCAAAACCGAATGCATCGGTATAGGCGGCGCGTTCGATGAAGCTGGTGTCATTGCTGCTCGACAGCTCTTCCAGCCCCTGGAAGGTGTTGTGCTGGCCCGCTGTCATCGTCAGCCCGCCATTTTCATAAGTGAAAAAGGCGTCGGTCAGATCGACGTCATTGCCGGCGAAATCCGCTTCCAGCTTGTAGCCGAAGCCGCCCGGCATCGATCCCGATACGCCCAGCCGGATCCGCCGGGCTTCATTGGCAAAGCCGAGACCGGCATCGTTGATGCTGTCGGGAGCGTTGACCGTACCAACATCATAGAGCAGGCGGCCGCGCGGCTTGAAGCTCCAGCCATCGTCGCCCTTGAATTCGGGCGCGCCCTTCCAGGCGACCTTGACCGGCTTTTGCTGTTCGATCTTTTCCTCGGTCGCGGCAATTTTTGCTTCGGTCGCGGCGATCGCGCTGGTCGAGGCCTGCTGGCTCTGCTGGACATTGCCAAGCTGCGACTTCAGATCGGCGACTTCGCGCTCGAGCTGGTTCAGCTTGGTCAGCAGCGCTGCGGCCTGTTCGTCGGTAATCGGTGCCGCCATCACCGATGCGGGATAGAGAGCAATTGCTGCGGTCCCGGCCAGCAGGCCTATTGTCTTGAGCATAGGGTATTTCATAAAATCGCCTGTCTGTTGCGTTTGCGTTGCATGTTGATGAGCGCATTATGACCAGAGCGTTGCTCTTTCATGGCAGATTTATTTCACGTTTGTGACAGCGCGCGGGTGGCGTTGCGACGGGGGAGGGCGCTGGCGCAGCGCAATGAGCGGCGGCGCGGGGCGATGGTGAAAGGGGGGCGGTGAAGGGGGGGGCGTGAAGGGGCCGGGGCGGTGCGGCCTCAACCGGCAGCAGGCAACCGGCGCTTGCCCTTGGTGCGGCTGGTCAGATGATAGTGAAAGCAGCGATCACAAAGATAGGGGCGGAGAACGATGGTCGCGGTCTGTGCGAAGCTTATGGCGTCCGCCTCGCCGGGAAAGCGCTTTTTCTTGCGGCAGATGGCGAGGCGGGTGCGCATGGGGTGGATTTAGCGGCTTGCGGGGAAGCGGGCAAGGCGGCATGTATGGTTCAACTTAACCGGGGCCAATGAACGCATGAATATCAGCGACTATCTCGATCAGGTGCGCGCCAAATATGACAGCGGGCAGGCGACGGAACATAGTTATCGCGGCGCGCTCGAAGGATTGTTCCAGTCGATTGATCCGGCGCTCGATATTATCAACGAGCCGAAAAAGACCGATGCTGGGATGCCAGACTTCCTGTTTCAGCGCGGTGATGTACCGGTGGGATGGTGCGAAGCGAAGGATATCGACAAGGATGTTATCGCCCTCAAAGGCTACTCGATCGAGCAGCGCAAACGATATGAGAAAGCATTTCCCAATCTGATCTATACCAATGGCGTGGATTTTGAATTTATCCGGGAAGGCGAACAGGTTCATTTTGTTTCCATCGCCGACTTCCTGATGGGATTGCAGCCCAAGCCGGACAAGTTTGACGAACTGGCGCGGCAGCTACAGAATTTTTCTGCACAGCAGGACGTTACTATACGTTCGGCGCAAAAGCTGGCGGAGCTAATGGCCGCCAAGGCGGCGATCATCAAGGACGAGATTGGCATTGCACTGCACGACGATCCGCATTTGCGCTCCAATTTGGCAGGGCAGTTCAAGAGCTTCAAGGCAGACTTGCTGCCGAACCTGACGACAGGCGAATTTGCCGATATCTATGCCGAGACAATCACTTATGGTATGTTTGCTGCAAGGCTTCATGACGAGACCAAAGATACATTCAGCCGAGCCGAGGCGCTGGAATTATTACCGAAGTCGAATCCGTTTTTGCGTGATCTGTTCGGCTATATTGCCGGACCAGCGATACCGGATCGTCTGCGGTATATAGTTGATGATCTGGCAGCTGTACTGCGCGCGTCCGATCCGTTCAGCCTGTTCGAGGATTTTGGCAAATTCACCGCGCGCAATGATCCATTCGTGCATTTTTACGAGACGTTTCTCGCCGAATATAATCCCAAGAAGCGCAAATCACGTGGAGTCTGGTATACGCCCGAACCGGTGGTCGATTTTATCGTTCGCGCGGTAGATGATGTCTTGAAAACTGAATTTGGATTAACTGATGGACTGGCCGACACGTCTAAGAGCCCGATCCGAAAGTAGTTGAGCAATACCAGCATGTTATGATTCAGTCCGTCTTTGCGAAGAGATGGAGTGAACAATGGCATGGACTGGTATTGCCCGGCGTGAGCATAGCCGGGAAGGGT